>Ga0265797_10000271_pt1 | contig 98174 bp, 77 predicted proteins | sample P2T30metagenome_FD_192433 | JGI IMG/M metagenome (GOLD analysis project Ga0265797, IMG submission 192433) | Plant litter microbial communities from East Loma Ridge, Irvine, California - P2 T30 | ecosystem: Environmental > Terrestrial > Plant litter > Unclassified | place: USA: California... | reverse complement strand
GTAGGGATGGGAAGGAGGTTGCATTGTTCTTGTATAAATAGAGTGACGAAGGGAGTTGGGGAGGCTGTATATTGGATGGAGGTAATCGTAATACTGGCATCAGGTGGGATATGAGTTCGGGTCGCATAAGCAGTAAGTGTACCTTGTTAATATAACTTCTTCGTGAACGCTGTGAGCATGACACGTCGATGCACACATCTCAACCAGCAAATCACACGTAAAACTTCATGATGTTGTCCATTCTTTCATTGTATCATTCACCCTCGCCGGCGGGTGCTGTATCGAGCACACACATCCCACACATCCTTCTCCATCACCATCATCATCATCCTCGTTATCAAACACTCTACATCTTCCTCTTCGCCTCGCCCTCCAGCTCATTCGCCTTCCCCTTGGCCGCACCTGCCATCTCATTCGCCTTGCCCTTCGCCTGGCCCGCAATCTCGTTGGCCTGACCCTTCGCCTCGCCCTTTGTCTCGGGAACGGCTTGCTTGACGGCCGCGGCGGCTTCCTCTGTTGTAGTGCGTCAGTGCATGCAGTCTTACTTTGATGGGAGTATGCGGTGGTAGTGGGAATGTGTGGTGAAGTCGGGAGTGGGGTTGGGGGTGTAATGTGGTGTATGACGTACCGCCCTTCTCAATGCCCTTTACAGCCGCGCCTGAAATCGTGCGGTCCACGGCTTTTGCGGCATCCTTGATGGTTTCGACGGGACTTTTGCGCGCGATGGGGCTGGTGCTGAAGAGCCGGGCTTGGCGGGTGATTTGTTGGCGGAACATGGTGATGGTTTCGTGTGTTTGTGTGTGTGGTGTTTGAAGTGTGTTGTAGGTGAAGGTTGGCTCAAATTGGTGTTTCAATGTGGCAGTGTGGACGGTTGTCAGAGAAGAGGATTTAAAAGAGGCGGAGAGAGGTGCAAGCAAGCGGGCAATGACGTCGGTATGATCGCAATTCAGGTCCCGATGCGGTTAAGGCCGGACTGGAGCTCCCTTGTCATACAGTGGATCAGCTTGCAAAGTTTACACACGATCCATCATTATGTTGTAAAGATCATTCATTACTATCGTCTACTCATATAGAATTATTACTTGATCGACACCGCATGTTTAAAACAAAGCCTTCTGCCACCACGCACACCTCGCGTTCGCATTGCTGTCGCGAATCTGGTCGATGCCAGTGACATTCAGCCTCAGCACCGATGCGTTGGGGCCGTACATGTCGAATTTCTGGATGCCAGGTGCAGCGGGCTTGCCCGTCTCTGCGAAGCTGGCGATGAATTGCTGGAGCGCAATCGCGATAGTACGGTTCGTAACACCCGTTGGCGAAGTCGACGCAGCGCCGCCAGTGAAGTACGTGTACGCCACATCCTGTCCGTGGATAGCTGGCGGCACAGCGAAGAGGTAAGAGTACGTCTTGTTTCCGAAGCCAGTCGACAGGTATCTCGTGTTGCAAGTGAAGATGCCCTCGGAGATGATGAGATCGCCGCGTGCAAACTGCGTGCGGTATGGGTACGTGCCGTCAAAGACGGGAGGGTACAGCGTCTTGGTGATGTATTCGATGGAGGAATTGGGCGTGACGGGGAAGGCGGACTGTAGCTGGGCGACCAGGGCGTCGTTCGAGCGGATTGTTCCCGGCGTAAAGAGTGAGCCTTCGTCTGCGTTGTGGCCGACCATCACGTTGACGCTCTTGTCGAAGCGGCCTTGTGCGAGGAGCTGGCCGGGCTGGAGCGGGACGAAGAGACCGTCTACCGTTGGGCCGTATGTGTATTGGCCGTACGAGGAGTCGTACGCGATCTGTTGGAAGTTGGCGCGCTGGAGGAGCTCAGTGGGAACCGCGCGAAGTTGTGCTAGCGAAGTTGTGTTCGTCAGGCGTAGAAGCTTCTGAAAAGTGTTCTCGGTTTGCACGTTGGACTGCACTGGACTCCATCCTGGGCTTTGAGGGACTGCTTGCGCGAATGGGACTTTGCCCTTCAAGCCGCCGTATGCGGTGATCTGGTGCATGATGGAACCTCCTCCGGCAGATTCACCAAAGACAGTAACGCGCTTTTTGTCGCCTCCAAAGAGGTGGATGTACTTCTGCACCCACTCGAGGGCGAATCGCTGATCGTACAGACCGGCGTTGGAAACACCGCCGTCAGCATTGAAGGTGGGTCCAGCTGTGAACCCAAGAGCACCGAGGCGGTAATTCAAAGCGACGTAGATCACATCGCCGTTCGTCGCGTTGCCGGAGGCCGCGATTAGACCAGCAGGATTGTTGTTCTTCTGTCCATTGGTGTAGCCGCCGCCGTAGATCCAAACCAGGACTGCGGCACCAGAGCCCTTTCCAGCATTGCGGAGAACACCCTGCGGCACGAAGACGTCTAGGAACAGACAGTCTTCAGACTCAAGAGGGTTGGGAGGTGGAACAACGCTGCTGGCATTCGCACCCGGCGCCATATATGTCTGATTGCTGGTGTATGGCAGCCCTAGTAAGGAGCTAGCAAGGAATTGTGTCGCAACCGCCTGCCATGCTGGACTGGCTTGCGGACAGATTCTGCGGTCGTCAGTGTTGATCCTCAAGTATGAGCCTCAATTGGATTTGACATACCTCGAAGTCGTGCCATTGTTGATAGCCGATCGATTCTTCGCAGGAGCCTGGGGAGCCGCAAAGCGTAGGTTTCCGACCGGAGGCGCTGCGTATCGGATGTTGGAGAAGTTGTAAAAGTTGCCAGTGGCCTGCAATCTGGTCAACGTGCTGTCCCGGTAATTGATACTGTTAGTTTACATACATTGAACCCAGCAGCCCGGTAAACCTCATAGCCCAAATCGACCGTCGGTAGTGAAGCCGGAGCACTTTGCGCAAAAGCAACGCCCACGAGCGCCGCTGCACTCAATACCTTGAACATGTTCGCGTCACAAATCGAAAAATCGTCGACCAAGAAACCTCAATGGCAGATCCACGGTCTTTTGATTGAATCGACAGCCTAGTCACAGAGCAACAACGCAGGATAAAATTCCCAGATACCAGGGAACAAAGGCGTACATTTAATAACACACGCTTCCACAAATGCTCCATGCCAATATACGCCAGCGCCGGCCCACGACGCCCCGGATTACCTCTACAGGCCGACACTTCGCCGCCTTGGGCGTAGGTGGTAGGTACGTGAGCTGTGTCTCCGCAGCTAGAACACGGGACATGGAAGCCCTGTGAGAAGAGTGCGTCATGCTACGGACCACCTCGGCAGTCATGGTCAGTGTAATTCGTCCGACTCGTCGGACGCGTAGACAAGTGGCTGGCCTGAGCTGTGCAGTAGGACGTGTGTCGCAATCTGTTTAGCTTTGCGATGAGACGCAGAGGCGGAAACGGGTACTCTGTACATAGCTCTTACATGTGCATGTACTTCGTGGGAATACTGCGGCTGGTTGTCCGCGGCGGTGTGATGGTACCAGGGAACATCGGAGGTCGCAAAAATCTCGCTTGCGTGCCATGTGGCTGGGCCAGATGGTGACAGGCAGGCATTCCCCGCCTTTCTCTGGGCGCTTTCTGCCGAGGCTCGTGGACTTCTTCCCTTCATCTGACTGACTACAACATTCAAACGGCGGCCGAATCACATACATTGTTACAATGGATCTGTGTCGTAGAGAAGAGTGACAGTACTCGTACTGTGTGCGTCGGCTTTCCCGGGTATGCGACATGGAAGCCTGCGCCACCGAGCTGCGTACTTTTTTGGGGCCCGAGTATTTGGCTGACAGGATTCTGACAGCTTGGGACGAACTTAATTCGGTCCCACGGCGTTTGAAACGGACTTGAAGGATAACCGAAGTTTGCTCCGTCGATCCATCTTCTTGACCGGCATCTGTATCCACGTGTCTCGTACTTCGTACAACTACCTTCCTTTGTCTGCCTCCTTGCGTTCCTACCACCGAGATATAGATAGCGGGGACCATGAAAGCACCTTTTCAAGTTACAATCCCTTCGAAATGTTATCGAAAATAGAGCAGCAGCAAATGAAGAATGTATAGCTCAGCGTCAAGTGCGAAAGGTAGGTAAAGGTGCATTGCACGGCGTGGGTACTGTGAAACCATCATGGCGGCATTACTGAGAAGCAGAGCTTTCGATGAGTACTGTTCTATACTTTGTACGGAGACCAGGCGGCTGTTCATGTGGGAAGAGTGGCTCAACAGAGTAGATGCTCAATTTCACCTAGGCCTGTCTCTTTGCTTCATTTTCACTCTCATCGTCGCGCCTGTGCGCTTTGGCGCGGCTCCTCGCACCCAGAAATTCCTGTTCACGACGTTCTCAAACTCTCAGCGCTTCAAAAATCCACAGCATCAGACTTTGGCATGTCACTCCCGAACAATCAAGGTGGAGCTGGTTTATCATTGTTCGACCCTGAATGGCAGGTGGGCTTGACCAGATTGCTCGCCCAAAGTGCACAAGGCTCAACGATCATCCCGACAGACACAATCGCACAAGCGATGGCTGCGACGCCGACCAGATCACAGTCGAAAATGACACCAGCTGCGCAGAAGAACGATAAGATTGACTTCAAGTCTAATGCTGGCCGCATTCTACAAACGGATGCTCTCAAGTAAGTAACGAGAACGGTTCAACTATAGAGCAGCTTCTAACCATCCTCAGTATGCTAGATCAGATCATTGTCAAAGTTGGTAACACAGGCATAGCCTACCCCGTTCTCGAGTCCGTCATACGAAAAAGCTCCAAGTTCTTCGACAACGCCATGAAACCGGAGTGGGCATCCGCCAGACCCGACCCACGCGTCGTCGATCTTTCCGACGAGGAGCCCGAGGTCTTCGGAATCTACATTCATTGGCTGTATTTCAGGACTTTCCCAACTGTGACCACAGTTGACCTTGGCCCAAACAGCCCGGAAGCCTTACTCCTCTGCAAATGCTACATAATGGGCGATAAGCTTATGGACCCCACCTTCAAGAACGCCACGCTCAAAGCCTTGGTCGATGCGACTCACAACCAGCCACATTGCAACCCTCGCATTCCAGGACCGGGCTCCATAAAATCCATCTACGAAGGCACAACGGGAGGCTCGCCAGCAAGGAAGCTCATTGTGGACTTGTGGGTCGCATATGTAGGCGAAAGCTCGCTAATCTACCTCACAGAGCAACTGCCACATGGCTTCGTCTTGGAGTTCTCAAGGGCCCTCGTACTGAGCAAGTGTAAAGCGAAGGACACAAGGTCATGGTACGAGCGTATCGAGGACTATCTTGAGGATTGAAGCCAGACGCAGCACACAAGCACTGAGATGCATCGAGAAGGTGAAGAGTGGAGATGATATGAATCTCGGCCGGCACGACAGCAAAATGGTGGATGATAGAGCGCTTGTAGGATCGCGCATAGCACGTGAGCTTCTGGCGAGATCACCGACAACCACGGCTCCTGAACAATCTCAATGATGAGACCTTGATACCTTGATCTACCTTGTGGCACTGAACTGCAACGCAATGGTCTTGAGCTGTACCTGAGCCTGAAAAGAACAACAATTATGATGACTTCACTTTCTATCTTCATCGCCATTGCATTCCTGCGCTGCCTCACCGAAGCATGCCAAATCTCCCGCTAACCATAACCTCGGACCGACAACCTTTCTTCTAGTCCCCACCTCACCTACGTCTCAGTAGTCTCCATTCCCTTCTCTCCAATAGCGCTCCAGGCTCCTCTTACACCTCCATATACTCCTCGATATCGTACTTGACGGGAGCTTCCTCGACCTTTCCCCTGCTCATACCTTTCAATACCAAGTCCCCCAGAAACTCATGCGTCACTTCATCCATACCGTTCGGAAATCAGCTTGCTTCACCCATATCGTACCACAAGTCCACGATCAACCGTCGCATGGGGTTGGACGACGACGACGTAACGTCGTAGATGGTTTTGACGTGAGCCAGTTCTGGGTAACGTATCATGTCGCCTGCTTGAACCGTTGTGCAAATTGCGTAGAAGGCGCGTACGATGATGTTGCGTTGCGGGTACGCAGATCCAGCATGGATTCTGCGACGACATACATCTCACAGAGTAGAAAGAGGCCATCGCTGTGTGACTTGCCGATCCCGTTCTCGTTCGTGTACACCGTCTCGAGATGGCGCTGGAAGATCCGTGCATCCAACTCAGGGTCGAACTTGTACATGTCGACGACCTTGTCCTTAGAGCTGTTCCAGCGTCCGCTCAGTGCGTTGTTGAAGAAATCGGATCGTGCGGTGACGATGCCTTGGTGGATGAAGAGCTCGCAGCGACTACTTGGTGGCCCAGATCAAGACCTTGACAAGTGATGTAGACACGAAGCTGCATGTGCATATTAGTATTCTGAACATCATGGCAGAAGATATAAGACTTACCCAGAAGATGCAGGCTCTAGTGCGCGCTTGTCATTGTCTGCCATGGTGCCTTGGGGGGAAGACATATGAGAGATTTGTGGGTGACTGGTTGCAAGTTGAGGGCCAGGGGAGTCCGAGTCCAGGTCGGGGATGTTCGTTTAATGAAGAGTAAGTTGCATTGGAGTCAGAATCGACTGGTGCATGGTATGTTTTTGGAATACCTTTTGCGGTGCCAAAAGCTGTCATGCCTTGCTATGTCAGTCAACAGATCTCATGCTAGATACGCTGCAACGTACTAGAGTCTGGTGGCCCGAGATAATATACGGTCCACGATCCGACGTTGAAGATGAAGATAACGTGTAAGCCGGAGCAGTCATAGAAAGATTTCAGACTCTTATTTGCGTCCTTGACTCGCAATACCACGGGGTTGTGGATGTATCCTGCTATTGATAGCGATGACAGACGGGTTGGTGCCATGATGTGTTCACCAGTTGAATACAGTAACCAGAAACCTGCGCCTGCAAGAGCTGTTCAACCAAGCACGATTTCTCGTTTACTGCTTGGAAAGTAGTTGCGAAGGTGTGCCTTTACGTTTCTTCTACCTCCAAGAGCATTTGCGTTCTTGAGTCTGAATCGACTATACAGCTCAACGCGTCCTATACGCTCAGCAACGCCCCGACGTTGGCGTACAACGAGCCCATAGTGACGCGAAAGAACGATACAGTCGAGCCGATCTCCACACAAGACTCCATGCAAGTCAAGATTCTCCTCAATGGAAGGATTTAGGCAGAGTTTCCCATTCTCTAAGATCTTGGGGTTGGTCTCGGGCTTGAGAGCTACGTATGTGGGAGTTGGTCCACCATGAGCTTCCTTGGTAAGGTACTCGTCGACGTTGACAAATTGCACCGAAATGATCTCGGCCTCGATACGAAGGAGGTATGTGCATACAGACGAGCCACTGTCCTTTTGCGGCAGGCCACTTCGAATGAGATCTTCTGTTAGTGGCTTCCAGGTTCCTTCAGCAACTAGCACTGAAATGCAAACGGGGACACTTGGTTCAAGGTCTAGTTACTCCCAATAAATGGGACCAGCCCATCCAACCCAGGACCAGCTCGGAAATCCTTCTCTTCTTACGATGGGTTGAAGAGAGACCGTCTTCCGTAGGAGACCAAGACATATGTTGGGATGATGAAGTATGTGGTTGGTGTTGTCGGAGTCGTGATTACGCCCTTCTGTCCGGGGCACAATCTCAAAGTTGTACACATCGATGCTGGTGGGTATACCCCAATATTATAGAATGGGGGGTGTAGCCTTAGCAAAAGAGGAGAATAGACCTCGCATTGCGTTCAAGACATCAGATTGATATGACAGATCAGTCTTCGTATATTGAGCAATGTGGTCCGTAAGCTTGAGCGCGAATGGTGGCAGACTTCCACGCAAGCCGAGGTTATCGGATGGATAGTCCATCTCTTCGCTCATCAGAAAGTTCATTGACTCAGTTGTTCTGCAAGTGTTGCACTCGAAGGAAACTTGCTCGTCGGTGAAGATCAATCGCCTCCGCGCGAAATGGTTCTCTTGATAGGTCTACGTGAGCTTACCCAACCTCTCGTGGCCCAAGTCGAGAGCGACAGCGACGTCTTGGTGTCGCAGTAGCCTGAGACCCAAGTGATTCCACCGATGGTAATAGAAGGGTGTGCGACACGGGATCTGCTTCCTACACCAGGAAGACCAAAGCTTGCATCGTCACCAGCTGCAGCTATAATCGTAAACACAAGCACGCGAGTAGACCAGATCCATTATGGCCAATTGAGCTTGTAGCTCAGTGTGATCTGTACCTTGGCTGATGCAGTATTTGTCCAGCCAAAGAAAGTCATATCCGAGGTTGACAGTGACTTTCATAGCATCTTCTATGGTGTTCGCAAGCTTCATATGAAGGCCCCTATGTGGCTGGCTATCATCGCTAGGAGGGCAATCAGCATGCTGTCGCCCCCAAACGTAGCTAAGCGCGACGTACTCGACAGTCATGGGCGTCTCCGTAACTGTTCTGGTCCTGCAATGGATCAATCTAAACGCAGGCAGCACTTGTGTACTGCCTGTGACCCTTGAGCCGAGTTCTGCACAGTGCTCAAGGTGTAAGCGTTTGCAGCCAGCGATCCAGTTTCGCAAGACACTGTAATTGATTGAAGTCCTGTCTAGGCGGCGATAAGGTATCGGCGATTTGGAGTGAGACCATTCGTAGAGGTCTTACGTTTGGACGCTGTACCAGCATAAGCTCCGCCTTCGAGGATCGGAAGTGGTAACATGAATCGACGAAGGGTGTCCCGCATAAGCTCGATTTGGACAAAGAGAGTGGCCATCGGTCTTAGCAACAGGACGAACTCAAATTCTGTTCCGTCACTGTGCAGTACTCCCTGCCATGCAGCGCAGAGTCGAAAAAGCAGCAGAGAGGGCAAAGTGCTCCTGGAGAGATGCGAGGGAACACGTGGACACGCTTGGATTTTGGTTGAGATATCGCGTGGAGGTATTGCTCAAGATTCAGGCGCGCGGATTCTGGTCGAGATTCCGCCTGGACGTGTTCCTCGAGATTAAGGTCTTTGCACTGTCCACATGACTGCTCGTTTGTCCATTGGCCGAAGAATGCCATATTGAGCTGTCGTGGTCATTTGCGAAGTCAAAGGGCTCGGAGAGTCCATCAATTCGAAGTGAGGAGGTGGGAAGGCTGCACATGGGAAGGCTGCACATGGGAAGGCTGCACACGTGAGCAAGCCACCATGCAGCTCCAGGAAGAGCTAGACCGTCGCAGCCTGGAGCATCCTGGGCTGCACGAAGCAACAAATAATATGAGTGGTTCATCAGAAATTTGCAAAACATCGCGTTGGAGTCGAGAGATGTTGGTTGCAGTGGATGGCAGGAGCAGCTTGAGCAGTGGTAGTTCGTAACGCTGGTGCGTGTGATTAGGAAAAGCGCGAATGAACTAGAGAACCATACATCGGCATAGCAAGATACAACACGCTCAAGCAAAGCATTCGCCTGTAAAATCAATTCTAGCTTGGTGATGGAGCAGCTCGCACCAAGACTGCATCGTCCACCAATTCACGATCTCTCAACATGATCGCTGACACCCACACTCCCATCCAACATACCTTACTCCTCCAAGTCCACGCATCCAACACCTACGGCTTAGGTATATGAATAGTCTTGCTCACCATCAAGCACCCATGCAACACAAAAAGAAACGCCACAGGATGAAACTCCAACATCGACCCCTCCAGCCAAAGTCCCATAGGAACCTGCGCAAGCGTCCACCCCTTATACACCCAGTACGCCATAATCTGCACATTGATCAAGCTCATTGGGATCGGCGTGCCCTCGAAGTACGCCGCTTTGCCGGACTCGTCTTTCGGCACCATGGCGACAGTGACGTTGAAGCGCGCGAGACGTGTGAGGCCGCAGAGGACGAAGAAGGTGAGCAGGAGGTGGTCCATGGGTGTGCGGAGGCCAAGGGCGAAGGCGGCGGCTGCGGGTCCGACGCCGAAGGAGATCTGTGGGTAGGAGGATCAGTGGTGAGAATGTTGTGTTGGAGGAAGGGAGCATACCAGGTCAGCGAGCGAGTCGAGTTCCTGGCCCATGAGACTGGCCTTCTTCCTCCAGCGCGCGACCTTCCCGTCCATGAAGTCGAAGAACAGGCCGAGCGGGACAAAGCCGAGGGCGAGGTAGAGGTTGGTGTGGTTGTGTGGGTCGTCTTGGATGCAGTAGCGGAGCGAGGAGAAGACGGACATGACGCCGCAGAAGCCTGTTCGTTACTTAGCATGTGTTCGCGACACGAGTAGTGCATGGTGAGGGATATGCGTACCGTTCAGCTCGGTGATGAAGTCTGCGAGATGCAGTGCGCGCACAAGAGAGAAGTGCCCGGCTTCCTGGCTAAGGAGACGCGCTTGCTTGTCTTGCGCTGCGTATTGTTAACATCCTCTTCTTCACTCTCATAGCTATACTACTCACTGGCATCCTTCGCAGGCGGCATCTCGTCCTTTGGACCTTGCGGCGCGCCATTTCTTCTAGACATAATTGCTGAAGCGTTCGTATAGAAGCCAATAAAGTCTCGACTAAGAATGAAGAGCAAGATTGTTGTAGCTATTCAAGGGTCCAGGAGCGAAGAAGGAAGTAGTGGGCTGGGCTTTTGTTGTTTATGGTACGGCAGCCCTGTGACGTGCAGCACGGGCGGAGGTTTGTTCAGGTTTGGCCAGACAGGTGCGTCATAGCTTGAACCAGCCACACCGCCGCCATGTGATTTGCCATGATCTTAATTAGCACCCATGCCACTACTTCGTAAGACACGTTCTCTGGGAGTTATTCAATTAAGCTAAGGTAGGTTCCAGCTGTTGAGCTGATGATTGAATCCCTTCACGGCCCAGTAGGAGATATTTCGAATGCACGAAGATAGCAAGTGCATCTACAGATCAGCTCAAGTGCGCTTCTCTTTTGCACCTGAGACAATCTTTGAATATCTTTGAATACTGAGAATCCATTGACCTATGGACGGTAATCCTTGCACCCATCTGAACAGTCCCAACGTGGCGCCATGTGTCGAATCTTTTACATAGAATCCAATGTCAACTCCCAAACGCCGTGGAATGATGATCGTGGTATCAGTTGGTGGTCGTCGTGGTAGCCGAACGGTTACATCGACGAGGGAAACAGTCCGCCTCGAAACACCGGAGTAAGTACGAGAGAAGTATCACTGGCATGCGCTCAGTAGCCTCCACGTCCACGTCCGCCAAAGCCACCGCCGCCGCGAGAAGAGCCGCCTCGTGAGAAGCCACCGCTCCCTCCACCTCTTGAAAAGCCACCTCCTCCACGGCCGCCACCGAATCCACGCGATCCTCCGCGTCCGCCACGGTCGCCGAAGCCACCTCTTCCACGCGGTGCACCACGGCCACGGCCTCGGGGCGCGCCTCCACGACCACCAGCACCGGCGGGCTTCTTGACCCGGGCAGTGCCTCCAACGGGCTTGGGCTTTGGCAGAAATCGGTCGAGAGGGAGGAGCTTGTCACCACCGATGTAGAACTTGTCGCCGGCCTTGAATGACTTGGCTTGTATACCTTCTTGGGGCTTGATCGTGAAGTAGACTTGGTTCAGAGGACCGAGGATCTCGTCGACTTTGCCGATGGGTGTCTGCTGCCGCATTAGTTCCGTGTTGAGTCTGATGACTTCCGAGATATATGTACCTTGTTCTCGAGGTAGATGGGCGCATTGAAGTAAGGAATCTTGGTGTTAATCGATTCGCAGAGCATCTCGTTCTCGACGTCGTGGACGAAAGAGCCCATTTCTTGTGTATATTAGCAGCTATTTTCCTGAACAACTTATGTGCGCGTACCGAAAACTTGATCTGGAGGTCCAAAGGATGATGCGCCGCCAAAGCCACCGCGTCCTGTCATGGGTCAGCTATGCAGCTCCTGTAGTAGCTGCGCGCGAGAGCTACACACCTCCGCGAGGAGTGAAGTTGGAGTTTCCACCGCGTCCACCACCGAAACCGCCTCCTCGTCCGCCTCTGGGTGTGCCGCGGAAAGACATATCTTGCGTATTGTGTGTTGTGCAGTCGGGGTGTGGGTGCGGAGCTCGACCTTCTGGTGAAGCAGCTAAAGTTCGCGAAAGAATTCTTTGAGTTGCAAGTCGCTGACCAATCGGCAAAACGTGGCGCCGATCGTTCCTCCCGCCGCAAACCCCACCAATTGCACTGCCAAGAGAATAGTGGGATGTCGCGCGCGTGAAGCTGTCCAAAATTGTGCTCGCATTGAACATTGCAAGAACCTGAAATCCGGCGAATCATACCAGAGCCCGTCGATCGAACTGCTGGAGCCCTACTACACGTTTTAAGACTCATATCGCGATCTGAATCACGACTTAGTGCATCGCTTGAGTCAGAGCTGCCATATATCGACACATTCCGCTTCCGACTCGAACAGCAACAGCAAACATGGCGGAAGCGGTAAAAGACGCCGTCAACACGGCGGTAGAAGGCGTAAAGAACCTCGCGGTATCAGCAAAAGAAAAGGCGCCAGCAGCAGCAAAGGCACCGAAAGCAAAGAAAGAGAAGAAGGCCAAAGGCGGTGGGGATGGAGACAGTCGTCCCCTCATGATCGACCCTCAGCCAGCATACATCGACCACCGTATACAGATCTTGTAGGTGGAGGTTGTTGCGTGTATCAATTGCGTTGACTAACACTTCACAGCGAGAAATTGAAGGCAAAGTATGACGAGGAAGTCAAGAACAAGCCCAGAGGTATGCTCCGCCCAGCGCATAATAGAATCGAGGACTAATAAATAATGAAGAGGAAATCACCATCACCCTCGGTGACGGCTCGATCAAGCCAGGAAAATCATGGGAGACCAGCCCAGCAGACATCGCGAACGCAATCAGCAAGAGCTTATACGAGCGCACCGTAATAGCACGTCTCGACAAGGGTACGCCCGAGGAGACGCTATGGGATCTAGGACGACCACTCGAGAAGAGCTGCAAGCTAGAGCTCCTGCCCTTCGACGACCCAGAAGCCAAGCGGGTGTTCTGGCACTCAAGCGCACACATACTCGGAGAGGCGTCGGAGCGGAGATTTGGTTGCGACTTGTGCATTGGACCGCCAATCGAGGATGGCTTCTACTACGAGGTCAGTCTTCTCACATGAAGCGACAAAATCTCGTGACTGACACTGCGTAGATGGCACTACCAGAGAAGGCTGCGGTTGAGCAGAGCGATTACAAGCCCCTCGAGACCATCGTCAACAGCATCGTCAAGGAAAAGCAGCTATTCGAGCGACTTACCCTCTCAAAAGAAGACTTGTAAGCGTCTCAAGCATCGGAAGCGATATTCTACTGACTACCACAGGCTCGAGATGTTCAAGTCAAATCCCTACAAGCAGCACATCATCAAGGACAAGATTGCTGACGGCACATCCACCACTGTCTACCGCAACGGACCGCTCATCGATCTCTGTAGAGGACCACACGTACCGCACACGGGGAGGATAAAGCAGTTCAAGGTCATGAAGAACTCCGCTTCATACTTCCTCGGTGACGCCAACAACGACAGCCTGCAACGTATCTACGGTGTTTCGTTCCCAGATAAGGACGCCATGCAAGCACATCTCAAGTTCTTAGAAGAGGCAGCGAAGCGCGACCATCGCAAGATCGGAAAGGAACAAGAGCTATTCTTTTTCCATGAGGCGAGTCCTGGATCTGCCTTCTTCCTTCCTCACGGCCAAATCATTTTCAACACATTACAGTCCTTCCTGCGAGAGGAGTACTGGAATAGAGGATACCAAGAAGTTCAGTCGCCGAACATGTACAACTCGTCACTATGGAAGCAGTCAGGTCACTGGCAACATTACAGCGAGGACATGTTCGTTCTAGACGTCGAAAAGGAGAAGTGGGCACTGAAGCCCATGAACTGCCCAGGCCACTGTCTCATCTTCAAGCACCGTGAGCGCAGCTACCGCGAACTCCCAATCCGCATGGCTGACTTTGGCGTCCTCCACCGCAACGAAGCCAGTGGCGCGCTCACCGGCCTCACCCGCGTCCGCCGCTTCCAACAAGACGACACCCACATCTTCTGCACCCAGGACCAAATCACGCAAGAAATTTCGGGCCTCTTCGACTTCCTGCGCGCTGTCTATGGCAAGTTCGGCTTCACCTTCAAGCTCAAGCTGAGCACCCGCCCCGAAGGCTTCCTCGGCGAGATCGAGACCTGGGACAAAGCCGAAGCCAAACTCACCGAAGCCCTGGACCAATTCACCGCCGAAGGCGGCGGCGCGTGGGAACTCAACCCAGGTGATGGCGCTTTCTACGGTCCCAAGATTGACATCACCATCTCCGACGCCCTAAAGCGCGAGTTCCAGTGCGCTACCATCCAGCTCGATTTCCAGCTCCCGAACCAGTTCGAGCTCGAATTCATGACGTCGGAAGTCGCGGCCGCGAAACCAAAGGACGAGGCAGCCAAGGACAAGGACGGCGGCGCCGCACACGTCGAGCAGAAGAAAGACAAACTCGACGGCGAAGTTAATATCCCGAAGAAGATCCAGCCACCGCAGCCAGGCTACGCGCGCCCCGTCATGATCCACCGCGCAATCGCCGGCTCCTTTGAGCGCTTCATCGCGTAAGTCCCCATTTCTCATTCCTCATTACCTTCCCCCGTTTCACTCCTAAGTCCAAAATTAACACCACCCACAGCATTCTAACCGAACACTTCGCCGGCCGCTGGCCCTTCTGGCTCTCCCCGCGCCAAGTCATGATCATCCCCGTAATGCCCTCAGCCAACGACTACGTACGCGACGTACAATCCGTGCTGCGCGCACAGCGCCTCCACGCCGATATCGACGTCAGCGGCAACACGATGCAGAAGAAGATTCGCACTGCGCAGCTGGCACTGTACAACTTCATCATCGTGGTCGGCGCAGAGGAACAGAAGGCGAGGGCGGTCAATTGGCGGAATAGGGACGATCAGGCGAGTCAGCAGCGCGGGGAGATTGTGCCGCTGGATGAGGCGGTGGAGAGGTTGGTTAAGTTGAGGGATGAGAGGAGGTTGGAGAATGTAGTTTGAGGGAGGTGAAGTGGGGAGTATCTGGGTCGGCGACGGTGAATAAGGGCGGACACGTCTAGTAACTAGGCTTGCGCCTTGAGCGTCCATCCGCTTTTCAAAAGCATTTGACCATAGCATGGCATCACGTACCCAAAAAGAGCGAACAAAGTATGATCCATATCAGCCCTCTCGGACTCTGTCAATTGTTGCTGTTACATAGAATCTTCTGTTCGGTACCTTCTCGTCTCCTCTCATCTTCCAATCATTACAAAAAGCCTGTCCAGTACAGGTACTACTCAGATGCTGTACGCCTTGCATCCAAGGCCCAAGCCAGGATATTCCCCTATGCTGCCAATACATTCAACTGTATGCTGAAGTGATCGACGTCTTAAGTCTGGGTGTGGTTAACCAACATGTCTTGCGCAATGTTGGGGATCTCGCCAGTGTGCTGTTTTGGTATGCAGCGAGATGCATACGATATGCGCTGAGTTGTTATTATCCTTTGCGCGGGATAGTTGTTCAGCGCGTGATAATCAGCGCAAAGCCGTCGAGCCATCCAGCGCAAGAGCCTGAGATGCCACCAATCGTGTACCCGCGTGGAGGGATCAGCGTGTGTCTGGGAATTGTTAGCCATGGCCCGAGATGATGTGTGTACAGAGATCGCTTACCCACTCCCGCCATTCGGGTTACCATACCACTCGCTCTTGCGCCCCAGACTCGTCAATATCTGAAGACCATCAATCCACAGACCAGCCCTCAACGTGAAGCCCAACAGCAGCTCGCCCCTCCGCGTATCAAGCGCAAACTCAGCCGGCGCACCTCCGCGCTTGCCAAAGAGCTGGCTCGTCGAGTCTTCGTAGATGAACTCTATCCCGTCTATCGCGAAGCCGTGCCAGACTTTGATGGTGAGAAGGAGCTTCGTCGAGATGTGCGCGCTGTCAAGAATGATCTCCTGCGGTTCCGAGCCCTGCATCTGCGAGTAACCCAGCTTGCTTCCGCGGTAGCCCCAACGCCCACCCGGAAGCTTGACGCGCGCAATCTTCTGATTCGACAGGCGACTGAAGTCGTCGATGACGTGGGAACCTCCACCTGCCGAGAAGACCTCGACCTTCAGTTTCGACTTCTGCTTGTCCTTGGGTAGATCTGCCCGTAGCGAAGCCTCATCAAGTACGACCTGCCGCGGGTACTGGCCATCCGTTTCGGGAAATTCGCGCCACGCACGGCACACTTCGTCACCTTCTGTGTACAGCTCCGCCCAAGCAATGCCGGACTTTGATGTTGCAATCACGCCGCCCTGGCCACTGTCCACTGTCCACACTTGTACGCTACCGTCGCCACTAACGTTTCCGTCGAGTGGTATCCGGAAGCAGGGGTGGAACCGGAAGCGTAGTACATCCAGTCTGTGCCACTTGCACTCGTCCTGAGGAAGGACTAGTCGCTGACCGGGTGATTTGGTGCGTGTGGAATATGGTTCGCGGCAGGTAAATGTGCGATTGAACGTGACATAGTCGCGCAGCATCACACCAGACTCCTGATGAGGGCAGCCAAACAAATGACCGGTCTCGTGGAGGTGCGCGCCGATGCCGATGTTGGCGGCCTCCCAGCTGCTCCCAGACTCGCCGCAGTCGTTGGCAACGTACGCAGTATCAGTTCGCGTACAGTCCTGGAAAGCCTGGAAAACCTCTTCAATGCTTGATGGGTAGCTGTGAAGTGCTTGCGACCCAAAGATGCCTAGCTGCAAGTCTGGCACACCCCCACCCAGCGCTGCGTGCCCGCGGATTGTCTTCTCGTTGGTGTCCCATTGGGAGTCTAGAAACATGCACGAAACGTATAGCTTGTTTCCCGGTGTGATGTGAAAGTAGTCCTTGCACGCCTCCGCAGCAATGTCAAAGAGCTCGCTCTTCTTGGATCCCGGGGTGTATTGCTGAGCACGTTCAAGATCTCGAATTTCCGCAACGCTCTTGTTTGAACGAATGACGTGAACCTTTGCTTGCGTCCGAAACTGGTTGGTGCCCCAGTCCTGGTAGCTGAGTGTGCCGGGTTCCCACGAGTCCTCGAAGCGAAAGCAACGTCGGCCGAACTTGTAGCGATTCATCTGCTCGCCAGTAAAGGCCTGCCACAGATACGCCGCCATACGAAACTTCTTCACCGCAAGGTCCAACCCATTACCTTCCCGCTGTATGCGATCCGGCGGTGCATCGTATGTTCCAGGCGAGTCGTGTCCGAGGATAATCGCGAGCTGAAGAGGTGGAGAGTGTGTCAAGGGTAGGTAGTTTATGTTGATGAAGGTAGCATGGGCTGGTACGGAGGTGTTGGGGGAGGAGACTTTTGGCGAGGTGAAGTCTAATCGTATGCGGTTCCAGCCCGGCTCGAGATGCACCAGAGCTTTGAAGTAGGAATCGTTGACTGGCCAGCAAGTGGGTGGAAATCGGCCCTGATGGTGGTTAACCGTGAGTGACCCGTCCAGCGGTTTGCTGTTGCTTTCGCCAATCTGTCCGAAGATGAGCAGCACCTGCTGATGCACCTAGCGACTGTCAGTTCCTGCCAAACCATCGAAGCCGAGCGACCAACCCAAGAATTGTCTGTGACGGAGAGGATGCGCGGCGCCAGGAGAGAGGATCTGTTCATGGAGGTGTGGGAGCCATTGGATGTTGTCGAAGACAGGCCCTGCATACAAGAGTTAGCCAAGCACTGCATCGTTGTCCTCCATACACACATTCATGCTGTAGCGCTTCAGCGGCTCAGCACTGGGTCGCTGCGCACGCGTGGGAGAGCGCACGGGTGCAGGTGTAGGACCATAGGTCCTAGGATCTTGGTCGCCTTCTGTGGTGGAGGTGGCTGGTGTGGTTGACGGAGTGGACGAGCCCACTTGCGACGAGTTCAGAGTGGAGGACGATTGGCGATGAGTCACGCCATTGGTATTGTGTCCATTAGTCTGCTCTGCGGGAGGTTGGCTGCTCTCACTACCACGCTTGTTGAATGCTCGACTACTCCTGCGGTGGAGTTTGTCGAGAAACGAGGGCATGACCGGTATGTTGCGGCTGTGGTATACAATTCAAGCTAAAGACTCATGAAAGTAGCGAGCGACGGTGGTAAAAGCTTATGCTGAGCAAGCTATTTCTGAGAACGCGTAATGCTGCCGTGATGCGCGCTGCAGGATGAGGACGCGGGCTGCGGAATGCTGCAAAGGTGACGGAGTGGTGAGTATGTTGGCCTATGTAAACGAGTGGCGCCAGAAGATGCTGGCTGTGAAAGCGAGCGTAAATTTGTATTTGGAGTTAGCTGGAGTTGTGTTGAGGTGTTAGAGTATCGCGCTGATAGGGATGCAGCAGTGCTGAGCTAGGGAAAGAGGCACGGCCGGATTGGTCCTGCTTCGCGGATAGATGCCGTCGCAATCGACGGGAGAAACAATTGCACGTGGTGTGCGATTTCCAAGAGAAGCGCGCGAGGGGTCAAAAGCGTGCAATTCCTACTCCATTGGTGTTGTCGACATCGACATTGCGCATGTCTCGAAGCTAAGTTTCACGCAGTGACGTTATCTGCCAAGACCAGAAACCGTTTGCGCACGTTTGTCTAGGCCTTGCTCTGACAGTGTCAGTGACAGTGCTTGATAGTTGATCGACGTCTCTTGTTCATGGTCGAGATGTAGAGTGCGATGTTTGACGGACGGCGCCCTGCATTGCTGTCTGGACACGGTGCAACGAGGCGGCCGATGCGGTGATAACCACTGCAGTCTGATGGCGTGCATTGCCGTCGACTGTGCAATGGACATGTGCAAATCATATGCACGTCGCGGGACATGCATGATTATTTGGACACCGATATCAGCCGCTGTACGGTATCGTTACTAAGCAGCATACAATACGCTGCGCTACCCCTGTCACCTATCGCTCGCGAGACGACCAGGAGCATTTCTCAGGCACCAGCGCCGGGCACTCTCCCGCTATGGGTTCTCGACGCAGCTAATGATTTGCCATGTTAATTATGGCGCCGTGACTTCACCTACGCCCAGCAAAGATACCACCGGGGCCTGTGCGGGCAGATGCGCAGCCTAACCTCTTCCAACCTCTCCTCACATTCCTTGCTGCCGTGACCTCAGCTCCAGGCCCATGGTGTTTCGCCAGTCCACACCCGCCGCCAGACGTCTTACAGACAATATCTACGGCATCTGATCTGATCTGCCCTGCCCTGCTCTGCCAATTCTGTCCTGCAACCGCTCCACCATGGCCGAACAGGACGATGTCGCGAGCAAAGTTCTGCGGCGGGCACAGGTTTCCAAGGTCGGTCGTCCCATGTCTGCGGCCCCTAGGCCAGCGTATGCTAACATTGTGCTCCTCTGCAGATGACCCGGACGCTGCAGAACCGCCTCGCCCTGGCCAACGTCAAGATCAAGAACGGCTGGGAGAGCCTCAGCCTGGATGCCATTGAGCCCGTCGTCGACGTCGAGCTGGGCAAGCGGAAGCGGCCTGGCTCCAGCAACGAGGCCATGTCGGACGTGTCCAGCGTCTCCGAACGCTTCTACCACCCGGGCGTGCTCGACTCCTCCCCGCTCGCCGCACCCATCTTCTCAGACGACATCCGCCGCTCGGGCAGCCGGTCTGGCAGCAGCCACAGCCAGAACAAGCGCCCGCGGTTCGACCAGTCGCGGTACCCGGCCTCAAGCAGCCACACCCGCAACAAGGTCAGGACGACAACGGCGTCCGGCAACTGGAAGAACAGCTTCTCGCTGCCCGAGTCGTCGCCCGTCTACCACCGCCGACACGCTCGCTTTGGCCGCACCCATGTGCCCAGCCTGTCCTTCGTCTCGGAGAGCTCCACCGTAGCCGACCCTCGCTCGCCCCTCCTGTCCGAAGACGACGACGAAGACCTCCCCATCACCTCCTTCCAGCTCAACCGCTCGCACCGCTCGTCACCACCACGGGCTCCTCGCACCCCGCCCCCTGATGTTGCCCGCTCGGCTCGTCTGCGGCAAAGCGGCTTCAATGCTGCCGGTGCCGCTCGCGAGGGCAAGACGGGCGAAGAAGACGCAAATCTGCTCATGTACCTAGCGACGTCTCCCACACCAGCACGACCGGGAGATTCCAAGCCGCACATGCACGCACCCTCCACGCCGCCGCCAAACAAGACGCCGCTGCCCTCGTCCATGATGTCTACCCCTGGCGGCGGAGGGGCACACTACACAGGCTTTGGCCTCGCTACACCCTCTACAAACCTCAACTTCGCCGAGTTCCTCAACATGACTCCGAGCCCTGCTCAGGTCGGAGGAGCCTGGAGCCGCACGCCGATGGCAGGTGGAGCCAAGACTCCTGCTGCCGCCCGCGAAGCTCGCCGTCGTCTCAACTTCGACAATCTGCATCCTCCCACCGGAGAGGGTCCACCTATGAATCCCCACATCGGCAAGGTCGAGGGTCTTGGCATGGACCTGGGAGGTGAACTCGTCTCTTGAGAGACTGGCACAACGACTTCACGATTTCTTCACGACACATTGTACGACATCACAAGGCAATGGATCTACGAAGTCATCTGTCGCATGTCGTCAGACTATCCACAACCACAAACACCTTTCCTTGTGTTGGACTCATTGAAAAGCATGGCGTTCACAGGTGGTCATCATGCTATACATTCCATTCACGCCTTCGAACGCACGCACTGGCTGTTACATTCTCATCGCACTTTGGCGATACACGCTTACAATTTGGGCGGTGGTACTTGGATACCCAATGTCGCTCGACTACCTGCCCCTCGGCGGCAAATCCGAGCTAGCGACACAGCAAGCGCTCTGTACTACATATTCCCCAGCATACCCAGCATCATTTCAGCGATCTGTTATTTCTGCCTCTAGCAGCTTTTCCATATGTACAGTGCAGTACAGCACAGCACAGCACAGCGCAGATTTAGCATAGCAAGCCACGGCGGTAAGCGCACACGACGCACCGGACCGGACGGAGGATTAAGATAGGCGAATAATACCAACAGAGTTTACCAACGGAAGTCTGCCTGCCCAAGATGGCAAGTTGCTGCATATACTTGTTTGAGTTTCGCACCGTGCATGTGGAGAGCTTGCTTGATAGCGAATCAATCTTACGCCACATCTAGAATCGATCGCCAATGCATGCCCAACCATGCGCAGCTAGGTATGTGCACTGCGAACTCGATCTCCGAGCCGCCTTGTAGGGCGAGGCAATGTGTTGTTCACTTGTCGATCAACTCATGTTATCACGATTTGAGTTGTGGTCGTTCACTGCGATGTCCGTGTCGCACGACCGCGGGCACGACACGAGAACATTACCACCTCTCTAACAGCCATGCACCCAAATAATAAGTACAGCTTTCACCAAGGCTTTCAGCTTACGACCCCTCCACGCCTCCATCTCGTGTACATCGCTGCGCCGAACCAATCACTCGCCTCCAGACCCCTCTCTCGACGCGCCGTAAGTTTCTGAGCACGCGTCGCGCGCTGGTTTCGCGTCGCAGTCTAGTGCTTTGATTGGCTGAAACTAGCATGCAAGCAGAAGTGTAAGTGTACTGAAGCTTTGATGAGTAAGCTGTATTGTAAGATAGTGGACTGGGATAAAGCTGGGATCTGGGATGGTTAAGGAGCATTGACGTTTTGGCAAGGGATGGGAGGGATGGGTTGGTGGGACGACAAGAAGGGACGGTGAGAAGTTGACGAGTCGACAAGTTGCAGAAGACAAATCAAATGTAGATTTTCTTTTTTTCGCATGACCTGGTCAGTTCGACAACTCTCATTCACACGTTCTCGACTTTCAGGCACACCTTCGAGTGCACATATGTATGCATGCATCGTCGGATACCTCGATAGCCGATACCTCGCTTCTTCCGGATTTTGCCTCCGGAAGTCTTGCTAGTGTGAGATTGCGCTTCTGTGGCTTTGGTGGGTGCCTGGGGGAATTTTCTTTTTTTGGGCTGGATATCGGCAGTTTGGCCGAGACAGCCATTGACGAATGGATTGTGAAGTGCAAGAGTTGATGTTTCGAAAGTATGGCATTTCGCACATTTACATCTCAGGGAATATCGCACTGCTAGCATACGGTATATTCATCTGCTCACATCTGTCCTCCATGCAGCGGTATCTCGTGAACGCTAATTTCAAAACGCCGTCGCTGCTGCCGTGCTATGTCTTCGTGTATACATATCGAACATAAAAGGGCATTTACAAGAAGTGTGCGAAACAAGAAAGGAGTTTCCGCGTCGAAGATGCTGAAATGAGATATCGGTTCTCATCATGCGAACTGGTTCGAATTGACCTGACTCGCCATAACCATCATCCACACCAAAAACACACTCCCAATAATCCAAAACGCAAAAATAGCCTGCCAGCACTGACCTATTGTGTCACCATTAGCCTTCATCCCCCATATCAAACACCCTGTTTGCACTTACATATATTCCTCTGCTGCAAGAACGCCAGCGTATTCATATTCGCGCCACTCGCCGCATCATCAAACACATACGTGTTGCACTGATTATTTATATTCGGCCCCGCGAACAGCTGTATCGCCGTGCCGATTATGCCCGCGATGAAGAGCACGAGGAGGATGAAGCTGAAGAGCATCATGACGCCGGGCATCAGGCGGCGCTGCGAGATGTAGATGAGTTCGATGATGATGAATATTATGGCTAGTGCGCCGACGGTTACGCCGTAGGGCATGATCCTGGATTTTACATGTCAGTAATGTTGAATGTGAGAGAGGGGTGGTGTATGTACCATGGTGTTCCCAGTTCCATTGCGCTTTGTATCGACATGAATTGCGCGCTTACGCCTAGTATCAGGCCTGCTGTCGCGAGCATGAAGATTGTCCAGATGTTGAGTTGGAGATCGGGCCAGTAGTATTTCTCTTGGACTACGACGGCTGAGCCGACGACGGTTGCGCGTGCCATTGCGGCTTATCTGTGGTGGGTGGGTGTGTTCGGGGTGAAAGGGGGTGCGGTGCGCGGCCGATGCGCTGGGAGAATGGTTGGAGTGTTGGAGCGCAGGTAGATGGTAGGTTCGCTCAAGGGTGTCTTTGGATTGTCTTCTTGCCTCGCAATGGCTTTCTGGAGTCTTGTTCTCGCGATGCGTGCCGAGTATCCGCAAGATGCGCGTCACGACTTGGCGCGAGTGCGATTGCTTCCTTGCTCTTGCGGTGCGTCTCCTGTCCTTCTCCTACACTGTTGTCGATGTCACAAGCCCTTCAATTCTCGAGTATCGTCGTCGTACAGCAGGGAACCGCTGAGGCGCAAGCGAATGACGTGTGTGGTGCGTCGCGTGGAGGGCGTGGGGCAATCTGCGGAGGTGTCTCGGGGGTGTCGCAACACAGAAGGAAGGGACGATGATGGTGTTGTGCGAGCAATTGTAGTGAAGTTTGAAGTATGGGTGTGTTGAAGACAAGTTACGTGCAATAGCGCAAGGAGTTTGGTGGGTGCAGCAGTCCAATCCTTTACTCGACGGCATAAAGTTGCGCAATTACCTTGAGATGGCTGGGCAAAACAAGGTGGTTGGCTTCCGCGGCAACCAAGAAACACCACTCCAGCGACCATCTATTTCGACACCATGTCGAACAAATGACGATACCATCTCTGTGTATGCGAGACACGTGTGCAATGAGTTTCGAAACACTTTTTCTTTCAATCGTAGATGAGATCGACCTGTGAATAGATGCTTTGAGCGCGCTTCTCGTTTGACGTCTACAGATCTTTCCTGCTTCTATGGCTCCTTTTCGAAGCACCAATGATTGGAACCACCGATCTGTAGACCCAGGAACGTCTCGCATTGTTCAACTTCGACGCTGCATGTGCACTGCTACAGCCTCTTAGACAATGATGCATAACCATCGCCCAACTGACGGGCTTAGCAAACTGCAACACCACGGGAGTCTTTCGTAAGGACCAAGCTGAAAATATTTGAGAGATCGACTGAGCGTGGTTGCTTCAATATACAGTATCTTCTCCAGCAAAGTCGACACAGTCAGCATGATTAACCTTGTCACAGTCAGCAACATCAATCTCAACGCTCCACATGTCTACTATAAAAACGGTCTCGAATCAACAAACACTTGAGCCTTCATGCGGCAAACTGGAGGCTTCTCCTATTTCCGTGGTTCGCCCTCATCGACTATGAGCCCGAATCAATGATCGGTCGGAAAAGTCTCGCCATTGTCGTGGCAATGACAAGCCTCATCTTGGATCACAGAGTAGCTGCTGTGTGTTTCTCCGCTTGAATACGATCTACGGCAACCGATGGTCAAGAAAGGACGAATGAGAGTTCGTCATAGCGTGCGTTGTGGTGGAGTATCTACCCACCCTCGACAGGGCTCTATCAAGGTCCATATTCGGAAGGACCTTTGATGAGGTCGATTTGCCCGCCTTTCTCCAGGTCGAGAGAGGTCATAGTCATCTATGAGTATGGCCTGACAAGCATTGCTGCCATAGAAAGTCGAACAAATGAAGACGAACTGTGTTCGAGGTAAACTCAAGGCTGTATTCTGTGCTACAATACTGGGAGAAAGGCGAGCTCTCGTCCACCGCCTTCGAATACGAGACTCTTGCATCACCAACCCGGGTCAGACTTCATCCGAGCTTTCATCCACCAACCAGCCGATGGCGATACTGGAGCACGCCCAACACTTCACCTCAATGAGGAAGCTGGTCTGAACATGCCACCACACGCGCGGTAGGGATTTCACCAACCCATGCGAATCAAGAGTATAAGACACCATGGACCTTCTCGAGGAGAGAGCCGCATCCACGACTCATCATCATCACTTCATCTCCTTTCCAGGCTCGACAAAACACATTCATCATGAAGCTCACTACTATTCTTTCCCTCCCACTCCTGGCCGCCACAGTCTCGGCGGCTGCAGTGCCAGCTCCCACGGTGGCCAATCTCGACGCATATCCCAATCATGGCTGGAAGCGCGAGGCGGATGCTCAGAAGGAGGATTATCCAAGCCACGGATGGAAGCGTGAGGCGGATGCTCAGAAGGAGGATTATCCAAGCCATGGGTGGAAGCGTGAGGCTGAGGCGCAGAAGGAGGACTATCCAAGCCACGGGTGGAAGCGTGATGCTGAGGCGCAGAAGGAGGATTATCCAAGTCACGGCTGGTAGAGCGTGTAGTTCTGCAACCCAAATCTCACCACGCGACCAGAGCGATTGCAATGGTCCAGACGAGGAACCTTGAGAACGGGAAGAATCAACAACATTTGTAGCGATGCAGGAGCCACACAGAATGATAGCGAATGAAGAGATGTATGCAACGTCTTAACCTGCTCGCTTCGAACTGCCCACATGTGACTGTGCTCGAGATGTTGATCAGGAACGAACACGGAAGCAAAATCTCTCTTTTTCCCGAGGTAGCAGCCCTCATTCCCTAAGACCACTCCGGACTCCCAGGCACATGTTTCGTCCTATCCACATCCCATTGCACCTTATGCTCCCGTGCCCAAGCAGCTATCCTACCCCAGTTTCGGCATGTATGTGCGACGCCCATGTTCGTGACGGAGATGTTGTTCCTTCGATCCCACTTCCAGACCAGCGGTGTTGTGTCGGCGTGACACATGATGTACTGACGAATCTGGTCGACGCAATGATCTACCCATCTTGTTATACTTCTTGAACACGACGTGAGGATGAGGCTTGAGCGTACCGACATGATTCATTCTGTCTTCTTCTGTGACCCCGAGGTAGAACGTCTGATTAAAATGGTCGGGCCAGAGGGCCATACGAATAGTATTCTAAAACGCTACGTTTCAATTCAGCACGTAAAAGAAGATCATGGTGTGCCCACCAGACAATGAAGCTGATGGAAGACATCAAGCTCAATCACGTAGTAGTCCTCGTGGCCGGCAATGGACGATGTCTTGTCCACGAGCATGTCCGCTTCTTTTCGAGGTATCTGCGAGATGCCTATCCCTACATTCCATCAATCTATCAGCAATGTAGTCCTCTTGGATAGTTGGATGCGTGCTATGGCGAGGCTTGGCTCACATTCGTACAGTTCCAACCACCGCTGGTTGCGTTCCTCGTTCGGTTCGCCCTGGTACGGGCTTTGACTAGACGGAGTCGATCCGTAGAACTTGTGTATCTCGTATTTGATCGCTTTATTGGCTGGTGCTGGAAAGACTTAGCGAGATGATTGCGGTGACAGTCACGAAGCTTACACCATATGGCTGCGGATAAATCGCTAGCTGGCCAAAAGGCGAAGCATAGAATGATGAGCGATAAGAGGACGTTGGTAATGAGAGAGGCTGGTAAAGCATGACGTCGGCGTGGTCTGGTGTAAGATGAATTCTCCTCATTGCTTGAGAAGTCGTCCTCTTCATCGAAGTCTTGCTGAAAATGACCTCGTGCTGACTCGTCCAAGCTGTGGATTTTCATCGCGAACACGTGTTGGTGTAATTTAGATCTCTCAAATTGCTTCGGTGAGGTTGGAGTATATGCCCTTGACTAGTCCGTCGACAAACCAGTAGCTGTGGCGGACCAACGTCGTCAAGTTGTAAGGATGATTCAGAGCTCAAATGGAAAGGAGTGATCGAGGGTCAGACTTCGCAAGTGTTCCACGATGTTCTCCCAGAATCGTTGATCGCATAATTGCCACTGCATATGCAGGATGCACCTCGGACACATGGAGGGGATTGTGTCAGCCTGCTGAAATTAGCAGCTGCTTATACCATTTACTGTGTACAGTTGGAAGACTTTCATCTTGCATATCCTAATGCGGTAGATCAAGAATCCTAGCCAGCATATTGCAAGACTCTATAGTCCGATGCCCGCTTTGGGAAAGACTCCTAAGCCTGGTGCATCGAACGCGGTGGCGATGCCAGATAGTCAGCAACATCATTAGGGTTTACCAATGCACAAAACATCAGCATGTCTCTGTGAGTATGGAGTATAACAGGGTCGTTGTTGGAGTTATGCGATGTTCCGCTCCACACTGGTGTGAAAGACTGACACGCTAAACTTCATTGCGAATGTCCCGTCATACCAATTTTTACACTTCATCGTGTGATCCATGTTCAACCTTCGGGCTTCTGGGAATTTCTTTACACATTAATGAAGCGCATGCCCAAATGAAGCAATTGGTAATTGCACCAGTGCAGCGACGCGCATCGCTCGAAACATCAGCCGCCTCTACAAGATTCTCAGAGAAAGCAGTATAAATGCTGCTATGCGCATCAAGATTGAGCTCGACAACAATCTGACCTTCTGAACGCTTCAGACTCAAATCTAACTATCCCTCTAAGATGAAGACCTTTATATCACTGGCAACTATCTTGCCTCTGATCGCCATGGCCGCCCCCACACCAATCAAGGAAGGGGTTGTCACTGTCTGTAAGACGATCGTCAGGCATCCTACACAGCACGATCTAACCAAAGCCACAGCGTCAGCCGATTGCATAGGCTCCCATGGTGTCCTCTGCTACTTGAAGGGGAAGAAGCGTGAGCCTACTGTTTGTAAGAAGATTCTCAATTGCCGTCTATGGTGCTTGAGTCTAATTCGGTCGCAGCGGCGTTCGATTGCGGTGCGGGTGGTGGGTTCAGCTGCTATTGGAAGAAGGCCAAGAAGGAGTGATGGAACGAAGGAGAAGCTGCACGTTCCCAAACCAACGGGCCAGACAAGATCAAAGCAGCGCTCCTAGATCTACAGGCATGGCGAATCAAGAGTGCTGTTCATGGTTCATCTTCTCGCCTTCCGTGATTCTTGTGATCCTGGAGATCTGTTGTTACCGTCGTTCGAATTCAATGGCGAGGCGCAACATCGTCGCACGCGACGGACCGCGGGTCTTCGGAGGAATCATCGTAGACCTCTTTCTCACACTCCATTTCCTTCGAAAGATTCATGTTTGAACACGTCAACCTCATGCGGCATTCCTATTCTAAAGCTTGACCGTGCTGTTGTTCCTGATCCGCTCCCCGTACTTGATGAACAAGAATGGTATGGGAATAAGTGCGCAGGCTACAAATGCCAGCATTGAGTTTCCCCAACCGTAACCCATCTGAGCATACATCTTCTGACTGCTCAGTGGGATAAAGGCTGCAGCCAGAGACCTCAAGACCGTGCTAGCAGCCATGGCACTCGCAGCGTATACTGTAAATACGTCGACGAGGTATGATATGGCAGGCATGAACGTCATGAGTAGCCCGAAACCAATGAGTCCTGTCGCGACGAGCGGAGCCATGTAGTGTACATGTGCCTGGACCGTCCAGCCGTAAATGAAGAGGCCGACGGGTATAAAAAATCCACCTATGGTCATCATGTACAGGCGATGCTCGGGTTGAAAGTCGCCTCGCCGGCTGTGCTTCGTCACAACTTTGTTGCCGAAGTGTATGTACGTGAATTGTCCAATGAGGGAGCCAACGCCCAGACCCAGGAACGAGAGACCAAGAATGCCACCATGCCAGCCATACTGATCTCTGAAAACGACCGAGAAGGTGGTGAACAAGATATAGAGGTAGGCGTAAGTGATGGCGACGTAAAGCGATATGGCGAAGCAGATCGTTGAACAGAACAGCATCTTCGCCGGCCGGACTATGGAGAACTTGAACAACTGGGTCGGAGTGAGGCCATCATCGAGTTTCGAGACCAGTTGTTCGTTCCCGGTCTCGGCGCGGAGACGCTTTGCCTTGCGTTCCAGGATTATGGTCGCTGAAGTTTCGCGCATGAGTATGAGGGACATCAGGAAAAATGCGCCAGCTACTATAGCCACAAACCAGAAGTTCCATCGCCAGCCCTTGGCGACAGTCAAGAAGCCTCCGATGATAGGCCCCACGCAGGGCCCAATTGTCGGGCCCATCATCCAAACAGCCATAGCCGTGCCACGCTGCTCTCGGTGTATCAAGTCAGCAATGGTCCCTCCACCAAGGACCATCGGAGCTCCTCCAAAGCATCCCATGAAGAAGCGGAATGTAATGAACTGCCCCATGTTGGTTGCAACGGCTGCCGCGATCGTGAAAACAACGAACAAGAAGTTGCAGCTGTGATATAATGGCAGTCTGCCGTACATCTCCGATAGAGGTGCAATAATTAAAGGTCCGAAGGCAAACTGAAGGAGTCAGCACAACGTCTGTAACTGCTCCGAATGAGCTTACTCCTAGAACGTAGACTGATATCATAAATCCAGCAAGCATATCATTCGTCGAATTGAACTCCGTCATAACTTGCGGGACTCCAGGTGCAAAGATGGAGGACGCGAGTGGCGTCAAGAAAGTGATCGCAGATACCAGCGACACCATGCCCCATTTTTTGTTGTAACTCCAATTTAGAGGATTCTCTGGGTCATCAGGGCCATCAAAGTCGACAATGTTTGGATCAAGTTCTGCCGCTGCCGAATTGTCGGCACTCGATAATGAAATATGGTCTTCACCCTTCTCAACGTCTTTTTCCATAGTCGCATATAGCTCGTTATCTTCGTCTGCTGTTTTGGACGGCCTGGTTGATGTGCGGCTGGCGACCGGACGTATAGATCCAGCGCTAGTTGAAATATCTGCGTCGTGTCCTTCGACAACGGCGAGATCGATGATTTCGCTTCTTGTCGCATGACGATAAAGCGATGGCGCTGTCATGATGGAAGTGTGGATTGGAACTCGGAATTGTGATTGTGCCGGCAATAGCGATCGGAATAGATTAAGACAGCAGCTCGGACACGCGTATCCGGTTCTTTTTGCAGTCTGCGTTGTAATCTCAAAGTAGGGCGGCGAAACGCGCTGAGCGCAGAGGCATCCAGGCAGGAGAGCGGATAAAGTCCTCGCGTGTGTTGAAGAGCTTTGCGGTGATAGTAAGGTGGGTTATGAGACTTAACTTCTCCACGGGTAGGAAAGAGTGAATGAGGGTCCGGCGTTAGCACATTAGTTAACAATTCCGCTCCCCAGGTAAATATGCAGCAAACAGCTGCCGTTACGGAAATGTCATAGGATCGAAGGTCTCCACAAAAGTCCAGATGCCGTATTCCCGGCCAGTGACAGGCCGCATCTACAAGAAGCTAGTACCAATCAGGGCTGATATTAAAACACCCACCAACAGGTGTGCCGCGAAAGGTGTACTTCGTGAGCGTAGTAGGCTTTGCTTGGAACTGTGATGGTAGCGAACAGATTAGACTACATAAAATGCTGGTAGACTGCTTTAGCCTATTGCCGTGGTCAATCCTTGAAGAAATTTGAGAGCAAGTCTTCCGCTTCGCACAAGCAAGTTCGGTGTGGGGGCGCCCGCATTCTGTAGCTTGCCTCTAAGAGGTGGTACCGCATTAACGACCCACACAAAGGTTTGTGTTTCCCTTCAGTATCCTTCTCCCGGTGTTGATAAATCAATAACGAACATGCCACCGATGTCAGGGCATCGGTTTTTCTTCGTTGTAATTGTCTTCGCTCGTCGTCACACTTGCCAATTGCGAGGTCTTACCCCTCAATTCATTCTCTAGCCCCTCGAGCTTTCACTTTCGAGCTTGTGGCGTGGTTCGTTCTCGGCCGAGGGCATTGGGCTAAAGCTACTAATCGATGTGAGGCCTGCCGCTGACACGCACAAGACACTTGAGGTCTGGTTAGAGAGTGTCTCGCTGTGTTTTATCGTAGCTCTCATGAACCACGGTCCTGAATATGTACACACTGGTTGAGGTCGCAGATGACCCTTGTCGTGTCAGACGGGCCGCAAGCTAATTTCTCGCTGACCAAGTTTGATCGAACGACCACCATCCGAGGTGAAGATGCACAACCGCTCGAGACACATGTGGAATACTATCACAAGCGTGATACGAGTCCCATGGCTGCTGCCATCTGATACACGGACACTTGGCTTGATTTGGCTTTTTTTGATGTGTTGATTCGCGCATTTGGCCTTCGATGGATTCCAAAATGCGCAACAAAGATAGGGAGTCGCAACCCTCTTCCGCGGCGGACTTAGATCATTGCGCCGAGCTTGTAACTCGGTTGAGGCAAAGGATCCGAAATACCGTAATGGCCATAGAAATCCACGTTACTTTTTCTTCTGCGACTCATCGCTTCTTCCAGGTCCTGGCTGACATAGATCTCCATACCGCCGCTTTGCTCCGTACCCTTGTTCTCGCTAGACAGTTTGTACCCCACTCCAGGAGACGGATCTGGAGATGCAACGGAAGCTTTGTGTTTTCGCAGTATAAGAAGCCAACGCTGTTCAGCATAGCGTTTGAACACGTCTTCCAGTTCGAAGAGATCTTGCATAGAGAGACTGTAAATATTGCCAGAGCGGTGCTTCCAGAAGAAGAGGACGGAGAATTCGATGGTTTCGATTGCTTGGAGCGGGGAAATGATCGTGTTCATGGCTTTGAGGAGGTTGTCGGTCATTCGCACTTGATCGTTCAGCCTCGCTCCTTTACCACCGTGCTTCTTAGTCGTGTAGTTCCATTCAACGTAGAATCTGATGTGAGTGACATGTTGTAGCATCGGTAGCTGCAAGATGTGGGGCGACAAGTCGAAGTAATCATTGTTTGTTTGGGTGTTTCGTAGCTCGGCATGTAGCGTCAACTTACTACTGCGAAGGTAGGTCTGCAGAAGCTCGTTCCGAATTTGCCTGTTGATAAGAAGTAGCTCTGGTCGTAGACGAGAATGTCTTGCAACGGAAGGTCCGTAGCCAAATATGTCATGTCTCCAGGGCTCGGCGTTCTTCATATCTGCACCCCAAAAACACGTGTGCAATTCAGGACGAGCTTGTCTGACTTCAGGCAGCACGTAGACCCAGACATGGTCTCTTATTTCTCTTGGGAGCGCCAAAAGGTTTGAGCTAAAAGTGCTCGGCGTGAGCTCGAGCAAGACTTCGAGATCTCTGAAAAGTTGGCTTTGGCGCGAGGCGTAGCGCCCATCGAAACTGCCACTGGATGCCACGGAAAGCTTTTTGCTATTGATGCTGTTCTGTACCGTTGTCATGCTGGCCGTCCGCGGTCGAAATGCAACAAATCGTATCGGCTTCTCGGAAAGGTTCTACTCGGATCAGGCGATGTGGACAGTAATGATTGCAAGTAGTCGGTTGTCAGCAATAATTGCATTTTGCGGGCGGCAGAGGAGAATTTAGCCATGCCGAGCTCAACGGCGGCGCAGCCGAGTAACGTCTGAGCGCCGCGCATGCGGATTTCGCAACACGGGTGGAGTGCATGAAGTCGGGCAAAGTGGGGAACACGTGGAGTCGGCCTGGCCTCGGGAACCACCCGAGTCTAACCGTTGATGTTTCCAGCCTGTGTGGGAATCCGAAACGTTCTCATCATCAAATCTGGAATCATGAACTCAAACACATTTGGATCATCATATGATGGCGGACCAAGGAGGTTTGTATGGTATTTAGAAGGGTGCAATGTGCATGCGCGGTGCTGTTGACGTACGTGGCCGCCTTGATGTCGGTGGCTTCCTCGATCTGCTGAAGCGAGCTTTCCAAGCGCACCAAGTGTCTTTCCACCCGAGGGCGCATAATTCTACCATGAGTGAGCCTCTACATACCTGTCGAGGGTATTTGGGCCTCGATCTGTAGGGTCATCGTGAGGTCGTGCCCCGTTACCGTCGAAACGTGCTGACTACGAAGAACTTGTCCCCGCGTAGAAGCATGGAACCTTCATCATCCTGAAGGCGAGCAATGTGCCACTATTCGAGCTCAGTAGACAAGGGCTGAGTCGAAGCATTGACAATCTCCAATGTCGCCGCCTGACCTCCATCCGCTCAAGAGCGTGGGACACTTCCATGCGACTTCCACATCCGAGCACTGGAAGAGCACGTTCCACATTCTTTCCATGGTATAGCCAAAATCCGGAGCGCTCATTGAATCAGGTCGGCCTTGTAAGTACTCTGGTTGGTGAGCCCAGCTGTCTTGGTCGACGAAGCCGTGCCAAAGGTCGTTGTAGATTGTCTTGCTAATCCCTCGAATGCGTGCCGCGGACACAACAAATTGGCCTTTGTAGCTGAGTAAGATGTCTTTGCACTCCGTCGAATTGTTGATCCTTTGATGATACAAGGGGAAGAGTCCTGTCGTGTCCCGCCAGGAATTTCTGTCACCGCACTCCTCGCAGCTGCAGACGTCCGACCAGCCTAAGCTTAGAAATCCGGTCCGGACAGGATCAAAGTATGACCACAGCCGTGTATAGAACTCGCGGGGATTGTGGATGTCGGCCTGGAGGAAGATCGTGTGTTGCGCTAAGTTATCCCACTGATGGTTGATGTGGTACAGATATGTCTCGCCCTCTCGTCCTACGTTTGGTAGCTGAAAAACTCTGTGAGCCCCCGTCTCCGAGCGAATTATCTCAACATCTGCGTTTGGATTCTTGTTGTAGATGGTGACCGAGGCTCCGGACGTCGTTGACTCAGTGTTCAAAGCGGCAATCAGGTGGCGTACATCCTCTGTCGGCTCCTTGTACATGCTGATCACTACCTCCAGAGGCACGAGTGGCTCATATACGCGATCTAGAGCGGAATGCGAAGTGTGTTGCTTGGCCGCAAAGTTCAGGCACATATAAGCAGTCCAGATCAAGAGCATCGCCACGATCAAGGGCTTTGACCAGGATTTCGCAATGCCCTTCCTCGTTTCAGGAAACGCTGGTCGCTCCACCACTTGAACAGCTTTCATGTGTATTGCTGTTTCTTCGTCGACTTCGAATCTGTCCAGGAGTTCGTATTGCATAGACGGAGTGTGGCGCGTACGACGATCGTCGCCGTATGCGACGCAGAGTATCGCTACTGCGAAGGAGCAGAGTTGGTACCAACTTGTGTATGGCCTTCGCACCGAGAGTGTCGAGTAACTGCCCACGGCTCCAGCTAAGCCTAGGATGATCCACGTATTCTGGGGCTCAGAATGTATTCGGTCAGTATCTGGCTCGACACTTGTGCTCAAGTCCACCATCGGAAGTAAAGTCGACTGTCCCATCAGCAAAGCCGCTGTTGTCGTTGCAGCGTTGAACAACAGTAATAGAACATGTCTCGAATCGAGAGCGATTGCCTTGGCATGAGGCCAGAAGAGAAACATCCAACCAGCAGCGATGAGATAGCCGGTAACGACAAGATATAACAGCTTTTGAGCTCGGCTGGGCAGTTCGTCTTGTCGTTGATGCCGTGCAGCGATCCCGCTAAGTCCAGTCGCGACACCGGCGAAGAGCATTGCCAATATCGATGAGATCAGAGCCGGAACAGTCAATCGATACTCTGTGGCCAGGATGCCAACGCAAGCGAGGAGCATCACGCTCAGCCGCAGTAACTCGGTTCGCTTGCGGTATGTGTGATCGCAGAGGCAGAAGAGGGAGTCGTGAGCGAAGATAGCTATCGTCTGGAAGAATCAGCTTCAGAGTCCGCAGAAGAAAAGGCGTCAACATACCAGGAGCATTGCTAGAGTCGGCAGGCTGCTGAAGTGTAGAACAGCTTGCAGCACACACAGCATCGACAGTGCTGTAAAGCCCATAGCAGCAAAGGTAATGAGCTTTCCGTGCTCTACCCTCAAAGTTCTGTGGCCACCACTGCCTTTCTGGTGGTGCCAAAGTCTGTGAAGTATCACCACGATCGTGGTCATGCACAGCTGCGAGATGTACACCAAAACCGGATGATGGAAATTCGACTCGACAAGAAGATGCCGATCGCTCAGCAATGAAAGTGTGGCACATGCGGTCCAACCAAAAGCAGCTTGTGAATGGAACCATGCTGGTAACCTTCTTGGGGTCTCGTCGTCTTTCTGCAGCTGGAGGTCGTCTGCAGAAGTCATTCTTGCAAGTCTCAATCTGATTGTAGGTAGTGAATGAGGAGGAACAAACATGTACACACTGGTGCCGTTCGATTACCACGACGAGCCCATTTGCACTCCCAATCTCTCGCAAGACGGGTCGCCTTAACACTGCGTACATCTGCACGCCCCTACCACACCTTGTACCTGAATCCCGGAATCATTGGGCTCTGACATTAGGGGCAGGACCAACCAAGATGAGCCCTGACCCAATTTGTGTCATGGCGGAACCAATTATATCACGGTGCTTCCATGTGTGGTGACATGCACGCCACCTGTGACAGGTGACAGTGTACACAAAAAGACTGTCCAAGGGAATGCGGACCTGAGTTGACGAATTGGCCAGGCATTAATCTCCAATATCCACTCCAAACGAGGTGGCTTTCTCAGCATACGTCTCACCGTGGCTCCAACTTGCCGCAAGTGGAATGAATTCCTCAGTGCTGGAAGCGTTTATGGCAGCCTCAAGATGGCTCAGCCCTTCATTGCCGAACGTCGGAAGTGTCTAGCTGTTTGTGCGTAATTTCTGAGATCTGCTTGGAGTCTGTGCAAATGTGATCCCGTCCATTCCGCAGCGAAGCCTGAGCACTCCACATATTGGCGCCCTGAACCCAAGTTGCAAAGTGTACTCGGGTCCAACGATCACGGCGAAGCAACTTCATAAGGAAGATTCATGAGATGTGCAAAGTCTTGATGGTATCTGGATGGAGCTGTTTGACCCGAATAAGGGAGAGCACGAGTTGTTGCATGCCACACCCAATGTTCTATCGCGTGTTTCGCGAGACCAGACATCCATATACCGGCATGCGACTGCTCATAACGACTACGTCGACTTTTCATTCCACAGCCTCGAACTCTTTACCGTAATACAACACTCCACCATGCGACTCCCTTAATTCGTGACTTGCATTGTCATGTAAATGGCACGATAACCGCCACGTAAGGTGTAAGGCAATCAAGGTTCATGGAGTGTTGATTCGGCATGGCAAAAGAGTCACACACCCTAGAAGGCACGCACGGCACGCGCCGTCTCAATCACCTAGTCCAGAACCACGAGCCACCATATCTGCAACATACCGCCCACTGTATACGCAGCCCCCGCTGGGACCCAATGCTAGTAGCGAAGCGAGGCAGAGCGCACTGGAGTCTGTAAATAGGTTTGTATGTGCTTGACCAGGGTTTTATGGGATTGATCAATCTTTCGCATCGTGGTGAGATGAAGTTCGGGTGTAGCCGCCATCAACACAGCCATCCGGCCTTAGATGTTCGAAAGTGCAGAAGGGTGTCGCCTTATCGAAGTCGCCTCTTCTAAAAATGAGCCTTGCTGGAACGGAACAACTACTCTCTTCTTCCCTTTTGCTTCATGCCAAATCATCCTGGATTCATGGCAGAATAGGTCGATGCGCATTGCGTCCCCTGAATGCTCCCAGCACTACAGCCACATGCTTGTTGAACATAGAAACACAGCCTCTCACCATTTCGCGTGATACCCTGATGCACTGACAAACTCCATAATTTCATACTCGGTGTACACTAAAGGTTTTAGTGCGCAAGCCTCAATCACGAATCATGACCATAGGTGTGGAGCCACTCCGGAAGGACATCTCCGCCACTCAGGTGGCTTTGTTCCTCGGGTCAACCAGCAGCGAAGCAGATTTTGGAGAACTGACACGGCTAAATGTTAGGCGCAGATCTTGCCTGACGCGGAACGTCTTCGCCAAGACATACTGAAGTGCCGTTAGTAACAGAATCATCAGACGCGCGACGATCGGTCCAGCTTGAAAGCGAGGCTGCTCGTAATGAAATGGTGCGAATAAGTATTTGGTGGGAGACTCAAACCAGACCATATGACGGTGTGTTCTGGGAAGTCTGCCTGATGAACATAGTATGGCGATCATGCGGACCTGAGTACGATAGTTTGTAACGAGACGCCCGAAAAGCATTAGCTACGCCAGCACGTGCACCATGTCGGAAACAAGTAAAAAGAAGCGAGAGAAAGTAGAGGGACAGTAGGCTGAGGAGGAGTGATCAAGCTTGCACCATTGGAAGGATTCATATCGTAAAGTGACGTGCACTTGTATCCCCGTGAGCCAGACAAGACTGCATCATGTATGAGCAGTCGCCGGGAGGTGAACCTTGCCAGAACATTAAAAGAAACGACAATGCCATGTTCATCCAGACGCATGCAGTGATATGCGCTGCACTTCCACGCGCCGTCAACACCGTGTGGTGTTTGAACAGCTGCTTGAAAAGTGTGCCTTGCTACAATCATAAAGAAACGCCGATTCCATCTTCCAAAACGCCCGTAATGCAACTTGAGGGCGTGGCTTTCCCGCCAATCAAGAATTTGTATCAACGTGAAAAAGCCTCAGAGGAGGCGATTGGGGTGTCAATCCTACAACACGGAGTCGGTTGACGTTGAACTCATGTCCGTCGTGCGACATCGCATGCGAAACGACTCGGCAACTCAGACCTCCAATCCTCCCACCATGTAGAACAGCAGGTAGGCTTCCGCAGCAAGAACTTCTGCCTCACTTGCAAGCACGACTTTGCTGTCATCGAACATGAACCAGTCGTTTCCTTCGCGGGAGTAGCTGACGTAGTGGCCAGAATCTATTTTGCCTTTGTGAACGATCACCGAGGAGAGTTCGTAGACCAAACTATTCGCAGGTGTGTTGGTGTTGTAGTTCGTAGGTGGCGCGCCAGTAGCCTTCATCGACTTCTTAAGTGTCTGTTGGTATGACGTGCTGTATGGATTGATGTCCAGCTTCGTGGGAAAGCTGACGCGAGTTTCGATTTTTGAGGATGTGGCTTTCATGTGCTCGAAGCGCTGCGACAAATCAGTCTGGTTATGCGCTGTAATTGAGGGTTCCGTACCTTGAGATGCACCGCGAGTACTGGTGGTAGTCGCTTGATGCTCAGCTGCTTGGTCGCATTCTGAGGGCTGTCGCAGTTTCGGCATGTGTAGTCCGCAGATCCTAATTTCTCCTTCGCCGTGAATCTCTCCAGACAGTCTCTGAGATCCAGCGGTAATTCATCGCCTTTGTCGACGTTGTGCTTTCGCTTCTTGGACTGATTTCTAATATCGAGACTGAGGTCCATGTACGGGTCTTGCGCAGTTGTAACGTTACGACAGCTGTCGCATGTGACGGTGCTCGATAGCTTGCCGTAGAAGGTCTGGTGCACCACGCACTTGCATTCGTCGGAGTCGGCCGAGCCTCCGTTCGCGAGGTGAAGCGTATTGAGGATGAATTGCATGTACTCATGCGCGTCTTGTTGTTGGTAGCCTGCGAGTGCCTGCATATATATTAGCTCTCTGTCCCCTCACTTGTGTTGCGAAAACGCTTACTTCTCCAGCCAGCCAGCTACCCATGAGCATACTGACCGCGCCGAAGCCTTCGTTCTTGTCGGAAGAGTAGAACTCGACAAACATCTCGTCCAACGCACAGCTAACACACGCTTCCTTTTCGCAGTCGACCTGCTTGTGTCCTTCGGAGAGGTAGAAGTTCCGTATGAAAGGATTGTGTATCAGAGTCTGCAGTATAACGCTCATGAAGCATGTCTGGCCCATGTTATAGAGCCCACGCAGCCCAATCGCTCGACATGGTAGGAATGTGGAGTTATTGACGATAAGCTTAACGTCGTCGGCGGTCGTTGCGTCGTCGAACTTTCGCTTCTTTCCTACACAAGCCCATGTCAGCAGCAAACTTCGGCCCAGAAAAATGTATGCACCAACCCTTTTGTAGCCGCCGTATCTCCATGATTGGATCGTAGATGTAATCCTCGCAATTACCGCAGTACACGTAGCCGTCCCGTGACTCTACAGCTATAGTAGGATCAGCGCATCTCCCTCGTAGCAGATTCGCAGCCTTGACCCACAGAAACAATGTGCTTTCTGATCGATGTGTTCGTCTCGGTCGGTCTCGGTCATGGTGTTGGGACATTGTAGGCATAGGAAGAGCGGTCGCAGCGACACCACAGGTCCACCGTCGATCGAAGATTTGTAGGTCTGAGCTATTACGCTGGGCTCCTCGTGTATCTTTCGAAGAATGGCCTGGTAGTTTCCGAGGGTCTGCTTGCGTGCATTCTCGAACATTACGCCCATGTGCTCTGCTCGCGTCAGCTGTGTATATGAAGAAGTCGCATAATACGCACCACACCCATAGGCAATATGCGCCATCTGGCTGCTTGGTACAATGTTGCCTTTGGCATTCTTCACGACTTTTGGCGACGCCTGCGACACCGCCTTGGGGGCAACTGCGATGGTGTCCATGGTGTCTCACGCGAGCTTTCAAGCCTGGTGCATGGTGCAGACTATGCGAGAAGAGCTCGGGGTTGCGCCTGCAGTGCGGACTGCGAAGATTTCACACACGCTCGTGCTGCGTGGTCTGGACAGCGACGTTATTTCTGGGGTTCGCCGGACCTGCATTGCGACCGCGGTACTAGTGGATCTCCCCGCTCTTTCCCGGCGCTAGCATCCAGACGGAATTTTACTCACGTTCTGATGTTCCAACCACTCGGAGTTGCTAGGTGCAGGGATTTTGCAGATTCTTGTCGGTGTCTTCTACTCTATCAGAATCAGGCGCGAGTGTCATGTGCTCTTGTAGGGGATGTTGTATGTTGGCAGAATTGTCCTTACTAGAGCTGTCTTCGGGCCATTCTTGGAATAGACCATCTGACATCAGCCAGAGCGAATTGATCACAGTATGGACATGTATTAAGTTGGTCTAGAGGCTGTGGAAACTCGAGTAAAATACAAGCAAGCATACTCGAGGATAGAAAGGCTACCTGTTCACAATTATGTCTAAGCACTCACACGACTTCGTGCATTCTTGATTAGTCTTGAAATTGCAATCTGACTGGCTCAATGATTCTCAGCCTTCTGAAGCCATCGCAGACCTATCTTATTGATGGTCCGTTGGTGGGGTGGTCATAGCGCATGTCGTTGTCCGTAGCGTGTGCTTCACCCACACCCACTTCTCGGGACCACATGGTTAGAAAGCCAGAACACTTTGGCAAAAAGACGTTCCTGATACAAATATGTAACGGTGAGGTGGAGTGGGGTGTGGGGACGCTGATAGGGCCAAAAATATTGCAGTGGGTGCAAACATTAAAAAGATGTACGACATTGACAGGATCTATAATTCAATCAGCATTGATTGTGTCAAAGAAGGGCACAAGAGCGTACTCGAACCTGCGCGGCCGAAGCCATTAGATGACGGAATTGGGTAATTCAAGTCTAACTCATTAACCACTCTGACACAATGTCGTGTTGTGGTTGACCAACGTCTTTTTGATGAACGTTGAGGGAATAAGACTTAATTATACTGAATTAAATTACAGCAATAAGGCTTGAAATACACCACGAGCGAACTTTGAACCAGTCTGCTTGAGACATGTGGGTGAGGGGCAGAGCGGGGGAACCGAGTCAGACGAGCTTCAGCCCTTGCTTAGTGCTTCACATTATTGGTCAACTAAAGGCTAGGCTTCCCACTCAATGCCCACGTCTTCTTCTCCTTGCTGTACACCACCTTGCCCTCCTTCTGCAGCTTATCCAGTATCTGCAACACGCCCCTCTCCGCCGGCTCCCACAAATTTTCCGGGTAGTCCTTATATATGACCTTTACGATATCCATCGAAGTCAAGCCGTCATCTTTGTCCTGCGCTAGCACGTCTAGCACCTGCTTCTCGCGCTGCTTGCGGTGCTTGATGTACTCCGATATCTTCGCCGGGCCATCTTCGATCACTGAACCGTGACCGGGATATGCGCGCCCTTTGAACTGCTTGGACATGCTGTCTAGGCTCTTCATGTACGCAGCCAGGTCCTCAAACACGGCTGTGCCTTGACCGAGCACATTGTCGGCTGTGAACATCGCGTCTTCCTCCTCGAGGACAAGTGCCATGTGGTCTTTTGTGTGACCTGGGCAGTGAAAGGCACGCAGTGTTGCGCCCTCCGTCTCGAACTTCTGCCCATCGCTTATATCGAGCCAGTCGTGGTGCGGATCGTTCTTGTACACTTTGGTGTCTGGCGAGTGTTCGAGGAGGTCAGGGACACCTTGGATGTGGTCATGGTGCCAGTGTGTTAGGATCGCTTTGTCGATGGTGATGTTCTGGAGCTTCAACACCGATTTGATGGATGCGATCCATTCTTCCTTGCCTTCGCCGGTGTCTACGAGCAACCGCTTCGCTCCTGTACCGACGATGTATGTGTTTGTGCCTAGAACATCAGCTTCAAATCGCGAAAAGACCATGATCTCGAACCTTGCAAGGTAAACTTCGTGTTTGTCAGCTATGGTTGGCTTGAGATATACCAGAGAGGCTCACTTTGCTAGGATTCCCACCGAGGACGCGAGTCACGCGGTTACTGAGCTTCTCAACCGTGGGAAGAGGCACTAGAGGTTCTGACATTTTGTAATAGAGTCTGCGACAGGTCGAGCGCGCACACCATCGCCAGAGCATTATGTCACCTCCCTGAAGCTGTCCCGCGTTGAACCGAGGCACACGGGCATGCTAGCGCCACTGCATCACAAAGATGTCGATCAAAAAAATCAGTACTGGCATTTTCTTTCCAACGCTACCGGTATCTAGCATCGATATCTAAGAGAATTGAACAGCTTCCAAGGCTCGAGTGACGAAAACAACACACCTACGAAGGTGCTCGTATTTATTGAGTCAACGACTTTGGCGTTTAGTGTGTCCCGAAGGTTGACGCAGTGAATACGAGCACCATCGTACAGCTATGCTAGACATGAGCTGTGTGCAAAGATTGCCTAGCAAGTCACCGCTTCGACCTTCTCACCGGGCCTAGGAACGATGCCTTCACTGGCCAACTGCTCCCAGCTCCAGTACATATACTGTTGCGATCCATCATCGCCAACAACAAGCGTACTGTTGTGTTTCGCGTTCCAGAAAGCGCCACCAGCAAGCATACCTGTATAAGCCTGTAGCTGCGACCGGAACAAAAGTTTCCTCGAGTCATCAGCAATATTGTTCATGGGGCCCGCCTGGACCGACCACTCTCCAATGAAGACCGGGTTGATGGCCGTGGAGTACGACTTTGTGAGGTAGCACGCGCTGTATGGAGCATCGTAGGTGTAGGCTTTGTCTTGGAAGAAGTAGATGTGCGTGTCCCACACGATGTTGAGATCTGTTCGACTCCACCATTTCTCCCAGGTCTGCGCTCCCGAAAACCCGTCGCTAAGCATGACTGGCAAGCTCTTCATCTTCTTTCGAATAGTGGCCAGCGAGGCGTTGTAGAACTTGTTCAGGTATTCAAACGAGGCATCCGTCTGTCCGAAGTAATACAGTGCTGGCAGAGGCTCGTTAATCAGCGAGAGCGTGAATTGATTGTTGTTGGGCTGAATTTTGATCCAGTCGGTGGCGAGATTGACCATCTTGATTGAGTCGTCGAAGTTCTTATCATTGTTCCACCAGGTGAGTTGGCCGGTCTTGCCTTGGTTGTCGAGGCCGTTTTGTCCTCCTGGCAAACCATGCAGGTCTATAATGACGTGCATGCCCTTCGAGATGGCATACTGCGAAATGCGAGAGAGGGCAAGTAGCTGACCACCAGTGTGGTAGTGCATGCCTTTTTGACGGAGCATGAAGGCCCAGTAGCCGACGGGAACGCGGATAAGATTGACTCCGTACGAGGCATAGAGGTCGATGTCCTTCTTCGTGATGTAGCTGGAGTAGCGTTTCTCAAGCAGAAGGCCACACTTGAAGTCACCGAGGACCTCGCAGAAAGAATCTTCATCTTCAGCGGCGGCAGCGCCGTTGTTGTTGAAGAAGCCTTGGTCGATGCCTTTCTCTAGAACTGAGGGAAGAAGTAAGAAACGATGACTTGCGACGCTGGTGAGAAAGTGACTTACGCAACCATCCTCCCAAATTGACGCCGTTGGCTTTGAAACTTTTCCAGTCTTTGAAGCTGTTTGCAGACGGAGTTGGCTTCTCGACCTTTGCACTGAGGTCCTTGATGGCATCCATGGCGTTCTTGAGCCTCTCCAAGAACGGTCCAGCTTTCTGTGAAGTTGAAAAGATATCAGCGATGCTGGTCCGCTTTTCGATAGCGGAGACGTCGGTTGTGGGAGCGGCGGCAGCGAGCGCGAGGGCTCCTAAGAAAGCGAGGGTGACCTTCATCCTGAAGATGATTGTGTGGTGAAAGGGCAACGGGGCTGCGACAATGCGCCCAGTGAGCTACGTCTACTGCATCCTTTATACCAAATAGTGAGCCCGGGAGCTAAGACAGGCTGTTATTTCTTCAATGTTCCAGGCCGAAAAGCGTTCAGCGGATCCCGGATCACTGAAGTCCCTAGTAGTTATCTATGTCACTCAAGGGAATGAACAGAGTGATGATGTTCTAGCTTGCAATTGGCACCGGAAGGCGTTCGAAGAATACCTCTGTGCCGCGACGCTAGGAAGGCCTTCGTGATGACCTAAGTCACCACACGTCGAACCGTTGGACTCCATCGTTTCTCCTACTGCGACGCACCAAACTTTTCCAAACTGCTAGTAGATGTTTGCACTGAAAGTGGGTCGTATAAGGAGTGTTCTGTCGCGCTCGACCGCTAAGCGTCAACTACGGGTACCGTCCCCCATATACCGAAGAAGAAATTGGGAAGGCCCGCAGTTCTGGGTCAAACGTGTGATTTTCAATCAATCCCGTCGAATTTCGGACACAGCGGTGTCCAATGATGATTGATGATAATTGACTGCAAATCATTCTGTCGAAGCAGCAGTCAGTGCTTTCGAAGTTCCACTAGTGACAACATCCGCATCATCCGGTTATCGCTGACTCGGAAACCTCTTGCGCTGTCAAAGCGCTATTTGTGTGCGGAAAGAACGTCCCTGGACGCAAATTCAACAAGTCGCCACTCACAAGATCATGAATCACGGTGCCAGCAGCAAGACCACGCCAGGGAATGAAGGTATGGAGCAGGAAATGCAGTCGATAGGTATGTGAAGCCTCTGGCGCCTTGTGTTTTTTGTTTGGACTCTGAGCAGTTCAGGTACGCTGGGATTGGCGAGATGACGTGCGCGCCGTTACTGCAAGGTACCATTATTGACATGGTGACTCTAGCAGCTCAAATTCCAACAAGGGCCAAAATACGTATTGCGAAAGATGCACAGTCGAAAAAGACATTGCCAGGGCCGGCACAGATTGAATGAGACTGCACTCATGAGAGAACTGTACAGGAGCACACCACCTGTAAGTTCCAGCAATGCTTTACATCTTCATGAACCGCACAATCTGGTCTGCGGCGACATGGAAGATAAATATTGTTTGTCTGAGGCCTACAAAAGCCTACAGAAAACGCGCCCTATCCGCCGACTCGTGTCACCTATTCCAGGCTGCTCCTGAGGTATGAGAAGTTGAAGATACATCTCGCCCTGTGTTCGTTTGCGAATTTCTGGTCACTTACAGTCATGAATCCATCCAGTACTGTTGGAACGCCTATTGAAGCACGCCAGGTCTAGCGGTCTCTGTGGTTGGTAGGGCTTTTTGCGACACCTAAAAAAACGCGGAAGACCTGAAAAGGTTGTTAGTGAGGTGAAAGCTGCACAAATTGCGCTAGCAAACGAATTTGCTCTCGTGCTCAACGCACATTTCCATGGATCGATCTGTATTAATTTTCTCCCTACTCTACTCAGCAGTGTCGAGACCTGGGACACCCACAATCACCTTCAATGTCGGCCCCGCAGCTTCTTGGGTAAGTATCAAGGCACTCGGATACGGCTCTAGCTGAACCCTAACCATCATCATAGACTAAGCGGCAAAGTGGTTTGCATTGCTCTGGAAGGCCGCTCGTTTTTTGTACACGAGAACCTTTTATGCGCTAACTTGCACAAGTTCAAAGCCGAGCTGCAGCCATTGCGCAAGCCCATAGAAGGAAGGCGAGTGCCCCATCTGTCACTTACAGATTGAACGGGAGATTGTATGTAACCATATGGCTTCACGCCGTTGGCTCAGACTGACTGTCGATATTAGGCTGCGCTTGTATACTGCCAAAACGGCTGTGGCCAGAACATACACCAACACTGTATGCAAGAGTGGATTGATACACGCGGTCAAATCTCTCAAAGCGATCTGTCGTGCCCGTACTGCCGGAACCCGTTGTTTGACTATGATGTGCAGCATGATACCAATATCAAGGTGTACGGCGACGCAATTTTCGAGAAGCAGAATGAGAAAACGGAACACGATCCCTTCCAGACAGTTCCCTCCCCTCCAGCAGCCGATGCGTTGAATGTCTACACCGCATGGCTGTACTCTGGGGCGTACTCCATCTTGACAGAAACATTCCTCGCGACTCTAACGAGTTCGCCATCTACCTTTTGTGCTGCTGGAAACTCAGCAGCTGCTTCCTAGATCCCAACTTCATGGCTGACATCCTCGACGCGCTGTTCGATCTGTACACGCCTGTATCGCTCACGGAGCCCGTTATCCGATTCGCATACGCAGAGGGTTTGAGCCAGATGGAGCATCTCGTCACGTCGCATACCTTGATATGGGCTGCAGGGGATTCTGATGCTTTTGAAGTCTGGCTCAGCGATAAGCCAGATCGGTTCAAGGCTAACCTGAGTGCGATGACGGTACGGACTGGTAAGACTGTGCTGAAAAGAAGTCACGTGGTAAGCTTTTATGTTGACTTAGCACGTGGGCTCAACCCGAAGGAGTTCGAAGCAGGAGTGGCATGAATTTGGTATAGGATCTCACTGTGTCCAAGGACTCGCTTTGATGGTTGGAAAGGAGCACAAGAGAATTTGCTAACTCGACATCTCGTTTCATTGTTCTTGTTCGTTTGCTACATAGATACGATCCATCAATGCGTCTCGGCTGATTTGCCGCGTCCCAGCCATGCTATCCCTGCTCAATTGAGCTCTCTCTTTCGTTTCGTATGCAAACATGATCCCAACGCCGATTATGCTGATATGTCGTTCTGTGATGCGTCGCAATACAAAAAGGGTATGTAAATCGAAGAGAAGAAAGCCAAGTACGCTCGGCGCCAAAATACAATCTCGCCAACCCCACAAATCCACGTTCAATCATTATCCCCAGCCGGTTAATCGTTGTCGGTGAGGCGGTCGAGAACAATGATGCTGAGAATCATGACCAGCAGTCCGATGGTCACTATTATGAGCAGTACGAAGCCGAACCAGCCGAGCACCATGGCCGATGTGCCGACGCCAGACTTGACACTGCCGTTCCCTAAGTCCTGTGCTATTGTTGCTGCTGCGACGGACGCGGTGTGTTGCCATAGTACGGAGACGAGGACGAAGATGGACGAGATGAAGATGAGTGCGAGTGCCACTTGCGAGACGGGTCTTGACGGGAAAGGCTTGACGTCGACGTCCGATCCTGTTCGCTCGTCGCGCTCCTCATGCCAGCCGGGGAAGGTCGCGAGGAGAACGAAGGTGAAGAATGCGAGGATGATGGCGACGATGAGGAGGTACGGGAACACGACGGCGTCTTTGAAGGTCGCGGCCACCCACACAAGGTTGAGGGGGTCTTGGTCGACGGACAGATTCTCGACGAGCGCGGTTGCGTTGTTAGAGCAGATGTAGCCTCCGGCGTCCCTGTTGATGCAGATGCCGAAGTAGCCGACGCGCACGCCGAGCTGCGCATTACCGACGATGTTTGCGATTGCTTGCGTGACGCCCGGGTCGACTTGTTCTGTGGCGTAGGCGGGTGTGTATTTTTCGTACCACATCGAGATGAGGAAGATGCCGGGTATGAGTGGTGATGTGGATGAGCATCCTGCGAGTAATAGTGCTGCGGCTGTTAGTCTTCATTCCAGAGCGCAATGTTGCCAAGTAGACTTACATAGTAAAATGATAGCGATTGCTATTAATACCATGAGAACGTGGTGAAATCCGAGGAACGGTATCAGCCCTAAAAACAGTCAGTAATGCATTCCATCACCCGCCTGACATGTGGTACGCACGTTGCATGCTGACCGCGAACCGTAGATTCGCCATTGTGTGAAAATCTCCGCGTATTCGACTGGAATGGATGTGCGAAACCCTGCGCCCTCAGAGGGCCGGGAGAATGGTGCGACGGTATGCACTCAGGCGTCGGCTGGTGACGATGTCCCACTCAGAGAATGTGATGAGATGGCTACGGAATGCGTTTCGGTCTTCGCGTGGCCGGCTCGTGGGAAGCACTTGCAGCTTTCGGTCGGAATGTACACTGCGATGAGGAATGGTCAGATGTCTCCTGTTGCGAAGAATAATAGCGAGGTGTGGTGTGGATTGAAGGTGGGTAGCTTAGAATGTGTGTGTCTCTCTCTTCTGGCTGCAGCCCTGATACTTTTGGTCTCGATGGAAATTGTGAGGTTGGTCGTCGGTGGCTGGGACGAGATGGCTGGACCAAACAAACGCGTCGCCTAGCAACCCGCACGGCTCTGCCCTCTGACATTGGGCGACGGGATTCGCGTCATAGGCTCCGAACCACCAATCACGCCGTCCGTCCCATGCTCGGAGGAAATCCTTCTAGAAAACAGGGCCCGTACCTGCATTAGCGGCGTCTTGTTTTTGATGCGGTCCAGCCTCTTCTTTGCTGTTGCGACGAGGCGGCTTGCGATGCTTGATTTTTGGCTGCCGCGTGGGTGTGCGACAGTGTCGAACAACAACAAGAAGCAGCCTGCCATCCATGCGAATTCACGATTGTAGCCATTCAACCGCAACACGACTCTCCATCAGATCGCAGTATCGCGCGAGCACTTTGTGGATAGCCAAAGTTGCAACTCTCACCAGCCTCCTGCTTTTGGTGTCGATCTTACACGTAGTGAACATCAAACCGCCACTCCTTAGTCCCATGTGGCAATGCCACGTAACATTCCCTCACCGAATCAGTCGCCTAGATTCCACTTGTTTTTACACAATATCCAACCAGGGAAATCGTGCAGAATGTGGCTACCACTGCATCCATGGATCGCAGAGATAGCTATCTTCTGCGAATCGTAACTTACTCCTGCTGCTTGCATAGCTTCAGAGTACTTTTGCGCGACGAGACCTCGAGTCATCACAGGAGAGATGCCATCCGTCCGCCTCAAGATCAGCAGTAACCACTCCTTTTGCGTCGGTGCTTGCAGACCCAGCCTCGGTAGTCTGCCTCTGCGAGTGCGTTACGCCTTGCTTCACAGCTGTTGGAGATCAATATGTTGAGACCCTTTGCGAGCTGTGGAGCAGCCCACTCACCACTCGTACAATTCTGCATCGCCCTCGCGATGCGCCAGCTGAAGACATCATATCTGACCTCCGGAATCTCCTCCAGGATGAGCAGGCTATTCAACCGGACTTGCATGTCGCTGAGGACACTGTACGGCACATCATTCCACGTCCAGTCCGACCGAGCTTTCATAAGCTCGTCTACCTCAAGCTTGGTAATGTACTAGTGAGTGTGCAGGCATTAGCGTGCGCTGGCTACCCATTTAGCAAGAAAGTACTACGTAGAATCTGTCCCATTGAGTCTGACTATGGCCCGCTTTGGTCTGTCTGGGCTTGCTTCGTTGTAGCGCTTCTGAGGAGGTCGAACGCTGACATGTTCGTATGTTTTGTGCAAGACGAAGTTGTGGTCCACTTAAATGGTGCCTCTGAAAGCTTCCAGAGCGTCGCAACAGCGTCCCGTCCTTCTGGATGATCTGACGTCACCGACAGGCTGAAGACAGTTATCACGTGGCGCTTTTGATTCGGTCACCCCATGATAATAATCTGCGAAGCTTGCTTCGACGAGGTATAGCTACCAGTACGTCATCTCAACGTGGTGGGGTGAAATATGCAGGGGCCCGAAGTTTGCCCCACCTGTCAAGCTTCAAGCACTCAAGCCTCGAATTGTGAAGGGAGAGTAACCACATAGACACCAACATGTGTCAGTTTTACCAAGTGCAAAACGGGCCACAGCCATGTGTACAAGTCACTCGGCTGTCGCAAACGTTGTCGAGCTGTCCACGCAACCCAAGAATTACTGAGAGTGCAAGCTACCAACCACTCCTGTGCGTTCTTACAAGTCGACGACGCAAGCAGGCAAACAAAGACATATGACGGCAATATTAGCCGATGCCTTCGATTCTGAAACCTGGCGTTCGTTCCTGGGCTGTATGACGACTGCCGTTACGTCGGACATCACGCGTGCGGTAAGCCGAGAATCAATCAACGTGCCTGCCATCGATGGGTGCACCTGCTGGTGGATTCACTGCTTGCGGGTAGTGACGTAGGTTCTGCTCCTCCTGCTCTGTAATCCTTGAATACTTAAAGAACCCAAATCCCATTTCCATTCCTCATCCACCAACATCATCAGCTTTCAACACCTACAACCAAGCAACTTCAACCACCAACCAACATCTAAACCAACCAACCCACAACAGTCAACATGTCCGACGCTCTTCGCAAGTCAGTACATCCGCACCTCTCTCGCTTTTGACATCCACTAACATCCCATACAGAGACTTCCACACCAAGGCCGGCGAGAAGATGACTCCCGACTCCTCCAAGTCCACCCTCGGTAAGCCACCTCATTCATCCATCCGTCCTCCCTCATCCAAGACCTCCACTGACTTCATCTCACAGACAAGGCCAAGGAGGGCATCACCGGTGGCGCCGACAAGGTTGCCCGCGGCGCCCAGCCCGACTCCAGCAAGACCAACACTCAGTCCGCCAGCGACAAGATCGGACGCAGCAAGGACGAGACTGTCCACGGCGGCTCCAAGGAGGGTTTCATGGACAAGACCAAGCACGCTTTCGGCATGGACAAGCACTAGGTGCTGTCTCGGTCCTGAGGTACTGATGGAGTGATGGAGGAATGACGACAACTCACCTGCGATATGATACCACGCCTGAGGGCAATGAATGAATAACCTGTTCCACACTCACTTCGCTCTTTTGCATTGACTTTTGACCATGATGACTTTGCTTGTGCGATGGTTGATTGTGACTTTGATGTTCGTTTTGCATTTCGTGCTGCGAGCTCTTGAGCGTACTCCAATGAGCTATGTGGGCAAACACCTCCCAGAGATCATTTGACTCCCGGCTTCCGAAGGATGCCCTTGCGCTTCTTCACTGCGGCGGCTTCATCTCCTCTGGACTTATGATGAGGGCGTATGCTGGATGTCGAATTGAATTACGCTGCTAGAGAACAGCAAGCTTCCGAATCCTTGCGTTACAGTTTCGGGAAGAGAGATTGGATTACACTTTTTTGCGGAATGTAAACCAGCCTGGTCGTTGAATCAGTTTTGGTAGAATCTCAGACAGTGCGCAACTGAATCTAAACGCTATCTTGGGGAGGAGAGATGCTAGCTGGTGGTAGTTGTTCGAACATGGTATTAACAGATCGCGACATGTCGACTTTTGGCCAGGTTTAGTATCATGGACTGTTGTAGTCAGTAGATGTGTCCGCTTCAGCGGTAATGCTGGCGATGGAGCAATGTCAGCTTTGGCACTGTCGCTGCGGCGAGAATGCTATCTTCGACGTGGTGAATTTTCCACCCAACTTTGTTCATGGAATTCGGGAAGTGAAATGCCTGAAATCGGTAAAGTAAAATTTGTCCAAGGAGAAAGATGTTCATGGAGTTGTAGTTCTCCTCTGGTCAATTACCCCTCACTCAATTTTAGATCGCCGCAAGGTGGGGAACCGGTAAGTAGGTCTGGCATGCATAAGCGAATCGAAGAACCACAACGCACGAATTTGGAACTAGCAATACTTGCCCATGGTGTTCAACAGCTTTGTGAAGGTCTGAGAGGGGTGGAGGTCTGAGAGGCGTAGTGGTGTGATATATACCAAATAATCTGATTTTTTTTCATGAATCAACAAGACAACGTGCCAGAGTGGTTAATGGGTATGACTCGAATTACACTTGACATCATATGGGTTCGCCCGCGCAGGGTATGTACGACCTTCCTGCTACCCTGTTCTCTTTCCTAATACCTCATAGTTCGAGTATGTTCTACATCACCCCTTCAGCCGAAAAGATTACTAATCGAACCTTCAGATCCTGCCGTTGTCGGTTCTCAATACTCTTTTTGCTCCTTTTTAGCCCTGGAATACAAATATCAAACGTGGGTGGAATAGGTGGTGGATGATGAGTGGTGGTGAGTGGCGCGGGTTGCTTTTGCTTTTCTGCACCTACGACGCTACGAGAATACTAGACCTCTACGAAGTACACACGTACAAAGTCTTAAGTCTTAAAGAAGGCAGATAATACTGAGTGTAATACAAGAATCTCACTTGGGATCTTGTCAAAAACTGCCACACTCCATTCAGTGTGCCCATAAATTATGCCTTCACTGTCGCTGATACACCACAGTCCTCGTCCAACTGGCTACCGCTACCGTCTACCGCCTGGAGACTGCGAGCAAGATTGTTAGGGAGTGCTGTCTCCCAAGTCACTATACGGCGACGACGTCCTCAGACAATATACCATTTTCGCTCGTTCGTGATGAAACGCAGTGCACGAATGCTGGCTGGAAGCCTGATGAGCAGTTGTTTCATGTCATCCGCACGACTTCGCCCCCGAATTCGTGACCGATGGGGCAAACAATGTGAACTGGCCTGAGGCAATTCCTGTGGACTGAACCAGTAGCTTGTCTATCTTCAATAGTATTTTATTACGGTAAGAATTCTGCATACTATACATCCAGTATATACGGACTATATCTCCATGTACTCTTGGTGGTGTTGGCACCAGGTGCCGCAAGATTTCAAAAATCATGATTGATGAGGCCAGCAAAATCCACGGACAAAGGACAAAGTCTGTATTATTATATAACCTAAATTAGTGGCCTGTCTATCCTCAATAGTATTTTAGTATAACAAGAAAGCTATACAGAACACATCGGGGATAGCCAGGCTTTACTTTCAACGTACTCTTAGTATTGGTAGTAGAGCTTCGCTGAAGTGATCGATCATGAACTCTTGTTAGATACAGCACCTGATACCGAAGCTCCTGAACGCGAGATCTTAGGACTGCGCTTATATGAAGAGGGCAGTCTCCCTCACCACGCCCTGCCAGCTACGAAGGTGCTCGACACACACCCTGCTCGACACTCACGACGCTGATTCAGTATACATTGGCAATTCGCTGCGTCTGGAGCGCTTGACACATTGAGGCTTCTGTACATTGTGGCTTCTGTACATGTGCCGTACTCGAATAGTGAGTACCACCCAGCATCCTTCACCGATTAGCTGCAGAGAAACAGCAAAATCAATCTGGCTCCGCTCGCTCGCTGCTCACTCTTTCGATCCACAACGACGCCATTTGGTCATCGCCGCTTCAGTTTGCACAATTGCGCCTGTGAATGCAGTCTCGCGCACCCCACCCGGTCAGCTCCGAACGACCCATCTTGCTCAACCTCTCCACCCAATACACCTGCTCGACGGCTCGGCTCACGACGCTCATTCAGCGATCTGCATCCATCTCACCAACTGCTGCTCTAAGCTGTTTGCCAAAGCTCCTTCCGCCTAGCAATGGCATGCAGCCATTGGGGCTTCTGTACATGGGGGCTTCTGTACATGGGGGCTTCTGTACATTGGCGGTTCGCTGTCCGGAACGTGTCACACATTATGGCTTCTGTACATTAGCGGTTCGCTGCGTCCGGAGCGCTTCACACATTAGGGCTTCTGTACATTGCGGCTTCTGAGCCTGCGGGTCCTCAGATTGCGCTTGCGGTACACTTGGTCGGTGAGTAACACCTCCAATCTGGGATATCCACTCTAATATAAAGCCAGTCGTCACCCATCAACCTTCACTCGTCACTCTTCACTCGTCTTCCGTCACAAATCAGCTTCGGATCAAGGCTGCTCCACTGGCTGCTCATCCGCACGCCAAAGCCTCATTCCGAAGTACCAGTGTCACTCCCCGTCACTGACCAGCTTCGGCCCACACATACACTGCGACACCAAGGCTGCCCCACTCGCTGCTCATCCGCACGCCACAGCCTCCTTCTACGGCCGCTGACGTCAGGTGTGAATCATCACAATATCTCCGAGGATCTATGCCAACATGGAGCCAGGCTTGATCACCGTGGTGGTCGATACCTAGTCTGCTCGACCTCCTCGCTAGGTCCGTCTGCACAACACCCCGCGCTGCTCCCCTTATAGCCTACCGGTCGCCTTAAGCTATTCGACAATGTCCCGACATCTCAGCACAACACACAGCTACTGGGGCTTCTGTACATTGATAGTCCGCTGCGCCCTGGCTTTTTCCGTACATTGGGACTTCTATACATTGCGGTCGCTACCTCCTGAGACATTGGGGCTTCTGTACGTTGACGATCCGCTGCGCCCTGGACGCTTTGGGCAGCGCCACGAACTGTACAAAAGGTGATATACGTGACCAATCTGTGGAGCAATACACTGACGCAAAGCAGCCAGCTCATCACATCTCGGAGATCCTTCACCTCCGATTAACAATGTTCAGCTTCCTTGCTCACGTCCTTGCACATCAAATTACCCGCGACAAAGAACCTCCGCCAGTCTGTTGTGATTTGGCGTCTCGTCGAAGCCGACTAGGAATACAGAGTCAGCTCACTGGATGAGTTCATGACATCTGAGGCATGAACGCAAGCGGTGAACGCAAGCGGTGAATGCCGCTCGGATCTATACTCGTACCAGAATAGCATGGAATGCGACCTTGTCGCACGGTGGTGATTTCTTTGGACGGACGAGACCGCAGTCAGCGTTAGAGGCTTTCAAAGCAGTTTGGAACGGAAATACGACAGGCATGCCAGTTCGGGGTGGGTTTAACTTGCGAGGCCGTCTGGCCTATCAGAAAGGCCGTGGCCTTGATCCTTCATCACATTGAGATATTGTGTGCGTTTGGGCGGGTGGATAGGGCTGCTTACACACGGGAATGGTGGACCGAACTTATCTTCTCCGAGGCCGTGAGTTCAGAATCCCTCGACTGACCGGCCCCGCACGCTCAGGTAGGAGCAGCATGTATCACAGTTGACACTGAAGCTTTGGTACATATGAAGAGTCTCCAAAATCGAGCATGGGGAATAACATCATTTGCCGTACGCGAACATGGGTTTCAATACATCATCAAACAACAAACTCCCTCATGTCTGTAACACTAAGCAAGCGACATGTATATTGTTGTAGGAAGGAGATTACCATATATGAAGATGAAGACAACACGAGAATGAGACTGAGAATGAGAACAAAATGCAAAATAAAACAAGAACGAAAATGAAAAACTACCGACATAGCAGACGGACGCTCTAGACAGCCCTTTAGTCCTGCCTCTGCGCACTCTCGTTACTTGAGTCGAATCTGTTCTGCTGCCTTAAGGAAGTCCGCCCAATCGCCCTGGGTCAGTGACCTCCTACGGGTGACCTCCTACGGGTAACCTTGAGGCGGATGGCGTCGTCCCAGGCGTTGGCCATAATCTTTGCATGACTGCCTTTTCCAGATTTGAGGATCCAGATAGTGAGCCCATGAAAAGTAACGCGTGGATGAGAGGACGCACCCAATGGGTTTTTGAAACTACAAGAGCGCTTTCCGTGGCCGTTCTCGAGGTGCTGCTCGTATTGCGCAATGGCCTCACCCAAGTACTTATCTGAGGTGCGCACAGCTCCCAGGACGATAGAACGATGAATCGACACCACAGCCCAGGCGAATTTTTCTTCGCTGCTATAGCCAAACCTAGCAGATTCGCGGGCCTAGTCACATCTGCAATCGTCAGTAAGGCGCAGATACGAATTTCGATACACTGAAACGTACCCTTTCCAGACGTTGTTGAAGGCCGCCATGCAAGCTTCAGTCGGGACTAGATAGAACTATTTCGCATCATTTTTGCTGGTAGGAATGCATCTAAGAATGACGGGAGGTACGTCTTTTTGATCTCCGGTGCTGTGTCGGGCACGAATTGCAAGATATGGTCTAATTGGCGCAGTCCTTGTTGAATCTAGGGGCGACAATGACAAGTCCTCTTTTGAAGTGACGCGCAACACATGACAGTGTGTGTGTGTGCTCATCAGTGAAGACTGTAAGCTGTGCTCGATCGCACGGATGGTAAAGGTCCATGGGGGCGAGTGCTCATGAGGTTGTTGATGCCCTTTACATGCTCTGCTACATTCAACGAGTAACATATACTCCAAAGCAAACACTCCCTACCACAACACCCACCCCAACCCCACCACCACACCAACCACCCACCCAACACCCCCTTTCCTCCCCTCCGCCCCACCCGCAAACTGCTGCGCCGCGCGCCCCCCTTCAACACTACTCGGACTCCCAGCAATAACATTAATCTTGCCGTCCCCACCACGAAACTGCCCTCCCCCACTCACACTCGACTGCGCCTTCGTACTGCCCTCCACACACATACCCATCCCCAGCCCATCCCCCTCCCTAAACATGCGATCCGCCACGCCCTTCCATACCTGCGTGACATCCGAAATCATAGGTGGCGTAAACCACATCCTACAATCCGCCGCCTCGTACACAAACTCCAACGGCGTAGCGCTTTTGTCCCCCATGCGCAGATTATCCTTCAAATTCACACCGCCCGCAATCTTCCCGCCCTGGTACGCGCTGCGTCGAAATAACTGGCTCGCGAATGCCGTGCGGCCTAGATCAGTGTCGTTCCATTGCGCGCGCTGCTCGGGCGAGCCCAGGAAGAACACGGCTTGCATGCGGATTTGTATGTCGTCCCAGGAGAAAACTTGTGCGCCTTTGGTGCCGCCGACGCCTTGCATGGGCCCGGGCTGCGGGCGGCCGCCGATAGCGATGGTGCGGACTGCGCCTTGGTTCTTGAGGAGTTCGGAGACGATGGCGCAGGTAGAGGAGCACATGCCGTCGTGGAGCATGACCATGTCTTGGGCGTTGAAGGGCTGCGGGGTGGATGTTTCGTTTGCGTTTGCGCCGAAGCCGATGACGGAGAAGCCGGTGTAGGTGGTGCTTATGCCATCGGTGTAGTTGTAACGTAGTGTGGGCGTGAAGGCGTCGCCGTTGCGTTGCTCGGGGCCGAACATGGATTCCCAGGTGCGGAAGACGGCGTTGTTGCCGTCGAGTGTGTGTTGGTAGTTGAAGGGGGAGGTGAAGCCGAAGATGTCGTCTTCGGTGGTGCCTTGGCCAAAAGCTGCAGTGAAGGCGGTTTGGTTGGACTGTGCGAATGTCTTGCGCGCGAGGAAGTCTTGTGTGATTTTGCCGGCCTGATTCAGCGCGTCGTTGGCGCGGAAGCGTGTGCCGCCAAAGGGCTGTTGGGAGGCTTGCGGGTACACTTGCTTGAAGGTGTCGTAGCCTAAGATGGCGTTGCCTCCGCCGTTGCCGCGCAGGTCGAAGATCATTTTGTTTTTGCCGTCGGCTTTGGACTTGCGGATGAAGTCGCGCATGGTATTTTGGAAGCTTTGCACGTCGGGGGAGTTGTAGGTTGGGATGCTGAGGACTGCGACGTTCTACATATTGTTAGCATTGGTGGAGTTTGGGCATGTTGTTGACTGACCTCGTATCCTTTACCACTGACATAGTATCCACCAACAGCAAGATTAGGGTTGATAATCTCTGCTTTGGGATAGCCAATATGCGACGGAGCTGGCGGCGGCGTCCTCACTGGATCACCTCCAGGCGTAGGAGGCGCTGCTGGAGCTGGTTGCCGTACAACAGGTTGAGGACCAGAGCAGAACTTCCTGAAGAACGTCTGACCATTATTGACGCCAGTAAAGTTTCCAAAGGCGACTGCAAGATTTGGCATCGAATACGTCGAGCCATTCGCAAACTGCATCGTAGTGTTTGGCTGTCCCGTGTACATTCCCGTACGGAAAGCTCCCAGAAAGGTCGTGCCAGCAGCTATAAGTGCTTGGGACGGAAACATGGCGTTCCACCGAGTATCCGCGTCGTGAAAGTCACCCGAGGTAGAAGCATTCGCGAGGAACTCCTTTGCGCTCATCCCATCGATCTTGGTGACTGCTGATGGCTTGAACGAGGTGTCGTTGTTTGATTTGACTACATCCCGGTAGACGTAGATGTCAGGCACCGCCATGCCATCTTTTGAAACAGACACCAATTCCGTCCCTGGAGGCCGTTGGAACTGTATCGCTGACGCCAGAATATCAGGCTGCCACGCAAAGTGGTTGTCGTACGCGGAGTCGAACAGCGTCATCATCTTCATCTGGAAATCGTACTCTGACTTGAAGCCATCCGATGAGAGTTGGTTCTTCATGTTATCCAGCTCGCCCATGATGTCGATTGGTTTCTCGGTGTATCCTTGCGGTGGGTTCTTGAGGTATGCGATGTTGGACTGCCACTTGACAAACAGCTTCATGTCGTCGATCAGCCGCATATCGCCGTCTTTGTCGAGCGGTACGGACTGCAGACATTTTACGCCAAGTTCCGCGGGTACGACTGGTCGAGCACCGGCTGACAATTTCGATATCGCACTGCTTATCACAGCGCAGGGCTCCTGGCCAGTAGTGGAAGAAGGAGACGTAGAGTTTGTTGATTGTGTGGTTGTCGATGCGGCTGTTGTTGTGTCTTCTGTTACGGCCACCACGTCGTTGATGTCCGCTTGGGTCATGACTTCGTTCATGTCCAGGTCGGGGTAGTCGGGAACGCCGTACATCCATGGGTAAGGGCCACTACCGCTGGCAGCTGAGAGGCCGCAGTACGCGCTGAGAAGCACGAAGGAAGAGCGCATATTGGCGGTATGGTCGAGCTAATGCCGTGGAGCTTCGATGTCGATTTAAGAAAAATTAGGTATTAGGTACAAGCGTTCCAGCGCCCAAGAGTAGGAAGAATGTATTAGAGAATGGACAGCTACGACGACTACAAACTCATGCCTTCAAGACTAAAGAGATGAAGACGACGAAGGAAAGATGGGGTCGATGAGCCCGCACAGTGCGCACTGGCCCTGGGCGAGGTGATGGCCATGGGTTTGCTTTAAGGAAACTACCTCTCATCCAAGGAGGGGCACAGCTACGCCTGGCATGTCGCAGCATTGCCACATCATGGAAGATGTGGTTCCTACCCAGCGCTCCGTATGGAGATCCGAAACACTGCGCGTAACTTTAACCGCGTGGTCTTTGTATAGCCTGCTGCAGCGACAGAAATACTTGCAATGACCATGAGAGGCATGTCGAATTGGAATGGAAAGAGGGATGATAAGAATAACATGTGAAGAGATCATTCATTCTACCCAACAACTATCTTGCCTTGTTGGGGCTCTCGTGGTGGAAGTGGTCGCATGTTGAGATGGTCGTGACGAAACCCATGCGAAACACCTCGCTAATTTGAGCGAATTCGGCTCGGTTCGTCTAAATTCGGATCGCAACTCACAAAAGCGTGAAGGTTCTGCAATGAAAGATATGCAGTAAATTGCAGAGTGTTCTCGCAGTTTGTCGTAGAATGCGAATAAGTCTGTGGCCAGCGATCGCTCAAAAGCTCCACATACTGCAGGTTGGAGCATAAGAGCGACAAGCACAACATATCCAAAGAGTGCGCAGTCTTACTGTAACTCGTATGGTTGCCTTGACGAACTACAATTGTAGCTCATCACAGGGTACTTTTATCTCTTAAGCATGACTGCAGTTTCGCTCGTATGCTCCGGGATTACGCGACAAGGGAGCATTTTGAGACAAGCTGCCCCTACCGCAGCTGAAGGCCTGGGCAGCTGGATGAATTGGTCCGGAAGATTCGGAAGTGCCAACGGCTTGTTTGTGTATCTCTTGGCGAACCTGATGCCCGGCAGCTTGATTGATTCGAAACAGAATAGGGTATGAGTATGATCACAAGACCTTCATCCGTCCCGGAAACACAGATCACGCAACCTTCTCCTCGTATTGTACATTGGCGTCCCAGTCTTCGAGCTTGGTGTACGGGCTTCTCAGCCAAGACTCAAGCTCATGTAGGAAGAGTCGGCAATTCTCGCGTCCCAGAAACTCGGCCAGGAGGTTCTCCGCATGTCCATTACTCGCCTTGATGTCTACTATTTTCAGGATTGACACGATGTAGGAGAGCAAGAACTCGGCGTTGCTGCTTGTTGTGGGCGCGTCGGTATCAGGATGTAGGAAGCTGAAGACACGCAGCTCGCGCCTGATCCATGTGCGAGCGCGAGATTGGAGATCTGGAGAGCTTGAGACCATTTGTGGCGTAATGTCCTGGTAGCCCGAGAAGTCGTTGCTGCCAACGTGTAGAGAGTAGAGCTTCCTACGGTATATTTCACGCCGTCTACGCAGTGCTACGTCCTCTACCGGTGGTGAGTAGGCACGCCTTGCGCCTCTCGGTCGCCTCGGTAGGCCATAAGGAGCAAACAGGGAACGATCGGAGGCTGAAGTATTGCCGGGATGGCTCCGCTGAACCGCATAGCTCTTGTAGTCGGTTGGAGATCGCCAGTCGTACTGAACGGCAGTCACTTCAGTCTTACCTGTCTTCGAATTTAGCCAAAGGTATACATGTAGTACGTGGTATGCTTACATAACGGGCAAGTTGAGCGCTCCTGCAGCCAGCTAACAAGGCATACGAAGTCGAAGGTGTAGTGGTTGCATGGCGCAGTGATGGCACGCTCAGTGACTGTCTGGAGACATATCACACAGGTGTCGGCGGACTCGTCCTTGGTCGGTGCAGGCGTACTTCCCATACGAAGATGCTCGTATCTTTTGTGTCAACCTTCAGGACCCACTAAACGCTAACGCTGGTGACTACGAGCGCCTTGGTACGCGAGTGTCGGTGTCGACGTGAAGGATGCGATGATGAGCTCATACTCGGTGCTCGGGATTGGTGCGGCGAGTCTCAACTAGCGCAACTTTTGTACGCGACTGCCGTTCGAAGACGCGATCTTTGCTCTGCATTCACCAAATTCGCCTGCCAACGCTGAGCGCTATCGTCATTTCGAGGGCGTCTGTGTCGCGCTACTGTGTTCTTATCCTGTATTCCCCGCTCAGCATCTCGATGTTGTGAATGCTGCTCGCAGCCTCGAAGCGCTTCTGCTCACCCTCAACCCGACACTCGCTACTCACAATGTTAGCCACATCTACCAGGCCTCACGTCGCAGGGCCAAATGGCAGTGCGATTCACCACACCGTGACGGCGCTCAAGCGATGGTCATGTGACGACAAGAACCTCCCACCTGTGTCTGATGTCAAGGCTATCCACATCTTCGACTTCGACAACACCCGTATGTATCGCGGTATGGCTCAATGAGCGCATACTAACACGCCTCAGTCTTCGCAAGCCCTCTACCGAACAAGCAGATATGGAACAGCGCGACGCTGGGCCAGCTGGGCTCACCCGATATGTTCGCTAACGGCGGCTGGTGGCACGATGCGAGCATCTTATCGGCGACCGGCCAAGGCATCGACAAGGAGGAGAAGCGCGCGTGGGAGGGCTGGTGGAATGAGCACATAGTCAGCCTCGTGGAGCTGTCGATGCAGCAGAAGGACGCCATCAGCGTGCTGTTGACTGGCCGCGGAGAGTCCAACTTCTCCGACCTCATCAAGCGCATTGCGCGCAGCAAGAAGCTCGACTTCGACATGGTCTGCTTGAAGCCAGCCACCGGCCCCGCAGGCCAGCGGTTCAGGAGCACCATGGACTTCAAGCAGGAGCTGCTCAAGGACATTGTCTACACATACAGGGACGCAGAGGAGATACGGATATACGAGGACCGCGTCAAGCACACCAAGGGCTTCCGCGACTTCTTCTTCGAGTTCAACAGGGACCTGATGGCCGGAAAGAACCAGCCGTCACGGAAGCCCATCGTCGCAGAGGTTATTCAAGTGGCTGAGAATGCGACGCAACTAGACCCAGTCGATGAGATTTCAGAGATCCAGAGGATGATCAACCAGCACAACATCCAGATCAAGGCTGGCACTACAGCTGCTAACGCTGTACCCTACCAGATCAAGAAGACGGTCTTCTACACCGGCTACATGATCCCAAACACCATGACAGAGAAGCTGTCGTCACTCGTAAACCTCCCAGCAAACGCTCCCCGAGACGACATCCGATACCTCGCAAACAGCATTCTGATCACACCCAAGCCCTGCCCGAAGAGCATACTAGACAAGGTCGGCGGCATTGGAGCCAAGGTCAGGTGGAAGGTGACAGGCGTATCCTGCTTCGAAAACAAAATCTGGGCCGCGCGCGTCGAGACCGTTCCCAAGGGCGCCAAGTTCTACTCTGAGAACCCCACTCCAACCGTAGTACTCGCAGTCCGCAAGAACGGCCGCCCAGCTGACGCCGCACGCATCGCCAACTGGCACCCTGTCCCCGAGAGCCAAGCTTTCGAATTCGACAGCGTCGTAGGCGAGAAGCAGATGCTCCGCATCGAAGAGGAGACGGCCGGCGAGAGCGAGTACGAGAGCTACTTCCCCAACAAGGCCAACCACGACCGCCACGACCGCCACGACCGCCACGAGAACAACTACCGCCCACAGCATGGCAACGGCAGGGGACGAGACCGAGACGAGCACCGCAACAACAACGGCTATCGCGGCGGCAACCGAGACCGTGGTCGAGGCGGGAATAGAAATCCCACGTATGGCCAACGGGGCGGACAGCGCGGCAGTTATCGTGGCGATCGGGGAGGAGGAGGGCGTGGTCGTGGGCGCGGTGGCGGAGGTGGAGGCGGGCCGTCGCAGTACAGAAGCCTGGACGATCCGAATAGTGGTCAACATCATGACGGCCCTGATGCGTTCTACTAGTACTAGAAGTGCTCTGTCGCTGCTTTCGTCAGCACCTCGGTGTATTGGCGTTGCGCTATTCTCGACCTTCCGAATCGTGTATACGGCATCACACGGAGCAACGAGCCGCATTGCAGTCTTCATAAAGACTCACTACGCAACAGCGGCGTATATCACGGTCGAGCTTGAGCATTCGAGCGATCTACGTTGGTCTTGTACCGCTCTTGTAGCTTGTTACTTGCAATAAGATACCCAAATTTTTCTTCAAAACGTCACAACATCTTCTCGTTCTCGTCTTGATCTTCATTCATTGCTCTCAATCACCATGTTGCATCGAGGTAGCTCGAGCTTTGTTTATTCAATGCTCCTTCACCTGGCATCTACCACTCCTCATCAGCCTCGTCTCCTAGCTCAACACGAGCCTGGTACCTTTCCACACTCCTACGCGACGGACCACCCCTCACTCTAGCACGGCCAGACACTTTAGCGTATCCGATGGGATACTGTAGCGTAGAGAACGCTGCTGGGCTATCTGACGAGGGTGTCGCCTTGGACTTGCGCTGCTGACGCACATGTAGGGGTTGGTGTGTTTGCTTTGTGGTGGGGTGGTTTGATGGGTATAGAGAAGGTTGAAAGGGGGGTTTGGTGGCGATTTTGTTTGGATCGTGCGGTTGTGATTGTTGCTGGAGGGGGAATGACGGAGGGTTGCAGTCAGAAGAATGGACCGCTAACATCTGATGGGCGCCTGTGTGAGCCAACACACTGGGCAACGTCCCGCAGTGTCCAGCGTTGCTATTAATCATCTTCCTCCACGCGCACACATCACGTACTCGTCACCATTTTCATCAGCACAGATACATCTCAGCGCGGCCAGCTCTTTCTCCCCTCTTCTGCTCGTCTGCACCCACATCTCTCTTAGGACTAACAACACATACTACACCCACAAGCCAGTACGTCCACTTCATGTCGACGTCAAGGTCAGCTCGTACCAAAGGCGCAGTCAATGCAGACACTGGTCGAAGAACAAAGGTATGAGACCCCGCAGATGTTTTCTCGTTGAACGCGTTGAAAGAGACATCAGTGCTAAACAGCAGGATCTCGCTTTCCATTGGAATACGGAATTCATAGCGGAATTGAGTGTTTTCACTCCCGATTTCTTTGGCTTCGAAGAAACAATATTCATTAGGCAGCTTTGCGATCGTGTTTCCAAGCAGTTCATGCACAGTTTCGATTCGGTCTTGCGCCGACTACTGGACTTCGAGATGTTCGCTCAGGTGTAAGACTGTTCCTTCGCCTTCGATGCAAAAGATGAATCCGAGTATGGCGTGTAGATCATGCAACGTGACGTTGCTCATAGATCTCGCATTGCGTAATGACCATTTCATGAAGAATAGGACATGTCAAAGAGGAGGTATACCAGCGAAATGGATCTACGAAGTAGTAACGTACCCCACGAGCGAGTTGGCCAGCTCGCCCGTGTGGCCAACTCGCCTGTGGGGTACGTTAACGATATGTAAAGCACTGATACTGCTCGTACCGAGGGTCATAGCGTTATCACTTCCTCCAAATCGACACGAGCACGAAAGAATCATCTCAACCACATCGTCATCCACCTCCTCTGCAGATACCATTATTGGAAAGTCATCGCGGCCTACAGAACGACGTTTTGGCCATGGGCTGGCTTGACTCGCCAGTCTGGTACCCAAGAAGGCCATTTTGTACGTGTGATGGAAGAAAGCGGTCTTCGAGTACTTGGGCATGCTAGCTTATCGGTAGTAATGAGGCACAGTAAGGCCAATTGTCCTGGCTCACTTCGTTGGTGTTACTTCGTTGTTTCTGCGTGGCTCGGTGGTGACGAATCTGAGGTCGACACGCGTGAGCGTAGACTTCTGACCGTGATTGTTAGACTCCACGGTATATGAACATAGCTGCTGTGTCAGTAAATGAATCCAGAGCTGAGTGCTTGGTGTATTGTGAATGGTTGTGTCGGCCTACAATAGGTGGAGGCTCATAGGACGGCTTTTCGGACTGCCGAGCGAGGTTGACTCCTTCCGCGCCACAGCCACCAACAGCCACTCCACCGTTGCGCTCGCGCCTCAATCATTTTATCACGTTCTATCACATTCATCGCACCCATGAGTTATGCAGTTCCGATCACGCGTCTGTCCTATCTTCAACTGATTTCAAGCACGCAGCACAAAGAAGCTTCGCCGTCTGTTGATGCACCCAGTACCTAAACGCTTTGGGAGGCCAAATATAGCCATCCCTTTCAAACATCAAACATCACACGCCACATACCTGTCCACGTTTATAGCGCCACATGGTGGCATGGAAGGCCTCAGCTCCTCGCAATCCGCATGGCACTGACAGATCAATGTTTGGTCTAGAGTTTGCCCGGCTGAACCAGAACTCGAGTGCCATCGCAGCACAGTACCAATCAGGATTCGTGCGATAAGCTTAAGCCTTAAGGCACCCGATATCTTCACCGCACCGACTGACAAACAACTGTGGAGAAAAGCTCAAATATAATTGTACGCCATCTGTCAGCAGACTTATTACTGGTATGTACCGTGCCGCAACCGCAAGCGAAGCTCAGGCGTCAGCTATTTTAGCATGTTACCTTCGTCAGCGACCGCGCGACACGATCATTGGATAATTCATGTTCAGCCTCCGGAAAAACAATGTATCCGAGAGGCGTGTGTAGTTAGGGAGGCCTTTGTGGTACGACCGTCATCTCCTCTGCGCCGCAAATCCAGGTGCTTGTGAGTTGGGGCTGAGCTGGCCGACGAAAAGAGATGGCCTCACTACTTGGCAGCTAACAACAAGCGGCACAGTTTTATTCCGATGGCTGTACGCTGACAGTAATATCTTTTGAAGCACGGGAGAGACGTGATGCGTCTTATAAGACTGAGGGTCGTCTTTATCGAATACTTGCATAATCACATCACATCTCCTGCCACATCAAGCATCCTTTCCCTTCATCTTTCTTACTCAGTCATATACTAGTCGCTACTTCACCTCGTCAACACAGTCAAGCAACATGGTCAGCTTCACATACATCGCTCTCGCAGCAACCACACTTCTCGGTTTCAGTGCTGCCGCACCTGCTCTCGAGGTTCGATCGACCGGTGTCATCCACCGCATCTGGGCAGGCTCTACCGCCGCCAACAACGGCCTGCACTTCGAGCCCGAGAACGTCGTCGCCGAGCCCGGCGATCTGATCGAATTCCACTTCCTTCCCAAGAACCACACCGTCGTACAGTCCAGCTTTGACAAGCCATGCGAGCCGCTGGCCAACGGCCAGGGCGTCTTCTCTGGCTTCAACTTCGCGACTGCCTCGGGCGAGGCAAAGAACGTCTTTACCTTCATGGTCCAGAACAAGGAAACTATGTGGTAGGTACTCCATACAACTAGCTTGTGAATATATACTGACGCGCTTCAAGGTACTACTGCTCTCAGCCCAACGGGTTCCACTGCCAGGCTGGTATGGCTGGTGTCATTAATCGTAACTTCAACTCGAATGATAGGACACTCGAAAAGTACAAGGTGGCTGCGAAGATGGCTGTCTTGAAGCAGCCGAGCACGGATGTTCTGAAGAGCCAGGGTGGCTGGGTTCAGCCCAACAAGCCTTCTTAGGCGCGACGGACAGGCACAGAGGCTTGATGACACTCATGGGGATTAGGATGATGAAGCTATGGGAAGTTCTCCGATAATCTGCATAGCGTTGGCGTTTGGGTTCGTTTTACCTGCTTGTTACTTTCGATGGTACCTATTCAATGACACATTTATCTTATCAGCAGCTTGTAACATATAACGATATGAATTGGGTGCGTAGCATCATTGATCATTGTCTATGTACTGGGTGCTCTGTCTCTGGAGCCGACAGGACTCTTCGATCTATGGCCAAAAGGCAATGTCTCGTAATGATACCTTGGACCGTACGCAATCATGTCTCCTGCAACACAGCCCTCTGCGCCAGCCACTCCTCCAGATTCTTCTGCACATACTTGTCGACAACACAGAACTTGACAGTGCCCAGCTCGCTCATACCTTCCTTGACCATCGGCAATTCCTCTAGCCCAGCAATCTCCTTCACTTTCTCCGGCGTGTCCAGCAGACCGCCCAGTCGAAATAAGAGCATCAACTCACCATCGGCACCAGCGGTAGGAATGGTGGCGCTCTGGCCTTGAAGACTTTGGGAAGTTGGAGGCTGTGCTCGTAGGCTTCGCGGTCGTAGCCCAGGGCTTCTTTCTCGTCCTGGATGAGGGCTCAGTGATCATCTGTGATGCGCTCACGAGTCACTGCAAGGCTTCGTTAGTACTTTTACATAGGTATGTGACATGTGACTTACGGTCGCCACGCTGATCGCCAATCAAGCGTACAGCCTCCATGTGCGAGTATCCGAAGAGCTTCTTCCACTGTTCGATGGTCTCTGGTGTGGGATACTTGGCGGCCATTTGAGCATCGTCGGCAGTCATGGCCATAGCCATACGTTCAGCTTCTTCCCAACCAGCGTCCATTGCGATGATGTTGAGTTGTGCAGGCGTTTGGCAGTGGCTGTTAAGCAGAGTGAGTGAGCGTTCGTAAGGCTTGACGGGACAAGTGTTTGTAGAAGAAAAGACAAGCAGGTTGCAAAGCTTGAGATGTGAGTCAAGAGCGATACACTATACGGTGGCACTGGCCTAGGCTGCGACCTTCTGGTGGTTCTATCGGAACGTTCCGAGCGTAAGTGACGTGAGTGAACAATTACAAGACTTGATGAAGGTAATTCACCATGCGCCGAAACGATTGTACCACGACTCAAATACATGACTGTAAAAACCATAGTGTGGCAGTGCCAAAGGTACAGGGATTGATCTGCAGACGAATGAGTTCAATAGGTGAAGAAACTACTTAAACGCTCTGCCACTGAATGGTGAAAGTCTGCTTGTGATCACCACCAGCGTACACAGTCTGCTGCGTGCTTCCACTTGCGACCGCATCCGCACTCCAATTCTGGTTACCGCCAGCAGCCAAATTTCCATCGGCACTGGTGAAGCCAGTAGCAGAAGTCACACTGCCATCGCACGTCAGCGCCCCGCCGACAATACCGCACTTGCCCTTCGAGGAGGTCAACGTGAAACCATTGTCGGAACTTGTCGCTGTGAAAGTTGCGCATGTTCCAGTGGTGTACCACGTGCCCTTGCCGATGATGCAGCCCTTCTTGATAGCGTTGACGAAGACGTTGAGGTAACCACGGCCATCGAACGGTGTGCCAGGTGCAGATGTTGGCTGGGGACCACCAGTAGCAATAGTAGTAGTTTTTGGAGGTGTCGAGCTGCTGCCTTTGGGCAGGTATTTGATTCCGGTCTGGGGGCAGGTAGACTTCGTCCCATCTGGATTTGCAACGACAAATTCGCCTGTCTGAAGGGAGCCGCGAACATCGTAATGGTACCAGATCTCGTTGAGGGACCCACTCTTGCAACCCAATGTAACCTCCACCCCGGGCCTGTTCACAGCCAAAGCTGACTGGATCTGGGAGAATGTGTAGGTCTTGCTCGTACTTGGTTCGATGCCAGCGTCTTTCAACCACTGGTAACTTGGGAGACCCTTGAAGAGATCTACGGCTTTCTGGAAGTAGTCTACTACTTCTTCAGTGGCCTTGTGATCGTCGTAGCAGCTGGGCTCGAGGGTGGAGATGCATGTGCCGTGCTTCGCCCACTCATGGTACCAGAAGGACTCGTCGTTGCCCTGGTAGTCCTTCCAGTATAAAGACATGTAATCGAGGAGTTCGTTTGCGCCGAATGATTTGATGATCGCGGAGATGTTCGTGTAGGCGCGAGAGGAGTCGCAATTTGCGTCGTAGGTACCATCACAGCGATCGGGCCTTCGAGAGCCTTAGCAATTGAGTCTAAGGGTGGACCTAAGATACATACCAGAGACCATGAAGAGTCCAGCTATCGCTCGGACCAGTGGGAGGGTTTGTGTCCCAGAATTGCGTCTGAAGGATCTGTCCACCTGGCGCATTGAAGCAGCACAGGTTCTCGACGACAGTCGTGTTGTGACAACTCAATTGCGGCATTGGGCAGCTCTGGGTGAAGTCGCCCACCACGCGCTGTCCGCCTCCGAGAAGGACTTGCGCACCACCGATGGCGATCTTGCTGAGTGTGCGTAGAGAAGGCATGGCCGTTGTCTGTGGAGTAGCATCTTGGAGGGATGCGACCGCATTATGTACTCCCTCCTTCACAGCGTGGATCCATTGCTCAGCCTCTACCAGGACCGGCATCATGCACTACACACGCCTACTACTTTGGGCAAATAACGTTGTACAAGCTTGTCAAGCTTCGCGGGTCGATCCCACAGCCGCAGCGGCGATTCTTGTTCCACGCTTTCACGTTGTTCGTTGTGATTCGCTTAACCGGAATACACTTCTGCTGGATGCGGAAGGTCGGGGTCTCGGGTCTCTGGTAATTGCCGCTGGGTATGAATGTGGAGGCGTAGAATGTCGTCGGAATGGATCGAGTGGGCGAGAGGTTCCGCGGTTAGGGAATGCAATACGGAGAGACCGAGGAAAGGTTGGATGTTGTACAGGAAGACGAGGACGGACGTCGGAGGTGTATCAAAGGACCGAGAGCCACAGCCACTCAAGGCGCAGCTCCAGGCATCACGCTCCAGATAGTCACGCAGGGCCGTGTCTGAGGCATATCGCCTTGTGATGAGGCTCGGCTCGGACGAGGACCAGTCAGATGCCCATGTGCGCTGTGTTTAAAGGGCACATGAGATGGTGCCTGAGTGACGCGGCGCAATCGTCCCTGCGTCTTATCGATCAGACTAACCGCATTAGTGTTGACGCTATCGTCGCACGTACAGTTGCATGTGACGGGGACTGTGGATGCGTCAAAATCGGTCAACTCTAATCAAAATGGCACCAATCGAAGACGATGATGAGATGCCGTAGGTATCGCTCTCTGAATTCACTCACTCTGCTCATCAATGAAGCCAGCTCTCAGGCGGTGCTCTGGACGCACTGAAAGAATTTTACGGCGAGCGGGATGCGCGACAGAAGCAGTTCGAAAACTTGAAGAGTAAGGCTGAAGATGAATTCGAGGGCAAGCTGTCGATGGACGCGTTCACCGAAGATTGGAACGCGAGTCAGTTCTGGTACAACGACGATACTGCTACCGTACTTGCTCGCCAGTTACTTGAAGGAGCCACAGACAACACCAAGATAGCAGTCGTATCTGCGCCGAGTGCTTTCATTCAGCTGAAGAACCTGCTCGTATGTTGACTTTGAAGCTATCTACAATGAAGGCTAAAAATAATGTAGGCATCTGGAGAGTACAAGTGCCGGCCAGAGATAAAGCTACTGGAAATCGACGAGCGTTTTGCAGTGTTCAAAGAGTTCGTCCGGTACGACTTCGAGAAGGCGATTCAGCTCCCAGTAGAGTTGAAAGGCTCGTTTGACTGCATCATCTGCGATCCGCCTTTCCTGAGCGAAGACTGTCAAACCAAAGGTAAACACATACACTCTTCACTTTCAATTGCGTTCAATCATACCAACGATGTTTAGCTGCACTCACTGTACGTTGGCTAGCCAAGTCATGGAAGTCTGAGGATTTGCGACTCCTCGTATGTACTGGAGAGCGTATGGAGAGTCTCATTACTACCAAGCTGTACAGCAAGGTTGGTACGAAAACTACCGACTACGAGATCATGCATGCGAAGGGCCTGAGCAACGAGTTCAGATGCTATGCGAACTTCGAGTGCGGTGACTGGAAATGGACAGTTTCATGAGGAGGGTCAAGGGAAGAAGGAAGAAGGGAGAAGGGCCAGAAGCTGGTGCAGATTCGCTTATCTACTTGACGACAACTATTCTACGTGTCGACGGCCAGAATGCGACTGTCTCTGTCTCTGGACGTACATCACTGAGGCGGAGAGAGAAGGAAGGAGCTACCCCACACTCACCCCACCATTACCCAAAGCTCGGCTCGTCTCCATAGCTTTAACAACTTGACTTTCCAAACACAACTTCTTCAGCCAACCAGAACTTCCACATCTTGAGCACCGCAATGTCCTCTGCTGCCTGCATCTTCTGCAAGATCATCAAGGGTACATAACACACTTACCCTCATCGGTGTCAAAACTTATCGTATTGCAGGCGAGATCCCGTCGATGAAGATCTTCGAGTCAGAAAAGACCCTAGCATTTCTCGACATTGGCCCGTTGAGCAAAGGTCACTCAGTGCGTCGCACTTCCAATCCAATTGTTCACCTACTAGTCTACTGACCAGTACCGCTCACAGCTCATCATCCCCAAGCACCACGGCGCAAAGCTCCACGATATCCCCGACGACCAGCTCTCCGAGGTTCTCTCGGTCACCAAGCGAATCGCAGTCGCGCAAGGCATTGAGAACTACAACATCCTACAGAACAATGGCAGGCTCGCGCACCAGGAGGTCGACCATGTGCACTTCCACTTGATCCCAAAGCCAAACGAGCAGGAAGGTCTAGGCATCGGGTGGCCTACAAAGAACGCGGATAAGGGCGAGCTGACAAAGCTGCTGGAGGAGATCAAGGCGAAGATGTAGAGGGGTCGTTGAGGTAGATGCATGAAGGTAGCTGGCACAAACAACGAAAGCTGCAGTAGCTTCTTTTTGCATTGTCGTCTTACTCTCCTCTAAACACAGGTTTCCGCTTCTCCCTGAATGCTACCAGCGCTTCGTCCCTATCTTTCGTCTTCACCACAAGCTCGTATGCAGCATTCTCTGCCTTTTCGCCCAGCGCGCATCCCTCCACAGCCGCGAGCGCAGCCTTGAGAGCAATCGGTCCGCCCTCGCATATGTCCCTTGCCAACTTGATCGCCTCGTTTAACACTTTCTTCCGCGCCGCACCCTCTTGCGCCGCCTCTTCTTGCGTGACCTCTACTAAGCGATCGCACAGTCCTAGAAAGTATGCTTCCGGCGCGCCGACTCTCCGTCCCGTAAGAATCATGTCGCGTGCTCGTGACAAGCCAATGAGCGCAGGCAGGCGATATGTTCCTCCCGCGCCGGGTATGATAGCTAAGCGTGTCTCTGGAAGCGCAACGGTCGCCGTGGATGCGAAGATGCGCATATGTGTCGTGAGGGCCAGTTCGAGGCCTCCACCGAAAGCGGGCGCAGCGAGCGCAGAGATCGTAGGTATGGAGAGTTGCGAGATTGAGGATAGGGTGCCTCGCAATGTTGTGAGGAAGTTTGCCGTGCTACAACGCTGTCAGTTGTATGTCTGCCCAGTTCTTGCATCATCATACTCTTCCTGAGTGAATGTAGCTCGCTCTTTCAAGTCTGCACCTGCACAGAAACTTGTGTCTATATCGCTGGCCAAGATCAATGCCCGTGTTGAGCCCTTCTCTCCTTCAGTGTGTATGCTGTTGACCTGGTGGGTCAGCTCCGCGAGCAATTGCCGTGAGATTGCATTGCGGGCTGCGGGTCGGTTCAGCGAGAGTATACGAATGCTTCCTGAGTGTGGCGCAGGCACATTCGTGACGTTCAGTGCTGGTATTTGTGCGCTTGAGTATGCGCATCGTTGTGTAGGTCGGACGAAGAGCCGCGGGCTAGGTCGAAGAAGAGGCATCTTAGGCAGTTGAAGGGCAATTTGGAAGAGGAATCAAACTTATACGAATTCGAAACCCAAGAATTGTCCCTCAAGAACATTCGCAGTTCGGAGGAGCATCAGAGAGTGCCGGTGGCTGTAAACCGCGATTAGCCGAGGCGATCGAGGATGCACTGGGGAAGCTAAGACCCGCTGAGTAACTTTACCTACCACACCTTCACCATATTTATCCTTCTCATCCTGGTCTTTCTTGGGGGGAATTTGGAAGACGCTTGGAGGTCTTCGCAACCTGCGCTAGAGCTTCGAGGCCGCAACTCCGTCAATGCAACACCGAACGTACCGTCAAAAGCAAGTCAAACCGTGCTCGTAGGCATTAGACGATCATAGTCATATCACGTCGTACGGGCTGTATTGCAATACAGCATCTCACGCTGAGTGTGATTACATCATGGTCACTGTCCAGGATCTAAATGGCAACTCTGGTGGCATTGCTAGCAAGCCTCAGCCGGCCCTCAACACTCTGCCTTCTGAACTGCGGCGACTCATCGTATCACACCTAGCACCCGAGCGCGGCACTCTGCTGCCAGGATGCAAAAAGCATCTCAAGAGCGCGAATCTTGCACACTCTTGCCTACGAGAATGGGTTCCTGAGTATATGTTCCGGGACATGGCTTTGATGCACGTACTTGTGGGTATGTTAGAACCATGTACGAAGTGGCTGAGAGATGAACACTGACTTTTGATATCATCTCTAGGCATGTCCAGTCACTTAGAGTGTTTTACAGTTGAGTCATGCAATCAAAAACTTCTCAAGCTCGTGAAGCATGTCAATGTGCAAGTGAGTGACTCTCAGCATCGCGATACAAAGCTAATCTGAGTAGGTTCCACCAGCAGTGAGATGGGAAATTGGGTCAGACAACCCCTTTGCTCATCACTTGGAAGAAGCTACGATGCAGCGTCTGTGGTCCAAGTTCAGGATCGCAAGTGCTAGCGAGATGACGGACCAGCAGCGCCAATACGGAGACGACTTTGTATGGCCAGCACCAAGATTACAAGCAGCGTATATACTAATTACTGTATAGTACCGAGCAATAGTAGAGCCATTTACAGATAATCGATCATGGTATCGCTTACTACGATCAGCAGAGAGCTCATGGAACCAGGTCTTCGTCCGCTTCAAGAATCTCGATACCATTTCGGTCGGATGCTGTGAGATCGCACATCAGCCATCTCCAACATATACTCACACTTTCGTGCGTCAACATGGCCGGGACGTAGTCAGCGAGCCTGAACCACGCTATGTGGAAGACTCAGCAGTCAACATGGCATGGGCTAGCTCCGTTGTACTCAAGACAGCCCCTCCATGGGTGCGGCACCTTCAGATCTATATGGCAAACATGGACAACTTCAACTCTTTTGCGACAGTAAACCGTCTCCTCAGTTTGAGTCATCGTCGGAGCCTACAGCCACATCTTCTCAACACCACGAGCCTCTGTCTGACTATCAAGGGTATCGCAGGAACACATGGCAGCTCAGATTGGGAAGGGGACACCGGAAGTGCTGCCTACGTTCGCCACTGGACAAGTGCGCTCAACAATCTCCGTGAACTCCGACACCTGGAGCTACGTGACGCTATGGAAATCGACAGTGAACTCCAATTTTCCGATATGGAGATGTCCGACTCCAAGGGAACAATACTAGACTGGATGCTGCCAAATCTCACACTCAAGAAACTCCGCACGCTACAACTCTCTGGATTCTCACTTGACGAAGCCACGATTCCGGATACATTTCCCGATATCTGGCCGTGCTTGGAAACGATTGCCCTTGAAGACATTACACTTATCATGAGGGTAGATGAGCTTGTCGTGTTCGATGACGAGCATCTCGAACATCTCAGAGGTGCATCGTGGCCACACGCATGTAGCTGGCTGCTCAGTCACACAATGATGTCGCGCGTCAAGCTCATACGGCCGATTTCGAAGATCAATGATGATGAAACGCTCACGTTACACGACAAATATGTCGAAAGCATTGCTGAGCTGCATCGTGTGGATCTGGAGATCTAATGCTGGTCACGTCGAAATTCGTCTTTGGTCGTAGCTCTCGAAGAACGAAACGTCTGGCGATTTTGCTGTGTGACGTCGCACACCAGCCATATTCACAGCCTTGCTTGGAAAGGAGCCTATTAACGCGGGCTCTGGTTGCTATGAACATTATGAGTTTGCAGCACACGACAGAAGTTAGCGAGGTCTAGCATGGGTGACGATGCGCCTTCCGGTGTGAACATCGTCTATTGAACATCCACGGCTATGTCTCGATTATACTGAAAGTTGGTTTCGAGGGCGGAAGATGTCGGGTACGCTTCGTTGGTATGCATGGTTGATGAGGCTATGAGTCGCATTTGTACCATGGCTGATATCCTCAACGTTTCCGGTGTGAATATTGTTGCCTTGTATATTTATAATCATTTCCCAGCAGCGTCGGGGCAAGATTCGGCTTCCGCTGTGTGCTTCAAAGGCAGCATGCTTCAATCTGGAATCAAGATTGTGAGCATGTCACAACGACACCAAACGTGTGCGGGACACGGCACTCTAAATAGCCTGGGGTTAGGGGTCCCCACGTTGCCTGGGCCCTAGGCCTGCAGCGGCACAGCCACACGCCCAATCACAACACCAACGACGTGTCATGCGTTCATCTACATGAGCTGCACGCTTACACCTTCACCAACCATAGCTACCCACTACACAGCAATTAAGCATGGACATGCTTCCGTTCAGCGACTCTGAAAACGGACAGGACACGGAAAACGACGAGAATATGGAGCCGTATAACGCGCGCGTTCCACTGTCCGAAGCCTTCGAGTAAGTGCAGCACTCCTCTCAACACGTTGAATGAGCAATCGCGATAAGATTTTCAGGATCGTGGGGACAGGTGGCATCGAGTTATGGATTCGTGCTCAATAACAGACGACAGTGTTGAGCCGACGATATTGTGCCAACACGCGCCACTTACTTTATTGGATGTCCTGGATCTCATCCGAAATTGAAGAGCACAGATATATCAGGCTGACTCACACGATCAGTCTTTGCGGAAAGATCCTCAAAGTGGTCGCGGGACAAGGAAGCGACGCTATCGTACTCCAAATCCACCAAGACGTGCTTTCACAAAGCTCGGAATTTTTCAAGCGTATCATCAAGCCGGAGTGGTCAGCGATGCGCGAGGATCCGGATACTATTGAAATGAAGACCTACCCGGTAATAGATGTCAAGACGTATGCGCAATGGTTATATGCTGGGACAATACCCACAAGAGAGGCTGATGAGATCAACGGCACCAAGAGTGACCCGATATGGATCGATCTCGTGAGTAACAGCACCACCATCACTCAGAGCATATCCACTAAGCTCTGTCACCCAATCAACAGGCCAACGCATACGTCTTCGGCGAAAAGATGATGGACGAGAAGTACAAGCGATCAATCCTTGAGACTATTGCCGCCGTACAAGCAGACGCTCCTGATTATCCATGCGCTGAAGCATTCAACATCATTTACGATGGTACGCCAGAAGGAAGCCCGGGGAGACGATTGCTAGTGGATATGTACGCCTATAGCGCTTACGATGCGCCAGATTGGAATAAAGAGTTTGATGCGCTGCCACACGAGGCGTTGGCGGATGTTCTTCGTGCAACGATCAAGGTGAGGAGAGAAAATATGGCAAGGCCGTGGACAGAGTCTATGGAGGCTTACGAGTAGGCGTGATTAAGGTTTTCACGATTGTTTTGGTGCCTGATCGTCTCAAACGGAACACCTGGCTTTGTCCTTAATAGCAAGCAGTGAAACACTAAAGGCTCGATACGTTGAATGGTGTCACTCTACACTCTCTGACTTTTTTGTATAGTAGCTACCGGAAGCCAAAGTGAATCAGGCAGACGGAGCAGCTCGTGCTAACCACCAAGGGACATTCACCGCTAATGATCTCTCCATTGCTTATATAAATCCTAGCTCCCTCTCTCAGCTAATTCTTCCTTGCCCAGAATACTCGCATCCACTCCCGTCAACGAAACACTTCTTTACACACGCAACCCCGGACCGCTTGCATACACAACTCGAGTCCTGTCGTGACACATCGCTTCCTCCCACTCACTGAAGCACTACTGTAACGGTGTAACTAGAGGATGAGTGAGGAGAGGACATGCGCTTGATTGACTATCTGCGGTGGGCCGAGCTGCATATATAGATAGCCACACATGAGCTATCCCACCTGTTACTAGCGGTTGGGCATGGCCCAAACCGTTACAACTACCATCATGTCTTGGGCACCGGGTGGAATCACCAAAAACAAAAAGAACGACAAGAAGAAGGGAAAGGGCGCCCACAAGAAGACAGAAGATTAGCAGTCCTTCGGCAACCTTAGCACCAATGCTGCGCCTGGCACCGATGACAAGCTCTACGAAGAACCCGAAAAAATCCAGAGCGAGCTAGATACCGATGCGAATACTAAGGGCGCGGTGTTTGGCTCGCGTGGTTTATCTGAGGAGCTCGAAGACCCCCAGACTGTATGGTCCAATGAAGACGACGACGGGCAGGATGCGGAGGTCTTGGGCATCACTGAAACCTTCGAGGCGCTCCAGCATGAAGAGTCGAGTACTGCCCAGTCGAAGGTCGAGGGTGCTCAGGGCAAATGCGAAGAAGTCAAGGTCAAAGTGAAGAAGCCCACCGAACGCTAGGTAAATCGTGCACCTGCTCCGAAGCAGGTCGTTATCGACACGCCGGACATAATGATCCGCCTCACGTCTGACAACACCCACTTCGTCACTGCGCACCAAGGGCTCCTCACCTCTGACTGCGACTACTTTGCAGAGTATTTCCGAAACGATCGTCGCACTTTCGAAGATAAGTACGTCTATGGTGCGACGATCGCAGACCGCACGATTAGCTTCAAGGACGGACCAAACGGCAATTTACCCACCCTCGACGTCGTCAAGGCCTTCACGCAATGGCTCTACACGCAAGTCATACCATTGCCAGAAGAAGATGTATTCACTTTCCTGGCACGCGCGTACATCTTCGGCGAGAAAGTCATTCATCCATCCTTCTGCAACGCGATCATGGACTCTTTCACCTACCAGCACATTCGTACGCGAAAGCTGTCCTTCGACACCGTCATCCCGCTTGTGTACGACCAGACGGCAGGACACAGCCGGATGCGAACGTTACTCGCGGACATGTATGCATACACCCTGGGCGAGGATGAGGATGCGGAGCTGGAGGATGTGCTGGTGTGGTTTCCAAAGACGTTCTTGATGGACGCTGTGGCGGCGATGGTGCGCGTGCGGAAGGTGGATGGTGAAGGCTGGTGGACGCATTTGGAGGGTGCGGCGTATCATTACGCGGAAGAGGAGCACGAGGAGGCTATCAGGGCTTGATCCACGAACTTGATGGACATCACGTAGGGTCTTTTGGGCATGGTTGAATTTGGGAGCTAGTAGTATGTAAATGGTATCACGGGGTCGCATTCTCATCCTTTCAAACTTCGGTATTTTCCCATAGGTGATGTCCCAGTCGCGAAAAATCGTGTCCTCATATGTTGTTCGACTTTGCCTATGTGTTTCACCGATCGCTTTGAAAATTGCGCTGCAAGTTATCGTGGTCGAATGAACATTCTGAACACTTGCCTCTCTATATATCGTAGTACCTGCAATTTGTCTCAAACATGCCCTACATGCATGCCCTACATGCATGCCCCATCTTTTTGCTCACTTCTCTTACAAGAAAGAGCCCTCCCTTCCGCGATAGAACCGAGGTTCTATTGCGGCTTTGGACTTCGCCGTAAACGATCCTTGGCGTACTTCTTCTATGTAGAGAGCCGGCACGTTCTCAGCATCGGTATTCTTGAGACGCACTGTCAAGCGTGAGGCTTCTTCAGCGCTCAGTAGAACAACTTCCAGGCGTTCTGCGTGGGCACGATCCTCGCTAGTTTCCTTGTTCTTTCCAACTTGTTTTCCTTTCCTTTCGAAGTAGTGCGCTGGGTCGGACACCCACGGTAGGTACTGGGGACGACGATAATTCCGGCCCCTATGTCTCACCACAGCCAGCATGATATCCTCCAATTGTTCATGCGAACACCCTCTGATCATCGACTCCCAACCAACTGATCCTCTTTGGTCGTCATACGCCACCAATGCCACAACATCAGCAAGCAACTGTCGCGCTTTCGCAGAACCCGAGTTGGTGTTATCGTAGAGTACCTTGAGGACAGTAGAGCTTAGTCCCCAGTATTCACTGGCAACGGTAGCTTCGGCTAAGTGCGTGACAAGGTCATTCCCATACACATCGTCAAGGAGATGTATGCTGAAGGCGTAGGCATTTGCGATCGTAGTGTAGACCTTTTCTGCTTTGGCGGCGCGGACTTCGTAGGTGTGGTTGGGGTTGTAGTAGTACAGCGGGATTTCGATTCTTCGGTTGTGGCACCCTGTAGTAGGCACATTTGGTCAGCGAGCTGTCTCAAAACCCTATCGCCACGTAGAGCCAGTTTGTCATATCTTGTCTCGACTCACACCTGAGAACAAAGACTGCGTATACATCTCGCGAGGAGATTCTGATCACTTACACATGATATAGAGATATACTTCATCGACCGTAAACTCGGGCAGCAATAAAGTAAAAGGGTCGTCGCGAGTTGAGGTCCAAGCAGGATCCAGAGCACGTTGGAGGAATTCGGATGAACTGGGGATGCGGCCACGGGAAATTTGCAATATTGTTGGTGTTTCCGAACCGACCACCAACTGAACGATTTGATCGACTGGACTGGATCATCGAATGAGCATAAAATAATGAGTGGGTTGAGGTTGGAACTTACTCTATCTCAAGACCGCAGGCGATCTTGAATGCTGTGGAGTTCCCTGTTGGTCCGGTCATTTGGGGCGGAATTCAAAGAATGAGTGGGAGTGAATGAGGAAGAGGGCGAGTAGAGGTAATTACTTTATAACCTTGAGAAAACTTTGAGAAAATATTGGTAATACTGTACCACGGGTACTGCGTGTTCTTACTGTTTGGGTGACCCAAGAGAACCATACTTCATAGACCAACATATGCATGCGAGGCAATCCTGGTTCACAGTGGACACTGGGTATTTCCACCGGCTCGTAAGATATGGAACGTGAGATATGGGACCTATGGTAGACAAGTTTGATATGTTTCCACAGGTGCCTAAAACTTATGGAAAGGTTGTGAGCTCATTTAGAAGATGCAGTGCAAACCTTGGATTTCTGTGGGGTTGAACTCTGCGGTTGTCGGAGTACCCAAGGCTTCCCCCAACCACTCGGCTCAGTGTTGCGTTTTTAAAACTATGGTACCCTAGGTACCAGTGGGGACGGAACCAAAATTTAGTGGGGCTGTCCTCTATAAAATGCACTTCGGACCCAGGCGTGCCAGGCCCTCTCGGAAAAATTACGCGGATTTCGCCATCAGTTTGACGTGGCTTGAGACCATGGTCCATCCAGTAGATATATGCCTAATCAGTCAACGAACTCTCTTTCTTCGATTTCATCAACAACATCTTGCCGAGAATTATACTGTTAGCTTGCGCACGCCTTCGATAAGGGCTCATCGCGGCAGACAGAGCGGGTCATGGATAGGCAGCAACCATGATTCTTTCATATATACCTTAATCAGCCGTGCAGTTGAACCAGTGACGTAAAAGCTTTGCACTGCCGCAGGTAGCCTCACAACAGGTACCCTCCTTCCTGGTATCATCGCATCATGGTATTTCCCACATGGCATCTTTTGCTTACTTCAAAGTCACTATCAGATTTGAACATGAGAGAATGAGGCTTCTTCAGCGACAGATGCATTCATCGTCTTCTGTACCTCTATACCAAACGATCGTATCTAGTTAGCCGCCTCAACGACACCCTCACTCGCATCAAATCTCTCCAACACCACTACCCTGCCCCATCACCATCATTATCTCCGCCACCCAACCCTTACTTTGGGCAAACATTGTTATTCCTCAAGAAGTCACTCAAGCCAGGCATACACGCCCCATATCCACAAACCTACTTACATTAGCATCATACCCACCCACCGAACCCTCCTCCACCACCTCCGACTTACTTTCTCGAACCCCTCCTTCACACAAGCAATGACAGCAACCGTGCTTGCGCCCGCGGTCGGAGCCTCAGCGGCAATCGCAGCGGCGATACACGCCACGTTAGCGATGACGGAAGCGCAGCTGATGAGACTGCAGCCGTCGGCGAGGGCAGCGAACTAGATGGTCTCTGCGACTTCAGCGTTGTTGACCGCGAGAAGCTCGCTGTTGCGGGTGGCGAGACTGTTGGGAGAAGCGGCTGCGATGGCCGCAAGGGAGGAGATGACGAGGTTGAAGAAACGCATGATGAGTGGAGGAGTGGAAGATCTGAGGGTGGTAGTGGGTTGATTTGGGCGAAGGAAGAGTGATTGGTGCTGGAGCTTGTTGGATGCGTTTTCCTACGACGTCGCCGTGGGCTTTTATACTGGCCGCTGAGATACGTACCTGCTCCTCAATCCCCAAGGTTCGATGTCTGACTGGTCGCCCTCTCGATCTGTGGTCAGCATCGTCGCTGGGAGGCAAGTGTTCCGGAACTGAGCGCCCAAAAGAGACTTTTGGCACACCGAAAATGCGGCATTAATCCAATCAAGAGAGGAAGATGCCTACCGTGGGAAGGACGTTGGTCTCATGAAGCTGCATGCGGATGAGAAGCTGGTCCTCCGTCTCGTAGTGTGGTAAGCTGATGGTAGTTTAGAGTGGAGAAGAGGACGCATTTAGAAACTAATGATGGGAGAGGGGTGGTAGCTTCTGAGGATTTACGCTGGTCATTAATGTCGTCGTTGAAAAATCTGAAGACCTCTCGCGACTATATTCAAGACCTCGATACTGAAGTCAATCCATCGAGTCGAATACTGTGGGTTTTATTGCATTCAAACATAAGTGTGCTCAACCAGCTATTCAATCCAAGAGTCGTGAGGCAAGCTCGCGTCCCCCTGCGGCATTGGAATTGTTGCGGTCGCACAGCAGTTAATATATGTTGCTTACTCTCAACCAAGCTTTGTTGTCAACATTGGAGGCTTCTCTGACTGAAGGTCGCCGGATTAGTCGACTGCGAGTGAGTCTGTAACTATAGATATAGCCCACTTCTAGATTGGAGGATATGTCAGAAATGGCCGGGCTGGGCTGAGAGATCCAAGATTATCTTACCACCTTCGAAACGAAAAAGGCAAATATGTGGTCGATCGACATGGTACATATGCCTAGTACCCTAATCGAGAGCTTGATCTGACTTGGCTTTTCGATAGAAACGGCGGTGCATATCTGCTTCCTAACAGTATTTAGAATCTATCAGCAGCAAATCTGTCACATACGACCATAGGACGTTGAGACCTCCGCATCCCGTTTGCTCTGCTTCAGATAAGCAACGTACCGGCAGATTAGTAGTCAGGTGGGTGACCACTGGCGAATACCCGCTGTTGTATGTTTTTGTCTTTTTGCTCCCTTCTTTTGCAGCACGCGACTCCCTTTTTGTAGCAGTAACGGTTGATCAGCCGCAGCACGGTGATTACCCTCCAGAACGCTTCGTAATCTATCAATTTTTGTAGCAGTATTTACAGTTCGTGTGTTGGCGATGTGAGTCGGCCAGAGCATCGGTGAACGAAGAGACATTAACGCAAGATTGTGCATCGTGTTTCCCTAATGCCGAATCGTCTTACCCCACATTTCAACGAGTCTTACCCGGAACGTTTGTGACAAACGATGCTTCTGGTTCAGGGTGACATAGTCCTTTTTAAGCGTTCAGCCCCGGATCACGCCAGCATAAGCCTGGCCATAGGCGTGCACATATCTCTCCACTGACACTTTCAAAAAGCCCGTAGACGAGGCACACGCTCACATTGTTGGCCTGGTTGGCGCGCCAGTAAGGATACTCAGAAGACCGACCGACAGATCAGTCGTGTTACTGGTGTTCGAAAAGTTGTTACTAGTATGGGTATCTCATTTCTTTTACTCGTAAGCCTTTTATGCGGCTACTGCTTGCTGTTGCTGCTGTTGCTGCTGCTGCGCTGATTGTTGTATTTGTATGATCTATAGCGAAGTTAGTTTAGAGTTTTAAAAGGTAAGGTATGAATGTTCTACCTCTGTCTTAACATTTTCCGCCTTGTCCTGGATGCCCTTGATCTGCGTCTCTATGCGTTTGCTGCTGCGTATTAGTGGTTAATCTCTCCAGCCAACTGATCATGTGAGGCTCACATCTCCTTCTCGATGAACTCCAAGCGGCCATTTACAGCCATGACTGCTTCCGTTTTGTCTTGCTTCAGCAGCACTGGGCCGATTTGCTTGTAGATGTTCGCATCGTCGTCGAGGATGTCGAATTCCTAAAATGACGATGAACTACCGCCCTCATCCCCAGCTTCCAAGTCCGTACCTTTTTGACAGTAGCGTTCTCCTGCTGCTGCGACTCGAGCTTCTGACGCGCCTCCACGGCGGTCGAAAGTTCTGCCCCGCCATCAGTGAACATTCTACCACATGCCGAGACTACCAACCTCCTTGCAGCGTCTGATAGCTGTCAGAGAGCTCCTGCAGCTTCTTCTGGACGTCTCCCATGGCTTTGGTGATGCTGAGTAACGGCGGTCGAGAAGTTTCGTCGCGTAAAGAAGCACGCGAAGGTGACATATCCCGCTACCTCGATGCAGCCTAGGTGAATTGCGGGGCCTTAGCGGCTCAAGCGACCCATGGCAACCACCACCCGCAGAGAAACACTCGAACTCCACGATACACAAAGACTCGTTCCGCCTCTTCCCTGCTGTATATCACCTCCAGCACTCGAGAGCAGCTCTACTCCACCGATCCAACCGCCATCAACGCCACAACGAAGCCTTCACCGCTTGCGATAGCCCCGCGTCGAGCGCCTTCATCGTCACTACACGTACCTACATCGAGTGCCCACGCGCCATATCCACGTCGCACTACCTTCCTACCGCACAGAACGCTTGCTGAGGCGTGTAGCCCAGCCAAAGCCAGAGGATGAGCAACGCCGACTTCCTGGGCCGGGCCATTGACACGGTCAAGAAGGCCATCGAGACCGATACCGCGGGCGAATATGAGAAGGCATACCAGATGTACTACAGTGCTCGTACGTCATAGTTGAGAAACCAGGAGTAGGATCATGCTAACCACGTATAGTCGAGCTATTCATGCTCGCTCTCAAGTGTAAGTTTCCATCCCATGTCCATACAGACCGAGGTAGGCAGCACACTTACTATCAACAGGGGAGAAGAACCAGAAATCCAAGGACATGATCCGGGGAAAGGTCGCTGAATACATGGAGCGCGCCGAGAAGCTCAAGCAACATCTGAACCAGAACGACGATTCGAATCGTAAGAAGCCGGCAGCTATGGGCTCAAACGGGACTTCGTCTGGAGGAAGTGGCAAGGGCGGAAAGTGCGTACTAGCCCATATCAACGGCAAGACTAACACTAATTTACGGCAGAGATGACGAAGACGAGGGCGACGCCGACTCAAAGAAGCTTCGAGGTGCACTATCAGGCGCCATCCTCACCGAGAAGCCCAACATTCGATGGGAAGACGTCGCAGGTCTGGAGATGGCAAAAGAAGCGCTGAAAGAGGCCGTAATATTACCCATCAAATTCCCACACCTCTTCACCGGCAAGCGACAACCATGGAAGGGCATATTGCTTTACGGGCCACCGGGTACCGGTAAGAGCTACCTCGCAAAGGCCGTCGCAACAGAAGCAAACAGCACATTCTTCAGCGTCTCAAGTTCCGACCTGGTCAGCAAATGGATGGGAGAATCAGAACGGTACGTACCCCTAACCTTTTCCTACATACCCCATATTATCTCATCTGATGCTAACGTACTCCCTCAGACTCGTCAAGCAACTCTTCGGCATGGCCCGCGAAAACAAGCCTTCCATCATCTTCATCGATGAAATCGACGCCCTCTGCGGCCCCCGCGGCGAAGGCGAATCCGAAGCCTCGCGCCGCATCAAAACCGAGCTACTCGTGCAAATGGACGGCGTAGGCAAAGACTCCAAAGGCGTCCTCATCCTCGGCGCAACAAACATACCCTGGCAACTCGACTCCGCCATCCGCCGCCGCTTCCAGCGCCGCGTCCACATTTCTCTCCCGGACCTGCCCGCGCGCATGAAGATGTTCGAGCTCGCGGTCGGTACCACGCCCTGCGAACTCGGTCAGACGGACTATCGCACGCTGGCGGACCTGAGCGAGGGGTACTCCGGGTCCGATATTAGTATTGCGGTGCAGGATGCGCTGATGCAGCCTGTACGGCTTATTCAGACGGCCACGCATTATAAGGAGGTGCAGGTCGACGGCGAGACAAAGTGGACGCCGTGTTCACCGGGTGATCCGCAGGCGCAGGAGAAGAGCTGGACGGATCTCGAGGGCGATCAGTTGCTGGAGCCACCGCTTAAGGTGCGCGACTTTGTTAAGGCGATTAAAGCGTCGAGACCGACGGTTAGCAAGGAGGATTTGACGAGGAGCGCGGACTGGACTAAGGAGTTTGGAAGCGAGGGTGCGTAGACATGTTGGTTGCTCTTCGGATATCATGTTCATATTGAGCGGGCGGTTTGGCGTTCAGGATACACGATACGATTGTAGTCTTGTTATAGTTGCAGCATATGAGCAATACCTAGGAAGCACGGTCTTGCTCCTTTCACCTCGATTACTCAACGCAGTGTTCATATAATGTTTGTTGTTTGGGAAAATGCATTGCTATCCCATCTATATGTCCATGCGAGAGGGGAATGTGAAAGCAGGGGAATCAGTCATGTAGTAACAGCCTTACTCCAGATGCACAGCACAGCACCCCATATTCTCCTCTTCCCCTTGTCCATCCAAAACAGTACATTCACATCCACATCCTCTACAGCACAATCCCTTGCCCCATGTGCACCGTACCCTTCACCCCAACCGACTTCATCACCCGCCCAAATCAAGTTTATGCTCCATTCTAAAGCCACCCAGCGCCTAGCTGAAATAAGCCTGCGCCGTGCGCTGCTGTTCTGGCGTCAGTGTAGCAGCTGCCTGTGCGAGATTTGTGCCGGTAGCTTGTATGAGCGCCTTGACGTTCGCGACGACTTTAGTCGCCGTCTGACCCTGCAGGGTCTCGGCTTCGAGGGCCTGCACGACGAAGGTGAAGACCTTGCCGGGCTGTGAGAAGACGGCTTGGTTTTGTCTGTCGGTACTTGTTAGCTAGCTGTGCGTCATTGCAAGGGTCGGTGCGGGTGAGTAGGACTTACTGCTCGATCATCTGTGCTAGGAAAGCATATGCGTAGGGTGTTGCTTCCTCGTCGTTTGTGATGGGCAATGTGTCGAGCCACGCTGCTGCGATTTCTTGCCAGTTCTGTACCTTTGCGGCGTTGTAGTGCAGGATCTTAGCGATGGCGGCCGAAGCGTTCTCCGTTGCGAAGATGTCGTCGTCGTCACGGGCGTTTGGTCGCTGTGTAACTTGGAAGAGAGTTGGTAGCGAGGCTGCGGCGAAGTCTGACCATGCGTCGCCGCCCTTGTGTGCTGCGACGCCTACGCCGTAGACTGCGGCTTGTCGGTTGGCGGGTACATCGTCTTGCATGCCGTCGATGAGCGGTTGCATTATCCGCTCGTTGTACTTCCACGACTCGGGGCCACAGAACTCCAGTACGTCGTCGAAGATGCAGATTGCCCATTGACGCTGTGTGGGATCCTTATTGACAACGGCCATTGTGTAAAACTCCATGAGGAGCTCCCAGTGTGGCAGGAAAGCCGTGCCCATGTTCTTGAAGATAGTGTGGAAAGCCTTGTTCATGTCGGAGAGCAGGTTCTGGTCGTCCTCGATGGCGAAGAGCATCTCCTCTGAAGCTTCCTCGCCATCCTCGTTCTCAGCTTGCTCTTCTAATCGCTCCTTGACGCGCTCCTGGTAGTCTTGCAGCACACTGCGGGCCGACTCGATGAAGGTAGCCATGTGTGCGCTTGTCAGGCAATTCCGGCCAATGCATTCCAGGCACTCGTAAAAGCACTGGTACATCTCGGCGAGGGTATCGATGGCAGGCTCGGTGCTCAGGACCTCAAGAACGCGCTCGACTGTGCGTTCCCACAGCTGACCAAGTTGTGTCGACTCGGGCCCATGTGCCTTCTTGTACGCATTCAACAGCGCAGGTACGCACTTCGCAGATGCAACTCGGACGGGGTCGTGGAAGAAAAAGGCCAAGCCAGGAAGTGCGATCTTCTCCATGATGTCGTTGACATAAGGCTCGAAAGCATCTTCAAGCACTTGTGCGTAGATGACAATGAGCTCAATGGCCATGTGCTTGTCGTCCAGGATGCTGGTCTTGATGCCAATGACTTTACCCTTCAACGGCACAAGCTCCCAGCCCTCCTCATCCTGAATCTGTGCCACTTGGTCTTCGTCGTCGAGAAGCTGGATATCAGCCTTGGCTCCAGCAAGCTCGGTCAGGGGTGGAATGACACCAGCCAAGAAGGGAACAAATTCGCGTCCAAGCACACGGGCCATACGTCCCCAGCAGTGAAGCAGGTATGAAGCTTGTGGATCGTCGGCATCCGTTACGCTGTTCTGGATTCGTCCCAGAAGCTGGACCAGGTTCAGCGCGTCCTGACCCATGCGCTCTTTGCCGACGGCAAGAGCGATGAGAGTGGCGCACTCCATGGCCTTTGCACGTAGCAGTCGGTACTCCTTGGACTGTTCTTCTTGCAGGACGTTGAAAAGAAGAGGCATGAGGGTGTCGTAGTACTTGGAGAAGGCGGCTTCAGCTGAGTCGGCAACAGTCGCAATAGTTGACAAAGCCTGTTCTTGTACGAAGCGCTTTGGACTTTGCAAGAGCATGAGAAGGTGGTTCAGAAGCTGATCAAGGTATGGCTCCAAGATGTTCTTCTCCGCCTCCTCGCAGAAGTTGACAAGTGCTGCTGCCGCGTGTGCCTGTACACGAGGCTCTGCAGACTCAAGGACGGGGATGATGCTCGGTAGCACGACCTGGTGGTACTTTTCCTGCATGGTTCCAGCGAAGTCGGTGCTCATCTGCCCAACGGCATTGCATCCAGCCCATCGCACACGGGGATGTGGGTCTCGAAGCGCTGGAAGAACGAGATCAAGGACTTTGTCGAGCTCTCCGACCATCAGCTCCCGGCATCCTTCGGAGATGGCTGAGATTGCCATGAGTGCAGCATGCCTGTCCCGCCATGCTGAAGAGGTCATCATGCGTGGCAGCCAGTTGAACGTGGGAGGGAGAATGGCTTGTCCACCCAACTTATTGGCCAGGCGATCCATGCACTGCTCTCCAGCAACGTGATTCGAGTCGCTCTCCTCGTCGAGATCTTCTGAGACGTTCCACTCCTCCGCATCGTCATCGTCCGCTCCGACATCGGTCATGAGTGACAGACATTGGGTGACCATGTCGTTCGTGAAGTTGGGGTCCTTTCGGCACATTTGCGGTGCGTTGTCTGCGAATGTGGCCATGAGTTCAAGCGCATTCTGACGAGCAGTCTCTCCGAGCTCCTTGTCCTGGATCACAGAGATGCTGAACTGGACAAGGCTGTTGAAGAGGGGCTTGAACATCTTGGGCGCAACTTCCGCAAGGTCGATGAGAGAGATGAGAGCCTTGGTGAGCAGCTCAGCATCGCCGGAGTCCTTGATCGGGGGAAGGATGTTCAGGATTTCCGGGATCAGTGTGAAGTAGCTCGACTGCGTCCTCTTGGTGATGGAGCGGAAGAAGGACGCAAAAGCCTCAACCGACGCAATTCGTACCTAGTCAACCGTAAGCTACAATTCGCGCATCAGTGTTAATATGACGCACGGAGGTCTCGCTGTCCCGGAATCCGCCATTGAAGGCCGTGACGACCACGTCCTCGTGCTGCTTCTCGATGATCTGTGGTGTGGTGGAGAATATCCTGAAGGCGGTTTCGCGCTGTGCTGCGTCTGGCGACTGGCTTGCCTGGAAGAGCGCGCCTAGTAGCTCTGGCCATGCGACACCTACACTCGTCAGTGTGTGTTCCAGCCAATCTGCAGCGTCACTATTCACCCTCGTCTGTGTGTTGTCGCGCCAGCTCTGCAACCGCATCGGCGATCTTGCCACGGACCGAGTTGTCTGTCTCGTTGGCCAAGCACGCAATCAACTTTGCGCGGATGGCCTCTCGCTCGGGCGCGTTGAGTGTCAAGAACAGGTCCGAGGTCTGGCCTGAGGCAGCCTTTCGCGGCTTCGAGGATTGGCGCCTGAAGATGACGGCTGCGAAGGTTCGCGTCTACGAATTTATTAGCGCGTGTCAGCATCTCCTCGGGGTTAATATGGCCTACAGAAGTGTCCTGCGCCAGCTCAATCTGCTCCGAGAGGCCCATCAGGAGCACCTCGGGCCGCTGGGCCACCCATTCCTCGTTCAGCTGCGTCTCGGCAGCCGTTCGCTGGACATTGTCGGGCGATTGCAGGCCCTGTAGCAGGCTCGCAAGCGCGGTGTGGACCTCTGCGGGTAGGACAGACATGTTGGCTGTGCGTGGGTGTGGTATTCGTGGGGGACGGCCCCGGGCTGAAGATATAGGCCTTCTCAGGCAAGGGACTGAGCAGGCCGGCTTGGGGAGTGGTGGAAATGTTGCGCGTGTGCGACAGCGAGGATGACGCGCAGGAAGAGGATTTGTGTGGTGCTAGGGCCCGTACGCCGGGCTTGGGCAATTTGCAGGGTCGTCTAGTGCGGCGGTGTGTGTTGCTGTGTCTCTGGCTGCGAGGAAGGAAAATTGGCCCATGAGCGATGTTTGGTGGGGCTAAAATGTTTACGACGTGCCTGGGGCAGGGGGCCGTCCTTTCACCCCTCATTATTGAGCCAAGACGCCCGAGCGCCGCGCACCGCTACCTCGTGCATGTTTCAACGGAGACGTCAGAATGCTCAACGTTTGGATACGCTTGCTCAGCTTAGAGAGACACGTGACACGTTCTAGTACTACAGCAGCACACTGCTGGTTCGATCCACCCTACAAGAAATGATCGTATCCAGTGTGTCAATCTTCAGGACATACTCAACGCCACAAATGGTGCCAAAAATGAACTCATTCGTGCCACTCTCCGCACAGTCTGCAATGTCCCATCAATACCTACACTTGCAACTTATTATCCCACTTCATTCCGAACTAGTTCGACGAATTTGGACTTCAGGTATTGAAAACATTCAACCGACACACTCTTTGAACAACTCATGTATTATTTTACGTGTAAGTTAAGAATCTTCCAAACGTCAGGTTGATCATCTCGTCAATTTCAATCGCTATACTGCACCATCTCCCGCACCAGAACGCCACGGCCTATACACCGTCCCGTCGAAGCACCGTCATCAACGAGTTCACAACACTTCCACGTTACCGCAAAACAATAGTACTACAGAAAACAAAACGACCAAATCAGATCCCACATCTAGCCGCGCCGATACCGCCCATTGCCGTGCTCACCATACGCAAGTCCCTCAACACCACGCTTGCTAGTCTGGTTCTGCTGCTGATACCACTTCACCCCCACAACCTCCCAATACGCCTCCTCAAACGCCCCAGGATTATCCCGAACGTAGGCGTCACAGGTAGCAGAGCCCGTCTTTGCAGCGCAAGACTTGCTCCACTCCTTTTCGTCGCCTGCCCACCTAAAATACACACACAAAGTCAGCACTCGTTTCAAAATACACTCCGCACGTGGAATTTGACTTACTCGCCGCAAAACGCGATATTAAAAATCATCTTCAGGTTCTTGAAGCGCTCGACGAAATCACACCCCTCGCCCTCAAACCGCGCAAGAGGTGTGCCCCATTTCGCCGGCTCAGGAGTATCCGTAGCGTTGCCGGTGAAATACTCCTTGTAAGTAGCTGAGTCGCGAGGAATGAACCAGACGGAGATGAACGTGGATGTCCATTCAGTCGCGTAGATGCCGCCGCCGACTTTGTTAAAGGCCGCGCCGTACGACGGGAGCTCAATTTTCTCCGACGAGTCGCCAGTGCCCGCGTGCGCTTCGCTAATTGACGACGGCGCTTTGATTGAACAGCCTTGGTTCTTGGGTTGGCCTTCGGCTTTGACGTCGCAGTTGGATGTGGACATGAGGCCGGCAAACGGCGACATGTCTGCTGCAGTGGAGTCGGCGGAGGACTGGGTTGTGTTCTCGATCGTGCAGCCTTTGGTTGTGTGGAGGGTTATGGAGTTTGTTTGGTAGTCGTTTACGCCTTCGAGGACGTCGATTTCTCCTTGCATGAAAGTTAGTGTCTGTCTCAAAAAGGGATCCGTGCATGTGTCACGCACCTTGCTCGGGCCAATCATACTTGCCCTCATCATCGCTACCAAGAAACCCTAGAATTAACATTAGCATTTCGTTGATGAATGTAGCAGAAAGGAGAAGGACTCACAATACGCTGGCCAGACACCGCATTCGTTGATCGGCATGTGATGAATATCCGCCACCCACAACCCCCGACCCCACGCCTTCTTGCTCTCCAGCCTCACAGCATCACGCCCCTCGTCTTGTTTATCCTTATAATTAACGCCCATAAACACACTCTTCGTGTCGTCCAGATAGCCCACGAGCCCCTTGTCGATGGCGGACGTGAGGTTCTGGTATTGTACGAATCCTTTGGCTGGGTCTTCGCCTGTGTAGAAATCGAAGGCGCTGAAGAAAGTGCTGTATGTGAGGTCGTCGATTAGAGTGTATGTGCTGGTGGTCGAGTCTGAGGTTGAGTTGTGCGCGAGGACGGGGAGGGCGGTGGAGAGTAGAGTGGTGAGGAAGGTGAGGTATTGCATGTCTGCGGAGTTGGTGTATGGTATGGTACGTGTAGAAATGTAATCTGAGCCTGTAGAGGATATGTACGGAAGATGAGGTTGCGGTGTTTAATTGCTTACGTTTTGTCGAAAGGTAATAGTGTTGTGAAGGGGGAGAGAATGAGAAATACTGATGGGAGTGTGTTGTGGTTTTGCGTGTATGAACAATGTGAGTGGTGGGCGATTATTGACGTTGTGAGTACACAGTAGCTGCGACTTTGCGGACGGCTTGGCATTGTTATTGTTATTGTTAAGACAATGGAAGGATCTTCTGGATGTCTGTCTCAGAGCCCAGCAAGCTTGGGCCATGCGTGAAGTGCAGGTGAAAGTGAAGGGGACGGGCTTCTTGAAAGCGCACTCACTCGACGGCCTGGAGTGATCAATCTTGCAATTGTGAGCGTGATACCATGGTCACTGTCGTCGCAAGTGACTGAGACATACCTCCCATCAATCCTCCTCTTCATCGTGTCGCTCTTGATTCACACACCCAAGCTTCCTATCTTGTAATTACGACAAATGCACGCTATCGAAATCGTAAAGCTAACAGAGCCCTCTTCTCAAACCTGAAACTTGAAGATTGCGTCATCATGTCTTTCATGGCCGAGCTCGCACTGCGCTTAGCTGTCCAGCTTCCGAGCGGAGCATTGTGTGGCGCGACCGACAAGACCCTTCAATGAGCATTGTAAGTGGCAAAGCGGGACAAACAAGTAATGCATCATGAGCGACTGTGACCAATGTCCGTGGAATGTCAAACATTGAAGGAGGCTGGCCGAACTGGTGACTGGCCGGCATCAGCTAGTGATCGAAAAAGTGGGAAGTCACAAACGTACCTTCCTCGCCCGCTTCGTCGCCCAAAAACACCCGCAGAATCATGCACCAAAAGATGAAGATAACGAGGCTTGTAGCAAACAACATAGATTATCCCTTCACACAATCTCCACGTGCGATCTGTCCTATCCTATCCAGCCATGCATGCACCACCTACAAACCCTCCAATGAAGATTCCGCGCACCATGAAAACAAATCCTATAATGTACGACAAGAAGAAAAACCTTGATCAGCATCAAATACGCAGGCATCCATTCGACAACATCCAGAAAATCGCGCGCGGCCACAATGCACAAAGACCGTAAATAAATCATGTAGTGGGCGCTCCAGAACCTGACGGATTGGAAGTAAGCTCCGTGCCAGCTGGGGTGGTTTTGTTGCTTCCGTATCGTAGATCTATGTTAGTGAGAGAGACAGCATTATGCGGTGTAACAATGCGACAAGCGTACGGGGTGGCTGCGAGTCTATCGCAGTTTGCCGCCGTCCTTTGCTTCCTTGACTTGTTCGAAGACCTAGCAAACGCGTTAGTGAAATGCACGCCTCAAGGATATAAGTGATCTTACCTTCAGCATCTTCCTGCGCGCACCAAGAGCATTGACGCCACGCTTCTCAAGGCCCTCGTCATCAAGCTCGACAAGCTCTTGCCACTGCAGGTCCTTGAGATTGTCGGTGTACTTGTGCAGACGCAGACTGCGGAGCCAATTGGGAATGTCCTGAAGAAGGCTCGGGTCGGTAGGGTCTTCCGGAGGCTTCGAGCTGCCACGGCGCCCTCGAGGCGAGCGACCACGGTCCATCTGCGAAGGATCATTCAAAAAGTCTTGGCCGCCGTGTCCCATACCAATACCAAATTGGCTAAGATTCAGCGCACCCATGCCATTGTTGACCATGCCGTTGCCACCGTAGTCTGCAGACAGGAACCCGTTGGCCTGTGGCGAGGCGAAGTTGCCCATGGCACCCATGCCTTGGCCTTGCATGGCAAACCCAGGTGAGCTAGGGCGAGAACGACGGCCACTCATAGCGGCGAGTTGCTGCGCCTGGAGAGCAGCAGCCTGCTGGGGCGTAAGCACTTGGCCAAGCTCGTTCGTCATGAGGATGTTGCCGCCGCCCATGTGAGGCAGACCAGGCGACATGGGCCCATCCGAAGATCGAGCTCGGCGGTATTTGCGGACATCGTCCAGCTGGATGCGGTTGTTGACGGTAGAAAGAGCGGCTAGCTTCATGGCAGTGGCGTTGGCGACCATGTCAGCCTGGTTGTTGGACTGCTGAAAGTTGGCGACCATCGGCGTGCTCAGCTGAGATGCCCAGCTTCCGCCCTGAGCATAAGCGGGGGAGAGCAGAGGCATGTTTGCAGAATTGGCCTCGAGCGCGTTCAGTGTAGTGGTCGAGACGTTGTTCGCATCGTTCTGGATAGGAAGGCGCGGAGAACGAAGTCCGGCGGAGGGCGGCGGCTGAGTGAACTGGCCCATGGGCGTGTGCTGCTGGCCAGACGACTTGGGACGGTTGGCAGCCTCGTTCCAGGGGGACGCTGGTGGAGCACTGTTATCCCTCTTGCTGCCATCTTCGGGCGCAGAGATGGTAGGAGCGACCAGGGAGCCGCGGTCGCCCACGGTGCTATTGCGGTTCGACGCCGGCGCTATGCCCGTGATGTCGGTGAACTCTGCCTTCTGCTTCGCGATTGCGGCGGCGGCATCCGGGAACATGCGGTGGATGGTCGACGTGTCCAGCTGCGAGTTGCGCTTTCCCGCACCAGGCGATGGCGGAGGACGGGTGCCGAGGCCCATGGAGTGGCGGTTCTCGCCGGTGCTCAGCTTGCTCATGGCGTCGCTCAGCTTCTGCGTCATGGGGTCTGGTGGGTACACGTCAGCATCCAGACTCTGTCCACATGAAAGAATTGCTCGGCTCACCCTTCTCCCCGAAGTTGGCAGGCGAGAGCACGCCGGACATGGGGAGGCTCTTGGACATCTGCTGCAGGACCTGGATGAAGAAGCGGATCTGCACCTGCGTCGTCTGCTGGAGCAGGGCATAGAGCGCCGCCGTCCGCTCGGCCTCGCTGAGCACGCGGAACCACTGCTCGATGGCGCTCAGCTCGTCCTTGAAGTCCTGGTCGAGCGTGGCCGTGGCCATCTCCTCCAGCGTAGTCTCATACTGGTCGATGTCGGCGAGCCACTGCTGGGCCGCACGCTCCATCTCGTCTGGGTTGCCCGACTGCGTGTTGTTGCGGCCGAAGTAGACCTCCGAGGCGGGACGGATACCGCGGTTGGCCAGCGGGGAGGAGAAGCCGCCCATGTCGGCAGAGGAGCGCAGGTGGTGGTTCGCGCCGAGCGATGTGCGGGCCGTGGGAGGGCGCAGGGAGCTGGAGCCCTCGGGCGTGCTGTTCCTGTTCGCGGCGATGTTGGACATGTCGGCGGGAGGCTACAGCTGGTCTCGAGCCTGGTGTAACGGGGAGTCTGAAATTCTGTAGGCGGCTGTCTATCAGCACTGTAAAAGGTTCCTCGGCGGCAATTCTGCAACTGGGAGAGGCGTACAAGGTAGATTGGAAGGCAGTATAGATGTGCTTTGGTGTTCACGCGCTCAGATCTCCTGCAGTCCTGCTGGCCTCAAAGGAGTCGTGGTTGCGATGGGTCAGGGGACGGGTTCCGTGGTGGCAGGCTGAGGATGCAGGGAAGCGGAAACAGCAGGTGGCCCGGGAAGTATACACGAGCGTACTCTGCAGCGCAATATAAGAAGACGCACCAAAGGCAAAGGATACCAAGTACAATCAAGAAAAGGTGAAGAGGAAGGGGGAAGGATGGTTGTACCCTTCCATGTACAGGATCCCAAGACCGTCACGTTGCTGCTTACCGCTAGTGCTCCAAAACTTTAGCCAAACCGTGCCTATCCTAGCGCGGCCTTCAAGTGGCTGAGGAGTACCGAAGCAGACACAGGCCTATCATCGCCGGATGATTCGATAATTCACCTTCTGTGCCAGTTGCCGTCGTACCAACAGCCATATGCGCCTGTTCGTTCGCCCTCCAAACCTCGTGTGTTTCGAGCCATTCAATGGCCCTGCATAACACCAAACTATCCTTCGCGCCCGCTCCGTACGTTTTTAGCTTCCCACCCACGCCAGAGGGCCATTCCGTCCGGATCGACCTCTGACCGTTTCATGGAGAAACGGAAAACAAAGTTGTCTCGGGGCTTACCGTTATGCACATAAGAAGCCGTCTTCGCCCGTGGAAGCATTCGAAACTGCGTCGCCTTTCTATTGCAGGACCGCTGCAGGCTGCACGATCACACTAGCCTCGAGGCTTCGGCAATTGCGCCATGCGCCACGTGCTAGTATCTTCACAGGGCTGAGGTCGTGCACGTGTTCGCGCAGCTTTTCAACACACGAGTCTGCCAGCATCACGGAACATTCTTGCTGTTTGCACTTCACTGCTTCACTTGATCTGACCAACAATGCTACCTACCATGACTGCAGCCTCCCTTTCCCAGCTACCGACCGTGCCGCTGGACTTGGCCAGCGATGCACTCGGCAGCTGGCTTCCTCTATTCACACATTCCCTCACCGCATCTCTAACCCTGTCCTTATTGCTCCTCAACGTCCTCGCCGAGACACCGCCCTTGTACATGATCTCTTGTACCCTTGGCGACATGTTCGAGGCCAGCGATCGCCAGAAGTAGCTCGGAAGAGACGAGGTGTCGAGAGCTTGTAGGACGGGCTGCAGGAAGTTCGATGATGTTGCTGTACTATCTGGAGGTCCGAGCAGCGGGTGTGGCGGTGGTCTGATTGACTCGAGGAGAGATTGAAGAGCTACGATGTTCTGACATCGTGCCGAAACTTCGAGTAGCGTGCGCTCCAAGGAAGGCAGCTGGCCTAGTGCTCGCGCCAGTGAAGCCAGCGAAGACTTGAGCTGTGTCTGCAAGTAGTCCTGCAGCGCATTGAGCATGAGCGAGGGCTCGAATGTGTGTATCGTAGTCTTTGTAGAAGTTGGCGACAGGAGATACAGCGTGAGCAACGCCGAAGTCGTGCGTGCCTTGGTATCTTCGGTCTGCGAGTAGGTCGAAGCAGAGGTCTGGCCGGATGACGATAGTAGTGAGGACATGGAGAACTCCTTGACCACCTGCTGTGCCCGCGAGGATATGCTCCGCTCGCCAGGGTTGACCAGGTCATTCTTGAGCGTATTGACCACGTTGACCTTGTCGAGACCCTCGCCCTCTTCCCCAAGTTTCGAGGCCCGCAAGATCTGCCGCAGTGACAGGATAGTATCCGCAGACCTCACCATGGCCCTGTGGTCCTCCCTCCTGGCGCTGCCCACTCCTCCCAGCTCGGACATGCGCACCTCAAGCTGTCTTCCAAGCATGAGACATCGCGCCACTGCCCTCCCGAGCTTCACAGTCTCGTACAGTCTCTCAGCAGTGAGTCGCACCTGTTCCGCGACTTCATAACGCTCGATGACCTCTCTTTCCAGCGTCTTGTACGACTCAGTCAGACTTGCAACCTGCCCTTCGACTTCCTCCAATATCCGTCCGCTCGATTCGGCATGGTCTCGCGTGTGTTCCAGTAGCGGCAAGGCGGATTTAGTGGTAAGTGTGTCGATATGCGTGTCCACTTCCTGAACATCGAAGAGGACGCGTGAGAGTGGTGTGGAGAGGTCTAGCGGGGTATCTGAGGGGTTGTTGGTCGAAAGCACGAGTGTGTTCGCGAAACTCGTCGCCGAGAAGTCTGGATCGAGGAAAGCTTCATAGTCGATGTAGGATGGGTCGTCCTCGTTGGACATAGTGGAGGTCAATTGCAGCTGTCGAAATGTCGCGAGAGCTTCCTCAAGAGCTTGCAGGGGTCAGCTACTAGCGTGGCGACCATTACGCTCGTCTAGTCGCGACTATCACTCCACTCCTCTCCACTCTCCGCCCTCTCAAGATTCATCAGACATCACGAAGGGCTGCTTGTTGCCTGTTCACCATGACATTGGGGACTCTGCTGTCTCTCCGCCCCATTGCAAAACGCCCTTCGCCACCACAAGGCACCGCCCCCATCGCTGATGCTAATGTGGACCTGCGTGCTCCTCTGCTTTCACCGATCGCTCGATACTACAGTCACCCTGGATGCAACACAGCAGAGAACAGGCAGCAATGGCGGAGAGGGAGGCCTTGGCCGCTTTATGGACACTTCTGATAGGACAAATCCTGCTACGTGATTCCTCTGAGTACTGACTCTGCTTGCGTACCATACTTTTTTTTGAATTAGTACGCCCAACAACTGTATGAGCTTGCTTGATCGGCGCAAACTTTCCTCCTAAAGGCAAAGGTGTATTGCAGTTTAACCTGGGAAGATGTGGAGACATGGGACGCCTTGGTAGGGTGCTACAGGTGATGGTACACAGGTCCAGTCGGTGCCTGGCGAGTAGAGAAGTACTTAAAACCGGCCCATGAGTCTTTGAGTATACCCAGGACGATTCGCAGGGCCACTTCGTCCTGAACATCTCACATCTACTGTCAATCGTCAGAACACTACCTGTACCCTCTCCTTATCGTCAGTCATTCTCTGATATTCTCCCTTTCACTATGGCTGTCAAAGACATCTCCAACGGGACGGTGGAGTCTTCCAATGGAGCGACAGACATTCCCAATGAGACGACAGAGACCAATGGTCACAAGGAATATGCTCCGGAAGGCACCCTGAGCTCTACCAAAAGCTTATATCAAGGTCCCAAGGACGGCAACGACAAGTGGACATGGCTCGACAAGGAGCCAGCAGACGTACCTGAGGCTGCCGAAAACGAGGAAACCGCACAGCACGCCTTCATCACAAGACTTCAGAAAGCCGAGGACTCGCGCAAAAAGTACGAAACACACTCCATCATTGTTCAATCGCCACATCTCAAAGATGCCCTCACCGAGATCTTAGAAGGGTACCCCGGCGTACACTGCGGGCTCAGACGTCTCGAATTCGATGCCCCCTTCCAACCCTTCGTCCATCGTTGGCCACAGCTAATTGCATACCGGGCGCGAAAGGACGTCGATGCAACCGCCGCAGCTCATGTCGAGTTGCTTTACGACATGCTCCGCAAGGAACTCAAGGATGTCATCAAGACACTCGAAGATTATGTTGGTCATGGTATCGTCACTTACGAACACATCTGGACGATCTATCAGCCGGGATCCATCATTTACAGTGGCTCTCATAATGGAGCCCACGGAGCGTACAGACTAAGATCCGGCAAATATATCGAGACAAGATGTGGCAAATTTTATCAACTTAAGGTCGAGGCAATAGACTGGGACGGCAACCACTTCGGCCGCAGCGTCGAAGTAATCCGCGTACCCGAATTCCAGGGAGCCACTCCGATCCTTGGACTGCTGGCTTTCCCACTCTCGTTCCACCCCAAGCAAGAACAGGTCCAGGAGCTCTTGATCGCTCGTGGCAAAAAGTTCGAACAGCTTGCCGGCAGTCAATACAAAGAGTACGATGGCTTCGCAGTATCTTGGGACAAGGAGGGCAATGAAATCCCATACCATTGTCAAGGCCGCATCATCATCGATTCAGACTGCTTCCGACGATTCTCACCTATCTATGTTCCAGGTATTGAGCTTTTGGCTGCCAAAGAGGGCGTCCAGGATCCAGACAGTGCTCCAAAGACGGTGAACATCGAAGACGCACTCAACAACAAGTACGTCTTTGGTCAACAGACCAAGGAGAAGCGTATCCGTCTCACAGAGCAGCATCACCTCATCTGTCTTCCGCGTGTCCGTGGCTATTCACTCAAGAAGAAAGAGTGGCTGCTCCTCTACCTGGATCTGATTGAGGACATCAAGTTCAATGGAAACGCTTTCGGATCTTTAGTCCTTCCCGAAGACCAGAAAGAGTTGATCCTCTCATTTGCTGAATCGCAGGCTATGAACCAGTCCGGCTTCGACGACGTGATCAGCGGCAAAGGGCGTGGTCACATCACACTACTCAGCGGTCCACCAGGTGTAGGCAAAACCCTCACTGCCGAATCTGTCGCTGAGCACATGCGTGCACCCCTCTTTATGATGAGCGCCGGCGACCTAGGCATCAACCCAAACCAAGTCGAAGCCCAACTCACCAACATCCTCGAGATGATCGCAAAATGGAACGCCGTGCTCCTGCTCGACGAATGCGACGTCTTCCTCGAGGCACGCTCCAACCACGACCTGGAGCGCAACAAGCTCGTCTCTATCTTCCTCCGCGTACTCGAGTACTACGAGGGTCTTCTCTTCCTCACCACGAACCGCGTTGACAACATCGACGCGGCGTTTCAGTCCCGTATTCACATTAGCATGGCGTATCCGGACCTTACTACTGAGTCGAGACGACACATCTGGGCGAACTTTCTGGATGGACTGGATGTGCAGGGAGACTTTGCGGAAAAGGATCTACAGGAGCTTGCGTCTGTTGCGCTTAACGGAAGGCAGATCAAGAACGTGCTGAAGAGCGCTGCTTTGCTTGCTGCGAGGAAGAAGGATAAGCTGGGCAGGAAATATGTGGATATTGTGCTGGCGATTGAGCATAGGCGTCCCGGGGTTGCTGCTGGGTTTCAATAGTGTGTTAGGTCAATATCAGTGCGCGTAGACTTCGTAATACAGCCGCTCATCGTAGCGAAGCAAAAAAAATTCCCAATTCGCATACCAAGTCCTGTCCACACAAGCCACCAACTGCTCACCCTGACATCCCTAGTCCCCCCTGAGCGTCACCTCATCAACAGCATCATCCCCTTCCACTTCCACCGTCTCC
>Ga0265797_10000269_pt1 | contig 98622 bp, 74 predicted proteins | sample P2T30metagenome_FD_192433 | JGI IMG/M metagenome (GOLD analysis project Ga0265797, IMG submission 192433) | Plant litter microbial communities from East Loma Ridge, Irvine, California - P2 T30 | ecosystem: Environmental > Terrestrial > Plant litter > Unclassified | place: USA: California... | reverse complement strand
CCGCGTTAGTCGGTTGTCTTCGCTTACATAATCTTTCGGTTTATATTCGGCCATGGAGATCAAATGCCGTCGTCATGAACCAAAAACCATTCTTGACATCCAAAATACATGCAACAAACATCGACCTACGCATCCATCATCCATAAGGCGCGTTGATACATTTATACAAATCTCTGGACCACATTGATACCAAAGCTTGCCATACCCGAAAATGATGTCTCACCGGCTCACAGGAGTCACAACTATGTCCTGCTTGCCACGAAGACTCCCCATCGCTCCAATCCGTCCTCTAATGCAGACAATACGTCCATACTCGCAAAAGAAACGAGCTCCCATCGACGAATCTTCGTGGGCTAATGCTCAACACAAGCCGTCCCTAGGCAATGCATCCTTCGGCCACCTGGTCTCCGAACTTTCCTCGACGAAAGAGGGCATGGAACATCTACGCGTTGAAGGGCAAACGATGAGCGAGGAGCATCGTGCGCAGGCGAGAGGTGTGGTCAAGTGGCTGATTCTCGCTGGGGCTGTGGTGGTTGGTGTTCCTGTTGGTCTGGGATTGAGAAGGATGATTTGGAGTGGAAAGGAGAGTGATGGGGTTAAGGCTGAGGTGTGGAGCTGAACTACCGTCCCATAGTCTGAGAGTAAGTTCGTGTCAGGCAGATGCTCGTACGGACCGCCCGTAGCGATCCATGTAAGGGTGTGTTTTCTACACGATTATTTCTCCATTCGCAGGATTCTTCCATTCCAATGTTCGACTGTATTACATCTCGAGGATGTTTGTAGTCGAAATGGATGACGACCTGGTGATGCAAACGTCAGCCCAAAACATTGCGCTCTTGAGTGGAAGCCAGAAGCCAACACAGAAATGGAAGCATGTGAAGTGAAGGCTGACATGAAGCTGGCGCATCATTGTTTGCTTGCCAAGAGTTGCCTGGTTCTTACCTCTCAATTAATTACCTTGGACATCAACTCATCTAACCAACATCATATAGTGCTTAGTCTGGTTTCTCTCAACAGACTGCATGCTATCTGTTGCTACGCCATACGAACTTTGCGGATATGGAGTTGGTCACTCTGGACTCGCCTATTGTCGAGGGCCTTACGTATTGCCGCCCCAATTCGAAAGACTTCACGCTTGACGACAATGATCTCGTGCGCACTTGCCCTCTGGACTACCATAAGCATCGCCTCGACCCCAAACACGACCTTGGTAACCTGGATGTTCTTCCCGTGGAGCTGATCGGCCTCGTGTTGGCACAAATCGATCTCCGTACTCTCACTGACTTCCGACGCATCAACAATCGAGCCATGCAAGTGGTAGATTCCATCCCCGAATACCGACTAGTACAACAGCACACTCCAGACTCAATACGCGGCATCCTCAGTGTTGAACTAGGATCACCTATCTCGGTTCAAACCTTCTTCAAAACTCTCAACGAATCCAGATGTGAAGATTGCGGCGACTTTGCGGGCTTCATTTACCTTTTCACCTGCAAGCGCGTCTGCTTTATCTTTCTTGACGAGAAACCCAGGTATTACCCGTTGTCAGTTCCAGAGGCCGTGCGAAACTTTGGTGTCTGTCGCCAGCTCCTCGCTCTACCTGCGCTAAAAAGTATTCCGGGTTTCTACTCACCAAACGAATACACACGCAAAGCTCGATTCACGCTCGTAGACTCAGAGTCTGTCCGGCGAATCGGTATTGAGCGTCACGGTTCCGAAGAAGCAATGGAGCAATATGCTGCGCAGAAACTTTCGGAAGCCTACCAGCACAGGGTGGCAGGGGACTCCGTGACGTTTGCAAGGCGACGTCTTGGGACCAGAGTACAGGAAGGTCGGACATCAGATGCAAGGCGGTTCATGGCGGTTGTACGGGCACCATTAGCTATTGTCTAATTCATGACCTGACGACAGTACTAAAAGCGAGATAGAATTTGCAACAGCTTTCCGGCTCTGCATTCAACTGTGTCTCATTGTAAGCCACACATCATCAAGAACACTAGGCAGCAGATCAAAGCTGCAGTATTTACATGAAACTTCATTGAGCTGGTACCCGATGTCACATCAGAGGCCTCAGCAGACGGCGAGGAAGCCGCCGAGGAAGCAGCCCCTGATGCAAATGATGAAGTACCTGTTGATGGGCTCGGAGAGTCAACCGAGGACGACGAAGAAATTGACGAATCAGTCTGCGACGAAGTTATGGAGTCGGCCAACAGACCCGCCTTCGAGATACTTTCCCTTGAAGCGTGCCAAGCGAGCAAAACAGTATACGCTTGGTCGCGTGTTCCTGCGAGGCGCGTACATCTTTACAGATTATGAGCGGCAAAGTTGCTCAGTGTCGTAAGCACTGTGTCCCGACGCCTTCAAGACCTCTAACAGTACACTGGTGGGTATTCCTCTGTCCGGGTACAAAGAGTCGCCCAGCTTTGGCGCAGGCGTGATCGCAGGCATCGTTGTGGGGTCGGTATAGTTGTTCCGTTTGCCATGCAGAATCATAGATGTGTGTTCATGCCTGTACCTGGATATTAACAGCGCCGCCAGCGCGACAGCCAGTATACGGGTCCAAAGGAAGGAACAGTCAACACTCCAGAATCCGCAGATTGAACATTAGACAATCTGAAGACAATCATCAAGGCAGAGCATCTCGATCGCCACGTCAACATCGTCTGATCAGGAGAGCCCAGTGCTTAACACACCACCAAGAGCATCATGTGTCTTTTTATGCCACATGACAGGACTGGCCCGAGCCTTACTTCCTGGGCTTCGCATGACACATTCTGCGAGGAGATGTCAGCCAAGCGGTTGCCTATCCATGCACTGCCAGCCAAGATCCGACATCGAACTCGCAACACAAACGCAGTAAGAAGCGGTCACGGTGTCCTTGTCTCTTTTGTGTAGTGTTTGACTTGGGTCTATTGATTCTCCAGGGTTGCTCACGATGCGCAGACCCGGACAGAGAGCCATCGTCAGCAAAGAATCTGCCTTCACTTTGCGGACTGTAAGTGTTTTTCGTGGTTTACGTCGAAGGATGTTCAAGTCGCCGAAGTAGCCAGCATACGGATATGGTGACACAAGCCGCCACTCCAACTCAGCACCGGGTCGCGTAGGTCTTGTCATTGTGATTGATAGGCTTGTGCCCATCCTTCCAAGAGAATACTCTTTCCGGATGGGATATGCCGAGCAGTGGCGCTTGCGTGCCAGGCTTGTCCACAACAACTGCACGCCGAGACCTTCGCTTTCGGCCATTGACATGGCTTGTGAGGCTTTTGTCGACTATGGGAGGGTCCGCCAGCAGCGGAGTGTGTCATGTACCCACACTTGGTATCTATCCCGGCCTGGGAGTTTCTGTTATAGCTGTACGGTGAGCAAGTATGCCAACAAAACACGCTGACACCATCTCTTCGCCCACGAGAGCAAATCGCTCAGAGGTGGAAGGAGTGCCACGTGGAGTGAACATGCCAAGCCATTATACGTCCGAAGTCGCACTGCGGTAAGCGACGAGCGAAGCCAACACGAGAGCAAAGTCTCTCAGGCCAAGCACCACAAGCACACGGCCAAGCTGCCACGCTTGGCAAGGCGCAGCTGTGGAGAGCGGTCGAAGCAAGCAACTCGTCTGACGGGCGGCCGATAAGCTTAACAAGGACTTGGTTTAGTGTGACCCCGCTGGAAGCAAAAGACACGCTTGTGGCTTGGTTCTACTTCATCCTCGCGTGGCAGTGGGGCCACCGAGCGCGGCGTGATGCCTTTTGGGCGTCTTTTCGACTTGTCTGGCTCGTCTTGATCCGCGGGATCCGAAGTGCCTTCTTGGTCGTGATGCCTGGCGGATTGCGAGACAGAGATGTGTAACGTCGATATGATATAATCCCAAGGCGACATGCCCGGGGCGTTGTATGTATCCAATCGGTGCAAACGGTGAAGCACCAGCTGCCGATCACCACATAAGCATAAAAGCCAGAAGGCGGAGAAGATGTCGCTGACAGGTACAGGCTTTGGGGCGTGAAGGCTGAGTTAGCCAAGGCGTGCTTACGCGGACATTTGGTCTCGGTTGCCGATAAAGACGGGCTGCCTGGTATTGACAAGCCGTGCTAAGATGAAGCCACATGCTCTTTGCGACGGGTACTCGGGCTCTGGTACTGCTCCAAAAGGTAGTGTGACTATGTTCGTCATCAGCTGCCCGACAGATTTAGTATCGAGTCGATGTTGGGAAATTCTCTTCGTGAATAATACGGCGGTAGCAGTGCTCGGCTTCGGCTTCCGCAACACTTCTTATGGTGACAATCTCGTGTTCCGTGCATAATAATTGGTAACACCGCACCCGTCTTGGGAAGCGCCCAGGGCTCAAGCCCCAAGCCAGAACAGATCGCCATGAGTCGTGGCGTTCTCGGCTGGCCAGGATCGGGATAAGCTTGAAGTCCCAAACTTGACTATCGGCTTGGCATGTAACCGTTTGTGATCCGCTTCTTAGACGAGCAGGACCCTCTAAGCCAGTAAGTCTAGTCCGCGGATGAGAAGAAGGATACAGTGTGACGAAGAGCTTGACTGGCAAGACCAAGACGGCCAGGCTTCGTGAGAATGCCCAGACAAGACAACCACTGTTGCGACCTAGTCAGATATGTACCACCACCTACTTGATTTAGGCGATCCTCCGGGGGCAAGCTATGACAGGCCAAGCTACACAAGAAGCTTGGGGTGCGGCGCCAGAAGTAGCGGCTTGGTAAGAGTCTTGGAAGGGCTTGTCTTCCTTCCAGCCCGGTCCGTTTCGCCTGGGGAAGCGAGGGCACAAGATATGTTGTCTTGGCCGGCAGCCTAGAAGATATCTGAACAGGTCAGAATCGGAAGTTGCCTGACCATATATATGGCGGCAATGACACACTCGGTTGGACTGCATCGGGATAGCCGTTTGCGTGTCTGCTGGGTAGAGCGAGTGTAACAGCCAGTCTCAGGACATGCAATTATACATCACGGTGCTGCGGATGGCAATATTGCCCACAGGCTGGCTGGCTTGTGGAGGAAGATGTCTGATATCACGACAAGAAGGTAGCGATTGGCGAGTAGCAAGGATGAGTGACTGCCTGGCTTGGCCTGGCCCCACCAGGTGCATTTAGCGATTTAGAGTTAGTTTTTAGCGCGCATGGGCCTGGCATCGCATTCCTCGGCTCGCTCTTCTTTGCGCCGCTCATCAAGCACCCGTGTCCTATTCTCTTCCAACAATCCATTAATCCTTCCACGCTGCATCTCGCGCTGTACTGCGACTCGGTTTTTCCGACAACAATCACCACTGGACCTGCCATTCTCGGCTTTACTCACCTCGCCTAGGACGCGTCCGCCGATCTCTCTTCGGTCTTGCGAGAACACCAGACATCATCCTTACCTTTCCAAGTAGATTCTGCTCACTGCTTGAGCGCAATGGAGACTTACAACGGTCACGTCCGCACGCCTGCGGACGCCATCATTCTTTTCGAGGCATGTCGTATCGGTCTTCTCCCCCGTGTCCAAAGACGTCTGTCTGAGAAGGAGAGGCAGTCTATCAAGTCTGGCTCTGTGTTTGTCTGGGACGAGCGCGAGGCGGGCATGCGCAGATGGACTGACGGCAAATCTTGGAGTGCAAGCCGTGTCTCTGGAAGTTTCTTGACCTACCGTGAGATGGAAGGCAAGCGAGGTGGCGCGGGCAGTTTCGACAAGAATGCCAGTCGCGATACCGCTCAATCCACCAACGACCAGGATTCTGACGGTGGACCCGATGGCTACCGCTACAAGCCCGACGGCCTCATGAAGCAGTCCTTCTCCATCACCACCAACAACAGCCAGCACCTTCATCTGATCAGCTATTACTCCCGATCTTCGCAACAGTCGCAACATCTCATGCAGCCCACCAACGACCCTCAGCTTCGCCACATCCGCCCTGAAAAGGGAATGTACCCGGAATCGACTGTTCAAGAACAGAGCACTATTCCTGCCGTGACTCGTGGGCCCATGGGCTCTCCTGGCTACACACACGCTGCCCACCACCAGCCGCCCATGTACGCACGTCCTGGCTATGGCTACCCACCTCACCCAGGCGCGTGGGCGCCTCCGAGTCCGATGCACACACCGCCTCCTCACCCGCACTATGGGCCCTACTATCAGCACCCGGGACATCCTGGTTACGGCCACCACCCGATGGGCTACCCGCCGCATCCAGCGTACGGCGGTGTTGCTTACGACAGACCTCCACACATGGGTAGCCATCTCCCTCCTCCGCCTCACTACAATCACGGACCACCGCCGCCTTCCACTATGCAAGCACCAGGCTACCCACCAGGCTATGCGGCTTACCAAGGTTACGCCTACCCACCTCCGCCTGTTACCGCTGCATCCTACCATCCCTCCATGGCTCCCACACCAGCAGCTTCAGCACCGCCTGCGCCCAAAGTTGATGCCCGCCCGATCCCGCCACCAGTCACCATTCCAGAGCCCAATCTTCCAGAACCGAAGAAGGACGAACGTCAGGATTCCCAGCAAAGCACAGCTCAAGCCAAGTCTCCTGCTCAGTCGACGCCCGAAGCGCAAGCTCAGTCTGGTGCACAATCACAAACGTCAGCAGCGCCTTCGACTACCCCAGCCACAGCTCCCGCAACTACCGCTGGTCAGACCATCCCAAGCATTCACGCGATGCTTGCAGCCGGCGAAGGTGGCCAACCCCCCGTTCGCTCCAGCAGCAGAAGCCCAGGCGGAAGCCGTATGGCGTCCGACATCCCGATGCACAAGCTCGGGTTCGAGGCAAGTCGGGACGTTCAGGCGTTGCGAAACTTGGACAAGACGACTTTCAAGGCTTACTAGATGGAGAACAAGAACCCCTATTTTCATTTTCATTTTTATCGTTGCTTCTTTAGCGAAGGTGTTATAGGCGTTGCCGCGACCTCGGCTCGAGACTGCCGTGGTTCTTGGTGCATACGAGCTTGAATGATGGATGAGAGCGCTCTGCGCATGACTTCAATAGGAAGTTTGGAGACGATGATGACTACTATGTAGCGAACCAAAGCATCAACTTCGATTTCAAAATGTTCACTTTCGCTGTTGTTGCTCACTCTGTACTTCTAACTTCGATGCTTGACAAGAGAAATCATGTGATCCTACAGCCCTGTCATGAGTAACTTTGTGCGTTCCTGATGATCGCCTTCGAGATTTTTGACCCGAGACGTCGGTCATGATGACTAAAAAAATCGTCAAAGCAGACGCGTTCTGATACCATCGCTCCACTAAACCCCAAACTAGACAACACACAAGAAAAGTTGGAGCTTGCCTCCACGGGCATGATCTCGAGTCCGCACAACGTCAGACACATCTCGCGACACAGCAAGCTGCACTAACTCTGTGCAGCTTCCATGACAGGCGTCGAACATTCACGCTCTGGGCGGTTCTATTGCTTCGAGCGTGAACGTCCCGAACTTGTTCGCGCCGAGTTGGGTCGCAGACCAGCCTGGCCGGGGTTCGCTTCGTTCCATGTGTTGACCAAAACCCTGTGGGACCACGAAAGTTAGCCACAATTCACAAAGCAGGTTGCATCTTCTTCCAGGAGATGGGTCTTCCCAAGAGAGATTCGTCCGTCTCTCCCAAGCCACAAGTCGGGTGTACATTACACCTCCCAAGCAGAACTCACCTCTGCGTCCGATCCGCATACTCCTCCGCGTCCATCTCCTTGACGCCGACTTTCAGCCCGCCCTCTTTCGTGAAGCTCATGTTCTTCTTCTCCATGTGTTTCTGGCCGCGGTCTGCCAGGTCGTTGCTCCACAGGTAGATTTGGTAGCCAAAGTAGGCGGCGCCGCCGACGACCGTGAAGAGGATTACGAGCGGGAGCAGAGAGGTGAGGCCCATGGCTGCGTTTTTTGAGTGGATCGAGTTGGGTATTTCGGTGAGGGAGTGGTCTGGCTTTGGCTGCTGGGAAGCTAGGCGCTCAAGGGTAATGAAGGGAGTGAGGTCGTGACGGTCGTGTGAGGCAAGGGGGGAAGCTCGTCGGCGTCAGATGAGAAGTTTTGCAAATGACCTTTTGTTATCGCGTATTCAACACGGGTCGGGACTGCGCTACTGGTACGAGGGCGATCGGTGTGTCGCGTGGTGGGGAAGTTGGAGGGCGCAGCGGACCCTTGGCGACGTTCGTTCGGTCTGGACGATTGTGAAACATCGTCTACAAAATATCGACAAGGGTGGAGCTTTGGCTGGCTTTCTGAAACCACGGCATCTTTATCTATATGATGGTATGCTACACTTGGCACAGCCACGTTGATCTGGACTGCAGGCAGAAAATCGTGAGAGAAATCCTCACTGCCTCGCTCATCACTTCAAGGTGGATTGGCCTTAGTGATCCATTATCCAATGTCCAATGTCTCGTTACCAGCGCGAGATCGCTAGGCCAGAGCTCTTTCGCTGTTGGAAGATTTCTTCAGCTCAGCCGTCTTCGTTTTCGCCTGGCTGCTCCAGTCACTCCAGACATCGCATGCTGGAACTAGGTAACTTGGAAGCAACTCGTCTGAAGCCTCTATTACTCAGTTATGGCCTCAAAAGAGGCATCCCCTGCACCAAAGCATATCTGAGTATGCTGGGCTCCGCTCAATACCACCATACAACTGCGTTTCACGAATGCGCGAGGTCTTTCAGCCAGTCTGCTCTGCGTCGTCCACCCAGGTCGTAAAACTCCAGAATCCAGTCTTTGGCTCGACAGTCAACTTCAAGCGCTCGACAAACCACTCGTCGTACATGCGAACAGCGGCTTTCATGGCTTGAGCATGACCTGGTCCGGCGCCGCCACGGCGAGCATCCGCACGGTTTCGCCACACGCCTATCGCCAGGATCATCAGATTTGAAATTCACACTGATTTGACGAAGGACTGGAAGAACTCACAGGTCGCCAAATTCCTTCCCGCGTCGTCCGGCTCTCCAAACCAATACTTAAGCAATCCGCCTTCTTCAACGGCTTCCAGGTGTGCAGCCTTGTCCAACTCGCCCAACAGTTGCCTGTCGGCATGCTGGTTGACTTTGGAGCGGAACACGATCACGTAGAAGTCCAGCTTCTCCGGTATGATGTCCGACTGCTCGGCATTGATTCTGCGGGCGAAGATGTCGACGATCGAGTCCCAGTTGAAAGCCTTGTCGTAAGGCGCAGTGGCGAATTCCCGCTTGATCCACCGCATAGCAGTCAAGGCTTCTGCGAACAGCTGCAGCGATTTGTCGAGAGTCGTCAAGTCCAGCAAGTGTGGGCAATCGCTGTAAGGTGAAGCTTGCAGGAGGTTGTAGTTCTGCTGCGGCGGTACTGTTGCGATCGAGGCAATGTCTGCTGCCGTGACGTCCTTTGTTCGCGAGAACTTGGACGTCTCGTGTGGCCTCTGATTCTCGATGTGAAGCGCTTCTTCTTTCATCGTCTCGTTCGTTCTTGTATGAGCGACTTTGAGGATTGTGGTCATCCTGGCGGCTGGGCTTGTACTTTGTCACCTCATGTAATTGCGTCGAAAGTGTCACTACCTGTGGGTTTGAGGTGCTGTGATACTGTTCAATGTTACTGTACGACGTTGACTCACGCTGCATGCATTGTCATGGGCACTCGCCGTTGCAACATTTTTCTGGTATTGCGAGATATGGCGTGCTTGGAGCACGCAAGCAACTTATGTCTCACTTCACCTTGCCAACACCGAAAGTCTGCACGGATTCGATGAGATGACCAAGTCGTCTTCGAAATCGTTCGTCGTATGGTTCGCGATCATTTAACTTTCGACGATTGGGAATTTTTGCGGTCGACCTTGTTTCAGCATGTAAATGATCACGGAGAAAAGGGTAATTCGACTTTACAGTTCATAACGAATCAGGGCCGACTCACGCATGGTTGCACTGATTCAGGAGGCTTGATTCGGATCAACCATGCCGCCTCGTTATATGACTTCCGGCATCCGAGCGAGAACCTTCGAGGCCACGAGTTCTAGTCGAGCTCAGCCTGCAGAATAACTTACAGATACATACTTGGAGCATGGTCAGGCACAGAACTTTATCCGAATATACTTTCATATGCAATACGATCGAAAAGTATCGACTTCATAACTTACCCTAATCCTCAAAGTAACTCGAGTAAGCGTTCAAAGCGGGCTGCCCGCCCAAGTGCACATAAAGCACATTGCTACCAGCCTCAATGGCACCCTCCCTAACCATCTGAATCATACCCGCCATCGACTTCCCTTCATAGACCGGATCGGTAATCAGAGCATCCGTCCGCGCCGCCAACTTCATCGCCTCGGTAGTACTGGGTCCCGGAATGCCATAAATACCCTCATGGAACCTCTCGTCGAGAATCACCGCCTCGTCGGGGATCTCAAGGTTCGAATCGAGAAGCTTGGCCGTCGCGCGTGCGATCCGGGTGACTTGATCTCTCGTCTCTGCGCACTTGGCCGAAGCGTCGATGCCGATGACTTTGCGGCCTTTGCCCTCGGCGACGGCGCCGACGACGAGACCCGCGTGCGATGAACCCGTGACGCTGCAGACGATCAGGGTGTCGAAGTAGACGCCGAGAGCCGTTTCCTGCTCGGCGAGTTCAACGACGAAATTTGTGAAACCGAGCCCGCCGAGCTCGTGGTCTGATGCTCCGGCTGGGACGTAGTAAGGCTTGCCGCCTTTTTGTGCGACGTCGTCCATGGCCTGCTTGGTCGCCGTCTTGTGGCCGATGTGGAAAGGCTCGTTGTTGAGCCTGACGTCGCCGCCCATGAGACGCGAGAGCAGGATGTTGCCAGTTTTGTCGTAGAGAGGGGGGTCGATGGGGACCCATTTCTCTTGCACGGTGACGGCTTTGAGGCCTGATGCGGTTGCTGTCGCTGTCACTGCGCGTGTGTGGTTGCTTTGCACGCCGCCGACGGAGACGAGGGTGTCGCAGCCTTTCGAGATGGCGTCGGCGACGAGGTATTCTAGCTTTCTGACTTTGTTGCCGCCGTAGGCGAGACCGCTGCGTTTCGTTTAGTTGTTGTTCTGTGGCGTAGACGTGGGATCGCAACTCACCTGTTGCAGTCATCACGCTTCGCCCATATCTTCACATCGCCATTTGGCGACAGCTCCTTTGAGAGACGTGGTAGGAATTGGATGGGAGAGGGACCGAATAGGAACGTCTGTTTGGGGATCTTCTGCAGAGATTGGATGTATGTGGGGATGGTTTCTGTCATTTTTGCAGCGTACGATTCGATTGATTGTACTTTGTCAAACAAGAAGTATTAGACATCAGCGAATCAACAATACATATACCTTGCTGTTGTTACATGTCCTCAAGATCAATCAACATGCGGTGGATCCACGGCCAGCGTTTGGACCTTGGCCGCGGCGGCCGACATCGCAGCCTTGCCTATCGCAACAGATAGCGCAACCACGATGCTACCTTCTCATGTATAGACATGACACACCGAAGAGATACAGAAGACAGATTGTGTCCGGTCCACTCCGCTTGGCCTGCACGCTACGTTCTCGAGCCCTGCAAGAGGGCTGCGATTGTGGATTCACAAGTCTTGACCGTGAGCTTCGCAACGCGACCTATTCCACTTCCATCTTCCATGGAGCGGAGTGTTCTTGAGATCTAAGCTATGCCTTCCTCACAAACTCGATTTGAACCGACTTGGAGCGCCTTAAACCTCGCCTCAAGCACTTGATGTCTCGCTCGGACGGTCGAGCTTAACGTTCTCCCATATGAGTTGCGACACTACAATTACACGTTCAGTAATACAACGGAGCGGAGTACGATCTCCACGTCAAACCGACAGCGTTCGATGTCATTCACAGGGTCGTAGTCGCAGCTGCTTGAACTGCGTCATGAAGTCCCACACAGCATAGCCCTGCAATGCAATGACTGGAGAGAACCCCAGAATGAGGCTTTTCGCATCCGTGGGATGTATCCATCCCACATTACCGTTCCAAGCGCTGAGCAAGAACAGGGCAAAGTCCCAGGTGCCATGATAAATGACTGCTCTCGCAATCACTCTCCAGATGGGGAGTTTTTGGCCTCGAGCGTCTCGGCGTATCGACTGTAGGCCAGTCAGGAGGGACATGATCGTGTGGCCGATGGATGCAAAGAATATGCGTTCGAAGAGTGTGAGGCCGATCATTCCGGTGCTTTCTCCTTTTCCAACAGTCGCTTGGGTGACGATGATGTTCTCGATGGTGGCATAGCCCAAGCCAGCCATGGCAGCATACACGAGGTATTCGTACTCATGCTTTGGCCGAGCACGAAGCACTGCAAAGCGCAATGCGACGTACTTGATCCCTTCCTCGACAACTCCAGCCCCGAGGTATGAGAATACCGCCAACGCCGCAAAGTAGTTCGGTGTCCAAGCCATCCGCTTGCGTGCTTCGATGATGTCTGTAGTGGCACCTTCAAGCGTCACACGCTGAAGTTCTCGCATGTAGTCACCCTTTTGGGAGCCAAAGAGCGCCTTGAACATGACTGAGATCAGAGACAGCTGAAGCGCACCCGCAACGAGAGGGCCGAGTACGCTGATTCCAACATAGGTCCAAGTCGCGACTTCGGTGCTGCCAGACTTTTCTCGTGGTACGCTGCGATAATACCATGCTGCGAGAATTGTGGGCGAGAGAAGTAAGGGAGTGAGCGCAGCGGTGGGTGGCGAATAGTACGTCAAGCCAGCGACGGTAGTCGGTAAACCGACGGTCCAGAGGAGACGGATTGGCAGAGATGCCGAAGAGGGCGTAGCTGGAGGCTTACTCGACATGCTGGTGCCGTTGAATGGATTTGTCGTCTCCAGTCAGCGAAGAAAGGGTTACATTTAGTATGTTCAAGGCTGGCAATCGACAATAACGGGCTTTGGCCTCCCTTTTGAAGTTCACCAAGAGATGAATGATACTTGCCTTGGTCTCTGGGCAAACGCCGCGCACAGTGACTCAAGGTCTGAAGGAGCGATACCAAGCCATTCGCATCCTTCAGGCGAAAGCGAGAGCGGCAAGGGAATTCTGGACCGAGCGAATACTTGAGATGTACTGCCGTGCTCAAAAGACACAAGGTACCTGCAGCCGCATATTTCGGTCCCAGTACCTAGGCATCGGATTCGAAATAGCCATGTGTCGTTGTGTTGTCGGTACAGACGAGGTCACGGAAAGAAAGGGTTGGGGTCGGGCTTCTTGCGAACTTGATGTTGTGTGCCGAATTCGACACAACACACAGCTTGTTCTCGCCACCAAGGACACGATTTACCGCCTCCTGTGAGACTCGACTCAACACACCACACCACTGGATACTAAACACAACACATATGTAGATACTTACACAGGGACGCCAGCCCTCGATGTCTGAATGCACGTTTGTCGGAAGACGTGTACGGACGGAGAATTTTGAAGACTTGTCCGCAACTCTCAACCTATACACTTCTCTGCAAGCCCTAGCATGCCGCCCATGCCGTATGCCCGATACAGGAGTACCACAGATGTAACAGCACAAGTGACCTGCGATGATCCGAACGCAGGACGTCGGAGCCAGAGTGTTTCGGAATATATTGAAGACCTGGGGAATTCCTCCGTGAGCCTTGCGAATTCTAGGATACGGAGACGACCTTCCGAGGCACGATCGAAACCGTAAGACTGGCCTCACTTCCTGTTGGTGGAAGGACTTGTGAAGACCGATCTACATCACAAAACATGCACGTACTTCCCCTCGTAGTACAACGGCCTTGTGTCACAGACACAATCTAACATCGTCTTAGTGGTATGCACCAAGCGCTGTCTGAAGCGGACGTGAGCTGGAAGCGATGGTGATGCGAGTACCATAACAAGTCTCTAGGGATAAATATAAAAGGTAGGACTCAACGTCTTATCCAGGACCAATACACCAAACACACTCACAATCTTTCCAACAAATTCACTTCCACAATCATGAGATTCTCTTCCATCCTCGCCCTGGTGGCGCCTCTTTCCACCTTTGCATCACCTCTCATCCCAAGACAGGATGCGCAACCTGTCGGGTACGCTTCGTTGAACGGCGGAACCACTGGCGGAGCAGGAGGAAAGGCTGTCACCGTCAGCACCTACGCCGACCTCGTCGCTGCCGTCAAGGGTGATACCCCTGCGATCGTCTACGTCAAGGGCAAAATTACCGGCGCCGACAAGATTCGCGTTGGCAGCAACAAGTCGGTCCTCGGGCTCGACTCTTCCTCCGGCCTGAACGGCGTCGGACTCTTTGTCAGACAGGCAAAGAATGTGATCATTCGCAACCTAGCCATCAGCAAAGTCGCAACTGGCGACGCAGGCGGCGACGCGATCGGCGTTCAAGAGTCGACCAACATTTGGATCGACCACTGCGACCTGTCATCTGACCTGACCTCTGGCAAGGACTTCTACGACGGCCTGGCCGACTTCAGCCACGGTGCAGACTATCTCACCGTCTCCAACACTTTTTTCCACGATCACTACAAAGCATCTCTAGTCGGTCACAGCGACAACAACGGCGCTGAAGACAAGGGCACACTGCGCATCACCTACGCCAACAACTACTGGAAGAACATCAATTCCCGTATGCCCCTCTTGCGTTTCGGCACCGCCCACGTTTTCAACAACTTCTACGACGGCGGGGATTATGGCATCACTGCTGTCAACTCCCGTATGGGAGCTCAGGCGCTTGTTGAGAGCACCGTTTTCAAGAACATTGAGAAGGCTGTTCTGTCCGTCGACTCAAAGGAGATCGGCTACGCTGTCACCAAGGACATTGTCCTCAACGGCGCTACTTCTGACGCTCCTTTGGGGACCCTGAACAGTGTGCCGTACTCGTACACTCTGCTTGGCTCATCGAAGGTTGAGGGCGCTGTCGTTGGCAAGGCCGGCAACACGCTCAAGTTGGGTTGAGCCTTGAGAGGTAGTCAATAGTTCGGGATCATACGACGTGTGAAGTGGTCTGTACCGTATCAAATATCGATCAAGCTCCGTCCGGTTCAACGAAACATCTTCACTCAACTTCAATCTTCATTGCGTCAAGACTCAAGGAAGTATGTCCATATATATTCGGCAGGAATGTTCTAGCCGACCCGTGTCTACCAACGCGCTAGTCCAGCCACGCGAATCGACATGACGCAAGTGCAGCCGGCGGGAACAAGGATGCATGTCTGAGTGAAGCCCTTCAACCATCATGCCGGTCATGCTCGCTGACGGACGGGGGCTGTCAGCACTCGGAAGGTTCGCAAGCATTTGAGTTGGCGAGGCTGCGATCTGACGATGCCCAGGAACTCGTACGCGTGCTAGGTAGGTTCTCTCTCTCTCCCTCCGATTCCCATCTCCTCCCGTCCTCACTATTCCTACCTGCACTACCCATCACCAGACACCGACGGTACTCGAAAGCAAAGAGGAACCCAACCCAGTCGCCATCAGCCACTAACAGCACTCAACCCACCAACCGCACCACCCTCTATCCGCTCAGTCCACCCCAAACCAACAATCATTCCATAGGTATCCATCTCCTCAAACCGCAACAATGTGCCTCATCACCACCCCCCGCAAATCACCCCACTACGACCTGCGCCGGGAAGACAGATACGACGCTCCACGTCCGGTCTCGAACTTCCACGGCGGCCCCCACTACCACCACGACCACGCCCGCTCTTCGAGGACTTACTCGCGCCCGCCGGCGGATTTCAGGCGCAGTGTATCGCGGAGCAGTCGCGTGTATGAGACCGAGCCTAGGCGCAGCGGGAGGGAAATCGATTACGTGCGGACCAGTCGCACTTATGTGAGGTAGTGGGCGGGGGGTGTTACTGTGGTTCCTGAGGGGTTTGGGATATTGTACTTTTGGGCTGGGGGAACCGGGGCGTTCTTGCGGATTTTTGACGACACTGGAGCGACGCGGCGTGACTTGCGCGCGCGCGAGGCATCACTGTTTTGGGCAGCATGTGAGGTAATCGACGTTTTGGACAAGTCAAGACAAGACAAGAGATATGGCAGATGACGTAATGATGGTAGCGACGAATACATGTATGCGAGATTTGACACGATTTGAAGTGTGTTGCGTACATTGCAGATGGATGACTGGCCATTGATTTGAACATATCATCAACAAAGCTGGCTTGGAGGCCAGCTTGCGCGCATGGCGCCTGAGGTACCGGTACATCAACTATCTTGCATCAGATTGAGTCGAGATGGAATTGCGGTCGTGATTTATGAGCAATGATATCAATCAATCGTAATCGTAATATTTCCCTCAATCTACAGATTCAATAGCAAGATACTCGTAAAAAGCGCCTCCTTAGCATCTCCTTCCAATACTCACAACTTGCTGCTCGACTTCTCGCAGCTCACACACCCGTCGGAGTCTACTTTTGCTGTCTCGGCACTCTGCTGGTGAACGTTAGCCAGCAAAGTGCTCTTGTTGAAAGCCTGAGTGCTCGGCGGCACATCAATGGCCGGGTTCTTCGAAAAGAAGTTGACGGGCTTGAAGCTGACTTTGAGTACCTCGCACGGCATCACAGGGAAGTCTTCGATGCGTGGAACCTGAGGAAAGAAAAAGAGGTTAGTCGGAGCGGTGGGGGAAAGACAGACAGTACATGCTGCGTCGATGCTTGTCACGACTTACATGGTTGATGCCGAATTGGACAAAGACAACGAGATCGTCGTCGACAATGTTGTCTTTGCGGTCAGACCAGTTGCGCACACCTGTACCGCCCCGGGACTGGTTGGTGTACTTCCCACCGCTGTACAGCTCGTCTTCGCGGTACTTGACAGCGTAGATGTTGTGGTCGGAGAACTCGGCTCGCTTGTAGTTGAAGCTGTCGGTGTCGGAGATGATCTTCTGGAAAGGCGGCGCGTGAATCTTGTAAGCCACGGGCTTGCCATTGACTGGATTTCGCACAGCAGCGTTCTGGATCTTGAATGTCCGGTTAGTGTCCGAGTCGAGATCGTAGCCGCCGGACTTTTCGATCAGGGTCTCTTCAGTGAAGTACCCGGTGCCGTGGGGGTTAAAGTCGGAGCGTGGCATGGGGTGGGCTTCGTCGTAGACGAGACGGTTGTTGTAGCCGTCTAGCATCGGGTCGACGCGGAGAGAGAAGATGTGTTGGTGGTGGGTTGCGAGTACGCCTGGGTGGACGACGGTCCCCCAAGGGACGTCAAGACCCTCGTCGATGGGCTGGGTGCTGAGGATACCAGTAGCGCGGACTTCGTATGTCCATTCGCCTGCTTGGTTGAACATGAACGCGAGAATGTACTCGTAATTGGCGACGGTGATGCTGTTGTTGTCAGTTGCGTGCTCGATGTTACTGTGGTTGCATCGATTCACTTACATGCTCTGGAGCACAAGCTCACGTTGGCGAACGACAGCGGCACGCCCAGTGCGGTAGTTGGTATGCTTCCATCCGATACCACCGTCTTGTTCGTGAACACACACGACGTTAGGCATCTCTAGCGGTTCGCCCTTGTCGTCGTTGAGTACTGCACTGAGGTATTGGATGGTGCCAAGGCAGTCACAGCCGAGTTTCTAAATGAATGTGGTCAGCCATACTGGTTCGATCTATTTCAACAATAGTGCAGGATCCAAAGCATGAAGAGACTTGAGTTTGAGGCCAACGTTTCTCAGGGGGACAAAAGACGTACTAAGAGAATGTTAGCGTGTTCACAGTAAGGGGCGATCAGACACAGTGTTCTTACCCAAATCGTTAGCCATGATTCCAGCCCCAGCATCACCCAAGTCAAAAGCAGACTTCTTGTGGAACGGGTGTCGAGGATCGGCGTATGGAATGTTCATGTCCGACAACGAGAGGCGGTAGAACAAGCTGCGGCCCTCGTAGCGCACATCGTAAAGCACCATGCCCTCCCTCAGATTGAAGCCGACTCTAAAGCTCCACTTCTGCCACTCTATCACGTGCGAGGTGCCCTCCTGGGTAACAGAGAAGCTTACACCCTCCGGCTGGACGACATTGAGCGGCTTGAGGTCTTGCCTCAAGTCCTGAGCTTCTGGGATGTACTCGTTGGCAGGCTTGGGGTTCCATGGTCCTGGTTCACGGATGGTGTTGTCTTTGCCTGTGGGGAGGTAGTCGATGCGGATGACTTTCATGGCGACGGGGTCAACGACCGGCGAGATTGGGAGTGGCAGGGCGTAGTGGTTGGAGTCGGCTTCGTTGGAGTTTGAGGGGTCTCTCATGTACATGAAGGTCTGCCAGAGACGTTCGTCGTCCTCGAGGCCGTCGGCGCCTGGACAGTCGTTAGAGTCGAGCTCTGAATTCACTCACGTCTTTACTTACCATAGATCCAAGGGTCGATGACAATCTGTGATCCCTCGGGAAGTTGCAGCTTCGCAATAGCCGCTTGAACACCCTCATCCTCCAACGCAGCCCGTTCGATGGCGAAGATTTCATCGCCATCTCCAGGAGCGTGCAAGTTAGGACCCAGGCGAACATTGAGCTCCAACGTTCCAGTGCTCAGGTTGACCACGGCTTCGTGAAATTTGTTGGTCTTTCTGATGTAGTAAGTGACCGTGACGCGGCGGTCGATCTTGGGAAGGCTTTGACCGGAGATATGGGCCTCGAGATAAGGAATGGTTTCAGTCTTCGCTGGCTCCTGCAGGGTGATGGACTTGAAGTGAAGATCGGTGCCGGCTGGCCACTGTGCTCGTACGAACGAGGCGGCCTGTTTGATTTCTTGTGCATCGATTGGAGCTAGAGGATGGACTAGAGAGCTCGTTGTGGTCCGAATGGGCAGTGGGGCTTCCATGTTGGCGGCCATGTTAGTGTAGTCTTGAAAGAAGATGGAGAATTCGACTCGCAACAGACACTCAACGCAGAAGCAGATGCTCAGACGTAATTAAGTACTAAAAGTGAGTCTTCACCCGTACATTAGCGAGCAGCAGAGATAGCTCGGCATGATACACATTGGTCGATTATGCAGCCCATACCCGGATATGATTGGTACATACCCGATAGCCGTGATATAGCTATGCGATTCGAGGATTCGAGGTTGCACTCGGTTTCTGCCCCTCACTTGAGGAGCATGTGGATCAATTGCTACAGCGGGCAAGTCCTTGCGGGCCTCGATAACAACGATAGAGATAAGCCGCTTTTTGTCAGCACTATGTTGTGTAGTTGTGATTTGGATGTTGCACCTCGACGAAACAACAAAGGTTGCCATTCGAGCGATCAGTCGATGGCGGACCTGTGCGGTGCACGAAAGTCAAGGTGTTGTCGAAAACTTGCTGAATATGTTGTTGGCACTATTTACCTAGGGTATATGCAAGTCATTACAACAGGCTAAAGCCAACGATCCAAATGCAATCAACTCCTCTACTCCAACTCTCATACCATTTTCGCATCAGACACGCACTAAAATTGCATGCTACCAGCTCCCGAAAGCAGACTCTGCTTACTGCTCCTTCGCGGATCGTCAATCTCCATCGCTCCACTCAGGACTCGTACAACCTTTCTGCTCTTCCCACTATCGTTGTGTACCAGAACCTGCGCTGGGCACACGACAATCTCTTCCTCGCCTTCGCCGAACTCGTCGCCCTTCTTCACCACTAGAGGGAAGAGAACGATCTTGACAATGGCGCGGTCGGCTTCAAGAGACTCGTTGGAAGTGAACAGCCCACTGCGCTCGTTCATCAGAGACGCGTTGAAGTGTACCTTGCGGACAAGGTCGCCGTTGGTGTCGTACTCGGGCTGCAGTGGGGGTAGCATGATGTACTCGGCGCGTTGCGTGCGCATCTCCACCGAAAGGTTGACAGCCACGGTGATGACTTTGGTGAGAGACGTGAGAAGCTGCTGCTCCGAGCCACTGGGAGGTGTCAGGAGCGCGGACAGCACTCCAAAGATCTCGTGAGCTACCGCCTCTGTGTCCAGCGAACATTGCTTCGAGAAAGCTGGGCGTTTGGAAAGGAGGGTCAAAGTCGTTGCGCGCCATTGTGCGACGGCGCGAGGTGGACCGACTTCGCTTAGTGTTTTCTCCAACGCCTTCAACTTCTGTCGCTGCTCTCGGTCCATGCCGAAGAGGTAACGTGTGAAGACATACTCCCAGACCATCGTCATGACGACGGACATGAAGACGTCACGGCGGCGCACGCGGTCGCCCAAAAGTTTGTCGACGTCCATGCCGTCGAGCAGAGCATTGTCAAGGCGTGCTTCGATCTTCTCATCTCTCAAGTCGCTCGACAAGCGACAGATGCGGTTGTCCGACATCTTTGAGAAGCGGAGTACCCATTGTTGGACGTGTTGGCACAGCTTCTGACAAGCTCCGTCGAAGTAGTCCTCGTCTCGGATGCTGAGGAAGTCGCTGGTCTTGGACGATTGGATTTGCACCTGGAGGGCACGAATCCGTTCACTAGCTTCCTCGAGTTCCTGCTTCAGCTTGCGAATCTCGTGGTCTTTCTCCGCAAGCGCGCTGCTGAGTTGAGCTGCGACGGCATCACGCATACCATTCGATAGTCTGCTGTGCTCCTGTCGCATGTTCTCCAGTTCTCGGGTAGTCTTTTGCCATTGTTGATTGGCGTGAGCATGCTCGTTCTGCAGAGTGGCGTAGCGTCCATTGGTGTCGTCGACGAGATTTCTGTTGGCTTCGGTGAGACCACCATTGATCTGAACCAGCCTGTTGATCTCTTGCTGCATCGGCTCGAGCATTGCCTGGATTTGCTGGATCTCATTGTTCTTCTCGCGCAGTTCTAGTTCACGGGCGTCGAGCATTTGTTGGAGGCTCTGGCCGCTTGAGCCGACAGAAGCATCGTCGAGTCCACGGCTCTGCTGAGCTTCCTGAAGCGCACGGTTCTCTGAAGTCAATTGTTCGAGTTTGGACTCGAGGTCCATAACGTGCATGCTCTGTCGCTTACGCATGCTTGGCGGTCGCGTGGGCGAGACTTGCGCCTGCTGCACACCGCCATATCCTTGCTGTCGGGAATCATCAGTATCAACACGCGAGTTGGGTGAAGCATCGCGACTTACGAATGTTTCGGCCATACCGGCGGCGCGGGTTGCGCCCGGGGCTACTACGTCGTCTTCGTCATTCAAGGGCGGAGTGGGTGGAGGCTCGAAGGGAATTGTTTTGGGTGAGGTCCGCGCGCCTACGCCAACGGCGGATCCCGAGCCCGCTTCACCCCGCCGGTTGCTGGTGCGGCTGGCAGCCCGAAGATCACCCGATAGGTGGGTTCGTCGCAGTGTTGGTGTTACGCTGCGGTTGCTCGTTCTGCTCAGCGTACGCCTGTCTTCCGGCGTCACGTGCTGGTTGATGCTGTAGTTTGATCGATTGCTCATCGCGCTCGGTGAGCGAGTATCAGACACAACACGCTTCAAAGATCGTTCTTCGTCGAGGCCAGAGACGGGATTGCTGACTGACCTCGCGGCAGAGGTGGCGCTGTCCCTGCTTGTCGATAACGACAGCTCTTGCTCGCGGATCGCCTTGGGCGTCTCTGAGCGTCTCTGCATCTTGCCTGCCGGCTCCATGGGAGTGATGCTAGTGGCATCGCCGAGACTTCGCTTGTGGGCGGCAAACTCTTCAGGAATCGGATCGAGAGCTATCCTTGGACTCTTGGGTCCAGCTGGCGGGGAGAAGGCTCCGTTGTTGGGCACCGAGTGGAAGTAGTCTGATGCATCGCCTCTCTGCTCGGGGGTGCGCATGCTGCTGGCATCATCTGAGGCTGGTTCCTGGAAAGGTGCTGGAGATTGGAAAAGGTAAGATGCTCGATTCCTTGATGTGGGCTCCAGGGGCGTGTCTCTGCTTTCCGTGCGTCCATGGCTGCTCGCTGGTGGCTCAGGCTGCTGCTGCTGCTGCTGTTGTTCACCACCTTTTGAAGTAGGCCGGCTTCCAGTATCGAGGTGCAGCGGTTCCATTGATCTGCGGCTGGTGAGACTGCCATTGGATGTTGGTCTGGACAGTCTGCGACCGGTCTCGCCAGGTGGGAGTCCGTTGTCAATTGAGGCGAAAGACCAGCTTGGTTCAGCAGTGGCTAATGGACTCGGCTGCCTGACCGGCTCAGCCTCTTGCGCAATGTCCAGGCCGCGGTCGGCGCTGGCTTGCTGGCCAGAATTTTGTTCACTGCTGGACTGCTGCTTCTCGTCACCTGGCGAATTCTGCATTTTCTTCAGCTTCCTTTTGTTCTTCTTGTAAGCCTTGTACGCCTTGTCCATTTCGTCGACGTCCATCTCTCCGCCAGCTTGGAAAGCATCGGGCATCAAAGGCTCAGGGCCCTCGGCAGCAGAAGCTTCAGCGGTATCCGTGGCTGAAGTCGGCGCCGGAGAGTCCATTGGAACACTGATGAAGGGGTCAAGATCGGCATCCGAGGGGGCACCCTTCTTTTTGTTCTTTTTTCCTTTCTTCTTGCTCAGTGCACCGAATTCGTCTTCGCCAGCGGTAGTCTCAGGCTGGTGTTCAGGCAGGGTGGTTGCGTTTGGTGTGGAAGGTAAGACAGGCTCAAATGCAGCACCCAGACTTCTTTCGGTTGGCAGCTCAGTCATGGGCGCAGAAGTGTCGGGCGCAGTCTCGAACGCAGCAGTCTCAGTTGTGGAAACCTCAGGCGCATGAGCCTCCGATTGGTCATCTGTCGACATCTGGTTCTTCTTGCCCTTCTTACCCTTCTTCTTGATTGGCAGGGCCCAGTCATCTTGTTGACCAGCGGGAGCTGCACCGGGGGACATGGCGGTAAGATCTTCAATGATACCCTTATCAACGACCGACTCAGCCTGGCGTGCTGGTCCTTCCAAAAGCTGGTCGTTGGACACTTCTGCAGGCTCCACGGCAAGTCCCTCAGGCTGGATCTCGGGCTCCAAGTCCACAGCGTCCTGCTTCTTCTTGTTCTTCTTCCCCTTTTTCTTGCTCGCTGGTCCCCACTCGTCCTCTGCCACCTCGGTAAAAGGTTCGTTTGGGATGGTCGAAGCTGTGGCGTCTTCCGCAACGTGACTAGCCGCATCTTCAGTACTTGCTGTCGGTGCCTCTTGGAATTCCGGCTGAACCACTGGGTCCTCGACAACGTCAATCGCAGCAGGCATAGATGGCTCTATGTCTGGACCAGGCGTCTCGGACTCAGCCCATGCGTCTTGACTCTTTTTCCCTTTCTTGCCTTTCTTTTTCTTGGAAGGGGCACCCCATTCGTCGTCTGGTGCCTGGGTCTCTAAAGTAGTGGCAGGATTCGACTCGGCACCCCCTGTAGGCAAGAAACTTTCGCCGCTGTTGATGTCGCGAGCCATGTTATCAGATTCGCCAGGTATTTGGTCAATAATGGTGGGCGTGTCTTCGACAAGAGGAGTAGGAGATCCTTCGGGCGCAGTTTCAAGCTCCTCCCACGCGACTCCCTTTTTCTTCTTGTTCTTCTTGTCTTTCTTCTTGGTCGGCGCTGCCCAGTTCTCTTCGACAGCTTCACTATTAACTGGAGTATCCTCTGTGGCGGGTGTTATCGCGGGCTGCAGTTCAGAAGGATGATTCTCAACATGCTCGGATTCAGCAGTGTCTTGAACCGCAGCGACAGGCGTGTCCGATTGTGGTTCGTTAGATGTTTCAATGTCGTTGAATGCTTCTGTAGGAGTATCCTCTGCGGGGAAGTCCAAGTCAGTGTTCTTCTTGTTCTTCTTGCCCTTCTTTTGCTTGAGGGAAGGCGCCGCCCACTCGTCCTCGAAAACTTGATCAGGCTGCTCAGACTCCACATGCCGGGTCTCAGCTGTCACCAGTTCATCGGGCTTATTCTCCGTAATGAAAGTAGCGGAGGGCTCGGGCTCTGCGGGTGCGAGTGTGTTGTCGCCATCTTGCCACTCGGTGTCTTGTTGCTTTTTCCCTTTCTTGCCCTTTTTCTTCTTCGACGGAGCACCCCACTCGTCCTCCCCAGCGACCTCTGTACTTTGCACAGGTACTTCTGGCTCAGCATCGAGAGTTGGAGGAGAAGCCTCTTGAGCACTCGGATCGTTGTCTGCATCCATAGCTGTCGTGTCGGCCACTGGAACATCAGATTCTTCTACGTCAAGGGAACGGTCTTGCTGCTTCTTATCCTTTTTACTCTTTTTCTTCGTCTTTGCCAGAGGTGCCCATTGGTCTTCCGCAGTTTCCACTGGACCCTGAGTGGCAGCCAGTGACGGGTCGCTTGTGGCTTCAGTCACATCGTCCCGCTGCACCTCATCGGGTTGCATCTGGCTTTGTGGTGCGGAAAGGTCGACACTGGCGTCAAGTGGCAGAGCAGTGGAAGGCTCGGCGTTGTCGATTGCGGGAGGCAGAGCATCGTCTGCTTCCGCCAGCTCCTTGCCCTTCTTTCCCTTTTTCTTCTTCTTGTTGGATTTCGTGAAAGAGAACTCATCCTCATCCTGGAGTGGGGTAGAGACAGGCTCTTGACCGGAAGATATGGCGCCCGTCAACAGAGATGGATCAAAGCCGCTATCTTGTAAGCCTCGGGAAAGCGCAGCATCAAAGTCGTCAGGGACCTGCTCCGTGGAAGTGGAAGGATCTGCTTCATCGGACACCATGTCCGCGCCGCTTGCTTTCTTGCCTTTGCCCTTCTTTTTCGTGCTTGAAGTCATGAAAACTTCCTCCGGGTCTGCTTCAGCTACACCGTTCGTGGGAGAAGCTCTTCGATGGAAGACAGGATCGTCGACGACGAGGTTAGGATCAAACCCAGAATCAGCTAAACCAGCAGCCAGAGTGGCAGCGAAATCGATGTCTTGACCGGGCTGTTCAGAGGGAACGGCCTCGTTTGGGTTGGTCGCGCTGATCTGTTCATCAGGCTGAGTAGCGTCCATGTCTCTCGTAGCATCTGGCAGCCCGGAAGAGACTGGTGCCTCTGAAGTGACGGGCAACTCCTCGATGTTGGTTTGCTCAGTCGGTGTCGGCCCGACTTCTAGAGTACGCTCAAGTGGCTCTGATATGGTTGCTTCTGTGTCACCACCGCTCGCGTCCGCGGCTTGTCCATTGCTCTTGGAGTTGCGCTTCTCTTTCTTGGTCTGCTTGACGGAAGTCCCTGCCCATGGATCCTCGGGAGCCTCTTGCACATCAGCGACAGTAACGTCAGCATCTGGAGTGGCTTCAATAGGTACCCCGGCATCGGGTTGTCCGTCCGCCGGTACTGCTGGGTCCTCGCCAATCAAGTCTTCGCCGCCAGCCTTTGCTTTCTTCGACTTCTTCTTGTCTTTCTTGCTCTTCTTGGTGGAGAGAGAGCCCCAGGCATCAGCGTCCTCCGGCGATTGCTCAGCTGCGGGAGTCGCTATCGCTTCATCGAAGGCAACCTGGTCGTTGTTGGGTACAACTTCGGCAGTCTCAGGTCTAGCATCGAGGGCTTCGGGCTCTCGTTCTGCAGGCTTAACATTATCGTCAATGGGCGTGACTTCCGAGTCCGCCTCGTCGAGCTGTGCCTTCTTCGACTTCTTCTTGTCTTTCTTGCTTTTCTTAGTCGAGATAGAACCCCAAGCATCAGCGTCTTCCGGCAACGGCTCGGCTGCTGGGGTCGTCGTGACGTCGAGAGCGGCCTGATCGGTGCCTGGTGTGTTCGCGGCAGCTGCAGGTGTCGAGTCAGGAACGACTTCAGGCTCTTTTTCTGCAGACTTCGAATCGTCGGCGGACGCAACTTCCGGCTCTGCTTCGTCAAATTGAGCTTTTTTCCCCTTCTTCTTCTCTTTCTTGCTCCTTTTCGCAGGAGCAGCCCACAGATCGTCCGCCTCGGCCTCCTGGGGTTGTTCGACGGCTTCGGACACAGCAGTATCATCTTGGACTACAAGACTGGCGTCAAGCGCGTCGCGGCACGATTCAGTCGATTCGGGTAGGACCTCCGGCTCAGTGTCAGCGGTTCTGGCTTCATCATCGGCAGGTACAGCTTCCGAATCCACTTCTTGCGTTTTCTTTCCCTTTTTCTTGTCCTTCTTGCTTTTCTTGGTAGGGGCAGTCCAAAGGTCTTCCGCTGCGGCATCGGGCTGACCTTCGACGGCCTCAGGGAGGGCGTGCTCTTGGACAATAGGATCGCTCGACGTTTCTTCCGCTCCTTCGAGGGTCTTGCTGTCGTTGGAGGGGTCCAAAACGGGGACGGGTTCTTCTTCAATGGCAGCGGGCGTGGCTGGTGTAGAGTCTTCGACCTGAACATCGGCCTCTTGAGCTTTCTTCGACTTCTTCTTGTCCTTTTTGCTCTTCTTCGAGGAGAAAGCCCCGAAGGTCTCATCATCTTCGGCAATAGGGTCAGCAGGAGCAGTTGACGGCTCTTGAGGCTCAGTAGGGTTTGTAGATGGATTGACTGCTTCGTACTGTGGTGTAGCTTCATTGGCTTTTGCTTCGGTCTGCTGACTGATATGCGTGGGTTCTTCTACTGTGCGTTCCGTTGCAGTTGACTCGTCAAGATCAGGGGTGGCTGTCGAAGACTTCTTGGCTTTTTTCTTGTCCTTCTTGCTCTTCTTCGTCGAGGTGATCCCAAAAAAATCGCCATCGTCCTGTGGATCAACGGGAGCGGGCGTAGATTCGCTCTCGGGAGCAAGCTCTTGGGAGACAGAAGTCTCTGGCGTGTTCTCGGCGGGTGTGGCCTTTAGTTCCTCTTCTGGAATGACATTGGGTTCGTCGGCATTAGGCAGGACTTCGAGGGTGGGTGTGGACACCTCCGGGTCGTCCCACGAAGAAAGGGCAGCTTGTGCTTTCTTAGACTTCTTCTTGTCCTTCTTGCTCTTCTTGGAAGAAAAAGAGCCAAAGTAATCGTTCTCAGGTTCTACATCGCCTTGAGGTGCATCACTTTGAGTCATGTCGCGGGTCGCGGTGTCAGCAGTCATCGCGCTCGAATCTACAGGAACTGACGCAAGCTCTCCCGAAGCAAGGCCCGATTCGGCCTGTGTATCAGCATTCGCTTCTGTTGTCGCACCCACAGGTGGCTCGATGGCGCCAGCGTTAGGATCTTGTAGGGGTGCCTCGAGAGCGGCCGACGCGTCCACAACAGGGAAATCCTCTGTGGTAGCACCCAAGTCCGCCGTTGGATCCCCGCTCGGTTCGTCCCAGCCAACGTTCTTCGCCTTTTTCAACTTCTTCTTGTCCTTCTTGCTTTTCTTGGTTGACTCGGCAAATTCCTCTTCTGCGTTTGCATCGTTCTCTTGGGCGGCAACGACTGGTTCGAGGGAGACCTCTTCAACCGATGGGTCCGCGCTGGGGTTAGGAGCATCTTCGTTTTGCGGATCCTGGCTCGAAACATCGTGGCTCGGTGAAGATTCAGCACCGTCAAACCCCGCCGCACTATCGACAATGGAGTCCGGCTGAACAGCAGAATCCAGAACAGCAGGAGGCTGGGGATCATCAACATCCCAAGGATCGCTTGCAGACTTCTTTGCCTTCTTCTTGTCTTTCTTCGACTTCTTCGAAGAGAAAGTGCCGAACTCTTCGACGGGCTCAGCTTCCGCCGGCTGTGTTTCCTCAATAGGAGCAGGATCGGCCTCAGCTGCGGCAGCGACTGGCGTCTCAGTTTCTGCTGCGGGGACACTCTCTTCTGCAGGAACGTCCCAGGGATCGACTGCGGACTTCTTGGCCTTCTTCTTGTCCTTTTTCGATTTCTTCAAAGAGGCAGCACCAAACTCCTCGGCGGGCTCGGTCTCTGCGGGCTGCGCCTCGTCAATGGGTGCAGACTCGGTTCCCGCAGGTTGCGCGTCCTCGATGGCTGCAGGCTCAGCTTCCATGGCGGGAGTAGGCGTCTCGTCCTCCACAGGAACGGCCGCTTCCTCGGGAGTATCCCAAGAGCTGGCAGCGGATTTCTTAGACTTCTTCTTATCTTTCTTTGACTTCTTCGAAGAGGAAATGGCGAACTCGTCAACAGGGTCAGCTTCAGCAGCAGGTTGGACATCTCGGGTGGCGGAAGTAGACTCCTCGATTACTTGATATTTGTGAGCCGGGTCTTCGATGGCGGGTTCGGGGTTTTCTGGATGACCGGCGTAGTAGTCTGCCGCGGCGCCTTCGTGCTCAGTGGCCGGGGCGGGAGTGCTGGCATCAATGGGAGCCAAGGGGTCTGTTTGGAGGCTAAGGGGTGCTTCTGCGGACGCGAAATTGGTGTCGGCAGAAATTGCCTGATCATCCGTTTGAGCACTCGAAGGCTCTACGAAAGTGCCGTCAACAGCAGGCACGTGATCGTCCCGCTCGACAGTCGGAGGCTCCGCAATGGGATCTTCAGGTTGAGGAGCAGCAGTCAAGTCCTCACTCTCAGCGCCTTTCCCTTTCTTGCCTTTCTTCTTGTCCTTCTTGTTCTTCTTTGTCGTTGCGAATGAACCCCAGTCATCGGCTTCTTCTGCGGGGGTCGCAGCAGATTCATCAAGTGTGGGAACATCGGGTTGAGGTACGTCCTGTGATGGCTCGGCGGGCAACTCGGTCTGAGCGTTTTCCTCAATGGTAGTCTGATCTTCAACAGGAGTTAGGCTTGGCTCTTCCGTCTCAAGAGCTTGCGATTTCCTGTTCTTCTTCTTGTCTTTCTTGCTCTTTTTGGAAGTAGAAGTCGGCTCAGCCTCAACAGACTGGTCAGGAACATGGACCTCTTGCGCGTCGGACGCTACCAGAGGATCGCCCTCTACTTTTGATTGCTCGACGGGCTTGTCCTCTTGCACCGATTCCTGTGGCGTCACGTCAGAGGGAAGATCACTATTCAGGTCTTGGACACTAGACTGTTCGGGCTGTGCGTTGTCGTCCTGACTGACGCTAGGTTCAACAAGAGGCGGTTCGGCGTCAGCTGGCGGCTCCAACTCGGGCTCCTGAGTATCTTTAGAAGGCTCCGAGGGCGATTCTTTGGAGTCGGCAGTCAAATCGGCAGTTGTCTGCTCTGCAGACAAGCTACTAGGCTCTGGCTCAAATGCAGCTTTCTTGCCCTTTTTTGATTTCTTGCTTTTCTTGCTGGTCGTCAGTGCAGACCAATCATCGTCGGCAGCGGCTGATTCAGCTTCAGGCTCAACGACTTGCTCAGGTGCAGCGACCACCTCCACAGGCAGCGGCAGTTCTTTCTCACCTGCAGCAGCTTCAGAGGGGTCAACCACTTGAGCATCCGAGTTTTCCACAGCGGCTTGCGACTCCGGTTTGGGTTCTTCGTTTGCCTCAGAAGGTGTCTCAGAGGCATCTAGCCCTCCCTTGTTCTTCTTGCTCTTCTTTCCTTTCTTGCCTTTGGTCGGAGGTTCCCAGAAGTCTGCAGCTGCTGCTTCCTCGGGCGCCTCATTCGCAGTCTCGCTCAACTCGGTGAACTCGGTCGTAGGCTGGATGGATTCAATGTTGTCGAGTGCGGGCGAGCTGGCTTGGTCATCAAGAGTCGCCAAAGGCTCTGTTGGCTGCGAAGACTCCTCTATTGGGTCTGAGTAGGCCTTCTTGCCTTTCTTGCCCTTTTTGCCCTTAGGCTGAGGTTCCCAAAAATCCTCAGGCTCGGCCACAGGGGTTTCTTGCTCGATGGCTTGGTCCGCTGGTAGCTGCTCTGTAGCGTTTTCGACTTGCTCGACGATTGAATCCGCGGGTGGCTGCTCAACAGCAGTCTCGACTTGCTCGGGTTGCGAATCACTTGGCTGGACGTCTTGAGCTTTCGCAGCTTCATCGGACAAAGACACCTCTTCTTGTGGCGGTGCGGACTCATCTGCCGTTGGCTCGAGTGAAAGCCCCTTGGCAGCCTTCTTCCCCTTTTTACCCTTCTTTTTCGACGGCAATGCGTCCCAGATGTCATTTACGGCGGGATCCGGGGCATCTTCAGTTGAAGGCTCAGCCGCTGGTTTGGTGTCAGGAACCACAGTCCCGGGCTCAGCGGGAGTCAAAAGATCATCCGCCGCATCGTTCCCCGGCATAAGGTATGGCTCTGCCGAAGTGACTTCAATGGGAGCATCCTCCTCAACAAGTTCGTCCCACGGCGTGGAATCAATAGCGGTGTTCTTCTTCCCCTTCTTGCTCTTCTTTTTAGTCGACTGCGGTGTCCAGAAACTGTCAGCCTCCTCTGGCTTCTCAGCTTCAGGCGTCGCAATGGGCTCAGTCACAGCGGGTTCTTCAGTTACATGTTGTGGCTGTTCGGGGTCGACGGGAGCCTCTGTGATGGGTGCTACGTCGTCGACGGGCGCTTCTACTGGAAGGTCTTCAGTCACCGGATCGGACTTCTTGCTCTTCTTGCCTTTCTTCTTCTTGCTGGGTTCTGGTGTCCAGAAGGTATCGGCTTCCGTTGGCTGAGGTTCGGCAGTTTCGGAAATTTCACGAGCTTCGTTGGAAGGAGTCTGCGAGTCTGACATTTGAGGGTTCTTGTCGTCAGAAGCCGGTAACTCTTCGGCAGGAGTTGACGTGATCGGCTCGTCGTCTACAACGAGAGGCGTTGATTGACCAGACTTCTTGCCTTTCTTGCCCTTCTTCTTCTTCGAACTTGGCGCTGCCCACAAGTCTACTGCAACTTCGTTCTGTCCAGCAGGAGTCTGCGGGTTTTGGTTTTCCGCGGCAGTAATTGTGACCGGATCATCCTTTTGCTCTGCAGCAGGCAGGTCAGGCTGTGCGGTCGACTCAAAGAAGACTTCGTCTTGCTTAGTCGTGGGGGCCTCGTCAACCTCGCGATCCGCGAGCTCTGGCTTGGGCAGCGAGTCTGTAGCAGCAGCGTCATTGCCGTCTGCCGGCAAACCCGTCGAAGCATCTTTATCTTGCGCCAGCAGATCACTCTCCGGCGACTTCTCCTCCGGCGTAACAAACTCATCAGACTGCTTTCCCGAATCGAGAATCTCAGTCTCTGGGTTCTGAGCAGCGCCTGGAATTTCACGCGCCTGCATTGCGACAGTGTCGACCTCCGACACCTCATCCACAGCCTTCTTTGCGCCCCACGGCCGCCAAGAAAGCCATCCGCCAGAAGACTGTTGTTCCTTGTCCGACGTGCTCGCAGGCTCAGTGGGGAGCGTTGGCTCGTCGATGTTGGCAGGAGTAGGTTCACTCTTCTCGTCGACGGTCTCAGTGACGGCAGTGGAATCATCGGTCGGCTTGCTGTCGTCCGAGATTTCCGTAGCCATCTCGTTCTCTGACTTGACTTGTGGTTCGTCACTAACAGCAAGTGGAGGCTCGGCTGCAGAATCAGCCGGTGCAGCGGCTGTTTCGCTCTCTGATGGTCCTTGAATCTGCTCTGAATCGGGCTCGGGTTCAGATTTCTTGCCTTTGCCCTTCTTCGCTTTCTTCCCCTTTTTAGACGTAGACATAGACGCCCAGTCATCGTCGGCCGGCGGGGGAGTATCAGTGTTGGCTGGATTGTGGACGGAAAGCGAGGGGACTTCAGGAGTGGCCCCCTCCGCAGAGGCTGCCTCAGCAACAGGCACCTCGGTGGTTTCAGAAGCTGTCGGCGCGGTCTCCGCCGTGAGGTCCTCAACGGGTTCTTCGACAGTTGACTGACCCTTCTTGCCCTTCTTTGCCTTCTTCGAGTTCTTCTTTGTTGAGATAGGAGCGAAGAAGTCGTCGGTGGCAGTGTCGGGTACAGCTGCTGGGAGTTCAGTAGTGATTTCTCTTGAAGCTTCATCAGAACCTTGGGTTGTCTCTGGAGCGAGTGCTTCGCTTTTGCTGTCCTCCGGGGAGACTTTGTCAACAGAAGCATCCTCGGACTGAGTTTGTTCGCTAGCGACGACTGGCACTTCAGGCGCCTCTGTCGCAGGAGTCGCCGAATCTTCCGCGCTAGTCTGGTCGACTGATTTGACCTGCTCAGCGTCAACCGGCCCAGATCCCGACGCCTCGATAGCCGGCTCGCTCGCAACGACCTCAGCAGGAGGTTCGACGACAGACTTAGCAGAATCAGCAGGCTTAGCCGCCACAGCTTTGCCCTTCTTCCCCTTCTTACCCTTCTTCCCCTTGAGCAGAATTGGTTCCTTCGGAGTAGGATCTGTCGAACCAAACCAGTCATCAAAGCTCTCCTGCATGTCAGTCATGGGCCCACCAGTGCGAGCTGGGATCGCTCCCTCCGCAGGAATCGCTAAGGGGTCAAGTTCTTGCTCTGCACCTTTTGCTGTCATCTCCCTAGGGAGAGACGGGCGGTCGGCGAACTCCTCGTCGCCCCAAACGTCTTCGCCGCCTGCATCATCTGCTTGCGCTGTAGGAGCAGCGGCGTCGCCCATGGGATCGCCCCAGATGTCGGTGTTGACGCCACTAGCATCGGCGATGGGTGCGTGGTAGACTGAACCGGAAGTGGTAACGGCGGGATCTTGAGTGGTGTCGTCGATCTGCTCAGTCGGTGGTGGCGGTTGTGTATCGGACTCGGCGGCGTCCAACTTCGGTTCCTCGGCCTCATCATCCTTCTTGCTGTCTGCCCCCAGCAAAACACCAGCAGCAGCGCCGCTCACCAAAGCAGCAGCAGCACTGGCTAAGCCCTTGCTCTTACGCTTGTCTTTCTTGCTGCTCTTCTTGCCAGCAGGCGAGCTCGCCCGCTGTCCATCCTGAGCGATCCCAAGACCGTCTGTCGTGTCTTGTTCCGGCAGCGGGGTTGCATCAGCACCGCCTTCAGCCTGCCGAGCAGCAGCCTCATGCATCTCCTCGTCCTTGGCCAAGTCCTCCCAAGTGTAGAACTGAGGCACCTGCTTTGTCTGCGACTTGGGAGCATGGAGAGCCGTTTGAGGGAAATCACTCGCTTTGGGCGTAGTCTGGTCAGCGGTATCCATTATCTCCTCTTCGGTGCGGTACTTGTTAGCTTGGTCGAGGTCGATGGTCAGAGCCCTTCTGATCTTGGGCGAGTAGTCAACGTCAGGTTGAGGCGACATGTCTTCGGCTGCGGAATGCCAGTCTTCGCTGCCGTGGACGCTACTGGCGCGGCTCGATGGCTTGCTATCCGGCAGGTCGGGCAGTTGCTCTTCCACGTCTTCCAGTTTTGAGTTGCGGGAGACGAGATAAAGCGGCCTCACTTCGCGGAACTCAGAAGAGCGTGGGCGAGGTTTCTTGTGTGAGCTGGAAGCCGATACTGAAGAGGGTGACATTGGGCGGGACTCCATAGCAGAACCGAAGCTCTGAGACCGTTCCTTGGGCAGCGAGGGAGAAGAAGGTATTGGTTTGAATCGGAGGGGTACCGAAGTGGAAGAAAGTGGTCGAGTCGCGCTGGCTGGCCGTTGTGCAAAGGTGAGGGAATCCGGACTGAGAGCCTGTCCTGAAGCCTCGCCAGATTGCGAGACGGCATCAGCGATCACCGCCTGATCAACTGCCTCAGCAGGAGCAGGGGTGCCGCGGTCCTGCTCTTCCTGTGCGGATGCTGAGATAGTTGAAGCCTGGCTATCAAGGGGTAGAGGCGGCAGGTCCTCTACCCGATCACCTAAAAAAGACTGATCCCTCTTGTCGCCGTCGGTTGATTTGCTGCGGCTGAACATTCCGAACAGCCCGCCCTTCTTCTCTTTCTTGCTCGAGGAGGCAGGCGCAGTGGCCGATGAGCGTATCGACCGCGTGTCGTCGAAGTCGACTTCTCCTTCATAGACACCACTGCTGCGCTTAGACTTGCTCTTGCTAGACCTCCGACGTTCGAGAGTCGGCGCAGAGACCGCTGATTGTGCAGTGTCATCAGGAGACATGTCACGACGGCTACCATGCGGGCTACCCCGAGGACTGCTGCGACGGGCACCGCTAGGATAGTCATCGTCGTAGTAGGACGGGCCACGGCCTCCACGACCATAGCCAGTCGCCTCCACATCGGCAAAGGTAGCGGCATCAACCGACCGTGCTCCAATCGACCTGGCTCTATCGCTGCGGGTATCATTGTCACGCGCGCTTTCGCCGACGTAGTCATCGAAAGCGATCTCTGAACGCAGCGGCGAGCCGATGGCCGGCTCACTGAAACGACTACTCTCCCGCTTCTTCTTCTTCTTCGACTTCTTCGTGTCACTACCACCAAACAGATCGTCAACAGCCGGCTCCTGCGTAGGAGACTGTTCGCCGTCCCGCGGGAAATCTTTGTCAGCAGTTGGGGCAGAATAAGCATCTTTGGCCGCATCAGACGAAGATTCGTCCCAAGCACCAGGCATATCGCTCGGACCTTCGTCAATAGATTGGCTCTTGCTCTTCTTCTTATCCTTCTTGCTCTTCTTGCCTGTGTCGAAGCCATAGTCGTCGTCTTCAGGCTTGGTGACAGCATCGGCAATAGCGGCAACGCCGGCGGTAGTCATGACCGCCGCGGCGACATCGCCAAAGCCCATGCTCTTTGCCTCCTTCTCACGCTTCTTCTGCTCTTTTTTGGAGAGAGGTGGCTCCCATGCCGCTCCTGCGTCAGCTTCGCGGGACTGCTCAGCTTCAGCAAACTCGGCTGGAGGAGTGCTCAGCTCCGGGTCCTCGAAAGACACGCTCTGCCTCTTGCCCTCCTTATCGCGCTTCTTCTTGTCTTTCTTCGAAAGCGGAGGTTCCCAGGCCGGTTCAGCAGCAACATCCTGTCTCGAAGCAAGAGGCTCCGTCTCAAGCTCTCGCGTCTGCTCAGGGAGTGAATCCTGAGGTCCATTGGCGGAGGGCTCTGGCGCGAAATCATCGAAACCCATACTCTGCCTCTGAGCCTCCTTCTCCCGCTTCTTCTTCTCCTTTTTCGAGAGCGGAGCCTCAAACGCATCGGCCACCTCCGGGACCAACGGATCTTCATCCTTCTGCGTAGTCTCGTTGGGTGGCGTGCTGGGCTCGTCGAACGCAAAAGCACTCTTGGACTCCTTCTCGCGCTTCTTCTTGTCTTTCTTAGAAAGGGGAGGCTCCCAAGCTGGCTCGACGTCAAGCTCGCGGGATGCAGACATGGAATCGACGGGTTCTTCGACAGGCGTGCTAGGCTCAGGGGTATCGTAAGGCGAGCCTTGTTTCGCCTCCTTTTCACGCTTCTTCTTGTCTTTCTTGGAAAGAGGCGGTTCCCAAGCGGGCTCCTCGTCAACCGCACGAGTCTCAGGCGCGGGCTCGGTAGGTTGTTCGAGTGGCGAAGCCTGACCGAATCCGTCAAGAGACTTGCCCATCTTCGCCTCCTTCTCACGTTTCTTCTTATCTTTCTTGGAGAGAGGAGGTTCCCAAGAGTCGTTGTTCTCAGGCTCGATGGCTTGGCTCGCAGGCTCAGCCTCGGGTCCAATGTACTCGAAGTCACGCTCGTTGACAGGGGTAGAAGGCTGCGAGTGTTCCACAGGCAAACCACTCTTGGCGGCCTTGTCGCGCTTCTTCTGCTCCTTCTTCGAAAGCGGAGGCTCCCAAGCGTTCTCTTCTACTCGTGGAGAAGCTTGAGCAGGTTCCGCATCAGGCTGTGGTGCCTCGTTGAAGGCAGGCTCGGGTTCTTCGAAAGCCGCGCTCTTCTTACCCTTCTTCTTCTGGTCTTTCTTGCTAGATGGTGCAGCGGACTCCTCCTCGATCGGAAGAGGCTCAGCCACGATTGTTGGTTCGGGCTCGGGTACACGTTCAGGCTCGACAACAGCAGGCTCTTCATCGAAAGTGGAAGTTTGCTTAGCCGCCTTGCCCTTCTTCTTCTTGTCCTTCTTACTCAGAGGAGCTTCGGAAGTCTCCTGCGGCTCGTCGAAAGACACCGAGCGGGCGACGACAGGGACATCTTCCTCGAGTGGCGTTACAGGCTCGCTGTCACGCTTGCTAGCCTTGTCGCGCTTCTTCTTGTCCTTTTTCGAAAGCGGCGGCTCCCAAACGGCAGATTCGACGGCAGATTGATCACGGCCCTCGTAGACCGAGTCGTTGAAGCCACCGGGAACATGTCGGGTTTCCTCTTCATTAGTCTCGCCTTCCACCCAGCCGCGAACAGGAGGCGCGCCTTCAGTCCCAGGAGAGTCCACGGTGGTAAAGTCGGAAACACTCTGAGCGAAAGGTCGCTGATAAAACTCAGCATTACCTCGGCCATCAGGGGTAATCTCTTCAACAACGACGGTCACGTCATCGGCGGCCGGACTTTCAGCATTTCGAACTTCATTCAGCGGAGAGTTGACAGCATTCTTGTCTCCCATGGTAGATCCTGCAGTGCTGTGCGGCGGCGTCGGGGCGATGACGATCAGCTTTGGAACGTTCTGGTGAACGTAAGGCGCCTTGCCGTATTTGCCGTAGTCGTTGCCGTAGACATGGCGGGCCTCACCGCCGGTCGCGGAGTAGACGTCGACCTCATTGTCGCCAAATGGATCGGCAACTCTCTCTTTGCTTTCCGACTGCTTGTCCAGCAACTCTTTGGGCATGAAGAAGTCCTTTTGTGATTGCGAAGGCATGTTGTAGTAGTCCTCGCGCTCGTGGGTGAGCTCGTCTAGCTTTTCGCGGGAAAGTTCATCATACTGCTGGAGTTCAGCGGCGCTGTGTCTACGCTTGAAAAAGTCCGGGTCGATCAGATCATCGTCGGTGATGGGAGCGCCGGAATGCTCATTCGTAGGCTCGAAGGTCTGGGTGCTGTAGGTCTCGCGTGGTCTGTCGTCATTCTTAGCACGCTCGTTCTGAGCACGCTCGCGACCTTCTTTGTGCAGAGCACCATCAAGTACAGCCCCAGCCAGTGCGCCAGCCATGCCAGCAGCGACAGGCCCCTTCCAAGACGAATGCTGTGACTCCTCTTCCTGGGCTCTGTCCTTCTTCTTGCCCTTGCTCTTGCGAGGCTTCTCCTCCCTCTCCCTCTGCTTGCGCTCGAGCTCTTCGCGGATCTGACGATCATTGGTCATCTGTCTTTCACGCTCCTCAGCTTCACGCTCCATCTCGACACGACGACAAGCCTCTTCCACGATCTGAGCCTGCTCGCGCTCGTAAGCCTCTTCGCGCAGGTTGTGTTCAAGCTGACGCTGACGTTCCCGGTCTTCGTCCTCGCGTTGTCGGAGTTTCTGCTCGGCAAGCACGCGCTTCTCGTCTTCTTCCCTGGCGAATCGCTCAGCTTCCTCCTTGAGAGCTCGCGTCCTGTCGGCCCTGCGACGCTCGCGGTCTTCTCTTTCCCGCTCCTCACGGATCTCGCGGTCATACTTCTCTTGCTGCTCGCCGTTGAAGCCGAACCGAACGCCCGGGCTGGACTTGCGGTTTTGGCTGGCGATGATGCCAGCGGTGGCAACAGCAGCGCCGCCGATGAAAGCGGCATCTCCCATGAAGCTGCTCTTGGTTTGAGTGGGACTCGAAACGCTCCTGCGCATGGCTGGTTTGCCGGCAGGGCCTGCCGTAGCTCGCATAGGGTCTTCGGGGGATCCTTGAGTGAAAGCTGGTTGGAAGGGTGCAATGGGCTGAGGTTGTTGCAGTGGCGGGTCCTCAAACGCTCCTGGCATCGAAGAGTAACGCGAACCCGCTTCCGACAATGGTTGTGGTTCGATATATTGCATCGGGGCTTGCGGGGCGGCTGTGTTGTCGATGAAACCGACATCACTGGGCACGCGTCTGCCGTAAGCGTCGATTGCGATATCAGTAGCAGCAAGGCCGGCGCCAGCGATTGGCAGAGTAGATGCCGAGGGGTGTTGTCGGTATTCCGGAGGCGTGACTGGTCTCTGCTTCTTCTGCTTTTTGTTTCCCCAGCGCCAGCCCCAAGCACTCAACCCATCATTCGAGGATTGAGAGCTCAGGCTATCCATGCTGGCACGGCCTGAAAGTTTCCTACGCGCGTTGCCGTCGTCAAACGCCAGGCCAGACTCATTGCTCGAGGCCTCAGAAGGAAGTTCGTCCACCCACTCGCCTTCGTCGCTCGATCCAGGTGGACCGGTCTTGTGGCCCGAGGGTCCATATTGGCTAACCCTGACATCTCTCCTCGCGCCGAGTGAGGGTCGTGGGCCCTGCTTGGGGGCCTTGGACATCTTCGAGGCGACAGTCAGAGCAGCAGCTGTCGCACCGATGCCGAGCAGAGTCTTGTTGAGCTTCTCGTCGGACGACTGTTTCGACACCTTGCGCTTGCTGGTAGTAGACCTACCGCTCGATCTGCGAGAAAGGTTCGAGCCGTTGATGTCGCCAAAGGCCATGCCAGATTCGGAAGAAGAAGCAGAGCCATTACTGAAAGTAAAGAATCCGCCCTTTTCCTTCCTGCGCTGCTGTTCTTTCCTGCTGTCCTGGTAAGTGCCGAAAGGCGATCTCCTTCCGCTGCGACGGGGCCTGGGTTCCGTGAAGCCGAAGATTTCACCCAGGCCGGGGCTGTGGCTCCTTGAGCTCGAAGAGCGGCTTCGGTAACGGCGCTCTTCATGGTGCAGGGATCCCTGATCCGGTGAGCTTCTTCGGCGACGACTCGAGGCGACGGTGGCGGCACCTGCGGCGCCAATGGCGGCGGCTGGGCCTATCCAATTTGACTTACGACCAGTAGAACCAGACCTAGAGCGGTGCACCTTGCGATTCTCAACTCTTCCGTCCTTGGTGCGCACGGTGACGAATTCCTCGTGCCTGTCGGAGGCAACGCGGCCGCGAGAGGTCCTCCGCCTTGATTCGAAAGAAGAGCTTGATCCACGTCTCCTCACAGCAGAAGTAGCACGGTGGCCTGACTTGACGCTGTAGGTGTCATCGAAGTTCTTGCGGTCGCTGAACATCGAGGCGCCAGCTGCGGCTGCACCGGCCACCGCAAGACCACCAGCCAAGTAGTTTGCGTTCGAGTTCGAGCTGCTCTTGCGGTCGGACGAAAAGTATCGGTTCTCCTTGTGGACCTTTGAGTTGGTGCGGCGTAGAGACTCATCGCTCTTGCGTCTTTGCAAGCGCTCCAACGAACGCCTTCGAAGCGTTTCAAACGAGTCCTTTTTCCTCGGATGGTAGTGATGTTTCCTCGGACCGGCATAGGGCGAAGATCGAGGGTCGAAGCAGTGCTTGCACACGCCGATGTACTCGGTGTACTCTTCCATCTTGGCGACATCTTCCGGGCTTGAGAGGAGGTTCAGGAATCCATCCTTCAGTCGCGAGATGGGACCCTTGTGCTCGTGGCGGTAATGCATTCCTGTGGGCAACCCGCCAGATGCTGACCCGTACTGGGATCCATAGCGTTCAGGAGTGAAGGGTGCCTGGGAGCCGTACTGGGACTGTGGTCCATACGATGGTGGCGGGCCATACTGAGAGTTCACTTCACTGTACTGAGTGCGGTGGTCATGCTGAGTACGTTGCTCATGCTGGGTGAATTGAGTCTGTTGCTCATGCTGATTGTGCTGGCTCATACCGTACGCGGCCGCGCCAGCAGCGGCAACGCCTGCCGCGGCAGCATATTTGCCCTTGTTGCTGCTTGTGTTGTTGCCTGTGTTAGTGTTAGCCTGGGATGGAGGATACATACCTGATGGTGCAGCAGGGATAGTCGTGTTGTAGTAAGAAGAAGCTGCGCCAACGGTAGGCGGCAGGGGCTCAGAATTGTGTCGAATGGGAGCCGAAGGTCCAGAAAAGGTGGAAGGCAGTGGTCGATCATGCACGCGATCATGCACGAAGTCGGTCTGCGAGAGCTCGCTCTGATCATATTGGGTAGACGCACGTGCTTGCATGTGATGGTCCACGTTGGCCGCACTCGCAGCAGGCACCCCTCCAAAGACGGTCGTTGGGGTGGTCATAGTGGAAGCTGGAGGCGATATGGCTCTGCTCGAAGACTTCCTGGAAGGCTTCGAAGTTGTAGCTGAGCTAGAGCCGGACAGCTTCGAGGGCTTGGAAGAAGAAGACTTGGAGGGCTTCGTACTCCCCGAAGGCGCCGCCACTGAGCTCTTACCGGAAACACCGCCGGGTGGCTTCGGCGTAAAAGCCCTCTCGCCGGGCTGGTGCTTGACGCTCTGTCCTTTGTCGTTGTAGTAGTCGGCCGCAGCGCCATGCGGGTTTGGATTGAAATCAGACTTCGTGTAGGTGCTCGGGTTTTGGCCTGGGAACTGGCTGTTGACATGGGAATCCAGCGCTCCGCTCATAGTGGGCTCGTCGAATCGGACGGTCGAAGGGTTTGTCGCGAGCGGGACCCGATCGTAGCTGGCGATTGAAGACGGCATGACCGAAATGTCGTCCGCTTGATCCATAATCGCCAGGATTCTCGACTTCCCATTCGGTTGTTCCACTCGAGAGCTCTTCTCGTCCTGCCTCTTCCGATCTTTGTCGTCTCTTTCGCGAGACCTGCTCCTCTCACTCCTTCCATTGCTCTTTCTAGTCCAGCCCTCTCTCTCGCGCTCACGCGACCTGCTCCTCTCGCTGCGCCCGCTGGTGCTCTTCTTGTGCCTGGAGGAACTCTCTCTCTCGCGCGATCGGCTCCTCTCGCTCCGCCCGCTGCTCTTCCTCCTGTGTCGTCTCTCACGGCTCTCAGATCTCTTGCTCCTCCTCTCGCTCTTCAAGTCGGCTTCATCCTCCCAGATATCGTCATCATCATCATTGGCGTTGAAAGCGTTCACGGCGCTCTCGGTCAATCTCGGCGGAATGGGCGCAGAGCCGTAAGAAACGCCGGTGTCGTTGCGCGAAAGGCGCTTCCTGTCGCCGTCCGTACGGCGTGAAGCGGAAGAGACGACTGATTTGCCGTCGTCGGGGCTGCTGCGACGGTGGCGGCGGCGGCGGGACGAGGTGGAAGCAGCGTCGTCGAGGGTACTGCCACCACGCTCGCTGCGGCCTCCGAAAGCAGCTTTCCACATCTTTTGTTCTTTCTCTTTTCGTGATGGGTATCAAGGTTTGCGCGTGAGGGTGTCTGGGTCCGAGTCGTGTTTTATCGCTGCCGGGTCGCTACAGTGTCTCGTATATGCAATGTCGCGTCTGATCGTCTGGTTATGTTGTGGTTCGGTACTATGACTTCGTGGTCGTACAAAGTATGGGCGAGTAGCTAGCTGTCGCCACTGGTCGCAAGGCAATATGTGATGATCGTAAGGCTCGGAAATCGTCGCTGAACAGAAGTGGTGTCGTCGCGGTGGAGACGTGTGATTGATGGAAACGATGTCTCGTTCTTGGGCTATACAACGATGTGCATGTGCATACAGTAGGTATACGACGGGAGTCGTGGTGTGCAGTGGAAATAATGATGCAAAACAGCACCTCACAACAGTCGTCGGCGGTGGGTGAGATGGCTGGCGCAAACGACCTAGAGCACTAGATGCATATTCGGATGCAGCTCTCTCAGTAGTCGGTCTGCTCTGCGCTGGCGACTTGCCCTGTTGATTATTGCGGGTCGACGAGTGGCTGGCACGCTTCAACTAGCGCACCAGCAACCTAATGCTTGCACCTCACTGAGGCCCGATGCCCGCCCGCCCTCCCTCATCCCGACCCAATCTTCCTCTTCTCCGCAAACCAGGAGATCCCAATGCGGTCCTTGCTCTTCGATCATGTTTGATCGTCTTTGGAAGAAAGGGTTAGGGTTGGTGTAAGACGCTGATGTTGAGGTTGAGGTTAACCATGTTCTACTTTAGATACAGGCATCTTGAATTAATCGATACGTTACCTATAAGTTAATCTAGAGTGATAGATAGATGTAACCATAGATATATCATTAAATGAGGTAGGCACCTAAGTACTGATGAGTCTGGGGAGAGTCGCTCGATTCGAAGTCAATTAATTCGATATAGGAAGCAGATTAAATCTCCCTCTACCACGCCATGTTTAGAGATAGTATAAATCAATAGTACGATGGAGTTTCATAGGTACCTATGAGCACTTGAATATCCATATTGCATTTCACATAGTTAAAAGTTCAGCACGTAGTAATTTTTTGAACAGCTGAATGTGCCATTCCTTCGGAAACCCGGTGGTGCCACCGTCTGAGAACAGGAGTCAAGCTGTCATTAAAGAAAACATCCATTCACACCTCAGACTACAGTGATATATGTGACGAGACGGGAATAGAATAGATGCCAGTCTCATCCAGTTGGTTGTTCATAGGAAATTCGATTATCTAATGGATTACTGTTCCTAGAGAAAGGGACCAAAAAACAAAATGAGAAAGGCCCCCCTGAACCCCCTCCCAAAAGAAAGAAACAACCGCAACAGCCGTGTTCGTCGTGATGTTCGTGACCTTCTCCCTTCCAAAAAAAAAAAAAAAGAAAAGCCAGGCCATTCATCCCGGTCTTATCTTCGTACCAGCAATCCAGCCCTGCAAAGCAGCAGACAGGACATGCAAAAAGACCAGGCACTCTCTACTCCGAACCCCTCCTCCCCCGCCTACCACCCCTCCTACCATCCCTTTCCCCCCCGCCACCACCTTCCAGCAACCCACCAGCAAGCCCCTTGAAAAGCTTCCCCGCCGAGCCCCTCCCAGCCAGCAAATCCTGAATGCGGTCCGCGAGATCGTTGCCCGTCGACTCAGCCTTCCTGTTCCCGTCCCTATCGAATCGAGGCGGCAAGTCCATGGTCCCATCCGAGTCATACCCCGAAGGCGTCCTGTCGTACTTGTCGTTGAAAAGCTGCGAAGCCGGGTCCCTATCCCTGCGGCCGCGATGGCGGCGAGACTTGCGATTGCTGGAGCGTTGCTGGGACATGACGGTTTCTTCCGAATCGGAGTAGGAGCGGTGTTCTCGCGAGCTCGTACGGCGTTGTTCGTCATGTGGGAATTCGACGTTCGAGTCTAGGTCGAATTGGACTCGGCTGTTGGAGCGTGAATGCGAAGTGGAGCGGGGTGGCGCCGTCGATTTCGGGCTTATTATACCATCTACTGTCAAAGAAATGCGTGTTAGCATGAACGTATCTTCAAGGACGAAAGGTATACATGATTCGGTCGGATCAACAGCGCCCAGATGCCGACATACCCGACTCCTCGTGTCCGTCACGGACATCAGCACTCTTAGTCTCATCGTCGCGGCGCGTGTTTTCAAGATTGGTCGCAGCAGGTGTAGTAATAGAATCGTTGCCACTCACATTTCCAGGATCCCTGCCGCGGCTTCGGCTTCTGCTCCTACTCCTGCTCACTCCACGTCCTCGTGGGGCGGTCTCATCCGCAGGCGCCGGATAGCGCGAGTCACCTTCGAAGGTGTCATTCGGGTAAGGCGCACCAAGAGTGGCGTCACTCTCGCCGTACGCGCCTCGTGTCTGGTCGTAGGGTGCATGCGAGCTTTCCGGTGGGTAGTCCGCAGGGTTGTACGCCGGGTACGGATTGTAAGCGCCTTCGTGAGGAGGAGCAGCGGCATAAGGGTCTGCCGGGTGGTAAGCCTGGTCGACTGGTGGTGGAGGGAAGTAATTGCCACCTGGGTAAGGAGCTTGCGGCTGATCATAGCCGACGCTGTCGTGCGGTGGGGGTGTGTAATCGCGGCCATATTCATCGGGGGTGTACGGTTCGCTGTAGTCGTCTTCGGGGCCTGTGTAGATTGAGTTAGTATCATCCGAAAACAAAGAGATCAACAGCGGAATAGCCTTACGTCGTTCTTCGCTGTCACCACGCTTGCGGTCTCGGTTCTTGTTATACGCATAAGCGCCCGCGCCAACTGCGCCAGCGGCGAGTCCAGCTCCCGCCAGTTGCCTTTTCCTGCTCTTGCTCCTAGTCCTGCTTCCGCGTCGAGTGTCTGGACTGCTGGCGCTGGAGCCTCCTCTGTGCCTCCTCCGATACATACCAGGCTCTTCGTCGCTGTGGTATCCGCGGGCACCGCGTTCAGGGTAGATAGGGTCATCGCCGTAAGCTATCATATTGTCATGATCAACACCTCGTCTTCTCCCATGGTCAGGGTAAGGTGCAGGGACGGACCTACTCCGTGAACGACTGCGCGACGAGCGCCGTCTACCTCTGTTCAACTCGTCGTCGATGATAGCCTGCTTCTTGGCTGCTTTACCAGCCTGCGTCTTTTCGTAAAGTCCAGCAAGCGCCGCGCCACCCAGTCCGGCGGCGGCAATGGGGACGCCTGTGCGAATCCTGCTCTTGCTACGTGAGCGCGACTTGCCATTCTTACCACGGCTCTTCGATCTGACACGTTCCCAGATGCCAGCTGCCGCCGCCGAGGCCAGACCAGCCTGGGCAATCCTTCGGTTGCGGTGTTCCGGGTCTCGGGCTTTGCTCTCGCTACGTGGTGCACCTTCGCTCATGTAGCCCGTCGTGGAGGAGTCGGCGCTTCCCCTACGGCGCCTGGAGCGCGAACGGCGTGGCGGTCTGTCGTTGACGATGATCGTCTCGTTGCCCTTTCCGCGATTCTTCAAGGCATACCCAGCAAGCGCACCAACCGCAGCAACAGCAGCGAGTCCACCGAGCTGTCTGGCGCGTGACTTGGAGCGAGACTTGGATCGATGGTGCTTGCGTCTGCGTCTCGGCTCGCGCGATCTACTGCGAGATCCGGACCAAGACCTGGAGCGAGACCTACTTCCCGAACCACGATGCCAACTCTTTGCGCGGCGGACAGCTTCAGCACCCAAAGCCCCAACAGCTGCACCTCCAACGATCGAGCGACCACGTCCACCAGGGTCGCGACCTTCTCTCTTTCGATGGGCACGGATAATTTCAGCACCGGCAATACCAGCGAGCGCGCCTCCAGCTAGATCGCGGCGACGGTGGCGAGATCCTTCTCTGCTGCCTCCCTCGACGTAACGCTCACGGCGGACATACTCGTAGCTGTCATCGCTGCTGTATTGTGACGCACTGTCTTTGGGTCGGATGTCGTCCTCGCGATGTCGGCCACGGTCAACCTCGCGGATGCGACGCTCGTAAAAGTAGTCTTCCTCTTGCGGTTTGGGGATTGGTGCCGGGGGTGGCGGATCCTCTCTGCGAACGAGAGACTGGTGCTCGTTTCTGACTTCTTCCTTTTCAACAAAGTCGTAGTTTGGCTCGTCCCTTCGGATGATGATTTGTTGAGGTTCGCGGCGCTCTTCTCTGATTATCAACGGCTGTTGACGTTCCTCTCTTATTATGATGGGAGCCTGAGGCGCTGATTCTCTGATGATGATGGGCTGTGGTTGCGGCTGTGGCTGCTGATAGTACTCAGTCTCCCTCCTGTACCTCTCAATCTCAGGCTCATGATGGTGGTGGTGGTGGTGTGAGTGTGGTGGAGAGTAGTCCCGCTCGCGCTCGAACCTATACTCACGGACTCTTTCTTGCGTAGGGGGTGAGGGCACACGAACAGTTTCTCGATCTCTTTCTGAGTAATGGAAGCTGCTGCGGGGAGCAGAAACCTGTTCGCGCTCAATCACGCGGTAAGGAATGTCACGTCTCGGGGCCTCTCTCTCCGTCATGCGCTCGGAGATGTGCCATTCGTCGTCGCGACGTTGATAGTCTCTGCTGTCGCGCTCGGTGATGCGGAAGTCGAGCTCGGTGCGAGGCTTGGGTGGTGGTGGGTCCTCTCGGCGCTCGTGCTTGACGATGATCTTATCGTAGTCGACCTTGTCCTCTTCCCAAGAGCGATCAGGGACCTGGTAGCGCTTGACGGTGGTGTATGAGCGGCGCGAATCCGGATCTCGCTCGGTTTCGCGGCTGCGATCGCGCTCACGATAGATGATGCGCTCGCCTCTCACAGACATGGCGGCGGCGTGTGCTTAGTAGGATGAGATATGGAGGAATGAATGGCGGGCGGAGGAGTGGTGCAGGGGTGTTTGTCGATGTGTGGTGGTCGTCACAGGAGTAGTAGTAGTGGGTGAGCGAGGGATGAGGATAAGCAGGCGGCGTGTTTCGCAGAGCAGGCTGAGACGGTCGAGGTTGCCTAGTCGAGGTGGTGAGGTGATGGCGATGGCGGGGTCGAGGTGCAGCGAGTCTGTCTGTCTTCCTCCCGCTGCAGGGCGAGTGAGTGCAGACAGGTAGTCGAGCAGTCAGTCAGTTGTTGATATTGTTGTATGCTGAAAGAGGTTGTTGTATCAGACCAGCAGCAGACATGGACACATCCAGTGGTAAGACGGCGATCAGACTGGGTGTGGTAAAGTGGCAGGGCAGCCGGAGGGATATGACGCAGCGTGTCTGTTGGTGGACCGAAACGGTTTGTGACGAGCCCTTGTGCCTCTCACACCTGCTACCAGTCACCTGCGGCCCGGCAGAAAGGCAGGACAGGGCTCTCAGCTGCGAACTCATCTCCCTTTCCGTTGCGCTACTGTACTCATATTGTCGATAGTGCTTCGTGATACCTCATTCATTTTCACTTACCCACTGACGTAACCAGGCCTGGCCAGTCACGACTCCCTGTGAAACAACCAATCACTTGACATTCTGTGCGTGAGAGTAGTAACCCATTTCCCATTTCATATTCCATATTCTCATGCGCTATACAAGCTGTGTGTACTAAAATCGTTGAACCCTATTCCCGTGCCATGGCCATCTTATGCTATCCATCCCGCGCCCCCAAATCCAATCCCATCCGAAAATGTTGGAAACTATCTTCTCTTCAGGTACCTATTAACAATCAACCGGCCCCAGTATGTCTATGTAAATGTTTCAGCCTCCAAAACTCCGTGGCCAAAAGAGATCTTGGCGAATCCCCAAAGCCGTTGTCCATGCTATTCATGTTGGCAGAATGCCTGCTCTCCGTGCGACCGAAGCGCCTGATGCTACCTAGTTAGTGCCAACACCATGCGAAGTTCATCTCCTCTCCTCCTAGTAAGTCCCAAGCAAAAAGACTCCTCACGCGTTGCAAGTCCCGGAATTTGCCAGCCACTGCGTCTGTGGTGCGCAGCAGCTTCATCTCATCCAGTCGAAACCAATTCAAAGGGCAACCAGTAGCAACTCCGCTCAAGTAATCAAGAAATCCCACCCCCTCCCGGCAATAATCCTCTCCCAATCCCACGTCTCCTCCTCCCTACCCTCATCCATCATCCCCCAAATCTGCTCGACAATCTCCCGCGCGTAAGAAATATTCCCCAGCCCGCTCCACTCCTGCAGCCTGGCAAAAGCAGCACTGATCTCCGGCCGCTGCTGCGGCTCGAAAGCCGCACACCCAAGCAAGAAGAGCGGCATTAACAGGATCGACTGCGTCGAACCGTCCTGCGTGTCCGGGAGCATGCGCAGGTAGGCCAGGCCTTCGTCGACGGCTTGCTTGAAAGCTGCCGAGGGCCGTGAGAGTTGGATGGTGCGGTGCAGGTAGATCCAGGCGCATTGGCGGTAAAGGAGTGAGGCGGCGTAGCGCGGGGAGTTCGGGGGGTGTGCGCAGGTCCAGGCGCGGAGGGCGTTGTCGATCGCAAAGGCCTTGTTCATGATCGGGTCGTCCCACCAGTTGGCCAGACCGACGGCGCGGCGGGCGCGAATTTGGTCGCGGAGGGCGCGGATGCTCGAGATGAAGCTGAATAGGCCGTCGATGACGCCCAGGAGGGTGCCATTGGCTGCCTGTGGGATTTGCGTGTTGATCATGTATTCGGGAAGCTGGAAGTCAGCCATGAGGTCGAGACTTCGTTGGTCGATGGGGTAATTTGCGGCGGTTATGCTTGCGCTGTAGTCGTGGTATAGGAGGAATTCCAGGATGAACTGACGGAGTTCGTCGTTGGGCAGCTTTCCTTGGCTTTGGGTAAGCATCGTCTTTAATGCATTGAGGTGGAAGCGGTATAGGCCGGTGCGATCTCCGGAGCAGACAGTTTCCAGGCACAGTATGAGTGTTTGGGCAATGGAGGGGTCGCCGACGACAGTGTTTTGGTCGTCTTTTTTCTCATTGATATCGCGAAGGTCTTCTGACAACAAGCCCATTGCTTTGCCACTGTGGTGAGCTTGACGTTCTTCCCACTCCCAATTCGCAATGGGTGCTTTCGCGACGAGACAACTCCCCGACAAGGACAACAAGCTGTGCATGAGTCCGGCATGGGATATCGCCATGGGTACAATGTGTTTCAGGAAGGGATTTTTCTTGTCATCGTTATCGTTGACCGACAACACCTTGCTCACATTGCAAGTGAAGTGATGGAGGAAGAGCTGGTCGACTTCGCCATCGACGCCATTTATCATGAGTGGCAATGGTGGAGGGATAGTGTTCGCTCGGATCGCCACAGCCACAGCCCTTTCCTTTTCCTTGCCCCCTCGCCATTGCCGCTTTGGTTCGTAGCCTTCACACTCGACATTGTTCTTCTCGCATGCGAGACACGATGGTTTGCGCTCGTCGCATCTCTTCTTTCTCCGCCGACAAGTCGCGCACCCGGTCTTTGATCTGGTGTGTGCTGTCTTGCGAGTCTCCGCGACTGGATGCTTCCTAGGTCGTCCACGTTTACGTGCGGCAGGCTGGCCAGAATCATTGGTACTCAGCAGCTTCGTTTCCTCTAAGTGGTTGAGTGCACCGAATTCATCGTCGTCCAGCTCCTCAATCTTGGGCCCAATCGTGATGTCGGAGTTGTCATCGCTCTCTGGCGTAATGACAGACTCCTCATCCTCCGGGCTTGAGCTCGACCGGGTGGAGGACCATTGTGAGCTCGAGACGTAATTGCTAGACCCGCTGCCTGTGAAATTGCTTTCCGTCGGCGAGGAAGGGTTCACATCCAGCAAGGTTCGCGAGGGGAGTATTGGATATTCGGTTCGGGAGGGCGCGGTACGGGGAGTGGCCTCGTAAGCTTTCTGTTGTTCAACGCTACCGTCGCGGATCGAGCCACCCTGACCTAAACGTGACGACCATTGATGCTGGTATGTTGAATTTGATTGAGACATGGATCCGGATGGTGAAGGTCGAACTCCTCGAACACAATCAGACGTAGGAACAACAAGAACATGGGCATATGCAGCTGACGACGGGCGCCCAAAGGCAGACGGCAGACGGGCCTGCCTAAAGCTCTGGGTGGTCAGGTTGGATCTCTAGTATCGGCCTAGCAGAATCGCGTCACAGGGAAGGAAGGTTCAACGCCCCAGCACGAAGGGACCGAATGGAGCGGCGCACGGCGCTCGCTGCAGATCAAGCGTCCAGGGAATCCCGCACACAAAGTGGAGATCAGGCGCTGCGCTCCGCTCTTCACGTCCCGGCCGCCAAAGCTACGAATGATGCTGGCCAGTGCCGAAAGGCCAGGTGAAAGAAATCGGAAGTGTATGGAGACGCTAGCCCGATCCAAGTGCGATTGAGCAGCACAAGGATGCAACCATATGAGTCGCGGGCACATAAATGTGTGGCGAGGGCAGAGTCGAGACGACGACACGCGTGAACCCCGAAGACCACCCGCCGCGTGACCGTCTTTCGGTTTTTTTCCCAACACAGAACCGGTTTGCTAGATCACCCGTGGTCCTGGGAGGAGATGTCGCCAAAGAGAACAGAGGAGACGGACGCAAGCTAGCCGGCCATCCCTGTGCTTGCTGTGCGTACTCGCGGATTCAAGTTAGCCCGTGACAGAACAGAATGAGGAGCAGAGACTGCAGAGTGCAGGCAAAGAGCAACCAGAGACCCCCACGCTGCATGGAATGCGCTTGGGGGTCGTTTATTCGACGCTGGTAACCCTAGCGAGCGGCAGGTCCCAGAAGCGATCCAATAGCCTGAGCACGGCGAGTAGATCTATCGCAATTCCGCGAGCGGGGAACGCAAGCCATAGCATGTTGCATAGTACTGATCAGTAGTAGTTGCGTGTTTGATGGTTTCGTATAGCGTAAGTTGCTGTACTACCATGTAAGTGAGGTGGCTGGACTGGACAGGCCAGCTTGCCGTTTGCCGTGAAGATGATGGGTGCGCGCGGCCACCCCCACACTCTGCGCGCACCACAAGGTTGATCCTCCATGGTTGCAGGTATAGCTGTAGACTAGAAGTGCACACCCGGTAGATCGAGATCCCGACGGATGCTTTGATGGGTCAGTGGTGCGTGGAAAGCCTGCGGCCAGACCGATGGATGATGGCGGTGGCGTTGGAGCAGCAGAAATGCAGCATTTGAAGTCGGAGAGCTAGTGGACGCAAGCGCGTTCATCCAAGAACTGCATGTTCGAGATGCATACCGTATTGTTCTGCCTTCCTGCGGCCCTACGGCACTGATTCGCGTACAATGCGAGGCCTTGCAATGACTGTACACGGCACGCACTACTGCGGAGAAAGTCGGCAGTCAACGCAACCATCATCGCATCACCTGCCAGGCGGTGTATTGGCACACGGATATAATAGTCGCATGTCGACGCAGCGGTGGAAAAGGGTGTGGTCGGGCGAGCGAGCGATGACTTGCCTCTCACCGCGCGCGGAGAAACTGACCGGTCGAATTGCCACGGTGCGTGCAATAGACCGATGTTAACCAGGCAGCAGATGAGGTCGACTTGACGGATCAACTGCGTGTGAGACGTGCCGCGACTGCAGCCCATACGTTAATGCGAGATAGAGTAGTGTGGCACACAGGACGGCGATCAGTGCAGCAGGCCGCATGCTATGCATTCGGAACAAGGTCCAGAGAGCCGTTGGTCGGGACTCATGTGCGTGATTGCAGTAGTGGAGTCGTTTGACCTACAAATTGAGTCGTGCCGTCCAAGAAGAACCGCGTCGGCGAGAAGAGCCGAAATGTAGGTATGCATTAGCCCACAAGTCCACCTTCTTCCTGCACGAAGAAGTTTCTTTCCAATGATCGTGAGTGTTCGAAGGTCGAATCAAGTGAGGTACTTGTCTACTTACAGAACGATGCTAACGTATGTATACCTAGTTGGCAATGACCGAAGCTATACGTAGATAGCCCGTGGTCTGACTGAACTCCACGACCGTCTCCAATTCAAATAAGGCACATATATCTTACGAAACCGCCACGCGAACCACCCTTCTCCGTCCCTTACTTGCCTGCACAGAACAGTCCCAAAGGTCCACAAGCGCATATCCGACCCGTCGTCTCGTATCACCAGCTCTCCCAGGAACACTCTACGTATCACATTCCGACCTGTCGATTCCAGACCACCGGTGCCGTTCCCATCAAATATAGAAAGCAACAACGAACGACACCAACCTCGCCTTGTATTTCGTATGCGGCATGCACCCATCGCCATCGCCATCACCAACACCAAGGCTCAAGCCACAAGTAATATACATGAAGCTCTTCTACCCCCTCACTCCATCCCCCAGTCCTTAGGAGTGTTCCATCATGTCTCGCGGAAAGCGGGAGAGGCAAGCAGTAGCGTGCGTGGGGTTTTGCGGGCTTTGATGCGCCTCCCAATATGCAGCTCACCGGAAAACGACTGGCTGACCACCAAATGTACGTCTGTATGTGCTGCCTTTAAGCGAGATGTGCCAGCTCGCGGCGCGCGCTTCTGGGCCAAGTTCCGGTAATTTATACGCCCAGGATTAGCGCGTAGGGTTTATTATCGTAGCATCATCAGGGCTTTATTTCTCAATCGATATCAAAAGTCAGCCGTCTGATATACATCCACCTCTGCATGCATGTACACAGGTACATGTACGTACAGAGTGGGTGTTGCTTACCCTGCGTGAACTGTTCCTTCGGCTCCTTGCAGCCGATTCATCGCTCTCTCGATGGCGGCATTTATGGACTGTTGGGTGAGGGTGTAGTATTGACGTGGGTTTTATGACAATGGACAAAGCGGACTAACACGCGTGAGATTTCACTTACTAGACTTGCCACTGCTGCCATCGATTATCCTTTTTTCGACTCATCATTTCTGTTGGACGCTTCGAGCCCAGATACAGCTGAGCTGAATCGTCAAGCGAGCGGACCAATCTCCGAACCGTCACTGGGCTGCCTTGTCTATCGGAGGATGAAGCATACATCATGATGATCGCCAATCTATTCGGAGCCACAGCCGTTCATCCATCCAGTCTGACAGATGATTATCCTGAGTCTTGTCGTAAGCCAATGTCGTCGTCTAGATTGAGAGGCGGCCGGCTCACTCCGAAGGGTGTTCGTATGATGATCGTGTGGTAATTTCCATACCGCACACGTGTCCTACATCCACGTAAGCATTCTCAGGCCGTGGTCAGACGCTCGTCAGGCGCAGGTACAAGCGAGTATCGTTCGGACGCCCACGCGGGAATAACCCGCTTCGGCCATGACCTCAAGACACCTTCGCTAAAGCAAGTCCATGTGCCTCGGACGGAACTTTATGCTCAGCCTCAGATGACAGGACGAATCCTGCAAGTAGGATCGGGACCAACCTCGCATTCATCGTAAGTCATGTGAAGAATCGAGGCGTCAGCCAAAAGCCATGCCCAAGCGACTCACGTAATTCTTCAGACGAGCCTCCACATCACACTCTTGTATGTCTGGTAAGCCGACTACCTCGACGGCAAAGCTGGCTGCCACACTCCCGTACGCAGCTGCTATGAAGAAATCGCCGTGCTCCAGATAGCCCATGGCTGCGCCACCAAGAAAGGCATTGCCTGCTCCCGTAGGATCGACAACGCTTTGCGAGTCCGACAAGTGGTAGGGCGGCAGCCAGGCAGCCTTCTCTTCTTTCGGCGTCACCGAGAGCACGAAGCAGCCATGCTCGGCACAGCGGATGAGGATGCATAGAGGGCGTGGTAGCCTTGAAGGCACAAATGTGCGGGCTTGCCGTTCGATGCGTTCTTTGTCAAACATCACCGCACTGCTCGTCGACTTTGCAAAGAACGACGCAAGCTCCGCATGGTTTGGTGAGAAGATGTCGACATCCTCGACGGTCGTCCTGTGGTCCTCGAGCGTCTTCGGAGAGCATGACTTGGCCTGCGGTTCCCAAACATACAGCGGGCGAAGTGATATACTTTGTTCCGCGCGCAGCACCGCGATCTCGTCGATTTGATGGGAGACTGCTGCTGCGGTGTCAAAGAAGTGGAAGCACGCTGCTGTTGCCATTCTCGCGGCTTTGATGTCGTCGACGGTGGAAGGCATTGGTGCAGTCAGGCGCTGATATTTACGATCGGAAGCATCTTCAGCGTAGAGTATACGTCCCCTTGAAGATGGCCGATCATTTTCGCGTATGGCGTAAAGGTCCAGGTTCCATCGCGCGAATGTCTGTTCCAAGGACGCGGGAAAATCATAGCCGGCTTTAACAATGAGGCCAATTGATTTCGGAGCATGCAGAGAGAAGAGCAGTGCACCGAATGTTGCTAGAGGCGATCATGGTCAACCGTGAGTAGCTACCTCGGTATAGATCGATCTATTCTTACCAAAGGCGACAGAACCCCCAGGAACATCAACTAAAGGTTCCTTGCCTGGAGTGCAAATTTCGTCCAGCCAAATTCCCCCAAGTGCCACAAACTTCAACTGGCTCTGTCTTTGGCAGTCCATGCCCGAATGAGTTGGCGATGCCATTGCCATTGGTATAGTGACTCAGTCGAAGGAAAGAGGGGGATGTTTAGAAATTAGAATGTGATACTTCGATTGCTTGTATGCAGCATCATATAGTGGTGTGGTATGTGACTTGAGTCATATCTCGTTTGAGCAAGAAATGTGTCGATGGTATTGAAAGCAAGTCTACATTATTGTATTCGCGGATTCGCGGAAAGAGTCGCTGCCAAAGATCGGCAGATCGGCAGAGTCTGTGCTTTCGGTCCGCGTCGAAGTCGTGTTTGAGCCGTGAATCAATTAACCATCACGCGTTTCCATTTACATTTACATTTCCGTCTTGTCTTGCTCGACACTGAGAATCGTACGCTCTCCCTCCAAGTAACATGGCTACAGAAAGCAGTATTCTCCGTGACGAGCTCAAGAGCTGGGAGAACCAGTTCAAGCTCGACAACGACGGCCGCAAACCCTCACGCGTAGACATCAAGAGCAATGCCGAAATCGCTGCAAAGTACAAACGATTCAACTCGCTGCGCTGTCCCGAACTCGTCAAGCAGTCCGTTGAGACGCCCAGGAAGGGCTCACGCAAAAGCGACATACCCGAGAACGCGCTCAGAGAACGCGCGCCAAATGCTGCAACGACGACACCCCGCGGGAAGGCTTTCAAGACGCTCGACAATACGAACGTACAGCAGGTCATCCTCTCGCCTGTAAAAGAAGAAGAACAACCCACTCCGGCATTCATCCGCAATGGCCTCGGCCCTACGCCTCAAAGGGACGGCCACGTGCTTGGTATATTCGACATGCTACCGAACGGCACACCGAGCAGGCGATCGCCGAGCCCAACAGGGGAGCATGGAGATGCAGTACACGCGACACCTAGCAAAGGCTCCGCACGTCTCACAGACAGCGCAATTTCGAGAACACCACAATCCTCCAGCAAGCGCTACTTCTTAGACTCCTTCATCACCACGCCGGGCAAGCGAAAGCGCGAAGACGACGAGCATGGAACACCGAGCAGCTCCAAGAAGCTGTATGCTACACCTTCTTTCTTGCGCAGAATCTCGATGCCAATGGCCCCAATCGACGAAGACGACGACAACGCTATGCTACCGCCACGTCGAAGGAAACCCATCTCACGAAGCTTCAGCTCTCTCGTTCAGGACTTACGAAATCAAGAAGAGGAACGCATGGACGATGAGTGGGATATCTTGAACGAGCTCGAGGCTGAAGAGAACGGCGGGCTACCGCCGAAGAAACAGGCAGAACAAGTGCAGGTGGCAGACAGTCAATTGGTCGTCATGCCTCTCGGACCCGATCGAGCGCCAGAGAGTGAAAGCGAAGAAGAAGTGGCATTGGGCAACAACGGTCTACCCCGGAAAGTGTACAAGAAGAAAGGTCTCAAGAGGCAGACTCGCAGAGCAAACATCAAGCCTGTACTCAACAAACCGAAGAAAGCAGCCGATCTGGAGGACAAGGGTGGAAGTGACGACGGTGAGAACAATGACGAAGCTGTGGCAGAGACTCAGGTGGACGACCAAGACACAACAACACATGCAGAAGATGCAAAAGGCGATGGTCAAGGCAAGGATGGCGACAAGTCGACGAATCCGGTCAAGAGGGCTGCGAAGAAAGTCAGCCAGAACTTTCAGAAGTTGAAGATCAGGAACCAACCTCAAAATTCTAAAGCCAAGGGCAAGGGAAGATTTGGCAGGCGATGATGGAGAAGGAAATGACCAAGCAAATGAGCACTGTCTCAAGGTCGAAATTGGTAACGAGCTACTTCAAGATACCCTATGCATTTGCGTTTTCTTTCCAAGCACTAGATTCATCAGCTATACATTCCTTTTCAGACCAGCCACTCCCTCCATCGCCTGCACCACTCTCTCCCTCCCAACATCTCTTCCCAGCAACCATCCAATCCCCTCTATGGTATCAACCTTCGCCTGCTTGGAAGCCTGCAGCCCCGGACACAAATTCGCATGCCCATGCGGCACACCAGCATAAACCCTCAACCGCGTCTGCACACCCGTCTCCTCCAGCATCCTGCGATAAATCAGCCCATCATCCCGATATATATCCATCCCCGCGACCTGCAAAAACGTCTTCGGCATCCCCACGTGCGGCTCCCTAGCATTCACGGGCGAAAAATCAGGCGAATAACCATCGGCCCTGACGGAGTCGCGAATGAATTGAATCGCGTGTGGGGTCAGCAGTCCAGGGGCGTCCGCGTTCTGCTCCGCCGAGAGGTGGTACTTCCTGTACTCCTCCGGGACATTCTCGGGGCGCGCGAAGAGCATCGGGACATCCATCCAGAGCCCTGTCAGTGGCGCGGCGACTCGATCTTTCCCTTCTTCTTCCCCTTCCCCTTTCGCGTTCGAAATCGATTTCTGGGCTATCACCGCAGCAATGTTGCCACCAGCTGAGGCGCCGCCAACGACGAATCCGGCGGACGGGTCGGCGCCTAGAGAGGCTGTGTTCGCGGCTATCCAGACCAGACTGTCCCAGCCGTCGTGGTGCGCGTAGGGCCAAGGGAATTCGGGCGCGAGGCGGTAGGAGATGCAGACGACTGTGGCGGCGTAGAGGTCCGTCAGGGTGCGGGCTGTGGTGCCCATTTGGAGATTGTTGCCTGCAGGGGATTGAAATTAAGATCGCGTTTCTCAGCTTGGCCGACGAAAAGTCCACTCACCCATGAAAAACCCGCCTCCGTATAGGAGGACTACGAGCGGGCTACCGCTGCCGTTTTCAGGCGCTGTCTTCGGCCTGTGGATGCGGATCTCGCTCTGGAAGCCATCGCGCATGGGGATTCTGAGGACTTGTTCGTTTCGGCCTGAGGCGATTGCTTCGGCTGTGCGGTTCTGTTCGGCGGCGAGGCTTTGTTGGCGGATGGCTTGGACGACGGGTAAGGAGAGGTGGAGCTTGGGTTGGGGGGTGGAAGCGATTAGCTGCGAGGTGGTTAGCGATTGGCATTAAGAGATGTGTAGATCGAAATAAGTGACTTTGCACCTCAGCGAACTCGGGATCCGGATCGGCAAGTTTGGTGATTGCTTCTGGCGTGTCGTAATGTTGGTCCATAGTGTTGATTGGCGAACTGAGTACCTGGTCGATGTGGTGAGAGGACAATGATCACTTGCAAGATAGAGCGAGTGCTGGAAAATCGGCCATGTCTCGACCTCATACGTGGTATATATAAACATATACAGTAAGCCAGATGGCTTATTTGAGTTGAAGCCGTCGGTACTGCTTACTTCGTGATCCTTCCTTGCCAAAGGAGCTGCAGCGGCGTCCAATAACAAACACCGCCTGGCCTCGTCAGCACCAGCTCGCGACGGACACCGGACATGTGTACTTGAGCAATAATGCTCGCCAACGTAGTCGGCCCATAACTCCAAGCATTGTGCCAGTATTCGTCGTTCAACGGACAACCTGTCAATGGTTTCTCGCCCGTCCTAGAGCTTGGAGTTTTGAAATCTGTTACCTGTACCAGAGGTCATCTATTAATTTGGGAGGATAAGCTTGCTGTACCCGAGTCCAAGTCAGGTTTGAGCAATGGATTGCAGATTACCGATCTGATAGCACCAAGAAGCAAGGCGTAGCAAGAGATTCTCAAGCCAATCCCCAATCCTCCAATTTCAACCCATCCCCGTCCTCAAACCAGTGGGTTCGCCTTCTCGACCTTCAACGGCGGCAACATCTTCAGCTTGCTCGACTCGCCAAACGCCCAAAATAGACTCTCCAGCGTATCCACATGCCCCGTCCAGCCCATGTACTTTGCCTTGTTCATACTCAGCTGCATCGACAGCCCAAAGGCCGCCCCGTCGCCATACGTAAAGTGGCTCTCGATATCCTCGAAAGGATCCAGTGTCAGACTATGATTGCTCATGATCTCCTTCCAAGCCTCGTGGTTCTCGGGCTTGGTGGCCCATTCAGACAATGTCCAAGTATAGCGGGTCTTTTGCGAAGGGCCGTACCCAAGCGGCGTAGGCACATTGCCAGGGTCGACGGTAATGATCTTGCTCTCGTCGAGCTCAGGGCGCATTACGCTTTCGGTGCCGTACCAACGCGCCAGCTCTGGCCAGAGGCGGTTAGCAGGCAACGGGCAGCCGTCGCTGGCGTTGAATTTCTGGTTCTGGCAGGCTTCTTCGAGGACGGCCCACTCGGAAAGATAGCCTGTGAGCATAGCAGTGCTGTGCTCGCAGACGCCGAGCCAGGAGTCGTAGGTACCGGGGAAGTGGAGGGGTCCGCCTTTGTGGGCCTGGACTGCTGCGTAGACGGCTAGGGGCTGGAGGGCATTGATCTGAGCGCTCGTGACGGCGCCGATGATCCAGGCGGGGCAGATGATATTCCATGTTGTTTCCGGATGAGCTTTGCAGAAGGCGAAAAGTTTGTCTTCTTGGGGATAGTAGAAGTTTGGTTCGAGTGAGTTGCGAGGGTCCTTGGGATTCTGTCAGTAGCCACGACAAAAAGGTCTGGGTATGTAGATTAGACTTACCGATTCCACAAACGGTGTCCTCGCTGGACCTTGGTGTACCTATAGATCGCCAGTCAGAGTCTGGAGGCTCGAGTCTTTGCGATGTGCCTCACATTGTAGTTCTTTGCTCCGGTCTGTAGCAGGAAGCGTTTCGGCTTGATGTTTGCCAGGGGCAAAGCATCGAGCAGATTTCCGAGAAGAGCAGCTATGAAAATCGAGCACGGTCAGATGGTTCAAAGAGTGCTCCATGAAACTCCCTCACAATTGATATCAGCCAGCTCCTGAGCATTTGCCCACGGATGAGACCCCTTTATGGTTGACTTTGGCTGCGCGTACGAGTAGAAAAAGACCACATCAGCAGTGACGCCCTTCTCCTTCATGGCATTCGCGATGTCCTCCGGCTTGCCCAGGAAGTCCACATTCACGTGCTCGACCCTGTCGCGTTGCTCCGACGTGAGGAGCTCCATCATCTCTGGTGGAGGCGGTTTGCGGGAGAGAGTATAAATCTTGCTCCAACGCTTCGGGCTCTCAAGAAGCACACGCATGGTGCCAAAGCCTGAGATGCCATTGGCACCTGTAACGATCGCGGTCAAGCCTTTGATCTCGGGTGAGAAGGTGGGTAGGCTTTTGAAGATGCCATTGTTGTAGCGTGGGAGTGCTTCGGATCCCATCTTGGCTCTGATGTTACATCTGATGCTTGGGCACTTCTTCGATTGAAGTCAATAATGACTAGAGGTCTGCAAGCTCGAGTCAACGACCTTTCAAAACAGAGCTCTCCACGGTCGAGCTTTTATATGAGAGCTTGGTACTCGTCTTCTCGTCCTCGGCTGCAACCAAGCAGCGGGGTAGATGATTGTCATCCTCACCTGACATGTCCCATACAAGACGATTGATATGCTTACAACCCATCACTATAGAAGTGAGATCTGTGGGGTGCTGTGCTTGAACTATCAGTCTAGGTAGAGCCTTGTTGGGTCATGTTATGCATAGGCGAGCTGGCCTAGAATTCGGTTACAGCCGGCTGGATGGTATAAGCGACCTGGCAGCAATATTATAGCGCATAATCTCTCAGCTATTGATTGAACTTGTCACGCATTGCCGTATACATGCAGATATATTGTTGCGCAGGCAGAAAAGCGCAAGTGGCCGGTCTCGTGGCTTGTTGGACCGTTGGTCACAGTTTCGTTCGTGCAATCAGAAGTCATCATTTTTCGCTGCCTTTGAGATATCAAACTTCTCACCATAGACATCCTCAATCTGTACTTGCGTCGCTTGCCTTGCGAATAGGTCTTCTCCCAACAGGCCATGGCCCTGCATAGCGGCCGGATCGGGCACGGGCATGCCGTAATCTGGTGGATATGTGGGCTTACTTGAGATGCCTGGTTTCAGGTACAGTATCAGGCGAAATGCTGTGTTACCGTTGAGGTAGTAACGGTGCAGTCGCTTCGTGCGAATGAAACCCAGGTTTTCGTAGATGCGTAAGGATGGGATGTTGTCGATTTCCGTTTCGAGGGCGATCTGAAGGATGGTTAGTAGGGTTGTATGATTGTATGGCCCTTTGATTGTCTGCATCTTTACCTCATCGGCATCTTCGACGATCATCTTTTCGATGGCCATCTTGACGAGAGATGTGGCTATGCCATGTCCTCGGTAGTCTTTACGCGTAGCTAGCATAGCGATATACCCACGCATGGGTCCTCCTCGGTGTGGTTCGAGCTTGCAAACGATGACGCCTATCAGATTGTCTTCATCGTCCAGAGCCTGAATCAAAGTCAGTAAAAGACACCGGGTCGTAAACAACGTGAAGAGAACAGAACGCACCATGAAGCATAGGTGGCCCCACTGGTAGAGGAAATATCTGTACACATAGATACTGTACGGCTCAGAAAGATCGTTGGAGATCAGTTGTCGTATTGCCGGAAGGAATGGCGACTCTTTCTCTGCACCATAGGAGACATATCGCAGTTTGGGACGAGGCTTCTTGGATGGCGTCTCCGCTGTGACAGAAGGGTTGTTGTCGCTCATGAAGTGCTGCTGCTCGTTGCTTGTAAACCTTCAGTCACCAACATCGAGACTACTGTAAGTGAGGCTTCGACTAGTGTTGTGAGAGAAAGGCAAACTGCATCTTTGCATGTGAAAGAAACCAAGGACGATCGTCGCGTTGGCGGGGAGGCTTCCTGCTTCCTGCCTTTTGTTGGGCTGTGACGTTGGTGCGGTTTTGGGCGGTGCAACTTTTAGGTTCCCTCATTTGCTGCGCGCGCAAAAACGCGAGTGAGATAGCGACACGTCTTTGCTCCTTTTCACACACATACCACGATAGAGAAATGTCGGATCTACGGCGACGCATCTTTGGCGTCGGTACGCCCGACAGCACGCCCAGCGTCTCTCGCGATTCCAGTCCCGCCCCAGCCCGACCTGGAGACCAAGTCACAGATTACAAGATCGTCCCCGCCGACCGCCTCGAGAAAACTTCGTCAAAGCACCGCGGTCGCAAGAGAAGGAATGCCTGGGTATTTGGACTGGGAGGCCTGTTCGGCGTTCTGGCCGCTGGCTTCTTCGCGTCGCCAACCGGTAGTCTGGACAGGCTGGTCGATATGGCGGGCTGGAACGATCTGAACCTGGATAGCATCCTCGATGTTCTTCCAGCTGGTTTGATCAAGGATGTGCAGCAGTTACAGGTTTGTACCTACTTAGGCGAATCCAAAAAGCCGATTCTTCCTCTTCATTGCTGATGGTTGACGAAGGTGTCTTTGATTGTAGAGCCATGAGAAAGAAGCCGTGAACTACGACTCGTTTTCCGTCGGTCTGCACGCCAGAAGCCAAGGTATCGAAGCGAAACACCCTGTCATTATGGTTCCAGGCGTGATCTCCACCGGGCTTGAGAGCTGGGGAACAGAACAGCAGTCAAGAGCATATTTCCGGAAGCGACTTTGGGGATCTTGGACCATGATGCGCGCGTTAGTGCTGGACAAAGCAGGGTGGAAGAGACACGTCATGCTTGACAAGAACACTGGACTCGACCCGCCAGGCATCAAGCTTCGCTCGGCTCAAGGATTCGATGCTGCGGACTTTTTCATAACAGGATACTGGATCTGGAACAAGATTCTGGAGAACCTGGCGACGATCGGATACGACCCTACGAATGCATTCACTGCCGCCTACGATTGGCGACTCAGCTACATGAATCTGGAGAAACGCGATCAATACTTCACTCGTCTGAAGAACCACATTGAGCTTGGAAAGGAGGTGAGTGGTCTGAAGGTCGTCATGCTCAGTCACAGTATGGGCAGCCAGGTTCTCTACTATTTCATGCATTGGGTGGAAGCGGAAGGGCACGGCAACGGCGGACCCAACTGGGTAAACGATCACATTGAGTCCTGGATCAACATCTCCGGTTGCATGCTCGGCGCGCTGAAGGACGTGCCTGCAGTCCTGTCAGGCGAGATGAAAGACACTGCCCAGCTCAACGCGCTGGCTGTGTATGGCCTGGAGAAGTTCCTCAGCAAGAACGAGAGGGCAGATATCTTCCGTGCCATGCCCGGCATCAGCAGTATGCTTCCCATGGGCGGTAATGCGGTTTGGGGTAATACGACTTGGGCGCCAGACGACACTCCAGGGCAGAACTTCTCGTACGGCAACTTTCTCAAATTCGCACGCGACTCGTTCAAGAACGACCCGGGCGACCTCACTATGGACGAGTCGCTTCCATATCTGTGGAACAACACAGAAGATTGGTATTCGAATGCGACTAGATCGTCGTACAGCCACGGCGTTGCACACACAAAGCGAGAGGTTGAAGAGAACCAGAACATTCCACGCAAGTGGATCAATCCTCTGGAGACGCGCCTGCCTTATGCTCCAGACATGAAGATCTTCTGCTTTTACGGCGTCGGCAAGCCTACCGAGAGGGCTTATTACTACAAAGAAGAGCTCGATCTTCTTCGTAATCAGACAACGGCTGCTATCGGTTTGTTGGATCCGTTCGATTGACAATTGAAACAACTGCTGACACGACTGACAGACACCTCTGTCTACACAGACACAGACCTGGTCGACCACGGCGTTGTCATGGGTGAAGGCGATGGTACGGTCAGCCTGCTTTCATCCGGCTACATGTGCAATCGCGGCTGGCGCATGGCTCGCTACAATCCAGCCGAAATCCCTGTCAAGGTCGTCGAGATGCGACATGAACCTGATCGCTTCAGCCCACGCGGCGGGCCCAGTACCGGCGACCACGTAGACATCTTGGGCCGCAGCTCGCTTAACGACCTGATCTTGAGAGTTGCAGGGGGCAAAGGAGACTTGATCGAGGAGACTGTCTACTCCAACATCAGAGAGTACTCGGACAAGGTCAAGATCTGGAACGAAGAGTAGCGATAGCGAAACGAGTTATAGGTAGAGTGTATATAGAGACCTGGCATGCAGCTTTTATGCACGTGTGACGACGAGGCATCGCGGGCTTGTATAGGTATGCAGTCTGCAGACATGCAGCCACCATGCACTTCATATACATGCTGTGCATACACGAGCGATGCAACCGACATGGCACTCGCTTGTAAGTCGGTCGGTAAGAAGCCATGACTCGGAGGAGAACGGAACTACTGGAGCATCCGAGTTGCGGATTCTCTGATGCCTGACTCGATAAAGTCTGAACAACATTATTTGGGTCTGCGTGGTCATGACATGCAGCCAGACTTCGCATGGCATCGAACAATGACGGTAGCCTAGCAAGATGAGAGAAACAGTTGGTTGGAATCACGAATACAAGACAACCTCGGCACGAACTTTGTGCATAACAACTGGAACATCACAGATGCTCGTAGCGAACACGTGACACGATCGTTTAGCAATGGTCGTCAACGATTGGCCCGTTCGCTCCAAGCGAGGGGCCCTTTTATTCACGATTCCAGGCGCGCACTGACGGATCCTCAACTTTCCGCAGCTAGGACGGCGCGGCAGCGTGGCGAACGTGGCAGGCGTCGAGGCTAGAGGCCCTGCTGACTCCATTCCATCCCTCTCCCGTAAGGCCTTGATGCTCGTAGCCTCGTATGAGAGTGCGTTTGGGGATGGTGGGGATGGAAACGGCCGCCAGGCCGACGCCGCTCTTCAATGATGAAGGATTTGGGGGGCCCTGGTGGATATAATACGGTCATCCTCTTCTTCATTACTTGCCATTGGGAAGGACGACTGCACCTCTCTACATATCCCTAGCCTTGGGACTTCACCACGCCATGCTGCTGTATCTCTTCGACCGCGTCGGAACGCAGACTGCCATTTTCGCCCTGGCCACATGGGGCACTTGGCAACTCCGCGACCTCGCCCATCTGTCTCTTGTCTACGGCCTCATCGCTGTCGTGTCAGTATGGTACATCAACCTCCTGGTCACCGCCATCTCTCGCGAGACTAAACTCGCCAAGTTGGGAGCCCGTGGTCCCAGTGTTCGCACTTGGACGCCGCTCAATCTCGGGTTCATCTACAATGCCGTCTGGCACATGGTTCGCCACCGCAACCACGAGTTCTGGTGGTCTATCTTCGACAATGTCAAGGTTGCTGGTCAGTCGCGCTGGACCATCGAAACGATGTTGATGGGCGACCGGATCGTCTTCACCGCCGACGACGAGAACATCAAGGCTATCCTGGCTACGCAGTTCGGGAGCTATGGAAAGGGACCCCAGTTTAGAAAGGAGTGGAAAGACTTCCTGGGATTGAGTATGTCTTGCTGTGGAATACTGCGATATCTCTTTTCTCGTGGCTGACAGTAAACTCAGGCATCTTCACAACCGATGGAGATATGTGGCACAACTCTCGTCAATTGATCAGGCCGCAGTTCATCAAGGACAGAGTCTCCGATCTCAACACTTTCGAGACTCACATCCAAGCTCTATTGCCGTTGCTCGAAGGCTCCCTGCCCGGTTCGACTGTCAGAGTCGACGATCTCTTCTTCCGTTTCACTCTCGATGCCGCCACAGACTTCCTTCTCGGCAACAGTGTCAATTCGCTGGAAAACCCCAGGGTCGAGTTTGCCGATGCCTTTGCCGAAGTCCAGCACGTCCAAGCCCTGATCTCCCGTGCCGGTCCTGCCCAAGGTCTCATTTCGAAGAAGGGTTTCTACAAGAGCATGAAAGTCCTCAACTCTTTTGTAGAGAAGTACATCGATCAGGCCCTTGCCCTGCCACCCTCCGAACTCGAGGCCAAGACCAAGTCAGACCATGGCTACACCTTCCTCCACTCCCTGGCCTCCTACACCCGCGACCGTACAGTCCTCCGCGACCAGCTCGTCGCCGTGCTTCTCGCAGGCCGCGACACAACCGCCGTCACCCTCTCCTGGCTCTTCTACTCCCTCTCCCAGCACCCCGAAGTCGTAAGCGCCCTCCGCCAGGAAATCATTGCCACCCTAGGCCCGGACCCAACCACGAAACCCACCTACGAGCACCTGAAATCCATGCGCTACCTGCAGCACACCATGAACGAGACCCTGCGCCTCTACCCCGTAGTCCCCTACAACGTCCGCGTAGCCCTCAAAGACACAACCCTTCCCCGCGGTGGCGGTCCCGATGGCCTACAGCCCCTCGCCGTCCTCAAAGACACTCCCATCGGCTACTCCACCCTGATCCTCCAGCACCGCAACGACCTCTACCCAACCCACTTCCCCTCAGACCCCGAGAAGGCCTTCCCGGACCCTCAGAAGTTCGACCCGTCGCGCTGGGATTCTTGGACGCCCAAGTCGTGGACGTACGTGCCCTTCAACGGCGGGCCTAGAATTTGCATCGGGCAGCAGTTTGCTCTCACCGAGATGGGGTACACGGTCGTGCGGATCCTGCAGCAGTTTTCCGGCGTCGAGGACCGCAGTGGGGGCGAGTTCCCAGGGTGGAAGACGGATATTGTGCTGCAGCCGGCGAACGGGGTGCACGTTGCTTTCAAGAGGGCGGAGAAGTGATTGGGGCAGGGATTGATTTTGATGACATTTTTTTCTTCTCCCTTTTCTTTTGCACAATTGGTAATGCTACCCTTTTGTTTAGCGTGTGAGAAAATATCGCTTCTCAGTCTTATATTACCATGTACTCAGCCAGATCTTCTTGCCAATATGAGTTTGGGACCTGTGTACAGTATGCATGCGTATCAGCAATCGGGAGACGTGGTTCGAATACATGCAATTCACCTGATCGGACCTATCGAGGCCGTCGGAGCACGGATATGTTGCCTTGGGAACGAAAATTCATAACCGTCATGTACTGCAGTCATTTACCAGATTCCGCCATTTCGATCTCATCTCATCCCCCAGAATTCTTCCCCCTGTTCCTTCCCCACTCGCAACGCGAAAATCCCCTCTTCACCAAGGGAATCTCCTCACTTCCTCCTCTTCTTCAATCTCAAGCCCCTCCTCAACCTGCTCTTGATGCTTCCTATCCAGATACTCCAGCAGCACATCTCCATACTTCTCCCTCCCCTTGTACCTCGCCACGTCCTCCCCCCAACTCCTAACCGCACTCGCCAGCCGTCCAGGCACATACGGCTCCTCGCAAATCTCCGTGACAGGATGGAAATACGTCCGAATAGTAAAGACCACCCCGCCACTCCTCGGCAGCCGCCGCAGAGATTGCCTCTCGGAGCGGAAGTAGTGGTGTCCAACAGCCTTGTCCTTCTCCGCCGTGCCCCAGCCGATAGTCGTGCCTTCCCGCGAGTCTTCGGGGCCGATGGAAGACGACCAGGCCAGCTCGTCGTCGACTTGGATGAAGTAGTTGTTCCGCAGGACAGGGGCTTCGGGCTTGACGCGGCGGAAGAAGTTCAGCATGCCCTTTTCCAGCTTCGCCTTGAACCCCGGCACGTCCCCCGAAGTGTGGATCTCGGAGAGCGGCATGCCGAACTTGTCTTCGAGGCGCCAGAAGCCCGCCAGCAGGATCGCGCCGGCGAGCAGGTAGTATTGGCCGTCGGCCTTCTCGATCATGATGGCGAGGTCGTCTTGGACCAGGCGCGCGCAGAGGGACATTGGGCTCTCTTTGACGCCGTTGACGGTCAGGTGGTCTGGGCGGGTGTCGAAGTCTTCGTTTGTGAGGCTGTTGGTGAGGCCGTGAGGGGTGCGTTTGAACATTTGTGGGTAGCGTTCGGTCAGGTAGGCTGTGAGTTCCTCGAGAAGTTCGAGGGTTGCGTCGTAGGCTCGCGAGTCGGCCGAATCGACTTTGACGCATTTGGAGCCGCGCGAGGCGAGGCGGCGTGCTTTGTCGGCGTGGAAGCGGAGGTAGTGGTTGTCGAGTTCGATCCATTCGTCCCAGTTCATGCTGCGTAGGCCGAGGTTGATATTGTATTTCGGGCCGTGGCGGAAAGGGCGGTAGGGAAGGGGGGCGGAGTCGGTGGGAGACCAGTCTGGATGAGGCGGTGCTGTCGGACGCTTGAAGTCGCTGGGTTCCCAGGCTGTGTTGGTGTGGTGGTCAGTAAGGTGAGCTGGAGTGTAGTGGTCGACCGGACTTACTGCCAGGTGGTCTTTCGGTCGGTTTCATGCGGTTCGCAGTGAACGTTGTGACATCGATTGGCTTCTCGGGATCAGGAGATCGTGTGCGTATTGCAAAAGCTGCGCTTGGAATTCTCTTGCGTATATGCCGACCGACCAGATAAAGCGTTGCAGTCACGATCAAGGCGCCGTATATGATCAAGTGGGCATTGTCTGTGCCCTTCGACCGCAAGTCATCGATCAGGCTTTCGGTCTTCACTCTTTTGCTAAACGCGTCAATTTGTTCCATGTAATATTCAGGCTGCAACCAGTCTGATAAGCTCGAAATCATGGTCAGAACTGAATTGAGAACGTCAATGAACGTGAGTTGAAATTGTAGTACAAACTTGGAACCACGCGTGGTGGCAGTCTCGGATAATATACACTTGCATCTCTGCCTAGGCGCAAAGCACCGCTTACATGGATTCAGATAGGTAGCATGCACTGTGTGCAGTGGTTGTAGTAGCGATATCAGCAGGAGTGGACCGCCCCTCCAGCTGTGGAGCTTGCCGCCGGTCTTTGTAACCGAAAGCGGAAAGTGATCTGCCTTCACTCCATCGACTTAGCCTGCAATTACAGCAGTACTTTGCATCTCATACAAAAGAATCGCCCAACTAGCTCTTTCTTCGTTTGAGGAGACAATAATCGCCCCAGACGCGGCGATGCTCGGTTGGCACCAAAGGGGAGTCTGGAACCCAGCCCAATCTGCCAAGAACTGCAGTCGATGCTGCATCGAGGAATGGCAAGCACTCAATCTTCTCCCAGTTGGCTTCGTCTTGGATGTAGTTCGGTTCCAAGGTCGTTGCGACGGTACTAGGCAAGTCACTGTCAACCAGGAAGTCGCAGTTGTTGATGTCGGTGTATTTGCCCAGATCTTCGCGATTCTCGTCGTTCATTCCCGAGGGCACCTTCCAAGTTCCTGCCCATGTTTCGCGGCTCTCAGCAAATTCACCAGGCATTAGCCCAGAGAACTCGCTCTTGATGAACTTTGCATGCACGCCCTTCGGCAGGAGATAGTGAGATGGGAAACGGTACCATTCCTTGCCAAGGCAGAGAGTGTCGCCTTCGTTGGACATGCCCTTGTCGTGGAGTGGGGTGTAAACGTCCAGAGGTGCGCCATACGCGGTAATCGTTCCAACCGTACGGAAAGCGCTTAGACCAAAGCTCACCGCAACGAAGCTGACGATAGCGAGGAGTCGCAGGTGGACCGGGATTTTGCTGATGAGATCTTTCGAATCAGTCGATCCGAGATTGGCGAGGATGATATGGAACGCGACGGCTGCGTTCAGTGCTAGTGCTGGGTATGCCGGATACATGAAGCGTTCTTCCTTGTGGGGTTGCAAAGAAAATATAGCAAGCCAAAGGTAGAACGGCGCAAGGTACGCGACGCCACGCAGTGAACTCGCTTTTGTCGCGCCTTTGGTGCGCAGGAAGTGCTGTGCCAGAAGGAGGGGCATGCTGAGCAGAGCCAGTCCAGCCCAGACATGGAAGTTTAGGGCCAGATTCTTGAGGTAGAAATTCCATGGCTCAACGCCGTAAAGGTCAGGTCCGTTTGATCCAAAGATGTTATACCAGACGATGTTCAGAGGAACAAAGGCAAGCTTTCTGTACGCAATGGTATCGATCGCAACTTGTGCGACAACAATCGCCAAGCAGCGGGCTGCGGCATCTAAGAGGCGGAACAGAAGATTAATTCGGTCTTCCCACTCAGTCAGGGCACCCAGGAGTACCTCCTCAACGAGGAATGGAATGATCATTGCCCCGGCAAAGGGCCAGCCAAAGCACGCACCGATGGCCATCCAGAAGATGCCTTGGGCAGTGCGAAGACCTCCGCGCCAGTCCATGAACGCCGCCATGCTGAGCATCACAAAGTACATTGCAAAGCTTGACGGCAGATACGAAATGCTCGCATGGAAGAAACCAGGCGAAGTAGCTGTGATCATCATATAGATGATTGCCACTCGTGGGTTCAGCACGTGATTGATTTTTGTGAAAAGACGAGTCTCACACGCAGCGCAGGCAACGGCCAGTACGCCACGAAGAACATAGAATTGAGCCTTGTGAGCCATGGGAAGGTCCATTCCAGGAACAATCTTGCTGAAGGCTGCTATGATTGACGCGTGAGATCCGGTGTAAGCCCAGCTTCGGATGGCGTATACTGGCGAGTACTCCCATGTTTGGAAGCCGTAGAAGTGGTTGAGATAATGAGTTGGCTCCCAGAAGTTGAAGACCTCATCACAGTCTTGGATCGGGCTAAAGAAGGCCGCGACCATGTGACTTATGAGGAAGACATAGAATGCAGCGATGGCGCCAAGCTCGAAAGGGGCCTTTTCAGAGCTACTGGAATTGTATCAGCGATTGAATGTTATCAGGCAACGCTTCCATTGATGCTAACCTGGCCTTTTTGGTCGCCGGCGGCGGCGCGTCACGCTTTGCGTCGACAGTCGTGGTTGCAGGCATACTGTGTTGATGTCTGGCAACGAAACGGCGCTTTCTCAGTACATGGACGGCAAGTTAGTGATATACCTGGCGTCAAGGCATTTAACCGTACAGCCTCTACTGTACGCGCTTGTTCGGGAGCACTCCTTCGCCTGCCTGCCGATGCTCAAGGGTTAGTTTACTCTCGGCCGGAACCCGATTTCGCTTTTGCGGGGAAACCTTATTTATTTTTCGTCGCAAAGCGCGATCCAACTCGAGCAAAGGTGTTGCTGTCTCTCACAAAACTCTTCTAACATACCGACACTACCTAAATTTGAGCACGCGCATCTGTACCAGTCGCTGATACATAAACTATCGATCGCCAATACTCGCTCTTGAAGCTTCTGCAACACACACGAACATCGCATTCTTCAAGGTAGGCACGTCATCGTTGCGACCCGCGCCGCTGCTAGAACGTGAGAAAGATTGAGTGAAAGAGTCGGGACGAATAGCAAGACAACGCAAACACATTCGCGCCTTCAACCATGGACATCAGCGCGAACCCGTCCAACCAGGTCGCCGAGGCCGAAATGGCCGACGTTGACCAGTTCCGCCCCGCCATAAAGTCGCAAGTCGAGCCCGGTAGTCTGGACACGACAGAGATCGTAAGAGAAGAGATGGCCGACGAGGATGAGGATTGGGACGACATCTATGGCACAAACGCACAAGAGGCAGCACGCGCAAACAAGCCTTCGGCCGTTGAGCAGCAGATCGGTAGTGCACCAGTGCCGTCGACCGCCACTGAGCCTACAGCCTCTATCACCAAGGCAGTTGACGGGGATGTGAACATGACAGCACATGAATACCAGGGTACTTTGCCCCTCGCGGCGCCTGGCGAGAACCAGAAGCCTGAGGCCCAACCGCCAGTTGCCGATCAGCCAGCGGACGACTCTTTGCTTGCAAAGATGACCGATGCTGGCGATGATGATCTTGTCGACGAGGGCAAGACACAAATTAGTGGCATCGACGAGCCCTCAAGCCGCATGATCCAAGAAATATCAGAAGTCGAGCAACCTTCCGGCACATCACACGAATCTAACAAAACACTCGATAATGAGGTACCCACGATCCATACCCACGCCGAGACCAGCAAGCCTAGCAAAGATCAGACAGACGCTGATGCGGATGCCGAATTCGCTGCTGCAGCTAAAGCGCAAGCGGACAACCCTGAGGCCGAGTTTGGGTGGGATTCCTCATCTGAGGACTCCTCTAGCGACAGCTCGAGCAGTGACGACGACAGCAGCGATGAAGACGTCGAGCCACTGGACGCCGAGACTCTAGGGAAGATTCTCATGGCCGAGGACGGCGGCGACGGCGAAGGCAAAGCGAGTGCGAACCCGCCGCGTACCCAGAACGAGGTGGACATAATCTTCCCCAAGCCAGATCTTACGATCACGCCCGACATGTCGATCACGCATCTGGGCAAGATAGAGCACTTCGTTGGCAACGTTGCTGTCATTCTTGGTAACACAAGCGCACATGATGAAGTGATGGAGATTGAGTCGGTGCTTTGCAACGATCAGCGCGAAGTCATTGGTGTCATCCAAGATGCCATGTGCAAGGTTGATGAGCCAAGGTACATCGTGGCTTTCGCAGACAACGAGGAGTTTGAGAAGCTCGGTCTGCAGATCGGATCAAACGTACACTACGTCAACGCCCACTCCAAGTCGGTCTTCACCAAGGGTCTGCGTGGCAAGGGTACCGACGCTTCGAACATCCACGACGAGGAAGTCGCTGAAGACGAAATGGATTTCTCCGACGACGAGATGGAGGCAGAGTTCAAGCGCAAAAACAAGGAAAGCAAGAAGGCGGGACGCGGTGCACTGAGCCGCGGCGCCTTCAACCGTGGTGAGCACAAGCAATTTGAACAGGAGCACCAACGGGATGGAGCTGGTCGTGGCGGTCGTGGCGGTCGTGGAGGCCGTGGTCGGGGCCGCGGCGGCGCCGATGGCCACACATACACTCGTGGAGCGCCAGGTGCCGGTGCAGGTACGCCCTACGACAAGCCACAGAAGGACTTCCCTTCTGTGCTGAACTACGATGATGACGTGAAGACCGAGTCTGTTGATGACGACGGCATGTACACTCCGCTTAAGCGTCCGGACAACATGGCCCAGATGCAGCAGATGGGTGGCCCGTCTGGTGGAGTACCACAGCAGCGCGGCAACGCTGATGGCGGCCGTGGGCGTGGTCGTGGCCGCGGACGCGGAGAGGGAGGGCGCGGTAGAGGCGACAGGCAAGGACACGGTCGTGGTGACTTCAAGAACAACCACCAACCGAGCCACCACCAACCACAGGCCCCAGTCAACTTTACTGCCGGTGCACCCCAAGCCCAGGCTATGCCGACCTACCAACAACCCGCTCCACAGGCCCAGGCCCAGGCGCCGGCGCCGGCGCAGGTCCAACAGCCCTACCAGTTCAACTTCGGACAAGCCCAGCAGCAGTTCGCCCAGCCCCAACAACCACAACAGCAGCAGCCGTACCAACAGCCATATCAGCAGCCTTACCAGCAGCCGTATCAGCAACCTTACCAACAACCATTCCAGCAACCAAACGCATACCCGCAGTATCCTCAAATGCAACAGCAACCTGTACAAGCACAACCACCGTTCCAGCACGTCCAACAGGCGCAAACTCAAGCATCAGCGCCGCCAGCGACAGCAGAGCAGTGGGCTCAGTACTGCCAGCAAAACCCTGCTGCGATTGCGCAGATGATGCAGCACCTTGCGTCCCAGCAACAACAGCAACAAGGAAGGCCGCAGTAATACGACACCTTGACATGCCTTTGAAAGCTGTTCAGGGACCTGCTCTACCTTCTATAAGCTGAAAAGCCGCCATACCGGCCGTTTTCCAACGGCCATGAGAGAAGCAACGTAGTACTGATTACCAAACTTCGTTCACTGCTCACATATGAGTATTGGCACAGCTTACATCGAAAGTGTACAAACAAAATCCTTTCACGCCTTGCTTAAACTTCAACCAAAAGATCCAACCACAACAAAAAATCAAAAAATACTATATACCCGTTATCATCATGACATTCCCCCCGACTCATCATTCCCTTTCCCTCCGCCTCACTCCTGCACTTTCAGCTTGAGGTTCCGATCCTTGAGAATCGCACCCGGCTCAGCCGGCAGCAGAGCGCCTTTAGGCGGCGAGTTCTTGGCTTTCCAGGTGTCGCAGATGGTCTCCATGGTGACCCATTCGACGCCTTCGAATTTGTTGATGTTCTCGATGTGTCTGTGCCAACAGAACAAAAACAAGTCAGTATTGAGTAGGTTTCCACAGAGAGCAAAAAGACATGACTTGCCGCTCGAGCATCATCAAGCCGTGCGGATGGCCGCACACATCCGGGTGCACCGTCACGGGGTACACGAAGCCCTCGTCGTACTCGCGGTAGAAGAACTTGAACCGGTCCATCCACATCTCCTCGACGTCGCGCGGGTTCACCCAGCCGTGGCTGTTGGGCGCTGTTGTTCAATCAAAATCATCTCTCGTCAGCTTCTTCTGCACGCAACGCACCCTAAAGGAGAGGTGGTTGAGGAATGTTTGCATGTCTTCTTACATTTCTTGATGAACATCATCGGCGGCAAGTCGTCCGCATACCAGCTGGCGGGGATCTCGCACAGGCCCGTCGTGACGCCCGGCTCCAGGGGTTTCATCCAGTGGTCCGGGTGCTTGGAGTAGTCGATGGGGATCCACTTGTCGCCTGTGCGCAACCAGTAGCACTGACAGTCATGGTGGGAGAAGGAGTGGTCGTATTCGAGGCCGTACTTGAGCATGAGCTCGGCGCCTTCTTGGGAGGATTCCCACCTGCGTTGAATTGTCAGTTGATGGGATTCGGCTTGGCTTGGTTGTGACCTTTGAGGGGGTTTCGGCTGGCTTACCAAGGAGCCACGATGCCACGGGGTGGTTTGCCGTGTTGGAACTCTGTGATGAGGTTGTAGCACTGTTTTGGGCAAGGTTCGGTCAGAAGGGTGCTTCACGGCGAGCCCGGAGAACGCTATCACTACTGGGCGATACGCACTTTGTCCATGATGGCAGTCTGCTGCTCCAGCGTCATGGCGACAGGGTTCTCGTGGCTATAGCCGTGCAACCCAATCTCGTGCCCGGCGTCGGCGATCATTCTGCACTCTTCGGGGAAAGTCTCGAGCGAGTGGCCGGGGATGAACCAGGTGGTCTTGATGTTGTACCGCTCGAACATCTTGAGAAGTCTTCTGACACCAATCGTTCCGGCGAAGAGGCCTGGTGATGCTTATCAGTTGTCTCGTCGCGGAGGGAAAAGAGCGAAACTCAATACAGCTATGCTGCCGTTCCGGAATGGCTTTACGCACCGCGGGAGATGTCACTGGTGCTGTCTTCGCCTCCGTACGAGCCTAGCCAGCCGGCGACGGCGTCGATGTCGACGGAGATACAACATTGGACCTCTGGAAGGCAGGTCAGCTCCGTGGAACCAGTCTATAGCTTGGTCTATTGAGATAGTCTGGCAACTGACTTTTGTTGACCATGTTGGCGATTTGTGGATTATTTTGAACGTAAAGTATCGCTTGGTAGAGTCAGTGTTACAAGTCTGGTTCTGTCGATATCTGGAATCGAGCAGGTTATCGAAGACCGAGCTATCCGAGTTCCAAAGACTACCTAGTAGTATACATGTAGCAGTTGGGGTAGGTCCAAGAGTTTCTTGGAGTGGGGTTGGGATTGGGGTTGATGACGTCCTGAACATGGGGGTCGTTGATCGACTATCGATAGATTACACGTAATCAAATGCACTTGAAACTCTATCGTGTGTAAGAGCTTACCCGGGAATTATACACAAAAACCAAGAATTCCATCAGGGCGCCAGGCTTGGAGGTTTCGTTACTTGTGATTGAGATATGGACTACTATATTCGAAGACCGCTGCTACGTCTATACTACGTATCTCTATGATAGCAAAGGATCAGGCGTCGAGACAGGTTCGTCTTCCTGCAAGAAAGAAAGTTGTAGCGAACGCTGCCATCAATGGAGATACAAGCGTAGCGGATCCCGTATGTTACAGGTCCACAAGGAAGTGCCTAGACGTTCGACTTCGTCTCAACATGTCGTGCTTCGGCCTTCTCCTCCAGCACGCTCCCCTCAGCTTCCACCTCTCTCTCGCCAACCTCAACGACCTTGTCACCAAATGCAGCAGCGATCTCTTCAAGCGTCTTATGTCTCGTCTCCCTATGTACCGAGTCAATACGTGATCCCAAATCGTTGCATTTCAGATGAGTCTCATCGCTGTTTCGCGCCTAGAGGGTTAGGGTTGGGGTTAGGTCCGACTTACGGGAAATAGAAGTATGCAACAACCAGGAAGAAGAAAGCGCATGCGACGAAGACGTAGTAATAGTTCTGTAAGAATGTTCAATATCCGAGACAGAATGATGGGAGTGCATGTCTTCGTACCTCTTTGATTTCCGCGAAAGCTGTTGGTCCAGCCTCGGTGATGCCCACGTTCACGATGAAGTGTGATGCTGCTGCTAGGCCCATGACCTTTGAGCGCAGAGTCATCGGAAGGACTTCGGCACCATATCTATAATCAAGTGTCAGTCAACTGGGCAATCCCCTAAGATTGTGACAACTCTCGAGTCTTACAGCCATGTGGTCGAGTTCAACATGCCATCTGTAGAATTGTCAGCAAACCAAAGCCAATCACCCCTGTTGCGGTTGACGATACTCACAGTATGTGATAACGAAAAGATAGATCCCCAGAACAGCGAAGCCCTTACCGACCTTGTTGTCGGTGTTTTGGAACTCCCTTTGCATGACCGCCGCATAGATCTCGATGATAACGACTCCAGCCAAGCCAGTCAAAATCATGGGCCTACGTCCCCATTGATCGGTAAGAAATTTGGTTGTTATGGCGTTGGAAACGAACGCGCAAGTGCCGTATACGCCTGCAAGAGCGAGGATGGTGGTCGGGTTAATCCCGAGGGACTTGTAGAGGATCGTTTGATAGTATTGGATCACATTTACTCCCGTCAGGCTTGTCATTGTCTGTACGGCGATGGAGACAAGTGCCCGATGTCGGTAAAGTCTGAAGATCTCCTTGATGGACTTGATCTCGCGCATCATCTCGTACTCGATCTGAGCTCTCATGAGGGCGAACTCCTCTTGTGCCTCGTGACTGGCGAGGTCGCGTCGAATGCGTGTGTATTCAATACGCGCTTGCTCGACCTTGCCTTTCCTGATGAGTTGGCGCGGCGAATTGGGCATGAACGTTGAAAGACCAACAAACATGATGATGCCCCAAGGAATCTGGATGCCGAGTGGAAGCCGCCATTGGACAGCACCGTACGGTGCGTAACCGCAAGCCATACCGACCCAATTAGACATCATGGTGCCGAAAGAGATGCCACAGCCAGAGATGCCGCCGATAAGACCGCGATGTTGAGGGCTGGAGATCTCGCTCAGGTAGATGGGCACTGTAGAGACCATTCCGCCAACAGCAGCACCGGCTATCGCGCGGCCGGCAAGGAACATGCCCATGTTGACGGAAGCGGTTTGAACGACGGTGCCGATAGTGACTATTATACAGCAGAGCTGCATGAAGCGGATCCTTCCCAGGCGGTCTCCAATGAAAGTCTGTACCAGAGCGCCCACCGCTTCGCCTGCAATGTAGACTGCCACGACGGCACCAGTGAGGCCTTTGGACGGGTGACCCATGTAGCTTATCCAGCTTTGGTGGGCAATCGTCGTCGTCGCGATACCGGTGTCGAAGCCTGACTGTAGGTCAGCATTCGCAGATATGATGGCCTGGCGGAAGATCGGTCTCGAAACATTCAACACTTACCAAACAAGAACGTGCCAATAGCGGCGAAAAAGGCAACACCCAGAGTGTACATATCGGGTCCCTTGATGAGCCCCATGGCTCAAGTGTTGGAAGCGTATCGACTACAAGCAGATCGAAGCTCACGAGTTCCCACCTTCGATGGAGGAGATGTAGCAGAGATGTAGCGGATGTGCCAGAGGAAAGAGCAAACGTGTAAGCAGAAAGGAAAGAAACCTTAGCATGAAGAAATCGGCTCTTATGATCTGCAAGGCATTACCTCGTTCCATGCCAGCGCTTCAAAGGCCGTCAAAGTCTTTCGTACTGTGATACACCTAGCAGAGTCTACCACATACTGCCACGAGACCAAACCCCGAAGACAGGCGGGGAAGTAAGACAAGACAGGGCGGAGTAGAGTACAAGATAGGTCCGGGCGTGCATGTTGCTCGCCTAAGATGCGTCAAGGAGACCTTGAGGAGGTAGAAAGTAAGGCTCATTGGTGCCCGGAAAACGACTTTGCGGAGGATGTGAGTGAGAGTTCAGTGTTGCATTTGGGGTTCGGCGAAAAGAAGGCCGAAGTGGCAGAGCTTGGATGGATGGAAGAGCTTGGATGGACGTCCGTCGTGTCTGTCAAAGTGGCCCATCCTTTTAGATGCTGTGCCGTATACACTTGCCGATTGTAGAGACAATTCACGCGACTCAAGGTCGTTTTCTTGTCAATGATGATAGAAATTGGTAAGCGATGGGCCACTTACAGTCTAACATGTGCGGAAGAAATACCGCATCGCTTACATAGGCATCACGACATCAGGACTACAAGTATACTTGTATATCAGATCAGATCAGATCAACCCAATCTTTCGACCTTAACGAATCACCTTTACCATTTACACAGAAGACTCGAGTCGTTCGACCTGGGCGTTGATTACCACGTCTTCTACATTTTGACATACTCACAACAATCATTCGCAAGCCTTCTGAATCCATTTCCCTCATCAACACTCTCAACAACCGACAATGTCCGACCCAAGCCTTTACACCTACCCATCTCCCCTCGAAGGCTACGAGAACCTCCCACCTCTCCCAACGTAAGGCGGAAAACTCCCCTTGAAAAAAAAAACAAAAAAAAACGCACTTTTTCAAAACCAAAAGCTAAACCACCAACCAACCAGCGCCCAAGAACCAACCGGCCCCAACGCCAAATCCCTCATCAACCCTTCTCCCCCCAAAACGCAAAAATCCCCCGCCTACACCTCCTTCGCCCACCCCATAACCAACGGCCCCCGCGGCGGCTTCGACATCCACATCTACTTCCAGCAGACCTCCCCCGCCCAAGTCCAATACGCCCGCGAACTGCACGAACGCGTCCGGCGCGAGTTCCCCGAACTGCGCATCTATCCTCTGATGGAGAGGCCCGTGGGCCCGCACCCGATCGGGATGTTCGAGGTGAATGTGCACTCACCGGAGCAATTCGGGGCGTTTGTGGGGTGGTTGGTGATTTGGAGGGGCCCGTTGAGCGCGCTGGTGCATCCGAATACGGGGGATGATGTGAGGGATCATAGCCAGAGGGCGACTTGGTGAGTGTTTCTTTGTTTCTTTGTTGGGTTTACCTTGGTGTTCGCGCCATGATCCGGGTCCTTGGCTTAGTTTTCTTGCTGACGACTATGTTTTCTTTTCCATGTTTAGGATGGGACAGCCTTTCCCGATTGACCTTGGTATACTGAGGGCGATGGAGTTGCGGCAGCAAGAAGCGAAGGTGTAGCAGAATCAACAACGGCAAGCGCTCATCCAGAAGCAAGCCTGACTATAGACATAGCAAGTACAGCAGTAGTGATGAGATGTGAAGTGGAAGTGGGCCGAGAATCGGAAACCGAAAGTGGGGAAAATGCTCGAGGGGGAAAGTGTTGGTAAGCGTTCGTTATTGCTCTTCATACTATCGGTAGTACAAGCACCCAGTAACCGTCCTCCCTGTTTCCATGATGTCCATGTCTAACCTTCAACTGCTCAAACGTCCCGCCTGCGCTTCAGAGAAGGGTGTGGTGGTGGACCCATGTTTCCTGAAGTAGCATTGGAAACAGCAGTACTACTAGCAGCATTACCTGCTACCGTGGCAATTTGCGACGGTGGCGCAATGATTCGCGCCGTCGGAGCATGGTAGATGGGAGGGTGAGGCCCGGGCTGTCTCTTCAGTGCCTTGTGGAGACCAACTCTGAGATGCCTGGGCGTAACGACCGGCATCTTTCCTGGCAAACGTCGCAAGATGCTAAGCTGAGCTTCTTTCAACTCTGGCCACGTCACGAGAGTTGGATCGATGTAAGGAAAGGGAGCGCAGTCGGTCGTTAATAGAGGGTATCGGTTGTTTGATTCTGGTTGCAATGCCGATGGTTTTAGCGGCGTGCTGTCTACCATGATTCGTTTGGCGGCAGGAGTGAAACTTTCGCCATGCTTCAGGGTGAGATAAGGCGTGCTGAATGTAACGTCCGGGTTTCCGTAAGGTTTGAATGCGCTTGCTGTGGCAGCGGTCTGCGACTCTGACGATTTTTGCGGAGCCATGGTGTAAGGTCGTGGTTCGAAGTAAGTTGCGACGGAGTGGAAAGGGGCGACACGGGAGGATCGTAATTGCGCAAGTGACCGTTCGTCAAGCGCAGTCGACGACAGTGACGGAGCGCATGTCCAACAGTCGTATCGTTGAGGCGATCAGACCATGGTCGTTGTCGGTGCTTGCAGCGAATTGTGCGTTCTCGTTTTGCGTCTCGAGGGTGGTGTGAGGTGAGGTTGAAAGTTGTGTGGGAGACAGAGCTTCAGTGCCGTGACGAAGCTTCGAGGCAACCTCACAAACATCACGTCACATGCTAGCGCGAACCTGAAGTAACTGCCATGTGGCCAACCGTACACAAGTGAAGTAGCGGCACAAAGACCCTACAACAGATCGAAGTCGTCCATAGCATCACGGTACTTCATGATGTTCTTCTTGATCTTGGAAGAATCCACCCAAGTCACAAAGTCCTCCATGTTCCTAGAAAATAGGTCAGCACTTCCAAATCACATATGCCATCGCACACTCAACAGGAACTCTCACCTTGTAACCAAAAAAGCAGGATCAGTAACAACCTCCGTGCCAACCCTAACATGGCCCTGCTCAATAAATTTATTGGCAGTGCTAACATGCTCCGACATCCTCAGCCTCGTCATCACCACCCCCAACCTCCGTCTACAGAAAGCCGAGACGGTGATCTTCCTCTCGACATCGCTCAGCTTGCCCTTGCCGCCACCACCGATACCGAGCAAGCCCATGTCGTGGAGTTTCTCAAGCAGCTGGTCCTCCTGCTTGCGGCGGAAAGGCGTCTCTGGAGGCAACAAGGCGATACGGTGCGCGAGATGGCGCAGCTGGCCAGCCAGGCGGTTGTAAGAAGCGTAGTCGTTGGGGTTGGACAGCGAGTAGCGGCGGATGATTTCTGCGCCGCGGTGCTGGTTGTCGGAGGCGTAGTTGGCAAAGTCTACTTTGCGCAGCAGCTTTTGCTCGTGGTGCTTGAGTTGGCGAACCATTTTTGCTGGATCGTAGATGTCTTTGTTGGATGCGATGCGATTGTAGTGGCGGCGCGACGAGATTTCAATGTCCGTGAGGAGAGGAGAGAAGTCGTCTAAGCTTTCCTGGGAAGTCGCGGCTCGAGACGTGCCGTCCAAATTTTGAGATCTGCGCACGGGCTTTCGATGCAGCAGCAGCATTCACACCAGTCACTCAGGAAGCCCTTTGAGTCAACTGCACCTGCAGGCAATCTATAAAATCTTTGGGTTGTTCTCACTTGAAAGCTAATCCCTCATAAAACTCAGCAATCATGCCGACCGTTCACTTGCTTGACTACGCCGCCGGCAACATCAGATCACTTGTTAATGCCGTTGAAAAACTTGGCTGGGAAGTCGAATGGATTCGATCGCCCGAAGATGTAGAAAAGGCAGACGTAAGGCTTCACTCACGATCCAGTCGACATGTTGCTGATTGCTGACAGGCCCTGTAGAAACTCATCCTGCCCGGTGTTGGTCACTTTGGCCACTGCCTAACACAATTCGCCAATGCAGGCTATGTCGAGCCCGTGAGGAAACACATCCAGTCTGGAAAACCATTCATGGGAATCTGCGTTGGACTCCAGGCTTTGTTTGAGACTTCGGCTGAAAACCCCAATGTACCCGGTCTTGGAGTGGTCAAGGGCCGTCTGGAGCGATTCGATGACTCGGAGAAGAGTGTGCCTCACATCGGTTGGAACTCCGCCAACACCTCTTCCGACGACGAGGCGAGCAAATCACAGAGTGTCTACGGCCTGAGGCCCGAGAGCAAGTACTACTACGTCCATTCGTTCGCCGCCCCTTACCGCGCCGGCGAGCTCGAAAAGGACGGCTGGACAGTGGCCACCGCCAAATACGGCTCGGAAGAATTCATCGGCGCCATCGCCAAAGACAACATCCTCGCCACCCAGTTCCACCCCGAAAAGTCGGGTGCAGCCGGCCAACGCGTCCTCAAGGCCTTCCTCGAGAGCAACAAACTTTCCCCCCTGCCTAATCCCTCCGCCACAGCAACCCAAGGCTTGACCCGCCGCATCATCGCCTGCCTCGACGTCCGCACCAACGACCAAGGCGACCTCGTCGTCACCAAGGGCGATCAATACGACGTGCGCGAGAAGTCCTCCTCGGGCGGGAACGACGTGCGCAACCTCGGCAAACCCGTCTCGAAAGCGCAGGAATACTACGAGCAGGGCGCCGACGAGGTCACGTTCCTCAACATCACCTCCTTCCGCGACACGCCCCTCAAAGACCTACCCATGCTCGAAGTCCTGCGCCAGGCCTCGGCCACCGTCTTCGTCCCCCTCACCATCGGCGGCGGAATCCGCGACACCGTCGACCCGGAGACCGGCCGCACCGTGCCCGCGCTTGAAGTCGCGACACTCTACTTCCAATCCGGCGCGGACAAAGTGTCCATCGGCTCCGACGCCTGCGACGCCGCGGAAGAGTACCTGCGCGCCGGCAAGAAGCTGTCCGGCAAGACGGCGATCGAGAGCATCAGCGAAGCCTACGGCGCGCAAGCCGTCGTCGTCTCCATCGACCCGAAGAGAGTGTACGTCGACTCGCCTTCGGCCACCACGCACAACACGGTCGAGACCTCCTACCCGGGCCCCAACGGCGAGAAGTACTGCTGGTACGCGTGCACGGCCAAGGGCGGACGCGAGACGCGCGACTTGGACGTCGTCCAGCTTGCGACTGCTGTGGAAGCCATGGGGGCCGGCGAGCTGCTGCTGAATTGCATCGACAAGGACGGCACCAATTCTGGCTTTGATCTCGAGCTGATCCGCAGCGTCAAGGGCGCGGTCAGGATTCCTGTCATTGCCAGCTCAGGTGCTGGAAATGCCGGGCACTTTGCCGAGGTCTTCGAGAAGACGCCGGTGGATGCTGCGCTGGGCGCTGGAATGTTCCACCGCGGTGAGTGGACTGTGAAGCAGGTGAAGGAGGTGCTGGAGAAGGATGGGCTGGTTGTCAGGCCGTTCGAGCAGGAGATCTAGAGATGGGTGAAAGTAGGATTATGGTATTCGGATAGAAGAGATAGATTATGGATGCTTGTATGTCTTGATGATAAGGTACTCGCTTTTCACGACGGCTTGATTAGTGCGATGAGTATGATGAGACTCTCGGTTCCTTCAATGACTGTTACCACAGTGGTATGCTGCTTTGGACGTAAGGGACATCACGAAGGATGACAAACAAGTTCATGGCGCCACGTTACTCCCCATACGTGCATCGTCCCAAGAGCCAAGAGACAGCAAACGTGGCTGGACAAGCAAGGAGGTCCCTCGAAGTGTCGAAACAACGGGCTTGAAACGGAGATGGTCCCGTGACTCGGGCAGCGACATCCAATCTGCCATGACAAGGACATGCGAAAGTCAATTATCGTGATAACATTATTGATAAATAGGAGAAGAAGAGTCGAGCCGAGAGAGCCAACAAATCAAGAGTCGGACAGAAAGACGCCGTCAGCGTGCCCTCGGTGTGAAAGAGACGAACTCGGCGACAGCTAGCTCCTGTCAATTACTTGTCACTTGCCAATAAAAACAGATGCGCGAATCGGACACGATCCCTCGCGTCTCCCTCGCACGCGTTTTTCGGATAGAGTACGAGCAAAGCAAGCCAAGCGATCCCAAGGACCCAAACACATCAACAGATCGGCCGTCCACCATCCACACATCACGGACGGGCGCCCGGATGATTTGCGCGCGGATTCGGGCTGCGGAAAGCCGCGGAGGCCCCAAGCCGTTTGGACGTCACCTTTGCATTTCGTTTTTTCTTGTCTTGACTTGTTGTCTTGCCCTGCCACCTGCTTGCTGAGCTGATACGTGCACACCGGAGCCCGGATGCGAAAGAAGGCCGTGGGGGCGGCGGGAAGATGCAAGGGATTGCCCGGCAGTCCTCCGTTGGGCGCTAGACTGCAGTTGTGCAATGTTTATGCAAGAAGACCTCTTTCGCCCCGGTCGCATGGAGTAAGTAAGCAAGCCCGCGCTCTCCCCCCTGACTGCCGTGTGCCGTGTGCGGTGTTTTGTACTAACAACGATCGTGTAAGAGAATTTTTGTTTGTTGGGACAGTTGGGCTCGTGCACTGGCCGGGAGGGCTGGCGCGATGGGAGAGCCCCCGGTATCATTATTCTACAACAGCAGGATGGATCAGAGACGGAGAGCGTTGTTGTTGTTATTGGCACGGTTGTGTATGTGTATGGTGCTCATGTCAGCACGCAGGTTTGAAGGATGCACGAAACATAGTTAGGCTCAGCCTCATGATGATCGCATGGAAGCATGTCATGCCGTCAAGTGCCATGTCACCACAGCCTTTTTTCACAATTGGGCGGCGGTGATGAGGTCACGGCGCATGAGATTTGAGAGCTTGCTGGTCGAGTTTGAAAGCGAGAAGGCGGCTGACTGCAGCCGTGTAGCCAATCAAGTGGACGAGAAGGATTGGTAGATAAAGTGGTGCGGAAGCACCGGAGACACAAGCGCGATGTCGATATGCGAATGCGTGATATGCGTTGGATGTGATGATATGGGATGCTTGCGGTGGTGGTGGTGATAGTGGTGGTGCTGCTGCTTGCGGTCTTCTACGATAGCAGCTGGCTTGGGACAGTCGTTGATCGATGTCGAGTATGTAGGTAATAATTGAACAGCACTCTCTCCCTGCATAATATCCCGTCCAAGCAGAAACGTTCACAGTACATACATACCTACCTTGTGAATCGTGATCCGTCCATTAGGTTGGCGGCGCTTGCCCTGGGCTGGGCTGACTCTAACTCGCGTGCATGTGAGATTACTGCGGACAGCTGCCGATTTAAGATTGCGAACTGTGCACCCGCTTCCCAGCGCGAAAGCCTACCGCCGAGTTTGGCCATGTCCATCACCGACGCCTGCTGCTGCTGCTAAGTTAGCTGCTCACATTTGCACTGCGACCCATTTACTACCTACCTACCTACCTTGACAACTCATCCTCCTCCACCTCCACCTCCTCATCCTGCACTTCCGACTGCACGCGCGCCCAGCAATACACCAAACAGGCTCTAATACCATAGCAGCCTTACCTCTGAAGCCCTCCCGCTGCATCTTCACCTCCTCCTCCGCCCTTAGCCGCCGTCGCCAACGCCTTGTGCCACGCCATCGCTGCGCCGACCAGCATACTCCACTCCACACCAACAGCAGCATACGCCAAACTCGACGCATACACAGCCCGACTCCCTCTTGGCTGCTGCCTTGAGCACCACAGAAAGGGCTCCGACCCGCCGCATTTCACTGCTGCCTGTCACCACTCGCCTCCACCTTCCACCACCATGGCAGCCTCCTACTTCTCCCTCGGCGGCGACGATTCCACTCAGCGCTTCTTCTCCACCCCGAAGCTCCCCATCTCGCTTCCTACCATAATCCCGCACCGCCTGCGTCGCAAGTTCCGCTCGACAAAGACGAGATTACGATCCAACCAAGCCACCACAGCCTCCATCACCCACCTAGAGACCTCCTTGAACCCTGCCGATACCCTCAGAAGCTTGAAGACGCACCAGTGGAGCGTCTGGGATGCCCAATACATCTTCCTTGCCATTCTTGGAATCTTCTCGCTATGCGTTATTCAGAGCCCTGGGCCTTTTGCAAAGACATTTGTGGCGACTTTGATCATTCTCGGCCTGTTGGTGCCTTTGACCCGCCAGTTCCTCTTGCCATTCTTGCCTATAGCAGGATGGTTGGTGTTTTTCTACGCTTGTCAGTTCATCTCAGGCGAGTATCGCCCGCCGATCTGGGTCCGCGTTCTTCCTGCACTTGAGAACATCCTATACGGCGCCAACTTGAGCAACATCCTTTCCGCGCACAAAAGCACATTCTTCGACATTCTGGCCTGGCTGCCGTACGGCATCACGCACTTTGGCGCACCTTTCGTCTGCTCTGGCTTGATGTTCATTTTCGGCCCACCGGGTACTACTCCCACCTTTGCCCGCGCCTTCGGGTGGATGAACATTATCGGTGTCAGCATCCAACTCTGCTTCCCGTGCGCTCCGCCATGGTACGAAAACATGTACGGCCTGGCACCCGCCAATTACAGCATGCCCGGCTCGCCCGCCGGTCTTGCCGCGATCGACAAGCTGTTCAACATTGACTTGTACACTTCGACCTTCACAGCTTCGCCCGTCGTATTCGGTGCCTTCCCTTCTCTGCACTCCGGATCCGCAACCATTGAAGCTCTCTTCATGGCCCACACCTTCCCGAAACTTCGCCCGTTGTTTGTCCTCTACACCCTCTGGCTTTGGTGGGCGACTATGTACCTCAACCACCACTACGCCGTCGATCTCGTCGCAGGAGGCATCATCAGCGCTACCGTCTACTTTGTCGCCAAGTCCTCCTTCCTGCCTCGCATGCAGCCCGGCAAGATGTTCCGCTGGGACTACGAATATGTTGAGCGTGGCGAGGCAAAGCAGCCGTTCGCATACGGATTTGCTGGCGACTTGGACGAGGAGGCATACCCGACTCTCCACGGAGACAGCGACGAGTGGACACTAGGATCGAGCTCCAGCTTCAGCCCTGCTTCGAGAAGCCCTTCTGCTGGCTTCAGGAGCCCTGTCGCTGGCGATGAGAGCTGGGAGGGTGACACCCTGGCCAGTGGCAGTGACAGCGAGGTCACCAAAGGCTAGGCGCCAATGACAAATTTGGTTGATTGATAACAGCCTTTCGAGGACTCGCCGTCCCTGCGAAGTCGTCCGGAAAGCGCATCAAGTTGCACCGGATGATGCAAGCAAGCAGATTGTGCCGCAGCATCGAAGACACCGCATCACTGGACTTTTGTCAGAGCGACGCGATCTCGCCCTTTCGACGGCACCAAGCGATTTGAACATCCACCTTGTAAATCTGGCGGATGGATCAGACCGCGCCCGCACAAAGCGTGATCAACAGAATGCGAGCAGTTGGCTCCGGACGATGATGGGCAATACGGCGCTAGTCCGGAGAGCTGAACGACATGACACACGAACATGCGAAACTTGACGATTTCGTGCAGAACAGCGCACGGGAACACGGATGTAGGGAATGAATTGGGGAACGGGTGGGGACTGGGACTAAATTACGAGGAACGCTGTCATTCCTAATGATTCGACATCCCAGCGTCCGACACGCGATCATGCGTCGCCTGCCGACGGAACATTTCTTCGGTGCTTCTGGAGAAGGAGCAAATATAATTGTGTAAGATGTGCAAAAAGAAGCCACGGGAGAGGTGGATGAATAGAAGAGGAGAACGCCTATTGTACCTATGCGGCGAGGCGGATATAATTGTAATCCACAAGTAGACGATGGACATAATGATACCATTCTTGGACAAAATGGACAAAATTTATCAAACATCTCCGAATCTCATGCATGTGATCGATCTTGAATTGCGAAAGAGTCAGACTTGAGCGGGTGGTAAGTAAGAGTTGTAGCAAGTTTCACATGTGAGAGTGCAGAATGTAGGCTTCGAACTGTCGTACTCATCAGTGAGCTTGGTATATAGAGTACACCCACCGCCTTTGATTAGACTCTAGGCAACAATCTACAATCAAAGACAAACTTGCCTTGTGCTTCACCAGGCAGCAGCAATTTGAAGCTGAAGTGAATGAATTATTGAGTGCTGTCGTCACTGGTACTACGATAAGTAGTCACGCGGGGTAAAAACACACGGAATTAACCGCGCATCAACATTCCACATCCCACCATCGCCCGCACACGCCGCTACCGGAAACCATGTTTGCGATAAAGTCGCTGTCCAAGTACCTCTTCGGTGCCAGCAAGGAAAACATCGTCGAGCTACCCCAAGGCCAGCTGTACATTGTCCGCCCACACTCGATCAAAGGATACAGCGAACTCATCTTCAAGGATTCCGCCGCTTTCATTCGCCGCACCGGACAGGAGTTTCAGTACCAACTGGTGATCCAGCGCGCCTACGAGGAGGGCGAAGAGCTTGACGAAGAAGACGGACAGGAAAGCAGTGGTGCTCTCACGGGACCCGCGTCGGACAAGGACGAGAGGGTTTTCTTGCTCGACGAACAGCTGAGGCTTCGGGTTGACCTAAGTGACCTTGGTGAGACTATCTTGGCCTGGAGGGATTTGAGCGGCGATCAGGGCGACCTGTTCGAGTTTGTCTGCGACTCTGCTACGAGACCCGAGGCGGCGGCTGGATTTGAGCTGGTTGCTGTACAGTGCCAGTACGAGCAAAAGTACAAGAAGCCACACGAGGGAGCAACCGACGAGGAGCTGAGGGAGTTCGAATTCGAAGACGAGCCTGCCATCCCCGACGCAAGCCCTACACCTAGCCCGAGTGTGCGCTCGCCCGAGCTCTCACCATCACCTACCACTGCGCGCTTCAACGACTCGCCTGCCACACCATCCAGACACAGCGATCGAATCATGGCGCGCGATTCCACAAAGAAGGCTGAGACGCCGGCCAAGGCTACCGCACCCACTGTTGTCGAGCCTACTCCCACAAAGGCACCCACCTATCGCGAAGCACCGACAAGCCGCGAAGTCCTGGCCAGCGAGCACTGCGAACTTCACCTGTTCGACTTCACCAGCGGCACGTTTGTCCTCCAGGATGACCAGGTGCACACGCAGGTCACTGAGATCGGTGACTGGAAGTACTGGCTGCAGGTTAGCGGCAGCAAGCAAGACTGGCTCGGCCAGGAGGTTGTGCCAGATATCAACCCGGTCTTCAACTTCGAATACCTCAGCTTCATCTTCAACCATTATACCGAGGATGGATCTGCCTACTCGTGGCTGCTGAAGTTCAAGGACCGCGAGACCGAGGAGCGATTCCAGGAAGGTCTCATGCAAGCGCTGTGGGAACACCAGAATGAAGCGAAGTGGGGCAAGGCGATCAAGGATGCGGAAAAGGACTACGTTCTGGACGCTTTCAACGACCTTGTCATCCAAGACTCCAAGGATGACGAGCGGGAGGCAGAGGCGGCGGAAGAAGACGAGTATGACGAAGAAGAGTATGATGACACAAACTACGCACAGAGGAGCGAGGAGTACGACGAGGACGAGAGCGAGGACGAAGTGGAAACCCTTGACAATGACGGAAATGTCAACAGCCAGCTTGCCGTCGGCGCCAAGGTCGACCGTTCGTTCGTTGTGCGTGGTGACAAGATTGGTGTGTTCAAGCATACACCAGACAACCATCTTGAGTTCTCGACCGCCATCAGCCAGGTCGCAACTCCCAAGGGCAAGAAATTCGCACCCAAGAAGGTTATGCTGCACATGGAAGACCGCGACATGGTGATGCAGGACTCCGACAACCCGAACAGCTTGTACCGTATGGATCTCGAGTACGGCAAGATTGTTGACGAGTGGAAAGTTCACGACGACATTCCTGTCAACATCTTCGCGCCTGAGAACAAGTTTGCTCAGACGACCGGCGAGCAGACATTCCTTGGTCTTTCCAAGAACGCACTCTACCGTATCGATCCCCGTCTGGCCGGCAACAAGCTCGTTGACTCCGAGCTCAAGCAGTATGTCAGCAAGAACGACTTCTCGGCCGCCGCCACAACAGAGAAGGGCTACATCGCCGTTGCCTCGAACAAGGGCGACATCCGTATGTTCGACCGCCTGGGCATCCAAGCCAAGACCGCCCTCCCAGCCCTCGGCGACCCCATCGTCGGCCTCGACGTGTCCGCCGACGGCCGCTGGGTCCTCGCCACCACCCGCACCTACCTCCTCCTCATCGACAACCTGCAGACGTCTGGCAAAAACGAAGGCAAGCTGGGCTTCGAAAAAGCTTTCCCCAAAGACTCCAAGCCCCAACCCCGCCGCCTCGCCCTCACGCCCTCGCACGTCGCCCAGTTCCAGCACGAAACCAAAGCCCCGCTGTCCTTCACCCCTGCACGCTTCAACACGGGCGAAGGCGCGGACGAAACCACCATCATCTCCGCCACGGGCCCCTTCGTCGTCACCTGGTCGCTCAAGAAAGTCCTGGCCGGCCGCAAGGACCCTTACAGCATCAAGCGCTACAGCGAGGAGGTCAAGGCCGACAACTTCCGGTTCGGCTCGGACAAGAACATCGTTGTCGCGCTGCCGAACGAGGTCGATATGGTTGCGCGCCGCGCCCTGCAGAGGCCTACGCGCGAGAGTATCATGGCGCCGCCCGAGACGCCGAGGAGGGGCAAGGGGCGGGCGAGTTATCTGAGTCGGAACGAGATAGTCAATTCGCCTTATTGAGGGTGAGTGAGATGAGTTTTGACGAGGGCGGCCTGTTCCTTTTTTGTTTTTCCTTGCTACGAAGTGCGGTTCATTCGTTTCCACTCGCTGGCTGCAGAAGCTGTGATGGATGGTGTTGCGGTGCGGCACGGAGATTGGTGGTGCGGGTTTATGGAATCGGTCATCCGTATGATATCCCCCCTTTTTCGGTATCCTACCTATCTATGGATGTTTTATCTTATTCCCTCTTTTCCCCTCTCTTGTTTTCACATTGCCCGCTACGATTGCGATAGAGATTTCAACCCGACCTTTTGTTAAATGGAAAGAAGTATACGTGGGTAGCTATGATTCGTACTGGTCGAAGGTATTTGGTTTTTGCTTCTGCTTTCCGTCAAGTCTCAGATTTGACTCGGTTCGTCAGCTGAGGTAGGTAGTCTGTCGAACTATAATCACGTGCAACCGGTATGACTGACGTTCAAATGATCGTTGCTTCTGGGATAGGGGGAACGACCTTTGTGCAGCCAGACAAGCGGAATGATAGACGGTGGAAGTCCGCTCCAGGCATGGATATGGTCCTGCTATCTGTCTGGACCGTCAAAGGAGGAAGTCAAATGGCGTTCGTTACGGTGGTGGCTGATACAATCGAATTTACCAACGCGGCCGTTCAGATCGTCGACTACTTGCTGCATCTACCGCTGCAGTGAGTTCGACGGAACACTCACATCAGCATCGAGTTCTCGCCCACCTCTTGTTGTTGTCCCACACCCAACACAGGCCGATCCCAACGAGAGACCACCAGCGGCCTAGTATCGAGAGGTTCCCACCCATTCGGACCCGCCGACCTTCTAAGCTTCAGACGCGGTGTCCCTGACGGCTGGCTGGCTGTTCTCCGGGACACTGTGCACCGCCGCGGAAACCGAGATCTTCTGCTGCTGCCTAATCCTTCCAGCCTCAAAAACAGCCCTCGCACCAAATTCCGCCCTGCCGTCTCTGTCCTTTCACCCACGCGTCCAATGACGAGGTTGAAGACACTCCACAAGCGCGCCACGAGGATGGACACGACCTGCTTCGCTCCAGGGCTTGCGCTGCGGCACGTTGCATATGTAGTTGACGGCCAGGATTGCGGGCGCGCTTGGTGGAGAGTATGGTGGTGGATTTGGCAGTGAAGCGCTGCAAGCAGTTGTGGGCTACGAAGCATGTTCTGCTTTTGCTGCCACTTGGCCGAGGTATCTGTCAAGAACGGTCCGAGTAGAAGGCTTTGGCCAGGCTAGCTGTCCGCGGCGAGCCATATCGTTCCTGTCCGCCCCGAATTCCTCGACGATATGGCTCGCAGCGTCTTTTGTTTTCAGGGAAGTTCATGGCGGTTGGGTCTTATCGGATCCCTCTTCCCTGGCGTCGAAGATGATGCCTCGCCACAAAGTCCTCGAAGAAGGCGAGGTCTGCGATGTCCAGGTCGGAGTTCGGGGGACGGTGAAGGTGATTTCTTTGCTTGGAGGTTTCATTCTCGTGTTCCAGCTACAGGCCCATCAGAATGCGGTAGTTGGCAAGCAGAGATTCCTCCCAGTACAGCCTCGTTTTGGAATCAGGATCGCGGCCCAGAAACCTGGTGTAGCAGCCGTGTACAGTGATACTTGGCGGGAACGGATCCCAGTCTGTTATTAGGTTAACCGTTACGGGGCCTGCTCCGAGCTCGACCCGGCATGTGGCTACGCTTTGGACGGTGACGCCCCAGTAGGCGACGGCGATTTGGGCTGCTGTTCGATCGTGCGCTCCCATGTTTATAGCGACATGAGAGACGTTGCATGCTTCCAAAGGTTGTTGAAGTAGATCAGTGAAGGCAACAAGGTTTTGTTGATGGTCTCGACGCTCGTGATGGTGTAGAATAAGGCGTTGTTCGTTGTGGCTAATCTAGTCTGGCCATCTATAGGGGTCGGTTCGCATGAAGGCTTCATATTGTTTGCAAAGGCTTTTGAAACACTACCTATCCGTGGCTTGCTCGTTGGGATCCGTGGTGTATAGTACCACCAAGGGATACCCGGAAGATGCGTAATTGATGAGTGAGAACACGGCCAGGGATGCTAGACCGCCCAGAATGACCAAAGTTGTGAGGGAGCGGTGAGGGTAATTTCGGGACACGCTGTATGATAGGTTCGAACCGGGCATGACGAATCCGATGTTCTGTGCAACTGCAATTTGATGCTCGAGAGTTGAAGCCTCGAACATGAGGAACCGGGGGCTGATTTAGTAGTCAGCTCCTGGCCCTGGATGTGTGTTGAAGGCTGAGGTACTTTACATCATGTATATGCTCGGACGAGATTGAGCACACTGTGCCAATCTCGTGGTGAGGCTGCGCTGTATCTCGCGGCTGTTCGTTATTGTCGATTCACCACAAAAATCTATCTCACACCGCTGATCGCTTGTATGGTCTCTTGGTCGGTTCCGTCAAAGACATAAACAGACGATACTCCATGGCAAATCGACGAAGTTGTGCTCGAATGCAGTCGTGCAAGCTAAATTTCCAAATTCGTTATCCGACAGGCTGAAGATGGAATTTGCAAACCACCATATGCATACTTAACATTAATGTTGCCTTAATTCAAGCAGGTGACCCCGTCGCTTCAAGGCATATATATGTTGGCTCGTTTGAGAGCGAGCGGCCTACTAACGCTCTTGTTACGCGACAAAGGGAGATTGAAAAATACCTCCAGGTCGTGTATTTCGTACTGTTCATTCGCTGGGCGCTCAGATCCCATTGTGATTTTGAGGAAACGCGCAAGAGCAAAGTCACTACTCGCTGAATCCCTTCTCGCCCTCTTTAGTTGCAATATCGCTGTGGTCGACCGTGCTGACTTTGGCCGCGGGTGGGCCCTTGTTCAAGTGCTGCACGAATTGGTTCAAAGCGCTCTGCTCGCCCTGGGCCTCGCCAGTAACCTGTGAATAAGAACAAATCAATCCCTGCTGCAGATTTTCGTCCAATAGGGGCATTGGATAGCATACGCTGCCATCGCTCTCGTTCTTTACATGGCCGGTGAGCTTCAGGCTCTCAGCCTTGTCGGCTGTGAAGGAGCGGAAGCAGACGCCCTGGACTTTGCCGGTGACTTTGAATTGGATCTTGGGGAGACGATGTTAGTTTTCTTAGCGGAGAGTTGTGCTTGGAGGTAACACACTCTCTGTGACATTCTGATGGTGTTTGTTGAGAATCGGCGCATATGAGATGGGATCACACGTTGTAGTGTGGTTGAGAGGAGCTGTCTGAGACAAGCCATGTGGCTTTGGAGAGAGATCGTCACATTTGCCTGACATCACCGATCCATCATCAGACATTGTCGATATTAATACCTTCGTGTTGCGTGTACGTAGCCGTATCGGTGGCGGTTTCCATGATCATGATGGATCAATGGCTTCCTCTACAGAGCTAGCCACAGTGCTGATAAATTCCATGTAGAATATTAATGTAATCAAGGTGACAAGCCAAACACGTCGAGATTCCAACGATGCAGCAAAATCAACCTCGGTAGGCATTCTCGCGAGTAAACAAGCAAAAACCCTGCGCGCCGCGTGCCGGCGTGTTAGATTAGGCTTCCCTGTTGACAATTAACCCCAAACGAACTCTTGCTGATGCAGCGGGCCGGGCACCCCCCTTTAACTTAAATCAAACCATCAGAGCGGCAGTCGAAGACATGGCCAGTCGAAGACGTATGAATCCTCGCGATTGCCCATGTGAATCGTGGGCTCATGCAAAGTGTTGGTGGCAGCAGTCATCATCTTCGTCGGCTTAAATCGCGTCGACATTTTTCTTCCCAATCCATGTAAGGGGGCCAAAGCAGGAAAGAACAAGGTCCGGAGGGAAGCCGTTAGATGTGACCTACTCAAGCACACACACCCACCTCACAACCGCTGTGCACATCACATCAACCACCAGGCCAGGCTGCATTTGGCTTCTTCACCTCTCCTTCCTTCCGATCCACCTCCTGAAATTTGGTTGTGTTTCGCTTCGCTTGCTTGTTTGACTACCTATCTCACTACTACTGGGTAGCACGTTGGCTACCACTCACCCACTTCCACAGCTTCACACTTCAAACCACCCCCACCTCCTGGCTGCAGAGCGGGCACTTTTTGTTACACAGCCAACTCATGACATCCTTGCACGACCACATCATGGCTGAAGACCACACAAGTGCGCCAGCCAGCACCCTGAGCTCACCACTGCAACCTCCATCCTCGCCATCTCTCAGCGTCTCGCCGTCTCTCGCTCTCGATGCGATCCCCACCCTCGATCGAGCCGTCTCGACTCCAACCTGTTCGACATTTTCCAGCACTTCAAGTCGTTCACGACAGTCGAGACTTTCAGATGGTGGGGCTCAGGTCGTCAAGAGAAGAGGCTACATGCGTCCGCAAGGGACCAACTTTGCGGATTCGGCCAAGAACAGGGACAGTGTGATGAGCCTGGGCAGTATTGCTCACATGCAATACTACTTCGCTCGTACGGGACTGTTGGATGGCAAGGGAGGACAGTTGGCCAAGGGCGATATGAAGAAGAAGAAATCAAAGAGCGCCGGTGAGAGTGGGAAGGAGAACATCGAGCCATCGCTGTTTCTGGGAGACGACTTTGGCTTGTCGAATCTCAGCATCGGAGACGGCTCTTACAGCTGCGCCGTTTCCGAATCGGGATACGACCGCAGCGTGATGGAGAGTCCAACGGAAATGTACGAGACTCTGGAGCCGTGGAGTAGCCCTGCACCGCCGATGCTGCCACCGACGGTGAGCACATACAAGCTCAAGCCCTCTTACACCGAGCCACTGCCCGATCTTCCTGTGCTCCGTCGTGAGCTCAAGGAGGCTCTACAAGATGCTTGCAAAGTGCTCGAGGAGGCGCAGAACCACACACCATCCCCACCAACGACGCCATCTCCTTCCGGAGAGGACGTCCACGCAGGATACTACGAAGTGCAAGGTCTACAACTGCTCGACATCATGACGCTCGCCATTCGTGCGGCGAAGAACTATTACACTGCACACTCGGACCACGCCAAGTTGTACGCTATCAAGTCGGAGAAAGACTTGCGTGCCGACTTATACCAAGTGCTCGACGTGCTCAAGCGCATGGCCAGTCGCAACTTCCGCGGCGGCATGCGCGTGCTCGAACTCGCCTCTTTCCTCGCTTGGATCGAGAGCATCGATAGCCTACTCAAGAAGGAAATGCAAATCGAACAGCGCGAAGCCGCAGAACGGGAGTCGTGGATTTGGCGAGAGGGTGATTGGAGTGGCAAAGAGCGCGAGCGGGAATGGTTGTTCCTCAAGTCTTTCGATCCAAGCTCATCTTCGGAGCCCTTGCCTCCATGGCCCGAGGCTGTGGCGTCGTCGGGAGGCGATGCTAGCAATGTCCAGATCCCCAGTGACTTCCTCGTTGCACTGCAAGACGGGCAGCGGCTGATCCGTTTGCACAACGCGCTGGTGGCACGCTCGAAGCGCAAGTTCGGCGAGATCAAGTCGTGGCACACGGATGTTGCAAAGCCCTACCGACAAGCCGAGAACCTGAAGTACTGGTCAAAGGCAGCAGAGCTGCGGTTCGACGTTCGCCTTGCGCTACCGGTGCAGGAAGTCGTGCACGGAGAGGCGTGGCAGGCGTTCGACGAGGCGGTGCTAAAGTGGAGTCGGAAAGTCCGCGAGGAGTTGTTGGAGGAGTGGGCGACAGAGGACAGGGCGAAGCCGCCCAAGTTGAAGGTCGAGGACGAGGGAGTGCACATGCAGCCTGTTGACGATACACGGGCGGCGTCACAGCGATTCGAGGATGCGTTGGCGGCGGAGTAGGCTGCGGACATGGTCGGTTTCTTTTTTATCTCACTCGTTCGGGTGGCCACTTGTGGTGCCTTTGTTTCGTAGCGCGTTTCGAGTTGGTGATCCCGTATACCCCGGGCTGTCGGGCAGCTTTCGTTAGAAGATGTACATTTATCCATTGAGTTCATGGTGTCGTTTTTCGTCTGTTGGATCTAGCGAGACCCAGTACCTTAGTATACTTCCACCATCAACACTGTACCTCAACATGTAAGCTCGCCGCCCCGCTTCTACCAGTGGCTTCGCCAAAACAAATGGACGGATCCTGCACGCTAGATCGACCGCCCGTTGCACCCCAGCCAAAGGTTAACTCAAGACATGGGACCCTTGACGTCTGGCCACCGCTATCCTCGTTCTCATTGGTAAAGACACGCAGACTCACGCAAAGCAGCGCAGAGACGCCCGCGACGTGTGATGCACGAAGCCTATAGGGCACACCCAAAACAAACATTCCACCTCCGCGCCCTGACCCGTATCAGCCAACCCGTCCCGTTTACCTCGCCTCGACTACCGCGAACCACTGGATTGCATTTGCCTTTCTGCCGACTGCCGCACGTCACTTGAGGGTGAGTGAGTCTGGTTCAGAGCTGCTGCCTTTCGTTTGCGTCGCCCTGCAGTTCCTTCCGTCTCTATTCATGCGCACATTATCACATGGCAGCCGCTGACCATGGCAGACTCTCTTGTTAACACTCCTCCGGCTTCTCTCTCGTCATCTCAATTCCTGACCATTTCGTCCTCTTCACCGACAACATCCCGCACCACCGCGCGAATTTCTCCCGGCTTGCAGCGACGCCTGGCTCTTTTGGACGAGCAGGCACAGAGGCTGCTCGGCATTCACCGCACATACGAGGACATCGGCCGGATCCCAGAGGAGCAACTGGCAGAGTTAGAGGAGCGGTTACGGCGGCAAGAGCGCGGCAAGGAGTTCGATCCAAGCCTCTCCGCGCGCCCTCAGGGCAGGACGACGCCCTGGATAGCGTCAACGAGTAGAGCCATGCCGTCTGGCGGCGTGCTACTGAGCGGCGGGCCCGCTCCTTCTGAAACCGAGCTCTCGTCTGTCATGGAGAGCGATGTCAATTCTTCGCCGATCAGCCTTGGGACGCGCCTGATGCCTTCCGACTCGGAGGAGAATGACGATAATGAGGAAGATGAGTTGCAGGATGGGAGGAAATACAGGATGCCGGATGTGGGCAAGACGCGAATGAACTTGCGCACCAAGGAGCCGATGAGCCCGACGCCGAGGCAAGCGAGGTCGGAGTCGCGGTCGGGTAGCATACAAAGTGAACCGCTCAGTCCGACGCTGAGGCAAGCAAGAGTAGAGTCACGGAGGGAGAGCTTGCAAAGTGGTCTCACTAGGACGGAGTCTAGGCGGGAAAGCTTACAGAGTGAACCGATCACGCCACGAGAAAGCGGGATTACCAGAAGTGAAAGCCCAGACAAGGGAAACTCGCCCAGAGGGAACGGCTGGGCGAATGGGAATGGCGAGAACACAAGCGACAGCGACTGGATTGGATCTGGACTTTCGAGAGCTGGATCAATATACTCTCTAGGACGTGCAAGCTTCACTGGGCAACTATCGCATCTCACTTCCATGAAATTGCCGGATGCGGGAACTCTGGCTAAAAAGATTTCATCAATACCTACTTCCACGGAGGCCGCAAGAGCACTCTCGGACGCCACGGACCAGATCATGCTGTGGATAGGAAAGGCATCTGAGGCTCTGGGTGGACTGAATGCAGAAGATGACGTGGACTGGGCTGCGGCTGGCGGAAGGGAAGGTGTCGAAGAGGTGGATGACGCCATTCATCGCTTCGAAAAGCTCATCCAAGTCTACATCGTTGCGATTGAGAAATTACAGACTCGGGACGACATTGAGCTTCTCACGGCCGAAGAGCTCAACAGCAGCGTAAACCAGCTCGAGGGGGTGATAATGGCATGGCAAAACATCAAGCACACATTAAGAGGCATCAGAGAGCAAGTTGAGGTGGCTATGGAATGGACAGAGCTGTGGAACAGCGTGCTGGGCGAGATCGCATCGGAGATGGAATCGCTAAATCGCCTTGTCTTCGAAATGGAGGAAAAGCGACATGAAGGCGCCGAGAGCTTACTCACAATCAAGGATAGTCTGGATCTCAACGAACTGGAAACGATCATAGAGGAGAAGCCTGGACGAGGCAAGAAGGCCAGCAATCGATTTATTGTTTTGCCACCTTTCTCGCCCAGCTCGCCATTGCAGCCCTCGGAGCATGTCCAATCCAAAGAGGACGCTTCACTTCTGGCTCTATTCGCACGGATGCAACCTTTGCGCGCGTCTCTGGACTTTTTGCCCATGCGATTATCAACATTCCACATTCGAGGAGGTGTCATTTTCCCCACGGCTTGCGAGGACTTGGACAGGCGGAGCGCGCAGCTCGAAGAGCAATGGGGGAAGCTTGAAGACGATGCTGAAGCGCTGCGGCGTGAACTCGGCGAAGACCGTTGGATCCTTGTTTTCCGCAATGCCGGTCGCCAGGCTCTCAAGATGTGCGAATCAGTCTCACGAAGCTTCCTCAAACTCAAAGATGGGATTGACAGCGGTGAGCATCAGTCCAGCATGGCTGATCTGAGCAAGAAGATCGAGAACTATGAGGCGAAAGTACAGCATTACGGGCCGGCGATCGAGAGAGTTCTTGCCATTATCGACAAGGGCGTCCAGGATAGGCTGACGGTCAATGGAGAGATTCTGAGATTGCAGTCCGACATGAAGCTCCGATGGTCAACGCTCCAAGGGGAGATCAAAGATATGGAGATTGTGCTTGGCGACATCAACACCGATGCGAAAGAGCGACAACTTCGCGACTCCGTCTCGACTGTAATGTCGAGCGAGCGTTCTCTTGGGAGCAGCCTCTTCGACACGCCTGGCAGTTCACCTGCGAGCAGCGTTGCAGCCAGTCGGAAGGGAAGCTTCCAAGGCTCCAGGACACCAACACCGCTCATCAACACAAAGACTCGGAAGATCGCCTTCACACCCAGCACGACAAACCGAAGCTCGAGTCGTGTTCTTTCTTCGTCCTCGGCAACCCGTCGCGGCCCAATTACGCACGCAACATTCCCCGACATTCGCGGCAGCCCATCGCCTTCGCCTTTCACACCACCACCAAGCGCATCCGTCTCGACCTCAGCTTGGTCCGCCAACACTGCTTCACGCTCTGACAATCGTCCTCGCTGGACAACCATTAGCAAAGCACAATCCCGCGACTTTGCTCCTCTCTCCAAATTCGAACCCTCACCCTACGCCAAAGCCCCAGTCACCCCCAAACCATACATCCCACGCCAATCCTTCACACCATCAACAGCCCCTGCAGCTTCCGGCCGCCGCACACCCTTTGCCTCGCGCATCTTCTCGGATCCCATCATCGTCCGTCCTCCCTCCGCCGCTTTCTCACGAAGCGAAACACCCACTTCTCGCAAATCGTCCCTCCCCGTCGCCGTCCCGAAACCTCCCACAGTAACCCGACCTGCAAGCGCTCTCGCAACGCGTCGCCCACCCTCAAGTCTCCTGCGTGCGCCGGCTTCTGCTTCGTCGGCATTGAAGACCAGGCGCTCTAGCATGCTGCCGGTTCCTCCCTCCTTCCGCGACGGCAATGACGCGGATTCCGAGAGTCTCTCCCGGTCTTCTGCTGCGGCGTCGTGCCGATCGCCGAGCGCTATGGCGAGTGGGCGTAAGAGCAGTGCTCGCGCTCGCAGCCGGCTGGGAGTGGAGTTTGAAGACGCCGACGATAGGCCTGGGTGGCGGTGAGTCGGACCTGTAGGATTTTGGTTGCTGATGTTTGAATATGTTCTTGTTTTCGAAGCGGGGCTTCCTTATTTTTATTCTTTTTTGGCTGTGCTTTACACTTTTTGTCTTTCTGGCTTGCAGCTTTGTCTGTGTCTACTAGCAGACGTATGGGGCTTGATGTACTCCTTTTTGGCAACGGGACCGGCGAAACAACGGAGTTTTTCAACTTGTTGGGTTAGATAGTTGGTCGATCGAAACTTCCAACACATGGGGGGTGTGGTTCACGGGGCTCTATTAGATATCACATCGCAGCGGCATGCGTTGGGGGGCGTTTTTTCTTCTTCTCTTTCTTGCCAAAGTTTATATGAACATATAGCCAGTTTCCCGTTCATCTTCTTTGATCTTTTGCCTTGTTTGGTTGAAACTGGACGGGAGGATCTGTAGAGCTTGACAGCATGGAGAAATCGTAAATCACAGAATCGTCTGGATTATCGTCTTGCAATACAAGTCGAAGCAGGATACAAAGTTAAACGCCAAGCATGGCACTGTACGCTGCTGTACTTGAAATCGGTTCGCCCCTGTCAACGCAAACAACTCGCCTTCGCCACATCCTTGACCATTTCTCCCGACAATATTAGATGTCGTTTAAAGAGAAAATCACAAGACACATCGACTCGGAAAGGGTCACTCACGCCAATTCTGGCCCAAATATTCCGCAGCCGTCCATTTGGACGTCTACTTCCCTCAGGACCACACTCATCCCTGCTTGGAAGACATGTACCGAAATCGCTACCATGCATCTCAGCGGCCTCCATCAGACACCGTCCTTTGCCAACCTCACAATGCACCACCACCTCTGACATGCAACGCGCCACGTTCAAGCTCTACTCACCAACGCTGATACCCTCGGACGAGAGCCTCGTCATGGCCGATCTCAAGCGTCTAAAGTACGACAAATGGGGCTACGTGGTGTACAGGTGCACCTACAAAGACGACGCCGCCTGGGGCCACTTCAAGCAAACCATCTACCAACAGACCCGGCAGGACTTGCGGGAGTCCGACACGCCCGAACTCGCCGAGCACGTCGAATGGACTTTCGTGGAAGACCGCGAGGCGCTCGATGGCGTTCCGATCCCTCGGCTCCGCGAGCGCTTCAATCGGTGGGCTGCAAAAGCCGTTGTGGCCGAGAACCCGCGAGCCCAGGCCGGGACGGAGGGTCGCTCGACCATTGTCGGCGGGCGGTATAATTGTTTCGTCCACGTTGATGAGGAGGCGCTGCAGAGTGTGCTGAGGGGTCCCGAGCGCGAAAATGAGTACGGCGAGCTCGCGCATGTCAATTTTGTGGACGCGCTGTGGGAGCCTTATGGGGACAGT
>Ga0265797_10000268_pt1 | contig 99067 bp, 68 predicted proteins | sample P2T30metagenome_FD_192433 | JGI IMG/M metagenome (GOLD analysis project Ga0265797, IMG submission 192433) | Plant litter microbial communities from East Loma Ridge, Irvine, California - P2 T30 | ecosystem: Environmental > Terrestrial > Plant litter > Unclassified | place: USA: California... | reverse complement strand
CATCTTCTCGTTGCTCATGGTGGAAAGGCCAGTGGCGATCTTGCGGACCTGGTCGCTGTTCAAGTCCTTAACAAGCTGCTTCGCGAAGTCCTGCATGAAGATCGCGTACTGCGGCTTCTTTGCGTTTTGGGTGAGGAGGCCGGCGAGGGTCTCGTTGAGCTTCCTCCACTCGGCCGGGTTGGAGGGCTTGAAGAGCTTCATGCTGGAAAGGTCGACGGCGGACGCGGGGTCATCGCCCTCTTGCACGGTGACGGCCTTGGGAGCGCCACGCTTGTCGGAGATACCGATGTTGCCAAACATGTCCTCTGCGTTTGCAAGGTCACTAGCCTTCTCTTCTTCACGCAGACGCGCACGCTTCTCAGCCTCGGTCTCCTCGTCGTCGCTGCCTTCCATATCCTGCTCCATCTTTTTGCGCATGTTCTCCAGGCGCTTCTCCTCTATGCGCTGGCTCTTGCTCTTGTGGTTTGCCTTGGCCGCGGCCTCAGCCTTTGCCTTCGCCTCAGCGGCCTTCTTCTCCTTCTCGCGCTCGACCTCGCTGTCTTCGGCGGCATCCCAGGAGTCAAGAACATCGGCATCGTCCTCTTCGTCGTCAAACTTACCACGGCGGGCGGCAACAACAGGGGGAGAGGAAGGAGGAGTGCTCTCAGAGTCCTCATCGTCCCAAGCAGCGGGCGCCATGGTTGCGGTTATGTGTGTAGTAGTGTTGGTGTTGGTGAAGAGTAAGATCGGTCGCACTGAGTCACAGCGCGGGGTCGAGATGGTATTGTTGTGCACGGTGGAAGAAGGGACAGGCGATGTCTTTATTCGAAATTGGTTGTGGAGTTAGCCGTGCTTAAAGTATCTTTTTGCTTAAGACGACACGAGAGAAGAGGAAAATGGGAGACAGCTTTTGAGTTGGAAGGGAAGAAAGTGAGAGAAATCCGCGCTGGTGCCGTGGCCGTGGTGGGATGGCTCACTCTCGTCATCCTCGCCCTAATTTCAAACTTAGCGCGGTCGCAACTGCCATGTCAACAGCCAATCAACACCTTCTGTTCCCTTTAGTAAAAGTTCCCCTGGACGAAGTCGCGTGTCTCTATCGTTAACCAGCATATATTTGCACATCGCCTGCTCTCCTTTCCATGCTGATCCCTCGAACACGCCTTTGACAATACCATACCGTGTTCTTTGTGCTACGGTGATACTCATCACACGACAAGGGGCTCCACCCTTGTGCGATCTCGGGAGTTGGGCACTAACGATGCGCTCTTGGTCGACAGCAGCAGTGACTCAAACTACAGGTGGAGTCTTACGAGTTTCGATTATAGGTAGCCGTCAAGTTCACTCCAGCCGGCAGGCTAAGTGAGTCTCAGTGCTCTTGGTAGTCGAGGGGACAGATCGGTTGATTCAGCATCAGGCGCTTCTCGCCGAGTATCTGTTATTCTCGCGAGGAGGGAAATCCCGATTGCCTACGAAGACGACACCGACGCGTGGAAGTTTAAGGAGATCGTTTCTACCTAAGTCAACACTCGACACATCAGTCTTACCATGCCACATCTTTGCGTTGCTGAATACAACAACCTATCGATCGAGACTTCCTATCGGCTGCCGAGTTACAATTCCATTCTTGGAATCGTTAACATTGTTCAGCTTTTGAAACACCTGCATACGGTTTGGCGCCTCGAGATCTTAATGCGAATAATGAGAACTAGAGCAGCATCAAGCGTGGTATCCTCCCAGCATTTTTCTTCACTTCGTAAAAAAAAAACAGGCTCAATCATGATAGACGAAATGTCTCTATACTGCAGTTTGATCGAGCATAATTTGCACAGTTCCCGCCTAAGAAAATCATAGCAATCACTTGTGAATTGCTGTTTCAATATACGTAGTCAACGCTTGTGATCTTGTGTGGTATTTGCTAGTACATTGTAGCACATTTTATAGTTCGATCATCAACTAATAGAATGTGAACTCTTGAACATATATATTACTACTACGACTCACGGCAACACGTGTCCTATCACATGAGGCAGACGGGAGTGTCTCAACAAGAATGATGGTGAACGAGCGTGACATTTCGACCAAAATCACCAATCTTGAAGCATAGCTAACCACCATCAAGTGGATTATTATTTGCTGTCATGCGCATGCACATGCAAATGCAAGAAGTGTTGTGAAGATCACAGCCCAGCTGGGTCGACGTCGACGTGCACGGATCGCCAAGCATCATCGCATGGAGAGGCAACGCAACGCAAGCTCCAGCTCGCTGATGAACACCCATCCCAAGCTACGACTCCTTTCCATCCGCAGCACCACCCATCCACCTGTACACGCCGTCACGATTCCCGTTCGCTCCTTTGATACCTTCCCGCCGCGACAAGAGGGTTTAGTGCCATAATCACCGCTTTGCAGGGCGACGAGTCCTAAGGGGAAACGTTGCATTGACACCACAACACGCGCTCCGCGCCGCAACAACGACAATATGGCTTCCCAGCTCCCTATCAAGTTCACAGAACTGGTTTCTTTGACTTCCTGTGGCGTTCAGGTAAGTGTTGCCCACACGTGATGCGTTGTGGCACTCCCCCATAACATCCATAAACAAGTGCTGATGCCTGAAACAGCCGGCCTCGATAGGCTTCAACTCATGTACATTAGAATCCGACACCTACGTCTGCGTGAGGCAGCAGGCCGAGGGTAGCGCCTCCCCCGAGGTCCTGATCGTCGACCTGAAAAATGGCAATAACGTAATGAAGAGGCCCATCAAGGCCGACAGCGCAATCATGCACTGGAACAAGCAGGTCATTGCTCTCAAGGCCAGCGGAAAGACACTGCAAATATTCGACCTGGCACAAAAAAGCAAGTTGAAGAGTGCGACAATGGCCGAGGACGTGGTATACTGGAAATGGTTCAGTGAGACATCATTGGGCCTGGTCACGGATACGAGCGTCTTCCACTGGAACATCTTCGACCCCGCGCAGGCGAGCCCGCAGAAGGTCTTTGACCGCAACCAGAACCTCTCCGGATGCCAAATCATCAACTACCGGGTATCCGACGACGAGAAGTGGATGGTTGTGGTTGGCATCTCTCAGCAGAACGGCCGCGTTGTCGGAAGCATGCAATTATACTCGAGGGATCGTGGAATCAGCCAGTCTATCGAGGGACACGCTGCGGCTTTCGGTACCATGCGCCTGGAAGATGCGCCTGCCGACTCCAAGCTCTTCACATTCGCAAACCGCACGGCAACTGGCGCAAAGCTCCACATTGTGGAAGTCGACCACCAGGCCCCGAATCCGGTCTTCCAAAAGCGCGCGGTCGACATTTACTTCCCGGCCGAGGCAGCGAACGATTTCCCGGTTGCCATGCAGGTTTCGAGCAAGTACAAGGTGATTTACTTGGTCACCAAGTACGGATTTATTCACCTCTACGATCTAGAGACTGGCACGACGATCTTCATGAACAGGATCTCCAGCGACACGATCTTCACAACTGCTCCCGACAGCGAATCATCTGGTATCGTCGGCGTTAACCGTAAGGGTCAAGTGCTCGCGGTATCAGTCGACGACACCACTCTCATTCCCTACCTGTTGCAAAACCCGGAGAACGCAGAGCTCGCTTACAAGCTGGCATCGAGAGCCGGACTGCCTGGCGCAGATTCGCTGTACCAGCAGCGCTTCGACCAGCTTCTTTCCTCGGGCGACTACCAGTCAGCAGCAAAGACTGCTGCCAACTCTCCTCAAGGCTTCCTCCGCACTCCGCAAACCATCGAGAAGTTCAAGTCTGTACCTCAGCAGCAGGGTCAGCTTTCGGTCATCCTGCAGTACTTCGGCATGCTGCTTGACAAGGGCAAGCTCAACGAGCACGAAACACTCGAGCTTGCAAGGCCTGTTCTTCAGCAGAACCGCAAGCACTTGCTTGAGAAGTGGTTGGGAGAGTCCAAGCTTGCATGCTCGGAACAGCTTGGTGATCTTGTCCGCGTCCATGACGCGAACCTAGCGCAGCAGATCTACCAACAGGCCGGTGCTTCCCAAAAGGTGATCGCCGCCATGGCCGAATCTGGCAACTTCGACCAGATCTTGCCGTACTCGCGCTCTGTTGGCTACTCTCCCGACTTCAACGGTCTTTTGCAGCACATTGTCCGCGTTAACCCGGAGAAGGGCGCCGAATTCGCCACTGCCATTGCGAAGGAAGACATTAACCTGATCGATGTCGAGCGCACTGTCGACATCTTCCAATCTCAGGGCATGGTCCAGCAGGCGACTGCATTCCTCCTCGATGTACTGTCCGCCAACAACCCCGAGCAAGGCCACCTCCAGACCAGGTTGCTCGAGATGAACTTGATGAACGCACCCCAGGTCGCAGACGCCATTCTCGGCAACGAGATGTTCTCTCACTACGACAAGCCGCGTGTTGCTCAGCTCTGTGAGAACGCTGGTCTCCTGACCAGGGCTCTTGAGCACTACGAAGACCCGGTGTCCATCAAGCGCTGCATTGTCCAGTCAGACAAGATTCCTGAAGAGTTCCTTCTGAACTACTTCGGTCGTCTCACTGTTGACCTTGCTCTCGAGTGCCTCGATGAGATGCTCAAGGTCAACATTCGCCAAAACCTGCAGGCTGTAATCAACATCTCCAAGAAGTACTCCGACCTGTTCGGTCCTACCAGAATCATCGACCTTCTTGAGAAGTACCGCACCGCTGAGGGCCTGTACTTCTACCTTGGTGGCATCGTTAACATCACCGAGGACGAGGAAGTTACGTTCAAGTACATTGAGGCGGCCACCAAAATGGGCCAGCTTCAGGAGGTCGAGCGCATCTGTCGCGAGTCCAACTGTAAGTAATTTCTTTTCCTTTATCTCATACTAACTTTCCCCTTTTGGTCTGTTGCGGCATGGTCTTTCCTGCATAGCAATGGATCTTCCGTACTGTTTATGAGTTGTACAATCACTGACTGTATCTTTTATTTTTAGCCCTGAATCCTGAAAAGGTGAAGAACTTCCTCAAGGAGGCCAACCTCACCGAACAGCTCCCATTGATCATCATCTGCGACCGCTTTAACTTCGTACACGACTTGGTGCTTTATCTTTACAAGGCTCAGCAGTTCAAGTCGATTGAAGTCTACGTTCAGCGAGTCAACCCCGCACGTACTCCTGGTGTCGTCGGTGGTCTGCTCGACGTTGACTGCGACGAGAACATCATCAAGGGCTTGCTCAGCTCCGTGTCCCCAATGAGCATCCCTATCGATGAGCTTGTGCAAGAGGTCGAGTCGCGCAACCGCCTGAAGCTCCTCCTGCCATTCCTCGAGGCCACTCTTGCTGCCGGTAACCAGCAGCAGGCTGTCTTCAACGCGCTCGCAAAGATCTACATCGACTCGAACAACGACCCCGAGAAGTTCCTGAAGGAGAACGACATGTACGACACTCTCTCCGTCGGAAAGTACTGTGAGAAGCGTGACCCCAACCTTGCCTTCATCGCATACAGCAAGGGTCAGAATGACTTGGAGCTTATCAGCATTACCAACGAGAACGCCATGTTCCGTGCGCAAGCACGTTACCTCATCGAGCGCGCGGATCCTGAAATCTGGTCTTACGTCCTCTCCGAGAACAACATCCACAGGCGCTCGCTTGTGGACCAGGTTATCTCCACCGCCGTTCCTGAGAGCAACGACCCCGAACGCGTCTCTATCGCGGTCAAGTCGTTCATCGATGCCGACATGCCTGTTGAGCTCATCGAGCTTCTCGAGAAGATCATCTTGGAACCGACTACTTTCAGTGACAACTCCAACCTGCAGAACCTTCTCATGCTGACGGCCGCCAAGTCTGACCGTGGTCGCGTTGCCAACTACATCCAGCAGCTTGACGCTTACAGCCCGGAAGACATTGCTCAGCAGTGTATCGAAGTTGGCATGTACGAGGAGGCATTCTTGATTTACAAGAAGGACAACAACCACTCGTCTGCCACAAACGTTCTTGTTGATCACGTTGTCAGCATCGACCGTGCCCAGGAATACGCCGACCAGGTCGACCTTCCCGAGGTATGGAGCAAGGTTGCCAAGGCACAGCTCGATGGCCTGCGTGTGACGGACTCTGTGGAGTCTTACATCAAGGCCCAGGACCCGTCAAACTACCACGAGGTCATTGAGACCTCGACGCACGCCGGCAAGGATGAGGACCTCATCAAGTACCTCCGCATGGCCCGCAAGACTCTCCGTGAGCCCCCGATCGACACCGCTCTTGCCTTCTGCTTCGCTCGCACCAACCAGCTCCCTGAGTTGGAGGACTTCCTCCGCTCTGCCAACGTCGCCAATGTTGAAGAATCTGGTGACAAGGCCTACGAGGAGGGCTACCACGAGGCTGCCAAGATCTTCTTCTCTTCCATCTCCAACTGGGCCAAGCTCGCCACCACTCTCGTCCACCTCGAGGACTATCAAGCCGCCGTCGAGTGCGCCCGCAAGGCCAACAACGTCAAGGTCTGGAAGCAGGTCAACGAGGCCTGTGTGGCTAAGAAGGAGTTCCGCCTTGCACAGATTTGCGGTCTCAACTTGATCGTTCACGCTGATGAGCTGCAAGATCTCGTGCAGCAGTACGAGCGCAACGGGTACTTTGATGAGCTCATTGCAGTTCTTGAAGCTGGTCTCGGACTCGAGAGAGGTAAGTTGCAACTAATTCGACAAAGAAATGAAATCAATTTACCGTTTACTAACACCACGCCTAGCCCATATGGGGATGTTCACAATGCTTGGCATTGCTCTCACCAAGTACCACCCCGAGCGTGTTATGGAACATCTGCGCATTTTCTGGGGCCGCATGAACCTGCCAAAGGCTATGAGGGCTTGCGAGGAAGCTCATCTCTGGCCCGAGCTTGTCTTCCTGTACACTCACTACGATGAGTTTGACAACGCCGCTCTGGCGATGATGGAGCGTGCTGCCGACGCGTGGGAGCACCATACCTTCAAGGAGACGATTGTCAAGGTCGCCAACCTGGAGATTTACTACAAGGCTCTCAACTTCTACCTCCAGGAGCAGCCTTCACTCATCACGGACCTTCTCCAAGCACTCACACCCCGCATCGACACGAACCGTGTCGTGCGCATGTTCGAGAAGTCAGACAACATCCCGCTCATCAAGCCTTTCCTGCTCAACGTGCAGACGCAGAACAAGCGCGCCGTCAACGATGCCATCAACGACTTGCTTATCGAGGAGGAGGACTACAAAACGCTCCGCGACAGTGTCGAGAACTACGACAACTACGAGGCAGTGGCTCTCGCGCAGAGACTTGAGAAGCACGATCTTGTTTTCTTCCGCCAAATCGCTGCCAGCATCTACCGCAAGAACAAGCGCTGGGACAAATCGATCGCGTTGTCGAAGCAGGACAAGCTGTACAAGGATGCCATCGAGACCTCTGCCATCTCAGGCAAGCCCGAGGTCGTCGAGGAGCTCCTCAACTACGTAAGTTTCATCAGGTCGATTTTCTCATTGAGCATCACTAACACATACCCCAGTTCGTCGACATCGGCAGCAAGGAGTGCTTCGTCGGCATGCTTTACGCCTGCTACGACCTTATCCCCCTGCACAAGGTCATGGAGCTCTCGTGGCGTCACAACCTGAGCGATTTCACCATGCCCTTCATGATCAACTACATGTCTCAACAGGCATCGATGATCGACTCGCTGCGCAAAGACAATGAGGAGCGCAAAGCCCGCGAGACCTCAACTCAGCAGCCCGAAGACAACGGCCCCATCCTTGGCCAAAGCAGACTTTTGCTCACCCAAGCACCTCAGCAGAGCGCCGCTCCCGCAACCGGCGGCATGTATGGAGGTGGCATGAACGGCATGATGCCCCAGGCGACCGGCTACGGTAACATGGGTGGCTTCAGATGAGCGAATGAGTTACGGAAAAGCAGTTGATAATTGGAGCGAAGACCGGGACGAGAAAGCGAGTCTACCTCGTTGTATTTGTGTAGTGTGAAAGAGGGAAAGCATTGGGCATAGTAGTGGAATTTGCGGATCTTCGAGCACGCAGCTTTCTACGCGCCACGCCATATGCTAAGCAGGGAGTTTTCTTCTTGAAGAGCGTATGTACATTACGGGTAGTGGGAATTTTTGAATCTTTTTGCAAAACTTCGTCACTTTTCCTCTTGTTACGTGATCGTGCTTCCTCATGCACGGCTTAAAATTTCCTGTTCGCTTGCCTGGGAATGGTGGACGTTTCCACGTCTCTCACTGGCCTTACCATCTTTCTTATACACTAGAGCTGATGATACTACCACAAAGGGCAAATTACTCCAACGAGAAACCGACATTGGAGAACGCTTCTCTCACTGGCATAACATCTTTTTGGATGTACCAAAGCCGATGGTACCACCACAGAGAAATAGCTCCCCCGCTGAGAGACTAGCACTTGACAGAGGTCATCTCACTGGTGTTTATCAGGGAAAATTGTACCAAAGCCGACGATACTACCACTAAGATATGTCTGCCTCCACCGAGAGACTGACATTAGAGAAGTGGCATCTCACTGGTAATACCCCAAAATGAAGCTATCAAAGTCGATGGTAACACCGCAAGGGGAATCTCTCTCGGACGAGAGATTGGCTTTGGAAGGGTAGTATCTCGCCGGTAGGAGTCGAAGATGAAGCTAACGAAGTTGATGATATTACCGCAAAGAAATGTCTCCCTCCACTGAGAGGCTGACATTGGAATAGTGCCATCTCACTGGTAGTAGATTAAAGTAAAGCTACCAAAGTTGATGACATCGCCGCAAATAACTTGCTCCCGCCACTGAGAGACGGACATAGAAGTAGTACTATTTCACCGGTAATCATCCAAAATAATGCTACCAAAGTTGATGGTACCACCACAAAGGACAACTTCATTCGGACGAGAGATTGGTGTCGAAGAAAATAGTACATCTCAGTTGTAGTACCAGAACTCGCTGTAACCGTATCTGTTGATAGTACCTCTCATGTCCACCAGGTTCGGTGCAGCCATGGAATCACTCCTCCAGCCTCATCCCAATTTGAAGCTTCCATCCTGTCGGGGCGGCCTGTACCTGCATTTGCGAAGCCCGCTGAGCATCGGAAGTGGACTTTCCAACTCAGCCTCGGTGCATTGTCAGTCCGTCGGTTCTCAGTAGTAGTGAGGTCGCGTCGCGATTGTTTCTTTTCGCCCGACTACTGAGCCCCTCAGTACCTTTCTTCACGGAAAGAGATTCTTCCTTTTTTCCTCTAAGCCGCTCCCACCCGGTTTCGACTACATATCGTACTCCTCTTCTATTCAAGGCCCTAAAGTGTAGTACTACTGTCCATTATTCGCTAGGTTGTTGCGTTATTTAGGGTTTCCTTGTAGTCATTACTTTGCTTACCCTCGGTCCATAGAGCCGAAGCTGGAGCTCTGGAGCCTGGAGCAAGAGCTGCTGGAGTATGGATGGAGGTGTGCCGAAATGTGACTGTTTATGGAGTGATGCAGTCCCGACGTTTTCCGTTTGTTTATGATTCACTTCCCGATGGTAGGGCGTGTTTTGTTTTTGTCTTCTCGTTGCCCTTTCGGAGGGGTGCCGAAGCTCTCGTTTTGTTCGGTCGGTCCTGCGTAGGACTTTCGCCGGGCTTGGTCGCGTATTCCGGCGTCTTGCTTGTGTGCTGTTCATCGCGTTCTCTTCCGTCGGATACCTACAGTACAGTTGTAGTGCGTATGCAATTGTCTTTCTTGTTTTGGTATGTACGTCCGCGAGCGTGACTAATGTAGGGGTGCTTTTCGGATATGATGTCCGGTTGGATTTAGTTGGAGAGGGGGAAATGGTAGTGAAGACGGGAGAATCGACCGATTGATGCTTGCTCTCGACTGGGCGTAGATTCGATTGACTGACCAATGGGTCGTACCTGATTGATGGTGACACTGCTTGCTGTCCACTCTGTCTAATTTTCCGACGCGTGCTAGTTGACGGGAATAGTCGTAGTGTTTGGTGTTGCACCACAGGTGCTACTTTAACAAGCGGAACATCTCCAGCCGAAGCGGGAAATAAAGCGGATGTCTGGTTGGAATTTGGGCGACTGTGGGAGGTGCATGCAGTAGTAGCAGTCACAAGTGGTTGCACATGCGGTACCTCACATCAAGGTACAGGAAAACAAAACAATAAAGATTACCAGAGAACGCATTTTCTTGGCAGTTTCAATGCTATGAGCCTATGATCGATGGGACTCTTATCCTCCTTGAAAGTCGTTCATCTGTCCCACGGTGATCACGATCACGTCGCAATATTGAAACAATTGTATGTAGTAGCCAAGCAAGACGATATTGCTTAGGTAGTTTTGAAATCAATGCTGATCTCACCGCCTTACGTCGCATCGCCGTGGGATCTATCGCGGATAGGAAAGCCACGCCAAGTCAAAGTACGACGCGCTCGGGGGGGTAGGCCCGAATGTGAATCATCGGATCAACAACGAACGTTGGTGATGACCTGATGGTGGAAGGGATGGTAATGAGTAGTAAGGCGATGCTCGGTGCGTGGTACTATTGATTGCAAGCCATCACCATCAAATGCATGCTTGAACCAGTAGCTCCAAAACGTTATCGCGTTGCATATGCTTTGCTCGGCTTATTGCAGCGAGGTGATACCAGGCAAAAAACCACGACAGAACCGAAGATCCGGTCAGGTGCCGTAGCCCTGGAATTTCCATTCGTAACGCGGCCGGCGCACAGCGTGGGCGGTTATCTCTGCGAAGGCTCTGCGCGCCCTCTCCCACTCTGAACTCTGGGCAACGTGTCGACTTCTCGCTCGGGCGGGTGGGGCGATTGTCCTCAACCAGTCTTGGTGGGCTCAGCGCGTTCTGGTCGGCCGGCCATCGCGCCCATGTCGGTTTTGCGCCTTCGGGGCATGTTATGGGAGTCGTTGTAGCGGGAGAGAAAGTCAGAAAGGCTTGATGGATATAAGAAGGTGGAATAGACTGCTTCTCCTCATCCTTCCGAGCCCGGCGGATTGGAACGAAAAGGAATCGGAGCAGCCTTGTCGTCGACCCCGTGGGCGCGGGGCATGAGCATGCTCCTATGCTAGCGACGATCGGGCGTAGTGGGATGCAACGAGGGCGGTAGCTTGAGCTCGGGGCCAACTTTCGTCATGGGTATTCTTGTATTCTTGGGGAAGTGAGGTCTGAGCTGCTGGATATGCTGGTAGGCTGGTAGTCAGACGCATTATTTCACGCCGGACACCGGACACTCACACAGCTCGAGCTCTAGATAGCAAACCGCAGTTTATAGTCACCACCTCTGCCCTCCTCTCCCTCTGCTCCGACCTGCCTTGCCCTCTTCCTCCTCCTGACATCCCAAATACCAGAACAACACCCATCTGCCTCGTCCTTCTCTCGCAGCCCCACTTCCTACAGACGCGCTGCCGGCAGCCATTGGCATTTGTTGTTGACCTGCCGAGGCATTATTGAGCCCGCGCCGATTGTTTGGTTTATTCCTCCCTCCGACAACACCTCTCCTCTCACGCCGGCACAACCTCACACACATACACAATCATGTCCGAAGACGCGGCAAGCAACCGGGCGACCATCATGGCCGACGGCGCCAACCACCACGAGTACGGCACGCCGGACGCCGATGGTGACACCCACCAGACCGCCAACACCGTCCACTCGCGTCTGCGTGCCAACAGCAGCATCATGCACATCAAGAAGCTCCTCGTCGCCAACCGCGGCGAGATCCCCATCCGCATCTTCCGAACCGCCCACGAGCTGTCTCTCCAGACCGTTGCCGTCTTCTCCTACGAGGACCGCATGGGGATGCACAGGCAAAAGGCCGATGAGGCCTATGTCATTGGCAAGCGTGGCCAGTACACTCCTGTTGCTGCTTACCTTGCTGGTGACGAGATCATCAAGATCGCTCTCGCACATGGTAAGTCAATATATTTTAATTTTCCAATTGCCGAGCTCCAAAATGTCTTGGGGGTTTGTTCCTACATGCATTCGTGGCCTCCAACGACTTCAACGTTAAGACACCGGCGAGATGGAGCGGTGCATGCCTTTTTCCCATTCCAATCCGGATGTCCCGACGATCTTGTCGGATTTCTATTTTGTCTTTCACCACCAAGTGTCAATGCTAACATCAGCAACCAGACGTCAACATGATCCACCCTGGTTATGGTTTCCTCAGCGAGAACTACGAGTTCGCACAAAAGGTGGAAGACTCCGGTCTGATCTGGATCGGACCTACACCCGACACCATTAAGAGCCTCGGTGACAAGGTCTCTGCACGAGAACTTGCGATGAAGTGCGAAGTACCTGTCGTCCCGGGTACTCCTGGCCCTGTCGAGAAGTTCGAGGAGGTCAAGAGCTTCACCGACGAGTACGGCTTCCCTATCATCATCAAGGCTGCTTTCGGTGGCGGTGGACGTGGTATGCGTGTCGTCTGGAAGCAGGAGGATCTCAAGGACTCTTTCGAGCGTGCTACTTCTGAGGCCAAGTCTGCTTTCGGTAACGGCACCGTCTTCGTCGAGCGTTTCCTTCACAAGCCCAAGCACATCGAGGTTCAACTTCTCGGTGACAGCCACGGCAACGTTGTCCACCTGTTCGAGCGTGACTGCTCGGTTCAAAGGAGACACCAGAAGGTTGTCGAGCTTGCTCCGGCCAAGGACCTCCCAGTCGAGACCAGGGACGCCATTCTTGCCGACGCTGTCAAGCTCGCCAAATCGGTCAACTACCGCAACGCTGGTACCGCAGAGTTCCTCGTGGACCAGGAGAACCGCTACTACTTTATCGAGATCAACCCGCGTATCCAGGTCGAGCACACTATCACCGAAGAAATCACTGGCATCGACATTGTCGCCGCTCAGATCCAGATCGCCGCTGGTGCCTCGCTTGAGCAACTTGGTCTGACCCAGGACCGTATTACCACTCGTGGTTTCGCCATTCAGTGTCGTATCACCACCGAGGACCCCTCCGAGGCATTCAAGCCCGACACTGGCAAGATCGAGGTGTACCGCTCTGCTGGTGGTAACGGTGTGCGTCTCGATGGTGGAAACGGTTTCGCAGGTGCTGTCATTACTCCTCACTACGACAGCATGCTGGTCAAGTGCACATGTCTTGGTTCAACCTACGAGATTGCTCGCAGAAAGATGCTCCGTGCTCTGGTCGAGTTCCGCATCCGTGGTGTCAAGACCAACATTCCCTTCCTCGCTTCCTTGCTCACCCACTCGACCTTCATCGAGGGTACCTGCTGGACCACTTTCATCGACGACACTCCTGAGCTGTTCAAGCTTATTGGCAGCCAAAACCGCGCACAGAAGCTCCTTACCTACCTCGGTGACCTCGCCGTCAATGGCAGCCAGATCATGGGCCAGATCGGAGAGTCCAAGTTCAAAGGCGACGTCGTCATGCCCGAGATCAAGGATGCCGAGGGCAACGCTATCGACACCACTGTCCCCTGCACCAAGGGCTGGAGGAACATCATCGTCGAGCAGGGTCCGGAAGCCTTCGTCAAGGCCGTAAGAGCAAACAAGGGATGCATGATCATGGATACCACCTGGCGTGACGCCCACCAGTCGCTGCTCGCCACCAGAGTCCGTACCGTCGACTTCTGCAACATTGCCAAGGAGACCAGCTACGCTCTCAGCAATGCCTGGGCACTCGAGTGCTGGGGCGGTGCTACCTTTGACGTTGCCATGCGTTTCTTGTACGAGGACCCCTGGGACCGTCTGCGTAAGATGAGGAAGCTTGTGCCCAACATTCCCTTCCAATGTCTGCTTCGTGGCGCCAACGGTGTTGCGTACTCGTCCCTGCCTGACAACGCCATCTACCACTTCTGTGAGCAGGCCAAGAAGAACGGCATGGACATCTTCCGTGTCTTTGATGCGCTGAACGATGTTGAGCAACTCGAGGTTGGCGTGAAGGCTGTGCTTAAGGCTGGCGCCATTGCTGAGGGCACTGTGTGCTATTCTGTATGAGTCCCTATCGCCCCCTGAAGGCATGTTCACCTTGCTAACAATTCTATAGGGTGACATGCTTAACCCGTCCAAGAAGTACAACCTTGAATACTACCTTGGCGTGGTTGACAAGATCGTGGCCATGGGAGCCCATATACTTGGTATTAAGGTATCGCAAAGCCGTTGGAATGCACTTGAAACACTGTGCTGACTTGAACTCTGTAGGACATGGCCGGTGTCCTCAAACCCCGTGCCGCGACTCTTCTCGTTGGCGCCATCAGGAAGAAGTACCCCGATCTCCCCATCCACGTCCACACCCACGACTCGGCTGGTACTGGTGTTGCTTCCATGGTTGCTTGCGCTCAGGCTGGCGCCGACGCTGTCGACGCTGCTACTGACAGCATGTCTGGCATGACCTCTCAACCTTCCATCGGTGCCATCGTTGCATCTCTTGAAGGTGGCGAGCTCGAGACCGGCCTCAATTCTCAGCATCTTCGTGCCATCGACAGCTACTGGGCACAGGTCCGCCTCGTCTACTCACCTTTCGAGGCTGGTCTGACTGGTCCCGACCCTGAAGTTTACGAGCATGAGATCCCAGGTGGTCAACTCACCAACCTTATCTTCCAGGCCTCTCAACAGGGTCTTGGCGCACAGTGGGCTCAGACCAAGAAGGCCTACGAGCAGGCCAATGACCTCCTTGGCGATATTGTCAAGGTCACCCCCACCTCTAAGGTCGTTGGTGACCTGGCCCAGTTCATGGTTTCCAACAACCTCACATACGACGAGCTCCTCCAAAAGGCTCCCGAGCTCGACTTCCCGTCCTCGGTCCTTGAATTCTTCGAAGGTCTGATGGGCCAGCCTTACGGCGGCTTCCCCGAGCCTCTCCGCTCCCAGGCACTCCGCGAGCGTCGCAAGATGGACAAGCGCCCTGGTCTGTACCTCGAGCCCTTCAACTTCGATGCCATCCGCAAGGAGCTCAAGGACAAGTTCGGTGGCTGCACCGAGTGCGATGTCGCTTCGTACGCCATGTACCCCAAGGTCTACGAGGACTTCAAGAAGTTCACCGACAAGTTCGGCGACCTTTCCGTCCTTCCCACCAAGTACTTCCTCAACAGGCCTGAGATTGGTGAGGAGTTCCAAGTCGAACTCGAGAAGGGCAAGGTGCTCATCCTCAAGCTTCTCGCCATCGGTCCGCTTAGTGATCAGACCGGCCAGCGTGAAGTCTTCTACGAGATGAACGGTGAAGTCCGCCAAGTCACCATCGACGACAAGCACGCAGCTGTCGAGAACAAGAGCCGCCCTAAGGCCGACTCTAGCGACAGCTCTCAGGTTGGCGCTCCCATGTCTGGCGTCGTCGTTGAGGTCCGCGGCAAGGAGGGTAGTGACGTGCAAAAGGGTGACCCCATCGCTGTTCTTTCCGCCATGAAGATGGTAAGTTATCCTGTGTTCCCTACTTTTTGTTGTTCATTTGCTAATCAAATTCCCAACAGGAAATGGTCATCTCCGCTCCTCACTCTGGCAAGATCGGTTCGCTCGGCGTCAAGGAGGGTGACTCGGTCGACAGCCAGGACCTGATCTGCAAGATCGTCAAGTAGTTGGATCCAGATGCCAATGTCGGGTTGTTATGATTGTTCGAACAGGATGTGATATGGAGGTCCGTCCCCATTTCCATGATTTTCGTTGGGACGGGAAATGATTTTACGATGTCGTCTGTTGCGTTGTTTTGTCGCTATTAGACGCTACAAATCGTGGCGTTCTTTTTTATTTCAGGTTAGCTTCTTCAAATTTGAACGATATGTTTCAAGACAGTTGGTGTAAACGAAGACTGCTACTGCCATCGACTGCTTGGCCATGTTATGGTCGGGACTCAAGGCTCGGTGCAATATCAAATCAATGCGGAACCGATTCAGGTCCCCTTACGCTACCAAGGCAAGGAAAGACCACCGCACATTTCTGGCTCGCATGTGCACGTGAATCGAAGCACAAGGAATCAACAAAGTCGATCCGTAGCTGCTGAAGTTAGACCCAATTCAAATAACGCAAACGCAGCTCTCAACGCCTCAGATTATCAAGGGTTCGCACGTGTTTCGCTCTACATGTGGACCTCTCCAGATGACATGTGCCGAATGATAAATAATCGATCTATAGTTCGCAACGCAAGCGACGTCCATCGAGGGTGGAAGGGCCGGGCCTCCTCGTCATCGATATCATCTCAAATCCCACAGGGCAATTGGGCATGTAGATCTTCTGGCGTTGGAAAGTCTAATTAAACTACGGTTGCAACCTGGCAGTTTCAGATCACGGATGTCACCTGGGTTCAAGCACGAATGACGATGATGACGAATTGGTGGGTTTTCGTTTGCATTTGGATCGATAACAAAGACTTCATGATCGTTTTTTCTCTGGGTTTCAAATTTCTAACAGGGCCGAGTTGCTCGACGATGTTGTCAGTGGCGTATTTCTCTCAAGAAACGCTGGACACATGAACGTCCGTTCCATAGCATCGTCACTGCGAACATTGTGCCTTTAAGTCAAGAGAAACCCAGCCAGAAAGAACATGCAAGCGACTGCAAGAGGGCGCCCTTGTTCCATGGTCTGGACCCGGCTCGAAACGAAATCGACCAAGCGTGCAAGCCTTCCACCTTCTTCCAGATCTTCGAGATCTCACACCCCGGACCATTCCTGACCACGATCGAAAGCTTATATCTACATTGGGGGCTTGCGAGACACGTACCCTTTTCACATGGAAGATCGATGGGGTCTGGAGATCTTAAGAGATTTTGAATTTTGGCATGGTCTGTGTGACTGGTTACTGTCGTGTTCTCTTTGGCTCGATGATGGATGTGGAAGGGGGATCACTGGCTAGCCCTAAGGTATATTGGGCTTACGAGGTGGACCGTGAGTGAGGTGGTCATGGATCTTCTTGTTCGCTACGACTGTGTAACGGACATATAAGACTGAGTCGATTCCCTTTGTCCGAATTGCCTCGTCATAGACAATCACATCTCACAACCTTGGAATCACAATCTGCTCCTTACAGTCACATCAGATCCAATTCAAGCTCCCAAACCATACCAATACCAACACCAAACACGACCGTCACCACAACCACAAACCACCATGGCCTCCTCAACCTCCGAAACAAAGCGCGTCTCCCAAGACGCCAACCGTAGACCCGTAAGTCCGACCCTCACCCGTCCAGCAACCTGTCCCACAACATACCCGACTAACCATCCAATCCTCCACGTACAGTCCGGCGAGATGTTCGACAAGATCACCACAATGAAGCGCAACCCAGCCAACGACAGAGCCGCCGCACGACGCGCCAGCCTCGAAGAACAGACCATCCCCAAGGGCGCGGGTCTGCTGGGCGATATGTGGAACAAGTACACGAGGGGCACCAAGTAAAAACTTCTGCCTCGACTCGAATTGGTTCTCTCTATGCTGTTGAACAGTGGAGCGAGCAGTGCTGGGAGAGATGTTGGGATTTGGTTGGGCGTTCAGGGCGTACCTACTTTGCTTTGATGGATGATTTTCCTGTGGATTTGTATGAATAATAGCAGTTGACGATGACGATGAATGAAACGGCTGGAATCCAATGTTTGATTGTCCCTATCTGTGGTTGCATTGATAACTTGTCAGTTCCCCCAGATGATTGGTCATTGCTAGACAGATCACCACTTCGAATGTGCATACTGCACGGAACTCGAGAATATTCTTGTTATTGCTGTGTCGTCTGCGAACTTGTACAAAATTCGCATGCGCGGTGGATCTCGATCTGGCGAGCAATAGTCGGTACTGGCAGGAGGCAACTGAGACTGGATGAGCTGAATGAGCTATTTGCAGCTGATCAGGTAGAGGCAGATTGGCAGGAAGGAGGAAACACCAGAAAGATCACACGAGGGTCGAAAACGTCCGTCGACTCAGACTCGCGACGTCTTCCAACATGACCTTCGATCCCCCGGGCAAGTTGTCCGACGCATATCGAATAATCGTGTCACAGCATCTCTCCGAACCCTAATGGCAAGCGTGTAGTAACAAATATTACAAAGCTGAATATGATTGGTCTTTTTTCATTGAATCATCAATGTCTCTCTCTTGAAAATGCCGGGCACGAAAGAGGCCCAACCTACTTACCGGCCTTGCCCGGTCAGTCTCCTCTCATCCGAACCCTTTGTAAAACTTGCAATGCATCTACCCGCTGTCCCAAGACTCCAATTTTGAAAACCTAACAAACGATACAACGAACGCTTACTCGACCTCGATCGCTGCGTTCCTCTGACGCATGTTAGGCCTGTAGCCCTGGCCGTTTTGGGGAGCGTTGAGCTCCGCCTCCTTCTCCCGGATGAACTCCTCTTTCTGGGCGCGGATGACGGCCAGGACGTTGGTCAGGCTGCTTCTCCAGTTCTCCAGTCTGCTGGCGACCTCACGCCACTGGTGGTCGCCGAAAACGCGGTAAGTGCTGCGGTGGATCAGGAACTCCTGCTTCTGCTGGCTGAGCTTGCCCTCGACAAGTCCAGAGCGGATGCAGTCGATGACCCACATCTCAACATCGGCGGCGGGAACGTCCAGAGCCTTGGCGATGTGACCGTAGGGGAGAGTGCGTGTCTGCGAAGCCTGGGCGGAAAGCGAAGCAAGGGTAAGGAGGCGCATCTTGCGGTCAAGAGCATCTTCGTCCAGGTTGTTCTCGGAAATGAACGAGTTGTTGTTCTCCTTGAAGTCCGAGAAGTCGTCGAAGTTCTCGGCGCTGAAGACCTCGAGGATCTCCGACCAGGTCTGATCGCTCTTGCGGAGAGCCTGAACGCTGTCGAGGGAGGTAAGGTCCTGGAAGTCGAATTGCTTGTCGTTCTGGAGAGCGGCCTTGAGTGCCTTCAGGGAAAGGTCGTGTGCCTCCTTGGACGCAGCATCGTCCTGGATTGTCCTGAGAGCCTTCAGGAGGTATGTGTAGCTCGACTCGGAGTTCTTGCATGCGGCCGCAGTCTCAGAGATGGCAAGGTAAAGCTTCCTCTGCTCAGCAGGGCTGAGCTCCCACTGCTCCATCCATACGTCCAGGCTCTTGAGCTGAGGTGCGAGGGTGTCGTAGTTGCCAGACTTCTTGATCAGATCCACGATCGCGAGGAGAACGTAGTAGCGAGTCTCGTCATCGGGCTGGATGGTGTTGAAGATGGTTCCAAGGATTCCAAGCGCAATGCCGGTGCCGTTTGCGGGCGAGGAAGTGATGGGTTGGGTGAGGAACTTGCAGATGGGCGGGAGGTAGGTCTCGGGGTCTTCTGATTGCGAAACCAAGTGGATGAGGAGGTTGTATGCGGCCTGCAGTTCCTTCTCGGCGGCGCTGTTGAGGACGGAGCTGTTGGTCACCAGCTTCTTAAGCACAGCGTCCTTGTCCGTCTCTTGTGGCCTGCCCTCCTTCTCCGGGTCTGCTAGTTGGGGAGTGATATCGGCGGCGAGGGTCGAGCTCTCGCCCTTCATGCCATCGAGGTAGACGGCGAGTTCAAGGGCGAGCTCCTCGAATGCGCCCTCGACGAGGGAGAGGTTGGGGAGTGCGGCCATGGTGGAGTGAGGTCGGGAGAGGTTGAAAGAAGTTGGGCGCGGTGGGAGGTGCGCGCGCGGTGTCGGAGGGAGATGGAGGAGCGGTGCAGTCGCGAATCGGCCTGGATCGCGTGTCTGGTGGTCGTCTCGGGGCTTGCGGTCCTGATTGCGCCGTGTTCTCTTGATAATTTGTGACTGGCGGCGAATTCTTGGCTTGGCGGGCGGCGGGGAGTTTTTGGTAGAGAACGGAAAGTCCCGTCGGTCGCGATACTTCACTTCACTTCACCCTAGAACCCACATTGATTGACCTCACTTCATTTGTCGACGGTCGCCTGTCTTGAATGCATCTCGTATAGCTTTATCAAGGCTTCTACAACTTGGCCGTTACGTGCGAGCAACATCATCACGCGGCAACAACCTCCATTGTGGCTCCGCCGCTGTTACCTTAATCTGGACGGTCCGTCTACATTTATTGATTGACATGCCACTCTCGTGACTTCTATTGTGATCCTTTACTACTGTTTTTGATTTGAAATTTCTTCAGTCGAGCTTTATCATACTCAAGAGCGTGGGTTGCCGTACCCGCCACAGCGCAAACGATAGCTGGGCAGGCCGGGCTCGATGACTAGTAACAATAAGATCACACTCGCTCACCGGAATCCTTAATCAATGCCTTCGATGAACTCGGATAGAACCATCCTGTCGGAGGAATCAATGACGGAAACAGCGCTAGAAGACAACACGACGTCCACCACCACAACCGATACCCAGGTCGCCCCTCAACCAAAACTCCAAACACTAGCGCCACAGCCCACCAAGGCCGAAGATAAATACGAAGATGAAATCGAGGACGAAGACAACTCCGAACGCTCAGCCTTCATAGCCCTCTCTCCCTCCGGCTTCCACCTCAAACCCCCACCCCAACCACACACCCTCTCAACCTTCCTCACCCCACCCTCCCACCTCTTCCAAACCGCACACTTCGGAAACCCCGTCCTCGACCCCTCAAAATACACCCTAAAGATCTCCGGCCTAGTAACCAAACCCCTAACCCTCACCCTCCACACCCTCCAAACACAATTCAAACCCACAACCCTCATATCCCTCCACGAATGCTACGGCAGCCCGCTCAACCCACCCCCAACAAACGCCCTCTGGCGCATAGGCAACATCCAATGGAAAGGCGTCCGCCTCTCCCAAGTCCTCGCCATCGCCGGACCCCTCCTCCCGCAAAGCGAATACATCTGGGCCGAAGGCCTCGATCGCGGGACCTTCGCAGGCGTGCACGCAGATCGCTACCAAAAGGACCTCCCTCTCTCCAAAGCGCTGCAGCCCGAAGTCCTGCTCGCGTGGGAAATGAACGGCGAGCCGCTGACCAGAGAGCACGGAGGGCCGCTACGGTTGGTGGTGCCGGGGTGGTTTGGGACGAACAGTGTCAAGTGGGTTTCGAGGATTGGGGTGAGGGAACGGAGGGCGGAGGGGCCTTTTACTACTACTTTTTACAATGAGCCGGATATGAAGGGTGGGGTGAGGCCGGTTTGGAGGGTGCAGGTTAATTCGATGGTTGTGCGGCCTGGGCCAGGGGAGGTTGTTAGGGGGGAGAGGGTGGGGGTTGAGGGATGGGCTTGGGATTGTGAGAGTGTTGCTGGTGTGAGTGTTAGTGTTGATGGGGGAGAGTCGTGGGAGGACGCGGTAGTGGAAGAGCGGGTTGGGTTCAGCTGGCAGAGGTTTAGTGTGATACTGGAGCTTGGTATTGGACGGCATGAAGTGATTGCTAGAGCGACGTCGCAAGATGGATCAGTTCAGCCGTTGAGCGGCAGTCGAAATCATTGCCACAGTGTGGAGATTGAGGTCATTTGAGGCTACGTAGACTCTGCGGTCTGGTATCACACGCGTTAGCATGTTTTGTAACAATCACTAAATCAGCGCAGATTTCATTCAACCAACACATCAAGAATAATTCAAAATCTTAACGTTTCTTTCATTCATGCTAACCCGTGACGCGATCTAATGCTAAGTAATGCAAGCAAGTCAAACAAACCCCCCAACACCTCCGCCTGTAATTAACAACCAGCGCAGCCTAAAGTGATGAGTCTTGCGACTCGAGGGTATAAGGCTGCGCTTAGCAAAAAAGCAGTAAAGCAGTAGTAAAGAGAACAACCAGGAAATGTAAAGGGGAGCTTACGCAGCCCCTAGAAGAACGCCCGAGCAGAGAGTTTGTTGATGCATCCGTCCTGTATGTGAAACGCCCATTTGCTGTGTTGCAAAGCAAAAGAGAAAGAAAGTGTAGGAGAAGATCGGTCAAGCCATGACCGAGCGCCAGCGCCGGAAGTGCGAGTTCTTTTGCTCCGAACACCATCTGAACGCGGTGATTCGCGACACCTTTACGGTGACGCGACTTGAGCGTGTGACAATGACTCGCTGGAAACTAGGCGAGAACGACCATCCGCTGGCCATGAGCAGTTTTAAGCCTTGGACTTATTGTTAAAGTAATCCACAGGCGCATTCTCGCCCGAGATCTTCGCCAAACGGCCCAGGACCGAGAGCAAGCCGGTGGTACCCTGGGTAAGAGTGGCGCAGGCCTCGGTGTTCCTCTTTCCAACGGAAACGGTGAAGACGCTGGCGATGGAGTCCGACTTGGCGAGCTCGTTGGCCCAGCGGAAGATGACCTCATCCTCGCGGTCGTCGCCAGCAACCATGAGGAAGTCAGCAGGGGTGGAGCCGTCGGTCTGAGCGGCAGCGCGGTGGCGCTTGAGGACGTGCTCGGCGGCTTTGGCCTTGCTCTGGTCGACGGTCTCAATGAGGACGGCGTTGGGGATTGGCACGGCGCGGATGCCCATGTCTTTGCAGGCGCCGTTGATGTGGTCGGAGCACTCGCCGGCGGTGCGCGTAGCGGCGTCTTTGTCATCCACGCGGTTGAAGCGGAAGAACATGGAGCAGTGGCGCTCCTCGATGAAGCTGTGCTCTAGGCGTTCCTGGTAGTACTTGAGGATGCCATTGACGGCAGACTTCCACTTTCCCATCGCCTCCTTGTTCGCGAATGAGATCCAGGGCTTCTTCTCGTCGCCGAACTCGCGCACGAAGCAGCCGTTCTCTGCGATCAAGCCGACGTTGGGTACGGTGCGAAAGTCGGATGCCAGGGCTTCGGGCTTGCGACCAGACATGACATAGACGATGTTCTCCGGGTCGTTGAGGAGTTCGTTCAGCGCGTCGAGGACACGCTGCGGAGAGGAAAGGGGGATACCAGAGCTAGTGCGGTGCGGAGCCAGGGTGCCCTCGTAGTCGAGGATGAAGACACGGCGGGAAGACTGCCTATACTTCTCGCTCACTTGCGGGAGTGACAGACGAGGTACAGAGGCAGCGTCGCGAATTCCGCGCTCATCGTAAACCCTGTCCAGATGTTCGGAGAGTGTGCGCGCCCACTTACCGCCAGTCTGCTCTGAAACGACCTTGTGCAAGTTCCTCCAGCGAATCTCTTTGTTTTGGTCCGACATCTCGAGAGCGGTCTTGATGGCATTGGCCTGTTCCTGATAGTTCCAGGGGTTGACAACTAGTGGGTACTCGCCGAAGACCGAAGCGCTTCCGGTGAACTCGCTGAGAATTAGCGGAGCATGCTTGTTTTGACCCCGAGCTCCATCTTGGCAGGCGATGAATTCGTGAGCAGTGAGGTTCATGCCATCGCGCAGAGGCGTGATCATCATAGCGTCAGCAGCGGTAAGCAGCGCGAGGTACTGATTGAACGGGATGTCCTGCTTGAGGAACATGAGAGGCTGGTCGGCCAAGGACGAGTGCGACGAATCGATACGCGCGACAATGTCGGACACGGTCGCGAGCAACTCAGACTGCTCGCTTGTAGAGGTCGCAACTTGAACCAAGACCACCTTTTTGCTCCAGTCTGGAAACTTGTTGAGGAAGAGCTCATACGCCAAGAGCTTCTGGCGGACGCCGCGTATGTTGTCGAGTTGATCGCGAGCAACAATGATGCGCCTGCCTTTGGCATTTCTCTTGATGTTATCAACCCACTCAGTGACCTCGGCGGCTTCACGCGCAACGTTAGTAGCATCGAGGTTGATGCCGATGGGGCAGTCCATGACGTTGACAAAGTGATCCTCGAGCTGAACGCCTTCAGCAGTGGTCTCGACGGTGAGGATTCGGCTGCACGTCTGCAAGAAATGCTGGGAGTACTCCGAGGTCTGGAAGCCGACCAAGTTCGCACCGAGCATGCCCTCGAGGAGCTCACGGCGCCTGGCCAGACAACGGAAGACTTCAGAAGACGGGAAGGCAGTGTGGAGGAAGAACCCAATCTTTGCGTCCGGGATCTTCTTGCGAATCATGCCTGGGACAAGCAGGAGGTGGTAGTCGTGAACCCAGATCGTGTCGCCCTTCTTGTAAGTAGAGACCACCTTGTCCGCAAAGGCCTGGTTCAAGTTGAAGTAGAAGTTCCACGAGTGGTCAGCGTAAGCCTTGCTCTTGGGGTGATCGGGAACCTGGTAGTGGAAGATCGGCCAGAGGATGGTCTTGCAGAAATGGGAGTAGTGGCCGTCGAGATCCTTGTCTTTGACAAACACTGCAGACGAGTTGTGATCGTTGTGAAGCTTGTCTTCGATGTCTTCCTTGATCGAATCAGGGATACTGTCAGTGGGGAAGCCCACGGTGCCCACCCAGGTGAGGTCGAACCCAGCCTGATCGGCGGCTTCGCGGGCAGCGTTGGTGAGACCACCATTGCCCTGAACGGCAGGCTCGACGGTCCAGGTCTTGTTCTTGAATGCATTCTCGTTGGGGCTGCCGGCGTGCGACTGGGCCCTAGATCTCGGAGGAACCTTGTGACGCTGGCGCAGCAGCTCGTCGTAGGTCTGAGAGAAGTCGAGAATGGAGTTGGAAGGGAAAGGCTTAGCCCTCGACTTTGGCTGGTTGAAGATGGCCTGCTGGCCCCACTCAGGGAGGTGGACATCGCTGCGCATCAAACGGGTGTTACCCGGGGTGGCGGCGGAGTGAAGACCTGAAGACTCGGCGCCAAACTGTGAGAAAAGTTCTTCTGCCTTGTCGGGCATGGGAGTACGAGGAGGCGTGTGCCCCCTCAATAAGCTGGGCGCGCTGGCATGGTTGGGGAGTTCGTAAGACAAGCCCTGGTTGCTCGCCACGCGAGCTGGCGGGCTGGGGCGACGGTCCTTGTCCTCGTGGAAGTTGATGGTGACGGGCAAGAAGCTGTTGCATGTCAGCGCGCGATCGATGAAGATATTGAAGCTGTTGTTGACGCAGAGCATGTGAGTGTACTTACAGCTGGACGGAATGTGTGGTCGCCATGATGATGGTGAAGTTAGGTATGAGCTGTGGTTAAACTCTGGTAATGGAGTGAGGGTTGTGAAGCTGCAGTCGCGCGGTGCGACCTGAAGAGCGAGTGAGGATTATAGGCAAGGCTGTAGGCGAATGAAGTGCCGCCGACACGAGGTTGAAGCGCGAGGGAGGTTGTCGTGTGAGTGATGAAGCAGGATGTAGGTGAGTTGCAGCAAGAAAAGAAAGCGCGACCTGAAGATATGGCGAATGTAAGCTGAGCAGCAAAGTCGAGCCGTGTGTGTTTGCGTGTGATGCCAGATATCGGCTTCAGTGCGCAAACAAAACCGTCACTCTTGCAGGGATGTACGTGTAGGCGCAGGCGCGAAAGTGGCAAGTCGAAAAAGGTCAAGAAGGACTAATGTGAGGTTTGGTAGGGTTGAGGTTGAGTTAGATGAGGCAGGGTAGGTAATTGCTCAGTCAGTGTGAGGTCATGTGCACGAGCATCAGCATCAGCACGAGCACGAGCCTTTCCGCGTGGAGGTGAGGTGAAGTGTGGATGAATGGGTTGATGTGTGGGTGAAGGGCAGTTGCTTGCTTGGTTGGTGGATGAAGAAGAGACGTGAATGGTCGGCACGTGGGAGTTTGCGAGGTTTGTGAAGTCTGGAAGGCAAAGGATGTTACGCGAGACTTTTAGACGGCATAGACACATAAACACAGCCAGGAAACAGCGGTCATATTCGAGAAGAGTCTCGCATCGCCGTTGCACGATAACAAGGTTAGTAAGGGCCAGCAACACTAGCCAGACTAGTAAGAACAAGCAGGGATTATTCCTTTGTGACGAAAGAAACGATTGGAGAAGCAAAGCGATCAGTACCTACAGTAACATAATGAATGGACAAGGCACCGTAGCCGACCCCCATGGTGGTACAACAACAACAAGAAACCATCAAACGCCCGTGGCCGTCCCTCGATAAGACCACGCTGGCTTGCGTAACTCGTGTCCCCCGTTTGGTTGGCGTGAGATAGCATGTAGAAGGCAAGAAAAAAACCGCGAAAGCAGGCCCAAGCAAAGGCATACAGAAACGTCATTTTCCTGTCAGATTGACAGTAGTTCCTGCACTAGACTCGGCAGGCACATTCTAGCGGCGCTTCGGCGAGGGACCCGTGCATCCGAAACGAATAGCAGCCTTACATGCTGAGGAACCAACCCCGCCGAATCGGGAACATCGACAACGTTTGTGTTCAACTGACGATGGAGGGGAGTGAACGGTGTAGGAAGAGAATTCCTTGCGATATTCCAACCATATGATCGACTGGGAGGATAGTCTTCCATGTATAAAACGATCGGATCGTTTCCTCGGCTCGATCTCTGCGACACACGTCTTCTGCTTGAATCCGTGTGTACAGAATCAAGTCGCGCATCATGTGCAACGAAGACAATCTGCGGTTGAATACCTACCTCGCCTATGACTCGTGATACCCTACAAAACACGCGTTTCCGACGATTTGAACTCTATCCGCAAGTACAATGTAAGTTTAGTGTCCGGCCAAGGTACACGAATTACAACATGTACATGACTTCACCGAAATTTGAGATAGGCTGTGGCATGAGCGATCCATTTGTGTCGTGACAACGATCATCACTGCTCAAACTGTAGATAGGCAATCTCATTACTACGCGTCTAAACTTTTGCTTTATTGATATCATCAATGACATTGAGGTCTTGATATTGACGATGTTGATAGTATCAACGACATTGATAACATTAAGCAATATTGATTAGAATCCAACCCCCACAACGTTAAAGAAGAACGCAGTAAACGCGCAAACGCGCCCATCAACGTAACAAACCCCATCCCTCCTCACAAAAAAAAATCAAGCAAGCAAGCCACGTAGACTACCATTCCCATGAGGTAAACATCGAATGAAGACACTATCTCAATCGACGACCTCGACGACCAAAAAGCTTTGCCCGAAATCTTGCGCAACAAGTAAAAAATCAAAGCGCGTCAAAGTCGAAGCAGAAACCAAAACCAAACCCATCAAAAGACACATGTATGAAGGGGGTCGAAAATCCACAACGCGTCAAAGTCTAATAAAACCAGAAAAAAATCACCGTAACGTCCCAAGAAACCAATCCCGGGTTCGGACATCACCAAGACTGCCACAAAAGGCAAGAAGATACCCATGAGAGTCACAGGAATCGGTCACTTGCGCACGCGGCCAACAGCATTCACAGAGTCCATTGGAACTCTCAAATATGAAGGAAGAAAAAAGTAGTAAATGTATCGAAGCTCTCTCCCTATCTCAGCACAACACAGCACCGCACAGCACAGCCCGCGGTCCTTTCTCCGACAGACCTCTCAGGCGTGCACGACGACGACGACGACGGGGAGAAAGCAAAGAAGCCGTTTAAATTAAGGGGAAAATCAGGGTACGCGCTCGCTTCCATGTATAATAAGTAGTCAACGCATCGCAACCTCCCTAAAAAAGACATTCTCGTAATGGAAGGATGGAATAAGCATATGACGGAACCGAACAGGAAAGGGAAGGGGAAGAGAAGAGGAGTAAAGATTAACAAATCAGGCAAAGACGACGTTGTGGGTATACCGTAAACGACGCGACGAGAGACGACGAAAATGGAAAGCGACAACGGTGGCCGTCGCAGAATAGAATGGTCGTCTCGCTGAGAGGATAGAAGCAACGATATATGAGACGAAGTGGTTTGGGTTGAGGTTGATCGAACGGGTGGGTTGGATGTATTGCGGGTCGCCTATGTGACTTTCGCCTTGGAGACGATGTAATTGAGGATCTCAAGAAGGATGGATGTGGTGGGTTCGAAAGCGCGTATCGTTTCATCGTCACGATGCACTTCCGGTAGAGGAAAGCTCAAGAGTGAGCTGCTGATTGGTTGATCGACGGACATATTAGATGATCGAACAACACGATCGATCCTTCTGCCGTGTTGGACGTACGCGCTCGAGTGACAACCGAACGTCGCGTCGTATCAAGTAAAGTACGTTGTGTTGTGAAAGTCGTAGCCCTCTCATTCCGCAGCGCGAACTGTGCTGACACTGTCCTCGGAGCTCTCGCTAAGAGAACGGGCTTGCATGGCGTCCGCGGCTTTGCGTTGGGCGACTATCTCACGCGCGTAGAATTCGACAAGCATTGTACCGTAGGCTTCGATCTCCTCGACAGGCACTGAAAGTCGGAAATCGTTCAGGAGCAAAAATTGCAATTCCAAGTGATTAAGCTCGGGAAGGGGAAGTCCTCCGACCTGGAGTGAACGTTAGTTGAATCGACGCGTGATGATCTGCCATACCGCCTTACCTTTGCGTATCTCGAGTTCGTATAGAAGATGTCCGAGAAGAACTTGCTGGCACAAGTGACACCAGCAATGACCAGTCTGTGGATGTTGAAGCTGTCGACAACGAAGAAATGTGATAGATTGTAGGGATCGATCGCTGGTGTGTCGGATGGTGACTCTGGCTGCTGCGGTCTGCTGTGAGGCGTGCCGGGCACGCCAGGCTGGGCCGTCTTCTCCAAGCCGCCGGAAGCAGGAGGTGTGGCGGTCTGGCCGCCTGAGCTGGGTGTGTGTTCGATGCCCTCCATCTCGTCTTCATTTGCTGACTCAAGAGATTCTTCCGAGTTGCGACGGCTCTTATCCTTCTCGAAGGCTTGCGCGTTCGCCTCTCTCAGGCTCTGCATCGGCCCGGCGTTGACGCGCTCTGTCATGCGGTCGAAGTAGACCAAGAGGCTCAAGAAGACTTCATAGCTCGTGGGGCAGTATTTGTTGATTCTCGTGAGGTAGCTCAGGATCGTTATGCTCGGAACGTTCTTTCCATGGAATGCCACAACGCTGCTCGTCTGGGGGTTGAGGTGCATCGCGCCGTCCAGCGACGGCGGTTGTCGGTGGAGGTGCTCATGTTGTTGATCGTTGGTCGTCGTAATCTTCGTCAGCAGGCCGGCCACCATTTCGATGATGTGCTCGACCTTCATTTCGCTGATCTCATACTGAGGGCTTTCGTCTGCGCCTCGTGAGGAGCGGCTGCGATCCCTGATTTCTGAAAATGCGCCCATGTCTTCCGTCGCGAAACTCTGAATGTGCTCAAGATCCCTCACCTTGATCTTCCGCCGTGTAGGTCTCGGGTCTGCAGCACTCGGTTGGATGGCAGGCGTCGGAGCTCCGCTAGGTGGAGCTGTCCTCGCGCTCAGGCTAGGACTTGAGGGTGGCTGTGTTGCACTGTTCACGTGCAGTTGTGAGGGTTTCGCATCGTTGTGTTGCACATGATGGGCGGCAGACGCACTTGGCGTCCTCTGTGACATGGACGCGGCAGTCCGGGAGGGCGTCCGGCTTCGCTTGGGCGGATTTGGGCTAGTGGAGAGGTTTCGCGCTCGTGTCGGGGCAGAGTCGTGGTAGGAGGGTTGGGAGTGGGAGTGGGTCGGGTTCTGGCCGAAGAAGGAGTTCACCGCGTCGATCACAACCGAGCCCATAGTAGCTCTTAAGCCGTGACTGGCAGAGAAGCTGTCTGTAGAGGAAGGTGAAGATTAGTATGAGTTGTTGGCCAGCGGCAGTGATATGCGTGGCGGTGGGTGGTGGTAGAGTAAAGTAGAGTAGAGGGGTCCGATGTAGCAGGGTCCAGGATCCAAGACAACCAGGGAAGGTTATCGGTGCTAGGCAGGCGTGAGGTGCCGAGGCGGAGCAGTGAAGCAAAGAGACGCGAAGGTGTGCATGTGAAAGCCAAGTACGTGGTTCGGTTCAGTCGAGACAGTCGAGTCAAGTCGAGTCAGGCTGCGTGTCTGTGCTGGCTTGAATTGGGTTGGTGAGAGAAGAATCTTAGGGACGTCGTGACAGCTGGAGAGGCAGGGTAGAGAGAGTTCGGCAGCGACAGAGAGAGTCGAGAGTCGTGGGCGCAGGCAGGCAGGCAGGCAGGCAGGCAGGCGGGAGGGTGGAGGAGGCGGTGTCGGTAACGCTCAGGTGGATCGTCGTCGTCAGGTTGCAGAGGGACGACGAAGAGGCAGAGGCAGAGGGCAGATGCAGAAGAGGCATGCGGAAAGTACACGGTAGAATGCACATGCATGGATTACGCAGGCGCGCGATAGAGATAGACGCCGGCGCTTGCTTTCTTGTGGAGAGGGCAAGGTATAGGTAGGTAGGTAGGTATAGGTAATTGTAGGTGGTAAAGGAAAAGTATCATGCACTCACCTGCATGCCAGAAAGATACCGTATGATGATGTGAGTAGGTAGAGAGGTGTGAGAGAGAGGGAGCACAGAGATAGCCTGGGAAGCGATCTGCGCCTGCGCCGTACTCAAAGCGAATTGGACAGCGCCCGTGTCCGTCCCGTCCTCGTCCTCGTTGTTGTTGTTGGTATTTGTCGACGTGTATCGTCGACGTGGTGGGGGAAGGGAAAAAGGTGGAGGAGGATGAAGAAGGTGAACTTGTCTATCAATCACACGGACACCTCTGACGAGTTTACCACCGAGAGACTCTGAGACATGGACGCATGCCCTCGTCCTCCCTCTCGTTTGACCCTTCAATGTTGGGATTGGTGGGCTGCGGGCCCTCACCCAATCTTCGGCTGAATCCGACCGAGAGCTTAACTATGTCATGTCATTTGCTATCTCCTACCACGTCTCCGATAAACAATCCGAGGTTATGTCTCGTTGTATACATGTATATGTCTGCTTGCAGGTTCGTAGACTTTGACGCGACTTGACTTCTTCAATATCCCGGACAGGAGGCGCATACAACCATCGTCAATCCACGCTACTTCCACGAGAGCTTCCAACGTTTTCTTAAGGTTCGCATTTATTTGTCTGTCGTAATCTTCGCTACGCGCAAGCCAGCCACGTTTCCGCGCTAGCCTATTCCCAGCTCACGTCGTCCGTTGTATGTGAACGGTGAGTTGTGCTACCCAGTAAAACGCGTCTATCATGGGCATGTGCATATAAGTACAGGTGGTGACCGTGGACCTGGTATTGCCTTTTTCTCGCACACAGTCCTGCGCGGTCCACTCAGCTTCCCACACTTCGCCCACTTCAAGGCCTGTCCATGCCAGGTCCCTCGTAGTTCCTGTCCGGCAGGTAAAGGTGTCTTTCGGCGCCCTTCTTCGTCAAAACCACCATCCTGATCACACCGCCTGAGCTGCCGTCCCACTTGATCGCCTCCTGCAGTGCACCCTTGACGAATTTGACTCCCTCCTCTTCGGTCATGCCCTCCTTCCAGTTCGCATCGCAGTATCCGTAGATGTATGTTGAACCAGAGCCGCCAATCGAGTATGCCTGCTTGTGCAATGAACCGCCGAGAGGGATTGAATAGACTTGTCCGCCATGCCTGTGGTCCCAGCCTGCGATGATGATGCCAGCGCTGCGCAATGTGTCAGTAATGATATCCCTCGCCTCGGCAGGTCCTTCTCTCCCTACCTCAGTGCATCCTTGTTGTCATAGCACAGCTCCTGGAAGATCGCGGCCGCAGTCTGTGTGGTCGGCGCCTCGTCGTTGGTGATTCCGTACATGCCCAGATGGTACTGCACGATATCCGCCACTGCCTGTGTGTCCGCCGCCGAGCCTGATCTGCAGCACCAGATGGTGTCGTGTACTCTTGTGAGCTTGTCCGTCACTCTGTTTGCAATGTATGCGCCGGTAGTGGTTCTGCTGTCTGCGCCGAGGATGACACCGTCCTTGAAGTTGATTGCCATACTATTGACCTGTCAGTTGTTTGCGTTCTTCCACCAGCGGGTGTGCAGTAATCTGCGGGCCTGTGGACGTACATCGAGGTTCCGAGGCTGTGGCATGGTTAGCTAAATGTGCGCTTTGCGAATGCCGTATCATTATCACTTACTTGACCTCGCCGCTCTTCAGGTGCCCCATGTCGACGTGAATACCGTCTGCGCATCGTCAGTCTAGTCCCCTCATTTACCCATCATGAGCTCATGGATGTGCATACCCTCGCCGAGCATGCCGGTTGTCTGCACCATGATTGCGGATGAAGCTTGTGCTGATGAATCACTTGAGAGTGTGTGATTGGAGAAGTGTTGTAAAGGTGTAGGTGATTCGAGGTGGGTGTATAGAGTTGAGGCGGTGATGTTTCGATGGTCAAGTGCTAGGCCGAAGACAACGACAGCAGGCGACGAGCTCCGCGTCAGAGAGCGAGGTCCGTGCGTAACTACAAACTCGCGCCACGACTGCCACATGTTGAAGTGTGACAGACAACACTTCTTTTCGAACGTGTACATGTCCTTACGGTGATCGCGTTGAGGGTGATTTCTCTCGTGCCTCAAGATTTGCATTGCTCGAAAGACCGACGAACAACAGTTCTTCATCAACGTCTGTCACTACACTTGCCCACGCTCTACAAACAGAACGTCAATCAACGCCGTCACAATGAACGCCCTCTGGGGTTGGGCGAGATATCCCTTCTACGCCGGGTCAACACTGTTCGGTCTCGGTAGCGCTGCACTATACTATTATCAAAAGTACACAATGATCGCTCAAGCTTGACTTGCCTCACCAACCAAACAAACACCATCCCTAACATCTTCCCCAGCGAGATCATCTACCCACGCAACATCCCACCCGGAGCCCGCACAGAAGTTCCTCGACCATCCGAGTATGGCATCGATGATCACGAAGAACTCAAGATCCCAACACCCGATGGCGAAACTCTGAGTGCCTTCCTCCTCCGTCCATCCAACAAAGCCCAAGCCCGCCCCGTTACCATCCTCGCCTTCCACGGAAATGCAGGCAACATTGGCCACCGCCTCCCCATCGGCCGCGTCCTGGCCAACGACATCAACTGCACCGTGCTGATGCTCGAATATCGCGGCTATGGACTCTCCACCGGCACGCCCAACGAGCAAGGTCTCGTGATTGATGCTCAGACAGGCCTTGACTACATCCGCTCACGCGCCGACTTGAGAGACCACTCGATCGTTGTCTTTGGTCAGAGTATTGGTGGCGCCGTTGCGATCGATCTGGTCTCCAAGAATCAAGCTTCTAGCGACATCAAGGGTCTGGTGCTGGAGAATACTTTCCTAAGCATCGCCAAAATGATCCCCAACGCCGTTCCCGTCGCAAAGTGGTTGACGCCTTTCTGTCACGAGTACTGGCGGAGCGAAGCCATGATGCCGAAAATCACTGCTGTTCCTGTCCTCTTCCTGAGCGGATTGCAAGATGAGATCGTTCCGTGAGTCTTTTCTTTCCTTGGTTCCCTTCCACCTCTTGGCAAACGAGTGTGTTCTCGCTAACAGACTTCTCAGACCCAGCCACATGAAAGAGCTATTCCGCTTATGCAAGTCCAAGACCGTCGTATGGAAGGAACTCCCTTACGGCGACCACAACAGCAGCGTGGCAGAGCCGGGCTACTTCAACTACATTGACGAGTTCATCTGGAGGCATGTGCTTAAGAAGTAACGCGCATGGACTATAGTGTAGACGGAGCCGAGGAAAATCGATACCAGAAGATTCGTCTATAAATAACCGCGAATCGATGTTTTAATACCACTGTACTGCACGCAGTGTTCCTGCGAGTGATGTGTCAGTGATGTGGTGGCCGTGAGCCCATCGAAAGACGTTGTTCATGTCGTCCTCGAAACAGCGATGGCCGTGCGTTCGTACCTGACAATGCTGTCATGTTCGACTAGATCATTGTGTGAATCAGTCTTTCCGATCGAACAAGTGTGTGTCATCATCCAAGTAACTATATATCCTACCAGTCAACGCGTTTTGGTTCTGACATAGCACGAATTGACGGAGTAGTACCACCCTCCGTCGACAAGGTGGCTGCTACCACTAATTTCCATTAGCCAACCGTCTGAATCGTCTTGATCGACCAATACAGTCGAGGAGTGTACACCCCAACCCTAACCCTAAATAATTGGATATTGAGACCGGACAGGACGCCGGTCCGATTGAGCAAGGAACGCATCCAATCAGGCTCACAAATCTGGTATGACGGTTAGGTAGATCGTGTAGATTCGATAGAGGACTTGACAAATCGAGAGATTGTTCTTGGATCATGGGCTTAGTATTGTTCTCAGAATGCAAAAAGAACAAAGGCTTTTTCTCAAGTGAGGAACCAGTAAATACTTGTATATGCTTGACTTCTACCAAGAATTGAGATTGCATCAAACACACCATCGATCAACACCAACATGCTGTTCCTACGCGTGCCATACGGTGAAGAGAAATTATTCGCTCTCGTCAAACCGGCAGGCGGGTCTTGGGCCGGCAGAAGCAGAGAGATCAGCGAATCGCCAGCCGGCAATTTCTGCATTGGTGCACCTGCAGGGGCAGATCAAGCTGATTTTCCCCAGAAAGCTCAAGCCACAGGAAATCGAGCCAGCGAGGAGAGGCTCAGGAAATCGAACGATAATGGCGTCCGCCATCCTTCGCCTGGGAAACTTGATTACCACCCCTCACCAGGACCTCAGAAGGGACAGGAAGATTCAAAAACTCGACGCACTTCCAACAAAACTCATTGATCCACCATCCACTCATCAACACCGCCAACAACAACAACAAACTTTCAGGGATTCAGGGCTGACCCTTGCGATGGACGGGTCATATGCCAATGGCGCCCCGCAGGCGAATGGCGTCCTTAAGGATCCCGTGAACGGAATCAACGGACACAGCACTACCAAACCGCAGTCGAAACATGTCACAGTAGTCGCGCCGACGACCAACGGATCGACCGTCAACGGCACCACAACTCACACCACCCCCCGAATACCGATGCACGACCGCAAACTCTCCAACCCGCTCGCGCCGCCCTTCCTCGTGTCCGCGCCGGGCAAAACAATCGTCTACGGCGAGCATGCTGTGGTCCACGGCAAGGCTGCCATCGCGGCCGCCATATCACTGCGATCGTACATGCTCGTGACAACCCTGAGCAAATCGAAGAGGACCGTCAGTCTGAAGTTCTCCGACATTGGCCTCGACCATACCTGGAACATCAACGAACTGCCATGGAAGACCTTTTCACACCCGGATAAGAAAAAGAGATATTATGATATGGTCACGAGCTTGGACGAGGAGTTGGTCGCTGCTATGCAGCCATACATTGCCGATGTGAGCCCAGATGCCAAACCGGAGGTCAGGAAAATACACATGTCTGCGGCGTCTTCGTTCCTTTACCTCTTCTTGTCACTCGGTTCGGAGACCTCGCCAGCATGTGTCTACGCGTTGCGATCGGCGATTCCAATTGCGGCTGGTCTAGGCAGCAGCGCGAGTATCAGCGTGTGCATCTCCGCAGCCCTCCTGATCCAATCCCGCGCTCTGTCCGGCCCTCACCCAGACCAGATGAGCCACGAAGCTGAAGAACAACTCGAGCGCATCAACAGGTGGGCGTTCGTTGGAGAGCTCGCCATCCATGGTACCCCCAGCGGAGTCGACAACACAGTCGCGACCAATGGCCGCGCCGTACTCTTCCAGCGCAAAGACTACACCAAGCCACCAATGGTCAAAGTTCTACGCGACTTCCCCGAACTACCACTTCTCCTAGTTAACACTCTGCAACCAAAATCCACATCCGCCGAAGTGGCCAAAGTCTCACAACTGAAAGAACGGCACCCTGCTGTCGCGGAATGCATCCTCAACGGCATCGACGCCATCACGCGCAGTGTCCACGACTGCATCTCAAGCGACGACTTCGACGCCAACAACTCAGACACCATCGCCTACCTCGGCGAGCTCATGTCAGTCAACCACGGCTTGCTAACCGCCCTCGGCGTCTCCCACCCCAAACTCGAACGCCTGCGCTACCTCGTCGACCAAGCCGGCGTAGGCTGGACGAAACTAACCGGAGCCGGCGGCGGCGGCTGCGCCATCACCTTGCTGAAACCCACACCGACCCAGAACGGCCACAGCAGAAACGGCAGCAGCGCCGCCCAACTAAACGGCGAAGCCGCCCACGAACCCCTCCCCGCTCAATCCCACACCAAGACCCCCGCAATGGAAACCCTACTCGACCAACTCGAAGAAGAAGGCTTCGAGCGCTACGAAACCACTCTGGGCGGCGACGGCGTCGGCGTCCTGTACCCAGCCATCATCAACGACGAAGAAATCCACCAGGACATGTTCCTGACGACCGAAGGCCGCGAGGGCGTCGAAGCGCTCGTGAGTGGCAGGAACGATCCTGGGGCTTGGAAGTACTGGCAGCCTTGAGTGAGATTCTCGCTGTCTGTTGTCTGTCATCTTTTGTTCATGGAATCTATGTACGCATATGTTGTAATGGGGTTATTTTTTCGCGCTGGCGCTGGAAGATGGGAGGGGATGGGATTCGGGAGGGTAAGGAAAGTAAAGGGAAAGGTAAAGGAGGGGAAATGGTAATGGAAAGAAAAAAAAGAGCATACATTCTACATTTCTCCCCGAGATTATGTCCTCAATCTGCGCTTCGCAGCGCCCTGGGTTGGTCAGGGACGGAAGGGCAATATCGTTGGCGCTGCAGTATATCCCAGGCATAGAAACGCATCGTGTGTGTGGATTACATTACCATGGGGTGTTTGAAAGTGATACAGGATGCGCGCTGGGCTACGTTGTTACATCGTCGTTGTTTGGGCCTATTTGACTTCGAAATCAATGTTTTTTGATCGATCAATTCAAGAGACTTCATGTCACCTTATCACATACTTTTCGTAGATCTGCTCCATTCGGTCGCTGACAGGGAATGTTTCAAAACCCCTTCATTTGTATCGTTACTGGGTTCTGCTATCGATACTCTCTTTCCCACTTCGTCATGCATTACAACCGTCGCTAACAGTCGCTCGTCTCTGTAGTAATGGACGAGAAAACGATCGATCGATGTTCCGTAGCCGATGTGAAAGCGGCGTTGACGGAAAAAAAAAAAAGGTCAACCGCCGCCTTCGATCGTTACAGGTATCCCATCACGATCTCCCATTCACTCCACAACCCCCTTCTCCCGCCACCTACTTTCCGCCATTGTTGCCGCCCGACGAGGACGGGGTGCGCTGTGGCCGGTGCCGCTGTTGTAGTAGGTGGAACCTGCGAACGGAAGAAAGAAAAAGAGTCAGCTCGCGCCGCCTTCACGGAAGCGTCAAACGCAAAGCGCTCTCTCTTCCGGGGACGATTACTTACCGTTGGGGTTGGAGTAGTAGTAGCTGCCGTTGGAGTAGGAGTAGTGGTAGGAGTTCTGGTTGCTGGGGGACGAGCCCTAGTCGCGGCTGTCGTAGCTGTTGCCCTGTTTTTTTTGGTGTCTTGGTCAGATTTGGTGATTTTTTCTTTGGGGGTCGGTTGAGAGGGGTGGTTATTGTAGGGACTGCGCGTGTATGGTGTGTATGTTGCTGTGCCTGGGCATACATACCTGGGAGTTGGTGCCGCTGCTGGTGACGGAGTAGCCGCCGTTGCTGTTGGAGCTTTGGGAAGGCATGTTGGTGTGTTTTTGGATGGGAATCTTGCTTGAGCTGTGTTCATGGTTTTGATTTGTTTTGTTGTATTGGTATTTATGTAGTTGGCTGAGAGGAAGTGGAGGTGTTGACGAGAGGTGAGGATGACTACTGCTTTGTTATCTTTGAGAGCTTGAGCCTGGGGCTGGTGAAGCTCCGTGATTGCCCTGTCGTTTGCTTCCCATGCATGTTTGCTTCCATTGGTCTTGCACGTGAGGGGAAGTTGCAGTGATTGATGCATGCATGTGGTCTGTTGGCTCCGCATGTGTGCTTCTCTCATTTTTTGCTCTTTGCTCCGGGCGGAAGCTGGTCGCGATAAGGACTCCAACTTGACATACATTGTATGTGATTCAATCGCGAGGGCAATCAAACGATGCTCTGTGGCTGTGGCAGTCACGCTGGGCAGAGTTTCGGTACTGTGCCTACACAAATCAGCAGCAATCATTTAGACGCTCAAGAGTTTTTCACAAGTCAAAAAGAGGTCTGGAAGGAAGAGAGGCCGCTGCTGAGTAGAATGTGAGATCTTCTTTGATCAATGCCACGCGTGAGAAGCAAAAGCCGAAGCTAGGCCATGATCCTAACGTCGAGGCATACATAAATGCAGTCGTACCTGGTAGTCAATGCAAAAAATGAATACCACTCAGATCTTTTTGTGAATTGCAGGAGCTTCAAATATCTCCATAGCGGCAGAACCACCGGATGCTGACATATACAAAGCAACAAAGATCATCCTTGCGCGAAGAGTCGTTGAGCGGATAGTAGTGTAGCCGATTCAAGAAGTGACCGGGTGACCCACAGTCATCACGCTAAATTACACTTTACCGACTTGGTGTAGCACTGGAAGGACCGGAAAGGGTAGTTGCAACGCATAGAAGTCAGAACTGTCAGGAGCTACCGCATTATTGATTTGGCGACTGCTTAACAATTTTGCTTCGTCAATGACCCGAACATTTGAGGATGTCGTGAGCTTCGGCCGGGTGAAGTTGAGTTATGAGCCGCTGATTACGTGCTCTGCTTGCGGTGCGTTCAACATTAGGCGAATTATCCACCCATGTACATGCATACACCGGTTCATGCATCTGTTCCTTCTTGTCGACTTGCGATATGCCCTAGGTGGCAAGGTGTTGGAATATGCACAGGGCAAGATCATATAGTATATCTTCAGGGATATCATCGTTGTGTATGTAGTGGCTGGGAGGCGGTGCTTCGATGCTCCGCGGTTGGAGCGAGATTGCGAGAGGGAATTCTGACGGCGTCTTGGCTACTCGATTGGTGCCATGATCGGTTCTCATAGGCTGTTTCAGTGATGATTCTAACAAAATTCCTGAGTGAAGGTGTGAGTAAGGGTGTTACAAGCAAGTGAGGTAAGCCACTGCAGGCAGCAAACAACCAAGATGTCGAGAAAAAGATACTGCGGTACATGAACATGTCGGCTGCGTGGTTCCGGATGCAAGGCCAACGCCGGATCGACACATGCAAATGCGCGGGGATGTGGCTTGTTCACAGTGGAGAGAGACCGGACAATGTGATGGGGCGATCCGATGCCAGCAGCGAATCAGCGAATCAGCGCCTGATCGCCATACATCAAACCTGTTATCATCGTTGTCATCGCTTGCCGCCAAGGATCGTTGTAGTCCTCGTCCATCATCATCCCCATCGGCATCGTAGCCATCGTGCCATCGTTGGGATTATTCTTGATGCCGCGATACGTATGTACATGCCAGGCGGTCACTGGTGGTACAGCGGACGACGACGATAACATTGATCGCTTATGCCGTGAGTTACAGCGCATGCATTGCCGCGAATCGCATACGCAAGCCACCTTGAGAATACCGACACGCCACATTTCCAAATCTGACCCTGCACGAGGTTACCGACGATGCAGATAGGCTCGCTGTATCACGCTCGCTACTGCAACTCAGTCCTGACATGCCGAGTGAAGTACGCGTTTCTTCTCTCCGACGAGAAGAGGTAACGATGTAGCGAAGTATATGTACTGTAGATGGCTGGGGTTTGGTACTGGTGACGAAGTATAAACCGGAGTGCAACTCGACGAGACGGGTAGATCATGTCATGACGATGCTTGCAACTTCTTGCCACACTCCGGTTCTTTCGCAGGGCAACATTGCATGGGCACACCGTGAAGCCGTGCTGGAGGGCGACAGTCAAGATCTGACTCAGGCTGGTGTGTCCAACACCGGCATATCTTGGACTTCTACAGTACGTGTCTGTGTGTCGTGCCGGCAACGTGCAGGGCAGCGTGGACGTTGAGCACTGTTTCAGCGCCCCTCCGAGACCCGGCACGCACAACAAACGATCACAGATGTGCACTGGACCATTTGGGATGTGCAGCAAAAGTCTGGATGAGCGCCACCATATGTCCGTTGGTTGATGACGCCCTCTCCAGAGCTTGCCTAGCAGGGCTCGAGTGCACTCTGTTTGCGCCATCGACTTTTCCTGGGATCTGGGCCGCCGTCTCGGCATGCCAGAACAGCATGTAGCTCGCTTGCATACGCACAACGCGTGAGATTTGTGTTTTCAGCCGGAAGAAGAGAGCTGAATAGACTGCAGGTCTCCTTCCAGCCTAGCTACGCGCGCCGTTTCACCCTGGCGATATCGTTCGTTCGCCGTCTGAGCACGGAGCCAAGTCTCGTCGCAGGCTTCCGAACCGTTGGCGTGAAGATACCGCGGTCGTGATACTACAGCACTGCTAGCCGGCACTTTCGTTGTCCGATCACCACGCTATGGCCGTCCAGTGATGTGCTCATGGGCCCGTCCACTGTTAAGGTTGGTTCTCTTTCTGGAGGTGAGCCCATGCAGGCTATCCACCATTGTCCACCGTGCTAGACCCTTGCTGCGCCGGGTATCTTAACTACCAAGGCCTCTCCACTCCCTTTCCTTGTCTAATCTTGGACTTTCTGAAGTCCTACCTTCAGTCTGGGACGCCTGCGTAGGCCCCCATCTGACTACTCAACAGTGCTATTGTCTAATCCTGGCGCTACCTTATCAAGCGTTCAAGGGCGTACATTGGCTGGTCCAGTACGCGTTCTTCCCACTATACGTCGCCTGGAAGCTGCGCATCTCGAGAACTCTCGGCAGCGGATCGCCGTGCTCTCGTATCTAGGACGACTTGGTACCGCAGACCTACTTAACTTATCGACCATGGACTCTTCCGACCCCAAACTGGGTAGAGCGCAAGTAAAGGCGCGCAGATTCAACGGAATGGAAAAGACATCACGTCAATGGAGCTGTCTCCGAAAGGTCGGTGTTGCATCAGCGGTCAGATGTCTTATATGTTGCTAACAATCGGTAGGATCAAGATCTGTGGGACGAGGATGCGAACTGCTATGTGCATTTCAATGCAATGGGTTCATCGCAGCGCCCTCCAAGCTTGAAAGTGCAGTTTGCCAGTGTGCAGCTGTCGAGATGCTCACATCTGCTCGAGAACTGTATCCCGGCAAGAAAAGACCATAGCTCCTCACCGATGTCAGACAGTGGATACGACTCCGGTGCATCATCATCGCAACAAGCGGATACTTACGACTTATTCGTACCGGCACCAGCAGCCTTGTCAAGAGAGCAGGCTTATGCGTATCACATCACGACACGGAACTTTTTCGCTCTTCTCACAAATCAGGCATTGGTGGGCGAGAAGCTCGGACAGTCATTGGTCGACCTTTGGAAGAGGACCAAGGCATGGCTGCCAGAAGAAGATGCCACTGCAAGGTTGTTGAGCTACTGCGATCAGCAAGGCTACCTGTCTCTTGCGGACAATGTGGCCCACGCCACCGCCATTCTGAACTTCTCCGAAAAGGCACAGATCCAAGAGCTTTGGACGAACGCCTTTGCACACTGCGTTGGAATGCACGAACGTCTTGACCTAAGTCCAGATTATCGAGAGCTCAACAGCATCACGAAAGCCCTAGTGACACGGGCGTCACTCGAGATGGATCTACACATGTCTCGCGTGACACGCGCTCTTGGGTCGTTCTTGGAGGAGGAGCTCAGCGCCAATCGTCTAGGTCTTACGAAACCAGCACGAAATCATCTAGACGCCTTCCGATATTTCTTGCAGACCTTCTACATGGAGCAACTCGGCTACTTTCCGCCCAGCAGTAGCGAACCCTACAACAAGCGGACGTGGAATGATATGTGCGATGACTTTCAAAGTCTTTACGACCTTCTGGCGGACACAACATCAGATCGCAGCATGCAGAACGACTCGAATGCCAATGGTGGTATTTGCTGCTTGCAGAACACTCAAGCCTTCGATTCACGACACGGATATGATCCACTTCCACACCCATCTCCTTTGTTACCATTATACACACCGACGAAACGTTCGATCGACGCACAAAGAACATTGCGTAGTCTAAGACTGGGACGTTCGGCTTCAGGGTCGGTGGTGAAGCTACCGCCCAGGAAGGCACTTGCTGACGCCACCAATGCTATCACCAACGATGCGGCCGCCCGACCGATTGTACTGGAGTACCAGCGGTTCGAAAGACTGAAACCCGATGAGAAGGTTACAGTGCAAGAGGCGCGTCAAGTCCGTTGGCTGCTCATTTATGCAGCTCTCCAGATGTTGAAAAGCATCACGAAAGCACCCAATGGTGTCAAAGACACCGAGCTAGCATCATATCCACTTTGTGTTCTGACGACAGGAACACCCGAGTGGCACAACGATGAGATTGGAATCAACACCCCTATGCATTCACCTAGCGGCTCCGTTCCGGATCTTCAGTTGACGACACCACTTCCAATGCCCCTGGGTGAGAACGATATCCGCCCAGAGAGCGAAGGACACATATCTATTCACCCGGACTGCGAAGCTGATAATGCAACTGACTACTTCAGTAACTCGAGACGCAGCTCAGTAAATGCCCTGGACATGATGCCGCAACCACTAAGGGTCAGCCGCCTCAACCGCACAGCTTCGATTCGCACCAGTGTAAGCTCAGGTGTCAGCGTGCTGCAACGCTCATTCAGCATGGCGAGGCGAAATAGCTCGCGCAAGTCAGTGCAAGCCCCCAAGCACCGTCGAACCAGCTCCTACGAGATTGTCGGCTCAGGCTATAGGAGCAGCAAGGAGACTTCTAGGAAAGAAGCACTTGACGATCTGGAAGGTACCAGTGAAGATGTGCCTGCACAGACAAATACCACTACATTTCAAAACCCATGGCAGGAGTTTGACTTTGGCCTTCAGAATGTCGCTGAGGAACCGACCCTGAGCGACAGCCATTTCGATTCCGCGTTTGGCCTTGATCTTCTGCACACGACAGCAGCCGACTTCAAGCGGCTGGAGAAAGTGAACGAAGACTCGTCAGACAAACGCAACTCTTGGGTCGTGGGTGAAGCAGCATTTACCGCTCGCCGATCCGATGCCGACCAGCCTGCCTCGGCCACTACCTACTCGAGCGAACCCGACTCTCTGCGCTCTTACACAGCCGACGGATGCGACACGCCCGCAACGAATTACTCGTCTCCCGCGCAGAGCCCGATGTCATCGCAGCGTACCAGCGTCGATTGCGAGAGGATGCTTGCAAGCCCTCCCAGACAGCAATTCGCCGGCCAAAGACACATCAGCTTCTTGGATTCCCGACCAACTTCAAAGACTTTGAATGCGGGAGTTTACTGTCCAAGCGGCACATCCCCTAAAGCACCGTTGAAAACGGCATCAATGAACCCAGCATCATCACGATTCTCAAGAGCACTGGCAGACAAGGCGACTGCAGCCGAATGCGGTGCCGCCCTCGCGTCGGCGTCTAATTCAGTATTCGATCTTGGAAGCCAGCGGGCTGGACGCATGGAAGTCGAAAGCGTGCGTGGGAGAAGCAGGACTAGAGGGCCTGATGAGTTCGCAGGATTTTCTTTTTCATTTAACGACTGAGCAAAGATACCCAATTTTTCCTAGATTCAATGGCACCTGATGATGGTCGCCCACGAACTGCTCCTAAATGGACGGTCTAGAAATATAATCGAATTTTTCTTCGAGCCAGACAATTTCACTTTTAATCTGTCGATACGGTGATTTCGATGTTCTTCTTGCCGACTCGCTCTAGAACTAGCAATCTGTGTTCGTTGCTAGAGAGGCATCATTTCAATTGTTATGTGTCCTTTTCGCTAACAACACCCAGTCAAGTGGAAAGTTGAGATGATGATCCATCCGGACCCACTCCGAACTTCGCGAAACTCCTCAATCATGACCATCAAGGTCACGCTTTTCTCACTCGCGAACCTCTTGGGACCTTGGCGAAGTACTCACACGGTCCGTGGTGGCCAAGGATGCTGTCTTCATGGCTCAACGCAGATTCTCGTTGCGATGTTTATATGAATCCACTGCTCGGCCCTGCTGATTGCCAGTCCGCCGTTCGCACGCAGGCTGAAGTCATGTCGGCTCGACCTTACAACCCAGTGCGATCGGCCGTCATCCTGACAATAGCTTTTCTGCTGCCTTTGCTCCTGACCTTGTACTCGGATCGGCTGACTAACGTCTATTCGTCGCTCTGGTCTCAAAGCGCGAACTCTGCTGCGGCGAAAAGTTACAACAATGCAACGATTCAGTCTGATACAATACTAGCCCAACAACAGACTGTTGGTTCCCCGTCTCCAAAGTCTACCGTTGTACCAGTCTACTAACACCATTCCAGGAAGATTCGTCCCGGCTACTGCACGAGCTACGAAGAGATGTAGGAAAGTGGAACAGCAACCACGCGCGATGGCGTCTGATGAACTCCATGAAAGCCTACCTACGCTACGGCGAGGAGCGTACAAGCGAGCTCGACATCTGGCGAAAACGATACAAGAAATTGTCCCGTGGCCAGCGATCGGTATGGCAATCCCTCTAAACATTCGTTCCATCCTGACGCCTCATCGACTAACAACATCTCCCAGACCCTTGAGCGAACAACCAACTACACCAACAAACTCAACAGCGTCGAAGACCTGATGCTCAAAAACGCAGACCTGGCCGAAGACATCCTGGCCTACAACCTCCAATACTACGGCGTCTCGCGGACCGAACTGGAAGCTTTCGTGCAAGAGACCACCCCGAACGGCACCGCCAACCAAAGAAAAGGCGACACGCTCTACTCGATGAAGCACTTCGTCCGCGACTGGTCGACCGAAGGCCTGCACGAACGACAAGCCACGTACCCCTGCGTGCTGCAAGCCATAACCAAAGCCTTCCCCGCCAGATCGCAAACCAAACCAGCGCGAGTCCTCGTCCCAGGCTCAGGCCTAGGCCGTCTAGGCCACGAGATCGCGGCTCTAGGCGGCTTCGCCGTCACGCTGAACGAGTTCGCACCCTCCATGAACATGGCCTATCACTATCTCAACACCCTCACAACCCCGAACGCCGCCACCATCCACCCGTACGTCGACTGGTGGTCCCACCGCGCCACGACAGCCCACCTAAAACGCCCCGTGACATTCCCCGACGACATCGCCACCCTCTCGCTATCCCAGCCAGCCTCCTCCCCTCAAGTCTCACTAGTAGAAGGCGACTTCACCACAGCCCTCAAACCCCACGAAGGAACCTACGACGCCCTCGTCTCCCACTTCTTCATCGACACAGCCTCCAACATCCTCACCTACCTCGAAACCATGCACGCGCTGCTCAAGCCCAACGGCGTATGGATCAACCACGGCCCGCTGCTGTACGGTTCCGCGCCGGCGGTGCAGCTGTCTCTGGACGAGGTGATTGCCGTTGCGGAGAGTTTGGGGTTCGAGCTTGAGATGGTGCCGGTGGAGGAGAGGGAGGGTGGGATCTGTGGGCGGCCGATGGAGTTCGATGGGCGGGTGAGGGGTTCGAATGTACCGTATGCGAGCGATGTGGAGTCGTTGTCGCGAAATGCGTATTTAGCGCAGTTCTGGGTTGCGAGGAAGAAGGCGTGATAGGTATAGAAAAGGGGTCGGAAGGGGGTTCAAAAACGCGTGTTGATGTAATTGATTGTTCTCAATCGAACTGATCGATTGAGTGCCCGAAAAATGTAGGCCAAACGCCACAGGCCAAATTCATCTTCAAAAGAAAGAAGGGAAAGCTTTAAATACATAATTCCGATTATGATCATATATCGCCCTCACTGATCTGCGCCTCCAGATCCCTCTTGACGCTCAAATTCTCCCAGCCCTCGACGTTCTCGATTACTAGACCCTTTTCGTTGGCCAAGTGCAGCAAGCAGATGAAGCCGTACGACGTTGAGATGTCGGCGAGTTGGGTTTTGGGGTAGACGTGCGAGAGGTTGTTCATGATGTCCGTGAACATGAGGGTTCCATCTGCGTCTTGGGGAAGGATGGGGATCTGGGGTTTCTGGGGTTGTTGTATTGACGGCGTTTCTCTGTTTGGAAGAAGGATTTGTTAGTTTTTTTTCTCTTGTCAAGACATTTCAGCGTGTCAACATGCCTCTCTTCGAAGCCAATGCCTCGCCACATTTCCTCTTTCAACCGCCTTACGTCCACTTTCTTCGCCACGCGTGCGTATTGCACGTATTCGGGCCGCAGTCTTCTGCTTTGTGTGACGAGCTGCGCGCCAAAGGCTCCTTCTTGTGCTGGGTCTGCGCTTCCAGCAACAGCGTCGATTCCAGGTCCTGTAGGGCCGCCAGCCGCCATGCCGGCGTCGTCAAGATCAGGCGAGAAGGCCTCTCGCGCGTCGGCGAACGAGTCGTCGTCCATGTCCCCGCCGGGCATGGGGAGATTGTCGTCGGCGAAGAAGTTGGCGTCGTAGTCGCCCTGGACATCATTTTCTGCTTTCGGTGGAGGACCACCGTTGGCGGCCCAGTATGCTTCGTCGACTTCCTCGTGTGCGGGCATTGCTTTGAGGCCCTTTCTGGCGCCCAGTTTGGCTTTGGGTTTGAGGAAGAGTTTCAACAGGTCTTTTGAGTTGAAGTGCTTGTCGTCAGGCAGGAGGTTGCGGGTCTTGCTTCTCCATTCGCGTTTAGGTAGTGAGATCGCTGCATTACTTGAAGCTTTTGTGTATAGCATGCTCGCCAAGTCGCCGCTCATAGGTGCCGCGAAGTCGATTTCAAAGGCCTCCTTCTCCTTGCGTACTCGTTGCGGAGCAGCAGGCTTATTCGCTTCTTTTATACGGGCAATCTTCCAGTGTTCGGGGCCAGCCCAGTTCTTGTGCAGTGCTGTGTCGAAGTAGTTCAGAATGTTCTCGTGGTCGTTCTGTTCGCGATGTTGGAGTGTAACGCCGTAAGCATTCGAGTCTGCATCAAAGGTACCGACTTCACCGCCCTCCTCGCCGCCTTCTGCCGATGCATTGTGCACGCGCATCAGGGGTTGTATCGCAGCGTCCTTAGCCCATGCCTCGCCACCTTCACCGAAACCGACTTCCACCTCATCGTCGAAGATCATAGGACCGCCGTCATCATTGTCGAAAGGCGCGGGCCCGTCAAACCCTTCTGCTTCGTGGTCGTCATTGTCTTCAGTCGGCTCGGGATGCTCGTCTCGCCAGTTCTCAGGAGCCTTCAAGAAGGGCAAATCCGATGCGTTATCACCGCCGCCCAGCTCAAACGACTTGAGAGAGGGACATATGTCCTGCTCGTCCAGGAGATCGAGATTTGGGAAGAAGCGGGCGCCAAGCGAGGCAATGTCGATGGGAGCGTCCGCATCTGCAGGCTCCCCATGAGTTGTATCTTCTTTCGATTCTTCCTCGTCTCCTTCCGGCTCCATGCTATCGTGCCTTGACTCCTCAACCTCCCTCGCATCATCGCTGCTGTCAAACACAATCCTGCCTGTGCCATCAATGGAAAGGTGATTCAGCAGTAGGCCCTTGGCGCCACCCTCGTCAAAGTCGGCTGATGCCTTCTTGAACAGCGGATCCACCGAAAACTCCAGCTCCATCTTCTTTAGCCTTAGCTGCTCGAACGAGTTGACCAAGGTCGCTTCTGCCGAGCGCGCCGCCTTCTTTTTGCTCTTCTTCTTTTGACCATCTTCACCCTCCTCATCCTCGTCGCCATCCTCCCCGTCCGCATCTGCATCATCTCCCCTGCGCTTCTTGTTTCCACTGTCCGCCAGACCGCTCAACAGCTTTCCCGTCTCAGTCGCAACACTGTCCACACGGCTGGTGTAAATTTTGACGCAGCCATCAAGCGTGCAACTCGCTTTCTGGAAATTGATCTGGTCTCCCTCCTTCAACAAGCTCATGTCGTGGAAGTAGTCAATGAGCGCAAAATTCCAGCTGTTGTTCGCGTTGATCTTGTTGTCCGTGGCCATCTTCATCCATTCCTCAAAGTTGGCCAGAAGAGGCACACGCTTCATGGGCGTGACAGCGTCGCCTCGTACGCCAAACCCATCATCTTGCGAAGGTGTCTCCGGCCCGTCGACGCCCAATGACCTGCGCTTTTTCGACGGCGTCGCTGCTGCTTTCAATTGATCCAGCTGTTTGGAGTGTGCCATGTGACGCGACTGCAGTCGCGCTGCTTTCTCGGATCGATCATCGTTGAGCGGTATCTTCACAGGCGAGGCGTGTGCTGCGGATGGCTGATTCCCTGAGGCGCGGACGCGCGGCATGGCTGATTCGTAGGCGCACAAGCGGCGCGTGTCGTGGATTCAAGGTCGGTCTATTTATGTGTTCTCGTCGGTGTTTGTGTGGATTTCGGGGTGACAGAACGGTATCGATGTTGAATTATTGACATGAAAGTCCGAATGTAAACACAGAGACGCGGCTATAGTAGCGCCCGCTCTTGCCTGCACTCCACACAAACCAGCCGTGCGGCTCAGGTGGCGCCTGCCGCGTGGCGCATGCAGCTTAACCTCGGAGATGGCCAGGCCAGCGCGTCATGTTCTGTGCCAAGTTGAATCTTGATAGAGGCGTGCGGGCCGGGCGACACAATCAACCTTATCCCTCATCAATCCACCGCCCATGTGGTAGTTTGACGTCGTTGGTCTGCTGCGCCTCGTCCACTGGATAATGCCGTGAATGTCATGTTGACCATTATCATTGTCGCCGCCGCCCCTGCTCGCCACCAATTATCCTGAGGGCTGGTCTCTCCTCCTCTTACCTTAACCTTCACCCACCGCAACTTCAACCACTCCATCGGTTCTGGACGCGATATGCCAGATCCATGCACGACTAGGACCACCGACACACGACGCATGCGCACACCACCCGCAAGGAAGAGCTACCGCGCTGCGCGAGCCTTCTACCTGGTCATTGCTATCGGCTTGTTGCTGGCTGCATGCGCAGCATATGCCCACCAGGATGTCGACGAGCTCGGCCATGTCGAGCAATCATTACTACCCAGAGACGTCAACACCTTCGCGAACGAGGAAGAGCGGTGTCGGCAGGTACGCAAGAGCAAAGACCAGTGCCACTTCATTAAGAAACATTGTCCCGACGATGAGGGCGGGTTCGGCACATATCTGGACTTGTTCTACTGCAGGCTGTCCAACGCCAAACCGGTCGCATTCATGATCCTTATTTCGTGGCTCGGGCTCCTATTTTCTACAATTGGCATAGCGGCAAGCGACTTCTTCTGCATCAACCTCAGCACGATTGCGAGTATACTCGGCATGAGCGAAAGTATGGCGGGCGTGACATTGCTAGCGTTCGGCAATGGCAGCCCGGACGTCTTTTCAACATTTGCCGCCATGAGCACCAACAGTGGTAGCCTGGCGGTCGGAGAACTGATGGGTGCCGCTGTCTTCATCACATCCGTCGTTGCAGGATCCATGGCGCTTATCAAGCCCTTTCACGTTGCCCGCAAGAGCTTCGTCAGAGACGTTGGATTCTTCATCGTCGCAGCAGGCTTCAGCTTTTCTTTCCTCTGGGATGGTCGACTGCAGCTCTGGGAGTGTATCGCAATGGTGATCTATTACTTCTTCTACGTTGGATTCGTCGTCGCATGGCATTGGTGGATCGGTCGTCGGAGACGCGAGAGAGAAAGACAGGCTGCTGCAAGAGGCCATTATTTACCACCGGGTGACGAGATGGACCTGGAAGAAGAATATCATGACGATCCGGAGAGCAACGATTCTGGGACTGTCAGAGGCAGCATTTCTCGCGGCGCATCCAGGGAAGATTTTGCGGCCCTGGAACGAGGGCCTACCACGCCCAACGAAGACGAGCCGAATGAAGATGAGGAAGAAGCAGCACGCGACCGTTGGATCAGTGAGCTCAACAGCAATATGCGTCTTTCTCGACCACAAGTTCGTTCTCGCCGGAACACGATTGGCCCAGTTCGACCCTCACTCGTCGGCGCTCTCGAGTTCCAAGCTGTACTCAATTCCCTACAGAAATCCCGAAACATACAGACTATCCCTCTGGATACGAGATTTTCTGACATCCCTGAATTGGACTTGCACCAGACCAGCGACTCGGCACCCCCTGACGTGTCTGGACGACCACCGCCACCTCAGCTTGTCATTGACACAAGCGCAGCTCCAGATGTCGAGAACTCGGACTCGGCGGTTCCGAAATCTGCGCCTGCTCGGGGAAGAGCAGTGTCAGCAGGCGATGCGTCAAGCCGAAGACATAGTCCCAATATACAACTGCCGGAAAGTCGACTAGACGAGGGTGAATGGAATCGTACTGAACACGCTGGTGTGATTGGCATGAATCTCCCACGATTGAACATCCCAAGCCCGGGGCGACACTCAGCTCCTCATACACCATCGGTCGAGGTGTCTGCGCCCACACCTACATTCCCCATTCTTGAGGTTCCCGAAGAGGAAGACGAAGAGGAAGGTGGCAAGCAGTCTGATCACCTGAGGGTTGCTGATGCCGAAGCTACGTTTAGGAAACAATCGGATTACTTCCACGCGCGATCTCGCAGCAACACCAGTCTCTCAGCAGTATCAGCACGTTCAGGATACTCCACTGAAAGCGACAACCATTCACCTCGCATGGTACCTCAGGCGCGTCATTTGCCAAAGATTGATATTCCTCGCGAACGCCGATCGCGCGAATCTACGCCAAGCTCTTCGCCATTCCCCGTGTATTGGGAGCCGAGCTCTGCAACATCGACACGTCCGCCCAGCCTGCGTATGCCTCCCCCGATGGCATCTCCAGAATCGCTTCCAGTGTCACAAAGTGCAGAGAGAGAATACCCTTCAAGGCCAATTCGATGGTGGCCTTACAAGATCCTCCCAGCGCCTGGTGTTCTCATATCCACGTTGTTCCCAACCATTTACCATTGGCACGACAAAAGCATATGGGAAAAAATGATCGGCGTTGTCGCTGCTCCAAGTGTGTTCTTGCTGACGATCACGCTTCCTGTCGTCGAGAGCGAGAAAGACAACGAAGACGAAGTCCCCGTGCAGCCTACATCATACGACTCCCGGCGGTCTCAAGGCGCGGTAGTCACGCCTGACGGCACCAACAGTGTGCTCAAGAGCTCGATGGCCTCCAAGGGAGGGCACTCACGTGACCACAGTGCTTCGGTCGGTGTCAACGGACGCGAAACTATGGCTTCATTGGTGACTGCCACAGAGCAACAATATCGACACAACTACGGTAATTTGGAGAGCGCTGAGCATCACGTGGAATCTCAGGGCCTCCTGTCGGTCACGCCTGACCACCTCAGCGAGATTTCTGTTGCCCCTCCCAATACCTCGAACACACAAGATCCGAACCTTTGGAGTCGCTGGCTGGTCCTCATGCAACTCTACCTCGCTCCGTTGTTCTGCGTCTTGTCCTTCTACATCCAGTCACCTTCGGACCTCCCGCCTAAATGGCTTGTTCTACCGGCTCTCATCAGCATGCTCACCTCCACTGTACTCCTAATACCCTTCCTGCTAGTGACCACTTCAACGCACCGCCCAAACTATTTCCGAGCCCTCCTTTCGGCCGCCGGCTTCATCGTATCCATAGCATGGATCTCGACCATCGCCTCCCAAGTCGTCGGTTCCCTCAAAGCCCTCGCCGTAATCTGCAACATGAGCCACGCGATTATGGGCCTGACCATCTTCGCCGTCGGCAACTCGCTCGGCGACCTCGTCGCAGATGTCACAGTCGCCAAGCTGGGCTATCCCGTCATGGCGCTCTCAGCCTGCTTCGGTGGGCCAATGCTAAACATTCTACTCGGCATCGGTCTGTCTGGCTCGTACATCCTCATCCGCGGCGCGCACCACCACCAGCATAAACATCCAGGCTCGCAGCTCAGATACAAGTCCTACCAGATCGAAGTCGGTAGGACGCTCATCGTCACGGGCCTCACGTTGCTTGTGACGCTGGTTGGACTCCTGATCGTCGTACCTTTGAACAAATGGGTACTGAGCAAACGCATTGGCATTGCTCTCATTGCGCTCTGGGTCTCTACCACCATTATAAACGTTGCTCTGGAGCTCACCGGCTGGGGGATGGAGGGAAGCAGCAATTGATGAATTCTCCTAGTCCACACTGCCACTGCTGCGCTGGCTGGAAAAGATGAAATTGTTCTTATACATATTGGCATTTTCATTTCTTTTGACATACGTTGGACCGGTTCATCTGTCCTCACTATGCGTGGGGTTTTCCCCTCCTAACGATACCACTCTGCGCACGCATCACGGAGGTTGCCGAGGCCAAGCGCATGCCTTTACTTGCTCATACGGCATTGGCATTTTTGGATTCCTTTGATTCTTTCCATATTGGATCTTGCATTAGTCCTACTGTGTTCCATCACCTGCTAGTTCGTGTTGTCATATTAAGCCGAAACAATATTACCAGGCCCCGCATGCTGTCGTTACATGTACGGTCTGCTTGTCTCTCTATATTGTAGCGTACGAACGTTCACATGCACGTAGCCCTATCTTTCTCATGCGTGAACATTGGCACTGCCACCACCACCGTTCTCATTTGTAGCGTCAACGATGATACTTGATCAGCACATAGTCTCGCGCCACGTACATCTCAGCCACATCTGACCAGATGTATGATCTGTCTATTCTCATCGCAACGTACGTCTCGAATTCTCCCAGCGATCCAGTCGCCATGTCACATAGCACACGACTACATCGACCCTGTTGTCAAAATTTCCTAGACGCACTTCTTATAGCATCGTTTGCTTTTCTGGGATAATCAACAGGGCTGGAATTTGGCACATTGCTTTCTACTGGCGGTGTCATACATACATAGTCATCATGTGAGCGAGCTTTCATCGCGAGATGCAGGAGTAAAGTAGTTAAATTTTCCTTCCATGTTTGCTTCTATCAGCTTAAAGAACAGTGCATGCGTTCGAAAAGCACAGTAAAAGGGATGTCCCATCCAATGGAACGTAACAGCTAAACAGGGAAACACCACCGCTTTGGTCTGACAAGTTATGTGAGCGAGAAAATGTAGTCCTCAAGCTTCTTCCTCAAAAAATCCCACCCAATACATTGCCGACCACTTCGGCGGGCTTGTCTAGAGAGTCGGCTGGGAGTTCGCAGCCTATGGCGGTGAACCCGAGGATCTTCTTCGAGTCGCAGCTGGCTTTGACCTTTTCGGCGGAGAGGGTGGAGGTGGGTTCGGTAGGAGTTGGAGTTGGAATTGGGCTTGCGCTCTCGCTTTGCTGGGTGGTTTCCGATGTGGAAGTGCTGGAAGGCGAGAGCGAAGATTCCTTTGTCGACGTGCTAGTCGGAGAGCTGGTGGGTTTGCTTGTTAGAGATGCCACGAGAGAGGCCGAAGTGGAGACTGTGGATGTGGTGCTCACACCGGTGGTGGTGGTACTCACAGTGGCTGTACTTGATGGTGCAGATTCAGCGTTCTGAGTGGGCTTGCTAGCCAGCTGGTGGTGCGATTTGAGCGACAAGATCATCGATGGGAGGACGTTCGAAGTTGGGGATCCGACTGGCGACATGGAGACGCTGACAAGGATACCGACGCCCTCCTTTGTCGTGAAAGGGACCACCACCGGCGTCGCTGTGGGACTGCTGGTGTTGGTAGTGATAGAACTCACAGTGGAGGTGCTAGAAGACTCCGACTCGGAGTCCTGGGTGTTTTTGTTAGCCACGACCGTGGTGGAAGTTGTAACCGGATCAATTGAAACGCTCACGAGACTGCCATCGCTAGCAGTCGTGACAACGACAGGGGAAATGGTGATGCCGGGTCCGGAACTGGATGTACTCACAATTGAAGTCGGCTCATCACGCGTGTTCAGCATCGTTTCTACACCATTAGTGTCTACGAGCTTTGTAGATGTCACGGACGGTTTAGGTGCGATGGTGCTACCTGACGGGTCGACAGTGAGGACGGTCGTGCTGCTGATAGTCGGTCCTGGCGGAGTGACCACAACGATCTTCGTGGACGGCGTGTGGGTGCTTGACGTGCTGGTCTTCATCCCAACGCTCTTCATCAGTTCGGCGAGCCGAGACACGTCAATGCTGCTCGAGCTGCTCGAGGTTGACGTCGAAGTCGTTGATGATGAGTTACTTGAGGTGCTGGAAGTGCTCAAAGTGGTAGTCTCGACCACGGAAGCTTGCGGACCCTGCGCCATGTAGAAGTTCGGGGAGATGTTGATAGGTTGAGAGTTACAATCGCATCCTGCAACAGCTGCACCTGCGCTATTGGTGTGAACCAGTTGCGACTGCATGTTGTTCACGAGGCCGATGACAGTGTATGCGAACAAGGTCGCGCTCTCAAGCATGAAAATCGCAAACAAAGCCCAGAACAAAGGCTTAGCGATGTAAACGCCAGTGGACTTGCGAGTCGGCTGCTGAGGATAGCTCTCGAAGGCTCTGGTTGGAGTAGTTGGAAGCTTGGGCGGAAGCTTCGTGTCGAAGATGGTAGAGAAGCGAGGTGGCAAGTCGTGTTGACCTTGATCTTTCATCGCCATCTTTTCGTTGAACTCGCCATCAGTGGTTTGCGAGAGGTCTGGCAAAGCTTTCGGCAGCGGGCCTTTCTGGTCCTGGCTGGAGGATGAAGCGACCGGGTTCATGTTGCTGTTGACTTGGGCTTCGAAATCCTGGTTGAATGTGATTGCGTTTAACGAAGTGGTGCTTTGGTTGCGCTGCATGTTGGGCTGGGTGGGACTATAGCTTCTGAAGCTGGACATGAGGTTTGCTGGAAGAGGCCTGCTCTTTGTGGAGATGGAGTTGTTGCTGCTGGTCTTGCTTTTTGATGCCGGTGTCAAAGCTGACTTTCGGGTAGGCAAGATAGCATATATTTGTCGGGCGGAAAGAGGGTGGTATGCTGCAGCTGGCCGTTTGATTAAATGCAGATTAGGTGATCAAAGAGTGTCGGGGTGAAGGGCATTGTCCGGCAAGCCTTTAGTGAACAAAGAGAAAACGTGAAGACAATGAAAAGAACAGTCAATTGTTAGAAAACCAGCCGTCACGGCCTGGAAAGGATCCAAAGAGCAGTGAAAGTGGTGACAATAGTGAAAGTAACAAAACCTCGACGCGTTTGGGTATTGTGGCCGTATTGAGGCCTTCACATTGTCGTTGAGGACTCGTGAAGGTCGCTTCACTGGACCTTGCCGCCGTCACAGAGTATTCGGCAGGCAATGATGAAACGGTATTGTGTATGTATAGCCGTCGAGCATGTACTACCATACCATGCGCCGATGCAGTCCAATGAAATAGATGCAGGAGTTATGTTTTGAAGAAGAAGGACTCTTTTGAAACACGATGGTGTTGAAATAGACGCGACGGCAAGCTTTGATTGGTCCAGCAAGCGCAAAGCGCTCTGCTCTTTCTTTTAGACGTCGACGCGCCACGACAGCCACCTCGACTTTATGGAACAAACGGATTTGCTAGACTCATGCATGGTCGTGTCGAAATGGCGCCTCCAAAAGATCGAGTCAACCGTCGCAAACAAGCCACACTCTACGACGCAGTCGCAGGCCGCATTGGCTACGAAGGCTTCTTGGGCGAAGACGCCCCTTCCAAATACCGCGACACAGTAAGCCGCTCGAATGTTCCCATCCCACCCGAAGAAGTGTTATTTCGCCGCAAAGGAGCCCCAATACGATATGAAGAAGACGATATATACCCTGCAGACCGCCACCTCGGACCACAACAACGCCTCCCAGACTCGGATCTGTTGAAGACCGTGCATGCATATGCCAGTGACTTCTACGCAAACGCCACATCCGACGGAGGCAAGCGTGACTTCAAGAGTCTTGATGAGACGGCGTTACTTGCGATGGGCATCCTTCTTGAAGAGGCGGCTGCCGAGGCGCTAGGCAAGACTGGTGATCTGGCACTCGTGGAAGACGCCCATGAACAGGAAGAGGCTCTTAACACCACTGCCCGACCTGGCATCAGAGGCAACAACGCGCTTAAAAAAAGTGTCGTCGAGCGCCCGCCATCCGTGCAGTCCAGATCTCGCAGTCGATCCGTCAAACGTCAAAGAAGCGGCTCACTGCCGTCGACACGCAGCCGCTCAAGCACTTGAAGTGTAGCATACAATTGCCCGATGCGTACTCACGAAGCCAACCAAGATGAACATTTGGCGTACGAGACATTCCTGATACACAAGTCCGACAATGCCTATGTTGACTCACGTGACCAATACGACTGCTACGTTCAAGGCCGATGTGAAAGACTTCAGGCGCTCTTATGCCTCTTTCGGAGCTCGTGCGAAGAGAGACTTGCTCATGGATTGTGATATCGGTTAGTGGATGACCGGTCACAGTCCACCTTCTAACATGCAGCTCCGAAAACGGTCGGCGACTCGGTCTCGTTTCACGGCATTCTCCTGCTTCACACTGGCGAGGCCCTAAAACTTTATGTGTACACGAATCACAGACCTCGATACCGACAAAGCACTTACAGTTCCTTTTTCGACGGAACTTCGGCTATCTAGCAGCATGTACACGACTGCCGCCACCTCGAACAACACGAACACTCCATCTTCCAGTCGTCAACATCGTCATTGCTCATCTATGCAGCATGTATATAAATGCGCTTCCACGGTAACCCTCAAAAGTCGTAATCCAGCCGACAGTTAAACTTTCAAACTCAGCGTCCAGCAATCTCATCCGCGGCATCACATGACCATATCGTCATCCTGTCCATGGCCCCCCGGATGAACCACCATCCCAAATCTCTCCCTCGCAATTCTCTCATTCATCGCCTCCCAATCCGCGTGGTTGCGGATCTGCATGTATCCCCCGTACTGCTCTTCGATGCCTTGCTGTTGCTGCTGGCCAGGCCACAAGCCCGGAGAAGCAGCGTATACAGGTTCGACCGAGGAAGCGGACTGGAAGTGCGGTGCCTCGTTCGACTGGTAGCCGTCCATTATGTATGGTTCGGCGTCGCTCATGTGGTGGGCAGTGGGCTTGCTCGAAGCGATCGAAGCCGCTCGCATGCGTGCTGCAGGCGGCCATGCTGGTTCGCCGGCTTGCCGGATGGGCGTGATGCGTGGTGGCTCGATGTGGGTGTCAAATACGGGATTCTGGGCTTCGTAGCGCTGCCGGGCGGAGTTTTCCTCTTCGGCTAGGCTCGTGGGGTTTTGGGCGCCGTAGATTTGCTCCTCGGCGGAATAAGAGGGTGGCGAGATTCGCCAGAGCTCTAAGAGACGCAATCGCTGATCGAGATCGGCGTTGGCAAAAAGGTGAAGTTGGTTAGGAAGGAGAGAGCAGGGGTCGATGGAATGGTCGCGAAGCGTCTGCGCCATGTTGTCGGGAAGCATTGTCTCGTGGTATGCTGGAGGGGGGCTGCGGGATGGCTCTGAGACCGTCTCGTGCGTGATGTGGTAGCTGTGGTTGTAGTGGGCAGAAGCGTAGTGAACAGGAGCCTCATGTTGCTTTTCGGAGAGTTGAGACTGTGTCACCGGAATTGGCTCGATAAAAGTCTCTTGTTGAGTCTGTTGCACTTGGTCACCCGAACTGAAGTTCATGCGTTGTGCGAAGAGAGCAGCAAGCTCATCATGCTGTGAGGTGTTCATGGCTCCTTCGGCTCGTCCTGCGAAGTCTACTCCTGGGGATCTGGCACTGCACTGTGGCAAAGTCAGTGGATTTGTTTTTGAAAATGCAACGTTTCCCTTCTTACGTGTCCGCAACTGTGTTCTTGTCCTTGAACGCCAGGAGATTGAGACACCGGGGTGTTGTAATGGCAAAAATCGCAGTGGTGAACAAGGAGACGCGAGCGGAGCATGTGCTGTCGTCGCGGATCTTGGTTGTGGTCGTACATGCAATTTGGAGAGAAAAAGCTAACAGAGCAAGAGCTTCTCGCTCGATAGATCTTTCCTTGCTGTCAGTCTTGGTGGACTGGGTTAAGATCTGGATCTGGACACGTCTTTTAGCTTCCCAACATGTACCTTCGAGGTGGGAATTCCAAGGAGCTGTTCAAGCAGGTAATGCAGGTGGGGGGTTTCTTGTGCGGCTTTGTTCTTCTTTCGGTGAATTAGATCCAATTTCAGCAAGCTGAAGGGCTATCAAAGGCTATCTACACGGCGAGGAGAAAGGAGCGAAGACGTGGTCTGGCAGAGAAATAATAATGTAGGAGTCATCAGGACATATGGGCGGTATGAGAGACGGAGCACGATAGTGGCTCGAGTGGGCAGATGACGCCGCACCAACGGCACTGAAACAGCGTCTAGAGCGGGAAGATCGAGCCTAAGCAGCAGGTGCATCGTTCATTGGCCGGGGAGCTCATTTGCTTGGGTAGAGCTGCACAAGGGCCTGCGTTCGTTGCGTGTCCAGGCGAAGTCTGTCTGACCAGGTGTTGGTATATGGAAGATGATGGGTATATCTTCCATTTAGAAGGATGATAGAGGGTGATGTCGAGTATGGCGAGAATAAGAGGGTTCAGTAAGTGGTACAATCATAATAGTGAGTGGCGATTCAAGAGAGATCACATGGCGGATCACCGAGAACACCTTATCCAGATATGCCAGCGGTGATGCCTGAGGCCGTCGTGACGAGTGGCAGGTGCCTTGAGCTACCAACAGCAACGACGCCGCATCAAACATACAGCTACCAATCCATATACGGCCAATCCAAACGCATTCTAACACTTCCTCGACCTCGCTACTCTTTGATACCTTTCAATTCCACTTCGCTCGACAACCACACCACATCTCTCTGAACCGGCGCCATGGTGAGCAACATTACACAAACACCGCAACACTTCACATGCTAATCCACCTTTAGACGTCGATAGGTACTGGATACGATCTTTCCAACTCTGTCTTCTCTCCCGATGGCCGCAACTTCCAGGTCGAATATGCCACAAAAGCTGTCGAGAACGGCGGCACTGCAATTGGTATCCGATGCAAGGATGGCGTAGTATTGGCGATGGAGAAGCTGGTTTCCAGCAAGCTCATGAAGAAGGACGCCAACAAGCGCATCGCGACCGTGGACAGGCACGTTGGTGTTGTACGTTGAAATCATCACCACAATGACAACGCAAGGCGCGCTAACATGGGAATATCAACAGGTCTCTTCCGGTCTCGTTCCTGATGGCCGTCACTTCGTTTCCCGCGCGCGCGATGAGGCATCCAGCTGGCGCGGCACCTACAAAGCTCCCATCCCCGTGGCATCGCTCGCGAACCGCATGGGCTCATACGTCCAGGCTTACACCCTCTACTCATCCGTACGACCCTTCGGCATCACCGCCATTGTCGGCGGCTACGACGCAGAAACCGAGGTTGACGTTGACGGCGCCGTGGGCAGCGGACCCAAGATTGGCTCTGGCGGAAAGACACAAGGCGTCAAGGAGGGTGGACCATACTTGTACATGATCGAGCCCTCGGGCATGTATTGGGGATACTACGGCGCGGCGACCGGCAAGGGCCGACAAGCAGCCAAGGCAGAGTTGGAGAAGCTTAACCTGGACCCTAAGAAGGGCGACACGATCTCGCTAGAGGAGGGCGTCAAGGAGGCTGCAAGGATCATCTACGTGGCGCACGAGGACAGCAAAGACAAGGAGTTCGAGCTTGAGATGACTTGGATCTCGGCTGTCGGTGGACCTACCAAGGGCCGCCACGAGGAGGTGCCGAAGGAGCTGAAAGAAGAGGCCGAGAGATTGGCCAAGAAGGCGCTCGAGGGCGAGGACGAGATGGAGGAGTAAGCGTCTTTCACGACAGTGATGTATGATACTGCGGATACACTTTACATGCTCCTCTCCAGGAGGCGGCACACGAATCGGACATGGCATGGCGTATACGGATGTTGAAATGCCAGCTTGGAAAGACTCAAAGTGTTCAACATTGATATTTCCTGAACGTCTCGAGATTCCGAATACATCCATGTATGTATGGCAACTTTGATCTCTGGTCGAGAGATCACAGGCTGGCCGTTTCGAGTCTTGAATCACATTCGAGGCACAGCTTAGGAAAGATACGATGACAGCAATACTGTCGCTGTCGAGACTGGAAAGCAAATCTTGGGCTGGAAACATGAACTCTGATGTCTTCTGTATAGAGATGTCGACAATGATATATGCACTGTGATGGCCAATTACACCTTTTCCGGGGAAAAAGACTCGTCCTGTGTTCGCCGTCCATCCGTCCGTAGGTTTCTTTGTACCGTGCGTATTGTCCATTCTGGAAACATCAGATTTTTTATCGCAGCCCAAGTACTTCCTTCCTTTCGCAGGCGAGCTACTTCCAGGCGATCGGCGGCGGTACAGCTGAAGGTACTCCTTTTACGACCTCTTTCTCTGTTTTTCACGGGGCTCTGGCGGCCTCTATCAATCGCTGCAGCGAACTGCGTCCGTAATTGAGACCTGCGCCAGCCCGGATATTTTAGATTGACTATTCCTTGCCAAGAGATTCCTGTATTCCGCAGGCGGACAATTTCTTGACATTCAGCTATGCTGAGCCTTGTATCCCGGTAGTCATTCGTGCCTTTGTCGTCCGACTCCGAATCCTCTTTCAGAAAGTGCCCACAAAGAGCCCTGACGTGCAAACTTGGGTATTTCGATATGGTGGTCTGGAGCCAGGACTTCATGTCTTTCCGCAAGAGCGCTATAGCGTGGGCGTTGGAATCTTGTAACGACGAGTCGGCATCCTCCTCGAGCATCCTAAAATGAAACCTTTGACGGACATTTTCTTGGCTCCAATCCGAAAACAAAGTCGTAACAACTTGCTGCCAAGAGTAACGTTTTGACTCCCTGAGATAGGTGATCTCTCGCAGCTCGGGGGTCGTAAGTTGACGCCTGGGCTGCAGGAGCCGATCTCGCGAGGTATGTCGCCGATAGGCCCGTTCAAGCCGATATGCTGCCCCCCCGCGACGGTAATCGCTCCTTGAACTTCAGTTCGACGATGCGCGGCCAAGTCTTTCCATGTTCACGTAGTGCTGCAATGTTTTGCAGGTCTGTAGAAGACAGTGTGATTCGCATGCTCTCTGTGATTGGTACCGGCTTCCTCGCCGCTTTCATATCGAGTGTGAATGCCCTCGACATTATTTTTCGATTGACGCCGAACTCTTCCCCTATAGTTCCCCAGGTTATTCCTTTCCGCCGGAGGCTTTCAACTCGCTCTAGCTCTGCAACAGAGAGCCGAAATCTCCGAACATCGTATCGCTGCAGGTCTATGAGCCCGAGTTGACCCAATGCGTCGTGCACCACTTGCACATGGCGGCCTAAGTATTGAGCAATTCGGAACCTGGAATAGAGTTTTTCGCGCATTCTAACAACGATCTGACTTTGGTATGCAGTGAGACTCTCGGTGCTCTGTTCAGGTTCGGTTGTTTCCAGAAGAAGTAGATCATTTTGTTCGTTTTTGGCAGGGCCTTGAGCTTGCGATAGCTTCGCTTCTTCCGCTGATGTCGACAGCTCCGACGATCCAGCTTGTTTGGTTGACGTCGAATTCGCCCTCAACTGCAATAGCTCAGCTAGGCAGAATAAGCGTTCGTTTCTGTAGAACCATTGAGTTTGCCTACTCGAGATGTGGATGACTGACACACGCCGCCAGCCACTCACCGCGCGACGCACACTCATACTTGCCCGTCAACCTCACTGTGCAAACGATTGCTCATACTGTGCCATGTGGCTGTACAGCATTGAGAGGCTGGATGATCGAGACTGAGAGTGTTGTGTTCACTTGACAGGTTAAGGTTGTCAAGTCGCGTGAACCTTGGAAGTTACAGCACGTGGAGTCGCGTGCGGGGATCGCCTAATTGGGGGAAAGTACGCCTCGCCTCGCCTCCACCACTTGTGATTTTGCGAACAAGCATACCATACCTAATGGCAAAGACGACGCAACAATGCCTCTTTACATTTTGGGCATTTTCAGTTCCGCCATGACAGTCATGATACTTCACTACATAACAACACCCAGCATCTAAAGTTTCGCATTCCACGCCGCGCGATCCGCCGACTCCAGCACCTTCTCCCTACCATCCCAGAACAACGGACACAGCTGAAACCACTTCTCCCTGCTGCAAACCGAATGCACCGAGCGCTTGTGGCCCAAGTCAACGTACTTGCCAATCGTCAAACCCACTGAGTTCTCGTATGACAAGATGGTGCCACCCGTCGCTTTCGGCTCGCCGACAACATTCGCTGTGCGCACGTCGTCGAGGAAGCAGTAGTGGATACAGCTCGAATACCAGGCGTTGACGCGGTGGGAGCCGCGGAAAGATGCGTCGCCGACGAGCGAGTGACGGCCGCGGTCGTAGTCTTTGGCCTTGTAGTGGGCGCCGTAGTGGTCCTCCTGCTGTGGGTCAGTAGTCATTCACGGTTTAGAATGGATATTGCTGCGGCTTACCTTTGCCCAGTACAGCTCGTAGTAAGAGAAGCGCGTCTCGTCGAATCGGCCGAACAGGCACAGGACATGAGGGTCGAAGTGGAGCTTTCGGAGATACTCGCGGTGTTCGTCGATCGTGCCGGTCTCGTTCCAGCCTTGAGCAACTCTCGGGTCGTTTTGCCAGGTGTTGAATAACTTGACGTGTTCTGCATTTTGCCAGTCGATCACTTCGAGGGAGAAGTGTTCGTTCAGCTCTGGGATGTAGCGGCTGTAGCAGATGGATCCGGGATGAGGTTTGGGTCGGCGAGTGGGGTGAAGAGTGTAGATAGGTTGCTCGGGGAATTTCATGGTGAGTTGCTGATGTTCAGGCATGGATGGGTACTCGGAGATAGGCTTCCTGACGAGACCTTGGGTTCCATCACCCACAGCCCAAATTGGACGGGAGCCCACAGGCGAAGCAGCACCTTGCCAGAAGGCGCTCCTCAACACCAGGATGTCGCCATCACTAATGCCGGTATCTTGCACCTCCCGCCAAGGTTTCGGGTGCTCAATGGCAAGACCTGTGGTGAGAAGCTCTTGACGAACAACTTCCCGACCCGTGCCTTCAAGAGCCAGCCTGAAGTACTCGATAGTCGGGTGTGCAAGATAAATCGCGTGAACAACGTTCCAGATTTGACTGAGAGTCGGGGTCTCCTGGCTCGACCATGCGAAAGTCGTTTGCGGGCTCCGATATGCCCGAGCCCATGCACCGTTGTCGCTGCCTGGTGGGCATTTGTCTGCAGGGCGTGATGTGAGATCGCGCCATGAAAGACTGTCTGAGTGCAAGGCTTGCGGAAGCGCCGTGGTGTTGGCTGGTTGCTTTTCCAAGGTCAAGATGAAGTTGGCCGGTGTGACATCCTCATTGCATTTTACCTGGTATGATGTGAGAAATGGGTGCGGCAGCTTGACTGGGGGATATTTTTGAGGTGACATGATGTATGGCAATATGTGTCAATGTGACGACCGTAGTGCAGACAACAAGAAAGGTCGTAGGACGTGAAGAAGACCACCTAAATCGCAACATTCTCAAAGAGTCAAACGATTGGCATCGCTCTCTATGGAGGGGAGCCCTGCGTCAACAAAGTGGGTCAACTCGAACTGCCCGGAGCGCATGGCTAGAACGGCACACGCAAAACAGCAGCTGGTGTCCCAAGAACTCAAAATTTGTGACACGGAGGACCACGGTGCGAGCTCGCTATCATCCTGCCGCCGCCGATGCCGCGGCTAGTCGACCCGACATAGCAACACCGCAGGGGTTGTACTGTGAGGCTTCTTGCTCTTATCTGATCTATGTCAACTTCACTTCACTTCACGTCTCGAGAAACTTTATATACTTCACAGCCGCCATGTCTTTACGAACGAGAGGAAGTAGCTACAGAAATTTCACGGTCACCTTTCCGCGACCAAAGGTCGTCCAGGTCACTCTAGACAGACCTGGGAAATTGAACTGCATCGACAATGGCACAAGCAAAGAGATCGCAAAGATCTGGGAGGAGTTCGACCGAGACGAAACTCTCTGGGTTGGCATTATAACAGGCAACGGAAGGGCATTCTGTACCGGAGCAGATCTTGCTGGTATGTCTCGTTTGGTAGCGGGTTATAGGCACGACTAACAGTACGCGCCGCAGAATGGAATGAGATGAACAGGACTGGTGTAGTCAACGACATGTCGGCACCCGGTCTGGCTGGACTTCCTCGTCGAAGCGGCAAGAAACCGATCATTGCTGCAGTCAACGGTATCACAATGGGAGGAGGATTCGAGATGGTGGCTAACTGCGACTTGGTCGTCGCCTCTACTTCAGCAATATTTGCATTGCCAGAGGCCAAGCGCGGCATCGTCCCGGTGGCAGGATGTTTACCAAGGTTGACACGTACACTTGGCCTTCAGCGATGTACAGATCTAGCGTTGACAGGCCGCAGTGTCGACGCCCGTACGCTGTACGACTGGGGCCTCGTCACTCGGTTGGTAGAGGCGCCAGCTGACGTAGTCGACGCCGCCATCAAAGTGGCAGACGAAATGTGCGCCAACAGCCCAGACGCGTTGATTGTTGGCCGCAAGGGCATTCGACTGAGCTGGGAGAGCGGCAATGCAGAGGAGGCCGTGTCGACCTTGGCCGACGAATGGTACCCTCGCCTTGTTGGGGGTGCTAACTTTGCCGAAGGAATCAAGGCGTTCTCAGAGAAGCGTAGCCCGCAGTGGGTGAATTCCAAGCTGTGATGATGGAGATTTGGAGTGGGATGGAGTCGTGTGAGGGAGGATCAGTGGATGGCTTTTGCCGAGCCTGCGTCAGACTGCTCCACCACGCTAATTGCATCTGATAAAGAAAAATCTGATAACTGCCCCAATATTTACCCGAGCCCTAAGCCCAAAGTATAACGACGACGACTAAATGCATGGACTGCAGGTGTTCGCTTGTGCTAGCCCTCCACGACGGCACCCCTTGTCTCACCGACGTCGCATGCAACCTCAGTCGGACCATCTCGGGCTTGTCTGATGATCTGATTACACGACTAGCGCAGTCCGTTCATGCAAGCTCCACCGCGTGCCTTAGCGGCACCATCTGCACAGATGTTTTCGAGGGTCTGCTTTGGCGGCCCAGGACTAGTCATGTCTTGCGATGCATTGGGCAGGCTTGCTACTATGGAGGAATCGGCCCATCATGATGGTGGCCTCAGCCGACCTCGGCGTGTCCTTCTCCGGTGTCAAGACTTCTCCAAGCCGTTTGGGTGGTCGGCCAAGATCCAAGACGACACTATCAACACTGCTGATCGCAAGATCAAGCATCACTACCTTGCTGCAAGCCAAGTGATATCCTCTCGCCTACAGACCTTGGCTACATTCGCGCCTGGGTATACGACGATCCTGGATGCAATTGGCGGGTAGCTATCTACAGCGATGATGGAGTCGATGAAGAAGTTCACTGGCTACTACAGGCTGCTAGTAGCCGGCAATCCTTCGAAGTTGGAGGTACTCACACTGCTATCCGGTGTTGTCTTCTCGATCGCAGCTGGAGTTCCATTTCCCATTATTGGCATCTTGTTCGGAGAACTTCTGGACGACTTCAACGGAGCAACATGCAGCCAAGGCGAATCGACCAGCGGAAATTACCAGGGCGACATCAACAGCAAGATCTTGATCATTTTTTACCTGGCCATTGCCCAATTCGTTCTGATCTATGGCCACCTTTTCTGCTGGAGTTACAGCGGCGCTCGACTGGCCCAAAGGCTCCGAGAGTCGTACCTCCACACCTTGATGCGACAAGAACCATCGTTCTTTGACAACTTGCCTCCCGGTGAGGTGGCTTCCAGACTCGACAGCGACATCCAAACGATCCGATCCGGAACCGCGGAGAAAGTTGGAATATGTCTTTCCAGTTTCTCCTTCTTCATTACGGCGTACATCGTTGCGTTTATCAAGAATTGGGAGCTGGCCGCAATGTTGATCTCTTTGATCCCGGCGTACTTGTTGATGTCATTTGTGGGCGGACACTACATTGAGAAGTACACAGGCCTCATGTCTGATCATGCTGCTACTGCAGCATCCATTGCCTCAGAATCGCTTTCCAATCTGGTCGTGGTGCAAGCTTTCGGCGCCAATGCTCGCTTGGAAGAAAAGTTCTCGAAAGCGTTGGCAGCTTCCCGCACGGAGGGTATCAAGAAGGCCACGGCAATTGGTATTCAATCTGGTATTCTATACTTCGTTGCGTACGCGGCGAACGGTCTAGCTTTCTGGCAGGGTAGTCATCAGATCGCGAATGCTGTTGGAAACAGTAACGGTGGTACCACTGTTGGCGCTGTCTTCACTGTTATCTTCATCCTGGTGGAAGGCAAGTCATCCGATTTCTCCCATCCGACTTTAGCTAACCGTCTTCTAGCAACTCTACTCCTCAGTCAAGTCGCACCATTCATCCATTTGTTCGCAGCTGCAGTCGGTTCGTACGAAAAGCTACGAGTGGACATCGATCGCAAGTCGCTCATTGACGGCACGTCGTTGGAGGGCGTCCGACTCCCACACCCAGAAGGAACTATTGAGTTCAAGAACGTCTCTTTCGCGTACCCCTCAAGGCCCGAAATTACCGTCCTGGACCAATACGACCTGATAATTCCCGCCAACAAACATACAGCGCTGATAGGCCTTTCCGGAAGTGGAAAATCAACCATTGCTGGTCTGGCAACAAGATTGTATGATCCGAATGAGGGCCAGATTCTATTCGACGGTCACGATATCCGGGATCTCAACGTCTTTGACCTAAGGAGCTCGATCAGTCTGGTCCAACAGGAAGCTCCGTTGCTCGATCGATCACTGTTGGAAAACGTCGCACATGGTCTCATCAACTCGCCAGATCCAGAGCACGCTGATCTCAAGGAAACACTACTCGGCACAGAACTCGCAGAAGTTGCGAACGAAGTCAGGAACGGAGATGACCTCACTGTTTCGGCTGAGAGACATGGTCCGATTTTCGCACGGATAGTCCAGTTGGTGCGCAACGCTGCGGCCCTGGCAGATGCAGACGATTTCATTTGCGCCTTAAAGCAAGGCTATGGTACCACTGTCGGCTCCAGTGGTCGCCTCATCAGTGGTGGCCAAAAGCAACGTATTGCTCTTGCGAGAGCCTTGATTAAGGAGCCGAGAGTCCTAATCCTGGACGAAGCTACGGCATCTCTCGATTCACGAAGCGAACAAAGAATTCAACGGGCGATCGCCAACATCTCCACAGGCAGAACCATGATCACCGTCGCACATCGACTTTCCACGATTACAAACGCAGACAACATCGTCGTTATGCAGAAAGGACGCCTGCTCGAACAAGGAACCCACGCCGATCTAATGGCTCGTGGTGGTGCATATGCAGACCTCATTAAGCTGCAAACGATCGGCACCACCTCCGAGTCCACTGATGCCGTTGCTATCTCTGAGCCAGTGTCTACGTCTGATTCTCTCAACGAGAAAACCGAAGCCGTGAGCGACGATCAAGCTGTGAGTGAAAAGGTGCAGGCAACGAGCAACGCTGCCAATGCAGAGTCTGCCGAAGAAGACGAGCCACCGTCGCCCAAGAAGTCACTCTGGGATCTTGCTCGAGGTTACGCGCCTGCATTGAAGCCGCACCTACTTGTCATCTTTGTTGCCCTTCTCGGGTCAGTGGTTGTCGGCGGCGCATTCTCTGGCGAAGCCGTGATTTTCGGTAACACTGTTGGAAGCTTGAACCCCTGCAAGACACCAGCCTTCATCCGCTCACATGGCAACTTCTTTGGTCTCATGTTCTTCGTTCTCGCAATCATTGAGTTCTTCGCAAACCTGGTCAGCTGGTCCGGCTTTGGATGGACCTCCGAACGTCTGGTCTATACCGTTCGCGTATTGTCTTTCCGATCACTCTTTGAACAAGACCTGGAATGGCATCAGTCAGAAGGTCGGACACCATCCATGCTTTTGTCATACATCACCAGAGATGGTAATGCCCTAGCCGGACTTAGTGGATCTGTCCTCGGCACGTTGTTCTCGATCACCGTCAATCTTTTCGCCGCCATCATCCTCACACACATCGTAGCATGGAAAATTGCCCTGGTATGTTTGTCACTGGTTCCACTTCTCCTCGGATGTGGTCTCATGGAACTCAATGTTCTCGGCAAATTCGAAGAGAAACACGAGACCGCCTACACCAAGTCTGTTGCAATCGGCGTGGAAGCTGTCACTTCCATCAAGCTTGTCGCCGCCCTTTCGTTGGAAGACGAGACCCTCGGAACATACAAGCGATCTCTCGTCGGCCCTCGCAAGGAGACATTCAGCGTCATCTTGCAAGCCAGCTTTTGGCAGGCAATGACCTACTTCCTCGGCAACTGCGTGAATGCACTTTCCTACTGGTGGGGTGCTAAGCAAATCATTGCCGGCAACTACACGCAGACGCAGTTCTTGATTGTCGTCTTCTCTCTTCTCGTGGGAGCACTCCTGTGGGCTCAGATGTTTGCTCTGGCGCCCGAGCTTTCCAACGCTCGCGGAGCCATGGCTAGGATTTTGAGCTTGATTGAGATTGGATCGGATGGAATGAGAGGCCACGTTCCCGATCCGGACACCAAGCTACGCCTCGAAGACAAGGATGTGGAGGCAGTCGGCGAGTCCAAGCCAGTGCATCTCTTCGACGGCAAGCCGTCCAGCGTGCAGTTCTCGAACGTGCACTTCACCTACCCTGCACGACCCGACTCCAAGGTTCTGGATGGATTGAATATCAAAGTCCAGCCAGGCCAGTTCTGCGCTCTGGTCGGTCCCAGTGGTGCCGGCAAGTCCACCATCATCTCATTGATCGAACGCTTCTACGTACCCCAATCTGGCTCGATCATGGTAGACGGCGTAGACGTCACAAAGTCCCGCGACGTATCCTTCCGAGACACCATCGCGCTCGTTCCGCAGGAGAGCGTGCTGTTCGAAGGCACCGTGGCATTCAACATTGGACTCGGCTCCCGCCACTCACAAGAAGCCACGATGGAGGAGATCATCGAAGCTTGCAAGCTAGCGAACATCCACGAGACCATCAACGACCTTCCAGAAGGCTACAACACGCTGTGCGGGCCGAATGGCAGCCAGTTTTCCGGCGGTCAGAAGCAGAGATTGTCGATTGCGAGAGCGCTCGTCCGCAAGCCGAAGCTCCTGATTCTCGACGAATCGACCAGTGCTCTCGACGCCGAGTCGGAGAAGTTGTTGCAAGACAGCTTGGATCTCGTCGCCAAGGAGACGACTGTGATCGCGATCGCGCATCGTCTGCGGACCATTCGTAAGGCCAATGTGATTTTCCAAATCGAGGCTGGCCAGTGCTTGGTTTCTGGAACGCATGAGGAGTTGATGGTCAAATCGGAGACTTACCGCGAGAACGCGATGCACCAGACAGTGTAGATAAAAACTTCATTTCAAATTCATATGAATTTCTACAGAGCTTCAAAGCACGAAATCGTTTCAATTCCATTCCATCTACCTTTTCCATTTCATTTTTTGAAAGAGCACATACACGAACGATTTCAAAGGAATGAACACTCAATTGCAATATGCTGGCTGACTAATTACCTAAGCTCAACCCTACTCAATATCTACCTTCAGAGCTGCCTTCGCATCCGCAGCCACCTCCTCCACAACACCAGCAAACTGCTCGAGAATCGCCTCCACCCTTGCAGAATCCTTCTCGCTACCAACCACACCAACAAACAGCTTCCCCTCCTTGTTAAATGTAACAGCCTTGAAAGGATGCGCAGCATCTCCATGCGGGTTGAGGATATCAACCTTGCAAGTTACATCAGCGAACGGCATCGAATCAAAGTCCTCGAAATCCTGATGATGAACAATCGAGTCGAAGAACTCGCTGCCAGGCGCCCACGCAGCACAGTCTCTGGCGATCTGGCTGAAACCGAGGTAGTCATACGCGGTCGATTCGGCCATTTGGGCTTGCACGTTACGCAGGAGATCCAGGGTCGTCCAGGAGGCTTCTAGCTGCACGCGCACGGGAATGATGTTGTAGCAGGGACCCACGACTTCCTCCACGTTCGCTAAATCGACGTTGCGGCCGGAGGAGACGGCACCGAACGTCACATCGCGGGTGCGGAGCTCGCGAGCCAGGAGCAGCGCCCAGGCGGCGGTGAGGAGGTTGGACGTGGTGATCTCGCCCGGGCGGTTAGCGGCTTCGACTGCTTTGGACAGGAATAAACCGCGGTCAGCTACATCCTTGGATGTTCCCTCCAGGACAGAGAGAGATGATCCCTTGAGGAGGGTTGACCAGTATGCCTGCGCTTTCTTTACATTGGACTCGCTGCGGACAGCGGCGACGTAGGCTGGGAAAGGTACGAATTCAGCGAGTACGGCCCCTGTGTATAAAGTCTCGAGGTCGCGGAGTAGCCTGGGTAAGGACACGCCGTCATACTGGGCGTGGGAAAGGCGGACAACGAAACCTGTACGTCCATCGTTGCTGTCGACTAGTGAAGCTTTCAGGAAGGGTGCGCCAAGCGAGTAGTCGGAATCCGCATCGGCGAGGCATAGATCGTTGATGCCTTGCTCCAATGTAGTGTCGACCTTCTCGAAATATATGGGTGCCTCGATGTCATTCAATACAACCTGGTAGTATTTCGTTTCGTGTTGCACAAAGACAGTACGAAGCACCTCGTGCGTCTTGACAAGCTCTCCGTACGCGTCAATGAGTCGTTGTCTGTCAACAGCACCGTCGAACAACATCATGGTGTATTGTACGGAAGTACGTGGTTTGCAGATCGTCGCTTTGATGTCAAGGACCTGCAACTCTGTAGCTGGCAGTACATCTTGGACTTTCCAGGACTGGTTTGCAAGCTTCGGCTGCACGTTCAGGGCCACGAAGTTCTGAGTGTCTTGTCTCGTCAGCGTTGAGAAGGGCTTGTACGACTGGGCTCGGACTTGGGGTCCGAGGCTGACTTTCAGGACCCGAGCAGCATCACTCAAACGCATGTTCTGGAAGATGTCGGCGACTGTCAGACTGTGCCCTTGGGCACGAAGGTTGGAAATGAGCTTCATCGCCAGCACCGAGTCTCCGCCAAGACGGAAGAAGTTGTCGTCAACGTCGATTTGCTGTTCAGGGATTCTCAAGACCACCGACCAAGCAGCACGTAGAATACTAGCAGGGCCAGTAAGCTTGGCAGTACTTGCGCTGCTTGTCCAAACCTGCTGCAAGCCGTCGGTGATTTGTCTGAGATCTTCAGGCGAGAGGCTCGTGGTAAGTCGATTCAGGCAGTCGCGATCGACATGCCCATCAGAGTCCAAAGGTATGTTGTCAACGACAATATAAGCACTTGGCATCATGTACGATGGGAGCGAGTCCCGGATGAACTTGTCAAGCCGCTTGGTGGCCGCGGCCAGATCAGCGGAGATGGTAGCGCAGATGGTGGTCTGGCAACTTTGTGGGCCAACGGTTCCACAAATCAGTTCTTTGGGCTCTGGCAACAGTGTCAATGCCGCGTTTTCAAACTGTGGCTGCTCGATGAAGAGGACTGATCCCACGATGGGCTGCTGGGCATTGCCGGCTGGCTTGTGATGGAATTCGGCCGTGACGGCGCGGCAGGCTTGCGGTAGATGTGCTCTTGCGTGTGCTTCAAGCTCTGCAGCATCTACTGTGTGGCCTTGCGCAGAGAGGAAGTCATCTTTGCGGCCAACGAATAGCAAGCTTCCATCAGCTTGTAGCTGGACCAAATCGCCTGTCGGCTTGACTTGAGATGATCGACCTGCATGTTCAGAACCTCCTTCAATCAACCAAGCTGGGGATGGCAACTTATTCCCAGATAGTGCATTGCCCTCGAGCCATAGCTCGCCGACGCTACCGATCGGCGACAGTAATGCCGAATTCAAAGGGTTGCATACCCAAGGGATTACTGCACGGGGGTAGGCGGATCCTTGCTTGAGGTTCTTGCCGGCTCTGATAGTATCAGATGAGCTGTCCAACCCCAAAGGCGCATCTTTGTTCCAAGACCAGATCTGATCCAGCTCGCCTGACGGCAGACTTGACACCTCATTGAGGGATCTAGAGAGATCCCGCACGATCTCCGAGCACGCAGCCTCGAGCTGGGCCAGAACTCGTTCCATTTGTGCAACAGCCACGAGGTCTCGGTCAAAGCTTGCGCAGACTCTGAAGCCATCGTTCCTGATTCCGAATGCCAACATCAGGGGGTAAGGGTTGAAGTGAAGAGCCTCGCGTACGGGATCTCCCTTGGCGAAACCGAGCTCGTCGCCATCGTATTCAGGCTCTGGCTGGATGACTAGACCAGTTCCAGCTTCGCAGGCATATTGAGCATCCTGGCTGACCTTGCGAATGTTCTGCATGCCCATGTGCTGGTAAGGGATCCTAGCAAGCACGCCTTGTTGAACTGCCTGGAGGTATTCTTTCACAGACATGTTACGGTGGACGCGGACACGCATGGGTATGGTAGCGATCATCGGTCCTACGATATTTTCGGCACCACGGAGGGAAATGTCGCGGCCTGTCATTGTTTCGCCAAATACAACATCGCCGTTGCCGGTGTATTGTGATGCAACAAGTGCCCAAGCTCCGCGAACAATGGTTGCCTTGGTGAAGGGTGAGCAGTCGCTTGCCTTCAAAGGAATGATTCGCTCGACCATGCCATTTGGAGTCGGCATGTAGTCACGAGTTGGCAGCCTTGGGAATTGCGAACCACTTGCTCCGTCGAGCTCTTGGCGCCAGAAGTTCTTCATCTCCGTCGCATCCGTGTCTACAAGGAATTTGACGAAGTCCTTCATATAAGCAGACGGTCCAGTTTTGTTGTCTTGCAGGTGATCGCGGATCTTCTGAAGTATGATTGGCTCAGACCAGCCGTCGTACAATACATGGTGAACAGTCCACACCATGTATCGCTGGTCTTCTTGAGCATCCTCAACGATAGCATACCGAGCAAGATTCTGCCCCAGCTCAGACCTCTCCTTCAGGTCATCATTAAGATACCTTTGCAGATCCGTAGAAGCTCTCCAGGTGATGCCGTCTTTCAAGACAACCTGCTGCAGGCCAGGCTCGTTGAGCTGCGCGAGACGAGTGCGCAATATAGGACTGATTGCCACAACGTATTCCCACGCGCGCTTCCAGGCTTCCAGATCGATGTGGTCCGGAATTCGCGAGACACGCTGGGCGATGTACGCCTTTGTCGACTTGAGCGAGAACGTGAAGAGCGACTCTTGTGTCGCAGTACAAGGGTAAATGTCTTCCACTGCAGTCGGCTCTACACCACAAGCCTCTGCAGCCTCAAGTTGAGCATCTTCGACAGAACGACTGATCATTGAGAAGGGCGGCATCTCTTTTTCAATTGACGAGTCGCACGTGCGAACCACACTGCCCATGGCAGCGAGCGTCGGGTTGTTGAATGTGTCGGTGACCGTGACTTCCAATCCATGCTCACGACAAGCAGAGACCATCTTCATGGCAGCCAACGAGTCACCACCCAACACGAAGAAGTTGTCGTTTGCGCCAATGATACCCTCGTCCAGGCTCAAGATCGCAGACCAGACCTGTCGCAAGCGCAGTTCCAGATCGTTGAGGTCGCGCGATTCGGAGGGCGGTGCCGATGCTTGGTCCAAATTTTGCAGGTCGACTGTGATACCGAATTGCCTCAATCGTTTTCGGTCGGTCTTGCCGGATATCAAGACAGGCAAGATGTTCACTGGAATATACGCAGTCGGGACCATGTATCGAGGCAGAACCTTGACAATGCCTTCGTTTGCTTCGTTAAGCTTATCTCGCAGATCCGCAGGGAGTTCGACGCTCTTGATCTCGTCCTGCGACGAACCGCTCAGTGACTGGAAGGTGACAAATGCCGCCAACGTCGGTTGTCCGCCAGATGATGTAGGCTTAATCACTTCGGCAATAACAGTTGCATCCGAAGGCAGTCTGGCATTCAACTGGCTCTCAATCTCACTGAGCTCCACGCGTTGACCTCGTAGTTTGACCTGGGTATCTTTTCGTCCAGCGAAAATGATTCCTCCAGATCCATCAGGGTCGTACTTGCCGAGATCTCCAGTCTTGTATAGTCTGCCTCGGCGGCCAGCATAATTCTTGTGGCCCTTGGTGAGCCATGCAGGGTCCTCGATGAAAGCCGCAGCCGTCTTCTCGGGGTCGTTCAAGTAGCCTTGCCCCACGATTGGTCCCTCCACGAGTAATTCACCCACTGCTCCTACAGGCAATAGAATCTCGTGATCATTCGGATCCACAATCCACATGGCCGCACCGTTGCCAGTACCAATGGAGATATAAGGTCTGCCAGTTGCGGTATCACTGTTGATCGTACATCCAATTGTGCACTCGCAAGGCCCATATCCGATGACAATTCTTGCGCTTTGGCCCCAGAGTGCCACATCGCTAGCTGCAGCAGCCTCTCCGCCGAGACCCAATGCCTCAAGCGAAGCGATGACATCAGGCTCCAGAATGCGAGCCAATGAAGGAGTGATACCAGCGTAGTTGATCTGCATCTTACGAATGGCATTGTTGATGTCGTTCATGCGGTCCTCGTCCGAAGGGATGCAAAGACAACCTCCGTTACTTAGTGTGAGAAGCATACTGTCGATGCTGACATCGAAAGCGTAAGACGCAAAGTCCAGAACCCTGGATTTTGTTGTATACCCGACCGCTTGTGCTCGCGGTATCGCGCTACTCGTGTAGGTCCGATGTGAGATTTTCACGCCCTTGGGTGTACCAGTGCTGCCCGACGTAAAGATCAGGTACATCAGCGCTGTAGGGGGCACGGGCTCAAGTCGCACAATTGAATCGAGATCGGTGCTTGAGCTGAATGAGTCGGCCTCTACAATCAATAGATTGCCCTCGGGTAAAATTGTTTTGGAGAAGCCTTCTTGCTGGCGAGATGAAAGCATCGTAACCGCGTTGACTTGTGCTGACATGTTTTGGAGGCGCGCAAGAGGAAGCGACGGGTCCATCATCACAAGGGTTCCTCCCGCCTTCATCACTGCCAGTACAGCGACGATCGTCCATCGCGACTTTTCGAAGCACAGTGGCACAAAGTCATGTAACTTGACACCTTTGCTGACAAGTCGTCCAGCTGTGATTGTTGAGTATTTGTCGACTTCGCCGTAAGTCAACTCGCCATCCCATGATGCTATGGCCACTTTCTCGGGGCTAGATCGCGTTTGTTCAGAGATCACATCATGCATGCAATAGTCGAGTGTCGGCGGGAGTGCATGATTCCAACGCCAAAGGTCATCCAAGTCACGGGTGGCGGGTTTGATGCATTCTGCGATATTGCTGTGAGGAGAAAGTATGCAAGTTCTCATAGCATCGGACAAAGTGTCCATCAGCCGCGATATGGTCCATTCCGGTACATCGTCTGTGCTGAAAAGCGGCTGAATGTACACTTGTCCGCCGTCTTGCCTCAACTCAAGATGAACAATCTGGATTTCAAGAGCAATCAGTACAGGCGTGATGGAAACAGAGCCGCCTTGACTTACCTCATCCTTCACGTCTTCGGAGGATCGGGAAAGAGAGCTGGTGCTCACGCGTATCGAGGCAGAGCCTGAGAGGGCCGATTGTTGTGCTTCCGTGACCGAGGGAATCTTTCCCGCAAGAATCGCAGCAGACTGCCCTATGTGGCTCTGCATGCCAATCATTATGTCGTTGGGGGAGATGCTGCGAATTGCGTCTCCTTTTTCTAGAACTTGCGCGGTCCCCTGGTATTGCCATTCGCAGCGGACAAGACTGCTCTCTTGCACCCGCATAAGAACGATGAGCCATGCTATGAGTATGATCTCGTCCCTCATGCCCGTTGGCGTCGAGCAGTTTTGCGGCGCCAGGCCGTCGATGTCGAAGGTCTTGGAAGCCATTCCACTGGCTTCATTCGTGGTCGACATTTCAACAGAGGTTCATTGACAGCCGTCGGTCAACGAGTGGGATATTCTAATACCTCAACATGTATCTATGAAGACGAACCGTGGTATACACAGGACAAGGCAAGGCTAGGCGATGGATCGTCGTCTGACGAGCACCCTACGGCAGGGTCCGAGAAGCAAGACTTACCGTGCATGGCAAGGCAGAGCATCGCTGCCATCCACAGCGATGTCGCCGCTAGGCATCCGACGACTGTGACGCGAAGATGGCCGGGCACCGTCCACATGGCATGGTGCCACTAGCAAAATTGGTGCAAGGCCGATGGTGTAAGAAGGCCACCCTGGAGCAATGGCCCGAGCTGGGTGGGACATCTGCAGGATCATCGTGATGATGCATTAGTGGACATGCGTAAAAGACAGACCGTCCTCGCTGGTCGTGGTCGTTGAGTGTGGTCTGTGGTGCAAGGATGAGACGCGTGCTTTTTCCGGCCAAGTGGCGGCTAATAATCAGATCCGAAGAGGGCACGAGCCCTAAAAGCCAAAACCAACTCCACCGTAGCGCTCCCACCTCCCACCGCCACGGCCAAAATCCACAAACATCCAACGCCCTCAGAAAAAGACCCGCCAATGATCCGCCGCCAGCCCATGCCCTCATGGAGTCATTGAAGAGATTTTATCAGATGGTCTGATATGCCGCATGCCAGTCAATCTCGTACACGCATGGGATGTGTGCCGCGAGTGTAGCATCGCCTCGCAAGCGAAACTCGAAACTCAACATAATCAGATCATCTTATCAATTTCTTCGTGCATGGGCGCCGGCCATCCTTGTCGTCTCGTCACGGAGGATGGTCCACAGCACTAAGACCGCCCACCATGCCAGCCCGCGCTGTACAGTCAACGCTGCCGAGGCCGGGCAAGCAGACTGGGAGGTGGCAAGTCGGTGCTGTCGCGAGACCTGCCTATGTTTCTTCCACAGCTGTTCGGGGTGTGTTTGTTCACAGAGACCGCACACAACACACCTAAGTGATATCGAGCCGGCCAGCATTCGTTCCACAATCGTTTCGTCACCGTCAGACACAGAAGAAACCACCCCCTCACGTGACAACTACCCACAGACACAATGTCCAAGTTCTGGCCAAAAGGCGGCCTCCCCGGCATCCTGCATCACTATGTATGTACATATGATCCTTACGCGGGGTCATGTGAACATCGCTGATCTGATATCCAATAGGCTGAAAGCTTGGTGACCTTCGAGTACACTGGGAGTACCGTCCGCAAGCCACACAGTCTCCTGTTCGTGGGAGGCTTGGGTGATGGCATGGCAACGACTTCATATATGTCCGCATTGGTCTACGCATTGCAACCCACGCAATGGTCGCTCTTCACAATCAACTTGACCTCCTCATATCAGGCGTGGGGTCTTGGACATCTTGACCGAGACACTACTGAGATTGCACAGTGCATCGATTATGTCAACGAGTACAAACAGGCGAAGTTTGGTGGCGGTGGCAAGGTTGTCCTCATGGGTCACTCCACCGGTAGTCAGGATGTCCTTCACTACCTGTACCGCTCCAACCCTCACACAAGTCTGTCTTCATTCGACAAGGACTTGCAGCACCTGAAGCGGCCTGTGATTGACGGTGCCATCATGCAAGCCCCTGTGTCAGACAGAGAGGCCATCCACTGGGTTTTGGAGAAGGGCATCGGCGGCAGGGCACCCAGTGACTGTCGGGCAGCCTATGACAAGCTGATAGCCATCGCACAAGAAGAAGCCCGCAACAATCGCGCATGCGATACTCTGTTGCCTCTGGATATCACTACCCAGTTGGGCTACCCAGCCACTCACCCAGTCAGCTGTCGCAGATTCTTGAGTCTCGTCAGTCCAGACAGCCCCAATACTCCTCAGGAGGACGACCTCTTCAGCTCCGACATAAGCGACGAGCATCTCGACAAAACTTTCGGTATGATCCACGAGCGGGCGTTGCTGAGATATAAGCTTCTCGTCATGCCTTCAGGGGCGGACCAGGCGGTTCCGGACTGGATCGATAAGGCGGAGTTGTTGGCAAGATGGCAGAGGGCTGCCGACCGTAACGGGTTGTCGCAAATTTGGGACTCTGAGAACAGTGGTCCCATACCGAACGCCTCTCATGCACTGAGTAACGACGATCAAGCGGAGCCTAGGCAGTACCTTGTCGAAAAGGTGCAGAATTATCTGAAAGGGCTTGAGAAGGCTCTGATTACAACTTCATGACGAGGGTACAACAAATAAGACACTTCATAGAAAGATGCAACAATAATATCGCCGCAGTGGTTCTTGATCGCCAAATTTGCTACCCTTGTACGCGTATCTCGTACATGAACGCCTGAGGTCTTCAGCCAAGCCTGCAAGCTGCAATATTTCGTCAGGCCAAGCTATCGTCACAATCACCATCTGACGATCGGGCACGAGGCTGGATTGCATATATTGCAACAACACCACTGCAACAACATTAATTTCTCACGTGCATTATTGCATCCTCAAATATTCTGAATACGAGTTTCCAAGTAGCCCCGAAACATAACCGTGACCCGCGGTTGGCAGGTACGTCAATGACATGGTCTTTGAGTTTCGCAAAAGGACGCGACTAAAGCACGTCGCGGTCCAGCCAAGCGCCGGAGAAAAAAAGATCTGATTAGATTCGCCACTTTTTCCCGTCCCCCAACAACCAGCGACGCCATCGTCAAACATCGACCACGCCAACGAAGCATCGTGGCGCTGTTCAAGCTTGGACGGCTCGATCCGTGCTCCTACGCCGACCCACGCACAAAATCGACTGGGGTTCTTGAGCTTTTGCAACGCCTCCACACGCACTACTTTTCGTAAAGGCTGCGGGCAACCTCCGGTCTTCCACTTACAGCATAGCAGCGCAACCCAAGAAACGACCCTGCGTCCTTCTAGTCTTGCGCCTTGCAGACAGGACCCGTTATCTGATCATCGCTGATGCGTCTGCCGATATCGCTGCGCGGCCGAGAAACCCCTCCAAGCCTTGCGAGTCGAGTCGTGTTCCTGCAAGCTGCCTGATCTTGCTGCAAGCTCCCGGTGAGAGCCGCCTTAGCCACGACGGTGGTAGGGCGGAAGAACCATCATCGAACCAGTAGGTTAGTTTTGAACGTGCAGTGCAGCAGCTAGAGTAGGGCCACGAGCCCACGAGGATGATCCGTAGCGAGACTCCGTTGGGCGGGAGTCGTAAGAGGGTCTTGTCTCCGTGCACTACCAGGCACGGCGGACGGTAGGTCTTACGAGAGTTACTCGAGAACGGATCCCTGGGCATGGCCGTTTGGCCATTGATGAGGTGGCACTACTACTGGGCAGGCAATAATCCTGCGGCCCAGCACCGTAGCACTGGTTGTACCATTGATTTCTCTTTCACTTGATACCACGATCCTTGTCAGATCTCATGAACGTCTGAGAATAAACTGATCATAAGCCAACACTACTGTCTGACCTCATTGCCTCAATACAAGACATACAAGACAACAGAAATGGGAGCCTACAACGAGCTCGTCCATCAACCCACGACGTACGATGTCGTTTGCATTGGCTTCGGAAGCAAAGGTCTGGCGCTTTCCACCGTCCTCGCAGATCACGACTCTACGCAAAAAGTGCTAGTAGTCGAACGAGACGGCCACTTCAACGGAGACCTTGGATTCGCAGCAAGCAGTGGCTCCGCAGGATCTACTTTTCTGCGAGACCTGATCACTCTCCGCAACCCACGTTCGGAATACACATTCATCAACTTCCTGCACGAGACGAACCTCCTGATCGCTTTCACCAATGCCTCGCAACTCATCACATCTCGCCAGCTCACGGCTAAATACATGAGCTGGGTGGCGGAGAGGATCCAGCGGCTTGGATGGGTGGCGTTCAACAAGGAGGCTGTCAACATCAAACCGACCAAAGTGGCCGCCGACGGCCAAGTCAACCAGTGGACAGTAGATTTGCGAGCCAATGGCAACGGAGCCGCATCGAAGATCACTTGCAAGCGTCTGGTGGTCGCCACAGGCGCACAGTCACGCCTCCCGGACGCTCTTGCCTCGCCCAAACTCACCTCGGCCGTTATGTCCATGGACAGATCGAAGGAATTGATCGAGAGAGTCCACCACGCCAGCCACCCTCTCAACATCGCTATTATCGGAGCAGACCAAGAAGCCGTCGAGCTTTTCGAGCACCTGATCGCCGCGCCAGGCCAACACCGCGCCACAATGATCCTACCAGGTTCAGCACTACGAGTCGAAGATGGTACACCCTTGTAAGTGAAACGAACAAACCCCCTCAAACCTCGTCAATCAAACTAATCCACCCAACCCCAGCACGCAAGAAATGGTCGACGGAGCAAACAACACCTCCCTGCACCACCTCCCACCCGAGATCCGGCAGAAAATGCTCGCCACCAGCGTCGCAGCCGAATTCCCCACCGTAGACCTGCACACGCTGGAAGCGCTCTACATCTCCCTCTACTCACAACAAGTGCAGGAGCCCAACAAGAGCCTGCACCGCTTCACCCTGCGCCCCCACACGCGCATCGTCAAAGCCCAACCCGCCGCGGCCCAAAAAGTGACCCTCACAGGCCTGGATGTCCGCTCCCACGCAGATTGCGCCCTCCCCACCCCCTACGACCTCGTAATCGCCTCCCCCGAACGCGCCGCCCAGCCGGGCAAAGCGCTCGTGGCGCCTCTGGCTCGCATGTTCGACTCCGGCGCGCCGGGGCAGTATAGCGTCGATGCGGGCTACAGGGTGAATTTCCGCCGCAATGCGCTGGCGCCTGGTTGTGGGCTTTGGGTGCTGGGCACGCTGGCTGATGCGAAGGTCAGGCGCGATGACTTTAGTCTGCTGTCTGCGAGCGCGGGACGGGCGCTGGATAGTATTCTTGAAGTTGCGCGTGAAGAGGAGAAGAAAATCGAGGTCGGCGGGCAGAAGTATGGGCAGATGGCGATGTTGTAAACGTGTTAATTGGGAGAGGCATTGTTTCGATTTAGCTGGCGTTTGGTTGCGTTGTTGCCTTGTCTATGGATAGGAAAAAGCGTCGTCTGCACATTTTTGAGTCGTTGTGGGGCGAGCGGAGACTTTGTTCAATGTTTCACGAAACTGAGTAAGAATGATGGAAATGCACTAAATGGTTCAAGAAAATTCCATCACTGCAAATATACACGCAAAAAGCATGGCCACACTGGACCTGATATCTAAAGTTTCGCTTTCGGCACACTCAGCAGCTCCTGTCCGATCTTCTTCATCTCAAACTTCTTAATCTTACCGCTGCCCGTGATCGGCACTTCAGCAGTCACACCATCCTCACCCAGCCAGAAAATGTGCACGGGTGTCTTGTGCCTCCCGAGCCTCTCCCTCGTCCAAGCCCTGATAGCTTCGATGTTGGGCTTTTCGGCGTCGGCAGACCGTTGCAAGAACGCGGCGACTTTCTCGCCATACTTCTTATCAGGCAGACCGACAACAATCGCGCGGTCCACGGCTGGGTGCTCGACGAGTCTCTCCTCGATCTCGAGAGGGTAGATGTTCTCACCACCGCGGATGATGATGTCCTTAAAGCGGCCGGTGATCTTGCAGTAACCATGTTGGTCGATGAAAGCCTCGTCACCAGTGTGCAGCCACAGCACACCGTCAGCGTCCCGCTTCATGGTCTCGGCGGTCTTTTCTTCGTTGCGCCAATAGCCTTGTTGCAATTGGTATCCTGCGATGCATAGCTCGCCACGAGAGCCTACGGGTAGGATCTCGCCGTCTACGTTGACAACTTTGGCCGAAGCGTGCGGCATCAGAGTCCCGACGGAGGTCAGGCGGCGGTCCATTGTGTCATCGACAAAAGCGTTAAAGCATGTTGGTGAGGCTTCGGTCAGGCCGTAGCTGCTCGTGAACTCTGTCATACCGAACTCGTTGACGAGTAGCTCCATCAAATGCCGGGGTACTGGGGCACCCGCAATGATGCCAGTGCGTAGTGGGGTGCAGTCGAACCCTGAAGGTCGAGGCAGACTGAAGAGCGTGTCGAACATGGCAGGAACACCGTGGACAGCAGTACATCTCTCATCTGAAAGAGCACGGAGGACTGCGGGACCGTCGAAGATCTCTGCAGGGTACACGATCTTCGCTCCGTGGGTCAGCACGGCGAGGAGACCGAGGACCAGTCCGAAGCAGTGAAACAGAGGCGGTGGACAGCAAAGAATGTCGTCCTGTGTGAGACTCATACGATCGCCAATGAAACGCGAGTTATTCAGCAGGTTGTGTTGCGTCAGCATGGCAGCTTTGGGGTGACCCGTCGACCCACTCGTGAACTGGAGGTTGCACGTGTCGTAGGGGCTGACGGCCGCTTGGGCTGCAGCTAATCTGCCTCCTGGGAGGCGAGAACCGGTTTGGATCACATCTCGATATTCTGGAAGCCCATCCAACGACCCTGAAAGAAGGATGATCTTCTGTAGTGCGGGCAGATCGGTTGTGGCCTGGCTGAACGTTCGTACCATCGCAGTGTTGTCGGTACGGCCGATTTGTGCTGTTGTGAACATGATCTTACATTCTACCATGAACGTTAGCTTCGTCCTTCAGGATCAAACGTACACATTCGAGACATACCTGTATATTGAAGTGCGTACTGGGCTTCCGCAGAGGTGTATGTGTTGTTGAGGATGACAAGGATGGCGCCGATCCTCATACAGGCGAAGAAGACCGATGCATACTCCACGCGGTTTCCGGCAAGGATAGCAACTCGGTCGCCAGCTGCGATTCCATTGTCGAGAAGATACCGGGCAAGATATATGCTGTGCTGTTGAAGGTCGTGGTACTTCCATCTTGTACCATCCCAAGGAGTGACGATGGCTTCATCGTTGCCAAAGTGCAGACATTGGTAGTCCAAAAAATCCGCCAGCGTCACATCTAGCAAGGGTGGGTTTTGCGGTCCATGGAATACCGACAGAGCAGTAGATGCATTGTCGAGGTCGCGTGTTACTGTCGCCATGGCTGTCGTTGCTGTTAATCGGTCTGCCTACGTCTTGTCAAAACAGATAGATCAGATAAGGATTTTTACTTGGGCCTGTTGTATGGCCTCGGATCTACGCAGGACCTACCCGCCGACACCGGGCCATTCATGGCAACGTCAGGCATCTCAGATACAATAATGCGAGCCTCCGATGCCCTAGAAACGACGGCAATTGCCTTGGGTCGAGCGAACTCTGGGTTGCGTGAACAAGGGCCGCCTCTGTGCATCTGTTGGGAACGGGCAAGAGCCGGGCAGACGAGAAGGCCTTCGCGCGCAATCAGATCGGTGTTGCACACGGTAGGCTAACGCAAAGTAGTTGGAGCTGTCCCAGCAGCTCATCTCGAGGGATTCAAGGATTGGAATTCACCCTGTCGAAGACGTAACGCCACGGCATCACGATGCATGGCCGACGTCGTTGGCACCTCGGCATTTCGCCTTACTGGAATTAGTGTAGCGGGAACTTTTCGTCGAGACCAGCCCTCTTCGATCGAAGGTGGACGCAGTCGGATGCTCAGTGGAGCAGGGCCAGGCGTGCCAGGGCTGTGGATGCAACGGGCATGAACCAGGATGCGCGTGGCATGAGAGGATGCTCGGCGCCAACGTGGAGTATTATCAGATTGATAACCTAAAGCTAACGACATTAGCCTGCCATGAGTAACGAGTAGTGGAGCGGCTCGAAGAAAAAGCACGCACGCGGTGACAAAACCTTGCAGCGCTAAGCCGGCGGCGGACGCGTCTCTCTTTCGGGTTGAAGAGAAGCAGATCGCGAACATGCCTTGGGCAGGTGAAGAGAGTGCTTTCAAGGACAGGAAAGAAGGATGTCGATGAGAGTGATCGAAATACTGTTCTTCATAGACGTTTCTCGTGGACGTTACTCGTAGACGGAAAAAGGAGGAGCATAACCAGGTACCTAACATTTCGATGTGTGGGACTTTACAACACTCCACCTCGGCATGGGGTATCGGATTCACGACACCAACTCCAAATGATTTAGCAGGAGCAATGGAGACTGAGTTCATTGATAGCAAGTACCAGTGAGTCTTGTATAATTGTTGAAGAAGCGCGATATCTCATTTCCCAGGAAGATGAGCATTTTATTTCCAGGGTAAGGGTTGGGGTTCGCCATGCAGTACTGGAGACAGTTTGACAATCTTCTATAGCCATGGTTTGCATCAAACTATATGGTATAGACATGTTTAGCTGTGACAAGCTGTAGCATTTATATTGTGGGAGAATAGCAGAGTATACCGACCCTGTTTCGTCCCCCTAATGTGAGGAAAAGGAATTATGATATGAAGTAGTGTGATGGACACCTACTCCATTATAGAACACTCGACCATTCGACCATTCGACCGTTCAATCAATCAGAACTATACCGCGTCCCTGCTGTCACCATGACAATTCATCTACAAAAGAAGGGAGGATGAATTAACGGAAAAATATTTGAAAATTCCCTTGAAGCTACTTTCCAGTCTCATCGTCGCTTGCCTCATGCTTCATGTGTACGACGTCTTCAAAACGACATCGATCCCGAGAAAGCTCAACCCAGGGTTGCAGCGACATATGCCGTACCCAGGCTCGCGCCAATTTGTTTTCGACTGAACGAATCAAGCTTTGTTGCCATCTGTGCTCCCAGAGAAATAGCAAGATGTAGTTGTGCCGGAACTTAGCACATGCCATGCATGACGAAGCAGGACAAGTCAATATCATGACTGAAACGTAGGATCCGGCCCCAATAATCGGGCCGTGTCGATACTGATTTCATCGATACTGGTTTCCATGCCCGAGGTAAACAGCACAAGGCTATCACTTCGATTGCTTGGATGTTTGTAGATTCAGTCGCCAGTTGCCTAACATTCGAGCTGTACGAAGCAGGCGTGTGAACGGTCGGAAGCCTCATCGATAGCGAATGTAAGAGCTCACCATGTCTTCACGAAGACTCTCCGTGTGACCGAAAGTCAGTACGGGTGAAGCCAGATGTACCTGATCCATCAACAGCGGATCGCCAATGATGTTTGACCGTTTTAGGATTCTTGTCTCTCTTACAAATCTTATAGTACAGTGTCCATATACATCACATCTTGCAATGCACCACTCAGAGGATGCTCCGGGTCCCACCAAAAATAAAAACGCCATGCCAAATCTCAGTGTATTTCCTCACCACCTTACTCATTTGGGCCACTTCTTCCAGCCACGACCGTGTCCTCTCTCCTTCCATTGCCTGATCATCTCGGGCATGCCCTCCATCGCCTTCCTCCTCTCTTCCAAACGGCCCTTGAGCGTGCGCTCCCAGAGCTTACCCTTGACCTTCTTGCCAATACCCGTGCCTTGGACCCTCAATCCGTTTTCAATGCGCTTCTGCTCCTTGATCTCGGGGTGCTTGGGCGAGTGCGGCATCAGAGGCAGGACATCGTATTCTTTGGCCAGCTTGAAGAGCTCGGCTTGTCGGCGCAGGGAGTAGTGCGGCGCGTGCCAGTTACCGGTGCTGGGGTTTTTGAAGGCCAGGAATGGGTTGCGGTTGCGGGGGTATTGCGAGACATCGCTGGAGGGCGGCTCGACGGTTGTAGTAGTTGTCGTAGCATTGGGGTCCATGGAAGATGTGTTCTGTGCGATCTGCACTGGCTCGGCCGAGGGTTGTGTGGCGCCATTGATGAGCGAGGGTGGGAAGCGTGTGAAAAATCGTAGCAGTCGAGGATGCAGGTCCTGCGCCAGGCGTATGTGTCTCTCCATTGCAGCCATGGTGGAGGGTGTGAGTTGATGTATTTGATTGATTATTTGGTGGTATCCTTACGGGGACTTATGCGGGAGTCTCGTCGTCGGTTCTTGCCGCCTTAGCGCCGAACGTCAGCAAGCAGCTGCCTCAAGGTGTAGCTCCATTACATACATGTGCCAATCCATATACAATCAACATCACCGCGAACCATCAACCACGACTCTCTCACAAAACGCATTAAACAAATTGCCGTCCACATCCAATCCACGTGATCCGCACACCAACAACCCCGCGACCAACCTCCCGGCTGTCTAACTGACGTCGGCGACCTCACCACCAAACACCACATCACCACATCCAACATGGGTTCACCTTTCTCCATAAGTACGTACAACCACTTTAAAGCCCTACCTTTCCATTGGCTAACAACACTCTAGACGGCGGCGCTTGCGTGGCCATGGTCGGCAAGGACTGTGTCGCCATCGCCTGCGACCTGCGCCTCGGTCTCCAAGCCCTGACCGTCAGCAACAACTTCCCCAAAATCTTCCCCTACGGCTCGCAAGTCCACCTTGGCCTCACGGGTCTCGCGACAGACGTCCAGACCGTCTCCGAGCTCTTCAGATACAAGCACAACATGTACCGGTTACGGGAGGAGCGCGACATCAGCCCGCAAACCTTCGCCAACCTGGTCAGCAGTAGTCTGTACGAGAGGAGGTTTGGGCCGTGGTTCGTGAGCCCGGTCGTGGCGGGAATCAACGGCACCACTGGAAAGCCGTTCATTTGCGGGTAAGTTCATTGTACAATGGAGAAATAAGAGGCAGCGCTCAGAGCTCGAAGCTAACACAGCAACAACAACAGCTTCGACAGCATCGGCTGCATCGACCTCGCCAAGGACTTCATCGTCGCCGGAACCGCCTCAGACCAGCTCTTCGGTACCTGCGAAGGTCTCTGGGAGCCCGATCTCGAGCCCGAGGACCTCTTCGAAACCATTTCACAGGCTCTACTCAACGCCGTGGACAGAGACGCGCTTTCGGGCTGGGGAGCACACGTGTACATCATTGAGAAGGACAAGGTCACCAAGAGGCTGTTGAAGGGCAGACAGGATTAGGCGGGCATCACATTGGAGAGGCAGTGGGGATACGGCGTTCCGGCATTTCATTCGTGCCATAAATGGCCACGTTTGAATCGCGCGGCGGCAGGATCACATGACGAAGAGCGAAAGCTCGCATGTAACATAGAAGGACGTGCATGGGAAAGAGCAAGGCAGAGAACCGGGTACAACTCTTCCGTTAGCAGGGTCTACAAAGCTAAACGAATGAAAAGACACTCAAATCAATGATCGACTGTCGGCAGCCTCGTCCATCGAAGGAAGGGCTGCGTGCATGGCACCTAGTTGGTACGCCGTGCGAATCTACAACACAGGTATCATAATCAACATTGCATGACTTCCGCCACTCCCACTCCCTTGTGATCATGTGCAGTTATGGTGGTCGGTAAACAGGGTGCTTTGCTCCAAACATCGTACTAAAACACATTACTACGGTATGATCGCTCAACATCCGGACGAAGCAGAAAAAGCAGACATAAAGCGCCAACCTCAGTCACCACTGCACATTAAAGACCCTATCTTCAGCCCAGACCAGCAACAAGCTCCTCAAGCATAGTATCAAACCCACCGCGCGAAAGCCTCGCCTTCTTCCGCTCAGCCCTCACCCTCTCAGCATCCTTCAAATCCTGCCTGAGCCGCTTAGCATGCGATGTGAGCTCGTCCGCAGCCCGCTTCTTCCAATCCTGCATCCCAGACGCATACTTCTGGAACTCAGTCGCATGCGCGCGCTCAAGCTCCGCGACAACAATCTCGCCCTGACGGCGGTAGTCGGACACGATGTCGCGGTTGGCTGTCTCGCTGTCGACCATGTGGCGGACCAGCCTGTGCGAGGCGATGACCAGAGAGTCGAAGAGATGGGTCTGGTGTGGCGCTAAAGTGTTGCGCCAGTCGCCGACGTTTTCGAGAGCCTTTTGAGCGGCGGACACTGTGCTGGCGGCGGAAACCTCGTCACTCGCGCCGGTTGAGCTGGCGACGTCTCTGCGGTCGTCACTGTCCAGGCTTTCATGTTCGATAGGGTTGACCAAGGTCTTGTCTGGATCTTCGTCACGATCGGCGCTGCGCTGTTCTTGATCGATGAAGATGCCGTGTTTGCGAAGTGCATGCTTGAAGTCCGGACCCTTGGACATATGCTCGACCGTGGGCACGCGTCTGTGAGAACTCGTGAACGGGTCTTCCATCACCGATGGTTCATGCTTGGCGGTAATCAGTTGCTCCGCGAGGGGCCCAGATGCAATCCGAGTGGCGGCTCTGTTGTCCTCGTTGGGAGCGGCGGGCAGCGGCTTGGCATTGCCTGGCACAGTCTTTCGTTGGATGGATGTTGATATTCTAGGCACAGCAGCCAGGTTCAGTCGGCCAGTCAACCCTCCGGCGACAACTGCATCCGAGCTCGCGATTCGGTCAGACGATAAATCTGCTTGTTGTGAGAATGTTTCCAGCGCTGTTGTCTGCATCGGCACTTCGAAGTCTTTCGGGTAGGGGCTTCCCAGTATGTCGACGCCTTGTGGGACCTGGGTGGGTTGACGGCTTGTCCGAGTTCGCCTTCGATCTGGACGTTGGAACGGAACCACGACTGACACTTGCGGTATGTTCGGGTTTCGGAGCTGGCGTGTAGAAGAGTCATCAGAATCGAGAGCTTTAGGAGGAATTGTCTGCAAAGCACTGGTCTTCTTTCTATTCGGCTCGCCGGATTGTAGCTCGTCGAGCTCGCGCTTCCGCTCCGGTTGGGCCTTTTGCTCTGCAGGCGCCTCTTTCGCAGATTTGATCTCGATGATGCTCTTCGATGGTACGGTCTTTTGTGCCTTCTGACGTGAGGCGGCGAATCCGGCGCCGTCCCTCGATCCCACCTTCGCTACCTGTTTGGCTGGATTTGGTTCATTTTCAGTCTTCGCCGTTGTAGTAACCACCGACTTCTTCAACTTCCCAGACTTAGGCGCAGCTTCCACAGTCTTTAATCTCGAGCCTATATTGACCGAACTGTCTAGGAGAGGTTTGTGCGCAGTCGTCCTCTTCAAGATTCTTTCAAAACCAGGTGGCGGCGGCATCGCAGTCTGAGATGCTGTTCGCTGCACGTTCGGCTTCGCTGAAGTTTCATCGTCATCTATGAGAGTGGTGTCGTCGAATCCGTCAATCAAAAAGAAGCCATCATCGTCATCATAATCTTGCTTAGGCACAGGCTTGCGCTTGACTGATTGAGGAGCCGCAGCTGGTGGCCGTTGTAGAGAGCTGGCTGCAGCTATATTCCTTCCATTCTCGGTGAAGTCTGTGAAAGAGTCGCCGCCAACCGCCGATACGTTGCTTGGGCCTGCTGTACTCGAGGCTTGTCCTCGAGGCTGCGCTACGGCTTTGGATTGCGATGGAAACAGTGTTCTGGAAAGGCCTTTAGTGTTGTCACGGACATCAGAATAACCGGTATCTGCCGTGACACGAGCACGGGGTGCCATCGAAATGACAGCAGACTCTCGATTCTTAGAGGAAGACGCAGCACCTTGGTTGCGCGGACCACCCTTGCCAAATGCAATGATTGTAGGCTTGTCGCTGAAGAATTTGTGTGAAGCCTCCGTCATTGCACCGGGCGGCGAAGACGGCATTGGTGCTGGAGTCTGCAGTCTTCGGTCTTGCTGATTGCGGTTGTGCTGATCTGCAGTATTTCGCTGGACCGGTATATCTTGGTATGGACTCGAAGGCGGACTCGAGCTTGACTCCGCTGCCTGTTCTATCATGATCGCGTTTGCCTGTGATGATCCGGGCTTCTGACGTGTCTTGGTCGATTCGCCGCCAGTCACATTCATTTCCGTCGACACATTGGCCGGAACATCTCTCCGTTTTGATTGAAGCGTTGACTTATTCTTGTGAACCACACTAGGCGGTGGTTGAGATTCTTTGGTCTTGCGTTGATTGGTGGACTTGTCTCTTCGAGAATCGCCAACTTCGATCTCTTTGGAAGCGGCTCGGTATGAAGTCGACAACCGATGGGAGATGTCCGTATTTGGGGCGTCCTGAGGCTTGACAGATTCCGACTGCATCCTTTGTCTGGCCGCACCTGGTTTCACAGATGCCCTCGGAGCTTTGGAAACACTTCTGTTTTTCTTTTTGGTGCGCGGGGTGCTGCCAGGGAAGTCGTAGGGCGATTCCCGTAGAGGCTTCCTCCCTCGGGACGCAGACCTAACAGGTTGATTTAAGGCTCCAGGTCGCTTGGCCGGCAATTTACCTCCAGGCTTTGGTTTCTCATCATTGTTTGTCGAGGCCAAATGCTTCCTAGGGCCCTTTTCTTCAGGCGCATCGACAGCCGTTTCCGTCGAGTTCACTACGCTTGACTCTCCGATCGGCGAGATATCTCCCCGGGTACGTTCTCTCGCTGTGGTGTCGCTCGGTCGGTTTTTATCTCCAGACACCTTCCTCACGCTCGCTGTCGTGGCCACAACCTTGGACTTGACGGACTGTAGTTTGCCGCCGGGCTTGCTGCCAGCGTTCCGCTTGGGGATGTTGCTTTTCGTAGCGGGTGTAGGAAGGTGTCTTTTGGTCCGTCTTCGCCCAGAGACATGGTGTTTGTCGTCTTCCGCTCCAAAGCTCGAAGCGTTATCTTCGGACTCATCTTCAGTGCCGCTCATGCCATCGTGGTTCTCTTTGCCACGCTTCGCTTTCAGCTTTCCTAGAGCAGTTTTCTTTGCTTTTCGGACGGGTCGGCCTGTCGGTTCTCCAACAAGTGGCTGACTCAGTGATGCAAGCCTAGTCGGATCGAGGTTTGCTTTTGCTTTACCGTTGCTGACAGCACCCACAGACTTCGTGTTAGCATGGCTGGCCTTATTTCCACCGCCTTTGGGAGCTTCTATTGCGGTGGCTGGATTGGGAGCGCGATCGATCCCGGCGTCGAATGCAGTCTTGACTGCATGTACGGTTGCTCCAGACTCATCGCCGGACGCATCACCGCGCTTTTGGTCGGAGGCCAGCGGATAGTCGGCACGTTTGGCCTTCCCTTTCGACTGTTGCTTACTAAGATACTCCGCGCCGTCTTCGTCACCACCACGGTCTGAATCGACGAGCTCGAAATCGGAGTGGTGGGAATTGCGCCTCCTGCCTCTGACGATCTTGCTGGCTGCTTTATTCGCCTTCGCATCGATATTTTTGAGTTTAGCATCCAAGGCTTGGTAGCCATGCGCCGGACTGGACGTCTCATGTACAATTGCCTGGTCTCGATCTTTGGCGGGTGCTTTGAGCATTTGAGACGCGGCAGTCGCACCGTCGTCCAGTAGTGCCTCGATAGGGTTGCGCACAGGCGGCATTGCTGGCTTACGAATGTCAGCATGCCATCACTCAAGTGTGCTCAATGCTACTAAACCTGCTCCTGCTCCATTCTCTTGACCCCAGCGATGGTTTTCTCAAGTTTCGCTTGGGCGCTCGGGCTCATAGTGTAGAGGTCCTCTTCGTCCTCTTCGTCCTCGATGAGCTGAGCAGGGACTATGTTTCGCAGAGAGTCCTGGTACGAGTCCTCGACTCGTTCGGCAGCGGAAGACTCGGGAATACACGCTTCGCCCGATGAGGCTCGGATGCTGGGTGATCGTTCGATTTGCGTCTGCGCGAGCGGCGCTGCTGCTGCCTGAGGGCTGAATATGGTGGACGAGTGGTTCTCGCTGACGTTTATCACAATTTCGCTTTGCTGAGAGGTGAATTGTGGCACCGCCATGTTGACTCCTGTCGGGAGTGAGGAGTATGTAGGAACATAGAAACGGAAGTTGAGGTTGGATTGGGTTGCCAAATTGGGCTTGCGTTGAGATGGAAGGAGCGACCTGTTAGGCGCGTTCGCGTCACGCTCGACTCTTGCAAGGCTGTCAATATTATTTGTATCAAATCTGGCGAATCAAAATGATCGCAACATAATGTACAGTTACCTACAAGACAATTTACTCATCTCGCAATACTCGCAGCCTCCTCCATCTCAAGTAGAGGTTTCATCGCATCTTCCTCAACCTTCAGCCTTCCTTGCTGTGCTTTGGCTCGCGCATCATCACCGCCGTCAGGTATCGACCTTTCGCCATCTCCAAACAACGGCTTGAAGAATTTGTCGTAGCTGACCCAGACAGCCTTGAACAACGCTGCTGTCAAAAACTTAAGCCACGGAGGCAAAATCCCCTTCTCATCTGCAAACAGCCTCCCAAGCGCGAAAATGAGGATGATGAAAGGCTGCCAGATGCTCGTGAAGATGAATAGGCCCATGCGCTGCTTCTGAGTTGTGACGGTGAACGGGTGGAGAGATTGGAGGTAGTCCTGATACTCATACGGCAAACCGCATTCAGCAGCGCCGTCTGTCAAAAGCTTGAGGTATCTTGCAGATGCTTGCGCGTAGCTCGTGTCCGGCCGCTGGAATCGACCGCCATCTTTGGGTGGCTCCTCGCCTGGCTCCATAGCGGGAGCGAAAAGAGTGTGTGCTTTGAACGAGGGCGTCTTTGGGTTCTGCGGTATGCTTTCGGCAGGATCGGAAGAGTTGAATGGGTGACATTCCACTAGAATGTCGTGGTAAGAGGCTCCGCCGCCTTCGGTCGCAATGATATGCGCGTAGTCTTCAGGCGTGACTTCATACACTACGCCGATCAGACCCTTGTGCCATCGGTTCTTGCGGTACTTCTCATGCGTGTCATGCTGCGATGGAAGTTCGAATTCTTCTTTAGACAGTGAGGTTTTGCGAGGCGGGTCGTTCGCCGGATCTCGTCGTCCCGTATTCGCAAAACAAGGCTCCGCGTAAGGTAGCCCAGGCAGATCGAAGGTCAATCGCAGCGAAGGCACCTGAACATTGACTTGGGACAGAGGCTTGATCCCGCGGTTGCCCCTGAAGGTCTCATTTGAAAGATTTGAGCCGTATGCTAGGTAGAGGACAGTCCCCCTCTCCGATTCGGGTCGTGTAAGATGAAAGTGTAGATCTTGAGCCGTAGACACGGTATCTGCAGCCATGTTTACGGGAGATGTAGTCGATGAAGGGCCGGTGTTTGTGTGCATGATCTGCTGGAAACGGCTCGCTGAGACCAATGTCCGGTCTGATGTTACTGTCGTGGCGGCGACTGGGAGTTCCATCGTGGCGTGTCAAGACTTATAGTCTCGCGCTCTTGGTCGCCTACGCCCGTGAGTCAGGCAATTAGTTTACCAGTTAGTAATAATGTAAGTTATGCTCAGAAAAGACGCCCGTGCCAAAATCTAAACAAGCAACGATTACAAAGACAGACTGCCCAGTGATATAGCGTCGGTGATATCACATCGGAGAGACTCTTGGAAGCAAGGAGTCTTTGACGCCAACGAACGGAAGCGGAAGTGAACAACAGCCGAACACCGACGAGACGGCGGCGGAGCATGATCGGAACAACAACGACTCCAAACCATCTGCCATAAGTGACAGTTTACGCTAGAGAGCCGTAACATGTCTGCCGATAAGCCCACCGCAAGTTCTGAAGTCAACGGCTCTGATGCAGCTGATCTGGCACAGGTACGTGTATTATTTTCGGCCGCCATGATCTAGGCACAGCATGCTGACAGCGTCAGGCCTTCCAAGAGCTAGCGAAAGGCGAGCAAACCGCAGCGGCACTCGAGAGCCAACTCTCGGCCATGGAGGCAAAGATCGAAGCATTGTTGGCACAAGCGGAAAAGGACCAGGCGAATGTACAGGCGGCACAGGAGAATGGAGGAGACCAGGCTGAAAGCAGCTCATGATGAGGAAGAAGATACCGCGCGTGACGAGCAACAACGTGTCGACGACGGGGACTCATAACGAATAACGACATATAATTTGGACACAGCGCAGTGCGGCGGCTGTCATGGACATGAAAACTTGCATGGGAAAAACAGTTGGAACCGGAACAGGGCAACAGGCTGGTCGCGGCGGGGAATGATGACACGCTCTATACAGGCCTGGAGACGTTCTTCTAGCAGCTCAGCTCTACAATCCTCCAACGGTAGTGGGCTTGATGCCCTCGTTATGCGCCTCCATCGCAACAGTCAAGTCAAACTTCCCATCCTCGCCCTTCTCAACCACGCCAACCTCAGTGATGATCCCGTCAATCAGCTCTGCAGGAGTCACATCAAACGACGGGTTCCAGACCGCAATGCCGTTCGCCGCAATGCTGACAGTCTCGACCTGCGAGAGATCCAGATCGACACCGTCGTACCTGGGGCCCTTGACGAAAGTCATCTCCTTTCCAGGACGCTCCTCAATAACGATGTCCGATCCGGAGGCGGTGGAGAGGTCGATGGTGGTGCGCGGTGCAGCAACTAGGAACTTGACGCCGTGGTGCTTCGCGGTGATCGCCAGCTGGTAGGTACCGATCTTGTTGGCCGTGTCGCCGTTCGCAGCCACGCGGTCTGCGCCTACGACGATCGCGGCGATGTTCTCGGAGGGACCTCTGAGACGGAGTAGAGCGGAAGCCATGGAGTCCGTGATCAAGGTCGAAGGGATCTTGTCGTGCACCAGCTCGAATGCGGTCAAGCGAGAGCCTTGGTTGTAGGGCCTGGTCTCGGTGCAGAAGGCGTGCTTCAGAGACCCATTGGCGTGAAGCGAGCGAACAACACCAAGGGCTGTACCATATCCGGCGGTGGCGAGAGAGCTGGACAGACTCAGTACAAAATCCAAGTTGTATTTCTCGTTGTCTATTGTTGACTACATACCCAGTGTTGCAGTGCGTAACAACGCTCACCTGTCCACCGCCTGCTTTGCTAACAATCCACTCCGCGCCGTGCTCTCCGATCGCCTGGTTGTCAGAAACGTCGTCAATCAGCATCCGAGCCGCAGCATCGCAGTAAGCCTGGGAGACAGCAGCTCCGTCACTGCCCTCTTTCGCCGCGGCGCTCGTAACAATCTTCTCCAGCTTGCCAGCAGCATCGGCCAGGTTGACGGCGGTCGGGCGGCTAGTGACCAGATATCTCAGCTTCTCGATAACGAAGACCTTGACTTCTTCAGCGATGTCTGAGGTCTTGTTGTTCTGGAGCTCCACAGCGAGAGCAAGTGCAGCGACGATGGCGATCGCGGGTGCTCCACGAGTGCGCATGTCTTTGATAGCATGCCAGCCATCTTCGGAGCCTCGAACCTCGTCGTACTCTTCCTGGTGCGGGAGCTTTAGCTGGTTCAGGATTTGAAGATTACCAGGCTGGTAGCGGATCGCTTCGAGCACCATATTTTCAGTTCGAATGTAGAGATGTGAGTTTGCCAACTTTATACAATTCGACGTCTCCCAAGCCATTCAAACCCCTCCGAATCATCAACAGACGCCACGCTTTTCTCCGATTTCCTCGGGCGGGGCGGTGCGAGCCACTAGTGGATCTTGTTAGCGGTTACTGGTGACGCGATGATATGGTGGGGCTACGATGATGGATCATAGATGGATGTAGAACGTGTCGCGCGATTTATCGAGATATGCGATGGGGAGGAGTACCTTCAATTGCTGTAATGAGAGTGAAAGCAGTTGTAATTATTCGACGGTACGAGCTCGAGAGGTATCTTGGCTTGCTTGTCGATCGCGGAAAAGACATGGTCGGGAAGGGAGATCTGTCGAGACCTATCGGCAACTTCGTTGAATACAGACCTGGCGCGGATAAATCATTGTTGCTATAAACATGACGTTTTGACGCACTTGGTAGTGGGGTGTTGCAGTAAAGTATATAATGAAATGTCCCACATGTACCTTTGACGCGAAAGGCTCCTCGCATACAACACTCCCTCAACACCTTTGAAACCATGGCATCCTCACTCTCCCTTCAGTCCACTCTCAAGCTCAAGTCGGGAACAGCAATTCCCCGCCTCGGCTTTGGCGTCTGGGACTCGCCCTCGCACCTCACAACCCAGTCGTGCCTTTCTGCTCTCAAGACTGGCTACCGTCACATCGACACCGCACAAGTCTACGGCAACGAGGCTGAAGTCGGCAAGGCAGTCCGCGAGTGCGGCCTCAAGCGCGAAGACATCTTCGTGACCAGCAAGGTCCTCACACCGGACGATGATGACAAGGCGACGTACCAGAAGGTGCTCGAGAGTGTTAGGAAGATCGATGGCGAGAATGGATACCTTGATCTGATGCTTATTCACAACAACACTGCCGGCCCTGAGGGTGTCAAGATGATGTGGCAGGCCATGGAGAAGCTGCATTCGGAGGGTCGCCTGAAGGCCATCGGTGTCAGCAACTTTGGCGTCGGCAGCATCGACCGCATGAAGGAGTACGCCCAAGTCTGGCCGCCTATGGTCAACCAGCTCGAACTGCACCCGTGGCTGCAGCAGCGCGAGGTCGTCTCGTACTGCCAGAAGAATGGCATGGTCGTCGAGGCGTACTGCCCGTTGGTGCGCAACCAGAAGGCCGAGGACCCTGCGCTGTCAGGCATCGCGAGCAAGCACAGCAAGACCACGGCGCAGGTCTTGTTGAGATACTGCTTGCAAAAGGACTGGGTGCCGCTCCCGAAGAGTGACAACGCGGATCGCATTGCGCAGAATGCAGATGTTTACGGCTTTGAGTTGAGCAAGGAGGACATGGCCAAGCTTGACGAGCAGAACACCGACGGCAGCGGATCGTTGGTCATGGCGGTTTCGAACGAGTAGATGTACGACATGATGTCGGCAACAATACAGTTATAGAACGCCACATTCGGGTCGATGAACTGCCAGATCTGATTTCATTAATTGATCGCTTGCCCCTGCACGTAGCCAGTCCTCCTAATCTCGGAAATGACTTTCGGCAGAGATGGACTGTCAAAGGTAGATTGAACCCTGCGGGGTTGACAGCACATGGAGATATGCTGGATATAGTAAAGGATGGGCTTGGGAGTCAACGGTTGAAGGATAAAGTACGTTGGCGCTACGGTAAACGAAACGAAGACGAGTGAAGAAAGCTGGCCGATCCTTTTGGTCTGGAAGCTTGTTGCGCTACCACCGCGTTACTTGACGCCGCCCGCCGCCTCCTGAGCAGTGGCCAACCCTTTCTTCACACGCCCAACTCATGTCAGCGTGTCCATGTCGTAATCCGTACATGTAGTAATACATACACACTCACATACAGCACACGCACGCGCGCGGAGTCAGCGATATTGCTCCCCCGACACTCCTTTAATCCACTCGCTCTCTAGCCGCCCGTAGCCGCCGTCCTTCTCCCATCGCCTTCTTCCGACACCTCGCACCACCTGCACGCTTGCGCAACCAGCCTCGAGAACTCCCGCCGTACTGCTCCAATCATGACCTCCGCCATATCGAAGAGGCAGCAGGCCCGCCACGAGAAGACTCTTCAGGATCTCATCCGCACAGTTCCCGGAAACGATCGCTGTGCGGACTGCAGCGCAAAGAATCCAGGATGGGCAAGCTGGAATCTCGGTATCTTCCTGTGCATGCGCTGCGCCGCGTTACACAGAAAACTTGGGACACATGTCAGTAAAGTCAAAAGCCTGAGCATGGACACCTGGGGCTCGGATCAGGTCGACAGCATGAAGAGCAATGGAAATGTAGTGTCAAACCAAGTGTACAACCCGAAGAACGTCAAGGCAGAGATTCCGATTGACGTCGACGAGGTGGACGGCGTGCTGGAGAGGTACATTCGTCAAAAGTACGAACAACGGTCGTTCTCGGGCGGCGTCGGTGGAGGCGCTGGGCGCCAACCAGCAGCAAAGCAGTATACAGGAAGCACGAGCACAGGGTCATTGGGAGACGACCCTCCTCCATTGCCTCCAAAGCCTGGCAAGAAATTCGGCTTCAGCTTGCGCTCATCCAGCTCTTCTTTCACCGGACGACGGAAGCAAGATGTGTTCACTCCGCCCCTTTCGCCGACGTACAATGGGAACGAGCGAGCGGCCGAGCCCGCCAACACCAAGTCAAGCAAACCTAGCCAAATCTTTGGGATGAGAATCACGAGCGTGAACAACAATTTCGATCAAAAGCTGGGAACTTTGCGAGACATGGGCTTCACAGATGCGAGACGGAACTCGGAGGTCTTGAAGAGCACGAATGGCATTCTAGACAAGGCGGTGGATATTTTGGCGCAGATGGCAGAGGAGGAAATGGTATCAGGGAGCAAGGAGACACCGCTACGCACATTGACTCCTGTCTCTATGAACAGCTCCGCATTCAACGGTATTTCGGTCGACAAGAGACGGCAACCGGAAAAGAAAGCCTCGGACCCGTGGGAGGCGCTGGATGAACAAATGCCGCAAAGATCAGCTACGGTACCGCTTCCTCAAACGCAGTTCCCTCCTCGATCAGCGAGCGCCGCGCTTCCAACTGGCAACTGGAATCCATTCTTGTCGCAGCCACCGCCTCAGCAACCAATCGAGCAGAGTTTCCAAAACTTGCAGGTTTCTCAGCCGATGCCGATTCAACAGCAATATGCCCAGCCGCAGACACAGTACCAGAGCAATCCCTGGCAACAGCAGCCTACAAACCCGTGGGGTGGGCAGCAAATACCTCAGCAGCCGACTGTCGATTCGACCTACGGACAACAATATCCCCAGCAGCAACAACAACAGCAGCAGCAGCAGCAGCAGCAGCAGCAGCAGCAGCTTCTTTCGCCGCAGCAGACTGGAAACCCGTTCCTTCGAACTTCGCGATCGCAAGTCTTCACACCTAGCAACCCATGGACACAGCCAATTGCACCGCAATCACAGTCCCCACCAGTCCAGAAAAGCAGCAATCCATTCGGCATGGCATGGCAACAACAGCCGCAAGCTCCCTCCCAGCCATCATTCATGCAGCAGCAACCAGTTGTGCAGTCTCCACCAGCCATCTACGGACAGCAGGAAGATTTCTTCAGTGCACCTCAGCAACAAGCGCCAAATCAACAACAAAGCTACCAGCCGCAAGCGAATATGTCACAGCAGAACACTCAGAACTTCCAACAAAACGCCACACAGAACCCGTTCTGGCAGACACAAATGGCGCCGCAGCAGACCGGTATGCCTCAGCAACAAATGCAACAATCACAGCAGCAACCACAACAGCAGATGGTACCTCAACAGACCGGCATGCCTCAACAACAGTTGCAACAACCACAGCAGCAGCAGCAGCAGCAGCAGCAATACCAACAATTCGCGCCGCAACAACAACAATACCAACCCAACCCGCCCCGATCCGACAAATCATCCATCCTCGCTCTCTACAACTATCCCCAGCTTGCTCCCCAGCGACCGCTTCAGTCCCTTCCTGAAGATAGCGTTCCCGCCGCACCTCAGCAGCAGCAGCAGCAGCAGCAGCAATCCATGCAAGTCCCCCAACGCAGCGCCACGATGCCTATGAGCGGTAACATGAACCCTTTCGGCCAACAGCAGCAGCAACAAGCGCCGCAGTCGAACGTACCTACTAACACTGCTAGGCACGTGAGCCACGAAAGCAGGGACTTCCAGGGTTTCGCTGGCAGCGGACGACACAGCCCTGATGCTTTTGCGGGCTTGAGTGCGCGGTATGTGAGGTGATTGTGATGCTGCTCACATTACCGCTACCATTGCGCATGTGGTTTGGTTTCCTTTAAGAGGGACTCTTAGATGGAGAAAAGGGAATTTGCACACGTATGATGGATGGACTGATGGATTGATTGATTGATGGACAGATGGATGTTCTCTTCTATTCGTTTTCCCCTCCGTTGCTTCGCTTCTTCTTACCTTCTTGCTTTTTTTCGCTTGCATACTGTTACTTGCTTGCATTTTCTTGGGGGCATCTGTTTCTTCGTCTTTCTTTCTGTCTTCACTTCTTCTTTCGCTTCTTCGTACATTCTTGAGGAATATCAAAAGAACTTTTCTGGGACCCTTGTTCGAGGGCGAGCATCAGCCGTGAATTATTGATTTTATCATGGTCTACTTGAGTAATAATATATTTTACTACCGAAAGTAAGTGCACTCGTGTGGCATCATCCATGCACTCTCGTCGGTCACGCGCGGCGTGCTGTGGTATACTTGTCCACATGAACGCGGGTACTTGCAAATTGGCAGATTGATTCTTGCCTACGAGGTCTTCTACTCGTCTTGCTGAGTGACGAGACGAGACAAGTACATAGTACAGTCATCCATCGAGCGTAGACATCCACGTCTATCGCGCGCGCGTACGCGATGCAGAGTCCAGACATCCATGGATGGTGGTACAGAGCACTTTCGTGCGAAGACTGATGGCGAAGACAAATCGCAACTAGACACAAATGCAGTCACGAGAAATTCAATTCAAAAACCAAAAAAAAAAACAATCTCTTCCAAGAAGAGAATGTTCGTCCTGTATTAGTCCTTCCGATTCCCTATG
>Ga0265797_10000267_pt1 | contig 99286 bp, 76 predicted proteins | sample P2T30metagenome_FD_192433 | JGI IMG/M metagenome (GOLD analysis project Ga0265797, IMG submission 192433) | Plant litter microbial communities from East Loma Ridge, Irvine, California - P2 T30 | ecosystem: Environmental > Terrestrial > Plant litter > Unclassified | place: USA: California... | reverse complement strand
TGGGGGGGGGGGGGGGGGTAGGGACGAGCTTGGTTTGGGAGGAGGGGGCGATGATTCTATGATCTTTTAGATTGTGGTGGATGTGCGTCGTGGATGGTGGCGGCGATCGTTCGTCACGTCTAAGGAAAGGAAAGGGCAGAACGCAGACGTTCGACATATCTACCATCATCATCATCATCATCATTGAAGACGACGACAACCCCTCGTGGGTGTCACTCACAAGGTCAAGCGACGAAAAGCTTGCCCGATCTTTAGGAACAATCTAAACTCAAGTCGACGCTCGACATATCACATGTGCATCGTCAACAATGACGGACTGACGGACCCTTGTTGGTTCCATCACACGAGCAGCAGCAGCCATAACCAAAAGCTTGCCCGATCTTTAGAGAAAGAAAAAAAGGATATCTAAATAAAGTCGACGTTTTGAGTGTTTGGCTGCAGCCGCTCCCCTCCAGGGATAGAGAAAACTATACGAAATCTACGTACTGTAAATCACTAGGGATAGGTAAAGCGTATCGGCCGCGCCTTTAGAGCTTATGTAGGTACCTTGATCATCTACTGTGTACGAAGCGGCAAGGGGGACAGATAGGTACAAAGCTTGCCCGATCTTTAGTACCCTACAGTAGGTACAGTAATAAAGGAGATGCTAGACAAAGTCGACATTTCGAGCGTCTGCTTGCAACGTAGGGACAGAAAAACTATCAATACAGAGACCATAGTAGATCGCCAGAGATGATTGAACCATATCGGAGGCGCCACCAGACTCTCTACAGTAGTAAGGTACTTTCTTCCTCTGTGGCGGCTCTAGCCTCTCTGCCCTCATTCAGATCAATCATCCAACGAGCGTCGAGCGACAAGCAAACAACAATGCGTGCCTCTCTCCTTCCTTTTGAGGAAGCCGCAGGGTCCGGTCCTGTCTTGAGACCATCTAGCACCCTTCTTGAATTGTGAGACTCCCCTATCAGAGTAAACACGGGCAAAGTAAAAGCATCGCGGCGGCGACCCTCCCTCCTCCCCTTATACCCCCGCCCCAGCATGTTTGTCTCGAAAGACAGACACCCTTTGTTTGAGATTGGTTCGAGTCTAAGGTATTATGTGGATGGTTCGCAGCCACGGCGGGCTGTCTCGGCAGGGCGAGGAAAGTTACCGTTGTTTTGAAGCAGATCTACTGTAGCCGGACCGCACCCCGAATTTGTTGGAAAGCCAATTCAGCATCAGCATCAACATAGCATCAGCGTCAGCTCAGCTAGTTGCGCAGGAAAGCCAAGCAGTTGGCGATGTTACGTTGAGGGAGTAGCTATATTAATTGATAGGATAGGCTATTGTCCTAGGTTGCGGGACCGACCATAGAAGAGATCGCTGGCTACCTTACGCCCGCGGAACGTATCGCAGTTACTGTCAGTGCTAACAGGTACATACAGTACTTGCAGAATCCAGACGTTCCAGACAGAGATCGATGACCTGAGGCGATTATACCAAAAAACTCTCATCGCCATTTTAGCCAGGAACGGGAGAGCTGCTGCAGGGGCAGAGTGAGCTTGTCTCTCTGCTTCCTCGATACTTTCCACATGTCGTATACATGGCCGGCCAGTGATACAAGGGAAGCCTATCTATAATCTTCCCGTGCCTTGCGCCTCTGCAATCTCGGCTTCGTCTGCAGGTAGACAAGTCTGAGAGGATGATGCCTGCCTCGCAAACAACTCACATTACTACAGCAAGTCGACCAAACCAAACCATTCCTCTTTCTCCATCCGGGGAATCTGGTGAGTTCATCATCGTCCAGACCAGACAAAGGCAGTGCATTCCGCAAGGAGTGAGTGGCAAGGCCCCATCATCCATCCTAGCGTACGAGCTCGGACGATTTCACATGTCGATCTGATGAGTTGCAAAGAAAGATACCCCGAGCTTTGCAAGGTTGGCTTGCCCTTTGTTGCTGATCAGGAGTCTTGCGAATGGCATAAGACAACAAAGGAAAATGCTATGTTTCCCACATGACACGGACAATGCGGCCGAGACAACTTCAAACCAACTGACCCATCCTGCGAGTGTGTAGATACTATGAGGTCCAAGCACACACGCACTCTCTCTCTCTCTCTCTCGCTTGGATGGGAATCGTAAAATCCGATGTCACGTCAGTTCCTGAACGGTCGCGCATATCCCCGGCGAGATGCAAGCTCACCGGTCATTAATACTATTGGTCGGAGAGCCTAGCGATGGGCCCCCAGTGGTTCCCGGCGAATCGGTTCGCCATGGTGGTGCTGGTGGAGTTTAGGCATGGCTTTTTTTTGTGTCAAACAGGACAGGCCTCCCACGCGGCCTCTTCCAGTAACTAACTCGACGGCTCAAAGATTATTGTTAGTGAATTGGTTCAAGCTGCTGGCTTTACAGTCAGTACCTGATAGCCCTCAGCTCGCAAGACGACATTGTTGCCGATTTGCCGTGTGGACTCAGCGCTACTGTTCCTTTTCGTTTGTGGATGCGAGGTGGCACAGGACTCGGTCGCTTGGCCAGGCTCCTCTCTCGCTCCAGTGCTCAGACCATGCCATTCGCTGTTGGTGGGTTGGTGGCATTCCCGCCGGCATCTCCACGCCAACACCTGCCAGTGCCAGTCAGTAGTCAGCCAGCCAGCCAGCCGGCCAGCCTTTTTACTACAAACTTATATCCACCGCTACCACTCGCGGAATGCCATGCCCGGCCACTGCATGCGAGCCGAGAAAGCGTATGCGTCGTGCCTTGCACCCGTCCAACATCATCGTCCTCTCCACACCAAACCATCCCTCCCTTTGTACCTGCAAACTAGCGTGCCAAACACCGCCAATGATCATGTAGCCGCACCTCCCGCAGCCGTTTTGATTCCTATCGTGAGAGCTGTCTTCTCCCTGCTCAAACACTGCTAGTCCTCTCTGTACCTGCGTTTGTCTTACCTGGACGGCCCTGCGTCTGTCTTTTGCCCAGGAGAAAGAGTGTTCGACATCACTTCCTGTACCAACAACACCTGCAAGAAGACCCGTCAGTTTTTTTTCTTGTTCTCGCTCGGGCTTCAGAAGTGGGCTCTTTGGTCATCAGATCCGCTCAAGGCCACCCGCTGCCCCTCCAAAGCCCAGGCAGCTTCTCGGTCCGCCGCAAATCGGACGGTCAGTCGGCACGATATTCGTGTTATAGGCAACTGAGACACTGTCTACCATCCGGGGCAGAAAATTCCCGCCGTTGCAACAGCTCATTGCCAAACCCGTTGGTCAGCCCCTTCGACTACTGCTGTTACAGCACCCAGATCGAGATCCAAGAGCTTGGGCACTGGTGTTGGGCTTTGGATAAGATGCTGGTGGCAGAACAGTAGCAATCATCTTGGAGAGATTACTTGCGTTGTTGTAGTTCTGAAGTTCAGAAACATGGAGTTTGATCAGTCGTTTTCCGGGTACGAGCATACCATATCGTCACTTACGTTGGGAACGTGACGGCACCTTTCGATACTGCAGCAAGCTAACATAGACTGTCCAGTGTGACCGATTGGAGCTTCCCAAGCCCGACAGCAACTCCTACTACTGGCTGTTTTGGCAACAACACCATCCAGACGCCCAAGACCGCTACATTCCCGTCCCACTTCCAAGATGCCTTTGCTACGCCGCAGATGCCCGGCTATGGCACGCCTCAGCAACCGCTCTACTCGTCATCGACCCCAATGCAACGACCGCAATCGTCTTCCGAAACCCTGCGATCAAACTACTATGCTGCCATGCAAGCACAAACAGGCGCGCAGAACATGAACAACTCGGTTCAATACGCACAGGATGCCTCATCGAATGGATCGTTCGTCAACATGGCGCAGCCATCACCGCAACACATGACCTTCTCGCAATGCGATCCTACACAAATGCAAACTCCACCGCCCACTAGAGGGACTTCCGTAAAGAAGCCCCAGATGGTTCAGAACACCGCCTTCGGCACACCATCAACCATCGCCTCCCGCCGTTTTATGACTCCTCATCAACATGTTCTCCAATCGAATGCACCAATGCACCAGCAAGGCACCCCGATGCAGTTCCCTATGCTGCAGCTATCGCCGGACATGCAGCAGTTTGGCAATCTGGGCGCGATGACGGCTCCTGTTCAGTCTCAGTCCCACAATTTCTGGAACGCTCAGCCTAGTCCTGTCGGAAACTTGGGCCAGCCTATCATGCTTGACGATCCATTTGGTCTGAATGCAACTCAGCAGCTTCCCTGGACGCCGAACGCTTCGACGCAGCAGCAGCAATCCGGTGCCCAAATGATGAGCTTCGAGACCCCGGTTATGGGTAGCTTCCCTGTTCAACAAACTGAGTCAAGGCCGTCCTCTGCTGCTCCTAATTTGAAGCGTAATGTTCCTCAGATGCAACCATCTTACCCTCAGACCTCCGCAAGTGTCGATCCTTCGTTACTGTACAGCTCGCCAGCTCAACCTTCCCAACGTCCTAGCAGCCGCGGAATGAAAGTGAGACCTACGATGGAGGAGGTTGACAGTAAGCGCAGAGATAGTGCTGCGCCGACCCTCTCATCGTCGACTACGCCGACTGGTAATGGCCGCCCAATGCTGCGAAGGTGTAACACCATCGGCTCGACTAGACCTCGTAGCTCGGCCTCCAGCAATGCTTCTACCGAATCTCTCAATATGAGTGGCAGCCAGAGCCAAATGGCTCGCTCGGGGTCGCCACTAAAGCGAGTCGGTGTCACTCAGCTGGACTCCATCTCAGAAGCCATGAAGCCGCGTGTCCAAAGGCCTTCAGTCGTCCTGACTATCGATGAGAATGGCCTCGCACGAGCTGTACCTCAAGCGTCGAGCCCTACAAAATCTGTGCGGGAGCGCTACCCCGGTCTCTTCGACAGTGACTCTAGTGATGGAGAGTCTAACGCCAGCCTGGGACCTGCGAGCCGAAATGCTTCTTTTACTTTCACAGACGGCGAGGAGCGCAGGCCGAAAGCTGCCAGACTCGATACACCAGTTGAGAACTTGGAAGGCCTGAGCCTGCCACGATCTAGTTCGAGCGCCTCCCTCAAGGTCAACCCTTCACGGGCAGCTATTGCCGCCGCTGCCCAACTGAAAAGGCAGGGCAGTCTTAGGAGACCAGGGTCCCTTCGAGTCAGGCAGTCGTTGCAAAAGTCGGCTTCCTACAACTCGATGATCGATACATGTCCGATGGACTTGGGCGATCAGTCTACCAACGGCGGCAATTCTGTTTCGCCAGATGGTTCGCAGACGTTCAATTTCACCACGACCGGTACAGAGTTCGGCAACGCCGATCTTTCGCAGAACTCGCTTGGTGACCAGGATATTGACTGGAGCTTGTATTCGATGAGCCAGCCTCAGTCACAGCCTCAACAGCAAGTCTACCAGGCGCCGCCTCAGCAACAACAACAACAGCAGCAGCAGCAGCAGCAGCAGCATCAACAACAACAACAACAACAACAACAACCGCAGCAGCAGCAGCAGCCGCACCAGGTACCACAGCAAGACGTACGGATCCGCTGCCCATGTGGTGATAATCAGTATCACGGCCAAGCTTTGGTACAATGCAAGTCTTGCACACAGTATCAACACCCAGCATGTGTGAACATCAACCCTGCCTTCGGACAGCCGCCAAGCTATTGCTGCTTCCTTTGTCAAAGGCCACCATCCAGAGCCCCAATCCGGCGGACTACACACGCCTGAGATTTGACTGTGATATTATTCTTCACCTAAAGGCTCTTTGTTCCGAATCTGGTCGATGATCTGGACTTTCATTTTTTTATTATTATTGTTTTGCTGCGTTCTTAGCGTTTTGGAGTTCGTCCTCTTTTGGGGACGACGTATACGGCGTCTTCATGTGGTGTTGGCTGATGACCTGAGAATCAAATAATAGGCGTGCTATATTCGACATTTTACCCGAAGCTTTCTATCGTCTCCGATGGAAGTGTACCATACTTCTTCCGCTCAAGTCACTTGGATGAACTTCATATACTTCTTTGTGAATAGCATGATGGGTGTCGTGCCGCGGACGTTCTTTGTTCACTTCACGTCGCTTCAGGCGCTGTGAAAGGTGATCGAGAATTACATCCTCCTGACGACCTGCCTGGTATTGTTTCGTAGCATTCACTAATCACCTCAATCGCCCTCGTTTGGAAGAACGATCTCTTGTGTTTCCTAGCAAACGTACACAAAGCAACACAGAACCGAGAAAGCTCCCGCAAACATGTATACCAGAGCTCAAAACGAAGCGGCTGCCAGCAGAGCCGACACCGACACCACCTGGACCGGAACGAGCAGAGCAGGCACCACGAGAGCCGGGAGTTCCATCCGATCAGGCTCCACGAGAAGAGCCGAGACCGAAACCAGCACCATCCGCCCTCGCCGCCGTGCTCGCCGCAACCACAAGTTCCCGCCCGAAGAATACTCCGACCTAACCTGCAACGACCTCGCCCTGATAGCAGCGATCCTCACCCCCAAAAAACCGCAGGAATCGCGCTCGGCCTACGAGAAGAAGATCAAAGCCCGCATCGCCGAACTTCCAGCCCACTTGCACTGCAAACACCCTCTCCTCTCCACTTTCTGCAACTTTCACAGCAAGCTCACGCCGCTGCCGATCTCCAGCCTCTTCCACACCATCCGCGAAGAGATCGAAGACGAGGTTCCCGGGACCTGGGACCCGTTGGCGGAGCGCAAGCAGCTCAGCGCGCAGAAAGAGGAAATGGTCGAGATCGTGCAGCACCTCGCCGTCCTATGGCTGGGCGCGAAAGTCTTCCAAGAGCGCTTCCACCGGACTCCGCGCCGAGCGTTCGTCGGGGGCAAACCGAGCAAGTGTTCGGCTTGCTTGCTCGTTGCGATCGGTGGCGATTTCCCCACGCTGATCGCCATGGCTGGGCTTTTCATCGGGCGTGTGAGGAAGGATGTCTGGGGCAACAGCAAGCGGATCCAGTTCTTGTTGGAGTGGGCTGCTTCGAGACTGCCGCCCAGCAGGCGTGCGGATGGGTGTGCGTTGGTGTGGGAGATTGGGCGCAAGTTCCGCATTACGCGTCTAGGCGCGGAGTCTAAACGGGGTAGGAGCGACAAGCGAGCACGAGCCGATTCCGACATCGAGGATGAGTTTGAGAGCGAGGTCGGGCCCGGGACTGCCAGTTATGCTTTCTCGCTCGATCGGGAGCTGAGGGAGGAAAAGAGCAGAGGGCCGCGGAAACTCATCGGCTCGTCGGCGTTTGCTGCCGCTGACGGACAGGCGGAAGAAGACTTTGAGCAAATGTGGGTTGACAAGCTGGCGGAGAGGATGCAGGCGGAGAACGAAGAAGAGCGACTCCTGCGGTGGCAACGACATCAGGCGCAGAAGCAACAGCGGCTGCTGGAGGACAGGCGGCCGCGCTCGTCCATGTACAGCGTCACCACTTCTGGGGAACGGGAGGGAGACAACACGAGGCCGCCTTCGATCTCCATCGATCAGGAGCTGGACAGTATTATCTCGTTGTACCAGGATGGCTCTGGCCAGGATCAGACTGACGCCCATGATCTTGATGGACGATATGGATATCCTCGGTTGAACCCTTATGCTAAGGATGAAAGGGATGATGATGGTTCGGAGGCGTCGCTTGGGTTTAGGCCTATTACGACGATGAGTCGGATTCAGAGTACGATTGATAGAGCTTTCGGGAAGAAATGGGATGGGAAGTGACAGGGCAGGCCGAAAGAGATGGGAAATCGTGCAGGTTTGCATCGTTTGGTGTTTTAGATGTCGTTCTTTGGGTTGTACGTTCTTGCAAAATCTCACATCTATTCGAATTGTCTCCGATGCTTGACGGTTATCACGTTTCTTACTTCGCCTCTGCAATTCTTCGCCGGCTTTTCCTCGACTAGGGGTCCAAGCTCGTTTGTAAGTGAGGTACCGCGAGATTTCGTGACGTCCGCCTAAACGCGACGTCGCGCCTTCTACAATGTGGCACAGCAGTTCTTCCCCTGCTCAAAAAAATCTAGCATAGACATGCTCAAGGACGAATCAGAAGCAGAGCTGACATACAATCCATTCCGACGTCGCCGCTGTCTTGAAAGTCTCACATCAATAGGACAATAAACATCAGTTCACACACAATACACGACGCCGCTGTCTCAACTCTCGCAAAGCTCACAAGACTAGAAGAACAACCACCACCTCCATTCTTAAAAGACATGCATGCAAAAGGAGGAGCGCAGTCCGCGAGACCGCCGAACAAGAAAAGGTCTCGTACAACAATCGATCACCCGCGCTCTACTACCAGACGCAAAATACTACAAGACCTCAACCCTCCTGTCGAGAAACCAAACCACTCCTCGCCGTTGGAGAAACAACCGCCGATCACTCTAAAGCTCATGGGAAGAGAGAACCATGCACCGGAAACCTCTCATATGCTACCCAACATCACCACCTCGACATCAAACCCAAGAGAGGAGAACCCGATGAACCCACCGCCGCCGACGCCGACGCAAGCAACTACGACAGTAACAACAGCAGCAGCAGCAGCAGCAGCAGCAGCAGCAACAGAAACAGGAACAGCCCCGGCCTCCGTCCCCGCCGCCTCCGCAAACTACATGGCCCTCCTCCTCAGCGCCCGCGGAATCCTGGTCCCCACGCACTTCGCCCTCCGCTCCCAAGTTATACACCTCGAACCCACCCTCAACTACGCCATCGCCTGCGCGGGCTACACCGAAACCCACAAGCTCGCCCAACAAGCCCTCGAAGCAGCCTGGCAACGCTTGAAAGTCCGGACCGAGGACCTGAAGCTTTACGCTTCTGTTGTCCTTCGCGACAAGAGTGGCGTTCATTTGGGGCTTTTGAATCGTGGCGTGAGGGATTTGAAGAAGGATGTTGGGAAGTTGGAGGGGTTGGTTTTGGCGGCTGGGAGGGCGTTGGTGGGGGATTTGAGTGGGAGGAAGGAGGGGTTGTTTGAGATGGATGTGCATATGAAGGCTGTGGAGATGGTGGGGGTTAGGTGGGAGGTTGAGGGGGTTGAGTTTTGATGATTGGGGGGGATGATGGCGTTGTTTGGGTTGGTTATCATGACGGTTGTGGTTTGGAGTTGAGAGTGTATTTGGTTCTTCGGATTGAGAAGGTGATTTGGACAAGTTTGGATTGTTGTGCTGTTGTCAGAAGTCTTACGCCGCGTTGGATCAAGAATGGTACATCGCTTCGACACCATCGCTTGGGTATTGCTCGCCGTACAAACGCTAGTGTTCGCCCTACGCACGTTTCGCAGCTTCCAACTGTTGCGCATCTTCTTCCGCAAATCGCTTCTGAGTCGCACGTTCCTGCTCGACTTTTTTCCTAGCAAGTTCCTTGCAGAACTTACTCCGAGCGCGAATCTGATCGCCGTATTTCAGGAAGAAGAACGGGATAACGCCTAACACCAGACTGATGAAACCAAGTAGACTACACGCCCACGCGATCCCAAGGCGCTCATACATCGGCCTAGCGGCGAAAGGCAACACCACGGCAAACAGACTGCGCGAACAAGAAGCCGCGGCTGTTGCACTGGCGGAGAAGATTTCGTAGGCGTCGACGAGGTAGTTGAGTAATGCCATGAAAATGAGCAAGTACGCGATGCCGAACGGTATGGCTGCTAGTACTGGGACTATCCAGTGGATCGATGGCCTGGCCGTCCAGCCGAGCCAAAACATCGAGACGCTGAGCAGCGGGGCACCGATACAGGCGAGTGGGACTCGACGGTATTCTTCTTTGCCGTACCAGGCTGGTTGCGGGTCTTTCCGTCGGGTGCGGTCGAGGTAGACGTCCCAGAGTAGGAAGATGCAGCACGAAATTATGCTGCCGACGCCGATAGGGAGGAAGGCGAGGCCTTGTTCGCCTGCGTTGAAGCCGTAGACGCCGGTGAAGATGATAGGGTATGCTTGGAGGAACACTGTGGGTTGAGTTAGTATCTTAGGCGCGAGCGGTGTTGGTATCGGTGAGAGACGTACTGTAGAAAATGGCATACACGAGAGCGGTATACAGGCAGCTGGCAAGCACAATGCCTTCGAACAAGAACATGCGGATCGGCCTTGTCAAGACGACGACGAAAAGCTCGTGCATGTCTTTCTTTTCGAGTTCTATCGGCGCGAACGCACTCGCGTTTCCTTCCTTTCGCATCTTCTTCGCTTTGCTTTTCAGTATGATGGGTCCGTAAGTCTCAGGCATCATCAACATCAACGGCCACGTAGCGCCTGCGATGATGAGCTGGAGCCAGTAGACCCATCTCCAAGACACCACGGCGATGAATCCGGAGGCAGCAGGGCCACAAATCGGACCCCAGGTAGTAGCGCACATAAAAATAGCCATTGCCCTGCCACGAGCCTTTGGAGTGGAGTAGATGTCGGCGTATATGCCTCCGATAACAGATATGGGAGTACTAGCGCCAGTCCCAACGAGCAGACGCATAATGATTAAGCCAGACCACGAAGGGGCCAGAGCGCAGCCAATGGTGAAAGCAGTGTAGAGGATGAAAGTAGATATCATCACAATCTTGCGACCGTACGTTTCGCTGAGTGGAGAGAAGGCCAATGGTCCCAGGACATAGCCTACCAGGTACATCGACGTTGGTAATACGAGTTGGGCCTGGTTGGTAATATCGAAATGGTTGGCTGTTTGTGAGGATGCGCCGGCGGCGATAGAAGATCCGATCGTGCTGTTCAAGACCAAGGCTATGCCCGTGAGCGTGACGTAGAGTTTCTTCGAGAATTTCCAGCAGTATGGGTTGAGAGGGTCGTTGCGACTGAAAGACACAATGGTTTTGCCAGCGGTATGGTCATCGGTTGTGTTTTTGTCATTGCCATCACGACTTGTGCGAGAGGACGATTCCTCAGAGATGTCGTGAGATTTGTCGGCCTTTTCCAGATCTAATTGCCTGTCTATGTCGATTTTGTTGACGACATCCCTTCTTGATGTGGAAGATATCGTCCGCACCAGGTTCAATGGGATCTGGCTTCGTGAGTTGTTTTGAGATAGCGGTGCGCCATCTTCGGAGTCCGGCATCCTCCAGAGAGTTCGATTCAGAGTCGCGCAATCGCGTCCAGCACGACGCGGGGCAAGGTTTGGTCTTGTCAGTTCGAAGGATGCAAATAATCAGAAACACGAAATGGAAGGAGCGACAGGATGGCGACCATCCTTTCATGAAGAATCATGGCAGCAAGGTACACGGCTTTCGGCACAGTACAAGCATTTCGACAGTCGTCAGCTATTATCACAACACGCAGTTTGTGATGCGCACCAGAGGGGCCAAGATGCATTAACCGCGGCTAGCTGCTCAAAGCGGTAACTCATATGCGTTTGCCGATCAAATCGAGTGGCCGGTAACGGAATAACTGAAAGCTTGGGTTGCACATCTTGCATGGCAAGCGCCCTTCCACATTTTGGATGCGGGACAGCGGAATTTTGGGAAGATTGTTGCATGCATTTGGACCTTGGGCTCCGTGGCGATTCGTATATATATGTCGTTTACGCTTCCAGGTTGATGCCGCTGCCAAAGCGACCGTACAATTCGGCCTTGAGCTCACCCATCTCCTCGCGCAATTCGCTGAGTTTCTCCTCGAGGCCGGCCACTTCGTCGTTGATTTTGTCCACGGAGGCGGACAGGCGTTCCTGCACATCAGGGAGCGGTAATGAGTAGAACGAGTCGCCGATCTTGTATCTGTGAAGTACATCAGTCGTCCACTTCGTGCGAGATGTGAGGCATGCAATGCACATACGGTACTTTCTCGTCCTCGTCTGCAAGCTCCAGCTCTGATGAGATCTCTTCCAGATCTTCCTTGTCTTTCTGTGCGCGTGTCAGCTTGTCTAGACTTTCTTTGAAAGCTGTAGATATTAGTTCTCTTACCTGCTTAGTTTTGAGATCCTCTTCTACCAGTTTCTCCTTACTGTGAAGACGGCTGAAGCGGTTGATTCTGTCCTGATCCTCCTTGCGAACCTCCTTCTCGTCGCCCATCGCCTCTTCCTCCTCCCTGGAGAGCTGCCGCTATGTCAGAAATCGTGCATGTATATCACACAGCAGCCCAACTCACCATTCGCCTTGATACCGACATCTTGGCGGCTGGATGATAGCGAAGAGCGATTTTCTGGTATTGTGATTTGGCGATTTAGAAGTGACCAGACAGCCCCAAACAGATCTTGAAATCGCATTCGCAACAGTGTGGCGTTCAGTGTGGCGTTTCTCAGCGCGGGGTAAAACAACGACCAAGGGACTTTTTCGTTCGTACAACCAAGGCCCTTGAACGAGACGAGGAACACCCCAAGACATCCTTCTGTCATCAGGACGTACTTGATCTGCATCAACATGCTAATCCACCATCTTCTTCTGATGGAATCACTGGATCTCGATTGATCTCAAAGGCGTAGCACCCTGCGTAGACCATGCGGCTGAAGCTTCACGAAACACGCCTCCACAGATAGGCAACCTCTCACCCATGTCTTTGGGGGAGCTCTTCTTATCTTCGTTGGACAGAAGAGCCACGATCGACACTGACAGATGATAAGCACTGCAGGTTATCATGTACTCACTGCTAGGTATATGACACCGCAAGCCAGGATCTAGTCTTCTCACGCTCCAGGATTTCCCTCCTTTCCCACCTACACATCCTTCCTCTGGCCATCATGTCTGCTCAAGTATCACCAGAAACCAAACGTCGCGCTTCTCACGATGCAGCAGATAGCGGACTCGCAAGCGAAGACGATGCAGCCGTGCTTGCGAAGCTGGGCTACAAACAGGAGCTACGCAGGTGAGGCATGCCGAGATACGTATATGCTTGGCTATCCTGGCTAAGCAATGCCCAGGAACTTCACCATGATCGAGGTCTTTGGTATCGCGTTCAGTATCATGGGACTCATGCCCTCTATTGCAAGCACGTTATCTTACTCTATCCCGGCCGGGCCTGCTGGCATGGTTTGGGGCTGGTTCCTTGCCAGCATGTTCATCTTCTTCGTGGGCTTGGCCATGGCTGATCTGGGCAGTGCCATGCCTACTTCTGGTGGGCTTTATTGGTGAGTATGTAGGTGTCAGTTGGTACTAGACTCCCTTACTGATGGGCTAGGTGGACGCATTATTTCTCATCACCGGCAACGCGTAACGCCTTCTCATTCCTGGTAGGGTACAGCAACACTCTCGGCCTGGTGGGAGGACTCTGTTCCATCGACTATGGCTTCTCGCTCATGCTGACCAGCGTTGCCGTCCTGGCAACTGACGGAGCTTGGACGCCTTCGGATGGCGTTGTCTATGCCGTGTTTCTGGCTTGTGTGATCGCACACGGCATCCTGGCCAGCAGCTTCAGCAAGGTCATGGGAAAATTGCAGACCGCGTTCGTAGTGATGAACTTTGTCCTCATCTTTGCCACGATCATTGCTCTGCCAATAGGACGGGCCAAAGAACGAAACGATGCAAGCTGGATCTTTGCGACCACGGCGAATCTCACCACCTGGCCTACAGGCTGGGCCTTTATGCTCTCGTGGCTGAGTCCGATTTGGGTGAGCGACACTGGCCAGCCTACCACGTGAAGCAATTACTGACTGACGTACTCGCCGTAGACCATCGGGGCATTTGATAGCTGCGTCCACATGAGTGAAGAAGCAGCGAATGCCACACGTGCAGTACCTTACGGCATCTTAATGTCCATCGGTTCCTGCTGGCTCTTCGGCTGGATCATCGTGATAGTCCTGGCAGCCTGCATGTCAACCGATCTCGAGTCTCTCCTCGCTTCTCCATTCGGTCAGCCCATGGCGCAGATCTACTACGACGCGGTCGGCAAGCGTGGCGCCATCGGCCTGATGACCCTCCTGTTCATCGTGCAGTTCTTCATGGGCCTCAGTATCACCGTCGCCGCTTCACGGCAGACCTGGGCGTTCTCACGCGACGGTGCGTTGCCTTTCAGCCGGTACGTGCGAGTCATCAACCAGCGCTTAGGATACATCCCTTTCAACGCGATTTGGTTCTGCGTCCTGCTCGCAGTCCTCCTCGGGCTCTTGACCCTCATCGGTCCCGCGGCAGCGTCAGCTGTTTTCAGTCTTGCAGTGGCAGGAAACAACTTAGCCTGGCTCATGCCCATCTTCTCACGGGTCGTGTGGGGACAAAAAAAGTTCAAACCTGGCCCTTTCTACACCGGTCGCTTCAGTTTGCACATCGCCTGGATTGCTATCGTGTTCTTGGTCTTTGGTATCATGTTGTCCATGTTCCCTACTGCAGGTCCGAACCCTACACCGGATTCCATGAACTATACAGTGGTGATCAACTGTGCCGTGTGGGGCGGGGCGCTGCTGTACTATTTCGTTGATGCGCGGAAGTGGTTCACGGGGCCCAAGATCACACTGAGTGAGGATGAGCTTACTGATGAGCAGCACAAGGTGTTGAAGGCTGAGGGGTTGGATGTGCAGGTCACGTCGCAATTGCAGCCGCGTAGTGAACCCGAGAGAGTTCTTTTCGAAGGCGCTTGAAGGTGAAACCTGGTTGGTCTCACGGATCATGTTGAGACGAGCATCGTGGTCCTGGTGAGGACTCAGGTCAAGTCTGTCTAGATCAGCTCAAGAACAAATCATGGTCGTTGGCTGGTGGCCTTGGGGTGCCACTGGGTGTCTTTCGACTCCACTCCTTCTGCCCTTTTACCGTTACTGTTGAAATAGAAAGCAGTGCGGTGGTTCTCTCGGCTTTTAGAGTTCATCGTCAAGGGACTTGGACGGAACCAGGATAGTGGCTGTGCTGCAGATCTGAAACTCTCTTTCAAAGTTGGACGGCTCGAGACCTTATGGGCCATGAGCCTGTTGTAATTGCGATTTTCGTGGTTGGGTGACGCGAAGGCGTGCCATGTGCGTGCGTGCGTGCGTCAGAGACACCATGCTGCTGCTGCTATCGATACTGCAGGGTGTTGTTAATACCATGCCTCCATTTCCATTTCCATTCCCATCTCGTCCCTGCTTCTATTTTACCTGTCAGTTTTCTCAAATCGCTTTGTTCAATTCAGTTTGCTGCTTGATGGACTTGATGGACTTGATCAGGTTGGAATAAGTTCACAATGGCTTCTTCATCAGACCAAGAGTAAGTGTCTTCTTCTTCTCCCCCCTCCACCTAGCACCAGCACAAGCACAGCACAAGCACAATCCCACCTCGCTCGCTTAAAACAAGATGCATTACCGAGAGAGGGGCCTGTTACACTGGTTGTATTGCACCGTACTGCTGCATACACCACAGTACAGTGCAGTACTACATACATGTACATACCACATGTATACACGGCTCATCCTCATCCAAACCCCTCTTTCGTGCCAATTCCTTGAGGCGCCGCCATCTTGCTCATGACGTCCCGTCTTTCGCCCAGCCCGCAGAGGCAGAGGCAACGACAGCCGTCGGCACCCTCAATCACACCCTCGATATCCTCGAGACCTTCTTCCGTCGCTGACCCTCGCCCTCCTCTCAGCGCTAGCACCAGCAACAGCCATAAACGTTCCAAGTCGACCATTACCCGCTCGTTGCTCAACCGCGTCTCGAGTCGCGGCGACGTGCCACCGCAGTCTCCCGTTGCCGACGACACCATGGCCGACAGCAACACCAGCCTGCCCATACGCGATACCTCCGTCAGCAGCCTGCACCCGAATGCCTCGCGCACCTCGAACGTCGGCCACCGCCCTCACCTCTCGACCACCATGTCAAACACCAACAACAGGCTGAGCATGGACATGTCCAACGTGCGCGATAACAGAGACGCCGATGCCAGTCCCGTCACACCCTCCAGTGCGACTCAGGGCGCGAGCATCGAGCAGAGCGTGCGTCTGTTCAAGGTCTTCGAGGCGCTGAGGAATGGAGATACCGCGGCCATTTCAAGAGCAGCAAAGGGAGACGACAACATGAGACTAGAGGGTACATCAATCCTACACCTGGCCATCCAGTGCGCTGAAATGGCCGTGATTGAGTTTGTCCTCTCGCAGCAAGCCGCGGACGTGAATGCACGGGACAGGGACGGTAACACGCCTTTGCACATTGCCGCACAACTTGGCCGAGTACCTGTTGTGAAGCTCTTGCTGGATCAGAAAGACGTCAACGATGCCGTGGCCAACTACCAGGGCAAGACACCTATGGACGTAGCGCGCAGTCCAGATATCCACCAGCAGCTGCAGCTTTCCAGGAGCATGTTCATCGACACGAATGTGCGCAAAGTTCACCAGTTGGTCACCGGAAGCGACTACGACGGTCTGGATGCTCTCCTGGGCGACCATAAGGTCAGGACTACCCTGGATGTGAACGGACCTGAGCTGGCTACGGATCCCTCGACTAAAGAGCACGGTGGCACACTTCTGCACGAGGCGGCGAGGAAGAAGGATATCAAGCTTGCGCAAATACTGCTCCTCAGCGGTGCCGACCCCTTCCGTCGGGACAAAAAAGGCAAGCTGCCCCAAGATGTCACTAAAGACGATCGCACGAAGGCCATACTCAAGAAGTCGCCGGCTGCTGCGGCTGCTCAGAGGAGCATCCAAGAAAAGACGATTCTTGGCGACAACATGCAAGCGCCTTCAGAGTCTGGTCCGACTTCGAAAGAGAGCCGGGAGATGAAGGGCTACCTGCGCAAGTGGACCAACTACACATCTGGATACAAGTTGCGTTGGTTCGTCCTGGAGGACGGAGTGCTGAGCTATTACAAGAATCAGGATGACGCAGGATCAGCATGCCGAGGTGCCATCAATATGCGCATTGCAAAGCTCAAAATGGATCCAAAGGACAAGCTACTCTTCGAGATCCATGGCAAGAGCTCGGTCAAGTACAATCTGAAGGCCAACCATGAAGTTGAGCAAAAGCGGTGGTTCTGGGCCTTGAACAACGCAATTCAATGGGCTAAAGATGAAGAGCGCGAGGATGTGAAGAGGCAAGAGCAGGAGAGTGCAGCTCTACGAGAGGCTCGTAAGGAGCAACTCGAGCGACAGCATACTCGTGAAGAGAACTCGCCCCACCAGGCCGGCAACAGCTTACTACCCGGCTCAGCTGCTGCAGCGTATGCTGGTAGCTCTTCAGCACGCGCAGCTAGCAGTGTGCAGGGAGGCACTAGCAACTACGAGCCCAGCTTCGTCGACGATCCGATGTTGAAGAACCTCACTAGGACCAACACTGCGACAATGGATGGCGATCTCGACGATGATGATGACTTTGGCGACGATGCCAGCAGTCATGATGTCCGCCCTGCAAATCGTGACGCTTTCAGTATCACTGCACAATCTGCTAAGCTACAACTCGACCTTCTTGAGCAAGTCTCCGCAGCACTCAAGCGTCAGCAGAACACCCAGCCAGACACGCAGATCAGCCATCCCGAAGTTGCCCAGGCGCTGTCCAGCTACGAAACTGCTGTTGGCAACTTGAAGGGCTTGCTCATGGACTTGTTACGGATCAGCAAAGACCATGAGGCGTTCTGGCAATACCGTCTCGAGCGTGAACAAAATGTCAGAAGGCTGTGGGAAGACAGCATGGCTCGTGTCGCACAGGAGCAGGAAGAGCTCGAGACCCGAATTGGTGAGAGTGAAGACAAGAGGAAGAGGACGAAACGCGCACTGAGGGAAGCGCTCGAAAGCAAGACTAGCAGAACACCTAGCATCACGGAAGACAAGGTCGCTGAGGAGGTCGAGGCCACAATCGATACCTCGAGACCCACCTTGGAGCTGCCCAAAGAGAGCATGTCCATCAGGAGGCGCCCTACCATTGCGGCATTGACGAACAACGAAGTCTCTGATGACGAAGACGACGATGAGGAAGAGTTCTTCGACGCCATGGACGCTGGCGAGTTTGAAGTTTTGGACACTATGCCGCCTTCCAGCCCACCAGCCAAGGAGAGCAAATTGCCTACGTTTGGAGAAGTGGTAGGCGAAAAATCTGATGGACAAGGTCCCCCAGCTTACGCTGGCGGCGACAAGGTAGCTTTGAAGAAGGAAGAGCTGGCGAGGGACATTGAGAAGAGCTACAAAGGATACGAGGATGGCGTAAGGAAGAAGCTGAAGTTGGATGCTGACAACAGGCCAAAGGTCGGACTCTGGGTAAGTGAAGTTCCTGGGTTTGCTGCGTGGTGACAACGCTGTTTTCCATGTTTCCATGCTAACTCCATGCGTAGGGCATCCTTAAATCCATGATCGGAAAGGACATGACCAAGATGACCCTTCCTGTGTCTTTCAACGAGCCGACCTCCCTCCTCTACCGTGTCGTCGAAGACATGGAGTACACCGATCTTCTGAACGTTGCCGCCGAGCGTGATGACAGCATGGAACGCATGGTTTACGTCGCTGCTTTCGCCGCTTCCGAGTATGCCTCAACCATCGGCCGCGTGGCCAAACCCTTCAATCCTCTCCTGGGAGAGACTTACGAATATGTGCGTCCTGACCTCGGTTACCGTTTCTTCATCGAGCAAGTTAGCCACCACCCTCCCGTTGGTGCTGCCTACGCCGAAAGCAAGAACTGGGACTACTACGGCGAGTCTGCTGTCAAGTCCAAGTTCTACGGCAAGTCTTTCGAGTTCAACCCGCTTGGTACATGGTTCCTTCGCCTCCGTCCTGCCTGTGGTGGTGAGGAACTCTACACCTGGAAGAAGGTCACATCCTCCGTAGTCGGCATCATCACCGGTAACCCAACCGTAGACAACTACGGTCCCATGGAAATCAAGAACTGGACTACCGGCGAGACCTGCATTCTCGACTTCAAAGCCAAGGGTTGGAAGGCATCCTCCGCCCATCAAGTCAGCGGCAAGGTCGTCGGCAAAGACGGCTACACCTCGTGGTCCGTCGGCGGCCGCTGGAACGACAAGATCTACGCCCGCCACACCCCAGGCTACGAAGCCGACGTCTCCGGTGGCCTAGGCGCAAGCACAAGTAGCAGCAGTAGCAACCAAGCTACTCTCATCTGGGAAGCCCACCCTCGTCCCACCGGCATTCCATTTAACATCACGCCCTTCGTCGTCACCCTCAACGATCTCCCCGACCGCCTCCGCCCCATCATCGCCCCGACCGACTCCCGCCTACGCCCCGATCAACGCGCCATGGAAGAAGGCGAGTACGACTTCGCGGCTGTGGAGAAGAACCGCGTCGAAGAGGCCCAGCGCGCCAGGCGCAAGGAGAGGGAGGCCCACGGCGTTGAGTTCGAGCCTAGGTGGTTCCACAAGGCTAAGCACCCCGTCACTGGCGAGGAGTTCTGGGAATTCAACCACAAATACTGGGATATCAGGGAGGATGTTGCGCAGGGTCGGAGGACGTGGGAGGGTGAGAGGTTGGAGGAGGTGTTTTGATCGATGGGAGAGTTTGAATGTGTTGATGTTGTTATGATGTGAGGGTATGATGTTTTCATTCATTTCCAACTGGCTGATGTTTCTTTATTTAAAAAGATGATTCGATTAACATGTCTTTGCCGTTACTGGGTATCCTGCATTCCATGCACAGCGCGAATCTGCTGATGATGATCGCTGTCGATTCCACTATACTCCTGCTTTTACGACCGATTCCACAATGCCGGCGACGGTATCGGCGACTTTGTACAGGAAGCTTCGAAGCGTCACTAGCGAGATCGTGAAAGATCGAATGGTGTGTTAGGCCTCCAGCATGGATAGTCCTACGCGATGATACGATCGGGCTTGGACGTTGGAAGTCAAGATACCGCCTCTGGAGATGATCTCCGCCGTGAGCTCCATCTCATTGAACCAGATCTTCACGTGTGGTGGTGATATCAGCTGCTTTCGTACATTGGAACAAAAGCAATGCCAGTGAGATAACGTCAAGATTACAGGACGATACAAGTGATCTCTCACTGGATTAAGGCTCGCGATGTGGTAATGCCATCAGCTCTAGTATAATGAAATCCTGCTAGCACCATTGAGATACTCTGAACAATCCCGGGCAATAATCCGAGTATCTCACGAGATCTCAAATTCTCACGAGGTAATATCAGCAGCTTTGATATATCCACAGCTTCCGCTATCCATTGAGATGTTGTTAAATTATGGTAGAAGAATGGCCAGTATCTCAAAGGGAAATGATTCTGCATGAGGTGCTATCAGCGGCTTTAATCTATCAAAAACGCACCATGGCCACTGAGATACTCGTAATGACCGCCGGAAAAATGTTGATCATCTCACTGGTAGATGCGGTTGCTTAGAGTACTATCAGCGGCTTTGTTGTACTGAGATGGCGGTCGTGCCAGTGAGATGCTGGTGTTTGATCGAAGCATATTTAACGACATTTCAATGGAGAGCGAGTCCACATGAGGTGGTATCAGCAGCTCTGTTGTATCTAAACGGCAGTCGTGCCAGTGAGATGCTGGTGTTTGATCGAAGCATATTTAACGACATCTCAATGGATAGCGAGTCCCCACGAGGTGGTATCAGCGGCTTTGGCGTATCCAATCGGTTGTAACACCAGTGAGATACCCACCTTCATCTCCTGTTACCTCACTGGAAGACGAGACCCCAAGAGGTGATATTAGCGACTCTAGCATATTCAAAACGCGCTGGCACCAGTGAGAGACAGTCAAGGCATGGTGGAGAAGATGTTCGATTTCAAAAGTTCATAGCTGCGAGAGCTCTATGCATCCAAGCTCTATGCATCCATTTCGTCGAGGTTGGCACGCAACATGACCCTCATGTAGGCGTCACGTGCCTCCAACCTCTCCTCCAATGCTACGACGTAGTCGTCGACGGCCTTCTGGGCGCGGCGCACGAGATCGGCCTCCGCCGCCAACTCTTGTTCCCTCGTCATGGTGGGAACTGCGGCCAGCAACGCCGCGAACTCGGCGGCGGGAAGCGGGCCCCAGGAAGCTTCGTTCTGAACATTGTGTTAGCATCTATCAGAATGGCGATCGCCATGGGACGTCACATACCCTGGTGTGGAACGCGACGGTGAGTTGGCCGGAGCCGGTGGAGCATGGGTTGGTGGCCGCGGCGAGCTCTGCGGCCTTGGAGTCCTGCAAAGTTGGTCAGTTTGTGTAGATTGCAGCGGCAGTAGGAAAAAGTGCTTACCTTGGAGTGGACGGGGAGCGTGGTTTGGCCGTAGCCATTGTAGGAGGGCGGAGCCTCGTCGGCATCGACGGCGGGAGCGCCGGCGGTGGTTTGGCCGGAGCCATTGTACGTGGCGGAGCCACGACGGTGGGAGGAGGAGCGCGAGGAGGAGCGCGGGGGGGGCCATGGCGAAGTTGTTGTTTTTTTTGGAAAAAAAAAATTATGTGTGCGTGTGTGTGTGCGTGTGTGTCGCTGGTGAAGGTTGCTTTGGGAAGGTAGAAAGTGTTTTTATGTGGTGCGTAGAGGCCGCGTCGCACCTTCCTTACGAGAGACGTCATCTCGTCAAAGGTGACTGCATTGGGCGGAGCGCTCGTTTGCTTGTGACACCTGATCAAGGCCGAGACCAGTCTGATGACCAACCTGCTGCCTGATCTTAGTGAAGTGAAGTGAGATTGAGACTAAACGCTGCCTGAGAGTGACTTACCTACTAGCTTCACCCCTACTCAATGCCGTTGAGACCAGTCTTATGACCAACCTGCTGCCTAGTCATCAGTCAGTGAAGTGAGGTTGGGAGATGAAGAGCTGCCTGAGGGTGACTGGCCTCCCGGCTTGGCATCCCGCGTCGTTGCACTGCACGAGCCTCTGCCCAGGTATGTATTCCCCTCCGCTTCCCCTTCCTTCCACTCTCACACCAAGCGCGACCGCGCCCCAAGGATCGTGGCCGCTGAAGTAGCGAGGGGTATCATTCGATCGAGGTTTCATGCCTTTTTTGCTTTGGCGAAAGGTTAGAAGCCCGCTTAAGCCTCCCTTGAAAGAGGTCGACTGGCTGGCGTGGTGTTTTGTGCTGCACTCTCGATCCTCCAGGTCCACCAAAGGTGCGTGCAAACTATCGGGCCCCTTACGCTAACAGTTCCACCCGGTGTAGGCCATCAGTCTCTCAGCCAATCTGGCTGGGGTACCGGAGGCCAGTATCACCTTAGAAAAAAACAGAGACTTATTGCGCCATCCATCCTGTGCACTGGGAAGCCGAACTTGATGTTGCGTACACGCAAGGACACTCGAGGGAGCATGCAGGGTGTTTGTCTGCATAGATGTTACATGTGTCACTGATGCAACAGCACAGACAGAAACTTACAGGAGATGCACTTTCAAAACAGTAGCATTACACTGCGATGCCCTTTTCAGAATGATCAATTGCAAAGCAAGAAGTTTGCGCGCCCATGTGAGCACCGCCGCACCACAAACGAATCGTACCGAGGCGAGCGCTACCGAGCTGTCACAAGGCGATAGTCCACAAAGGGAATCTTCAATATCAAAATCTTGTCCCTGTATCATCCACACCAACTGTGGCAATCGAGCGCGGCAAGATCATCGCAGCAAATCGTTTCTAGAGCATGAGGTGAGGTTGTGAAAGTGAAGTGATGTTGAAAGTTGGTTCACGCCAGAAGCGGGTTTTCCCGCGGCTTCACCTGTCCCACGCAGACTCCAATTTCATTCCACGTGAACTGAACTGGGAGACCACTTCTATCGATCTGTACGTTGGCCTCATCTCGCTATTGACTATTCGAAAGCATCCTATTGGAGACTGCTGATATCACTACCGGCAACGTCAAACAATCGTGGGGGCTCCAATGCTGTCATTTGCACAGTTGTTCGTTTCTGGCGAGGTCAAGTCCAACACGACACGAAACCGGAACACCACGACGCCTACCCGTCTGGTAGATGCACATTCGACGTCTCCCGCTGGACTGTGGCGAACCCGTTGTTGCTACGATCAGAGATTGTACCTTCGTCGTCGTGATAAGTACGCCGACTTGCTTTCCATCTACATCTTCCGTCTAGGCTCCAACAAAAGCTCTCCCATCGGCTTTCCCTCCCTGCCAAACCCGGCTGCGGAAGAGTGTACCTTCTGTCCACGCACCCACGTCTCAGCCACAACACCCTTCAGAGTCTTGCCCTGGTAAGCCGAGATCGTGTTTCTGAACAACATGGTGCTCTTTTGGACAAGGAACTCCGCAGAGTCATCGAAGACCGCTACATCGCCATCGAAGCCGACCTGCAGCGATCCCTTGCGATCTTCCAATCCAACCTGCAAAGCTGTGGACACGCTACAAAGACGTGCGACGTTGAGTAGGGTCTCATTGACGGCAAGACCGCGGCGCATGGCTTCAGTCCAGAGGATGGGCAGGCCAAGGCCCACTGAACTGACACCACCCCAAGCTTCGAGGAAGTCACCTGCATTCTCAGGCGTGGTAATGCTGCTCTTCGTGCCTGGAACATCAGCCGGGAGTAGCTTGAGATCTGGTGTGCAGGGCGAGTGATCCGAAACAACAGTCTTGATCACACTGTCCTCCTGGTCGAGCATCTCGCTCCACAAGGCGTCTTGGTTCGATTGCTCCCGTATAGGCGGGGCACATTTGTGCCTCGTGTCGCCATTCTCAATCTGCTCGGCGGCGAGGCTGAGGTAGTGAAAGCAAGTCTCGGCTGTGATTTTGACTCCCCTCTGGCGGGCTTCCCGGAGCATGGGGATCGCTTCCATTGCTGACAGATGCACGATGTGAAGTGAAAGGTTCGGTGCGAGATGGGCTAGCGACAAAATCTCCTGGATAGCTGTGACCTCGAAGCTTGCCGGCCTGGTGTCAAGGTAAGTCTGGTATTCTTCGGGCGGTCCGCTCGGCTCCCACGTCTGTGAGATGGATGCGTTGACGTCTGGCTCCTTTTCAGCATGGAACATTACAGTAGTCGGCTCGTCAGCCAGCTCGGCAAAGACTTTGATGATGTCTTCCGCAGCTACTGGCGGGAATTCTTCAACTCCGCTGTCCATGAGGAAGCCTTTGAATCCCCTCACACCGGCTTGCACCAAAGGCTTAAGGTCCTTCGCATTACCAGGGATGATGCCACCGTGGAACCCAACGTCGACCCAGCATTGGCCTTGTGCGGCATCAATCTTTTCTTGGAAATTGGATACATTGGTCGTAGGCGGGATGGCGTTCAGAGGCATGTCGACAACAGTCGTCACACCACCAAACGCAGCAGCACGAGTCCCGTGCCAGAACCCTTCCCACTCTGTGCGACCTGGCTCGTTGAGATGTACATGAGCGTCGACCAGACCAGGCATCAGAATCTTCGGACTGTAGTCATTATACTCTGTGCCTGGTGGAAAGTAGGATGCCGGTAGGATAGCCTCTGAGATCTCCACGATCTTGCCCGTTGCTGTCGAAATGACGATGGTCGCTTCGCTCAGCTTGTCGCCGATGACTGCACGGTTTGATGCTAGGACTGTGATATCCGAGGGTAAACTTTCGTAATATCCATCGTCACAGTCCTGATCGTTAGTAGTTCCTGATGTGATTCTGGCTGGAGAATGTCAATACAATTCGTAAAATACCATACCGGAGACGGCCGACTTACTGAACAGCAGCAGCGAGCTCGCAAGACTGCCCAATGCTTTGCCTCCTAGCATTATGATGAGATGCTAATGCTAGATACTCGCAAACCAGTTCCATGACCGAGGTCGCCCTCTTATTCTCTCGCCTTGCACTTTCTTACTTCGCGACATCGCTCTTGGCATAATGCAACATCAACGGTTGAGGAATGTTGCCCAGCCGCCATTGAGCTTAGCAGTGCATCGACGGCTATTGCAAAGAGGAGATCGTCGCAGTCTACGAAGAATTGAGGATCCGATTACTCGATAGCAACTCGTACGCAAAGCCCGGGACGGAGTGGAGCGGCCGCTTGCTGAACCTTGTGGAATACCGGTAGATGTCACGGCCGAAGGGTAAAACTGATTTCCCCTTGCATCAAAGTTGGGATCCGGTCGAATGCAGAATCTTTACATCGCGACACTAGTGACTGCAGACCGAATGTAGCTTGTGCTGAGTGAGTAATAATGCTCCAAGAGCGAGCTGGCGAGAAAGGACATGCTTAGTCAGATGGGACTTGGCGGTATGGAAGCTGCACTTCGAACAGAGCGGGACACTTTCTCGAATGGTACTCTCTGATGACTCCGGGTCTTTCAGTCATCTAGTGCCACTGAGTATGATGTGTTCAAATCGGTGCATTTCCTTCGTTTTCCTATCGTCCCGCAGAGATGTCCCAATTCTACCTTTCCCGCAGGCGGGCTGCTCCTTCAAGTCTCGCAGTCTTCAAAGTCTGACATTCCATGAACAACAATCTAGAGTCGCATTAGAATGGCTTCTACTGTCATCAAATCAGTGAGCGGCAATCTTAAGGGTCTGCCATATGTTCCAATGGCTTTGACTAACATTGTCCGATGTCAAGAGGAACACTGCTATCAGTGGTGGCGATAACATTGTCCTTCTGAATATGTGTGTGAGAGCGTATCACTCTTCCCCTTCTACCCAAATTGTCTCACTTCACTCTTCTTTGAAACAAACATGTTGATTGCCCCACTAGACAAGGCCGCGCTCAAGCTGTGTTTGACGTGCGACACGACACTTTCCCAAGACACAACTCCCACTCGAGCACGCTGATTCTAAACTATGGCGCCACCGACCGCCACAGAAGATTGCTACAAGACGCTTGAGGTGGATCGGGCGGCTACACTCGAGGTGATCACCAAGTCTTATCGACGACTGGCGCTTAAGCTCCACCCAGACCGAGGAGGATCGACTCAGGCTTTCCAACTGGTACGTTGACCCATAACTAGCTACTAATATCCTAGCTATGAGCTACATCGCAGACATCGTAGTCCTCTTTTCGTATCTTGCAAGCTCCGTACTGACACCAAACATCACAGCTCGCGTCAGCGTACGAAACACTGAAGGACGAAGGCAAACGTCAAGCGTACAATCGCATTTACCCATCCATCTCCCGAAGGCAACCAAGTTCGCAAAACACGCAGACAGCGCGTTCACAACCAAGAGCAGTCAGCGACGATGCCCAGCTCGCCGCGCTTCGAAAGGAAAACGAAGAGCGTGGCGCCCTATGGAGGATGAGGCGAGCGGGCTTGAGCTCGCTGATATTCGAGCTGCAACGAAGCATCCGCGTGCTGAGGCAAGAAATCGATGGCCTGGCTAAGACTGTAGCTGCCGAAGCGTCTGTCAAGGAGCGTAAGAACTGTCAGTCAGCTTTTAGCGCTCTCGTAGCTCCGGACTCCGAAGATGACGAGAGCGAAGAGGAGAAGGCACGCAAGGACAGGCGATGTCAAGAAAGAAGAATTGAGATCGATCTGAAAGAGCGGCGATTAAGCTTGCAAGAAGTGCAGCTACTGGAATTGGAAAAGAATCTCGAAGAAGGCAAGAAAGCGTTCGATACTCTGAACCTCATCAATGCCCAAAAGATAAAAACTCTTGAGGCGAGGGTGCGTATCAGGCAAGCTCATGACCAACGCGAAAGGGAAAGACTGGACAAAATTGCGAAAGATCTGAAAGAGGCGCAGGAAGCTGCTAAGAGAAGACGAGCAGAAGCTGTTAGAAAGCGACACGCGGATGCACAGGCAAGAGAAGCCGCTCGACGAGAGGATGAAGAACGCCAGCAACAACATCAACACAATAGCTGGTCGTCTAACTTCGACCCGTACAGTACTAATCACGCCGCCTACGCATCAGGCTGTATACATGACTGCTGGTGGAACAGAGTGAATGGGCCTGCAAGTTGCCCGGAGTGCCAAGGTTTACAGATGTTTGTGCTGCAGTGCCGGGGCTGTGGGATTCAGGCATGCCTGAAATGTCAGAGAGCTCTGTGCGAATTGTTTTCGCCGTAGAAGGACGAACACCGCAAATATGAGCGCAAGGGACGCCCCAATACTGGAACCCCAAAGACCACGCGGTAAACCACCGGAATCATCGGGAATGGATTCCTGGTTACTGGGATAAAGGGCACTGGTACATCGGGCACTGGGCAGAAGGTCAATGGGGTCAAGGTCAGTAGGGTGGACCAATAGAATCACGCCTATGACCAGCCCTGGTGAGAATCCAACCAACAACAGTACAACGCGGGCAGCGAAGGAGTCGCATCACATCGGGTGGAGAGGATGAGGGTGATGTTACTATTGCAGGACCACATCGCGAAAGTGTCTTAATTAGACAGCATAAGTGGCCTTCACCTCCACCTGTGCTTAGCAATGTAGCCTGACCTTCAAAGACAGCGATAAATGTGATCGATTGTGCCTTGAATTTTCGCGTCGGTTTGTAACGTCGTTCATCACTTGTTGTGTTTATCACTCGTTGTATAGCACCCGAGGATTCGCAGTGGATCTCGGGTTTAAATGGCAAAACTGCGGCGATGTTCGGGAGCTATACAACAGCTGTAAGAGATAGCCATACGACAACTAATAAAGCACGTTAATGCGTATCTCCGATCTTGTGTCCTTCGCTATATCAGTGATTACTACCTTAGGCTTCTCGGACGCGGTATCAAACTTATTGGCTCACTTGATATGGTCAAGTAGCAAGCACCAATGACATGCTAGTGTAGAAGAAATCGGCAAAAGGATAAATCCCCCAACCTTGTTCCTTTGTAATCCAACATCAAGACAACCTTTGGTGTTTTACCACTTTAATGGCCCGGCCTGGATTTACATGGGAATTGATCCCAGGAGGGGTTGTACAACCTCGCTAAATTTCACGCCTTACCACTAGGCTAAGGGTGTAATCATTTTTTGTTACAAGTCAAGTAGTGGACCTGATTATATAGGCTTAATGTGACGTTGGACTAAGTGATTTGACGGTCGGCTTGATGATGCTTAGTCACGTGTGACTAAGCCAGGGATCTCTCGTCAGAGCGGCCCGAGCCGCAGTCACGGCTTTTGGCCCAAATGCCGGCGCGATTCTAATCTCTTTTCACATTGCGACAACTGTAACGAACGACGTCTACCGACCCAATCGGTCTGAGCAAGCTAAGTCGAAAAATGGCGACTCTAAATTCCATCGAGGATTACTACGCAAGGCTCGGAGTAGACCGAACTGCGACGCCCGAGGTGATTACTAGGGCTTATCGGCGGCTGGTGTTGCAGCTCCGCCCGGACCGAGACGGCTATAGTCAGGCACTTCAGTGGGTATGTTGATCTTCCCTTCTCGGCTCGCCGATTCACCATCGTTGTGAGCTTCGTACTAACACCACGATACAGCTCGTAACCGCCCACGACACCCTCAGCAACGAGAACAAACGCCGCGAGTACGACTACATCTACACTCTGATCAGACAGGGCCAAACATACCCGCAATTTCCGCAAACACCGCGCCAATCGCCTGATTCGGCATCGCAGTCAGGTGTAGGCAACTACGCCGACCAAATCGAGCAGGCGAATGGACACATGGCAAGAGTAGAATGGCTGGACCAGCAGTCGAATTTTCAGACCCAAACATCAGAAGAAATGGCTCAAGTAGTCACTGAACAGCCCAAGATGTTGAGAGAGAAATTGGAAGCTGGAGAACAAGAGCATCTACGGCCGCAACAACGTCGCGCAACCAACTTCTACACTGGCGAAGACCACGACCGCACTCTCCAAGCCCGCGCATGGGCCTGCGACCACGAAGGTGAGTGGATCAAAGTACCTGGCGCCGCGCTGTGTCCGGAACGTCAAGATCTCTGGGAACATATGCTGCGATGCCCGAGCTGTGAGATGCAGGCATGCATGAGGTGTCACAGAGAATTGCTCACACGATTCCCCAACAAAACGGCAAGGATGGCAAGCACTCAGGGCTTGTGGTACCCAGGTATCCGCGAAAAACCAGTCTACGGGTATTGAAGCTACGAGCGACAGAAATTACGAGCGACAGAGATTACGAGCAACAGAAATTACGAACAACGCAAACACGGGAAACGACGATGACTAATCCTAATTGAAACATTGAACCGAGAAAACCACAACACGCGCAGCGAAGGAGGCGTCTTGAATACAGCCTTGACTTTTGTCGAAATGCCACAAAATTGAAAACGATCCGGGCATAAGATATCCTCGCTAAATAAAACAAAACGTTCCACAGAACCCCTCGAGCCAACTCCATATCGCGTAGTTATCGTCTCCGACCCTGCATCTTCCCAAACACAATGCACACGTAAGTGGACCAATATTGCAGTAACCGGTTTTTCATTTCGGTTTGTTCTATCGTAGTCACACACACTTTCGGAGGAGAGCAAAGTAGGTAGGTAGGTACACTTTCAAACTCAACTCTCAATCCCAACTCTCAATCCAAAGCCTAGTAAGACACAACCTTAACCCTAGCCCTCAACTCCTCGGGCACATCCTGTTCCTTCACCAAGCCCAACTGCAACATATCGCCCCAGAAGAACATAGCGCGATGCTGAGCATAGCCCAAGTAATCGAATTCTTCATCATGCGACTCCTCGTCCTCAGCAGTAGAAGCAGTCTGCGTGCGCGCGAGAGTCTCAGCCGTCTCAGTCTGCTCGGCGAGGGCCTCGCGACCTGCATTCTCAAGAAGAGGTTCGCTCGCGGGAGCGTCAGAATTCGTGGCGTCGCCGGAAAAGTCGGGCATACCAGGGACCTTGGCCTGCACAATTCCCCAGGCGACCCATTGCGCTGTGTTTGCCAGACGCCAGAGGCGGGTTTCGTGGAGGAGGCGGGCGACCTCGGCGTCTTCGGATGCCTTTTCAGCCGATTCGGATGGGATGGCAGTCGTGGGAGTGCCGGGAGTGTTAGGCTGACGAGCATCGAGCATGAAGTTCGAAATGCTTGACGTGGTGCGGCGAGGGCCTGCAGCAGCTTCTTCGGTCGCGGGAGGCGATTGAGGGCGCATCTTGGGGGTGGAGACGTTGAATTGGGGTCTGTGGCGGATGTAGGCGCGAACGAAACGATCCTGCTCTTCCGGAGTCGGGTACCAGTTCGTGTTGATTGCATATGGTTTCTTCTCGTCGTGGTAGTTGTAGCACCACTCCGTGAAGTGATTTGCGAATTCGAGGCCTGGAAGATTGGCGTTGGAGTACTCGAAGTCGATGACAATCAGCTGCTTGTGGGAGTTGGCGGGGAGCAGGAGAGGAGACTCGCTTGTGGGGACCATGCGGAGGATGTTGCCGTATTGGGTGTCGTTGTGAGCAAAGACCAGCTCTTCGCAGACTTTGTCGATACCTCCGTACTGCTCTTCGAGCCACTTGCGGTATTTCTCCACGGCATCACGGAAAAAGCGCCATTCTACACCACAGATGTATCCTCGACGCTTCCAGGCTTCGTCGCCGGTTGGCTTAGCACCAGACGGCACGCTTTGGACTTCGCGGTCGAGCCATGACACGACAGATTCCACGCGGGCCACCCATTTGTCCCAGTTGAGCCAGACGAAGGGTCCGTCGTTGCGCTCCTTATCGGTGAGTTCGATACCATCGTGGAGTTCCCGCATGCGCTTTGCAATCTGACGGCTGGTGTCGGCGTTGCGTAGCTCTTCAGGCGTGAGAGGCATGGCGTGGAAGTACTCCTCGAAACGACCGTTCGCAAAGGTGCCGAGCATGCGTGGGCCAATGCGTTTACGGGCAAGACGCTTCAAGATCTGCAACTCAGAGTCACGATCGATCAAGTGCTCCACTTGCGGTCCATAGATACGAAGCAGCAATTTTGGTGGCGGCGGCTTGTGGACAGGCGCGTTTCCAGCTTTGCTCTCTTTGGGAGCAGGCAGGTCGTCAGGCGGCGTTACCACGTACACAGCATTGGTGAGAGCACCACTAAGCCTCTCAACAGTGATCTGGTTACTGAGCTCCATAGGCACCCTCCTCCATCCCTTGAGGCGTAGGGTATGCGTAAGACGCACAATCTCAAACTTGAACGAAGACCAGGCATCGAGGTCCGGGCGGGATGGTGTCCTCTTGAGCTTCGATGATTCGTCTTCCGACTCTGAAGCACCACCTGGCTGAGCAACCGTCTTAGAGTTGTCCAGAACGACGTCGCAAGAAGGAACTAGAACGTCTCCATCGACATAGTCGGTATCCGAAGAAGCAGTGGAGAGCTTTCGCCTGTGCAGTTTCTTCAGCGAGACCTTGTGCTTGAGGTTAGATTTCTTGCTCTGTGGAACTTCCAAAGTGGAGGTTCGCTTGAGGATCTCTTCCAATTTGCTGAGATCGTCGGAGTTCTCAGAGTCAGAGTCCCTCGCTGTCTGATGTTCAGACGTGCCATCGGTCGTGCGAGCACCACTTTTCGCAGCATGCTTCTTTTGCTTTCGGCGTGCCCTTCTCTCCTTTTCATTCCTCACCCAAGAAGAAACCTCGTCGATCAGGTTGTCAAGGTGTTTGGAGTGAGTATGCGAGTCCCCAGCAGCACGTTCCAGAGGCTGAGACAGACTGTCAAGTGAGGCTGAAGACTGCGAAGGGTTGATAGCAGGGCGTCCTTGCAGTCTATGGGCGCTAGGGCCTTTGACAATCGGCTTCCGCGAACCGCGTTCGCCCTCCAGGCTGAAGTCGTCTGTCGGCTTTTGTCTACCCAAAACCAGAGGGGAAATGGTCTCGGCGTTGGGCGCAATTGAGACAGATTTGCCCTCCGTTTTGGGACTCCCTGCGTAGTTCAGGCCGAGAATAGAGCTCGGTGAAGCACAGGAAGCGTTCAACGGAGCATCCTGGGACTCCTGCTTAAGAATACCAGGTCTAGGCGAGGCGCTTCCGGCAGTTGGGGCGGGCATACTGGTCTTGTCCGGCGTGTCACAATCAGTGGTATCTCGTGTAGGTCGGGGATGCAGATGTTCAGGGTCAGGGTCTAATAGAAAGCTTGGTCGCCGAGAGATGACGATAAGCCTGTGGAGTTGGTCTCGCTTCCAAGTATTGCAGAAGAGATGAGGGTTTGAAGTGGAATGGTAGTGAATGTTTGCAGCAGGAGAACAGAGGTGAGGTCAAAATAGACGCGAATTGAACAAGTGCCCAACGATTCGTTGGGCAGGACAGGGCTTCAGCAAGATCCACGTCGCCTCTCCAAATAGCATGTGTCACAGGTGGCATGCTTTTATCTCCCCCGTCCGTGCCAACACGCGCCTGCCCCTCAAAACTGGCTTTTGGTGCACCTGCCAGAACGGCAGCTATGCCCACGTGCTTGACGTCACTGACATTTTATATTGCATTCAATTGTGTACATACATGCATGATTTGCTAATGGAAGTCGATACAAGTGTGTACACAATGTCCAATGGTGTGGTATGTAGAATCTGTTCTTGACCATAACTTTGCACGGGGATACAATGCAACAAGAAAGTCAAAGAAAGTGGTATCATCGCGTGCAATCATCATGTTGTGGTGAATGCAAATCAGTATAGCAACACTGATTTACACCCTCGGATCTCTCAATCCGCCTGTCCCCGGAACGTCAACCCTTGAAAGTCTCCTGCCAGAGCGATCCGTCCTCTCTCCAGTGACAGGGTCAACGGAGTGGACTGTCGTTCCCTGGTTATAGCCGTTGCCCTCGCGGTTACGACCAATGTCGCTGTTCCCGCCAATCTCCACTGCACTAGTGGTATAGCCATCCTGGCCACCTGCGCCGTGCATCGTCAGTCCGTTTGATGCGCTGCTTTGCCTGCCCATGTAAGAAGGTGTAGCGCCAGAATTATGCCATGGTCCCATACCTGGTCGGCTGAGAAGGTGAGGCTCTTCAAGAGCTTGAGGGGCGTCTTTCACGGGAGATATGTTCGAGGAGTTGTAGCTGTAGGTAGTTGGCGAGGACTCGGTAATCGGCTTTCGAGGTGGAGGTGGCGGCATGGCCAGAAGAGGCGGCTGAGTAGTGTGATCCTCTGGATCGCGGAAAGGATCGTTCACTTCTTGAGAAGGTGGGTTCGCGGGTCCGTACAGGGATGACGCCGCAGAAGGCTCGCGCTGATGTTGAAATTGCTGGTTCGGAGGAGGACCAGATGGCACTTGGTATGTGTTCCCGTTCGAGTTCGATGCATCATGAGAGCGGCTGTTCGTGCGGGCGTGGTGCATAATCGGAGACACTGGAGAGTGACCGTTGGAGAAGTCGTTCGCGGGTGTCGAGGAGGCTGCTGGTTGGAACAGGCTTTCCGCCTGCCCAGCAGCGGGAGGGCTCGTGAAGGCGCCGTATCCATCGTTCATTGCTTCGGGACTTGCGGTCCCCGTAGCTGCCGTGCCTAGCTGTCGTCGCGCGGCCAACATCGCACGCTGGTACCTACTGCTTGCCAGACTGAGTTGCTCGTTGGTTTCGATAAGAGTCAACATCGTGTCATCGTCCGGTGCAGGTGAGTCGCATGAGATATAGCCCTGCATAGACTTCTGCGCGGATTGGCAACGCTCAGCGAACTCTCTCACCAAGCCGTTGCTGACCAGTTCCTCGGATGTGGATTGCTGAATCAGCTGCAACAGGATCTTAGCCGTGTTGCGCGACTCTTCAATTCTACTTGCGAGTTCGGTCGGCGGAGGAAGCTGGTTGCGCTGGAGGACACGCTCGTTGTTCTGCTGGTATCCGCCACTCTGGTATCCTCCCGGTCCCCTGCTCATTCTCGGTTGGTTCAGGCGATTCGAAGAGCCCTTTTCCTTCCTCCACATCGCGATCAATCCTTGTGCGCCCTCATCGTGTGCCTTGTTGACTTCGATCGAGTCCAGGGCCTCTCTCAAAATTTGCTGCGTTCCATGATCTTTGCATCCTCGCAACAATTCCTTGACGTTCTTGACAAAGCTCTGATCGAAGCACTTGGTGAACGTCGGTCCTGGGTTGTCGCTCAAGATGCGCACCAGCATGATAGCGTTGTACTGCACATGGGGTCTGGTCGCATAATCGCGACTGAGGAAGCGCTTAATCTGCTGTGCGGCGGCTGCGGCTGCGACGGGCGAGGACTCGGCTGCTTCGACAATGACGGGGAGGTGGAGGACCTCTTCTTCGCGATTGGCGTCTGAAGCGGTTTCGCAGAAAAGCCGGATGCTGCGAGTGGCGTTCGCTTCTGGAGAGTCGACGGGAGCATCGGATGCGATGTTGAGGGCGTTGTTCGAGTCGCTGCCTGAGAGGGTTCTTGTCAGAGGCGGCAAACATGCAAGTGAGTCGACGGGCGCATACTCTTGGTCCTGTTCAGGAGCCCGGCGAAGCGCTTCATCGTGACTGTCGACGAGCGAGCCGATTGTTGAAGTAAGACCGCGTGCCGCTGTCGCCGAGTTCAGTGCTGGAGAACCGGTTCCCCGGTGAGTGGATGTTGGGTGGAGTTTATAAGAAGGTCGAGGGTAGCGAATAGGTGGGCGATCAATCGTCAAAGTGGTAGGGATCAAGGTTTCAAGGGTCCTCTGGGGTACGCGGAGTCCTTGGCAATTTGGCAATTCACTTCCGAGTCGCGCGCCACCAGCGGTGCTACTCGCAAGACAAACACAATACCTTACGAGGCTTCTTGGCTCTTCGTGGTCGCGTGATGGTAAAAGTGCGAGTTGCCGCGTATAGTAGTTGCGTAGTCGTGGTTGTGTGTTCGTCGACAGCAACGACTACATATACTTACGCTCCCTCACAAGGCCGTGGACCCGAGTCCTTCAACGATCTAGGCAACTATCTTTAGCACACGTGTGGCGCTCAGACAAAAGCATTCATGTGAAAGCATATTCTTTGTGATCGCCGCTACAGAGCGACGGTGATTCGTCGTGAGCCTGGCTAAGTCCCACGGAGTCACCGGTGAAGATGTCCGAAAATGGCAAAGTAGACTGTGATCTAGACTATTATATCATCTATCGATCTTTCGAGGTCTGCTAGCATGAATTGGAGTACATATCTTCGGATATTTAAACGTCAACGGAGTAATAGTCATCCCAATAGTCTAGTGGGAGCAAAGAAGGATCAACTTCGCATCAAGTCTCGAATTGAGCTTCGATTGCAATCATGATTCTAAACATAATCGACAGCGTACGAACCCTTAGTCATTCTTATATTGCACCGCAATATTCGCAGAGAGCTCCAAGATATCCACCTGCAATATGCGATCACAAAACTCCAATCTGATCAACTTCAAACGATAACTTATTCATCACCAATGTACCGAAACAGCCCTAACCCTAACAACCCCAAATCTACTTCGAATGTTGCATCAAGGACTTGTGATTAGCTCGAATGAGTCCTCGAGGATACCTGGTAGCGATGTGGAGCTTACAAACTCGCGAGCCAATCGCTCAAATTAGTCTAAATAACCAAAAACCATAATTGGGACCGGTGCTCATTTTTGAACCTGCATCGATCTGATGCAGTTCCATATCAAGCTACCGTTTCTCCATTATGCAAAAGAATATGATTGTCGGTTGGGGGACTGTACCATCGATGAATCATTCAAGATCGATCCAAAAGTTGGTTCTATAGTGTAGCGGTTATCACTTCCGGTTCTGATCCCTCGCTCATCTATGAGCGTGTCTGGACTCTCCGGGCGACCCCGGTTCGATTCCGGGTAGGACCTTACCCTTTTGCCATCGATCAATAGGTCATTCTTGTATTCTTGATGGTTTTTTTTTTCAATGTAAGTGAATTAGAATTGGTGATGGCGATGCTGTAGGCATCGGCCGCCGGACGAAGCGGAGGAACTTTGCGAAGGCCTTTTCTCAAATCCGTGAATCGATCGTCGCAATGTACAATAGAACCTTGGAACCTTGGAAGGCTGATGGAAGTTGGTTACATGCAATACATTTGTTTTCGCGGCTAGGCGAGCATTTTGCATTGAGTTGGGAGGCATACAGCTTGTGGCAGCACACTAATCGATCACAAGCCACTTTTGAGACTAGTAGACAGCGGCGGCTACTATCATTCGTGGTCTTGATGTGAACCTACGTCGTCATCAACCAGATGAGGATTGAACTTTGCCAGGAGGATGAGTATGAAGTTTTACGACCGTCCATTGTGCCTAGCAAACATGGGAGATTCAAAAGCAGGCATCAAGTATAATAGCATTGATACGGGCGACCAGAGACTGGCATTACGAATGTCAACATCCATGGAAGCTGATCGGATTTCGCAGCTGATGAAGCTGGCTACGAGGACAGATCTGTGGACCATGACAAGCAACCTAGGCACGTGGCAAAGCTACCAGCCACCAGTCATCGCATGTTGTCGTCTAGCTTCAAATGATATGACTCTGGTCTATGTTGTTGCATCATTGGGTCGTAGTCTCTCGAGAAAGATGGGCTAAGGCTGAAGCTCATACATGATATGGCCGACGACAAGTCTGTTGGCATGCATGAACAATAATCGCCAAGTTGCTCAGCCTCATCGATCCCCATGAGGTGCATGTTCGACGTTGCCTGCATGAGGATATTATTAATAAGTATACACAGAATGTATAGTAGTTGAGACCGCACGGGTGTCATATGCGGAAGTCAATGTATATAGACAACATACATAGATCTCGTACATCAACGACAACGTGATCTCGCGGTGGGATACATACGTTCAATATTGTGTGCAAGTCGGCAAGTCACTAACACCGTTGTTGATTTCATGATACCAGGCTGAGAAACATCACACTGATGAGTCAGACAAGGCTATGAAGCAGTAGCGAACGAATAGATGCATCATGAGATGCCACGATGTAGAGGAGCGACAGTAGTAATAATAATAAAGAACAAGACGAAACGAAACGCCTTGGCCAACGCGGGCGGAAGCAAGGCACGCGGCCCTTGGGCGGTCCACGGGGACAGATCTGACTGTGCACCCTGATCCATCTCGCCATCACCGCATCCTCCATCTCTTTATCATCACAACTCCGGATTAACGGCTGCCACTCAACAGACACGGCTGGCGCATCACAGTTTTCGACCTCCAATAGGCGACCTGAAAATGCTGTCACTCATCTCGCGAGTCATAAGCGATGGCGCTATATGTGGAGGAACAGACCACGCCTTGGCCGCCAACGAGCCGGTGTGGGCGGAGCCCTTCAGCCTAGCCTCAGCCCCTACCTGAAGGAGCGAAAGAGACAGAGCTGAGGCAACTACCTCTAACGTTACTGCATTACTATGTTCAGCACCTGATGTTCAGCCGCCGCCCCATCACAAAGGCCGGTGTGCCTGATGGAGTTGTCATATATTTGGCCACTCCTTCCTTGGGACGGCTACAGTATCGTTTGCATTACAACGGACCCGGACCATCTCTGCGTTCTTCTGAATGCCTATTCGGAATACGTTACGGCCCCACAGTTTCTTGGTATACGCTACATATCTAGGCCATCGACGCCATTTTGATTCTCTCAAGCCTACAGGCGCCATGTCCGAAACCCTTGGAGTCAATGGCCACCACTCACGGCACAGCTCTGTGTCGGCAGTCGCCCTTGGCTTGCCCAAGAAGCTCATCGTCTGCTGCGACGGCACATGGATGGATGCGGACAGCGGCTGGGTCAAAGGCAAAAATGGCTCCTCTGGCCAACCTCAGACTCCGTCAAACGTTACTCGCATCGCGCGTGCCATGAAGGATCAGGATGATGCGCACCACCAGCAGATCGTTTACTACCAGGCCGGTGTCGGCACAGGAATCGGCCTTTACGACCATCTAGTCGGCGGCAGCATTGGCGCAGGTCTCTCTGAGAATATCCGCGAAGCTTATTCTTTTCTCGTGAGCAACTACTCGGAGCATGACAAATTAAAGCACCCGGACTCCATCTTCCTCATCGGGTTTTCTCGCGGGGCTTTTACAGCTCGTAGCATAGGAGGTTTCATTGGCGCGGTCGGCATCCTCAAAAAGATCGCCATGCCTTTCTTCTACGAAATATTTCAGGATTGGGCAAACGCTGGCAACCCAAAACGCCCGCCTAGATTCTTCCACACCTACTACAAGCTCAATCCAGAGCTCGAGAAAGTCTTACCACCGCCAGAATTTATCGGCAAGAAGGACAAGATCAACGAGTACATGCAGTCTTACCGCGAGATTCTGTTGTCGCTCAATTTGACTCAGGAGGTCAACATCAAGTGCATCGGAGTCTTCGACACTGTAGGCGCACTTGGCATCCCCATCAACCCGATTCTGCAACGAGTCTTTCCCTTCCTTCCATCGTTCATCCGAGAGTATCGCTGGTACGATACGACTATCGACGACCACGTTGAGAATGCATTCCAAGCCCTTGGTCTCGACGAGCGACGCTTCCCTTATGCGCCAGCTGTTTGGGAGCGGCCTGATAACTGCCGGACGAATCTCAAACAAGTGTGGTTCGCAGGGGCACACAGCAACGTCGGCGGCTCATACGCAGATCAAGGCATGGCCGATATCTCTCTGGTATGGATGATGGATCAGCTCGCCGGCCACACTAGGCCAGTGGGTAAGGAGTTCTCAGCTCTAGACTGGATCCAATTCGATGACAGCTACATCAAGAATTTCCAACGCCTCCAAGTCGAGCAATATCAGCAATCTGACAAACCACCTCCATCTCATCGTGGTTGGGCAAAAGGCCGCGTATACGACTCCCTCACATTCCCGCAATCACTTGCAGGTCAACGTGTACGCGCACCTGGACGATATTGTCGTGCCAACTACGATACCGGTGACCTCACCACTGAGCTCATGCATAACACGCACGAGTACATCCACGCCTCCGTACGCTACCGCATCGACATCGGCGGCTCGCCGTTGGAATCCAACTGGGACTCGGCGTTCCCTCACGGACTCAGCTTCCAGCCTTACATACAGTGGCTCTCACGAAAGCTTACGAAAAACACGAGAACTCTCACATATCTTCCGGACAGGAACAAGGGACCTCTTAATAGGTGGAAACTTGTGGATGGCCACGCCGATCATGAATCCCCGAACGGAGTTCCAGAGGGAATCATGAAACCAGCGAAGTGGATCTGGGAAGGAGAGTCGGAAGTCGAGAAGCGCGAGTTGCCAGAAGATGTGCTTGGTCCGTACGAAATGCAATTGAAAGACTTTGATCGAGAGGCAAGAGGGGTGTTGGAAGTCAGCAGCACTGGAGTAGCGGGTAAGGTGAAAGAATACACTCATGGTAAAACGATTTGACGGACGTGCTTTTTTTGGAGGCTTTCGACAGGGTTGGAAGGCATCGTTACGGGATATATACATTGGGTTTTTTGGGTGCTTGTGATTACTGTTCATCTCGCGATCTGGTGCATTGGGATGCATGTTTACATTGCGATATACCACTGCCAATAGCGAATTGACTTTTCTCTGCTTTAATTTACATCTCTATTCGCGTTAGACAACCTGGCAATGCTCGTAGCGACACTATCGGCCGAATTTCGGTGGGCCGATTTCTCCATACTCGCACTCATCACTCTTCGCCAGCTCTATCAATTGCGACACCGTCATACTGTCTACTGTAACCAACTCAACAGAAGCTGGCCTCACAGAGGTGCTGTCGCTCACTATGCCTACCTTCAAAGCCAATGATGGCGTTGAGCTTCACTACCAAACACGCGGTTCGAAGGAAAGCAAACCATTGATACTCGTAAATCACCCTCCTCTCATCGACCCACATAACGCGGATCATCTCATTCTTCTCGACAGCTACACGGCTTCACAGGCTCCGGCCAAGTCTTCAAACTCAACATGACGGCGCTGTCGAAACGTCACTTCGTGCTTGTGCCGGACCTTCGTGGCCATGGAGATTCTGGAAAGCCGCGGGCCGGCTACCATGTTGCGCGGCTGGCGATGGACTTGCACAATTTTATAGCTCACCTGAAGCTAGATGAAGATTTTAGCAAGGGTGGTATCTCTGCGATTGGGACCAGTTTGGGAGCTGCGATTTTATGGTATGTTGGAGACCACCCCAAATCGCAACAGCACCGAGTGACAACGACAAATCTAGGAGCTACGCCGAACTATTCACCACGAAGCCGTTCTCACACATGATTTTCGTCGACCAAGCACCTCTACAAAACTATCTCTCTGACTGGGGACCTGACTACGGCAACCGAGGTCTCAACAACCCGGCGGCGTTAGCGGATCTCCAGAAAACCCTGGAAACCGACCCGGAGACAGCTCACCGTGGAACCATCGCCGGCTGTCTAGGTTACAGATCACACCCTTTACCTGGCGACCCGACATCTACCTCGATCGTTTGGCGCAACGACGAGGCTTTCTTCCTGGCGGAGGCCATGGAAGGTGACGGATGGTGGTATGGCAAGCTGATGGCCGATCATACCGCGAGAGACTGGCGGAGCTCGATTGTGCAGAACTTTGGACCTGAAAGCGGCTCTCAGACCAAAGTCCTGGTTGTGGCAAGCGAGAGGAGTGGATGCTTCCCTGCTGCGGGGCCGATGAAGGTTGTTGAGCTCATCAACGGATCGGGTGATGTGGCAGGGAAAGCGAAAGGAGTGGCTATCACTTGGGGTGGGCACTGGTGCTATTGGGAGAAACCTGATCTGTTCAACGAGCTGGCTGAAGGCTTTCTGGAAGAATGAGCGCTCTTTTTAAGAAGGAGAGGCTCCGCTCTACGGCTGACAACAGAAAAGTATCATCACCGACATGAAGGATTTAAAGATTGGTTCGCGGAGGACTAAGCTGATCGTTTGTTTACGTATCCGAGGCATCATATAAAAGGAGTGTCTTGTGCTCACGAGGTCACTGGGTTGTGTGTGACCACAAGCCAAGTGACCATCGAAGCACCTGTCATATCTGGGATCCCACACCGAGTTTGTCTGCATCATCCATCGTCAGCAGCATCCCGCACGAAAGACTGTACGCTCACTATCACTCACCACACCAACGCTGCTGGTCTACTTCTTGTTCGAAGAAGGGTTCTGCCCCTGGTTACCCTGCTGGGCAGCAGTGTTCGCATTGTTGGCTGCTCCCGACTGCGCGCGGGCAGAGAAGCCACCAGAGCTCATGTCCTTGCCTCCCTTGGCCTCTCGAGCTTGTCAGTAGGGATGAATGGTAGTGTGAGAGCCTTGGAAACTTACTTGGGTAGACTGGATGCGCGCCGCATCGGCCTGAGACATTTTGTTTCCTTGTCCCGACATATTTGGATTTGCGAGTGTTGTTGGTTAGGAAGTGGGTGGTTGTAATGGTTTGGATGTGTAGCTATTGATCTCTGCTGATTCCCCATGCAAAAGGCAGTTCGAACTCGGATATTTATGTCTTCGTTAAAGCCTCGCTTGCACGCGCGCTCGAAAAGCCCAAGACTGCTGTTTTCTTCTCAGGTTACACCCAAGCTCTCGGTAAAGCAGCCCGTGTAACACGGCGTCACTTGAGCTCCCCATTGTTTATATTGCACGTTCAATCATACATGCAATCAATTCGGACCAAGAGCATGCGAAAGTAAGGAATCGGGAGCATGCACCCCCTTCCCCTCAATATCCCGCCTTTGTGTAACAACCACCGACGAGGAACAAGGTCCACGTTCTGAAGATCGAAGATGCTTTGCTTTACCGCCAGTCTATCATTTCCAAAAAGACCGTTGATCGTTCATATCAATATATTCGTATTCGTACTGCCTCATGCCACGGGGCGGCACGCTTTGGGCCAGCAAAACTGACACCACCCGCGAATCCACAGAAGAAGATCGCCTAACACATGCCATGGCCATAGACTATGCATTCGTACGATTTCTCCCAGTTAATGGAGCCCGTGCCAGCCTCGAACTGCATCTGCAGGCGAATATCCTGGCATTCTGCCGGCGTGGGTTCACTGGCGTACTTGATGTACAGGTCGCCGTTAGGCTCGTCATCCTCAGTGGCAGGGAGGTTACCGCAAGCTGTGTTAACGAGAGAGGTCAGCACCAGGCAACAAGAAATGCCAACACCAGCAAGACCCTGAAGAAACCTACCGTAGAAGGAATAAGGCTTGTTAGGCCCGATATACTTGAAGTCCACAGCGCCCGTGGCATTATCGTAGTTGTCCACCGTGAAGCCAGTGTCCGGAGAATAGCCAGGAGTGTCCGCATATCTGAAGCCTGCGCGAACAAGGTAATGGCCGGCCTCCCACTCGCCGCCACCGACGTCGAAGAAGCCCGAGCCCCAGCAAGGCGAAGGACCCGTCCTGGCACAGCCTATGATGGCGGTGGAGCCCTCGGGATCGTCGATGACTTGCACTCTCTTCATGTTCTGGTGCATCTTGGCGAACATGAGGTCAAAGGACTCGTCGCCGTAGACGGGGTCCGGGTACTGGACGTCGATCGGCTCGGACCAGAGGTAACCGAGAGACTCGTCGGTGGCGGTGTTGAAGGCTTCGATGGGAAGCCAGCGGTTGTCTCCCGGGGCGGCGAGAGCAGGGGCGGCGAAGGCGAAGATCGCGGCGGCAGTTACGGAAGTTTTCATGGTTGCGGTGACTGATTGGGAAATGTGATGACTTGTGAGGATGTGTGTTCGTGCAACCAAATGAGGCATTTGGTCGTGCGAGATGGCCTTTCTTTATAGAAAATATGTTCGCAATGTGTTCCGCGGGCTTTGACTATTTAGTGCCCGCGATCCTTCCTGCCCTGTAATTCTAGCTTCGACGGATGGAAGAATAACTGTTGTCTATACGAGCATAGGTGCGTTGAGGGTGGACACGATGCAGGTGCGCAGGATAGCTGAGGTACATGGAGTGGATACGGTGCGGCTGATGGTAGGCAGCCTTGGAGAGCGTTAGCAAGACCTGGCAAAATTAGCGCGTCACGCGCGAATCCATCCAAATATAGTTACAAAAGTGCCTGAATCCCAGTGCATTACTTGTCCTAGATGCCTATGTAAATCGAGTGAGGAGTGCTGCGAGTTTGTCAGTCGTACATGTAAATAGAGATGACGGGGAAGCAGGGATTTAGTATGAAAAATCGTAGGAGGGACTTAGAAATGCAACAAGTGTGTGAAGTGTTCAAGAAGATTAAAATTCGAATCTATCGGTTCTCTCCATGGGTGGATGAGAACATGCGCAGCGCTATGCTTTACGAGGAAAGGCAGCAAGAAGGTAGAAAAGAAAGAGAAAAAAAAGACAAAGTTCGTAAGCCCCAGGCGGCATCTTTCCAAGCTCTTGCTCGCCAGTGATGGCATCCATTAATATGTGAAAGCCTCTTCAATGAAATCGACAGCGCCATCCTCGATGACCTCACGCACAGCCTTTCTAACGCTATCGGCAAAAGCGCCAGGTCCGCAGACGGTCACGCCCATGGCGCCAATGCGCTCGGGCATCTCTTTCGCCATGATCGTACTTGGGTTGCAGCGACCGGGGAACATTTGCACGCTACCGGTGTTTGACACGACCTCGCCCCTATGTCTAGGCTTGGTGACGTACAGCTGAATGCGAAGCACGTCTCGCCTGTGCTCCATCCGCAGGATTTGGTCCATCCAGGAACGCACCCATTCGAGGGATTCGGTGTTGGGTACTGACCAGACGAGTAAGATTTTCTGTGTGGCGCAGGTTCCTTGTGCGTACATCTTGAGAAGGTGAGAGACATAGCCGACGCAGTGGGTGATGCCCACGCCTCCGGCGAAGAGTATTAAAGTACCGTAAGAAGCGAAAGTTTCATGTCCGCCATACGGACCTTCGATGGCGCCCCAAGTTGTGAAGGTCTTGTTTGGCATTGCATCAGCCTTGTTGTAAAGAGCGAGAGTCATTCCCGTGCGTTTGCGGCAAATGAGGGAGATGGTGGTGACGTTGGCCTCCCGAGGAATACTTTTTGATGTGGGCACTTCGATCTGGGTAACTTGAGTCACTCCGTCCTTGCCGTAAGAGGATGCCCGTGCCGCAGCGCTGGGCCGGCGGTGGCTGATACCGAGGACCTGGCTGGGAGCATTCGAAGGAACCTTCTCGAGCTCCCTCATCTCGAGCTCTGGTGCACTTGTGCGGTCTTCCGCCCATGCGACCGAGAATGGGTGGCTGGACCAAAGGGCCAGTGTCGGGAGGTATGCGTGAACATGGCACCCTGGTGTGTACTTCCAGGGCCGCCTCAGCTCGAACGTCACTCGGCATGCGTCACCCTGGAGCGCCTCAACCTTGACCTTTGTGATGCCCTTTTTCCGGCTTACGTTGTAGTAGCAGATCTTCACCATTCGCCAGAACAATTCAGCGCCCCAGAGCGCGAAGCAGAGCTGCAAGTATGGCAGATGGGGAAGGTTAGCGGCGTCAATGTGGATGTAAACCCCGATCATGCCTATCATTACCAGCAGGCGGTGCAGGTTCAAGAAAGTCTCGTAGAACGCGTGGCGCAGTGGTGCGGGCGCTGTCAGAATGATGAAGCTGAACACCACCGTAGCGACCATTCCCCAGGCAAAACTTTTGCTTGTAGCGAGAGAGAGTGCGATTTGGGCTGAGCCGGATGCCCGGTGCACGTTGACCGCCCAGGCGATTGTGTGCAAAACAGCCTCAAACACCATGATGCGGGCGCACCATCTGTGGAGGAGGTTGAAAGCATCGTAGCTGACTCCAGTGATGTAGATGAGTGGGTTGTTCCGAAGCGCAAAGAGGATCGTTGGAATAATGTTCAAGACAGCCAGTTGACCAGTGCGGCCTCGCAATTCGGCAATGACCGCGTCGCTCTCCAGGTGTGTCCAGTCCAGAGCCAAGCAGTAGGCGGTGTTGGTAGTAAGGAGCACGACCAGCAAGAGGGTGTGGAATCTTGATGGTAAAGTGCCCATGCCGGAAGGAGCATTCTTAAGCAACGGGATTTTGTACTCGTTGTTGTGACGGACTGATCCAAGAGGTGCGTATAGGATGTTTTTCTTTATGCTCGCCCATTTGGCATGGTGGTTGTACATCCAGTATCTCTGATCCTGTTCTTTTCCCATTGCCATGAGATGGCGCAGGTGTTTGTGGCCCATGTATACCCATCGATAGCACAGGACAAAAGCCAGTAATGCAAAGAAAGTCGCGATCATAACATTGGCGAGTAGGTAGTTGAGGTATTGGTCCACTCCGGTCAGGCCATGGAAGTAAGATGATTCTTCGAAGTCCGGGTCCAGGAACTCTCCAAAGTCGCGGAGACCTTCGGCCGGCGCTGGATTAGCGACGGGATAAGGGTAAGGAAATGCTTCTCGAGGCATGTTGACATGATTAATAGCGATGTGCTCTGACGAAGGCGCAAGGCCAGCGTGGTGGTGAAGAAGTCCATGCATCGTGAGCGGCACGTTGCGATTGGAGAACAAAGAGAGTGGGCTCGGTTCGGAATGCAAGGGGGTTTCCGAGTTCGGCGGAATGCGGGCGAAACAAAGATAGCTGGTGGCTTTGCTTTAAAATGATAGGAAGTCCTGTCTTTCGCGTGCTATGTGCGCCAGGCACAAGGTCAATGAAGGTTGGTGAAAGTTTGGGTGTGAGCGAGTGTCGTAATGCTGAAACGAATGGTGAACGACGGGGCAACGTCTTTATGAGCCAAGACCAGTGAACAATGGCGTTCTGTCGAATTTCCAGAAATGGATTACAGACAATGCAAGAAACAATAGCAGCGGACAATGATCATTGTCGCATGGTGTCTGACTCGTGCGTGGAATTCGGATTGTTGTTGACGTGCAGTGAATGGCACCTTATTGACGTGTACAATATGGAGAGAGAGTGTGTAGTCTGCAGGACTATGTCGGCAATGTTCGGGCTCGGAAGGTGTATGTCCAGGTGTATGGCCAGGTGTGTCCAGACAACAGGCAGGGCAAGGTGAGGAGGCACAGGCGAAGAGAAAAACCAGGGCAGAGGCAGTCAACAGAGGCCAGAAGCGGAAGGCGCGAAAACGAGTGAAGTGAGGCCTGGAGTGGGTAAGGTGAGGTTGACTGGAGGTGAAGGCGACTGGAGGAGGTCACGTTGATACGTCAGGGAGGTGCAGACGAGGATATGTAGGGGAGAGTAGGTTCGAGGAAGCCCTACCTGTGAGATGCGAGATGCACTCTCAAGAGGACCGGCCGGGGCCAGCCGTATGCTCACAGTTCACCAACGGCCAGGCGCGCGATGTCGAAATGGATACAAGCGAGTCGCGAGTAAATAGGAGGCCAAGTTTGCCGCCGAGAGTCAGTGCTTGCACTCTTGCTAGTGGAGGGTGCTGCTGCGCGGCGGTACGCGCCGGGAAACCATACCGCACGGTCGCTTCTCAGCCACAGAATCGCCCATACCGCCGCGTGGGCGAGACTGTGTTGTTTCAACCTGCTACCCGTGTCACCCGCGAGAGGGAGAGAGAGGGAGCGCCTACGAGGTTACCGCTGTCAAAAATTATCGGCGGCAAACAACTGCAGGAGAGTGGTATCTATCCACCTCAGCATTGTTGTCCTCACAGCAATAATAAACAACACTTTCACTTACACCCTTCAGACCCTCTCGGCACTTGGCTGCAAAGATGGCGTTCCTCACGACCGTTTGCTCTAAACGACATCTCTCGACGCTAACCACAGTCCGTCCACGAGCGTGGCGCCGTCCACAGTCCAGCCTGCACCCAGGGGAGGCAAGCCTGTCGCGATCCGGATGATCTGAATGATACTTGCACCGCGCCGCCTCGAACCATCCCTCGCCGTCCCAAGAGGCTGGTCAGTCCCTGCCCTGATCTCTATCATCTCCCATATTCTCAGCCTGCTCGGCATCGTGCATCCGACCACGGCCATCCTTGTGCCACTCTCTCTCTAGCAAACCCGCTTTGTAGGCTACCGCTATCGTCTTGGGGCTGCAGACACGAGCATGCCAGCAAAGGATCCGAAACACCCCGGGACGGAGCGCAGTCCTAGTCACGCTTTGCAAACCACCAAGGGCTGAGCGGAGGCTGGCCGCCGCCCTCATACCCCTCCATATACAAGATATGCCTACACCCTTGCCTGTCAAGCGGAATAAACATCCCAGTTCACATCACTTTCTCGGCTATTAACACGACTTCTGCAGCGCACGGATACTGTTTCTATTGTGGCTTCACTATATTTGATTCGCCATAGTGTATTGAGAGGGCTCGGCAAGGTTCCGAGGAGTAAATATATACTATCGGCCGACCGCTGTGCAGTTATTTCCATTGCTCTATATTGACCTGGTGTTTCACAAAACTACGCGCATCTTGGCTTTTTCGAATTCGTTCAGCGACGTCCGTAAGTATCCACAAGCCCTACACTTGTGTAAAAAACCATCGCCTTGGATCCAAGCAACGGGTGGGCCTTGCAAGTTTCAGTTGATCGCATATGCGATGGAATTTTGAGCTAGCGAATACTGTATGTACCTCCTAGGCTATTTTCGCATCCGTTGCGAGGTACACCAGAGACCCGATCACGTTCTCGTACGTTATCTCTCGCCTAGTTACAAAACGCTACACTACTAAACGATGTCTTAGTATATACTCGCGAGTAAGAAGTTGGCATGGTACTCGATCGATGGAGCCATGCATCCATGGAACCTCCGAGAACCGCAAGGTAGGTAGTCGGTGAAAGGCAGTTGTGTGAGCTCAAGGGCAACCCCTGTCTGCTCATATCTGCTTTGGCGAAAATGCCATTCTCTTCAGTGTACTGGTGGAGCTTGCCGAGTCGAGTCCTTGTAAGGCTGTTCTGCAGTTACGAGTTGAGTGTCAGCAGACCGAATCGCCGCATGGGTACCGCTGACATAACCGCCCGAACAGATGCGGCAGTCATGCATCCTGGCTGTGTATGTCTCAGTATGAGTGTTCAGGCCTGTTGTAATCATCTGCAGAGTCCCCGAACCGAGGGTGGTATTTTGCAGCTGACAAAGGATGAGCAGAGCCAAAGTACCAAGTATAAGCTCTTTGTTCTCCCAGAACATCTCAGCCTTCGTTGTATGGATCGACCTCGGAACCATACATGTAGGTTTTGGTACATCGAGTCGTCGATAGTGACATTGTAGGTCGTGACTTTTGAGATGCATGTTTACAAGTTTAGGTTCAAAATTCCATGTCATGAAAAGGCTATCCTCAATCCCCTACTTGCGTCCATTCCTCGAATGACACTTCGTCAATCACTATCAATACAATTGACCTTGAACGTTACACAGATCTCTGCAAATCTCGACCAGCATCGACGCCTACGCGATGAACACCCACGTACCGCCCGCCCAGCCCGCTCCAATCGAACGGCCAACAAGACTTCCTGGCACCTATGCCCACCTTTTGTCTAATTCCTAACATCACGATCGGAAGCCTCGCCGTGCAGCATTGCTGACAAGCTTCGAGCCTTGAGCTTCGTCGTGTGATGCGATCCGACGGGAGCAGGCGCGCCGATGCCGTGATGGTAGAACGGAAGGGCCACAAAGTCAGTGAAGTTATGACAAGCGGACCAACCCGACTCCAGGCTCCCAGGCTCCGACAAAGAAGTCACTGATAGCCATGTCGGTTGCAATCACTGACAAAGCCTTCGAAGTTTAAAGCCCAATTTCGGTTCCGCCGCCTTGAAAGACCAACCACTTTCTCGCAGCGACGCCTGGCTCAACCACTCGGTTAATATTACGGCTACTAGAACCACAAAGCTGGTTGCAAACAAAGGAGTTTGAAGCGACAGATGGCTCTTTCACTCGGCACCCACACACTCGACGAGTTTGCATCTTCGGAACATCCTTGGCGATTACTCCATTCCTTAACCAAGGACGATCGCGAAAATTAACTCGACGACTCACAGGCAACCCATCGATAACAAGATGCCTGTCAATACAGTTTCCGCGGACAACGTTGTCTACACCAACGGCAAGCCCAGCTTCAGGACGAACATCAACAAGGGTGATCGCGGCGGACCTGGCGGACGTGGCGGACGTGGCGGGCGAGGAGGGCGAGGTGGTGGACGAGGTGGACGTGGACGTGGACGTGGTGGATCTTACAACGATCGCCCCAAGTACAGATGCCGTGCCGAGCAACTAGAACCCCGTTATGATCTGGTCACCGAGGGCGAGCCTCTCGCTATCGACTGCGAAGGATTGATGCTGCCTCAAGCCGACGGCAGCAAGCCGAGAGGCTGCGGCAGAGTTTCAGTGGTCAACGAGGAACTGGAACTGATATACGACACCTTCGTCCACTACGGCCCCGACGTCAAACACAACGTCGACGCCCCGAAGCTCAATCTCGGTGTCTACAAGGCCGACATCCAACCCGAAAACGGCGCCCAACTTTACACGGACGTCCTTGAAATCCTCAAGACCGCCTTCGACAAGAGCGGCGTCATCGTCGGTCACTCCATCCAAAGCGACATCAGAATGCTGCGCGACCTCGACTGGTACCCGTACAGACTGCACGACACCCAGCGATCCAAAGAGTTCAGGGAGACCAGTGGCCAAAACCAGCCCGGTCTCAGGGGGCTCGAAGAAGACGTCCTGGGGCGAGAGATCCAAGCGGACGAATCCGGGCACTCCAGCGTCGAAGACGCTCGCGCGACGATGGAGCTCTGGTTGCACCACGTCTTCGGCGTCGAGGAAGAGGGCGGCAACGTCGAGCTCTCCGCGCGCTACAACCTCCCCAAGCGCACCCATCCTACTCGCGTCCAACCGACCAGAAAATGGCATTTGCTGGCGCCCCCGAGTCGCGTTGCCCTGCCAAACATCCCCGGTGCATGCCCGCCAGGCAAAATGTGGGATCCCGGGAACTCCGCTTACATGGACAAGTGTGAGCGTCCGCTGGGCATGAAGTGGGACCCCAAGACCTGCATGTACGTAATGAAGGTTCCAGAAGACGGCCCTGAATTCGATCGACGGGGAAACCTCCTCAACAACGAGGGTTGCCCTGCGCATAGGTCAGATGGTGATGACTCCGATGCCAGGCTCGATGAGGAGGAGCCGGGGGAGCCTGGTGACTGGTGTTAGAGGTCCGCCAGCATCTGGTTCGAGTTCGGTGACTTTGTCCAACTTCTCTGTTGATTCGTTGTTTTTTTCGACCTCTCTACTCTCTTTGATTTTCCGCTCGCGATGATTGCGAGAGATCTTTTTCTTTGCACATCCCAATTCGGGGGTCGCTATTGTATCCAGTTGTATAGAAAGGAGTCGAAATTAGAACCTAAGGATTGGAGCCCCACCCAATGAGCGTCAGTCATGTCATTGATTCTCTAGAGCCTCCTCAAGTTCGAAAACTATCCATGAGCCAGCCCGGAGTGAACTTCCGTACCTCCACCTCGTGCTCCTTACCTAAACGTGTCTCGCTGAGTTGAACAAGGAGGCGATAAAGCACAGGTGTGAACGGAGGCGTGACCATGTTCAGTATTTCTTCGCCGGAAGAGCCCTAGCGAGTGACGGAGCGTTGATGTTAAGACGGTTACTTTAGATCAGACTACCTCTAGTCTTGAGTCCCTTCAGCTACATGTATCTTAGGTATCCTACTCGAGCGGACGATGCTGTCCACGTCTAGGAGCACAAGGTACGGGTAGACTTGTGAGCTTCGCTGTAGTATCGTTCATGTGTTGAAGTCCTGAAAGCTTTGTGTCAGTGTTGGGGGCAATCCGACGAGTTCCGAGCCTGCTGGCCGAGTACAAGCTACACCGAAAAGAAACGCTGTTCCATTTGAACATTTTTCCACTTCCTTTATCAGGTGCCAGAACGAAAGACTGGAATGTGTGGCAATCACTGCCTTGGGTGATTAGACTACAGTGTCGTTGGTCTGGAATCCGGACAAAGACCTTCTCCGCACGCGATCTATAACCTTTTCGTCAAGAGGGGTACCGAGCCTTGAGTTCTGGATCAATCAAGAATACGACCGGCATTCCAATTCCAACTGCATGAGTAACATCGATAAGTGCGTGACCCAGGATATCCGGAAATCCAGCTCCAAAATTCGTAGGCGAGAAGAGAAAAGAGAGGACAAAAGCATCAAACAGCACTTCCGCCGCGAGCGGTCCCAGCACAACCAAACCTCCTATACCAACTTCGCTGCCCATGCCGCCACACAAGCCCGCGCCCAACCGCACTTTCCGAAGGCGCTTTGTTCCCCGCCCGCGAGTCTCCGCGTTGGCTTCTATCAGCGTGAGGGCCGCTGCTCTACAGCTCCTTTTTCCAGAAGTGCTCCGGGGCGTGACTGGTTTCATAATCGATGTGGACGTAACATCGCTCGACATCCGGGAGCGATTCGAGTTTGATCTGCAGCGCCTCGGCGACGTCGTGCGATTCCTTGACGGTTTGGGCTTGGTCGATGACGATGTCGACTTCGACGATGAGGCGAGGGCCCGAGTGCCAGGCGCGGACTGTGTCAAGGGAGAGGATGAGTGGTGAGTGAGTCATTGCTGTGAGGAAAACATGAGTTAGAGGACCGGACTGCTGCGATTCAAATAAAGGAATGACTACACTTACAAATATAGGTGATGTGCTGTAACATAGGGGTGTCCGCGGTCACGCCGATCAACAGCTGGAACTCGTGATACGCAGTTCTGAGCCACAGGCCAATAATAAGGGCAGACAAGATCAGGGCGGCCATCGGATCGATCCACCAGCGAACTTTGGCACCAAGAACAGCGCACGCTAGACCAGGTCCGTTGATGAAAAGGTCGTTCCTGTGATCTTCCCAGAGGATGCGGATTTGGCTGTACGTGTTGCGGAGAGCGTAGCAATAGAGGAAGAGGCAAAATTTCGTTGTGAAGGCGATCGCAACGACGATCGTAGACGGCAACTAAGCGTGTGTCTGTTAGTATACGGAAGAGTCGGCCCTGAAATAAATTGGTCTTACATGGAATTCGCTCGTGGGTTTGCCACCATTGTCGCCTGACAGGTCTTTAATGGACAGCACAATGAGGACCAAAGATACGGCCATCATCAAGAAGCAGAAAGAGATGTTGCCTGCGTTCTCGATACGAGCTTTGCCAGACGGGAATCGTCTCGGATCAACATGGTTGACTGCTCGGTGACACAGGATGAGGGTCAGATTGCTCAGCGGGTCGAATATGGCGTCTGCCATGGTGGTAAAGAGTGCCAAGGAGCCCGAAGCGGCAGCACCATAGACTTGGAGGATCGCAAGACAGATATTGGCCTGGTCGCATCACATCATGTCAGAACATTTCCAAGACGGCGCGGCGAAAGCTTGGGAGATCGGAGACGTACAATAAATGAACCATGCACCGCGATTTTATACTGCAAGCTCTCACTCTCCTGCTTTTCCTTCGCCTCGCGCACATGATCGTCGACGGGTTTCAACAACCTCTCGATGTTTTCGTTTTGCGTTTCGTAGAAAGCTTTCAGCTGGCGGTCCTTGGCTCCTTTCTCAACGGACTCGGGAATGCAGATCTTGCGTTTGCGAGATGTATTTGCTCGGATTTGACCGAGTTCGTCGGCGGACTTGAGACCATGGCGCAGACTATACGGATCATTTGCCTCGTTGTAGCCAGGGAGCGATTGTAACTCGACGTCGTTGGTGGAGGGTTCGCCGAGGCTGTTGCTGCGACGGTGGGAGAAAGTGGGGCGCGGACGCAGGGATACTGCCGTGTGAACATCCGGCTCTGTGATTGTTTGAGCGGGCGTGCCTCCCATGGCGAATGATATGATTGAATGCGATGTGGTTTGACGAAGATGAGAGTGAGAGGGCGATTGATACGGGAGATTGATAAGGGAGGGCAGTGGCGCTGGCAAAGGTCATGAGAGTGCCTTCCAGCCTTCCAGGATGCTGGGATTGGATGCTGCGCCTCACTTGGCTTTGAAGCATGAACATGTGGAGAATGCTTGTCCTGTGACGGTGAAGATCATCAATAATCTTGCATGGCTTGCATGCGGATAGCTAAGAAGCCGACAAAAAAGGCCACATCGCGGTGTGAGCAGCAAGAGTGCAAACGCGTGCCGGACGAACGCAGCCACATGCATGCCACGGTGCGATGGGGGCCCGAAAACCTTCGAGCATTCTCACTCTTCCAGCAGAACTGCGATTAAGGATATACGAATACCACCTCCCTGACGCGCTCGCCGTCTTCGCAGACACCACTGAACCACCGACGCTCCTCCAAACCTCGCGCCAGCTGCGGTCCGAGTTCGCTGATGTCTTCTATGGCAGCGAGTGTCTAAAGCTTGATGCATACTACAGCATCACGGACACATGGTGTCCGCTCGCAGCGGCTAGTGCCAAACGAGCTGTGCTGGCGGGTGCGAGGATACAGCTGAAAGATCTGGCGGATTTCTGGAGCTTGGCGAGCGCGAGGCGGTATTGCCAGCATGTTGTTGGAGACCGAGGAAGAGGCATCATGACTGTGGTGGTGAAGGGCGGATTCAAGAGATGGATGTGGTTGACGGCACCATAATGACGTGACGATCTGAGAACATCCACAGGCACACATGGACTACCTGGGTAGACAGCAAAATGCGTGAAAGAAGCACTTTCCTCATGAGAGGCTGCGCCTCCAAGAGAATGGTCCTACAGAGAAGTCACCCTGCTGCCTAGCAAATCTTTGTATGGTGACACTGCAGCATGCAAGGTAGGAGACAAGTTGTAGTATATAGTGAGTCTCCTCAAAGGATATCGAGCTTTAGCAGTGGGCCCTCGGCATCGCTAGGGCCTGCTGATGCTCACAGCCATGGAAGATGCCACAGAACTGCCCGCCGGCAATCGCGCCCTTGCGCCAACCATCGCCAACCTAACCTCAGACTCCGCGACAAACTAGTCCTTCCTGTTGTCTTTAGCCCAGATGCTCGACCACAACGACTTCGACGGCATTGCAAGCCTGGAGAATTCCATCAAAATCGCCATCGCAGATCGCCGCCGTGTGCTCAACGACAAAAACTCTCCGCTGCTGAGACTTCCGACAGAACTCATTGTTGCGATCGGCTACCTGGTCATGGGTGAACGGCGGGCCATCGATCCCCCGACTATACCTGGAATGCATTTCGGGCCGCGAGATCCAAGATGGAGGACGTGGATTGGGGCTTTCGTGAGCACATTCAGCCAGCTGCGGCGTAAACTCGACATATTGCGCCATGACCCAGTCTCATTCCACTACCAACGATTGAGACTAGACGACTTCTGGTCTAAATGCAGAAGTCTCCTCATCGATGTCGTACACTATCGCGGCATCTCGCACAGAGGACACGTGGTGATTTACATGTCTTCGTCACGCTTTGCCAGCTTTTCTGCAGCGGCAGCTATCGCTGGGTTTGTAGAATGTCAAGTGTTCTGGCGTTTGCAGCAACCTCCCGTGGTATACATTGGGACCGCATTCCGCCGGCAAAGGGTGTATGACATTGCCGAGAATCTGCAAACAGAAGTCTGGATCAGCTACGCTCGAGAGCTGGGCATGAGGATCACAAAGTTCAGACCGGACATATCATGGGCGGAAGAGCCGATCGGCCTTGACGATGCAAGAGAGATTTGGAAGAAGCAAGCAGAAGACTTTGAGAGAGTGGCAAATGGCCAGTAATCATTCGGCGTCGTCTTTACTTCGCGACATTCCTCTCCTCCACCGCAACCGCAAAAAGTCACATTAAACTTGTACATCCTGAGATGCCTAAGCTTCCTCTTCCTCTACTTCAACATATCTAATCGTCAGATCGGTGGGGTATCATGCGCTACATGCAAGACACCAACATGAAGATGCACTAACCTTGTTTTCTGATACAGACAGAGGCTCAGTTAGTACACGACAGTTAACTGAAAGCGAATAGCGTGGTTAACATTCATAGTGGGAAGCCGCTACCTAGCACAGACAATACTTCAGTTGTCTTTTGGATTGACTTTGAAAATCCGGAGGACTAGCGCATCATTGACAGCCGTGGATGGACCAACCTTGATTTCTGGATGAGTGACATCGGCGTGTGTCCACATATAGATATCATGATGTATTCACTTTGTTGCTGCTGGTGTACACCTTCGTTCTTTGCTCTGTTTTGTCCAGCTTCGTTGCGGTGTTGTTGGGCCAGGATGCATGCCAACAGAAGTCGGCTTATCAACGTCGATCTCCGTGGTGTACTTTGCAGGGTTGCATGTCATGCGCTGGCGCAGAATGTATCGGTGCTTCAGCTATGGAGCTTTGTCGGAAGCCTGCTGGGCACCGGCCGTCGTTCCCGAATTCTTTAGTATTTTCGACTTTCAGTGCTGCTTGGCCTGTCCACCAGCCCTCTGTGCACGGTAGCTGAAACACCAGCATCTCCACTGTCAGAAGTAAAGATATAGCAATGCTACAATGCTCTCAAGCATGTGCCGCCACAGCGACTCTAAAAATTGGACCAAGCAGACAAAGCTCAACCTCGCTTCACTTCACTTCACTTCACTTCACCTCGCTTAGCGCGCCCCACTTTCACGCCCCTTCCTCGCCAAACCCAGATCCAGGGTTCTCAGTGTCCTCATTGTTACTTATATTACCAGCAAACGTTCCTTCCAGGTAACTGAGCCGGAGTAGGCAGCAAAGTACCACTAGGGACGGGTGACCTAGCTGGTAGGGTGGCCTTAGTAAATAACCTTCGGGTTTGTGAACACGCCGCGCCTGACCGAAAATCGATGATCGCTCGTTCAATTCCTGAAAGCAAGTAAACGCAAAGAGTCTTTGGTTTCTTCACCCACCCCGAATGAGGCGGCGGTGTTTCTTTTGCTCGTTATATTGACGGTGGATAAATCTGTTCCAATTAATTGCTTTTTGCGTGTGCATTTGTGCGGTAATGGCACATGTTCTGGTTTTGGTGATGAACACTATCGGTGTATCTCCCTGTCAAAATGGACCTCGAGCGGCCGCGGACAGGAGATGGCGGGCCTACCTACCTGCTGTGCATCCTGTATGCAGCATGTTCGCATTGGCACTTTGCATCTCCCCCTAACTCCATTGGTTTCGCCATCATCTAGGTGAACCCCTCCTCGATTTAGACCGGTAGCTGAGCGACTTCTGAGGCGCGCCACGGCATCTAAATCTCGGCCGCCATCACTGCTGTTCATCAAGCCGCATAACATCGCGCATACCAAACGCAAGGAAAAATAGTGCTGACAGCCGTGTTAGCAAATGTGAAAAGTCGAACCCCTGCCTTCCCTGAAAAACAACAAACATACCTGCTGATCACCGTTCGGTCGACACCTGAACGCTGTTCGCGAACGACGTATCCAACAGACCGACCAGAGATGGTTCTCGGAGTAACTTCCACAAAAGCACGATCATGAAAACGCCATGTGCGAGAAGTCCCAGGATATCAAGAAGGTTCCTTGGTTAGACATGGAGCCAATTGCGGTGCTCTGGAAAAGATCCCTCAGCCGACTCAGGACACGCGAACGACGAGGCGATGCAGCAGCCCTTCGAACATCCTCTCGCTTCGTAAGTTAATGCGCATGCCATGTTGCATGGCTGACTTTGCCACATCTTCTTCCACTGGTGCTCAGTATTCCTCGATGCCTTGATGCAGAAGACCTTGCCAGGACCCTCCGAGGAAGTGGATGGTCGCCTGGATCCGGCGTTGTGTCTGCTGTAGAGGCTATTGAGCTTTTGGTACATCCGTGAGCCCGTGTTGGCCTTGACATACGTGACATGCTTTGTGCCGTAATTGAATTTTCGACCATCACCGACCGGGACTTTCCTCCTGCAATACCTTTTAGGTCAGAAGCATGCACCCAGTATGTTCCAGCGCACATCTCCGAACACCTTGCTGGTCTGGCGAAGTTCCTTTCTGATCCGTGGTTCACAGTAGCACACGAACTTTGCGTACTGTGGGAAAAGCTCTTATCTTGCCAAAACTGCTTGCAACTGCATCTTTCGCAATGATTCAAGACCTGGAATTCTAGGAGCTGGAATTTTGGCTGTTGAGACACAGTCTTCAAGCCCATTTCGCAAATATGTAAGAGTGGCAGCAGTCAACAGAAGCCCAATTGCGCGCGTATCACCGAGATGCTGTCACGAATGAGACGGGGTCTAAACCTTGTCTCATGCAGAGAGGTGAATGGCACTCAAGCCGTTATCATGCAATACAGCTTGAAGCTTGCGGAGTGCCCGGAATCATTGGGAGACAAATATTTAATAGACGATGCCATACCGAGATGAAGTGATGTCTCGATTCCGGCCAAGACCCTTGTCGTTTCAAACTTCCAGCGCAAGCCGAGGCAATTCACTCCTCTCGACCTCACCATACACCCGCTCGGGTACCGAAGAGCATTTTGGCCAGGTTATCTTAACAGCATACAGTACAGTAGGAGCATCTCTGAATCTCTTCACCTAATTTCCCCTCATACTGTTCCCAACCTTCCCAATCTGCACAACTAACATACCGTTACGAACTCATCATGTCAGCCGAAGCCGACGTCAAGCTTGATAACTTCAAGGGCATCTTCTCTCTAGATGGCAAGGTAGCAGTAGTTACTGGTGGCTCGCGAGGCCTGGGCCTTCATGCTGCATCTGGGTATGTTCATCCTCCTTGAGTGGACTTCTGCAATCCACAACTCACACGGCCCAGTCTCATCCAAGCCGGCTGCTCTAAGGTCTTCATCACATCTCGCAAAGCCGCAGCATGCGAGGAAGCTTGCGCCGCCCTTAACGCGCTTCCATTTTCTGGCAAAGCCATCTCCGTACCAGCCGACATCTCCAAACCTTCTGAAGTCGAACGCCTTGTCGCTGAGGTCGGCAAGCATACCGAACATGTCGACATCTTGTTCGCCAACGCGGGTGCCTCTTGGGGCGCGTCGTTTGACAAGACTCCCGAGAGCTCGTTCGACAAAGTGATGAACCTGAACGTCAAGAGCGTTTTCCTTAGCGTCCAGAAGTACTGCAGCGCCCACTGCGCAAAACCTATGGCTTCAGCCCGCTGACACAATACCAGATTCGCACCCCTCCTCCGCAAACGCGCCTCCCTCTCCGAACCCTCTCGCGTCGTAGTCACTGCCTCAGTGGCAGGAATCGGCATTGGTTCGCTTGGCGAGAATGCCACGTTCGCCTACAGTGCCTCCAAAGCCGCCGCGCTGCACATCACCCGCAACTTGGCCGTCGAGCTCGCGCCGCAAGGGATCCTCTGCAATGCTATTGCGCCTGGATTCTTCCCTACGAAGATGGCAAACGGCCTGATGGAGCTGTCAGGCGGGACACAGCAGCTCGCGGACGCAACACCGAACAAGAGGCTGGGGACTCCAGAGGACATTGCGGCGGCCGTTGTATATCTTTGCTCGAGGGCGGGTGGCCATGTTACTGGTGGGCACATTGTGCTGGACGGTGGAAACGTGCTCGCGAAGGGGAAGTTGTAGGGGTTTCATGTGAGTGTCTGCAGCTGCACCACAACTTAGAATTGAACCGTGTTTGTCTTCTAGACATTGACCGCGTGCAGCAGCATCCTTGTCTTCCACCTTAATTCCTCTCGGGGATGTCTCCTCCGCCAGAATAATGTCACTTCAGCTGAAAAAGAGCCTACCCGCTTTCTTGCCCACGTGAGCCGACGTACCACACCTCCGTTTCCTCGCCGGCTCCTCTCACCTCCAGGCCGAGGCTTTCCGCAAGCTCTTGACCGTCCAGACGCTCAACTCTCTTGAACTCTTGCGAGAGTGGGGGAAGATCTTCGATCTGGTGGTGGGCCTCCTTGGGGTGGATGCGAGGCGCCTTGCGTTCTGCTCGACTGTCAGCCAAACACCATTCCTTTCAAGCGTTTTGTGCCATACTTTTTTTGTGCTGATGGGACGCCTGTCCAACTTCAGGCTGATCGTGCGGGCGCTTGCGTTCTGGCGAGCAGGAAAACGTTCAGTCAACTCGGCTGTTCGACATTTCACCAGATGGGCCACTCACTTGTGCCCGAAACCTCCGCCATTCTGTCGGCGGCTTTCAAGGTATAAGGTAGTCTTCACGCTCTGCTGTGGTAGTGTCAGCATCATGTGCGCGTGAGGTCCACAATGCGCTCGTTTCACTTCGCCGCTCGTTTGCTGTGTTGTGGCTGTTGTCGAATGCAAGACGGTTGGCAAGCCTGCAACTTAACGGACGCAAAGAATGTTCTGGGCTAAAGACGGATCGACATGTACTGACTACGAGGTTTGGAATGAGCGCAGGGATTCCAGAAGAGTATACGGTGCGAGAGTGGTGAGCATGGATCGAAACTGAGCCAGGTTGATGTTCACATTGGACGTATGTACTCATACCAGAGCACGACCTTCTGAAGTTCTGGCATGGCGGATCTCCGTTAACTCAGACGTGATAAAACGTGTAAGAAAAAGGCCATATGGACTCATGGGTTAGTAATTTCGAGAAAGGGCATAGTCATGGAGACGACAGTACATGTTAAGTGTCAGTGAAACGAGGAGATTAGCAGCATCCATCATGCGGCGACGCTAGGGAGCTGAATCAAACCGAAAACATGGGGTAGATTGCAGACGATGGTCAATGTCAATATAAGTCTGTAACAGTTGGTGGAAGTGCTTTCTGTGGGAGTCTATGTTGGTCAACATGGCTCACCACCGCCTCACTGTCGCAAAAAGAAACAAGGAAGTTCTTATCCAAGCCGCGCCTCCTTGTCTACCCAACTTGGGAGATGGCCGCCAGCCAAAGCCAGCCCACGGACGGAGACGCGAAGGGTCTGCAAAATTAAAAGGACACAGGCGCCTCACTGTCGGGAAAAAGAAGAATAAAAGACACTCATGCAAGCTGCGCCTCGGTCATCTGTCAAGATGACCGCGAACTGCGGACGGAGATGTGAAAGTTCCAAGAAAAGGTAAAGGAAACCGCTTTCCAGCCAACGATTGTGCGCAGTAGAAAGCCGCCAAAGTCATGCGACAACAGCTTACTTACTTGCTCGAGCCTTTCCCTTCTTGGAAGTGGCGCCGTTAGCTGAGTCAAACATGGCAGCTAGCGTCTGAAAGTCCTTCTCATGTTTCTCCTGCACATCGTTGAGTCTATCTTCGATGCGGAGCTCAAAGGCGTCGAGTTTGTTCACGAGCAATTGTAGCATGGCGCCAAAGACGTCTGGACCCGGCTCGGATCTGGGCTTCTTTCCCGAGACCTTTGTGAGCCTGTTTATTTTGTCGTCAATGCGAGCCTCCATGTCGTAAAACTGCGACTCCAGCACCGCTTCGAAAGCATCGGTGGCGTGTTCGTGTTTGATGTTGTTGGTATCAGATGCGTTAGGCTCGGTAGATTCATCGTGACGGGGCTCATCGTGATAAGCCTCGGGAGGGGCACAATGCTGCTGGAAGTTGACTTTGGTGACGGGGTTGACGATGACAAAAGTCCTGCGATACACAATGATCGCCTTTAGTATAGCGGTTTGGGAGCTCTCCTGGGCATCGTGTCTCCAGCAAGACATGCGTTTTGCCAAGTGAACGACTACGTCCTCCAAGCCGTCTCCTGACTGAAGAGTGTTGTCCTCAGCGGTTTCAATTAGTTCTTGCATAGCTTTGTCCCAAATGAAGCGTTTGACAGGGTTTTGACAGCGCCTGTGCTGAGTTTTCGCAATCCCAATGCAGCGGCCGTCGCTGGTATCCAGGGCCTGGTTGAAGAAATGGAGTTTGTCCCCCACACTCAGAGCGTTGTCATAACGCTTCATCTGTGTGGGTTGGTAGGCGATGACGGTGTACTTGCGGACCATTGTGGCGGCCAACTGGAGATGGATGGAAACGTCTGTTCAGATCTGTTAGATATCGTCGCTTTGTAAGCCTTTGGCTTCGTGCTTTGCGAGGAGGGTCTAACCGAAGGGAAATTGGGATCTGGTTTCTTGATGATGGGAGAGGAAGGAGAAAGTATTGGTGGCTGTGCTCAGTGTCGTTGGTGTCGTTGGTGTGAGTGGATTGAAGAACAGAAGAGGACACAGGGGTCTTTATATCAACCAGCCTAGACTTCTGCTTCACCCAGAATTCATGGTATTGAGACAGCTCTGGCCCGACGCAAACAGAGTCTGAAGTGAAGTGGGCCATAAGTGAGACCGCAAGCTGTATGGACATTCACGTATCCGCAGATATTTTCACTAAACGGACGATCCGACCGGTGCTCTTTGATCAGTATCCGCTGTCTAGCGGGTGTCGCGTACACCGCCATCAAATGTTGCGTTCCATGTGGCAGAGACCCGTGAGAGCAGGCTTGCGACATGCAGGAAAGGTTAGTGAAGTGCAGATTCCAGAACGCCAGAGAAAGGGGAGACAAAGCGAAGTTTTGGGTGTGTTCACGAAGATGACGGCAGACTCATGCCCGGTAGGAATTCTAGGATTCATGAAAGTAGGCGATATGCATGGTGCCGTGTGAAGCTCTGGCATTATCATCACTACCATCCGCGCTATCCTTTTGACAAAGAACTGCCTGTGAGCAAGTATGGAATTGGGGCGCCAGGTTCAGATAATGTAAGTTCCGGACATTGCTTCATCGAGTATTGCCTAGACCAAGCCACGTTCTCTTGCACGTCTTCTTTGCCAAATACTATGTAGATCGTGATCCGTGGCATTCTGACTGATCTGAATAGTCTTGGAAGCCTAGTGGCGCGTCAGCAGCTGCCTACGATTCATGGCAACATATGGGAGCCTATGTTGAAAGCTGTTCTGTCAACTTCCGCGTCCGCTACCTGATACTTGATACCATCTCGCTTCACCAGGATTTGTTTTCTAGACACCAACTGAATGGATCACAGCACCAAACCCAAGCAGCTGATGCCAGTTCACTCGAAGTCGGAGATCATCGTCCTTTCTTATTGCAATGGCGAGGGCGTATCGTCTAAAGACTCCGCCATGCAGCAAAACTGAATGATAATCTTTTCGTCCACTTGAGTGGCATTCAGTGCGTCTGTCTTGTGCTTCTCCTTGACGTTCCCAAGCTGGGTTGACAAACTTTTCGACTTGCCAGGGAATTAAAAAAAAATGCAGCGTCGAGCGTACTGGTGCCCTGATCGAATGCAGCTTCCACCTCGACCGTGTTGGATTCCATCTTGGCGTTCGTGAAAGTGGCAGAACAGACCTTGATCCCGTCATGCACTCAAATCCAGACTCAAATGCACCAGCGGTTGACTGCATTGTATTCAGTGCCGTAGCACGTTCACAACCGTCGTATCGTCACAACTGTAGAAGCTCTCGGCATCAAACATCCCTCATTTCGATATCGACCGCGAACTCCGCTCGATACTTGGCAACAAGCGTGAGCCAAGACTGCAGTGAACCTTTCTGGTTCTGATGGTTGTCGCAGAGGAATCTGGCAGCCAACCACTCGACCTGGCAATCTAAGAGCCATGAGTGCAGGGACCCGTCGTCTGCACACCCGACTAATCTCATTATATCATCTGGCCATTGACTGAGAGGCTCTAGGCAACGGGTTCTGCCGGATGTCACGCCGAGGCATCGGCCGTCGCCAAGGCTGAGATGGTCGGCCCAGAAGCGGAATTTCAAATACAAACTGGATGTCTCGAGTTGCTCCCTTTTGTTCACAGCCGGGCGGATGATGGGAGTGCTGGCACCGGCTATGGTAAACAGAGATTGCATATTAGAAGTCGATGGGAGCTTCTGTCAACTTGGTCGGATTTTATATTTTGCCGGGCCTTTGGTTCTGTTGTGGATTTCGTCCTACATTCGACACGGGATGTTGTAGCTGTGAGACTTGATAGGTGCAGGCTTCACTGGTTGTGGCTTGCGTATTGCTGGGGGTTTTCAATGGACTGGCGAGTGACAGGAAGGATATGGGAAGAAGGAGACATGGTCTTTTCATCGTCAATCCATTAGGCTGGCATCGCAAAATAATAGATGAGGTTCCGAGACACACGACAAAGTCCTATGCAGAACTGGCGGTATTGAGACACAGAAGGGACCAGCACGCTCTAGATTTGGGCGACATCAGATAATAAGAGGGACAAAGCGAGTTCAATACTCCGCAGTTGTGTGTCTCGGAGGACGATAGCAGATTGTTCCAGGTATGGATTTGCGGCTTTTCGTGCAAACAGGCAGTTGCATGGTCCAGTGGGTTTCATAATATTTTGGAGTCGGCCATCCAGTCACTACGATCCCGCATGTCGTAAGAAGTCGAAGGCTGCAGGGATATCCATGTAAATTACGCCACAAAATAGTGCGTGTGTAAGGCAGAGATTCCAGTAAACAAATCGAATTCGATAAAGGGTATCTTTGCATCGTCCACATGCCAGCTGTCGAAGCACTCGCAAACGTACGGTCCTGCTGCCTTCCGACAACATCAACCCACCATCCTCCTCGCATCGGGCATCCTCTTGATCTCCTTCTGACTCTCCTTTTTGCGCTTCTTGTCGATCGCCTTCTCGCGATCCTTGCCCTTCATATTCTTGTACTTCTCCACCAGGGCCTGCTCCTTCAACTCGCTCTTCTTCAAGTAGTAAGGGTTCTTTCCGGACTCGACCTTCTGTCGCTCGTCCTTCCTGTGCCTGCGCAAAACTTCCTGCTCGCGCTCCTTGGCCGCCTTGGCCTTCATCCTGTTCTCCATGCTGCCGATCTTGCGCTTCAAAATGTCCTTCTGGAAAGGATCATTGGTTGCCTTCATAGCCGCCTTGAGCTGGGCGATCTCGTCGGCTTGGTATTCTTGCAGGAAACCGTAGGCTTTGTCGACATTGCCAGTGTGGGCGTTGCGTTGTTGCATGGCGTCGAAGCGAGGGTCGCGGGATTTCATTTTGGGCACTTCGACGACCTGTCTTTTGCGGCTGACTTGGTACTTGGAGGATCGTGCCATGGGAGCATGCTTTGATGTGGCACCGACTTCTTCAGGCGCAGAATCTGAGTCGGAATCCGAATCTTGACCGTCGTTGGAATCTGCATCTGCATTCTTCGCATCCGTCTTCTTTGATGCCTTCTTTTTGGACTTGTTATCCGGCTGCTCGCTGGCCTTCCGTTTCTTGATCTCTCGCAGTCGTTCTCTGATCTTTTCAAGCTTCTCGTCTTGTTCTGGGTTGGTCTCGTCGTTCCGTTTGCGTTTGCGCGACAGAGCATCTTGCGCCTGCTTCAGGGCGCCGAAAGACACATGCTCTAATTGTCCATCGACTGGGCCCTCCTCGTCGTCCTCATCATCGTCCTGGTCCTCAGCGTCGTCGTCGTCGTCCGATTCTTCGCCGAATCCAGTCTCCGATGGTGCGTCGCTCCCACTCGCACCGTCCTCGGGCATATCAAAGTCATCGTCATCGTCAGGCTGAGCCCGCGACGGGCGGATGTTGCGGTTTAATAGTTTGCCGGGAGCCATTGTGGTGTGTTGTCCATAGGATGTTACACGGCGATCGATAATTTTGCTACGAAGTCCAGCCCTATAGACTAGCTGACTCAGCTGCGGGTCGGCCGGGTCGGATTGCCGTTTGATGGAGCTACTGTAAGCATGACGTGTGATTCCAGCCGAGGAGATGATGCAGTCAATGTTGGAGCTTCAGCAACCTGGATGCAGTGCCTTTCTCATGCTGACGATTAGTTAGTCCGCAATCTTCCGTCATACTTCCAACGAGCTATCAAACATTACACTTCCCAGTCTCATATAACGTCCTTTCTCTCACCACAAGACCTCTTCCACCCCCAACCCTCTGGCTCCCAAGTTTCGCCTCTACAATTCTTATCATCAAACTCATCAGACTCCGCTCATCCGATATACCACAAAGATGAAGATCCTGACCAAGGAAGAAGAGCAGGAGCACTACAAGTATGCTTGCCACAGGAAGTTAACACTGTAACGTCGATTCTAACTTTCCTCAGTGCCACAGTAAAGGGAGGTGTACTCGGAGGCGCAGCTGGTCTGGCCATTGGTGTGCTTGGTGTCACCGCTGCATCTCGAAGATATCCAGCATTCAGAGGCCTCACCTTGCCATTCCGAGCTTTCCTCGTAACTGGCAGCGGTACCTTTGCAGGTAAGCATCGCAATCCCTCAAACACCGCACACATCAACTGACATTCAACTCTCAGCCATTGTCGCGGCCGACTCTTATTCACGCCGCTACGAGAGATTACGCAACCCCGAATACCAATTCCAGGATGAGTCCGAGAACCTGTCACAAACTCTCGCATCGCAAAAGACTTTCGGCCAACGTGCCTTCGCCTGGGCAGCCGACAACCGCTACTCGATCGTTTTCGGATCATGGATCGCTTCTATGGGCGGTGCGCTGACTTGGGTCGGACGCAACCCATACCTGACAGGCCAGCAAAAACTGGTGCAAGCGCGTGTCTACGCACAGGGTCTTACCATGGCTGTCGTGATCTTCTCGCTGGCATTCGAGGGTGTGGACTCCGCACAGGGCAAGGGCCGATGGGAGACGGTGCGCTACGTGGACCCGAACGACCCGGAGCACAAGCATGTGATCGAGAAGAAGATTCACCACGAGAAATACAAGGGTGAGGACCAGTGGATGGATATGGTTGCCGCTGAGGAGGAGCGCATCAAGGAGCGGGAAGAGGCGAGAGAGGAGCACGCTCAGAAGAACAAGAAAGACAACCAGCACAAGGAAAAGAAGGATGACAAGAACAAGGATGACAAGAAGGACGAGTCGAAGTCGAAGAAAGAGGATGCCGAGGAGAGCGACAGCAAGAGCAAGAAGACCAACGCCGCTTAAGCGTTGCACATGAACACCGATTTGATTTTAATACCACCCGTCCGACGAGTCATTGGAAAAGGACGACGACATGACGATGTGGAAATGGGCGGTTGTCTTGCTCACGCGATCTAAGAATACCATGTACATATACGCATATTAATCGCAAGACATACGAACTTTATTTCCTGAGTTTCCCAGCATCTTCCCTTCTCCGCAGGCTAGAAAATACATAGGTAGTCGATTTTCAAGATTGAAACCTGCGCGCGTTGAAACAACGTCTGCCAACAGTTATGCAAGTCCCTCCATCCATGTATGGAATGGATGTACAGGGAAGCACAGAGCCAGACAACGTGGCCAAACGTGCAAGATGTGATTGGCAGATATCTTGGATATCACTTGATCTGACACTTCTATTTTACATAGGGGTGCCATGCGCATCCTACATGTACTGTTCGAGTCGCCGTACTCGGCCGCGACGTTGTTTGAATGCTTGTCCTTGCGATGGCTTGAATTTTGCCTTTCTTGCCCCTATGTGAGAGACAACTATATATGTACATGGTAAGATAGATCACGGTACTGGACAAGATGAACAAGGGGAGAGGCAGAATAAAAATAGAAAGTTTCGGCCGCACAGATATCTATCGAAGAGAACACATCAACATGACTTCTTGACATTACAGACAGCGCAAAAGGATCAGCGGCGATGCAACGCGAAACGATCAGGAAAAGAATCAAACGGAGGTCAAAAATTGACATGACATAATGTTACATCTGCTCAACTTCCACACCATGCTATGGGTTCTTTCTTTCTTTCATCGCGTATCTATAAGTACAAGAGGGTTTTGGATAGGCCGTTTCAGAGATGACAAGGAAATAAATGTGCAAGAATGAAAGTAGTCGAAGCAGTCGCTGTGTAAAAGCAAAGAACGATCCATCGTGAACAAGTGCAAAGGGAAAATCTAGTCGGCCGTCGCAGAGGTTTTGTGCAGCAGTTCGTGTCTGCTGGCGGGGAGTTTGTCCGTCCATTCATGTGTGCTCTTCGAAAACTTCGATCCTTCGCTCTTTGACGCTCTAATTTTCCCAGTGAGCCGGAGATCGTATATAGTCGGCGTCCCAAAGGTAAAGAAGAGCATTGGCGATAGAGCGCAGTCGGGCGTGCGTGGTCTCAAAGTCGGTGCTACAATGGTCTCGGGGTTGGAATTCATCGACTTGGTGGTCGACTCGGTGGTCGACTTGATGGGTGTGAATGGCGGTCGTTATGTGCTGAGCTGGGACCGTACACAGAATGGCTCCCAAGATGACCCCCAAGATGGCTCCCAGAAAGGCTCGCAGAATGACCTCCAGAGTGACCACTAGAATGACCTCCAGGATGGCTGCCAGGATAGCTACCAGGACGGCTCACAGAATGGCTCACTGGATTGCTTCCAGGCAACGGCGTCGGTGGTAATCGCGATCCAATCGAAATTCCCGGCAAAGGGTCGTCGTATTGTCGTATTCCGGTTGCTCTAGCGGGTGTCTCGTCGGGCTCGATTCTGCTGTATGGACTTTCATAGTGTGGATACGTGTAAGGTTGATGCTGTGGGTGCTGTTGATGCTGTGGATGCTGTGGCTGCGCTGGGCCCATTGGAATTGGTTCGGATTGGCCTTCCCGAGTCTCGTCCTGCTCAGATCGCATTGATTTTCTTCGCCGTCTTTTGCCCGACGAAGATCCAGAGTGGCTCGATGTTTTTTGTGTGGTCGGGGTGGTGATCATGGCCGATATTGGAACGCGATTAGTCGGTGGTAAAGCAGGCTTCGGTTGAGGCTCGACACTCGGTGATGTGATGGTTGCTGGCGCAGAAGCAGGTCCAAGAGCTGGAGAAGGTGCGGCCGAAGGACCTGGATTGGCGACGCGCGGCGTGATTGCGGATTCTCTCCTGACTAGGGTGCCAGCTGCTGCTGCTGCGCTTGATTCTGCCGCTTTGGCTTGGGCCTCTGCTTTCGTTGGTCGACCGCGTTTACGCTTTGTCTGATTGCCTGGTGTGGCCGAAGATTGAGGCATGACCATGACGCCGGCCTGCCCTTCAGATTTGGTTTTCGGAAGGAGTTGACGGCCAGGAGGCGCGGAAGCGTATGAAGTTGCTGGTTCTAGCTGCCATGGTCGTCGAAGCGGCCCTATGGGAGCGGACAATGGTGTTTGAGGTGCCGTGGTCTGCGACAGAGGTGAGTAGCCTGAGCTGCGCTTCAAGTCTTCGAATGCAGCACGGCACGCGTTGACAGATCGACCTGGAAGAAGTGTGAGAACGCGTCTTGATCGATTTTTCGGTGTTGATTCAAATTTACCTGGTGGCAGGGCCATATCATCCCACCTTGGCTGGTGAGCACCCAATTGCATTACAAGATTAAGCATTGTGGTGGGAGAAGGAGAAACGCTTTTGATGATCTCGGCCAACATGTAATTCTGGTCATTGTCAGTCGACGTTGGCGGACAGCGTGGGGAGGTCTTCACCGTACCTTTTCATCATTAGTGAAGACAGGCTCGCGTGAGCCGGCCATAACAGGAGCGAAGCGAAAAGAGGGCGCGTTCAGGATTCATGAAAAACATTCGTCCGAGTCGCGTAGTACAGGAATATATCGAACACCGATTGGGCGCGTAGACTCGTCAATTCGTCAAAGGGCTAAACGGCTGGCGTGACTCTGCAACAAAGGAAAATTCCAAAGGGCTCTCCTCGAACCGGTCGTTCGGGCAGGCGAATTGACGGATCGAATGGGCGGATAGCTCAGTGCATCAAACGAGTGTGTGAGAAGGCGCCGGAGTATGAGCTAGCAACGAAAGAGCATGATGCAGGGATGGTCGGCGGGTCGAGAGGTCAGTGATGTTTGTTGGATGGTGGGTGATGGGAGAGGAGGCTCAGGTGGATGTCGGAGTGTGTGTGTGAAGAGGCTCAGCGTGCAGAAAGCGCAAGCGGCAGTGGTGCCCACAGTAGTCAGACTGCTAGTACCGACCGAGCACACTCGCAGCCTCGCACCTCGCGCCTCGCAGGCCTCACAGAGCGCGGTGGGCAGCGTACAGGGTGAAACGGTCGGGGCATGCAGGAGATCCTTAGTAGCTTAAGTCGTCGGTCAACTACCTAGTCGACCTTGCAGACAGACCTAGTCGACCTTGCAGACCTAGCAGACCTAGCAGATCTAGTAGACCTAGTAGCAGACCAGACCTATTAGTACTACTGTATTGTACCGCCCTACTACGGTATGGCGCCTATGTCCCTCTTCGTCGTCGCCGCCGTCGTCGTCAGAATCTTCTTCTCGGAGATTGACGGTGCGGGCCTGCTGCAGCTCCTGCATGAGCTTCGTCCTGGCTGGCCACGATCATTCTCGTGCATTAGTGCCGTTGTCGTGCGCGCGAATCGCCACGCGCCTGGCCTATTTTCCATCGAGTCGACGATGAGCAGTCGGTGAGGTGGACCAACGTCAAGCGCCGGCCAATAGCAGTAAAAGCGGCTTCCTAAGCCAGCCTTCGCCAAACGGCACCACGAGCTTCTGGGGGTTTTCTTCCCTCTTTCTCCCGCTGCCATGGCCCGTCTTCCGTGGACCGTACCAAACAATCATCTGCACTACTTTGATGTGCTCTATTGTTTGACCACGCCAGCTATACACGACTCCACGCTCGCGCGCCCTGTGCTCTCCAACGGCGGCGCCTATTTCCTGCCAACTTGTCCACGCTGAAGAGCGTCACATTCAGTCCCAGTACTGGTTAGTCCTTTTCCGCCGAGCCAGCCAGGCCGTTTCTGTCTACAGCGCACGCACGAACGCACACACGTAAATCCATCGCCTTCTCGGGTCGGTACACCCATGCTCTGCTATCTATGACACGCCCTGCATTGACTGCCGGCCCGGCGACCCTCTCTGTCGGGAATCGCCAATTGCTACGCGCCTTGTCGTCGTCTTGCATCACGAAGCGCGCACCAAAGTTCACACCAGAATCAAACCTCAGACCCGCGGGCTCTGGCGTCCAAAGTCAAATCGCTCCTGCGCACAAGCAGCAGGCCTTCACCGCCATTTTGTCTTGCTCGACTTTGCGACGAGGCGGAGCATGGCGGGTCCAGCTTCTGTCATCAAAGCGACACAGCAACGTAAACTAAACAAAACCTTAAACTTGTAGTCGGCTCGGAGTCTTGGCCGTCGATGAATTGTGCAGCCGTGTGTTTCAGGGTTTCCAACCGCGGCTTCCTCTGACACATGGTTTTATACGTGATGACTATCCTCCCTCACCTATTTTCGCTCCACTACTGCTCGATAAAAGAGAGCCTGATCTGCGCACGTTCGGCATGCCGAAGCCCGACAGAGGACTTTCGGGACAACTCAACCTACAAGTGGACCCGCTTGTTAATTCAACAGGTCAATGAAAGAGCGACGAAACAAGAGAGGTTGGTGAAGCGGGCATGGTGCGATTCACTGCGATAACGTTTTCCGTACAAGCACGCCTTGAGTTTATAATCCTACCGTGCAGAACTCACTTCGCCGCGAGCATCTCCGTGGATTTTTTCGCATATGTGCCCACCTAGCGCTTACACTGTACGTTTACATACAGTAACACGAATCCAGCAGTGGGCAGCGTTGGTCCTGACAGCTTACGCACGAGTTGTCACGTGTTCATGCCGATTTTCATGCTTCCAGTTCGTCACGGAGTCGAATGTTGACTGCTTGAGGTTCGTAAAGAACTGTATACATGTAAGCTGCACTGCTCCGTCTCATCTTAGACCCGAGAATTGAGTCTGCCCCGCAGGAGCCGCTCGCTCGCGCGCCACCGCGGGCTTCAGCTCATCGCGCGCACAAGCACTACTACTATCGCACGTTAGCAAAACTCCTCTTTTCGCCATGTGGGCGATCCTGATGGCCGCAGGCAGGTCATACGTAACAGTCTCTCAACAAGGGACATCCTTGCTTACCCTCGGGTCTTCCCTCATGCTATCCGATCCAGCTCGCCGGTTCTAAAGACTTCGTGCTTGCCGCTCAAGACCGAGAGCCTGCGCCTTCAGCGTATTGCGACACCTAGAAAGGGTGAAGATGGCATGTATACTTTCCCGCGTGGTATCACCGTTCTGGGTAAGTAATGGGGGGCATATCTGGTCGCTGGCGAATGGACTTAGAGACTTCAAGAACATACCGCCAGAGCGAGTCGCTATACGAAAATACCGGTTGACCGTACTCTCATTTGGCACGCCTTCCCACTGCCACAGCGACAGTCCCATCAAATGATAACACCAATGCCAGGTCTACACGTCGAATGCATTCACGACGGTCACAGAGATTTCACACCAGGCAGCAACGTGGACTCAGCCACGGACGGCACGTGATCCCTAGGTTCAACTACTGGATTTCGACAAATATTCACCCCCTATGGAGGCCTGTGATGCTCTACCACGTGGAGGACATGTCGTTCGGTTGTTGGAATATCGTTTGAGGTGGTTGAGTGGATGCTGGCGTCTCCTTCATTCACAGCCTGTTGCGCTGCCGTCACTCGCCCGCGGTTGCTTGGCGCGAAGTTGATGTTGCCGACTTCCAATTGGGCTTCCTGTGCTTTCTCCCAGCACTTCGCGTCATACGCGCATCTTCCTATTTTCCTTCTCAGTTCTTTGTCGCTGTCTGCTTGTCGCAGTACCTCCTCGCACCTCAACGGAAGACCCGGGCGCTGCGCTTTCAGCTGCCAGAGCGATCGCATCTCACATCAAGTACATTGAATCCTGTAACGCTCACTAGCTTTCACCTTCTCACATGCGCGTAGTACTCTCTTCTTCAATTCGATCTCTTCTTCGCCGCACGCCGCTGCCGCACACTGGGTACTTGTGCAAGCGCACGCATCGCTAGTACTGCGCCAATCTCCGCGACATTCTCCAAAGAATTCTTGAAAAGGTACATATCCCAGTGCTTGTATTGGCGCGATAGACCTTCCCGAACAGTGACGACGAGGCATGTGCGCCACTTGTCTTGTTCACGCGTAATCACACTGCCCTTCACGGTCTTTGAGCCCCATCCGATCTCCGCTTTCCAGCACGACTTCAAGCCCGCACCACCACACCCACCGAGGACACATCTCCAATGGCGGGCGACGGCAATCCCACGAACCAAGAGAAGCAGCTGGAGACCGAGGTACAAGACATGCATCTCAAAGAGGAGGATCGTGATGCAGACATGGACACCACCGAGGCGCACTTGAAGCAGGAGGAGCGCTGCACGCCACAGAGCGCAGTTGAAGGAACGCCCATGAGCATCGAGAAATCTCTGCAATCGCCGAATGGGCTACAAAAAGGTACACAATCTCCCACACCCAAGAGCGAGCACGAAGAAGTGGTCGGTGGAGAGGTCACATTGAAGCAAGAACCTGGCAAGCCGCCCAAGCTTTCGCGAACAACGGCTCGCAAGGTCGAGAAGAGGCCGCCACCTATGTTCGGCGACTACAAAGACAGCACAGCAGAAGCCACCTCGAGTTTCCAGGTAATAACGGAATGCACGTATGCAAATAAGGGCCTGGGTACTACTGATCCTGCGCTGGAGTGCGATTGCGCGGAGGAGTGGGGTAAGTCAACTTTCAATTAATACACCCGGCACCGCGCCTACAAATGCGGCTGACAAGTACCACAGATCCCAAAACTCGAAGCAATAATGCCTGTGGCGAAGATTCCGACTGCATCAACCGCGCCACCAAGATGGAGTGCGCGCGGGATTGCGGCTGCGGTTCCGCTTGCGAAAACCAGCGGTTTTTGGGGAAGCGATACGCAAAAGTCTCGGTTATCAAAACAGAGAAGAAAGGATATGGTCTGCGCGCCGATACCGATCTTGAACCTAACGATTTCATCTTCGAGTATATCGGCGAAGTCATTGGTGAAGCAGCTTTCCGCCGTCGCATGCAAAATTACGATGAAGAAGGCATCAAGCACTTCTACTTCATGTCCCTCACCAAGGGTGAGTTCGTCGACGCAACCAAGCGTGGCAATCTCGGACGCTTCTGCAACCACTCCTGCAACCCCAACTCCTACGTCGACAAATGGGTCGTCGGGGACAAGCTGCGCATGGGCATCTTCGCGGAGCGGAAGATCAAGGCTGGCGAAGAGCTCGTCTTCAACTACAACGTTGATCGGTATGGTGCTGATCCTCAACCATGCTACTGTGGAGAGCCCAACTGTACTGGCTACATTGGCGGCAAAACACAAACAGAGCGTGCGACAAAACTCTCGAAGGCGACGATTGAAGCCCTTGGCATTGACGACGCCGATGCCTGGGATACCGCTGTTGCCACCAAGAAGCCAAGGAAAAAGAAGGTCAGCGAGGATGACGAGGAATACGTCAACAACGTCGAGCCTAGGGAGCTTGACGAAGGTGGCGTACGAAGTGTCATGGCACAATTGCCTCAGTGCAAGGAGAAGTGGATTGCGGTCAAGCTGCTCAACCGTATTCAGCGGGCCGACGATCCTCACGTTATCAACCAAGTTGTGCGTATGCACGGTTACCGCCACCTCAAGACTGCACTCGGCAATTTTGCGGAAGATGTGAACCTCTGTTTGCAGATCTTGGATGTGCTCAACAAGTTACCTCGCATCACAAGGAACAAAGTTCAAGACTCCAAAATCGAGGACGCAGTACGACCCCTGACAGAGAATGAGGATGAGAGAGTGGCGGTACAGGCAAGAGACTTGCTCGAGGCTTGGAGCAAGTTGGAAATTGGCTACCGCATCCCTCGCGTGAAACGCGACCCGAATGTCGCGCTTGAGCGCAAAACAGAGCGCGTTGACAGACGTGATGATCCGAGGCGTCGTTCGCGGTCAAGATCCCGCTCACGCTCCAAATCTCTTGAAAGAGTTCACGCACCAAAGGGGCCCAAAGGCAACCAACCCGGGCGCAATGCATTTCGCCCTCCACCGCGCTTTCGCCCCCCTCCGCCCTCTGGGCCCTTACCTGCTGGATGGTTCGAGGCCGTTGCACCCAATGGATCTAAGTACTACTATGACAGTAACGGCACGAGATCATGGCAGCGTCCCACTGCACCCGCCCACGGCGCCCCGCCGCCTCCTCCTCCAAAGGCTGTGTCTGACCAGCAAATGTTGCAAGACCTCATCAAGAATATTGTGGCCACCAAGCAGGAGAGCAGCAAGCCCGCATCAGCGTCGGCGACACCCGTGGAGACACCCAAAAAGAAGGAGGAAAAATGGAAGTCTATGCCCGAAGAAAAGCAGAAGAAGCTATACGAGGGTGCGATTCAGCCTCACGTCATGCACGTGGCCAGCAAGTTCAAGAAGAAGATGGAGAAGGACGACTTGAAGCGCCTAGCCAAGGACGCGAGCAAGAAGATCGTTAACACCGACTTCAAGAACAAGCGCGTTGTCGGAGATCCCAGCAAGATCAGTGACAAGCATGCCAAGAGTGTGAAGAAGTACGTGCACGAGACGTTTGAAAAGGCAGTCAAGAAGCGTGCGGAGCACGACAAGAAGAAGGCGGAGAAGAAAGCCAAAGGCGATGATTCCCACACGCCTGTCGGCTCGCCACAAGCTGGAGCCGAGGACGGCAACAAAGAAGACGACGAACCCATGTTGTCTGACGACGAAGACGTGGGAGGAGCGGAGGCAACACCTGAGAGCACATCGGTGCTGAAGCGAATGAGAGAGGAAGACAATCTCAACTTGGCTGCAGACGACGCCGTGTTAAAGAAGCTACGGACCAACGACGGCGAACCCCCAGCTCCTCCGCCTCCGCCGCCTCCACCTGTCGAGCCAGAGCCGGAGTCCATGGACACGGATCCATCACCTTCTGACAACCAGGATGCCTTTGTGTCGGACGCCACCACCGGTGCTCAACGGGCTGCCAACGGCGATGACGCTGGCTTGTCTTTCAGAGACGCTTCCTCCACCCGACCCGACTCCTCCCACAGAAACCTATCGGTCGAATCTCCTTTACAGACTGCAACACCGCCGACGACAGGTTCGCCTGATGCAGAAGATCCGGAGAAAGTAGCCAGGCGACAGGCGTACTCAGGCATGAGTACTGATCGCATGCGACAGCTAGGGCTGTTCGATGGTGCGGCTGAGTGAATGTACTCATTGAACGAGTGGCATGGGATTTTGGCTCAGAAGAGGATATAATTCGAGACCAGGTGTGGACTGATTCGACTTAGCGACTTGCTCGCTCAACTGGTTAATATTGTTGAGGGAAGAGGTCTTCGATTGATAATTCGAGAATGCCCTTCCTCACAGTGATTCCTGTATAACAAAACTTGGCAGTCCTTGGACAATGCCTCTTTTCTCACACATTCTACTTGCTTCCAGATATAGTAGTAGCCATTCAGTATTTCTCGTAGCGACTTCCACTTCAATCGCCTCCCTAAGTTGAGCAGAAACAAACCTCCAAGGTTCTCACGCACTTCCAAGGTTCCAATGGAAACCCCAACAATCCACACTTCAAACTCCGTTCACCGAAGTGAGGAAGCAAAGGTAAACAAAAAGCGCTCCAAGCCAAAGAAACCCCTAGTAGAAACTTGCACACACTTCAACTCGCGAATCAAATCACCCAAACAAGTCCCTCCCACCATCCCTCTCCCCAATCCCCCAAGAACTCCACCCAAGCACCCTCCACCCCTCCCCACTCTTCCCAACCCAGCCGCCCACAGCCGCCAAAACCGCAGACCGGTCTTGAGCTGGGACTCGGATCCAGAGCTCGCCTCGTCCAGCTTCAGATTCGGAGTCGAGCTTCAGAATGTCGATAGGGACTGCCGAGCCGTGCAGGCCCAGAAAGGAGTGCAGGGCGTGGGAGATGTGGAGGTGGCATGTTAGAGGGTCGAGAGGCGTGGGGTTTGCTGGTGTCGAATGTTGAAATTGCTGAAGGTGGATGTAGGACCAGGGTGGGGAGCGGAGGGTGAGATTTTTCAAGGTTGTAGGTTTTGTTGTTGCGGTTGTGGTAGAGCTTTGGGAGTGGGTGCGTTTTTGTTTCTTGTTTTGACTCTGGCTTTGGTTTAGGGAACTGTTGGTATTGGCGGTGGCTGTCGGGAGTGCTGGTGGGCTTGCTCTGGTGTCCATTGGTTCTGTGGTCATTTTTGTATTCCGTTCTGAGTAATGTCGATTCGATGAGTTGGCTACTGAGACGGTCTTTAGATACCGTAGCTCTGATGACGAGATTGAGTGCGCGGGAGTTTATGGCCAGTAAGTCGTGTAGATTTTCCGAGGTCCAGCGAGATATCAGAGACTTTTTCCTACAGTCCGGCTTTTGGTTGCTTTCGTTCAGATGGTGGGGAGTCTGGGATTTAATGTTCTTATTTGTGAGAGCATCAAGTCTAAGGGCTCGTGTTGGTGAAAGTCGTCGCTTTTTAGCGCCGTTTTTTTCGCGGACGCCAATCACTTTGAACGTAAGCAATCAAAGATGTCAGAATTGCTGCGATCGTGGTTCATCCACATTGTATTGCACTACATGATGGTTTCCGGCCCTGTTGCGTGGCGCGAAAAAGAGCGCTTGTTCAACGCTTTCATTTCTATAAATCTTGAATTCCTTGCACGAAGACTTGTTCATATCGGCAACAGGACCATGCTATACGCGTAAGGAATCCATGTAATTCCGGACACCTCGCTTTTTTTCATCATTCGTCGATTTTGCCATTTGTATGCCTGTAGATGTGAGGATCTGAACCGTTTTCTGGTAACTGGTGTGGCAGTCCGTTTCACACCGCTTCTCGACGGCTCGCTTGCCCCTTCGGCTCCATATGCCTTTCCCAAACCGTCCCAAACACAATGTGACTCCATGTCACTCTGAGACCCCAATAACGCCGTGCTGAAACGCAAACTCTCCCTCGAAGGCCTCATGTGTGCTCATCACGACTCATCCAGTGCAGTGCCGTCCCTCGGAATGTATCTCACGCCAGCGTTTTCCGCAGCAGAGATGTAGTCGTCCGGAAGCTATGAAATGTTAGCACGCCGCAGGAATATGCTTCAATCAAGAAAGCTCACCACTCCCTCCACCTTGACAGCATAAGTGCCAGGCGCGTAGCCCTGCAGGCGTTGCCACTTGGCGACCCAGCTGGACTGCGGATCGGCCATGGAAATCATACCCTCGAAGACGGCGCTGGTGCAGTCCTGGACCACGTCGCCGCTGTGTCGCATCTCGAGGAACTCGTCGCAGTTGGGGCAGCCGCTGCTGACGAATTTGGTGCCGGTCTGCACGATGGAACAGACCATGCAGGCGCGGAGACTGCGGAGAGACATGTTTGGTCGTGAATGTGATGTGTCAGATCTGATGAGGAGAACAACAAGAAGGCGTGTTTGGATTGACGAAACGCAAGTGTTTGTTAAGTTTGTGGATGAAAAAGGTGTTGAAGTGCTGGCACATGCTTTTCACATGCAATCGCGTGGAATGCGGGCGTGCTATGAGGCTGAAGTCGTTGCCATCAGCCTCCCGCTTCAGGGTCTCGTCTCGTCTCTTAATTTTGTCTGTGCTCCACCTTCACTCGACCGTGAACTGGTTTCTTCCTACATGCCACTTGCACTGACTACCCGCCGGAAACACCTGTAACCTCAAAGACCGCTGTTAACATACACTGGAATCCACCGCGATCGACAACTTCCCTCCGGCAGCGTATATATATTCACTTAGACACCGAGCACACGACACTAGCCCACCATGGCTATCGAAGATGCTGTCGCCCTGAAGAACAAGGGCAACGATGCCTTCAAGGCGCACGACTGGCCGACTGCGATCGAATTCTACACCAAGGCAATCGAGGCCAACGACAAGGAGCCTTCATTCTACACCAACCGCGCCCAAGCCAACATCAAACTCGAAGCTTACGGATACGCTATCGCAGATGCCACCTCGGCGATTGAACTTGATCCCAATTTTGTCAAGGCATACTACAGACGAGCAGTAGCAAACACTGCGATCCTCAAGCATGGCGATGCGATTCACGACTGGAAGATGGTCGTGCGGAAGAACCCAGGAGATAAGGTCGCAAAGGCACAATACGACGCCTGCCAGAAAATGGTCAAGCGTGATGCTTTCCTAAAGGCGATCGAGGTTGCCGATGCGCCTTCGGCCGCGGAGGGTCTTGATCTGGACAACATGGTGGTAGAGGATGGCTACGATGGCGTACCGCTGGGCGAGAAGATGACACAAGAATTCATCGACGACATGATCGAGAGGTTCAAGAACGGAAAGAAGTTGGCGAAGAAATACGTCTATCAGATCATCATCAGGGCAAAGGAGATTTTGTACAACGAACCTACCATGCCCGAGACGCACATCGAGCAGGGCCACAAGCTCACGGTGTGTGGCGACACCCACGGCCAGTACTTTGACCTTCTCGAGATCTTCAGATTGAACGGCTTCCCTTCGGAGACACACGGCTATCTGTTCAATGGCGACTTTGTGGACCGTGGCTCCTGGTCGACTGAGATCGCACTGTTGCTCTACGCCTACAAGATGATGTACCCCAGTAGCTTCTTCCTCAACCGCGGCAACCACGAGACAGACGACATGAACCGCATGTACGGTTTCGAGGGCGAGTGCAGAGCCAAGTACAACGAGCGCGTCTTCAAGCTCTTTTCCGAATCCTTCTCAGCTCTGCCCCTAGCAACTCTCATCGGCGACAACTACCTCGTCCTGCACGGCGGCCTCTTCTCAGACGACTCGACATCCCTCGACGACATCCGCAAGCTCAACCGCCACGCCCAAAGACAGCCCGGCCAAGAAGGCCTCATGATGGAAATGCTCTGGACGGACCCGCAAACCATGCCCGGCCGCGGGCCCTCGAAGCGCGGCGTCGGCCTGCAATTCGGCCCGGACATCACCAAGCGCTTCTGCGAAGCCAACAACCTCAAAGCCATCATCCGCAGCCACGAGGTGCGCATGGAGGGCTACGAAGTCGAGCACGCCGGCCACTGCATCACCGTCTTCTCGGCGCCCAGGTACTGCGACTCGACGGAGAACAAGGGCGCCTTCATCAACTTCGGCCCGGACTACGAGCCCGAGTACGTCAAGTTCGACGCCGTGCCTCATCCGGACATCAAACCCATGGCGTACGCGAACAACGGCATGTCTGGTATGATGGGAATGTAAAAAGGAGCAGGAGGAAAGATGTACTGAACGACCTAACAAATCGAGACTTTCCCTCGCACCTTTCTATTTCTTCTTCTTTAACGATTTGATCTGACTGCTTTCCATCTATGAATTTATTTCATTCTTTTGGCGATTACGCATTTAGCGCCGGTTGGTAGGTAGGTAGTGTTTTCGGCGGGTGTATGATGGACGAAGACTAGCTTGTGATGGATGGATCAATTGTACGAAAGGATGTCTTCTTGTAAACACTTTTCGATCATTTGAGCACCCCAACCGCAGCGTTCCCCTGTTCTTAGAAAGGCTTTCCAAGTGCGACATTTTTCAACCCAGAGAGAAGAAGCACAACGTCACAAGTTTCCAATACAACACACGAATGAAGCTGTCTCACTTGTGTTTGGTTCTTTGGAAGAATTGCGGGATATCTCGATCTCGATCTCGAGTGTTTCAAGGTTTCATTTCAGATTTCAAGACATTACATCCAGAGTCTCAGCTCTTCCGTCCGTCTTCCCCAATCGTCACCTATCCATTCCACTATTGGAAATGGACAAAAGAAACGCCCCAGACCCAAAGAGGCTGAGAGAGCACCCGAGAGAAATAAAAGTGGATTTTTCGTCGGAGAGGACAATCGTGTTGTTCTTCAGAAAAGTGGAATCAAAGCGAAGCGAATCGGAGATGAAATGAAATGAAAGATAACAGGAAAAGGGATGCAAATCTCTCCAATCAATATCTCGTTGCGAAGCCTTCACATGCGAAATAAAATGGTAGAATATTGGCGTAAAAGGTGAAGAAAGAGAAGGGAAACAACAAAATGAAGCCTGTAAAAAGATTGACAGCTCAAAGACGAGAACACCTTTGCAACACCAGACATGCCATGCCACCAAATTTAAACCCGAAACCCAGATTTGAAACTCCCGAACTCGGGACCTCCAAGGTCCACGAGGTCCGTCTAGCCCTGCGCCGTACCAGTGAGAAACGCCGTATTATTTTTCTGAAGAATTTCGTAGCATGATCGGACAACCCAAGTGATAGCACTATGAGTGGAAAAGGTCCCATGCCTTTTCGCAAAGCCTGAGGAACTCTTCCCTCTTCTCTGCGCCACTCATGTTTTGTCTCCAGTCGTCCTCGCGGCCTCCACTGCCGCCGTCATCTCCCCGGACGGCGAATGCGGCTCGCTTGGGTTCAGGACGGTTAAAAGCGGAGGGAGGGCTGCCATTGTCGCGCTCATATTCTTCGCGACCTCGTCGTCTCCCTGCGGTGGAGCTTGTACGGCCAAGATCTGGTCTTGCGGTGGCGGGAGGGGGGTGGAAATCATGAGTAGCACCAGGTACAGCATATGCGTGACGAATGGCGGCTCCGTGGCCGCCAGGAGGCATTGGTGAGGGAGGGGTGGGAGGCTGCACGCCACCGTAATGAACTACTTTGGGTTTCAGCTCATCACGGCCGTGCGTAAGCGATTGCACGGCTTCGTCTGCAGAGCGGAATTCGCGAGCACGGCTGCTGAGAGGCGCAACAGATGATGGATGTTGCTGGGCGTGAGCAGGTGGGAAGCCAGGAGATGGGACGGGAGGTGGTGCGGTGGCGTGTGATGTGCGGCCAGGAGATTCGTTGGCAGGGTAAGGGCGAGGACCGTCTAGGCGGTCGTTGGCAAAGACGTCTGCGATTGGTGGGAGGCGGTTGTTGGTCTGCGTCGCAGGTACGTGGTGTATGTGGCTTGTTTGGCTCAGTCCGCTGGGACCGTGTTGCGCATGGCGGGTGTATGGTTCGCCAGGACGAAGACCTGTGAATGTTTGGTGAAGAGGTGCGGACTGGATAACTCTATCATGTGCAAATTGCTCGGCGGATGGTGCGTTGATCGAAAGACCAGGCGGTGGTCCCTTTCGCCGTGAAGTGGTCGGCGTCCGGGTTTGTACTCCGAAGAGGGTTGTGTCTTGTGTTCGTGCGCCTCCGTCGCTGGTCTCGTTTGAGCTGCTAGGCTTGACGCCCTTTTGTCTGGCTTCAATGATCTGCCTCTGCTGGTCTCGCACGTCCAAACTTCTCTGTAGTTGATTCCGCATGGCCGGGTCGTGTGTTTGGAAGCCCGGTGACAGGCAAGCTAGGCCGACATCCTGAATGGCAAGACCAGCCGAGTCTCGCGCGGTTAAAGGCGCAGACGGACGGGCTGTTTGCGGGCCACTACGAGCTCCAGGAGTGCTGGAAGATAGATCGAGCCTCTTGGGCCGCGGTCGGGCAGACTGCATGCTGGGCGAGGATGGCTCTTTTTTAACCTTTATCATTGGAGGCACTGCGCTGCGATGTCTATTGGACGGGGGAAGTCAGCGGCGTTTGGGAGATATGGCGACGGGGAATGTGAGCACTGACGAGTTGGGCGACACCTTGGCGCTAGAAGTGGTGCGCTCGTTGGAGTTACTGCGCGCACCGTGGGTCGGAGAAGCATTACTTCTCGGTCGCTTTGACGCAGGCTCGTGCGCGGTGCTGGAGGGCGAGGCGGAGGCTGGAGCAGAGGTGGAAGGCGCAAGGGCGTAGTGCCGCGGCGAGGGATGGCGAGCGGGCGCGAGGGAGGACGAGGTGGTGGGCGGTGGTGCTGCGACGGCGGTGCTCATATTGGCGATGGAGAGCGGGAGAGAGTTCAGTAGGTAGTATAGGTGACCCTCTCACTATCGAAAGGTGGATGGAGGGACGGCAGTAGGCGCCGGGCGCAGGCTGGAACGACTGTGAGATCGGCACAGCGTAAGACTAGTCGCTGAGGGCTACTGTAGTTGCTCGCAGCAGGCAGGCGCTAGCGAACCGTTGACGGCCGAGGAAGGAGTGATCGAGGCAATACTCGAGTGATGGAGCGAGGTGGTGAGAGAAGAAGAATGTCAATGTCGGTGGCAGGAAGGTGTGAGGGGAGTGAGGTATGGAAGTAGGTGAGGGGAGTCACTATGAGATACAAGACTAGTGAAATCGTTTGGTTTGATGCGTTGACTACTTCGACACGCCTCGCAAATGGAGATGAAGAGTCGACTGGCGAGTGGGAGCGGCGACTGGCCCTTGAAACGAGTTTGAAACAGCGACAAGGATTACTAGCATTAGCCGCGCCAGGTCGCTAATGATTATAATCCCACCACTGTGCACCATCTGTGATCGTGCAACGGACCTCTTGAACAATAATACTAGTTAACGTTACTACATACTGTATCCAAACACCATTGTCGATTGCCTCTTTTCCTTCAACTAGCCCTGCCATTTACATGTCTATACCTACATACATGTAGCTTTTTCCATAGTCTTTGGGCGGCGCAACGGATGAGATCTCCTAGAACGAATCCAGCTCCTGGCCGATAGACTCGAATCCTCACCAGCCTCGCCAACAGTAGACTACTTACGTTCCCCCGCCTGTCTCCTAGAAGTGGAGGGCAGAGAGCGCATCCCAATAACGGTGGGTATTTTCAATATTGCCCCACGGCAGGCGGCAGGCACCAAGATCAAATGCAGTCGTATACTAAGTGATGGCCGCGTCTGTACCACGTAGCCCCAAGAGGGCACAAGGAAACGCTCTCCCCAGCCAGGCCAGACGCGCAAACAGGCAGACCAGACGAGAATAGCATACCGTACTGCCTTCCAGCAATGGCAATAGCATGCCATTTCCCACATGCTGCAACAATAATACCAATGCAAATCATTCTCGACTCTCAAAACGTGCTCCATGCAAGCCTGACGACTGCTCGGCTACATCTAGCAGGTGGGCAAGTGGGATATTCATTATTTGTTGATGGACAACAGGGGTGCTTTCTGCCGGTGAAACGCAAGTCATCCGCCAATAATTATTGGCCCGTTCGCTCAATAATCAATCGTGTTGCTCCTGTAATCAATCATATTAACCCGCTCCACTTCAACATGGGCCCTGATCCTTTTTTTCTTCTTGTCGAGTTCGTCAGGTAGTGTAGAAACTACATAGTACCTACATAAGGTATCCTTCCGCTCTCCACCATCCACATGGCTGTTTTGCCCATTTGACCCCTGGGCACAACAGCAGACTATTTGCCCATGGTAAGACGAAAAGCAATAGAAAAAGTGTCGACTCGCTCCCTCCGAGCCAACCAAACCGCCGTGCCCTCCTAGCTGAAACGTAGCCGTGCCGTGCAGCGGACTATTGACACGCTAGCGAGACGATCAACTACCTCACTCGTTCCAATCGCCCGGGAAGTGCCAGCCACATCCAGCCCTGTCGCGTCCTCGCGTCTTCGCCCGTCTAAAACGACGCAACACAATCCTGTCAACGCTGCTGTCAAGTCTTGTCAATTCCGCCTTCCCAGGCGAGCATTTCCTCGGCCGAGTCCTGCTGTCTCGCAGCCTAGCCTTCGCGTGTCGGATGGGGATACACCGGCCCAATCCTCGAGTAGTCCCCAGGGTATGCGCACTGGGAATGAAATCCTGAGGGTTTGGAGCAGTTCCTGTGATTGCTTCCCAAATTGGGAAAGCAATGAGGTGTAATTCTTCCAGATACAGTGAGCTCATATCCATATCCAGCTTCACGCTAGTACAAAATGGCACTATGTGCATCGTTTCCGGGATATCTTGCAAGGGTATTCTGGTCGTCCCTTTGGGTTTGTACACCCCAACCTGCGTGTGTCGGATGCCGCACCGACTCCTCCGGCTAGCGACTGCAACCGAGAATAGAAGCGCTCCACCATTCTGTGCCGGTATAGACGGCGCCTGACCTGCGTCCTGGCGTCGCGACTTGTCATTTCTCACTCGCTCGACTCGTGGAAATGGCGACATGTGGACTGGGATGGGCCCCGCGGAGTTATCGATACCTATCGATAGCGCTTGTGAGACATGTCAAGAGTCAAGACTGACCTCACTGACTCTGTTAATGACTTAGGTGTACTGCTCGCAAGATGTGTATACATTTGTCTGCCTGCTCTCGTACTACAGATCTGGGGAGGAAATACTCAAGACGGCGTACAGTATCTCTATAATGCACCAGGGCACCATTCTTGCCGCCTCAATCAATGACCTAAGCCTCTTAGCATACGTACCCTGCGTGCATGCTTTCCCCAACGCATGAAAGCACCCAACAGCCCTCGAGGTAGGGACTATAAGCAATCAGAAGACGATCGTGCTCGAGATTAAATTATTGTCACAGCCAAGTTAGCTGGATAATTCTTCCCCCAACAACACTACGCTGCCTACAGTCCTTGGCCCAGAGACTCCCTCGCAGGCGGCTATCATGGTGTCACTCCGAACCCTGTTCGTCAACTGCAATAGAACACATTTCCTGCGTGAGTATGTAGTGATTGCAACACGACACTCCGCCGGATAGTTCTACACACAACCAGCCGAACACGAATCGTCCAAGTGCTCCACGACGAGTCTCCACTTCGTCACTCGTGAGCGAAAATCGCGGAATTGAACTTCTAGAAGCGTTTGACAACAATCTCTCACATGCGGACATTAGGCTCTCCGCACGCGCTGTGTATCGCAAGCGAACAATCAGACACTTCGTAAAATGTCTCGTACACATGCGTGCAGCATGGCCCTTGCCGTTGAAAATCATCAAGGTAGAAGTGTCATCCAGGACGCAGAACCTTCCCACCATATCACCGCCGTTCATCACTCGAAGTTTGTGAGACTAAGACAGCAGTTAATGGACACCTCACTGGTGTCAGCATGTTCATAACACACCAAAGCTGCTAATACTACCACTGACGAACATGTGATCGAGTGAGCACCACATTTAAAATGGCTGGTATCTCACTAGCTTGATTAGTAGCGGGATCATTTGGGTGATGACCAACGTTGTCCAAATGACTTTGGCATAACCGCAGGCAGGTCGCAGGCCATGATAATGGCACTAGCTCTTGTGTTGGTTATTGACCATCCGTTTAGTGGTCGTCGTGATTAAATTCGTAGCACAAAGCAGAGATAAAAGCAATTCTGGGATTGACACACGCTCTCCGTTAAACCAGTTGTCGAATTCAGAGTCTAGAGCATGAGTGATCGGACGTTGTACCAGACAGCAGCAAGAGAGAGCCAGATGTCGGCGGGTATGGAGAGACTTACAGAGGTCGAGCCCGAACCACCAAAAGGCATGTTAGCAACAAATTGACATGTCATCCGAGAGACCACTCGCTTCAACGGCACCAGCATGTCTATTCCATGCGCATCTCGCACGGTATCTAGAGATGCGCTTCAAGCCGCTCAAGCTCGCCATACCACGAAGGTACGTGGACTCGCCGCCCCTCGTGTCTTTGGTACGACGTCTCGTACAGACTCAGGCAGCTCCAGTACGGCTCAGGCAAGTAGGTGACGACGAAAGCGAAGACAGTGGTGGGTGGTGGTGGAGGCAAAGAGAATGTTGTTTGACATACAATAGATGCGCATATCGTACTCACAAGTACGCTTATAGGCTACCTACCAATCAACTAACCGTATACCTTATCAGCTGTCATCCCTCGATCTTGCCATACTCTCCCTCTGGACACTACTAAATATATGTATCCGTGTCGCCTGAAAGCTTGTAGCCGTCCTTTCTTGTCACACAAACTTGAACAATAATAAAACGCCTGCTCGCATGCTCGTTCTCGTCTGCTGTATGTTGCTGTCCATAACGCGTGACCTGACCGGGAGTCGCCTACCTTGTTCCGTCTGCTGCACGTATTCATCGTGCTCGGCCTTGCTATGCACTTCACTCTTTCGTCGAGCTGGTGCGCGTCTTTCAAGTCGTAGGCTAAGAGCATCAATCGACATGTCTTCTCACCTTCTCTACTACTGGAGTTGACCCTGGAAACTCTCGTGGTCGGCGCCCCACCTACGTGCCCGCCTCCACCTCCCACAGTTGTGCCTTACGGAGCCGACGGCCTCCACGTTCTTGGCGGAACGCAGAAACTTGGATGCCATGCCAGATGGCATCTCTTGGATTGCTCTACTGCACTCCCCTCCCCTGCCATTCGTAGGGCTGATAGCAACCACGTTGAGAACGCAGAGATGCCCACGACATGCTTTCCAATGCCTTCACCGGATTCTCCATACCTCTATGCCTTCGCCGCAACAACAACAACGTTCTTGGCAAATTGGGATCTCTCACACGATCCATCGATCTCTACTACGCTCGGAACGTTGTGTTCTTGGCAGGAGCCCGAGACCTTGAAAATGTTGCGTAAAACCATTGCTTAACGTCAGCCCGGAAGGAGAAAATATGACAATCGACGTAAGGAAAACCGTCCCGTGGCATTGTGACGTTCGAGCGCGTGGCGAAAAGTTAATGCAGGTCGAAGCATGCTTGTCCACAACCGCCCTACGTGGACTTCTCTTGGATGTAGGTATGAATGACGTCTAAACACATCTCGACCATGCATCGAAGTGTCTATACATTACTTGCTACGCCTCCCCCACTATTCATCAATTGCTCCTCAGTCAGACCCTGTTTTAGCAAACTAAACAGAATCGCCACTCCTCTCCAATCACTCGCCCACATACAGATCCCCAAACGAACTTTTCTCGGTACCTCTCTCCCAACCAAGCAGTCCATCATGGGTAGAGAAACGATCAAGATGCTCGTCCTCGAGACCGACACACCCCACCCCGAAACACAACAACGCCGCGGCAACTTCGGCCACGTCTTCAAACAACTCTTCGAGCAAGCCGGCGACGCCCACGACCCTCCCCTCGGCGTCGAAACCGACATGCACTACGTAGTCGAAGACGGCGATGAACCCGGCCACGTCCCTACCATAGACGAAATCCCCGAAGACGTGCGCGCCATCATCATCTCCGGCAGCATGTACGACGCGCACGGCAAAGACGCCTGGATCCTCAAACTCATGCACCTGCTGCAAGAACTCTGGAAAACGCGGCCCGCCATGCGTTTCTCAGGCGTCTGCTTCGGCCACCAGATCCTGTGCCGCATGCTCGGCAGCAGTGTCGAGCCCACCTCGTCCGGCCGCTGGGAGCTGGCACACACGCCATTGCAACTGACCGACATCGGGCAACAGCTCTTCCGCACGCAAGACGACACCATCCACTTGCACCAAATGCACCAGGACCAAGTAACCACCGTGCCCTCGCACGAGACCACCTCCCTGCTATCCCCAGACGATAAAATCCGCGTCTGGGCGAGCACAGAGCACACGCCCGTTCAAGGGATCTATCTGCAGGATCGTCTGTTCACCAGCCAGGGCCATCTCGGTTTCGACGAGCAGATGGTACACCGCCAGATTGAGATGCGGCAGGAGAGTGGCGGGATCAAGGACGACATGCATGCGCTTGAGGCTAAGGAGACGGCGGCGCTGATGCATGATGGTGTTCTTGTTGCGGCGGCGATTTTGAGGCTGTACCATGGCGAGGACAGCGATCTGAAGTAGAGGCACGAAGAGCTCACGATTTTCACTTCAATGGCCAATGTTTTCCTAAAAATATGTATATATCTCCATTGGCAGGTTCACTAAAAGACTGGGTAAACGATGAATAGTACCAGCAACGACGACCGGGCTCGGGATCACATACAGATCGGTGACTTACGCCGTCACAACCGATTAGACTTAGGGGAACTAGGTAGACACCGCCCGCACATTTAGCCGGGCTGCAATTCCAAAATACGAAATATCGATGAAGGCGTACACGTCGTTCTACAACCAAGTATGGACCTCTATCAACCAGCGGTCGCCACCAACAGTAAACCAAATAGCAATCCTGTCCGCTTCCAAGCGTCGCTCGCGCTCTTCGCCATTCGTTGCTCTGCCTGGGCATCAATCCCAGCTGCCTCGCGTAGTTTCGTGATGGGATCCTGCAGTGAAGAGGCCGTTTGCTTCGTTGCAGCTGTCGCGGACGTTGCTGGGCAGAAGGCGGAAGAGAAGTACAGAGCGTCGAACAAGCGCTGCAAGCACAAATTCTTGTATTTTCTGTCAGCTTCGTCGTTTGCTGACACGTTCGTTTCCGCCTTGGTCTCTGCCTCGTCTGAGTTTTTGGCGTCCGCATCTTCGGTGATCGGTTTGGTTGTAGGAGCAACGGGATCGGGGAGAGAACTCATGGCTTCGGCCAAGACTCGACAGACTTGACTTTGCAGAACTCGCACCGCATCAGGGCTCCACACGTCGTCTCCCACTTCTGCCATGCGGGTTTGCAGCGCGGTGAGGAATCGGAAAGCGGTGGGTGAGATTTGGGTGGGCAGGGCGGGCGAACCTTCCCAGAGACCAATAGCAGAAGTCGTACTCTGCATGTTGTTGAGAGTCTTGGTGATATCTTCCAGAGGTTGCTGGCTTGCTTGTTCTGCTAGAGCATCATGAAGGCTCGAGATCATGGTAGTGTGATCAAAGGTCTTGTCATCAATGGAAGCGGCGAGTCGACCGCTCAGAGCACGGCGGCGGAGGTCAAGCTCCCGCAAGAGGCGGATGAAAGAGGCCGCTTGGTCTTTGCGCCCAGTGGAAGTCTGGTGTATCTTTTCGTAAGCCCTCTTGAAAGCTTCCGTGGTCGATTCACGGAGTTTGTGCTCGAGGTTTGCGGCATCGCTGCGGCTGAGTGCATCTTGGATCGATTCGTCGCCTTCGTAGTCCAGATCTTCGAGGTCAAAATCAAGATCGTCATCCCATTTCGCAGCTCGCATGCTTGTCACGAAGTCCCAGTGAGAATTGAGTTGCGCTGTCCATCGGTCAAGGGCGTCGTGTTCGAGTTTGACCGGCTCGTTGCGGCCGTGGCGATGATCGAGGATTGCTGCGCGAAATGACAAAGCGCCAGAGCTGAGATCAATAGATTGTGCAGCGAGTGCCCAAGGAGAGGTTTGGGCAGTGCTGGCCTGGAATGTGTCAGATTTGTCGAGTGTTTTCAGCGCGAAAGTTTGCAAGTCTGCTGAGTGGGCTGCAAGCTCTTCTAGGCGCTTCATGAACACGCCTTGCAAATCTTTGATAGACTGGGTGAAGTTGTCGTTCCTGAGCTTGCTGCTGACGGACAGGAACTTTGACAACACTTTGCGTCGTACCGACAATACGACTTGGGCATCTTGTTGCGGTTTGAGGCATTCTTCGAGAGCTTGCACAAAGGCGGCTTGGGCTTGTTTCGCCCATGACATTAGGCCTTCACTTGTCTCGGATGATGGCAACTGGTCGTTGCGGACCCAGGGTGTGAAGGTTCGAATGTCCTCTGGTATCCAACGGCGGTAGATGTCGAGGTTCAATTCTTGGATCGACGTGAGTTGGTCGTCTTGCAGCAGTGGCACCTTCGAAAGTTGTCCAAGAGCATCGGCCAACCTGCGTGGGAAGAGGTCGCGGGTGTCGATAAGTGTCTTGCCATAGAGGTCCAGCATGGCGAGGATAATGTCTTCGCTGGATGTCTCGGCCAACGTTTCCAGCTCCTCGTATCTGACTTGGAGAAAGTGCCTAAGGATCTCCTTTGGGGCAGAGCTTGTGATCATGGCATACGCACACATAGTGTTGCTTAAAATGTTACGGTCGCCAGTGGTCTTCGCCAGTGACCGCTCAATGTATGCGAGCAGCCTTCGCCTCGCTCCGGCCAGCTTCTTCTTCAGCTCTGCAAGCACCGGTGGCACGTTGTCACTCTCCGAAACGCTCTTGTGCAAGAGTCGTGCCAGTACCAGCACCTTCGCAGCCCCAAGCGCGTTCCCACCCTTGCGAACAATCCTGCTGACAGCCTCTAAAGCACCCTTCAACACCTTTACTCTCGCCATAGTCTCCAATCCCTTCTCTTCTTCTTGTCCTCCTGCTTTCCCCAAGCGTCCAAGATTGGTCCTGCTTCTTTCCACAACCCTGTAATCACACCTCCGTCCAATGCCCGCCAGGTTCCCTTCCACGAGCTGCATCTGCCCGTCCATCTCGATAATTCGTTCCGCTGTTCCAAGCAGATCGCGGTAGCTTGTGCCGACGAGCGATCTCAGCTTGTTCTGATTTTCGGTGATCTGCGTCCGTAATTGACTTTCCAGTTTCCGGACGACTGGTAAAGGGTGATCGAACGCTTCCTCCCATGACCGGATGGTCGATGGGGTTGGTGGGATTGTGGCCATGATGAATGATTTTGTGAATTTCAATTATTCTCGGTCGGCATAGCCTTCAGCAAGCCACTGAATTTGTTCAGTCCATCTGTATTTGGCTTAAGTATTGATTCCTTGTTCGCATGTGAAAGTCGGGAATGGTAACGTTGGCTTGAAGCTCGCCAGCCCTATGGCCGGCTGTCTAGTAAGCTTCATCTGGAGAACTTGGACTTCAAACTTTCGATTCGCGCGCATCTTTACCTTGACATCACCACGCATCAACCAAAGATGGATCGCAACAACCGCAGAGACGACCGAGGTGTTCGCCGAGACGATCCGCGCAATCAAAAACCCAGATACGGTATGCACACTTGTCACCGCAGCGTACCCGAGCATCTGTCTAACAGAAATGTAGAACGCGAAAGATCACGATCACCACACCGCGAACGCCGCGACGAACGACGACGCTCTCGCTCTCCGCCTAGAGGAGGTCGCAATGGTCCATCACAGCGCCAAGAACGAGACTATGACCGACCTGCACCTCGCAACCCTCGCGATCGCCAGACCTCCAGTACGCCCGAACCCAGTCGATTTGGAGGCCGCGGCCCACCCAGAAATGGAGCTCATCCGAACGGCCCCGGTCCTCAATCGGAAAAGCCTGCCAACTTCAAACCCGAACCAGTCTCTCGAGAGGTGCAAATGGGCAATGGTGGAGAGGATGAGGACTCCGAGGCCGAGATGGCGCGAGTGATGGGTTTCAAGGACTTCCGCACAACCAAGAACACGAAAGTGCCTGGGAATGACAGGAACTATGCTGTGAGCAAGGTCAAGAAGGCGGAGTACAGGCAGTACATGAACCGTGTCGGTGGATTCAATAGGCCTCTATCGCCAGGAAAGGGTCGCGATTGAAGGAGAGGCGGGCGAGGCTTCGAGGATTTTGCTTTGGACATTGGTACAGCGAGGCGCTACGGATTTGGGTTTGCTTTGAAATGGGGACTGAGAGCTACAGTGCGTATGATACCCGAATGCTTGAGTGAGGTCTTGCGATGTGAGACCCTTCCCCCGTTACTGATTACTCTGATTACTTACCCACGTCTTTCGCCTCATGTCGTGTGCATCTCTCGAAGGCATCGCATCCCTCACCTTATATTTCCACACGGCTATCGCTGTTAGTAAGTGACATGATCTACCAAAATGTAATGTTCACTGGAAGGACTGACCTTTTCACGCCATCACGCTCGCAAACCTCGCACGATATTCACTCGCTCCTCATCAGCAGACAATCAGCCTAGTCGCAAATCAAACGAATGCAGAGTCAGACCTCATGTATGAAGAAAGCACGGAAGTGATGCTTACGTAATCCGAGGAAAGCGGAGCTACATAATATTGAACTGGATTACCATTTCATCAACACCCGAAAGCGGTCTTGTGGCTCAGCGGCAATGACTTAGCGTTAGTTGGACATCGGGAATCAGGGCCTCAGGTTCGATTCCGGCTCCGAGGGGGTCGTCAGATTCACTGGTGGCATTCACTCCACTAAAGTCTGACGAATGCGCCCTCGGGGTGAGAGATGGGAGATACGCGAGAGAGCTTATCTTTTTGTCAAATTAGTGGTTATTCTTACCTTGCCTAGGAGATGCAGAAGGACCGTTTGTGTGATGTTGCTGGTACGCTTTTGCCCAAAATGATTTGGCTCTTGCGATGATCACGACAAGAGCTCCAACCCAAGATCTCGAGAACCACGGCGTTGTCCCAGGTAGACTGAAAGCAAGATGGTCTTTCGAGGCCTTGAGATCTGCATGCAACTTCGATCCTTGGCAGCCCAGAGTCAGTCTGAAATCTGGTTTTGCAATGTCAATCAGCGAATGATCTCCTTAGACGTATGGTACGTTACAGATGGAACTGCTGGTTCTCTCATCTAACCCGGATTTCGAGACCGCAGGCCACGCGCCACAAGAAAGCGAAAGTGGGCGTCGCGGAATGAGGTTGAACACTATTGAGCTCGAAGCGTGCAAAAGCGGCGCCTTCGTTGAATGCATACATGTACCCAACGATGAGACCAGCTCCCTACATTCCGATCCGTTCGGTAGAGAGCACCACCACAGGCTAAAGGATGACCGCAATCATTCCAACACTCCGGCGAGAACGATCGTACAAACGCACTCACTCCAGATGTTTGTCGACCGGTACCTTGTCCTCATCTGCTCTTCTCGGTCAATTCTCGAGGTTCCCAGATGTTCAAATACAGTCCTGACACCTACACACAAACCCCACCTATCTCGGTTTACAGGTACATCTACTACTTCGGCAGTCGGTCAACAAATAACGGCAAGTTTCGTCATATGATCGATCACGTCTCCAGTCTTTCCAGGTTATTCTCCGCAGTATAACGGCATGGCTCGCGTGGTTGACGAGCAAGGGAGCTCCCAGGGCCAGGGGTCACTTTTAGCCCGCCTATACAAAGTTAGGTACTACAGTAGTCAGTATCGTAAATTGGTTTTGATCGATGTCCTGCCTGGTTGAATTTGAATGCCGAAGACCTGGCGTTCCCAATTGGGAATTGCCTTTGGTCGTTTGAGAACGTTGATGTTCTCAGTCTCTCGCGCGTAGTCAGATGCCGCACACGCATGCACATCTTGAAGGTCTAGTGTCTGCTCAGTAGGCTAAACGATATGTAGCGAGGTAAGAGTGAGGTCAAGTGAGGCCGGGATGTTGGTGATCCGCCCCGCAAGCGTCGATCACGGCAAACATCATGAATTGCCAATTCATCCAGATCTGTATGCCGAATAATTTTCCGATGTTGGACAAGGTTCACAATCCTTACCACCTACGCACTCGTAGCACGTATTGAGATGAGCAATAGCTACATGTATGCTTACGGAAGAATGACACAACTCGAACATTCATCAGAGTAGAGTCAATTTTTTATTCGTTTACTCTCGAAACGATAAAATACCGAAAACAGTATTCAAAGAGAGCAAGGTACCTATCAATACTCAAAACTCCCATGATCTCCATCAAGGTAATCGTCTTCCATCAACAGTGGCAACAGCCGCTGACGAACAGACTGACGCGTAACATCCCTTCTCCTCCTCGTCCACTTGAACTCCAGACAGAATCTATCGTCTTGTATGTCGAAGGGCGTTGGACTTATACTCCTTTGCTTGTCTTTCTGCCACGCCCACCTTCGATCGGAAGGTTTTCATTCCTGAACGCCGCGCTGGAGCGCATCAAACAGGAGAATGGAAGAACAATAAAGCAAGAACAACGTGAAAAGAGTCTCCATAAGGCTTTTTGGTTGTGTATCAAAGCGAGTGCGGGATCTTGCGAGGGGACGGCGTGCCGACCAACCTCGTAATGCAAGCAGTAGGGCGGGATGCATGCATGGTTTAGTGCTTCGCGGTGAAGCTCGGCATTCGATCGTGCGTGCATCTGTGCAATGTCAGAGTAGGTTACTACTTTGACAAGCATTTACAATTCATACCACTGTCTCTGCAGGTGCGCAGGGAGGTGCTTATCCTTGTCCGTCGCGCTGTAGTTCTCCGGCTTGGGAATCTTGTTGGGAGTCACACCGTGACCGTTCCTGTTGCGGTAGAAGAGCACACCCTTGTTCTCACCCTCGGCGCCCTCGTTCTCCTCGACCCACTGGCACCAGCGGGCAGTCTTGTACATGGCGCGGAGGAATCCCCAGCTGCCGTCCTCAACGTCAGCACGGTAGTGCTGGCCCATGACGGGCTTGATGGCCTCGGTGGCCTCGTCAGCGTGGTAGAAGGGAATGGTGGAGATGTAGTGGTGAAGAACGTGGGTCTCAATGATGCCGTGGAAGATCTGGCGGCCGATGAAACCGAACTCGCGGTCAATGGTAGCGGCGGCACCACGAGCGAAGTTCCAGGACTCGCCGGTGTAGTGAGGGAGGGAAGGGTCGGTGTGCTGGAGGTAAGTGATGGCGACTGTTGAACACGTGTTAGTTACTGACTTTCGATCTAGCAAGTGGAATCGAACGCTTACCCAACCAGTGGTGGACCCAGAACCAGGGAACGATGTACCAAACGAAGACAGCCTGCAAGCCGTAGATTTTGCCAACGAGAGTGAGAACGGAGAGAGTGATGGCAAGGCCGAGGTCACTGAGGAGAATCAACTTCTCGTCCTTGCGCTCGTAAAGCGGGCTGTTGGGCAAGAAGTGGCTGACACCACCGCCGAAGCCGTTGTACCTTCCAACACCCTTGCCCTCAGTCTGCTTGGAGTGGTTGTTGTGGCCGGTGACGTTAAAGAACAGGTACATGGGCCAGCCGGCGAGCTGCTGTCCGATCATGTGGATGGCGGTGTAGACGGGAGTCTCCTCCAGGAGCTCGTGCATCTCGTGGATGGCAGCGCCAGTGCGGGTAGCGAAGACCTCACGGGTCTTGGGGACAAAGACCATGTCACGCTCCATGTTGCCAGTGGCCTTGTGGTGCTTGCCGTGGCTGATCTTCCAGCTGAAGTACGGGACGAGGAGAGCAGAGTGGCAGAACCAGCCAACGGAGTCGTTCAGGGTCTTGCTGTCGGAGAAAGACTGGTGACCACACTCGTGGGCGAGAACCCAGAGACCGGTACCAACGAGACCCTGGATGACGGTGTAGAGAGCCCAAAGAGCCCAACGCAGACCGTACGAGGGGATGTTCTCAGGAGTCACGAATTTGTTGAAGAGGTAGAAAGTGCCGACAAGAGTGACGATGTCACGGGCGACATAGTAGAGGCCGGTGGCAGCAGAACGCTCAAAGCAGTGCTTGGGAATTGCATCTCTGATGTCCTTGATGGTGTAGTTGGGCACCTCAAACTCGTTGCCGTATCCGTCGAGCAGCTTCTTCTGAGGCTTCTGCTTCTGCTGGTAGTCGTCCTCGGAGGCGAGCGAGGAGAGGGAGGTGGAGGAGGCCGAAGCGGTAGGCGAGCCTTCGGGAGATGCAACAGCAGTGCTAGGAGCAGAGTCGGCCGTCACGGTGCGTCTTGCGGTCGCTCTCTTGGTGGGGAGGGCGGTGGTGCTCATCTTGACGATTGGACCGATTGGCAGGTTGTGTGAGGTGGGTGGGAGGGAAGAGAAGGTGAAGTCGGCTCAAGTGAGATTGGCCTTGGTGCGATTGAACAAACGAATCGATTGACAGGCAGATCTTGAGCGATAGCTGTGCCTGGTGGGAGGAATGGTTGGGGATACCAACAATGGTGAGTGGGAGCTTGGCGGTTGGGATGAGGTGCAGCCAGCAGTGAGGGGAGGGGAGGGGAGGAAGAAGGAAGGAAGGAATGAGGGACGATAAATCTCGACGAGAACGAGGAGGACGAGGGATATTATTATTATTATTGTGAGAGAAGACCGCTCAGACACTTTTACGTGGCGGCGAGCGGTCAAACCCTTGATCAAAAATCGACCAACGACGAGCGATTGATCCCGACCATCGGGCTAGCGCCTGCAGACACCGCACGGCCATGTTGACATTTACCATATTACCTACCCATTGGTTAGGGGAGCATTAATTGTATTGCCGTGTTGTGTTGTTTTGATGGTACAAAGGTGATGACATGACCTCTAATTGATTAGAAAGTCCCCCAATCAATTGATTGATTGATCGTAAGACTGACTGCCCGGCTGACATGAGAAATGTTGACGGAGTAGCGCGCACACACCCAGGGGAAGGAAGCTCGAGAGCAGGAGGATGGCACGATGGGGGGAGATCTGCAGCTGGCAGCTGCAGGGCTTTCTTCGTGGTCCCTTGCTCGCTGTCCCGCAAGTGCAAAGACAAGCATAAAGAGCCGCCCACGCGCCAAGATACCCTGCAGCATTATTTGGGATGAGGGAAGCACTGTTGTTTTGCTTTGCTTCGCCTCGTCTCGTCTCGCCAGCTTTTGCTGTCTGTCCTCTCCAAATCCTCACTGAATATTAATGCCTGTCTGTAACTCTCGCCCGAGGCTATTATTCGTCTCACAGGAGATCGCCGTCTCAACTCCTCCATCAAGACCATTCAATGCCTATCCTCACCTGTCAAGCATTAGTTGTAGTCACATCGATAGTCCGCCCTCCCACCGCTATTTCCTTTCCAATCGTTTAGCTGGAAATAGTAGGTACTATAGGTAGGTAACAGTCTAGAAGACACGACCACAGCAGTAGTAGCAGACTGCCAGCAAACAAGACTAGCCCTTCCACCTTCCACCCGCCTTCCAGACTTCTCGCGAACTCACGAACCCGCCCTCATCTCGTCTCCTCGTTTCCCCGGTCAGTGCGCGCCGCCACCTGCATATACAGTGCGATGCGGAATATTCAGGGCTCTTGGCGAGTTTCGTAGTACTTCTAACGAGTCTCGCCTTTGGTGGAGGCAGGCAAGTGGCCACTGGCGCCGGCGAGGAAAAATTAGCCTTTCGCCATGGCTATGCGATCTCCGGCCGGTTGAGCTCAGCGGCATGGCATGACTTTTGTTTTTTGACGGTCGAGCGTGGCTTCAGGCACTATCAGGTTTTCCGGTGGTAGAGAAGACCTCGCGGCGGTGCCTCTCGCGCACGCACGCGTCCGGAACCACACAACGTTGATGTTGAAGCCAGCTGGCGTCTTTCTTCGGTTTGATTCGTCCCGTTCGGTTCGTGAGATCTGACGTAGTATCTGCAGGTAAGGTACCGCCCACCACCAAGCACTTAGGTACATGCATCTAGCAGACGTAAAGGCGCAGGCATCGTCAAGGATAGAGTCTTGATGTGAACCTAGATACGTTCACATGAAACCGCGTTCATGACATGTGAAAGTTCGGCAGACTATCTCATCCTTCGAGTGTCCAATCGTCTTGAGTGAGCACCTGATGTTTGGCAGCTGTTTGGGTGGGGAGAACGCCTGAAAGGTGAGGAGAAAGAGTGGTGGAGTGATATCAGAACCTCAACTTCTCAGCCAGCCAAGCTGAGGAGAGCATCTTGACTTTGACATGTGAGACGATGAGTCGATTCAATTCGCATGTGCAAGAACATGAAGGGGCGGTCGCGTCGGGGCTACAACCTCCAGGTATTCGCTATGTAGATACTCACCATAGATTCAAACCGTGCTGGCTAGAAGATGTGTAGCTAAGCAGAAGCATCCAGCGCTCTCTCTGACCTCGGGAGCATTCCTTGAATGTTCTTTAGTTATATGTCGCCGAAGCAGATTACATGTACCTCGTTTCTCGCGAACAAACACGCACATGCTGTGATACTTTCGTTACATAGTACTGGACAGATGACGAGATCAGTCGCAAAGTGGCGTTTCATCATGACTGAGTAGGGCACATGGTGGTGGAGGCAGGGCTGATGTGTGCAGGTCGAATGCCTCATGTGCCTTGAGCTTATGGGTCATGTGCATACATACTCACGTACATGTAGAGTATGCAGGTGGGAGAAGTCGGGAAGATCAACTGGGATGCAGGAGACGTAGCCTTGCAGTACAGTAGGTACTTAGTATTAAGACCGGGCAGTCAGTCGTGCACCACTAATGGACCCATGGCTATACATAAGCTCCGAAGAATTGTACATTGATGGCAGGCTGGCGTATAGGTACATGTAGTTACTGTGGATCATTTTAATTTGTTTTTTCTCTATTTCGTTTTCTCATATATCGATAGAGACTTGCAAGAGCTGCCGTTGAAATCGCTCCTGCTTATCTCTACCTCTCCCTCTCTTCTGCGTTAGGCCTTTGCCTTTTTTTTGTTTCGCATCCAAGATCAACCGGCTCGCTCGCTATACACCACACACCCCGCCATGCTTTGTTCATGTTGAAATCATTAATCGTATAACGCTCACTTCCTCGCTCAAGAAAGGTTCAGGCTCAACCTCACTCGAGTCATCGCCTAAGCACGGTCAGGCCACAGCTCTTTAGCGACGTCCTTGACCAGAGCCAACTTGGCAAACATCTTATCCTCGGTCATGCCTTCGGCGCCAACGGCAACACTGGCGAAGCCGCACTGCGGGCTGATACCAATGTTCTCCATTGCCTCCTTCTCGCTCCTGCCCTGGCCCTGAGCAATGATCTTGGCAGCTTCAAGCACCTTCTGCTTGATGGCCTCCTTGTCCTCGAGCTCAGGCTCCTTTGTGGTGACCACACCGAGAACGACGTTCTTGTGCTCCGGCAAGAAGCGCAGGGGCTCGAAGCCGCCGGATCTGGGGTTGTCGTACTCGAGGTAGAAGGTGTCATAGTTGAGGGTCTTGAAGAAGCGCTCGGCAATCTTCTCGTAAGAGCCCTCGCTGAAGTGCATGCTCTTGCTGAAGTTGCCGCGGCACACGTGAAGGCCGACGTGCAGGTCATCCGGGCGGCCGACGAGGGTGTCGTTGTGCGCTTGGAGGTAGAGGTCGAAGAGCTTGTCGGGGTCCTCGCCGTCGGACTTCAGGCCCGCCAGCATGTCGTCGGAGCAGAAGTAGGCGAGCGTGGGGTCGTCAATCTGGATGTTACGGAGACCGTCATCGTACAGAGTCTTGAACTCCTTGCGGTAGGCGGCGGCAAGATCGGCGAAGAAATCGGCGTCGTTGGAGTAAGCCTCCTTGCTGTAGCACTTGCCGGGTGCAAGGCGGAGGTGGAAGTAGCATGGTGGGGGCATGGTGAACTTGAGCTCACCAACCTTGTCGGCCGGCACGGTAGCCTTGAGCTGGCGCCAATTCTCGAGGTACGGACTCTGGTTGTACTTGATCTTGCCCTCGCAGACGACGGCCATGGGGTAGTTCTTTCCGGCCTTCTTGAGGGCGGCGATTGGGGGCGCGCTCAGGCGAGCCAGGTCCCATGGCACGTTCTCGATCTCACGCATGCCCTCGAGCTTCTCGAAGAAGCCCGAGAAGTAGTACTTGCGGTCGAACTCGCCATTGCTGATGGCACGGACGTTGTTGTCGAGCTGCTTCTTGACGATGTCGGAGATGGCGACGTCCTGGGCCTGCTTGAGCTGGTCCTTGGTGATCTCACCCTTGGAAGCCTTGTCCTGTGCGGTGGCAACAGACTCGGGGCGGATCAAGGATCCAATGTGGTCGGCGTGGAAGGGGAGCTTAGTAACGGGCATGGTTGCGGTATGGAAGGATATTGGGATGGAAGGGAGGGGGAGGAAACAGGAAAGGAAAGCAGATCAGAGAGGTTGTAGCCCGGGTGTATATCTCTCGTGAATCACATCCCGGTCCAGTTCAGGCTGTCGGGGTCCCTACCTTTTCTCGCCTCGCCTGTCCGTATCATTCGGCAATCATCATCCATCGACCGGCCAGTCGACCATCCTCGGCGCCACTTTGGGAGGCAGTTCCCTCTGGTCGTGGGCTTGCCGGCCCATGGTGACAAGCTAGAGCCAGCGCTGGACCAGCTAAAAGGCGGCCAGCTTGGTGAAATCGAACTGCCGTGCGGCGCGTGAGTGGGTTTTTCATCTCTCAGCCCCCCGGGCGTCTAACACAAACACACCTTTTTGTCCTGGCATAGCGGGGACAAGGTGGGCAGGACCCTTTGGAAAGCACCTGCCGACGACACACGAGTCGCCGAGCCGCTTAACCTTTCCGAGTTTCCTTCGAGTCGAGGGCTTGAGCATGTCTCGGCAAGTGAATTGCGAGATTTGCCGGTGGTAAAGAAGCCGGTCACGCTGGTATATGAGTTCGTTGCTGCATGTCTGGTAGATAAGCACATAAATATACCACACAATTAAGGTTACTGTGAGTAGCAATTCTGTTTCCACGACTTGTACTCTAACTGTACATAAGTACTGTAGCTGTGTTGTCTCACGGACCAAGAAATGAACTAGACTCTCCGTGAACGGCGAACAGCGAGGCGACAGGGCTAGCCTTCCAATCGCTCTGACCGTCATCCATCGTGCAATTGCGCTTGGTTGTTGTTGAGGCCCGAGGTGGATCTTTTATGTGGGAAAAGACCCGATAGGAGTTTGCAGCGATTGATATGACCAATTGCTCTACGGTATAGATGCATGAGAAAACAGGAACACATCATTCTCGAGTTCGTATTGGTCACGAGTTCGAGATGTAGGGTTAGTGTTGGGTTTGCATTCATCGACTTACTTCCATCCTACACTACCATTAAGAGTGTTGTATTTAGTAGAGTACATCTCTGCTACTCTGATCGACCGCTAAGATGATATCCTAGCGACCCGACTTGATACAGGCATTAACCGCCGCTGAGAGCGATGCCTTGAGAAAGATTGACAACACTCTGTGTTGATCAGGGGAATTCCTCAGTCAGCATTCTCAGCGACTGGATCGTTTGGCATATGTGCAACCATCAAAAGCAATACAAACATAATGTGTTCGAATGATG